>Ga0224512_10000002_pt1 | contig 677594 bp, 630 predicted proteins | sample SF_May12_sed_USG_4_FD_169103 | JGI IMG/M metagenome (GOLD analysis project Ga0224512, IMG submission 169103) | Sediment microbial communities from San Francisco Bay, California, United States - SF_May12_sed_USGS_13 | ecosystem: Environmental > Aquatic > Marine > Sediment | place: USA...
GGCGAGATTGGCCGGATGCCCGTGCGCGTCGTGAACCAGCTCACCATGCTCTGCGCACTTCGTGTGCTCGACCAGGAGCATATGGCCGCCGCTCGAGCCTTGAAGGATGAGAGCGAGAAGTCCAAGCGTCGCGCAAGCCCGCCGAATCACGAGGGATCTAGGTGCCGTCGGTCTCGTTCGCGCCATCGCCAGGAGCGGAGTATGCAAAGTTTCCCGTCGTCCATCAACCGGTGGAGTTGGGCCGCTGGCGTCTGGTCACCCTCTCGGGCTACACCCTCTGACCCAGCAACAGGCTAGGATTTAACCGGTCTAGGGGCCCCTGAGGATGTCGAGGGAAGAAACCACCGAAGTGACACGGCGCCACGTGTTTGCGCTGCAAGGGCTCTCCGAAAAACAGGAGGAGGCTCGCATCGTCGTCCTCGCCGGCAAGTTGGCGGGGGACAAGTATGCGATCGATGAAGAGCTGACCTTCGGGCGAGGGGTCGAAGCGCACGTCAAGATCGACGACAACCTGGCCTCGCGGATGCATGCGAGGATCTTCCGGCACGAGAACGGGGCTTACGTCGTCGAAGACCTCGAAAGCCGCAACGGAACGCAGGTCAACGGGATGGCGATCACGCGTCAGGTGTTGACGTACGGTGATCGCATTCAGATCGGGAGCTGCCTGCTCTTGTTCGCACACCACGATCCGATGGAAGAGCAGGTTGCCCATCGTCGCAAGCTCGAAGCGATCGGTCGGCTCGGCACCGGCGTGGCCCACGACTTCAACAATCTTCTCGGGGCGGTCCGCTCGAGCATCGACTTTCTCAATGCTTTACCGCCCGACACGAAGCTGAGCGACCCCGACGTGCGTGAGGCGTTCAATGATATTCGCGCGGCCGCCAGTGCCGCAACCGAAATGACCAGCCGGCTTCTCGGGTTTGCGCGTGAGGTCCAGCGCAGCCACTCCGAGGTCGATTTGTCGGAGCTCTGCCATCACGTGGTGCAGCTAGCCCGACACACCTTTCATCGGAGCATTCGCATCAGCGCGAAGATCGACCGCGGGCTCACGGTGGTGGGCGATCGAGGGCAGCTCCATCAGCTCCTGATGAACCTCTTGATCAACGCGCGAGATGCGATGCCAAAAGGCGGCAAGCTCACCATCAGGGCGAAGAAGGCCGATCGGCGGGATCTCGAAAAAGCGCCCCTCAACCCATTGGTCGCGCATGCGCTCATCACGGTGAAGGACACCGGTATCGGGATGGATGACGAAACCCGAGAGCGGGCGTTCGACCCGTTTTTCACGACCAAGGCCGACCAAGTCGGAGCCGGGCTCGGGCTCGCAGCAGTGTACGAGATCGCCAAGGGTCACAATGGTCACATCACCGTGCACAGCGAGCCCAATCGCGGAAGCACGTTTCAAGTGGTGTTTCCGCTCGCCACGGAGCAGTCGATACCGCCAAGCAAGCCGCGCATGCCCGCGATTCCCGTTCCGCAAACGCAGCTGCTGATCATGCTCGTCGACGACGAAGACGTCGTTCGCCGAAGCGCGGGTCGGGTCGTGAGACAGAGTGGTCATCGCGTCATCTTCGCGAGAAGCGGAGAAGAAGCGCTTCGGATCTACGGTGAGACCCAACCGCGGCCGGACCTGGTATTGATGGATCTCAACATGCCCGGGATGACCGGGGACCAGGCGTTCAAGGAGCTGAAAGCCATGGATCCTCAGGCTCCCGTTGTTTTCGTGTCCGGCTACTGGGATGGCGCGCTGGAGCGCGAGCTTCGCAACATGGGAGCGCTCGGTTTTGTTCAAAAGCCCTACGAAGCTGCTACGCTTCGGGACGCCATCGTGCAGGCGATGACGGCCCAGACTTCATGATCAAGTACATAGGTTCGAAACGGGTGTTGGTGCCGCACATCGTGCGAGCGGTGTCTGCGTTTCCCGAATCTGCGCGGGTTCTCGACCTATTCTCCGGGACGTCCCGGGTTGCGCGCGGGCTCAAGCAGTCGGGGCGATATGTAATCGCGAACGATCACCTGGCCTATGCGGCGACTTTGGCGCGGTGCTACGTGCAAGCGGACGCGGAGCGCTGGCGGGAAGAAGCGGCCTGTTTGATCGCTGAGCTCGCGGAGGCCGCGCCCGCGCCCGGATACTTCACGAAAGCCTTCTGCGAGGACGCCCGCTACTTTCAGCCTCACAATGGGGCGCGCGTCGATGCAATACGCGAGAAGATCGCAGGACTCGTCCTGCCGCCAGAGCTCGAAGCGATCGCACTCGTTTCGTTGATGGAGGCAGCCGACCGAGTCGATTCGACGACCGGTGTACAGATGGCGTACCTAAAACAGTGGGCGTCCCGCGCGTTCAACGATCTCGAGCTCCGAATGCCGGCGGTTCTACCGGGGCCGGGCGAGTCACTTTGTCTCGAGGCTGTCGAAGCGGCATCGCAGGTCGAGGCGGACGTGGCCTACATCGACCCGCCCTACAACCAGCATAGCTACATGGGGAACTACCACGTGTGGGAGAGCCTCGTGCGTTGGGACAAGCCCGCGACTTACGGCATCGCCAACAAGCGCGTGCAGTGTCGCGACTACAAGAGCGACTTCAACTCGAAGCGGCGCATCCGTCAGGGCCTCGAATCAGTGATCGATGCGGTCCGGTGTCCTCATCTCGTCGTCTCGTTCAACAACGAGGGTCACCTCGAACGACACGAAATGGTGGGTCTGCTCGAGCGAAGAGGGCATGTCGGCGTCGTGGCAGTCGACTTCAAGCGCTACGTCGGCGCTCAGATCGGAATCTACAGCCCCAACGGGAAGAAGGTGGGCCAGGTGAGCCATCTTCGAAACAAGGAGTATCTCTTCGTGGTCAGCGCTCGGCGATCGTGCGTCGAGTCGGTTTGTGAGGCGATTGAAGCCAGCATCGAAGAAGAGGCACTTGCATCTCAACGCCGGAAAGGCAAAAAGAACGGCCATGAACCTGAACGACGTGCTCAACGATGATGCAACACGGACTTCGGTTGTCCAAGAGGTGTGCCAACTGGTCGAAGACGAGGTGGCGAAGCAGCGAGGACTCGGTGGCGTTGCGGTGAAGGCGGGATACAAGGTCGTCCAAAGCGTCAAGCCAGGTTTCGTGAGAAATGTCGTGCAATCTCTGCTTCCTGAGTTTGCGGCGGCCCTGGAGCCGATCCGTGAAGAAGCGGTGGCCCAAGGCAAGTCGGTGAGCGATTACTTCGGAGCGCACACGGAAGAGGTTGCCGAGGCACTCTTGGCCGTGACCGACAGTCGGGCGTCGAGCTCGCCACACGGTTCCGTCAAAGGCGCCTACAGCAAATTGCGTGGCTCTGCCCGCAAGAACGTCGAGAGCGCCGTTCCCGGCCTCGGCCGCATCATCGACAGGTACACGTGAACAGGACGGCCCCGTTTTTCTAAACCCTGGCAAAAGGGGGACTGTCCCCGATGCAGTATTTTGAGGACATCGTCGTTGGGAACGTGAAGGAGTCTGCGGACTTCTACGAGTTGAAAGCCGAGGAGATAGTCGATTTCTGCGGAAAGTGGGATCCGCTTCCGTTTCACATCGACGAGCGCGCGGCCGAACAGACCCCCGTCGGCAAGCTGTTTACCTCGGCGATTCACACCGTGGCGATCGCCATTCGCCTCGGCCACCAGCTTCAAACCGAGCCGGTCGCGACCGCGATTGGGCTCGGTTGGGACGAAGTGCGCTTTCATGCTCCCGCCTGTGCCGGCGACCGCCTTCGCCTTCGCGGTGAGATCATCGAGACGCGGGTGTCCGAGGGCAATCCTTCCCTGGGGGTCGTCAAGAGCCTCATCAGCCTCACGAATCAGGACGGCGAGACCGTGATCAGCTTCAAAGCGGCTGCGCTGATTCGGCGACGGCCCGAGCCGGGATAGCCCTCTCCTTGAGGGCGATGATCGCTTCTCGGGTTCGATCGCGGAGGTCGGCTATCCGGTCTTCTTTGCTGAGCTCGGCAATGGGGTAGAGTGGGGCACCGACGCGAACGGTGACGAGACGATTCACATGGGGGTCTCTCCAGCTGCCGGTATCGACCGCGTCCCGAGACATCAGTGAAAAGGTTCCGCGGAGGGCGACCGGAACCACAGGGGAATCGGTCTCGACGGCCGCTTCAAAGGCGCCATTCTTGAATGGCCTGAGCTTGCCGTCTTGGGTTCGTGTGCCCTCGGGAAACACGAGCAGTGGCTGGCCATCCTCGAGCACTTTCGTGAACGCCTCGATTGCAGCCTTCGCCGCGTCTCTTCCCTGGCTACGGTCGACCGGCACGTGACCTGCAAGTCGGAGATGCCAACCGAGGAAAGGGATGTTCATCACCGAGCGTTTCGCGGCCCACTTGAAGTCCCCAGGAAGCACTGCGCCGAGGATCAAGATGTCGACCAGGCTCTCGTGATTGCTCGCATAGACGAAGCCGCCCTCAGGAACGTTGTCGAGACCGTCGGCCTCGATCGCGATGTTGAGCCCCTTCGCGCTCGACCGGCTCCATCGGGTGGCTGCCCAGGTCGATGCTCGCCCCTTCGAAAAGGGGCCGCCCGTCAATGACACGACTGCCCAGCCAATCGTGCGCGCCCCAAAAGGTACCCACTGCTGCATCCAACGCACGCGCTCGCGGACACCCATCTCGCCGCCTTTACGGAAGATGCCCCACTCGGTTCGAACCCACTGCAGGGTGCTCTTGATACCCATTCTGGGCTCAATTACCACTGCTATGCAGACAAGAAAAGCCTTGCCTGAGCTGATCGTCGCAGCTCATGCCATTGGCCGCACGGGGTTCGGTGGAACGTTCGAAAGATCCAGGCCTTCAGGCAACGAGCAATAAGGGAACTCGAAGTCCACGGATTTTGCATAATGGTAGAGATCGGCTCCATACCGAGTGAAAGGAACCGGTGCAGTGTGCAGGTCGGTTACAGAACGCGTGTTGTCGTACACGATGTCGGCCGCCATGTAGGGGACGAAAACACTCAAAAGTGCGCCAATGCGTTGCGCGTTCCCTCCACGATTGAGGTTCGCGAGCAAGCGCATCACCTGCTCAAAGGGCGCTTTCAACCCTCCAACGAAGCGCGGCATTCGTTTCCCGAGAGTCTCAGAGAAGGCTTCGGCAATCTCGCCCATGGAACGCGATTCGGAGCCGGCGCTCAGGTGATATGTGTCGTACGAAAGGTCCTCGCGAAGATGGAGCTCGGCGATGCTGGGACCAACCCAATCTGCATTGACGATGTCGACCCGCGTGTCCTTCGAAAACGGAAGGACGGGAAGATCGGTCAGCACACAGAAAGCCCGGACCATATCGAACTGAGTCGTTTCCGAAAATCTCGAGTCTCCGATGACGCTGCTTGGACGGAGATAGAGACGTGGTACGTCGGGTAGTAACTCTCGAACCATGTGCTCACAGAACTTCTTGGTTCGGGTGTAGGGGTTGAAGTCGCGACGATCCCAATCGAGCGGCTCGTTCTCGAGAACGGTGTCGCCTGGACGCTCGCCTGCCACGGCCGCCGTCGACACGAGTGTGAAGCGGCGGAGCGGATGGTCGTCTTGAATCGCTCGCGCCAACTTGATCACCGAGAGCGTTCCCCGAAGGTTGTGGTTCGTGCAGGCGCGGTCCGAGCGAAAGTTCAACGCCGCCGCGTTGTGTAGGACCGACTCCGCGTTCGAAATGAGCCAGTCGTAGTCGGCGTTGGAGATTCCGAGATCTGGCTCGCTGAGGTCGCCGGTGATGAAACAAATCCGATCGAGGGAGCGATAGAACTGGTCCGCTTGCATGTGGAGCTGCAGTGATCTCCACAGGCGTTCGACGCCCCCGTCGTAGTCCGCAGCTCGAACTAAGAGAGCAAGTTCGTGATCGGTGTTTCGAAGCAACCAGTCGGTCGCGTATGAACCGATGAACCCCGTTGCTCCCGTCATGAAGATCGCCATCAGAGCTTATGGTTGTTCGCCGGCTGCCGATGTCAAGAGAGCGACGAGCTCCTCGGCGGCGTCGACGTGCACCCAGTGGCCCGCGTCTTCGATGATGTGAACGAACACTCCCGGATCGCGCCCTGCAACGGCTTCCACACGGGCCCGATCCAGCCTCGAAAACACCGACGAGCGTCCCCCGATGACCACGTGGATCGTGGAGCCGGCGGAAGGCGATTCGACGACGGGCCACAAATCGGTCTTGGCGTAGTCCTCGATCAGGGATCGAATCGCAGAAAGATCGGGCCCAAACGAGTGGCTTCCATCGTCGTTGCGGTTCAGGTTCATCGCGAGCCATTGGGCGATTGCCTCGGGTTGCCCGGCCTCGACGATCGACTGCACGAACGCTTCTCGAGAAGGCCAGTCCTTCTTCAGACTTTCGAGCGTCATCAGTACTCCGGCGGTCACACTCGAGCCTTCCTCTTTCGGGCCTGGGGACGAGTCGATGAGCCAGATCTCGGCTCCGCCGTCCTGCATTGCGAGCCACTCCAATGCCACCTTGCCCCCGAAGCTGTGGCCGACCGCCCCCCGCACGGGCAGTGACAGGGCCTGATCGAGCGCGCGGACATCGGCCGCCGTCGTCTTCAGCGTGTGCGGAGGCGGCTGCTGGAGGGAATCGCCATGCTGCGGAAGGTCGACCAAAATCGCCCCCCAGTCTGGGCGTCCTTTCACGAAGCTTCGCGCGATGCCTCGCCAATTGGCGCGTGTGCCGAGGATCCCGTGAAGAAAGATCATGTAGCGGGACGGCTGGCTCGATTCGAACTTGACAATACTATGAGCGAGCACAAAACCTCCCTTACCACAGATGTCCAAGGACAGCCTGACCATCAAGGACAACCGCACGGGGGAGTCCTACGAGCTTCCGATCACGCACGGTACGATCCGAGCCATGGACCTCCGACAGATCAAAACGTCGGAGGACGATTTCGGCATGATGTCGTACGATCCGGCCTACAAGAACACTGCGTCGACGACGAGCCGCATCACTTTCATCGACGGCGACAAAGGTATCCTTCGCTATCGTGGTTACCCGATCGAAGAGCTTGCTGAGCACGCCACGTTTCTCGAAGTCGCGTACCTCCTGTTGACGGGAGAGCTACCTACCACGCCCGCGCTCGACGTCTTCGAGCACCAGATCACCCATCACACGATGGTGCACGAAAACATCCGAGAGTTTGTGGACGCGTTTCGATACGACGCACACCCGATGGGCACCTTGTGCAGCACGGTCGCCGCTCTCTCGACGTTTTATCCAGACGCGAAGGATCTATCGAACCCGGAGTTACGTCGCCTACAGATGCATCGCATCATCGCAAAAATGCCCACGATTGCGGCGTATGCCTACCGTCATCGGCGCGGGCTTCCCTATGTCTATCCCGACAACGATCTCAGTTATGCGGGGAACTTCTTGAACATGCTCTTCAAGATGATGGAGCAGACATATACCCCGAATCCGATCATCGAACGTGCCCTCGACGTGCTGCTCATCCTTCATGCCGATCACGAGCAGAACTGCTCCACGAGCGCGATGCGGGCGGTGGGTTCATCGCACGTAGATCCCTACAGCGCGCTTTCAGCAGCTTGTGCCGCGCTCTACGGGCCGCTTCATGGTGGCGCCAACGAGGCGGTGGTCCGGATGCTGACCGAGATCGGGTCCGTCGCCGCAATTCCGGAGTTCGTCAAACGCGCGAAGGGCGGCGAGGAGCGATTGATGGGCTTTGGCCACCGCGTCTACAAGAACTATGACCCGCGGGCCAAGGTCATCAAGAAGCTCGCGTACGAGGTGTTCGAAGAGATGGGCAAAAATCCCTTGATCGACATCGCCGTCGAGCTCGAGCGGATTGCGCTCGAAGACCCGTACTTCGTCGAGCGAAAGCTCTACCCGAACGTCGACTTCTATTCCGGCTTGATCTACGAGTCGATGGGTTTGCCAGTGGATCTGTTTCCCGTGCTGTTCGCGATTGGCCGCACGCCCGGCTGGCTCGCGCAATGGGAAGAGATGCTCACCGACCCCGAGCAAAAGATCGCGCGCCCGAGGCAGGTGTACCTCGGCGAGGGCGAGCGACACTACATTCCGATCAGCGAGCGCTAGCGGCGGCCGGGGCGCTCGGGACGAGCTGCAAGAGAGCCCGCTCCAGGCGTAGGACCGCGCTATCCGACATCGGACGACGCCTGACCCTAGCTGGGCTGGCGCCTCGCTCGAGGCTGTCGAGGTAGCCTTGCATTTTGCGCCGGGCCTCGTGAATCCGCCAAGCGATGGTGCCCTCGGTGGTTTCGAGGACGACCGCGGCTTCCTTGTAGCTGAGCCCCTGGAGGGTCGTGAGCACAACTGTCGTCTGAAGGAGTGGTGTGAGCTGATCGAAGGCTTCGAGCAGAGCGCGGTATCGTTGCCGCAGCTGGACCGCGCGCTCTGGGTCGCCGTGAGAATCGACTGCGACGGCGGCGAGGAGGCGTGGGTCATCGAGGGGCACCGTCCGTCGTCGTTTTCGGTCGCGCTTCGAGTTGAGAGCTCGGTGAAGCGTGATTCGATAGATCCACGTGAAGAACTCACTCCGCCCCTCGAACTCCGGAAGCTTGTGGTACGCCTTGAGAAACGCGTCCTGCGTGATGTCGTCCGCGTCGCTCGCTTGACCGGTGAGGGTCAGCGCCAACGCATACACCCGATCGCGGTATTTTCGAACCAGCTCGTCGAAGGCTGCCGTGTCGCCGCGCTTGGCTCGATCGACGAGCTCCGCGGCTTCAGCGCCGCGCCGCTGTGCTTCTGAAACGCATCTCTTTTGTCGCAAAAAGCCCCCGTCTGTTCAGGACCCCTAAAGGTTACTCACATTCCTGGCCCATGCCCAAATCGCCGGGCGACCATGCACTGTAGGGCACTGTGGGCAATCCGTCGCGCAGCCTTCAGGCCCGTGCTTGAAACGCCCAAAAGGAGCTGATACATGCTACCCGCCTGGACCGGAAGCCCTTGGAAATGGTGGGGAATTCTCTTCTCGAGTCCACTCGACACCGATGATTTCCGACTGGTTCTACGGCTTCTTCTCGAACGATCTCGCCATCGACCTCGGTACCGCGACGACCCTGATCTACGTGAAGGGGCGCGGGATCGTGTCCTGCGAGCCGTCGGTGGTCGCGGTACAAGCGGACCCCCGCGGTGGCAAGCGCGTCTTAGCAGTCGGTAAGGAGGCCAAGGAAATGCTGGGCCGCACGCCCGGTTCGATCCGCGCGGTGCGACCGCTTCGCGACGGGGTCATTGCCGACTTCGACATCACCGAGGCGATGCTGCGTTACTTCATCAACCGCGCCCATCACGACCGGCGCACGCTGGTCAAGCCCCGGATCATCATCTGTGTCCCATTCGGGATCACCGAGGTCGAAAAGCGCGCTGTGAAAGAGAGCGCCGAAGGGGCTGGCGCCCGCGAGGTGTTTTTGATCGAGGAACCGATGGCAGCTGCGATCGGAGCCGGGCTTCCGATTACCGAACCGAGCGGCAACATGGTAGTCGATATAGGCGGTGGCACCACGGAGGTCGCGGTCATCTCGCTTGCAGGGATCGTTTACTCTCAGTCTGTGCGCGTTGGTGGTGACAAAATGGACGAAGCGATCATCGCGTACCTCAAACGAAAGTATAATCTTCTGGTTGGCGAACAAACCGCGGAACGCGTCAAGTGCAGCATCGGCAATGCATACCCAGACGGCGAAGCGGCGACGCTCGAGGTAAAGGGCCGCGACTTGGTTGCAGGCGTGCCGAAAACCGTGGTCGTCAACTCCGACGAGATTCGCGACGCACTCACCGAGCCGATCAATGCGATCACCGAGGCCGTCATGATGGCACTCGAGCGCACGCCTCCCGAGCTGTCAGCCGACATCGTAGACAAGGGCATCGTGCTCACGGGAGGCGGCGCTTTGTTGAAGAATCTCGATGTGTTACTGCGCGAAGAGACGGGCCTTCCCGTGATGGTTGCGGACGATCCAGTGAGCGCGGTCGTCCTCGGCTCGGGCAAGGCGCTCGACCATTTGGACCTGCTGCGCGAGGTGACGATCGCGTAGCGCGAGAACGCGGTGATGAACTATTTTCAGACATTCCGGGACGCTGCGATCGTGATCGCTCTTCTGATCGTCCCGCTTCTCTTTCTCCGTGCTCACCTCAAAGACCCTTCCAAGCTCTCACGGTTCGACCATGCGATCCTACAGGTGAGCGGTCCTATACAATACACCGCCGAGTGGGCTGCAGACGCGGCGACTGGCATCATCGGGGACTACGTCTATCTCGTCGATGTGAATCGTGACAACGACCACCTACGCGCGGAGAACGACCGCCTGCGAAGTGAGATTCGCGCGCTTCGAGCGGACGCTCAGCGCATTTACAAGCTCGAAGCGCTGCTCGGGTTGCGCGAGCGTCTCTCGACGGAGAGCGTGAGTGCGAGGGTCATCGCCAAAGACATCTCGCCGTCGTTTAGAGTAGTGAGGCTCGCGATCGACCAAGGTGAACGCTCGGGTGTCCAGCCGGGGATGCCGGTGGTGTCCAACGAGGGGTTGGTGGGGCAGGTCCGTCGAATCTCCGGTCGGTTCGCCGATGTGCTCCTGACGATCGATCCGCAAAGCCGCGTCGATGTGGTCGTCGGCGACCAGCGTGCGCGCGGGCGGTTGGAGGGCCTGGGCGAGCGGAGCCGCTACCGCGGGCGCATTCAGTTCGACCGAGTCGATGATGAGGTTGGGGTTGGCGACGAGGTCTACACGTCGGGTCTCGGGAAGAAATTTCCTGCCTCGATCCTCATAGGATACGTGAGCAAGATCAACGACCAGGAATTTGGGCTCCACCAGGAGGGGGAAGTGACTCCTTCGGTCGATTTCACGCGGCTCGACGAGGTGTTAGTCCTGACGTCTGGTCCCAAGGACTCGGACGCCTTCTAGAGGGGGACGGATGCAAGGGCTCAGAAGCAGTATCCTCATCGTCCTGATCGCATTCGGGATGCTGTTGGCGCAATCCTCCTTCGCGAAGGTTCTGTCTCCGTATCCATTCTCGCCCTACCTCGGGCTGCCGTTGGTGTTCGCGCTCGGCACTGCCCCCGGTGTGCGGCTCGTTCGCGGCGCAGCGACATCCTTTGCCCTCGGCTACCTCTTCGACCTCTTCACCGGGAACCCCCTCGGGATTCACACCTTGGTGTTCGTCATCGGCTATTTGGCGTCGTGGCTGGTCGGGTACCTCATGTCGTTTCGTGGCGTCTTGTTCGAGATGGCGCTCACCTTCGGTTTGACGATCTCGATCGGCGGGCTGATCGAAATCATTCGCTCTTTTTCGCCAGGCGGCATGGCCTGGGACGGCGGAGCGCTCGCCCTGGCGCTCTTCGCATCCGGGTTTGCCACTTCGCTCGTGTCGCCACTCCTCTTCGCATTGGTGCGCTGGGTCGACCCGGAGTCGGCGCGGGCTCCAACATGATCACGCTTTCGCAGCGCCGCGAGGTCGGCGAGTTCCGCAAGCGATACCGGTGGATGGCGCTTTTCGTCGTGCTCGTATTCGGAACCCTCATCGTACGCGTAGCGCAGGTGCAGCTCTTCCAGCGCAATCGCTGGTCCGGTATTGCCCAACAGAACATCACGAAGACACTCGAGCTCCCGGCGACCCGCGGCGTGATTCGCGACGTCGCAGGTCGCGTCGTTGCCTCGAACAGACCTTCGTACAACGTCCATGCCACGCCAGGCCTTCTCCGTATCCCTGAAGACGTCGAACGGATCGCTACGTTGATGGGGCTTTCCGAAGAGGACACCGCCGCGCTCACCACACGGCTCGTCGAGCTGCCCGAAAACCGCCGCACGCACCAACTCGAGCTCTACAGCGACATCTCTCGCGAGCAGCTGGCGGCCCTCGAAACCCACCTCGCCGAGCTTCCTGCTCTCGACATCGTGACCGTCCCGCTTCGCGACTACCCCTATGCGACCCTCGGCGCGCACCTCATCGGCTATTTGAACGAGGTGAACGAGACCGACCTTCGCGATGCCCCTGACCCCGGCATCTATCGAGCCGGTGACCGCATGGGCCGAAGCGGCCTCGAGCGTCGCTACGAGGAGCTCCTACGGGGGACGCGAGGCTATCGCCGTGTCGTCGTCGACGCGCGTGGAAGAGCCCTCGAAGGCACGCGACCCCAATCCCTCGAAGTCGAAATGCTCAAGAAGCCCGTCCCCGGTCACGAGCTCCAGCTCACCATCGACATGCAGCTCATGGAGGCGCTCGATCGAGCGTTTCGCCAGCATCCCTCCGGCGCCGCCGTGGTCGTCGACATCCACACCGGCGCGGTTCGCGCGCTCTACTCGAAGCCAGTCTACGATCCGAACGAAATGAGCAGCGGCCTCAGCACCCAACGCTACCAAGAGCTCACGTCGGATCCGTTCCGTCCCCTGATCGACAAGACGATCTACGAGACCTATTTTCCCGGCTCTACCTTCAAGGTCATCACTGCGCTCGCGGCCCTACAGGACTCCGTCGTCGACCCGATGCAGCGCGTCGAATGCCTCGGGTCGATCAAGATCGGCAGGCAGAAATTTCGCTGCAACCACCGTCACGACTGGGTCGACCTATACGATGCGATCGTTCAGTCCTGTAATGTGTACTTCTGGGAGCTCGCCGAAAAGGTCGGCCTCGAGCGCATCAATCGTTACGCCGAGGCCGTTGGATTCGCGGAGCGATCGGGAATCGGCGTCAACAGTGAGGCGAAGGGATTCTTGGCGACGCGCGACTGGTACAAAGAGCACTACGGAGCGTTTCGTCCAGGCTACACCCTCAATACGGCGATCGGGCAGGGCAACACCCGGGTCACCGTGTTGCAACTAGCGATGGCGTACGCAGCGATCGCCAACGGCGGTACCTTGTACGTTCCACAGGTCGTTCAGAACGTGAAGGCGCCCGACGGCTCGCTTTCCGAGACCTTCCAGCCCAGAGTGCGGCGCGAGATCCGGGTCTTGCCGGAGCACTTGGAGCTGCTCCGGCGTGCGCTCACGGGCGTTGTCAACGAAGAGTTGGGAACCGCATACCGTGCGCGAACGCGGGAGGGGCCGCTCATCGCGGGCAAGACCGGCACGGCACAGGTCGTGAGCCGTAAGAGTCGGTCGGGGGAGTCGTCGAGCGCCTGGTACCTCGACCGCTCTCACGGATGGTTTGCCGGCTACGCACCTGCCGACGACCCCCAGGTGGCCTTCGCCGTACTGGTGGAGCACGGTGGATCGGGAAGCACCAGCGCGGCGCCGATTGCCGTGATGGTGATGCAGGAGTACCTGCGAGAGCCCGAGGGTGAGGAGCCCGAATAGTGATGGCGATCGGTAGAACCATCCGTGACGAGTTCGATTGGCCGCTCTTCATCGCGGTCTCGACCATCGCTCTTTTCGGTGTTCTCAACTTGTACAGCGCTACCGACGGTGGAACGACTTCCGATGCGTACGTACAGCAGCTCTACTGGCTCATTCTCGGGTTCGGGGCGGCCGGCGTCACTGTCGCGATCGACTATCGATACTTCGAGCGTTACGGCTGGGTCATCTACGGCGCCTGCATTCTCGCCCTCGTGTTGGTGTTCGTCCTCGGAAAGAGCGTTCGTGGGTCTACCCGATGGATCGCACTTGGCGGTTTCTCGCTCCAGCCGAGCGAGCTGATGAAGATCGGGCTCGTCATCGCGCTCGCCAAGTACCTCCACCACGACACCAAGACCGGCGGACGCACGCTTGCGGATCTGATCATTCCAGGACTAATCCTCGCCCTGCCAACGGCCCTCGTCCTTCTTCAACCGGATCTCGGGACGGCCATGGTGCTCGCATTCATCTTCGCCAGCGTGATGATGCTGACCGAGCTCAAGGCCCGTTCGGTGGTCACCCTCATCGCGACCTTCGTGGTCGCTGCACCGGTTACTTGGTTCTACTTGCTCAAGGACTACCAAAAAGAAAGGATTACCGCGTTCTGGAGCCGCGTCGGGGGTACCCAAGCCGACCTTTTGGACTCCGGCTGGCATGCTCACCAGTCGCTCGTCGCGATCGGCAGTGGTGGCCTGGCCGGGAAGGGCTTCACCCAGGGCACCCAAACCCGCTTTCGATTCCTTCCCGACCAGCACACCGATTTCCCTTTCCCGGTGTGGGCGGAGGAACACGGCTTCATCGGGGCGATCTTGCTGATCAGTCTATACCTGTTCTTGATTCTCTGGGCGCTTCGGATCGCCTCGCAGGCCAAAGACCGCTTTGGGGCAGTTGTCGCCGTGGGCGTCGGCGCCATGATCTTCTGGCAAACCGTGGTCAACCTCGGGATGGTGTCCGGGCTGCTTCCGGTGGTCGGGATGACACTGCCGCTGTTCTCCTATGGCGGATCGAGCCTGCTCTCGACGATGCTCGGGCTCGGGTTGCTGATGAACGTATCGATGCGGAGGTTTTCACATTGAGTCAGTCGAAGCCAAGCCTAGCCGGCGTCATTCAAATGACCTCTACCGCCGATGTCGATGCCAACATGAGCATGGTGCAGGAGCTCGTCCGGGAGGCCGCGGTGCGCGGCGCCGAGCTCGTCGTCGTTCCGGAGTGTTTTGCGTACCTAGGCCCCGAGGCTGGCAAGCTCGAGGTCGCCGAGTCGCTCGATGACGGTGGCCCCATCCTGGACGCGTGTCGAAGCGTCGCCACGGAAGCAGGCGTCGACGTCGTTTACGGCGGCTTCTGGGAAAAGAGCGACGTGGCAGGCAAAGTGCACAACGCCTGTGTCTACATGCGCGCCGAGGGGTCGATCGCGGCGGTATATCGAAAGATCCACCTCTTCGATGTCGACCTCCCCGACGGCACGAAGGTCCTCGAATCCGAGACGGTCGATCCCGGCGCGAAGGTCGTCGTCGCCGAAGCGCCCTTCGGCACGCTCGGCTTGAGCGTCTGCTACGACCTCAGGTTTCCGGAGCTCTACCGGCGCCTGGTCGACGAGGGGGCGATCGCACTGGCTATCCCTTCTGCGTTCACACTCACCACCGGCAAGGATCACTGGCACGTCCTTCTTCGGGCACGGGCGATCGAGCAGCAATGCTACGTCCTGGCGGCGGCCCAAACCGGCCACCACTACGGAAAGCGGCGCTCGTACGGTCACGCGTTGATCGCGGACCCGTGGGGCACGGTCATTGCGGAGTGTGGGGAGGGTGCGGGCGTAGCGGTCGGCCCGATCGACCCCGATGTCGTCACGCGTGTTCGGCGCTCGCTTCCGAGCCTCGCGCACCGGCGCCTTGAGTGACGGGTTAACGCAACGAGCCCCGCCGAAGAACGACGGGGCTCATTGACTGTGTCAGCGGAGTACTAGTTCGCCGCGGCCGCCGTGAAGCTGAGCGACGGCGGAACGGTGTCCCAAACGCAATCTGGGGGTGTGCAGGTGCCGCCGCCAGCGCAGTCGCCGTCGTCCACGCATTCGAGGCCAGCGTTGTCGCCACCCGAGCACAGCATTCGGGTCTCAAGAACCAGCGCGAGGCCAGATGCGTCGAGCTCGATGGTCACGTCCTGCAGGGTAAGCGTCTGCGTGGTGCCGTCATTCAAGTCCCAGGTGCCCGGGCCGGCCGGCGACACAATCCTGACTTCAGTGTCCCTCTCGAAGCATATTAGACACGGCACGTTGTCCAAGGCGAGATCCACGGTGTTCGTGTCGGTCGTGCCCGCGGTCGGCACCACGGTCGCGGTGATCCCGGTGACGGTAGACGAGTCCGCTAACGCAAGGACGAGGTTCGCCGTCGCTGCGCTGACGATCGCCTCGGGCTGGAGGCTGTAGGTGTTTGGCCCAACGACGGGGTCGCCGCCGCCCATGACCTGACCCGTCAGGTTGGATTGGAAGCCGAGGCCGATGCCCATGACGGTGCAGTTCAGAACCTGCTCGTCGCTGTCAAATGCGGGGTCGATCGTGTTGCCGACGCCACAGGTCGTTTCACAAGCAGCACCACCTGCGCCGCCTGCGCCCGCCGTGCCGCCGGTCCCGCCGGAGCCACCCGTGCCGCCGGTGCTAGTGGCGTCGTCGCCACAACCCACCAAGGCAAGCGTGCCGGTGAGCAGTGCAATTACACTCAATTTCATTAGATTCGTCATCCCTTTGTTCTCCTCTTCATAAAGCCCCGGCGCGGGACAGCTTGGCACACAACCCAGGGCAAGCCCAGCGCGCGCGAAGACGTTTAGCCGGTGTTTGTCGGGGATGCAACGAATTGCGACCCTGATTACGGGATTGGACGCGACGCGCAATTCGAGGGCGGGGCCTGGTTCTTCACCAGGAGGGCCACCGGCTCACGACAGTCCTCGTAATCCCAGGGTTTTTCGGCTGAACATGCGTTTGCTGGTCGGGCGCTCCGAGTCAGAGCCCCGGGCGTACTGCGAAAAGGGACCCCTCACGAAATCCCCGGGACGGGTCAGGGAATCGACCGCCGGGCCGATTTCGGAAACCAGGGCATCAGACGGCTGGTGGTAATTTGATAATCGGCATAGGCCGGGTACTTACGAAGCGAAATCTGTTCGGTGAGGCCGGTCGACCCTTGGAAGAGCAACGTCAACAGCAATGTGCCCGTGATCGTCCAGTTGAGCCATCCCGCGCCCGCGGCGATCGAGAACACGTAATAGGTCCACCACATCGCCTGCTCGCAAAAGAAGTTCGGGTGGCGTGAGTAGCGAAAGAGGCCGGTCGTCAGGAAGTCCGCGCCCGGTGTTTCGCCGCGCGCTTTGGCGGCGTGCTTAGCGGTTTGAAATCGCCACTGCTGTTCGTCAGCGATCGTTTCTCCGAGAAAGAACAATGCAAACACTACGGCCGCCGCATAGTCGAGCGTGTCGAGGGGCGTCCCCGCATGTTGGTAGGCGGCATACGACGGCACCACGATCAGAAGCAGCAACACGTTCTGAAAGGGAGCGAGGAAGGTCGCGTTCAACACTTGAAACCACTTCATGCCGATTCTTCGCTGAATCTCCTCCCACCGATAGTCTTCGCCCCCCGGGGCGTATCCACCCTTGCGCGCATAGTTATAAGTGAGCCGTACGCCCCACAGGGTGACGAGAGCGGCCATCAAGTTGAGCCGCGCATCGGTGAAGCCCACGTACGCGGCGAAATGTACCGCGTAGATCACCGGGGTAATCGACCAAAGACGGTCGACCCAAGAGTACTCACGCGTGAACACCGAAAGCACCCAACAGAGTGCCGCGAAGCCGAGAGAGGCCCAAAACGCGGTCACGAGCGGGTCGGTGGCTTGGTAGAGCGCGACGGGGTCCATGGTCAACCGATTCCGAGCTCTTTGAGCTGCGCCAAGAGCTTGTTGAAGTCCCAATACACCCTGAGTGAGCTTAGCTTGCCGTCCTCGTTCACTTCGTAGAGGCCCACCATGTCGACAACCGTTTCGAAGCCGCCCCCGAGGTCGTTCGTGGCTCGAAGCACCGCGACGCAGGTGTTTTCACAGGCGATGCGTTGCGAAGCGACGAGGGTGAGGTTCGCTTTTGCGATCACGTTGTCCCAGAACCTTTCGATCGCGGCCTTTCCGCGATGCCCCTGGCCTTCGGGATCCAGCATCGACTTGCCGACGGGGTCGGCCAGGAATGCGTTTTCGGCAAACAGCCCGAGCCATGATTCTTTGTCTTTTGCCATGGCGAACTTCGCGGAGTTTTCGCTAGCGGTCACGGCAGGATGAGGCTTGGACATGGGCCCTTTCCTTACTTGGCCGCGGTCTCGACGGCGCGAAGGAGCGACTTGCTGTAGACGCCGCGCTCTGCCAGGCGCTCGCGCGCTTTCTTGGCTGTCGCATCCCATGCGGCTTGGTGAGCGGCCGTGTCGACGACCGTGATGCCTCGGGTGACGAGGGTCTCATAGGCTCGGTCGTCGTCGCGTTGCACGATCTGGTCGAGCTTTTCGGCGGCCCGTTTGGCGGTAGCGAGCAGAGTCTCTTGGTCCTCGGCCGTCAGCGCGTCGAATTTCTTCTTACTGATGACCGAGCCCCCCACGATGATGTTGAAGTTGCCCGACGTCATCGCTTTGAGCCGCGTATACCATTGGAAAGCAACCGCAGCCATCGCCGACGCCGGGACGATCTGGAGCTTGTCGTTCCCAAGAGCGGGGAACACGCCCGAGGCGCCGACTCGAACTGGATTGGCTCCGATCGCTTTCACGAATTCCTCGACGACGGCGTTGTCTTTGCCGGCCCAGGCCGGCTGCTTGGCTAGGTCGGCCGGGCTCGAGAACGCCGTCGAAGAAAAGACGCGGTTCTTTCCGCCGTCACCCCAGGTGAGAAGCTTGAATCCGCCGTCCTCGATCATCTTTTGAAGGCGCTCGTCGAGCTTCGTTCTTGCCTGGTCTAGGGCCGCGTCGGTCGTCAGCAACCCAGGTGCGGTGAGCACCTGTACCTCTGGGGCGATCAGGCTCAGCCCGGTCGTAGCGACCCCCGCCGCATCTAGCTTTCCCGTCTTGATCTTTCGAATCAGGTCGCGATCGTCGCCTTCGCTACCCCCCGAAAAGACACGGAGCTCGACGCGCCCTTCGGTCTCCTTTTCGAGGGTACGGCTCCAGGCCTTGAGCACCTTCACGAATGACGAGCCTGGGGGCGCAAGGGAGGCGATGCGAATCGTAGTGGCCGCCTCGGCGTCCACACTCGACACAGTCGCGCTACCCGGAAACAACAGGGCGGCCGCCGTCAGCGCCGCGATGCAAAACAGTCTCCAGCGAGTCATCGTGAACCCCTTTACTACAAGCCAGTTGAGGGTACCAACCGGCTCCGCCCTTGGACGGCCCCGGCTCGGCGGCCATTCACTTTCGGTTAAAGGCCCAGCGCGGGCACGAATCTGCGCCTGAGGAAATCGCGCAACTCTTGCTCGCTTCGCTGGGGATCCGGGGAGGCGAGAAACGACATGATCAAGCGGAGCATGTACTCCATGACCTCGGTCGCTTCGGCTTCGTCCCAACCCGCGGCGTCGATGAAGTCGCTGAATGCGATCCTGGTGAACGCGATCGAGGCGGGCTGTGTGAACCCGCGCAACACGACCGCATCGAAGACCGGTGGGCTCCAGACCTGTTTCAGGACTGGGTTTTCTCGAATGCCCTCGAGCGTGAAGACCATTGCTTCGACCGCGCCCTCCGTTGGGTCGTCGAAGCCTTTCATGTGGGTGCGCACTTCGTTTGCGAGGCGAAGGCCTGCCTGCAGCAGCACGCAGCGAATCAGCTCATCGCGGTCCTTGAAATAGCGGTAGACAGTCGGTCGACTAACTCCCGCTTCGAGTGCCACGTGGGCTATCCCGGTGCCGGAGATTCCGTCCCGGGCGACACAGTGCGCGGCGACCTCCAGCAGGCGTTCGCGTGCGGCGGTCCGGTGAGGCGGATCGCCGTCCCAAGCTGCACGACTGCTGAGCTCCTTCTTCTCGCTGGCGGAAGTTTGGGTCATCAGGCGATCTAACGACTAGCAATCTCTTTACCGTAGATCGGGGGTGACGATCAAGTGCACCGATGAGCTGCAGGAAAACAGTAGCCGTTCATCACAAAGACCAGTGTGCCGCGAGCAGGACTTGCGCTCCTATGAGGGCATTCGTCACGGTGTGAGCGATGATGGCATCGGTGAGCAAGCCGCGGCGTGATGCGTGAAGGCATAACATAGGCCCGCAATGAAGCCCGCGACCCATTGCTGGTGCGCTGCTGCGAATGCCAATGACGAAATGAGGACGGCTGGCCATCGAAACGTCTCGGGGACTTTCGTGAAGTCCCGGGCAATCAGGCGGCGCAACAAGAACCCCCGAAAGGCCAACTCTTCGACGATCGGAACGGTCACGGTGGAGCCGAATACGCGTGCCGCGACCCAGATCATCGCAGCAGAAGCAGAGAGCTCGGCGAGGGCGGCCGGGGGGTCGTTGCTCACCGGCGAATCGACACCCCACGCCGCGATCCATACCAGATACGCGACCACGCCGATTGTCACGGCCTGCCACGACCAGATGCTCCGACCCCGAAGGTGGCGACGCAAACCCTCCAGGTAGTCTTTCCTGAACCATGCCAACACCGTGAGGGCGACCCCGATGCGCAGGGGATAGAGGTAGTCGAACTCTGAGACGAAGAGCCCGGTGACCAGCGCAGTCGCGACGACCGCGAGCAGCGGCAAGAGAAACCGCGCGCTCGGATCGCTCGTGAACCACGGGACCCGTTGGCTGACCCAGACGGTACCGAGCGCACCGCGCAAAAGAACGCCCAGCCCGCCTTCGAATGAAAGCCCCTCCTTCGTGTTCAGGATTAAGCGCCGTCGCTCTTGCTGCCGGGGCACCGATTCTGACGCGGGCACTGAACCTGGCACTCGCATTGCCGCCACTGACCCTGCCGCTGCCACCTGGTCTGTGCGGTCCCTTACACGATCGTAATTTTGCCTCCTAGCGGGCCTTGCTTTGCTTGCTTGAGCATAATATTTCCGTGATTCTGTTGAAGAGGAGGCCTCATGGCTTATCGATGGCTTGGAATATTGCTGCTTTCGGCTGCTTGCATGGTCGGTTGCGGGACTGGAGGCTCGGATGGCCCACCATTTGGCACGGGCGGCTCTGGTGGCGCTGGCGGAGCAGGGGGAGGCATTGGCGGAGCTGGTGGATCCGGGCCGATGTGCATGACCAACTCGCTATGCCGCGGCTGTCCGACCGAAGATCTGTGCGACACCACGGACGATTGCTCTCCGGGATTCGTCTGCCTCGAATCTGGGTGCGACAGCCTCGAGGGTGCGCCGATCAAACAGTGTGTCTTTGGCGGTGGCGGGGCCTGCGTCACCAACGACAACTGTCTCCCCTTTCCAGGACGCGAGTGCATCGACGTACCCGGTGAAGGCATGCGCTGCGTCAAGACGACGCCCGGCTGCGACACGAGGTTTGACTGCGTGCCTGGCTTCTCCTGCGAAAACGGTAGCTGTGTAGATCGTAGGCTTCCCTGCGACCTCGACGACCACTGCCCGAAGAACCACGTCTGCGTAGCCGGCACAAACGGGAGCTTCTGCGCGCGCGTCCAAGTCGAGTGCGTCGCGGAGTTCGACTGTGCTGGTCTCGCGCCTCGATGTGAGGATATCGACGGCGACGGCAACATGGAGTGCGCCGGTGTGTTCGATGCAAATCAGTCGATGCCGGTTGCTTGCCTGAACTCGGATTGCGCCGATGTGTCGGCACCCGTCTGCGAAACCGCAGGCGCAGGAAGCACGACTGTGTGCGGGCAGTACGGGCTTTGCCGCGACGGCGCAGACTGCGCGACTGGCTTCGATTGCGTTGGCCTTTGGCCCGATGGGCGCATGGAATGCGTACCGAGCGGCGGGAGCTGCTCGAACGTGAGCGACTGTCCGGTACGACAGGTTTGTGCCTCTCCTCGCGAGGGCGGGACACCGAGCTGCCAAGCTGGATTCCTGAACTAATACAAGATGAACCGAACCGAACCCATATCGAGAATGAGCATCGCCCGCCACGGCTTGTGGTCGGTTGGCGCGGTGTCGCTCGCGCTCTTGGTCGGCTGCGGTGATAGCGGCCCGTCTGTCCCCAGGGGAACCGGAGGGACCAGTGGAACCGGAGCCTCCGGGGGTGTTGGCGCCACGGGTGGTACTGGCATGGGCGGTAGCGGCGGCATGGCCGGCATTGTCGGGACCGGCGGCATGGGTGGCACGGTCGGGACAGGCGGCACGGGCGGGACCAGCGGCACGGGTGGCACCGGCGGTGCGACTGGCCCCTGCATGACCAATGCGCTTTGCCACACCTGTCCCACACAGTTGCCTTGCAACACCGACGACGACTGCGCGTTTAGCGGATATGTCTGCGTCGACTCGGGCTGCGATACCAACCAAGGCGCACCGATCAAGCAGTGCCAGCCACTGCACGGTGGCTCGTGCGCTTCCGTGACTGAATGTCCTAACTCCACGGACTACGCATGCGCTCCGATCGGGGTTGGGCCTACGCACTGCGTGAGGATCACACTGGGCTGCAGCCCGTCTACTGAGAGCTACGATTGTCCGCTCGGCTTCTCCTGCGAGGCAGGCGCCTGTGTCGATCGTCGCGTCCCGTGTGACAGTTACCTCGACTGCCCGAAGAGCCACGTCTGCAAGGTGACCCCAACGGCGGACTTCTGCGTTCGCACCTTCCAAACCTGCCATCTCGATGAAGATTGCGCGGGGCTCGGCGAGTTTTGCGCCGACATCGACAACAACGGCACCAAAGAGTGTGCCGGCGGCGCGGGCAGCCCATGCCTCAACGCAAGCTGTCCGTCCACCGTCCCGGTTTGCGAGGTCGGTGCCGTCGCCACCGACGTTGCGTGTGGCGACTACGGATTGTGCCGCTCCAATAGCGACTGCGATGAAGCGGCTGGCTTTGAATGCGTCGGCCTTTGGCAAGACGGTCGCAAAGAATGCGTTCGAGCCGGCGGTACGTGTGACCAAGTAACGGACTGCGACCCCCAGCAGGTCTGTGCAGCCCCTCGCAATGGCGGCGCGCCGAGCTGCCAAGCCGGAAGTGTTCCTTAAGGAGGAAAACGTGAAACCCCAAGCCCTGACCCCTTTGATTCTCTTCTCGTTCGCAGTCGCGCTGCCCGCGTGTCAGAGCGGCGATCCTTCGGTGGAGGCCGCCTACCAAGCGGTCGTCACCGCGCCCACATCCTGTGGCAACGGCGACCCCACCTGCAACACCGCCATCGACTACCCCGAGCAGATCGATCTCAGTGTCACCAACTCGAGCGACCTCTTGTTTTCGAGCGCCGACGGCGCGCTCACCCTCGTCGGCGGCAGCGGTAGTGCAGCCCTCGGCGATACAGATGGCGACGGGGTGCCCGACCCGGCCGACGATTGTGCGGGGCCTGGTTGGCGACTTCCCTGCGATGGTGACAAGGACGACGACGGCGCCTACCAGACCGCCTATTACGACTCGGGCGGCGACAACACTGTGTCCGCCAGCATCGAGATCCAGTCCGATATCCAGAGCGCCGACGTCTATATTCTCATGGATGCCACCGGCTCCATGAGCGGCGAGCAGAACCAGCTCGTTACCGATTTGACGAGCGGAACCTTTGTCGACACGAACGACTGCCCGGGAGGCGCGGACACAGGCATCGTCGGAGCCATTCAGTGCGTGATTCCGGACGTCTGGATGGGCGTTGGGGACTTCAAAGAGGTTTCGTATCTACCGCACAACGACCGCTACGACATGGCGCCCTATCACCACTACCTCGACACGACCAACAACATTCAGCAGGTGCTCGATGCCGTGTCCGCGTTCCGCGCCGACGGCAACAAGGACTACCCAGAGGCCCTCAGCCAAGCGCTTTACTCGGTTGTGACGGGGCAGGGCCTTGGAGACCTCGTACCGAATCGCGGCGCGTGTCCCTCGACGCCGGCAGCGCGCTGGGGCTACCCCTGCTTCCGCGACAGTGTGCTTCCAATCATCCTGCTGTTCAGCGACGCCGATATGTGGAACGGCCCGGTCGCCAACGGCCACACCTATGGCAATCCACCCTTTGACGGGACCCTCGGCATAGGCACCCGGTTGCCGCCGGTGGAGCAGTCTCCGAACGTCCTTTACTCGAGCGACCCGTTCACGGCCTGGGATCTCGGGGACCTGACCAACAAGTCGTTGACGTTGATGGGAAGCAACACCAACCTCGGAAACGACGCGGTGACCTGGGACAAGGGGCTCTGCCTGCAGTGCGGCGGCTCTGGGTGCTGGGCCGACGGGCGTGACGCATTCGTCAAGTTCTCCCTCAGCGGTCTGACCGACATGTTTGTGAGCGGCGAGGGCACCGCTTACCATACGACCAACGCCGCGCTCCTTGATTCAGCGCTTGCATTCGTCGATTGCAATCCCGGGCCCGGCGGCGGCGATTACTGGGGACGGCTGACTCAAACTCTGGGCGCCGGTGATTGGTACGCGGTCTCGGACGCTTCGGTCGATCCAAGCACGTCGGTCTCCACTCGCCGGGGCAACTTTCAACTTCGGTTTCACAACCTGACCGCCGACCCCGGCGGGTACCCGAGCTGGCAGACCACCGACCTGCCCGTCCAATGGACCACGGTGGAAACCGAGCTGCTGGCCAACGGCGTGAAGCTCGTCAGCGTTGTCAGCCCCAACTCCGGAGGCTACATCGCCATGCCTGACCTGACCGAGCTCGGAATTGTCACCGGGTCGGTCGACCTGCTCGGTGATCCCTATCTCCAGCAGATCGCAGGCGACGGGTCGGGTCTCGGGACCGCGGTCCTCGATGCCATGCTCGCCCTGGTCGGCGACACACGACGGGATGTCACCCTTGTTCCCGAAGACAACTTGGCAACTCCCACGGTCGACGAGAGTCTTTTCGTGAGCGCGATCGTGGCCAAGGACTGCCCAGACAATGGCGTCCCCCAAAAATGCATCGGCGGCTCCGGGACTCCCATGTGTCTAGGGTGCCTCGCGGGAGCGAACATTGAGTTCGAGTTCCGCGTCGGGAACGACTTCGTGCCCCCAACGGCCACTCCGCAGGTCTTCGACTTCGATATGCGTGTGATGGTCGATGGCACGACCGAGATCGCCCGATATCCGGTTCGGATCATGGTGCCCCCGGCCGGATCCGACTACGGAGCGGGCTTCTACCAGAACACCTACGACTCCGATATCGTTTGTGAGATGCCACCTGAGCGACCCGACTGGGGCACGCTCACCTGGATCGGCTCGACCCCCTCGGACAGCACGGTCGAGTTCGAGTTCTTCACCGCGAACACCCTTGCCGAGCTCGATACTGTGATTCCGGTGTCGATCGTCTATCCGACCGACACGACCTTGCAGACGTACGATATCGGTGACGAGCTTCTCGCCGGCGGCGAGACAAACTTCTTGCCCTACCTCCGGGTGCGGGCCAAGCTCAACGCCTCGAGCGACGCGTTGAGCACACCGATCTTCCAAGGATGGTCGATCGAGTTCCATTGCGTCCCATTTGATTAGCCGCCGCGCACCAACGTCAGCATCGGCTTAGGCGCATAGCCGGCGAGGTAGCCGCTTTCCTCGGCGACATAGACCCAGCCACGCTCGTCGACTCGCATGAGGTCGGGAACGAGGTCGCAGGGAAGGCTCGCCGAAAGCCGGGTTCCGTCGGCGGGTCGAACGACGTGCACAGACGATGCGGGCACGAAAAGTGCGCCCCCTCGAAGAACGGGCTCGAGCCTCCTCGGGATCTCGTCCGCCAGGGCATCCGCGAGATTGGTCGACCACTGCACGTGGCCCGTGTGCACATCGAACGCGCTGAGCTGCCCAAAGGGCGCGTTGACGATCCAGGTGCCGTCGATCGTCATGCCGGCGCCGCCGATGCCGAGGCCCGGGTCCTTCACGTCCCAAAGCGGCTCGCCTTGGTCGAGCGAATGCGCGGTGAGCGTGGCCTGCTCTCCCGCGGTGGAAACCAGGACGACGCTGGCAGCGCCCGATGGGTCCGACGTGGGTGGGCCTTGGAGCTCGCGCTGCCACCGGGGCTGCCCACTGTAGAGGTCGATCGCATAGAGCGCGCCTTCGCGGCGGCCACGAACCGCGGCAGCCACCACCGTTTCGTCTCGGACCAAGGGTTTGAACTGAAAGCAGCCTCGTTCGGCGAATCTCCAGACATCTTCCCCGGTGGCGAGGTCGATGGCGTGAATCGCCTCTTCGCCGCAGGTCACGAGCAGCACGCGGCCTATCTTCGTCATTCGGAACTCGCCGCCGGTTCGAGATGCGAAGCGCCAACGCGGCTCCCCGGTGCGGATGTCGAGCGCAACCAATCGATCGCTGCCTTCGGTGATGACCGCAACGGGGGGAATGCTGCCGCCGCCGGCCATCAGTCCGCTCGGCGGGCCGCCAATGCGTGGCGTGATGTGCGTCGAGCAATAGGCCGCGCCGTCTTCGACGTTGCAGAGCTCGACCTCACCGTCAGGCGAGAGCCGGATCAGCACCGAGCCAGCCATCAGGGTGGTGGAGGCCTGGCCCGGACGGGCCCAGAGCACCTGACCATCGTCGCGCGAGATCGCGACTACGTGGTTTTGGGTCGCGATGACCAGCCTATCGCCGCACATGAATACCGAGTTCGCGTCGAGCCCTTCGAGGCAGATCCGCCATCGCTCCTCGAACTGGAGGGACGGCAGTCTTTCGGCCTTCGCGGTTGGTCCGGACTCCACCTCGTTGTGTATGCGAAGCCGGTCGGGGTCGAGGTTCACGAAGCTGTCGGCGTTACGCCGCGCCCGGATCTCCCGCCGCAGCGCCCGCACCTCTTGTCGGAGCGCACGCACGCGAAGGTTGCGGCTTTGCCCACGGTCGGAGGCGACCAGGCTTCGAAGGAGGTCGCTCGCCAGCTTGAGAATAGGGAGAGCCGCCTCTGCGATGCTCAGCGAGGTCGCAGTGAGATCGCCTCGGCCTTCGGAATGGAGCTCGACACTGACCAGTTGGTGAGACGACTTCCGCATCGCGATCTGAAAGCCGCCAGCCCGTAGACGGACATGCGTCGGCTGGGCGCTGTCCCAGGAATCTACGAGGGTTCGCACCGCGACCACCATCCGATGCGCCGCCAGCATCAACGGGCCTTGCACGAGGGAGAGCCGACGTCCGCGTACGAACGCCCACAAATGGCCCTCGAAGAGAAGAGCATGAACGTCGGCCCGAACCGAGCGGCTCTGTGACGCAGAGGACGACGGATAGATCGCCGCTTCATATCCAAACGCGAGAGGCACTTCCGAGGGCGGAGCATCGAGCTCACCGCCTCGTTGATTGACAGCGGCGATCGGTCCTATAGGGTCCGGCGCAAGCTTGGTGGCAAGCGCCCGCTCTGCGACTCGAATGGCAATCTGCCTGGCCGTCGGGTCGAGCTCCTGCCTCGCGGTTTCGAGCATCGCCTGTGCACAAGTGTGCAGGAGTAGCCTGAGCGGGACCGTGCGGTCGAGCTGATACACGACCGGGGCGCTGGCCGTCCCATAGCAACTGACCAACACCGAGTCTCCGCGCCGCACCAACGCGTACTCGATCGCACAAGTCGCGAGTGGCAATAGGACTTTGCGCTTTGCGCCGATCGCCAGCGCTGCCGTGGCGGCCGTGAGCTCCGCGAGCGCGGGAACCTCGACGTCGAGCTCGCTCCCGAGCAGCAGACGCGGGACCCCCGAATTCGTGCGTTTTTGTGCGTGTGAGACCGATTCGTCCAATGGCGCGACCATGTTGGTTTTCCAACGCGAGCTGGAGAGAAAATGGTACTTGGGTCGTTCGACGCGGATCCAAAAAAAGGCGTCCTTTCCCTATATGTTGACAGCAGGGTTTCTGTGGTGACTGAAGAAGCGAAACAGTGGGTCGCGGTGACTGTCTTGGTGTTCCGTGGTGATCGCGTTCTAGCGATGCAGCGCGCGTCGTCCGCAGCCGCGGGGGCCGGTATTTGGGAAGGGATCTCGGGGCGGGTCGAAGCTGATGAAGACCCTCTTGCCGCCGCGAAACGCGAAGTGGTCGAAGAGAGTGGCCTCCGCGTGCGAGTGCGCGCTCGTCCCGTCGACACGTACGCTGCCCGTCGACGTGGCGAGCCGATGACGGTGATCGTGTTTCGAGCAGAGCACGAAGGCGGGGAGGTTGTCTTGTCGCTGGAGCACGATGCGTATCGATGGTGCGCGCTCGAGGAGCTCACCGAGCTGGGTGTGCCAGCCCGATTGATCGAGGCGGCGCATCGTGCGCGGAAAGTCGTCTAGAAGGCCTGCCGAGAAGCCGCTGCATCGCGGCATCGAACCTCGCGGCACGGTGATGGCGATCGAGATAGTCGAGACCGGCAGACCGGAGCCGATCGGCGAGGGCCTTGTCGATCAGCACTCGGTGAGCCGCTTTGGCCAGCGCGCGCGGGTCGTCGTTGCGCACGCTCACACACGCTTCGTCGATCGGGAGGCCTGCTGTCGCCCGCTCCGTCGCCACCACCGGAAGCCCGCGGGAAAACGCATCCAGCATCTTGATTGGGAGACCACCGACGGCACGACGTGGCACCCATGTGAAATCTGCCGCTGCATGCGCCAGCCGACGGGCTCGCTCACCGGCCAATCGGCGGAAATCGACGGCGTTCCCCAGCCCGGCGCGGATTGCTGCTAGGCGGGCCGGAACGGGGTCGGATTCGGTGGCGATCAAGAGCCGAGCGCTCGGGTGCCGGCGTCGCAGGGCGAGGAGGGCGTCGAGCAGGTCCTCCCAGCCTTGGTAAGGATCGAGATTCCCGGCGTAGAGGCAAAGGGGCCCTGTCGTCCCGAGCCCGAGTGTCTTTCTCGCGTCGCCTGGGGTCATCGCGGCGCCGATCGATCGACGCCATGGGACGGGCAGGTACGTCGCGGTCTTGCCGAGCAGAGTCGACAGCGAAGGGGAGACGGCAGCAACGCCGGCGGCCAGTCGACAGACCCGCGTCTCGACCTGACGTGCGGTGGCGGCCATCGGCGATTCGAGGAGTCGGGGAAAGTACATCGGCAGCTCTCGTTCGAGCGATGTGTGTGCGACATAGTAGACAGGCCCCGTGTTCGCAGCGAGCGAGGCAAGCGCTGCTTCGATGTGATGCGCGACGACTGCCTCCGGTCTCAGCCGCGCCGATAGGCGACGGATTTCGCCAATACACCACACATCGAGCGCAAGCTTGCCCAGCGATGGTCCGGAGCGCAGCGATTGGACCCTCGGGAAGTCCGGGACGCGATCGATGGGGTAGGGCGCCTCGAGCTCACAGGCTCCGCGCGCGTACGTGAGCAGATGAACCGGCCTACCGAGCTCCGAGGATGCTCGAAGCATGGAATCGAGAGCGGCCTGTGTGCCCTGGTACGTTGGGAACGGTAAGCAGGCGACGTGCAAAACGGTCATTCCACGTACCCCAGCGCTCGTAGACGAGCCTCAACCGCTGCTTCATTGCGACGGACGCCAGACCTCTGCCGATCGCCTGAGGGAAGCGCTTCGGCCGCATCCGAAGCCTCGAGAGCATTCCATAGTACGCGTCCTCGGAACGAAGATGGCACCACGACACCGAGGCGCGCGAGAAGTGTTGCGGTCACGTCCGCGATGTGTGCGTCGATCCGCCCTACCGAAACGACTTGCGGACCATCGATCGCCACGAAGCCATGCGAGCGATGACTGCCTGGGAGGCTGCGGCCTTTCTTCCCAAGCTTCTCCTGGTCTGTGAGCAACCGCCACGCGCCGTGCTCCGTGGGGGCGCTCGCGCTCGGCATCAGGTTATACGAGTACTCGCCGTCGAGATGAAAATCGAGAAGCAGGTCCGGCGCGCGCTCGAGGTAAGGGCCATCGAATAGCTCCTCTCGTCGCACCACGTCGCGCAAGACCGGCCCACCCGTCCATGGATCGCGAACCGCGAGTAAGGCGGTACGGATGCGCAGAATCGTCTCGTGCTTCTGGTCCCGGCGAACCGTCCCCTTGTGCTCACGGCCGGCCATGTTGAGATAGATGCCGGGGAAGTAGTTGAGCTCGTCGCTGAAGGCGGTCGTGCGTTCCATGTCGATCGCGCCAAAACGCACGTGCGATTCGAGCCGGCTCGGGAGCCAGGCGTTGCCTATGCGAAACACTCGTTCGCGAAGGCGCGGTGGAAAGCGTCTCAGGGCGAGCTCTTTGAGTCGCGCTGCGGCATGCTGGTTTCGGGCCTTGAATGACAGCAGCCCGTGCTCGGCCAGCAGGCGGTTCAGGTACAGGACCTTGTCGGAGGACCCCCCAAAGCCATGATCGCTGAGCACAGTTACCTCGGTTTGGCTGCCCGCTGCGTCGATCAACCGACCCACCGCCTCGTCGAGTGCCTGGTAAACGCGCGAGAGGCCCGCCCGTTGCTCGCTCGAGACGCTTCGTGGTTTTCTCGGTGACCGGGGGTCGTGGTGCGCCCAAAGGTAGTGTGATGCGGTGTCGCTTTCGCCGAAATAGACGGCGAACAGATCCCACTCTTTGCGTTCCATCAACCACCGGGCCCATTCCTGCTTTCTCACCACGCGCCGCGCCAACGCGTCGGGCAGACGGTCGATCCAACCCGGTGCGTCCGCGTGGAATTCGTCGATGTCGTCGAAGGTGGGCGTGCCGAACCGCGCCACCGTCTCGTCGTAGAGGGACGGGGGCCACATGAAGGACCGATCCGCCTCGAAGGCCACCGGCGCGTCCCAGCCGCTGACAAAAACTCCCCGCGTGAGCTCCTCAGGAGGCCAGGTTGCCGGGAAGCTCAAGCAAGCGCAGCGAAACCCGAGCCGGTCGAGGCGTTGAAAGATGGTCGGCGCCTCTCGGGCCGTGCCCGCGGTGAACCGCACTCGATATCCACGTCGGGTCGTGAAGTCGAACACTCCATGCCGAGCAGGATCAAGACCGGTCAGAAAGGTTGTCCAGTTGGGTAGGGTGGCCGGAGGTTGCACCGATTCGAGCGCCGCGTAAGCACCGTGATTCATCACGCGATAGAGGTTCGGCAAAAGCTCAGCGCCGAACTGTTCGACCACTCCGAGGTCGAGCCCATCGAGGCCAATCACCAGCGCCCGCGCAGACACGCGCGGAGCCTAGCAGCCTCAGCGGTGGTGTCAGCGGCAGTGCCAGCCGCAGTGCCAGTCGATTGGATCGAGTTGCCTGCGCAGATCGAAGCCTCGATACAGCGCGATGTAGAAGCCGTCCCACTGGTACCAGTGCGCCTGAAGCAAGCCACGAAAGGGTTCACCGACCGTCACGAGGTCTTTGCCACCATCAGGGTGATGGACGGGCTCGGCGATTCTCGCCCCTCAATCGACCGCTGGCTCGCCGACGGAGTTGAATGAGTGTAATTCCTCCTTGCTCAAATGCCACAAGACCGACTCTCGAAAATCTTAATAGCGCACATGGAGATGAAGCAGTGACCGAGCCCTTGCCAAATGCGAGTTGGCCCGGATGGCATACGCTACCCTTTCACAGTGTCTTGTCGCATCTGTCCTCAGGCCCTCACGGCCTCGCGGAGGTCGAGGTTGAGCATCGCCTATCTCTCTACGGCCCGAATGAGCTGGAGGCCGCTGATCGTGTCTCGCCTTGGACCCTTCTGTTGGGACAATTCAAAAATGTACTGATCATCATCCTGCTGGTCGCAACCGCGATCTCCGCCTTTGTCGGACACGGCGTCGAGGCCATCGCCATCGCCGTGATCGTGCTGTTCGCTGTGGTGCTGGGTTTCGTACAGGAGTACCGAGCGGAACGCGCGATCGAAGCACTGAGGCGAATGGCCGCGCCCACCGTAACGGCGATCCGCGACGGTCAGGAGATCGAGATTCCGGCGCGCGAGCTCGTGCCAGGCGACCTCATTCTGTTGCACGCGGGCGACAAGGTGGCGGCCGACTCGCGGCTGATCGAGTCGGTCAATCTGCAAGTGGAAGAAGCGGCGCTCACGGGCGAATCGGTGGCCGTGGCGAAGAACACCGAACCGCTCGGTCGGGAGGACCCGGCCCTCGGCGACCGCAGCAACATGGTTTTTGCTGGAACGATCGCCACCTACGGCCGTGGCCGTGCCGTCGTCGTCGGCACCGGCATGAATACCCAGTTTGGCCGGATTGCGAAGATGTTGCAATCCGTCGAATCCGGCAAGACGCCTCTGCAGCAGAATCTCGATAAGGTAGGTCGCGTCCTGGGCCTAGCGGCCGCTGTCGTCGTGGCTGCGATCGTCGCCATGGGCATACTTCGCGGGCAACCGTTGCTAGAGATGTTCATCTTCGGGATCGCCCTGGCGGTCGCGGTCGTACCCGAGGCGTTGCCCGCAGTTGTCACCGTATCGTTGGCAATCGGCGTGCAACGTATGGCGAAGCGAAACGCCCTCGTGCGCCGCCTGCCCGCTGTCGAAACCTTGGGGAGCACGTCGGTCATCTGCTCGGATAAGACCGGGACGCTGACCAGGGACGAGATGACCGCTCGCAAGCTGTACACCCCCGAAAGAACGCTCACGATCTCCGGTAGCGGCTACGAGCCTAAAGGCGAGTTCTCACTGGAGGGACCGGCTGTCGAGCTTTCGCAACAGGAGACGGAGTTGCTACGGGCCGCCGCGCTGGTTTCCGATGCACACCTCGTCCGCGACGATGCGCACGGCGGTTGGCACATCAAGGGAGACCCCACCGAAGGCGCCATGATCGTGGCGGCAGCGAAAGCCGGACTGCAAAAGGACGACCTCGACCTCCAGTTCCCCCGGATTGGCGAGATCCCGTTCACCTCTGAAACCAAACGGATGACGACCCTGCATTCCATTGAGAACGGTCAGGTCGCATACGCCAAGGGCGCGCCGGAGACCATCCTCGATCCGTGCTCTCGGCAATTGACCGCGCAAGGCGAAGTCGCGCTGGGGGATGCGGACCGAGGCGCGATTTTGGAAACGGTCCAACAGATGGCTGGCGAGGCCCTCCGCGTCCTAGCTGTGGCGACCAAAGCAGAAGCCGAGCTCGAAGACGCGGAGCGCAATATGACCTTCCTCGGCCTGGTGGGCATGATCGATCCACCGCGTCCCGAAGCCAAAGCCGCAATCGAACGATGCGAGCAAGCCGGAATCAGAGTCGTGATGATCACGGGCGACCATCCGATCACTGCTCAGGCCGTGGCTCGTGAGCTCGGTCTGTTCAAGGCGGGGCACGCGATAACCGGCGCAGAGCTCGAAGACATGAGCGACGAGGAGCTCGAGCGCGACGTCGAAACCATCGAGGTCTATTCCCGGGTCTCCCCGGCTCACAAGCTCCGGGTAGTCACCGCCTTGCAGAAGCGCGGTCACATCGTAGCGATGACAGGCGACGGCGTGAACGACGCACCGTCTCTCAAGAAAGCCGACATAGGGATCGCCATGGGCATCACCGGCACCGACGTGAGCAAAGAGGCCGCCGCGATGACCCTGACCGACGACAACTTCGCATCGATCGTTGCGGCGGTGGAAGAAGGGCGCGGGATCTTCGAGAACATCAAGAAGTACCTGATGTACCTCCTCTCCTCGAACGCCGGAGAGATCGGTCTCATGGCTGGCGCCGTAATCGCGGGTTTGCCGCTGCCTTTGACCGCCGTACAGATCCTCTACGTCAACCTAGCCTCCGACGGCTTGCCTGCACTGGCACTGGCGGTCGATCCCCCCGAGGACGACCTGATGAAGCGGCCGCCGCGCGACGGTCGCACCGGAGTATTCACTCGCCCTGTCGTAATCCTGATGACCATTGGAGGGCTCTGGTCCACAGTAGTGAATCTCAGTGTCTTCACGTGGGCTCTGCGGTCGGGCCGCGGCGTTGCTCACGCCATGGCGATAACCTTTGTGTCCCTGGTGTTGATCCAGTTCGTCAAGGCCTACAACTTCCGCTCCGACCGCCGGTCCATCTTGCATCGGCCATTCGCCAACAAGTGGCTGAACCGCGCCATCTTTTGGGAGCTGGGGCTGTTGCTCTTCATCGTGTTGTTTCCACCGATGCACGAGCTCTTTGGCATCTACGCGTTGTCACAGAACGACTGGCTAATCGCCATGGGCGCAGCCCTGACCATTTCGCCGGTCTTGGAGCTGGCCAAGTGGTGCGAACGGCGGGGTTGGTTCGGAAAGCTGTCCTGACGGTGGTGCAAGCAGCCGGGGTCGCGAGCCTAGTCGCGGTCGTGCTGCTGGTGCCCGCTCTTATCAAGCGTATTCCCGCGGACTATTTTTCCCACTCACAGCGACATCGCCTGGCCCCAACGTCGCGGTACCCCGCGATTAGTTTTGCGTTAGCAGGCGCAAAGAATCTGCTCGGCGCGACCCTCGTGTTGGCGGGGCTGCTGATGCTGTTCGTTCCCGGCCAGGGGCGCAGGGTCAGCGCCAGCCGTCCTCACGCTGTCCAGTCCCTGCCCAGGATCCCTGGTGGCCTTTCCACGCCGAATACGCTTAGAATGGTAGGCGTCACGTCGTGGATCTCCGCCCCTTCGACGCGACCACGGGCCGGCACGCCTCCGCCGCTCATGACGAAAATCCCGTTCCAGTCGTGATTGCAAGTATCGGGTCCAATGTCGTTTTCGGTGACGATCAATCGACCGTGCCCGACCGACCCGATTGCTCGAAGCGAGAGGTCGTCGAAATAAACCATGAGATCCGGGGGAAAGCCGCGCGTCTCCCGGTAGTGTTCCTTCGGATTGCGGACCACTGTCGGCAGCTCGCAGCCTTCGTCGTCTCGCAAGGCGTCGAGCTGGCGCTGCAATCGGTTCGTGAGGGCGGTCGCCTCGTGCGGAGACACCCGTCCCTCCGGCTCGCGGCCCGCGACGTTCAGGAAGATCCGCGCGTAGTAGCCGCCTTCCGCCCATGCCACAGTCTGTGACCAATCGATGCGGTCATGGGTGAGTGGGGACACGGCGCTCGGGGGGTCCTTCAAGACCAGGTATTCTCGCCTAATCAGCCACTCGTTGATGCAAAAGCCTCCCCGCATTGCGCGCGCGCCATGATCGCTCACCACTAAAAAGGTCGTGTCGTCGTCCGCCAGCTCGCGCAGCTTGCCAATCTCCTCATCGAGCAGCGTGTAGTACTCACGACCCGAATCGGACCATCGGTTGCCCGGCTCGTGCTTGGGATGCTCGGGATCGATATGCCGCCAGAATGCGTGATGGAAGCGGTCGAGGCCGATCTCGACCATCATCATGAAGTCCGGCTTCTTTTCTACCCAGATGTATTCCGCGATGTCGAAGTGTTGGTGAGTCATCGTGTGTATCTCTTCGTGGATGCGCTCTAGATCGTCCGATCGGAAGTGCTCGACATCGGGAATGTACCGGCCAAAACGCCCCTCGATCTCCGTCGCCAACGAACGCGGAAAGCACCAAGGGGCGTCACCACTCTGCGACATGAAACCCGAGATCATCTCACCTCGAACCGGGCTTGGTGGCGACGTCAGCGGAACGAACAGAGGGGCTACCCGAAAACCGTGGTCGCCAAGCCAGTCCCACACACGTTTCACGTGTACGTCGCAGCTGTCCGCGATCCGCAAACCAGTTGCTCCAACGATCCGATTGCGGAAGCCGTAGAGCCCGAGCTCTCCCGGGTCCCTTCCGGACACCATGCACGTCCACGCTGGGACCGTGATTGGAGGATCCGAGCTCCGCAGCGGACCCCAAGTACCGCATTCGATCAATGACCTCAGGTTCGGCATCGAGTCTCGATAGCGATCGAACACCAGCGCCGGCGTCGCACAGTCGAGCCCAACGACGATCATCCGTGGCTTGCCCATCACCCATCGGATTAACCCCCACAAAAAGGGGACCGTCCTCCTTTTTTATGGGTGCACGGACTCGCGGCTCGAAGGGGCCTCGGTCGCGTCGGCGGCCTCTTGGATGGTGCGCTCCAGGTGGGTGAGGTCGAAAGGCTTTTCAATTCGAAGGTTTGGGACGCTTTGAAGGAAGTCTCGAGCGCGCTGAGTGAAGGCGCCGCCGGTCATGAACACGATGCGCTCGTGCATCGGGGTGCCCCGCTGAAGGGCCGCCCTATAGACGTCCATTCCGGTCATCTCCGGCATGATCAGGTCGCAGAGGATCACGTCGTAGGCGTGCTCGCCCATCAGCGCGACCGCCTGCCGACCATCGTGCGCGATCGTGACCTCGTGTCCAACCAGTGCTTTTTGAATCAGCCTTGCGATCACCGGCTCGTCATCAACGACCAACACGCTCAAGCTTCGACCCGAAGCACGTCGAACGGCGGTAGTCGATGGCGGTGGCGCCGAGAGCGGCAGGGGTGACCGCGCAGCCCGCTTCAACACCACACGCACGACCGTGCCCTGACCCGGATGACTCTGAATCTCGATCGTTCCTTCGAGTGAATGAACGATCCGTCGACAAATCGACAGCCCAAGCCCCGTACCACGGCCAGCTGGCTTGGTAGTCACGAACGGATCGAATACCCGCCGCAAGAGCTGTGCGGGGATTCCAGGACCTGTGTCTTGCACTTCGATGCAAACACGGTCGTTCTCGATGCTACGCGCGCGGACGGTGATCGCGTTCCGCGAAAGATCGCCGGGCTCGATCGCCTGCGCGGCGTTGACGATCAGATTCAGGAACACCTGGCCGATGCGCGTCTTCGATCCCCGCGTGTAGAGCGCTCCCTCTTCATACTCGCGGACGATCGATGCGCGATGCTGCACCTCGGGCTGCGCCATGCGGATCGCGCTCTCGAGGACCTCCTTGAGGTCGACGACCCCGGATTCAGCCGGATCTCCGCCATGCGATAACTCCGTGATTTCCTTTGCAATTTCGCGAATTCTATCCGCTCCTTCGTACGCCTCGCTGACCCATTCGGCCGCCTGGTCCGGGAGGTTCTTGCTCATGCTACCGAGCGAGCGAAGATGGCTCCAAACGAAAGTCAGGGGGTTCCTGATCTCGTGAATGATGCTCGCGGTCAGCGTTCCGATCGCGGACATGCGCTCGGAGAGCAAGAGTCGTTGTTGGAGCTCGCGTTCCCCTGTCATGTCGACGACGGACACGATCGCACGAACGAATTTGCCCGCCCGGTCGGGTACGAAACGCCAATGCGCACGAACGTCGCGGGGTTCCAGGGCGCATGTGGTAATCGCAGTTTCGAGATGCACATCCGTTTCGTTTCGAAATGCAGCGAGAAGCACGCGGAGAAAATCCGCTTTCGACTCGGCGGTCAGCAACTCGGGCATGCGGCGTATGCACTCTTCTTCACTCGAGGCACCGACGAGCGCGATGGCGCCGGCGCTTGCTCTTCGGATGCGCGTCCGCCTCAGGCACTCCGAAAGAGCATCCGGGTCGTTTCTGACGAGTTGCTTGAACTCGTCGGCATCGTGACATCCCTGGGCATCGATCCACGAGAGAACCGCCGCGAAGTCGAGATCCAAGACGGCGCTCGGGAGCAATGCCCACACATTGTCGTCACGCTGCGTGGTCATATCCTTGGACTGACGTAAGAGGCGAACCATCGTTTTGCAGGACTCGGGTCGGACGAGCTCCCTCCGAATCGTAGCGAAGCGGGGCCGTCGCTCCCAAAAGCTCGCAGAGTCAGGACTTGGCGCCGAAGCCTGGCCTGCCATTGTCGCTGATACCGGGATGGAAACGGGGCTTCAGCTCGCATCGAGCTCCTCACGAGCATCGATCACGAGCTCTTGAACACGAGCGCGCGCTGCGGTTGCTGCTCCACGGGGGTCGAGGCTCGGGGACAGTGGCTCACCCACACGTACGGAAACTCGAGTGCGTGGCCTCGCAGCGATCCTGGCGAGATGCCTCGCGAACGATTCCTGAGCGTATGGTACCGCAGGTGAGTATGCGAGCCCCACGGGCACGACGGGCACGTCCAGGGAGCGAACCGCCGCAAACGCACCCGGTTGAAAGTCATGAACCGTGTCTTCGGGAAACGTGCCCCCCTCGGGAAACGCCACGACCGTTCGCCCCTCGCTCAGCCGCCTTCGCATCGCTCGTACGGCCGCGGCGCCGCTGTGACCGTCGTCTCGATCGACGAAGATTGTGGCGCCATGCTTGGCCATCCGTCCGAGGAGTGGCCAGTCGGCGACATCGTGCCGGCTGACCATCACGCCTCGAAACACGGAAAGCATCACCGCGATGTCCAGCGCACTCTGGTGGTTTGCGACCACCAGGGCGCCGGACTTGTGAGCAAGCTCACCGGTGGTTGCAATCTGTGCGCCAAACACGTCGAGGAGCCGGTTTACCAAGTAGGTGCGGTACGTGTCGGCGAGCGGCTCATGTAGCTCTTTGGGGACGAAAAGACGGTTCATTTCGTACGCGGCCAGGATCCCTGCTGAAAGCGAGACGAAGGCGCCCGACCGATAGGCGGCACGCACCGTGCTCATTTCGGAACCCCCCGAATTTGGGCTCGCGAGGTTCGCCTTTTGGTGGCAGTCTCGATTCGTGGCTGGGTCATTGGCACCAGGATTTCTCGTTGCGTCCCCGTCGATGCGGTGTCCATTCTTCAATCATACGCTGGTGTTGCTCATCGATCACGGCGACGAAGGCTCTTTTGGGTTCGTCGTCAATCGATTGACCGACTTGGACATGGGCGACGTCTTTCAGGAAGTCGGTGTCGATGGTGACGCCGCCACGGCGGTCGACGCCCCCGTACTTCTCGGCGGGCCAGTCTCTCCCGAGTCGGGTTGGATCCTCTACGACGTGGAGGGTGTCCCACAGCCGAGCTCCGGGCGCACGATCGCAGTTGGAGCACGCATTGCGTGCAGCGCTTCACTCGAGCTTCTTCAGCGAATAGCCCGAGGCGACGGGCCCGACACCTGCGCGATGATGCTCGGCTATGCTGGCTGGGGTGCCGGACAGCTCGAGAGCGAGATGAAAGAGGGTTCGTGGATCCCGGTCGACCTCGACTACGACCTCGTTTTCGAAACCCCGGTCGAAGCGCGTTGGGAGGCCGCCCTAGCGAGCCTCGGGATCGATCCTGCCAGGGTGATCGACAGCCACATGGCGAGCGCCTGACAAGACCCAGCTCTCGGCCGCTCCAAACCGTCGACTTGTTCGATCAAGGCACAGAGGCTACGCCCGTGGCGATGCGCGTACATCTCCCGAAGGCCTTCTTTGTCGTGCTTTTGGCGGCCGCTTTTGCGTGTGGCGGCGGGAGCGGCCAAACCAGGAGCAAAGGCAGCACGATCGAGCGCGGCGAGGACGCGAGGGGTGCCTACGAAAGGGCCCTGCTCGACTTCCGTCGGGGAGATTGTCTCGGCGCGGAACCTTTGTTTCGCGACATCCGAAGGGAGTTTCCGTACAGTCGGTTCGCCGCGCTTTCGGAGCTTCGGATTGGAGATTGCCAATTCAAGAACGAAGCCTACCCGGAGGCGATCCAGACCTATCGTCAGTTCGTCCGGATACGCCCCTCGCACAAAGAGATCCCGTACGCCCGGTTTCGGATCGCCGAGGCCTACTACAATCAGATCCCTGGTGGTTGGTTCATGACACCGCCACGCCACGAACGCGATCAAAGCGCCGCCAGAGACGCGCTGATTCAATTGCGGCGGTTCGTCGTGGATTACCCCGACGACCAACGCGTGCCCGAAGCGAACAAGCTCATGGACAAGTGCATGAGCCTGCTGGCGGAGCACGAGTTCTATGTGGCCCGGTTTTACTTGAAGCGAGACGCGTACCGCGGCGTCGTATCGCGGCTCAGGGGCCTGCTCGCCAGTTATCCCGGGAGCGGAGTGGAGCCCGAGGCACTACTCATGCTCGGCGAGATCTACTTGAAGCTCGATGAAGTCGAAGCCGCCCGTCAGGCGCTGAACGAGCTCGTCCAGCGTTTTCCCGACACGGGCGAAGCCAGACGGGCCCAGACCATCCTCGGTAAGCTCGCCCAAGGCTGACCCCGGCTGATTTCTGGCCTCCGTTTCGACCGATCGTTACCTTCGGGCTCATGCCTCCTTGGGCTCAACAAATCTTGGACGCGGCAAACGACCACTACGCGCGTGCAGAGTACCCACTCGCGCAACCGTATTACGAGAAGCTCGTGCAACAGGGCCTCCGGTACCCGGACGTTCTCAACCGACTCGGCGTCATCTACCACCTGAACGCGCGCCTTCCGGAAGCTCGATGGTGTTTCGAGCAAGCCTTGGAGGTGAACTCGGGCTATCTCGAGGCTGCCCTCAACCTCACCGTCACGTGCAATGAGCTTGGCGAGTACGGCTCCGGCGTTCGTTCTCTCGAGCGCGCACAAAGTCACTCGGACTCCTCGAACGATGCGTATCGCCGCGGCAAGGTTGCCAATCTTCACCGGGCTTTGGCTCAGGCCTACGTCGAGCTCGAACGTCCCGAGGACGCGATCCACGAGTTTGGCCGCGCGCTCCGGCTCTGCCCGAGCTTTCACGACATTCGTCTCGAGCTGGCACGGCTTCTTAGGCTTCGCGGCAACGTCCACGGCGCCCGCGAGCAGCTCACCTTGGTCTTGCAGCTAGAACCCGGCCACCATGATGCTCGGGCGCTGCTCGGCGTGATCGAGATCGAAACCGGAGACCGCAGGCAGGGACTCCAGCACTTACGCGACGTCGTCGACCGGTGTGCCGACCATCCGGTCGCAAAGGCCTACCTTCAGCACGCCGAGCCGGAGTATTGGCAAGCCTCCTGACCGTTGGAGCGAACCGGCTTTGTGAGCCCATCAAACGGTGCAATATTAGTGGGACGTGCCCCAAACGGTCCTCCTTCTCGACGATGATGCCCAGTTCCGTTCGAGCGTCACCCCGGCGCTCGAGGCGTTCGGGCTGCGTGTTATTCACGCCACCAAGGGAAGTATCGCCTGGGCGATGATCGAGGAGGCGGAGCCCTCCGTACTGGTCGTCGATGGGCTTCTTCCCGACATCAACGGCATCGCCTGGATCGAGGAGTTGCGCCGGTCCGGCTACCAGACGCCGGTCATTTTCGTTTCGGCCTTCTATCGTGACCTGACCACCTTCAAACACCTCACCCACGACCTCGACGTGTTGAGGGTGTTCCACAAGCCCGTCACGGTCGAACGATTCGCGCGGGAAGTCGCCAATACGATCTCCGCGCCCATCAGTCTCACACCCGCGGATCGCCGTCCCATAGTTCAGGATCGAGCGGATACCGTGCTTTTTCCGGACGAGCCTTCCGAGCCGCAGGGCGTGCACGACCCGCAGTCCTATTCGAGCCTCCTGCCGGTGGCGGCGGACAACTTGACCGGCGCGATCCGGCGCGTGCATGCCGAGACCGCGCGTACCAGCGTCGTGGCGGAGGCCCTTCGTCAGGCACACGATCTTCACGGCGCTGCCGAGACTCACGGATTCACCGAGATCTCAGTCGCGGCCGCCCGAATCGAGAATGAGCTTCGCGAGCTACAGAGGTCGGGACGACTGGACTGGTCGGCGATGTTCGAGTCGATCGACGAGGTTCGCACGCATGCTGCAGCAGCGGTGGGTCAGCCCGCTGAATCTCTCAAACCACTTGCGGCGGCGCCCCCTTCGGTGACCCCCGCTGCGTCCTTCTTCTTGCATCGAGCGGTTCCCCGTGACTTCGTCCCTACTATTCTCGTGCTCGAGGACGATCCTGCAATGATCGCCTACCTTCGCTCGGCGTTCGACGAAGTTTTGGTGCACCTTCGTCCGGTGGGCACCGTCGAGGAGGCTTTGAAAATCGCGGGGCGAACCCCCCCAACTGCGGCGATCATCGGTTGGCCTCTCGAAGACCGCGATGCTCTGCGCCGGTTTCTCGGGATGTTCAGAGCGCTACACGGGTGCTCCGAAACTCCGGTGATCCTGCTGTCTGTCGACGACGACCCACACACGCGGGCCCTCGCCGCGCAACTCGGCGTGGACATCTTCTTGCCACATCCGATCGAGCTCGTGCGCTTGCACCATGCGGTGGAAACTGCAGTCGAACGAGCCACGACCCCGCGGCCCAAAGTCGCCGTACTGAGGGACTCCGATGCCGCGAGGCAGATCGAAGAAGCCGGGATCGAGTGTTTCCTCTACTTCAGCTTGGAAGAGCTTCTTCGCGAGGTCGACGTGCAGTGTCCCGATGTCGTGCTGATCGGCTCGACGGTGACCGGCCCTCAGGTCCCGGCGATCATTCAAATGTCTAGCTGGGATGTCGCATCCGCGTTCCTTTGCTTCGACGACTCACCGGTGGTCGATAGTCCGGTCATTACCGAGCGCCTCGAGCGTCATGGTGGTTGGTTGGTAGAGCTCCATCGAGTGGCCGAACGCATCGCGCGCATGCGTCGTCAACAGTTGCGCTGCAGCCAGACTGGGTTGCTACTTCGAACGGCCGCCATTGCGGCCCTCGAAAACGGCTTGTCCTCCGGGCAACGTCATGGCCGGACCTATTCGATCGGGCTGCTGAGCCCCGTAGGTCTCGACGGGCTCGACCACATGCAGGCGCGTCGGTTGCGCACATACCTCGGTCGATTGATCTCTGGCCGTTTTCGTCGTGAGGACGTGCGGGGCCGGTGGGACGATAACGCGTTCGTCGTCGGGTTCGAGGGCGCCAGCGCGCGGGCCGTGGTCGAAGTGGTGCGCAGGCTTCAAGAGGAGCTTGCGCTGCAAAGGCAACGGCGGCCGGACGAGCTTTCGCTCCTCCAGGTCGCCGTCGGGCTGGCATCTTATCCCCTCGATGGTGACACGACCCGCGCACTGATCTTGGCAGCGCACGAGCGCCTCGAAACCGCTATCGAGCGAGGGTCAGACTCGTTGGTCTGGCGGTAACGACGTGGCTCGCGCCGTCCACAACAACCGTGTAGACTTCAGGTATTGATGCACCCTTCCGCGCGTCCCGGCCCAACCGAGGCTGACGTAGCCGCCGACATCGAAGTCGCCGACCCCGGTCTCTTGCTAAGGCTGAGCGGCCCTGGTGGTTCGAATTTGCGGGTCCTCGAAGGCGAGCTCGGGGTGTCGATGGGTCTGCGTGGTTCGACGATCCACATCCAGGGCCCAAACCGAGACGTCGAAATGGTGGAGCGCGTCCTGCACGAGCTGATCGACGCGCTTCAGCTTCGAGATCTCAGTCCGATCGAGATGGCACGCGCAGCACGTACCCTGCGTGCCAATCCGCAACTGCGGCTTCGGGACTTGTTGGACGATGTGGTGCTGACGACGTCGAACCGCCGAATCGTCTCGCCCAAGGGCGTGATGCAGCAAAACTACATTCAGGCGATCCGCACGCACGACCTCGTGTTTGGGATCGGCCCCGCAGGTACTGGCAAGACTTATCTGGCGATGGCAATGGCGATTCGCGCGCTTCAAGAGCGGCAAGTGAAACGCATCATATTGACGCGTCCAGCTGTCGAAGCTGGCGAGCGCCTAGGCTTCTTGCCCGGCGACTTGGCGGAGAAGATCAATCCCTACCTCCGTCCGTTGTACGACGCGTTGCACGACATGATGGAGCCCGGCAGGATCACCGCGTTGCTCGAGCGAGGTACGATCGAGGTAGCGCCGCTCGCATTCATGCGCGGCCGGACCCTCAACAACTGTTTCGTGGTCCTCGACGAAGCTCAAAACACGACCCCCGAGCAGATGAAGATGTTCCTCACCCGCCTTGGGTTCGACGCAAAGGCGGTCATCACTGGCGATGTGACCCAGGTCGATCTGCCCGGAGGCGCCCGAAGCGGCCTCCGGCATGCCGAACGTGTCCTGCGCTCCATCCGAGGGATCGACTTCGTCTATTTCTCGCACGCCGACGTCGTACGGCACCCGCTAGTGCAGCAAATTGTGCAGGCCTACGACGCTCACGAGTCAGCCGGAAGTGCGTCAGACGATGACATCTAAGCGCTCCCTGGTATGCTAGCGACCACATGACCGAGCGAATCTACGACGGGGCACTCGAGCTGATCGGCCACACACCCTTGGTCCGTCTCAGACACATTGCAGGCGAAAAAGGAGCCGAGATTTGCGGCAAGCTCGAGTCGAACAACGTCGCAGGCTCCGTCAAAGACCGCCCGGCCCTATCGATGATCCTTGCAGCCGAAGAGTCGGGAGAGCTGGGTCCTGGGTCCACGATCGTGGAAGCGACGAGCGGCAACACCGGCATCAGCCTTGCGATGATCTGCGCCGTACGCGGTTACCGCTGCGTGATCATAATGCCCGAGGACATGAGTACGGCACGGCGCCACATCCTCAAGTCGTACGGTGCGGACGTGATTCTCACGCCCGCGGACGACGGGATGGCAGGCGCGGTCGAGCAGGCTGAGCATGTACTGCAGACCACGCCTGACTCCATGATGTGCGGTCAATTCGAAAATCCGGCCAACCCGGACGTCCACGAGCGGACCACCGCCGAGGAGATTTGGGAGGCTACTGGGGGCGAGGTCGACGCCTTTGTCGCAGGTGTCGGCACCGGGGGAACGGTGACCGGCGTGGGGCGTGTCTTCAAGAAGCGAAACCCCGCGATTCGAATCATTGCTGTCGAGCCGCGCGCAAGCGCGGTGCTGTCTGGCGGTAAACCTGGGCTTCATGGGATACAAGGTCTTGGCGCGGGCTTCGTTCCCCAGGTCCTCGATACCGAATTGGTCGACGAGGTGATCACCGTCACCGACCTCGCGGCCGAGCGGATGACCAAACGTCTCGCGCGTGAGGAAGGTCTTCTTCTCGGACCGTCATCGGGTGCCAATGTGCACGCCGCGCTCGAGGTTTCACGCCGCATGCGGAGCGGGCAACGCGTCGTCACGATCCTTTGCGATGGCGGCGAGCGTTATCTCTGCTGACCGGCCATGTCCGATCTGACCAAGATCTCGCGTGACCTGTCGCGCGCAGTTTCGAAGATCCGTTTCCGTGACCCGGTCGCGTACGTCTACAATCCACTCAGCTATGCAAGACCGGCACACGAACTCTATCTGAGGCGCTACGGCGAGGGCAGAAAAGAGGTGGTGCTGATCGGGATGAACCCAGGGCCCTTCGGTATGGCTCAGACGGGGGTGCCGTTCGGCGACGTGGGTTTCGTTAGAGATTGGATGGGAATCGAGGCGCCGGTCGGTCATCCTGCCGAGCAACATCCCAAACGACCCGTGCTTGGTTTCGACTGCTCACGCTCGGAAGTGAGCGGCTCCCGGCTCTGGGGGTGGGCGAAAGCGCGATTCGAAACACCGGACCGTTTCTTCTCCCGCTTCTTCGTAATCAACTACTGCCCGTTGGTCTTCATCGAATCGACGGGTCGCAACCGAACGCCAGACAAACTTTCGGTCGAAGAGCGGAAAGAATTGCTTCCAGCTTGCGATCTGGCGCTTCGTCAAGCAATCGAAGTGCTTCAACCCAGCCTGGCCGTCGGGGTTGGTGCATGGGCGACGAAGCGTGCAAGGGCGGCGCTTCACAACGATGGGCTGGCGATCGGAACCGTATTGCACCCGAGCCCTGCAAGCCCCAAGGCGAACCGCGGTTGGGCCGCTCAAGCCGAAAACGATTTGCTTGGACTCGGCATCAAGTTATAACGCCAGCGTCGGTTCGTAGTGTAGATACGGGCCGCGAGGGTCGATTACATGTTCAAGCACCTTTCCTTTGTCTCGCTCGTCGTGTTCCTCGGCTGCGGGCACGAGAACGCGGCGACCCAACAGGTGCGGAGCGCCGCCGCCGTCGACTTGAGCTGCGACGAATCGGTCCTCGAGATCGTCGAAGACGCCCCGATGGAAAAGCGAGTAAGCGGTTGCGGGCGGTCGCTGACTTACATGTACAAGTGCAACCCGACGGCTGGAGGCGGCCAAGACTGCCGGTGGAAAGCCGTGCCCGACAAGCGCGACCACTAACTCTGGACGGCCTGCGGCTTCAATCTGTCCCGCCCCAGCGCCCCGACAATCGCCCGGTCCGCCTCCGGCGGGCAATCTGGTCCCGCCCCACGGCGCCCACACTATCGCCCGGTCCGCCTTCGGCGGGCGATTGGTCCCGCCCCACCGCCCCCACACTATCGCCTAGCTTTGGCACGAAGTGCCTCGATGTCGGGATTGCTCGGGTCATATGCAGTCGCGCGGTCTAGTGCCGCCTGTGCGCCCGCCACGTCCCCGTTTCGAAGCGCCTCGCGTGCGCGAGCAAGCTCGTCCTTAGCCGCTTCCTCACGCTCGTGGGGGCTGAGGGGTTCAGCGACGGCGTCAGCATCCGTGTCAGCGACGGCGCCAGGGCCGGTGCCAGTGTCGGTGCCAGCGACAGTGTCAACGTCAGTGCCAGCGTCAGCGCCAATGCCAGAGCTGGTGCGAGTGTCGGTGTCAGCGCTGGGAGGTTTGATCTGGTTGGTTAGCAGTGCCCATGCGGTCAGCGCTGCGCCGACCAGGAGCACGAAGATCATCGGAACGCTTCTCCGCCGCCGACGGGGTCTCTTCGGGGCCTTGCCCGTGTAGGCCTCGCGGAGGGCCGAGACCAGCGTGCGCGAACTGGCGAAACGTGCGCCTGGGTCCTTGCTGAGCGCTCGCATGATCACTCGATCGACCTGAACCGGGATTGCGGCTCCTCGGTTGGTTTCGCTTGGCGGTGTCGGGTCCTTATACATGACGTTTTGCGCCACGACGATCGCTTCGGCGCCCGGAAAGGCACGCTCTCCCGACGCGGCTTCGTACAAGACGGCGCCAAACGAAAACAGATCGGTCTTCTCGCTGTATTCTCCCTTGAGAAGGGTCTCTGGTGCTGCGTAGCAAGGTGTACCGAGAAACTGTCCCTCTTTCGTAAGGTCCGCGTTGGGTACGCGGGCGATGCCGAAGTCCGCAAGCTTCACTTGTCCGTTATCGGTGATCAGCAGGTTCTCAGGCTTGAGATCGCGATGGATCACCCCGGCCGCGTGTGCGGTTGCGAGGGCGTCGGCGATCTGTTGCGCGACGTGGAGCAGCTGATCTTTCGGGAGCGGCCCCTTGTTTCGGAGCTGCTGCTTCAGCGTGTGGCCCGGGACGTACTCGAACACGAGATAGGGGCCGTGCTTCCGATCGTCGCCGACGTCGAATATTTGGACGATATTCGGATGGTGGAGCCGCGCCGCAGCCCTCGCCTCGTTTTGGAAGCGACTCAGAAACACGCGGCGGCTTTCTTCGTCGAGGTCGACATCGCGCAGGGTCTTGATCGCCACGGGTCGCTCGAGATCGGCGTCGCGCGCGAGATAGACGTGCCCCATCGAACCCGACCCAAGCAGTCGTTCGATGCGGTAGCGGCCGATCTGTTGCGGCGTGTCTTCCATGGTCGCGATCTAGTGCAAGCGTGGGGTGGAGGCTAGAGACGATGAAGCTTGACCGTATTGGTCCTTCCCGACGTGGGCCACGCCACCACCATTGCAAACGCCTCGCCTCTCTTGCAGAGCTTTTCTCGGACGAGTAACTCAGTCGCGATCCGAAGCGTTTCGTCGAGCGACTCCGGGGGGACCTCGACTCGAGGAATGACGCCCCACTCGAGGGCGAGTCGGCGGGCGACACGAACTTTGCTGGTCACGGCGAGGATAGGCGCGCGCGGACGGTACTCGGACAAGAGTCTCGCGGAGCGCCCATCTTGGGTGAACACCACTACCGCCATCAGCGGGAGGTTCGTCGTCAGCACGGCCGCCGCACGGGCCGCCGCATTCGCAAAGGGCCACTCTTCGTTGCCGGCCTCCCGGAGATCTCGAAACTCTTTTGAAAAGTCCTCGACGTAGTCGGACTCCACATCGCAAATGATCGCGTCCATCATTTTGATAGCTTGCACGGGGTAGCGCCCCGCCGCCGTCTCGCCGCTCAGCATCAGCGCATCGCTTCCGTCCATGACTGCGTTTGCCACGTCGGCGGCTTCCGCACGGGTCGGTCGCGGGTTGCGAATCATCGAATCGAGCATCTGAGTCGCGGTGATCACGAGCTTCCCGCGTGCGTTCGCCTCCCGGATGATACGCTTTTGGATGAGGGGAACCCGCTCGGCGCCAAGCTCGACGCCGAGATCCCCCCGCGCGACCATGATGCCATCGGCGGTGTCGACGATCTCCGACAACGCCGCAACTGCCTCGGGTCGCTCTATCTTGGCGATGACCGGAACGTCGCCCGCCAAAGCTTTGGCCTCACGAACGTCCTGTGCCGATCGCACGAAGGACAGTGCGATGTAATCGACTTCGAGCTCCGAGATGGCAAATGCCAGGTCAGCCCGATCTTTGTCTGCTAACGCCGGCGCGCTGACCGAAACCCCCGGAAGATTCATACCCTTGTTATTCGAGAGCGGTCCGCCGTCTTCGACGATCGTATGCACTGTGTTGCCGTCGACTGATTCGACTCGAAGGCGTATGAGCCCATCGTCGAGGGCCACCGCGTCCCCGGGGCCAACGTCCTCCGGAAGGGACTCGTAACTGACCGAGACGATCTCTCTTGTTCCCTCGACATTGTCGGTGGTGAGGGCAAATCGGTCCCCGGCGCCGAGCTCGATCGGACCCGACGCGAACGTCCCGATCCGCATCTTAGGGCCTTGGAGGTCGGCCAGTATGGCCATGGGCCGCCTCGCCGCGGACGCGGCTTCGCGAACGAGCGCGGCGGTCGCCAGGTGCCCGTCGTGGTTGCCGTGGGAGAAGTTGAGCCGGGCACAGCTCATGCCGGCCGAAACAAGCGCCGCGATTTTGTCTTTCGTGTCGCTGGCTGGCCCAAGCGTGCAGACGATCTTGGTACGTCTCACATCGCGGTTGTAGCGAGGATCGTCACAACCGCCAACCTATCGGTGCCGATACCGTGCGGGCTCCCAGTGACCGATGTTCGCTTTGAATCCCAAACGCACGACGAAAGTGAGATAAAGTGTCCATTCGCTTCGGTCGACGTCGGGCTGTGTATTTCGGTTGGACGGATCGGCGCTGATGTATCTCGTTCCGATTTGGAACCAGAGCCCGCGGAGCGTCGTCAGCGGTCGGTAGATCGGTATCCCAAACCCAAAGCCGACTCCGAGGGCCGAGCTTTGATTGCCGTCCAAGAGAAAAGCGGCACCGAGCTCGACATAGATCGACTGCAACATCAAGTCGGCAAACTCGTTCCAAGTCTGTTTGTAGAGAAAGAAGAGCGCCGGGAAGAGCGGGCGAACGTCGACGCCGAGAAACAGGTACTGGCCCGAATCAGGACCCCAGCGTCCGGAGAGCACGAGCCCAGCGGCATCTGCGACGAGGAGTCTCGCCTCCCCGACGATCGAGATATCGGCCTGCCGCGAGAACCACGTGGCCCCGGGGCCGGCGCCCAGCGCCAAGACCAGGCCCCGATCCCAGCGGCCATAGAGGCCGTCACCGCCACGCTGCGCGCTGGCAGAGCCGCCAAACGTCGATAGGACCAGGATCGAGCCGACGATCACCCGCAGCCGGGCGTCCCGTGTCATGATTTCCCCCATGCACTGGGCGGCGTGGCGGGTCAAGAACCAGAAGCTGTAGACTGTACCCATGGGGCGTCCGTTCGGCCTGGGGCTTCGAAGCCAGCTCATGCTTGCGCTGATCATCGCGTTCGGCGCCGCGTTCGTCCTGCTCAGCCTCGTTACTGCGCGGCTCGATGAGAGCGAGAACGCCGAGGAGCGGCGCCACCGTGCCAACGGTCTGGTGCAAGCGCTCGCTGCGAGCGCGGGTTCTCTTGGCGAAGGATTCGGCGCGGCGAGCATCAACGAAATGGTCGCCGAAGGGCTGGTCGATGGTGTCGAGATCCAATCCGAGGACGGTCAGGCCCAACACTGGGGGAGGACGGTCGGTGTGCCGGATGCTGTCGCCCGCACATCCGGGGGCGCCGACCTTCGGGTCTGGGTGCCGGTTGGGGGGCGCGGAGATGCGGCACGCCGGAGCTTGTTCGTGTTTTACCTCGGGCTGACGGCGTTGGTGGTGTTGCTTCTGTCATATGTTCTGTTGACCTACTTCATCGTCCGCCCGATCGACAGGATGAGACGCGCATCGGAGCGGATGGCGGAGGGAAACCTTCGAACCCGCGTTCCGGTGACAGGCGCGGCTGAGGTGGCTCGGCTTGCAAGCGCGTTCAACGAGATGGCCTCCCAGCTCCGCGCAGATCGTGCTGCGCTGCAAGAGCGCCTAGAGGAGCTCGAGCGCACGACTGCCGAGCTGACGACGGCACAGGAGCAACTGGTGCGAAGTGCCCGGCTCGCGGCGGTGGGGCGCCTTTCTGCGGGCGTTGCCCACGAGATCGGAAATCCGTTGGCCGCCATTCGCGGGATGCTGGACCTGATGCAAGCTGGTGATCTGGACAGAGACGAAGAAGGGGAGTTTGTCTTGCGGATTCAACGGGAGACCCAGCGAATCCATCACACGATTCGGGATCTTCTCGATTTTTCTCGGCACGAGCCACAGCAAAGTGGGCGAATCGAAAGCTCCGCCAGCCTCGCCGAGGTGGTCGAGGACACCGTCAAGCTCGTCGATCGGCAATCGCGCTTTCGAGACATCGACCTCGAGCTCGCGGTGGACGAATCCCTCCCGCGGGTCCGAGGCGATCACGAACGCCTTCGGCAGTTGCTTCTCAACCTCTTGTTCAATGCAGCTGATGCGCTGTCTGGAAGGGGTACGATCGAGGTCAGCGCCACCGGTGCCAATGGGCGCGTACAACTCGTGGTCTCGGACGACGGGCCCGGAATCGACGGTGAGATTCTCGACCAAGTGTTTGACCCGTTCGTGACGACGAAGCCTGCAGGGCAGGGCACGGGTCTCGGCCTGGCGGTATGCCACACGATCGTCGAGCGGCTCGGAGGCTCCATACGAGCCGAAAATCGATCAAGCGGCGGAGCGTCATTCGAAGTGTCGTTACCCGCCGCCCAGTAACAATCGGCACTGGCACTGGCAATGACACTGGGTAATGGTCTGGCGGAGCGATGGAGATCTGGAAGAAATTCACTTTCGAGGCGGCGCACATGCTTCCGAATGTGCCGGACGGTCACAAGTGCAAGCGTCTCCATGGCCACTCGTATCACGTGCACATCCACGTCACCGGAGAGCCCGACCCGGAGCTTGGGTGGGTCATCGACTTCGCGGCGATCGCCGAGGCCTTTCAGCCGCTTTGGGAGCGGTTGGACCACAATTATTTGAACGAGATCGAGGGGCTCGAGAATCCCACCAGCGAAATCGTCGCCGTGTGGATCTGGGACCGCCTGAAGCCAAGCTTGCCGCTCTTGAGCAAAGTCGTGGTGGGGGAGACGTGCACCGCCGGGTGCATCTACGAGGGCGAGTAACCCCAGCGGAAGTGCCAGCGCCAGTCGACCGGGGGTCAGTCTGCCTGAAAAGCGTTTTCGATTGCCGTTTCTTCGGCGCTCTTCGCGTCTTCCGTGCCCACCGCGTACTCGCCTAGCGTTTCCTTGATGGCCTGGGCTTGTTTTCTTGTCGCGCCCGCTTCGATCAATCGCTCCTCGTCGGCCGCCAATACGTCGCGTAGCGATCCCAGATTGCGCAATAGCTTGCCCCTCGTTTTTGGCCCAATCCCCGGTACCACATCGAGCTCGCTCCGGAGCCGCCTTCTCTTCCCAACCTTCTTTCGCAAATCATTCGATGCCCGATGTGCCTCATCACGAGCGAGCAACAAGATCGAGAGGGCCGAGCTTGCGCGGACCGGGATAGGGTTCTTTTGGCCGGGACGGAACACTCGGTCGCCTTCCTCTTCCCCTGTGGCAGTGATTCGAGGTTTCGCCACCGAGGCAAGCTCGAGGTCGACGACGCCTACATCCTCCTTCGCCCGCTCGAGGACTCCGAGTTGACCCTTGCCCCCGTCTACCACCAGCAAATCCGGGAGCTCCCACCCGACCTCTCCGTTCCGGCCGCGTCGCAAACGCCGCACGAGAACTTCGTACATCGCGCCATAGTCGTCGCCGCCGCGAACGTGTTTCACGCGGAAGCTTCGGTAGCGCTCCCGTGCCGGCATACCGTCTTGCAATGAGACGAAGACCGCAACGGTTTCCTCGCCCCCAGTATGAGAAATGTCGACGCATTCGATGTGCCGCGGGTTCGACGTCAAACGGAGTTGGCGGCGGATCTCCCCGATGCGAGCTTCCACGTCTTCTCGCGCACGTTCTTTCTCTCGAAACGCGTGCTCGGCGTTTTCCCGCGCGAGAGCGAGTAGCTTGGCTTTCGCGCCGCGTTTCGGCTGGACGATCCGAGCTTGGCGCCTTCTGTCTTCGTTCAGTAGCTCTTCCAAGGCCTCGCTCATTTCGATCGGCACGGGGACCAAGATTTCATCGGGAAGAACGGGCCGCGCCGTGTAGTGCTGGGTCAGAAACGAACCCAACATTTCGTCGCTAGGCACCGCGACCCTTCGTAGCGGGAAAGTGCGGACTTCGAACAGACGTCCACCACGCATGCTGAGCACCGCCACCTCTACTTGGTCTCCTTGCCGATGAAACCCGACCACGTCTCGGTCGGCCTTCTGGACCCCGGCTACGCGTTGCTCTTGCCGTGCTCGTGCGACCGCGCGCAATTGGTCACGATATATTGCGGCTTGCTCATATTCGAGCGAGCTCGACGAGCTTTGCATTCGCGCATCGATGTCGTGGACGAGCTCGTCATGTCGACCGTCGAGGAATCGAGCGACGTTGGCAACCTGCGCTCGGTACTCCTGTTCGTCCACGTCCAGCACGCATGGGCCGGGGCACCGCTTGATCTGGTATTGGAGGCAGGGCCGTGTGCGAAGTCGAAACTCGGTGTCGGTGCAAGTGCGAAGCTGGAAATAGCGGTTGACCAGCCTCAGGGTCTGACGAGCGGCCGTTGCGGAATGATAGGGGCCAAAGTACTGCGCACCATCGGGCTTGGGGCGCCGCACGACTTCGAGCCGCGGCCATGGCTTCTTCGGGTCGAGGCGCAACGACAAGTACTCTTTGTCGTCGCGGAGCTTCACGTTGTACTTGGGTTGGTGGGACTTGATCAGTTGGTTCTCGAGCAGCGCTGCTTCCTTGTCGGTGTGCGTGACGAAGGTCTCGATGTCGGTGAGCTCACGTTCAAGTCGGCTGACGAACGCGCGCAAGTCACTGGATCCAGGTTGAAAATAGCTCCGCACCCGGCTCCGAAGGCTTCTCGCCTTCCCGACGTATAAAACCTTCCCCTTCGCGCCGTGGAACACGTAGACCCCGGGCGATACGGGAAGGTTGTCGAGCTTGCGTTGCGCTGCCTCCGCGACCACGGCGATCCTATACCACCCGCTCGGCGTTCGAGCGCCCCGCCGCTCAAGTAGCTTCGAACACCCGTTGGTCGGTCACCACGATGTCGACGGGTATGTCGATCGGAAGCTCAGGCACCTCGGCAATCAGTTGGAAGTCGAAAGCCAAAGCACACGATTGCGCGTTTTTGAGAAGCGGGAGCAGTCGATCGTAGTAACCGCCTCCGTAGCCAATGCGGTAGCCTCTCAGATCCACTGCCAACGCTGGAACGATCGCGAAATCCACGGTTTCCGTTGAAATCCGAGGGGCCTCCTCGGGCGGCTCAGGGACTCCAAAGGCGCCTTCGACCAGCTCGGTGTCAACGCCGATTCGATGCAAGTGAAGGTCGTTTTCGACGACGCGCGGAAGCGCGACCTGTTTACCCGCGGTCCACGCGGCTTGCATGATTGCTTGGGTTCTCACTTCGCAGCGAATCGATGAAAATGCGAGGATCGTCTTCGCCGACTCGAAGCCCTCGAGCCCAACGACGCGTTTCGCGATCTCGGCCGAACGCGTTTCGCACGCGGAAACGGGTAGGGCGCCTCGAACGGAGCGCATGCGCTTGCGCAGCTCCGCTTTCACCTGATGACGGATCTGTTCCTCGCTGGTGTCAGTGCGCCGCCGGCTCACTGCTGGTCGATCTGCTGGGCGAGCTCCGCGTCCGCCTGCAGTCTCTCGTCGATTCGTCGAATCGCCGCATCCACCACCTGCCGGGTCTTGTTTTGGAGGCTCGCGCGACGCCGTTCAGAGACCTCTAGGTCCTCTGCGAGACTGAGAGCGACCACTGCCAACAACTGTGCAGGTGTTGCCGCCCGTGCCGCTTTCGGGCCGAGCGCCGTCACCCGTTCGTTCACGATATCGGCAAGACGTTGCAGGTAAGCTTCGTCGGCATCGGAGGACATTCGGTACCGGGCGCCGGCAATTTCGATCTGAATGGTGCGCTTCACAGTTGTCGGGAAGGTAGTCTTCGAGCTCCTAAGGCGTCAAGGTAGGACAAACACTTTCATGGCCGCGTTGGTTCCGCTACGGTCGGAATCGATCTACGAGGGTTTATGAGTCCCGCATCAACCATGTTACTCTTGTTTCCCGGGGGACGATCACAAAGCCATGATTCAGGTTCATTGCCCGTCATGCCATGCGTCGTATGACGTAGACGAGCACCGTTTGCCTACGGACGGGCTCAAGATGCGCTGCCCGAAGTGCAGCGATAGCTTTCGAGTTCATCCAGATGGCTCCACACGAGCCGGTGACGACACAGGCACGTCCTCGAAGCCGCGGGCGAAGCGCAAAATGACGAAGGTCGGGCTCGGCCCGAATGTGCCGCCTCCAGCACCGCCGGCAGGGACGCCCGGAGCAAGCGCAGCGCCTTCGCTATCGCCCGACGAAATCGATCTTCCCACTCCGATGTCGATTCCGGGAATCGAAGATCTTCCCGCGCCTAAGGGCGCTGGCGGCTCCCTCGATCTCGATCCGTTTGGAGACCTGCAGGGCGTGGAGGATCTCCCGGCACCCAAGGGCGAGCGCAAACCGCGGCCGAGTAGCTTCGATCCCTTCGGGGACATGGATCTACCCGCGCCGATGGAGCCTCCGGGGGGCGTCGACCTTCCGGCACCTAAAGGCTCCGGTCGCGGTGCTGCCTCGACCGATCTCCCGGCACTCAAAGGCGGTCGGGAGATCGGTGAAGAAGTCGACCTTCCGATGGCGCTCACCGATGGCGAGCTTCCCGCCCCGATCGCGCTCGAGTCCGACCTTCCGATCCCAAGCGACCAATCCGATCTGCCGGTTGCGCGGGATGATTTTTCGAATCCCCCGATCGAGGGGCCCGCTCGCCGTCACGGGGGTGGCCCAATCGAGCTCGACCTCCCCGACGGAGACGACCTAGCGCTCGAAATGGACATCGATCCGGGCGTGAAGCGCCCCGGCCCGCCGCCACCCCCGCCGCTCGGTAGCGGTTTGGGGGGCCAGTCCGCGCCGCCGCAAGACGCGGGGCGCGTCAGTCGGGACTCGGCAGAGCTCGATCTTCCCGAGTCCGACGGGCTCGAGTTTTCAGAGCTTTCGGCTGCTGGCAACGGCGACGTGATGCACATGCCCCACCCCGGTGGCGAAGGCGGTGTCGTTGCGCCGGCGGCCGGACGCAAACGTACGATCGACATCAGGGCAGCGTTAACCCGCAAGCGCCCCCCGTGGCTGATGAAGGCCGTCGCTGCGGCGGTGGCCGTGTCGCTGATCTTCAGCGTGGGCTTCTACATGGGAAGCACGAAGTACGGGCTCTTCGGGATTCATCTGGTCGAGCCCTTCCTGCCGGCCTCGGGCGATGCCGTTCAGGTGACGCAGGTGATTCAACAAGCGGAGGCTGCGGCCGCCGTCGACACCTACCACGCGACCGCTCAGGCGCTGGTCCAACTCGAGCGAGCGCGGAGCAACGCCCGGCTGAACCGGGCTCTCATCGCCCGGAGCCTCCTGCACGAGTCGTATTTTCAGATCCGCTACGGACAAGAAGCACAAAGCGCGGCTAGAGCCGATGAGCTTCGGCTACACCTGCAGCGCCGTGGCGACGAGGCGCCGGGCATCCACACAGCCCTCGCGGCCAACGCCCTCCGCCAAGGCGACCCGGATCTCGCAGCGACGGAGATCGCACTCGCGCAGAGTGAGGACTCGATGGATGCATATGTAGACTTGGTGGCCGGGGAGATCGCGCTTGCGGTGGCGGACGGTCAGAGCGCCGTTGCTGCATTTGAGCGCGCTCACCAAAAAGATGGAAGCGCACGCGGCCAATGGGGCCTCGCGCGCGCGCATCGCTACGTCGGTGAACGGGACAAAGCTCTCGAGGCCGCCAAGGAGACGCAGCGTATGAGCCCGAATCATGCAGCCGCGCGCGTGGTCGTGGCCGAGAGCCTGATCGCGAACGGTGACATCGACCGGGCGTTCGAGCTTCTGCAAGTGCCCGCGGGGCTTGCCCCAGGCGAGGGAGGCGCGACTCTGGCGGTAGCCCGTGCCGATCGCTCCGCCGCGCTTGCACTCGTGGCTCGGATCGACGAGCAACGGGGGCGTCTTGGAGCCGCACGTGAGCTGTACGAAAAGGCCGTGGAGCTCGACGCGAGCAATGCGCAGGCGGCGTTGGGTGCCGCCAGGCTCGTTCTCTTAGAAGGCAGCTACCAAGATGCCCTAGCTCGGTTCCAAACCGTGATCGGCGCGAACGTCGATCCTGGGGCGGAGCTCGACGCCACCGGGAAGCCCAAGGTTCTCGTCGAGGCGAAGCTCGGGGCTGCACATGCACTCGTTGCGATGAACAAAGCAAGCGCGGCCAAGACGCTGTTGGCCGACCTCGAGACCGAGGAGCCCGTCAACGTCAATGTCGAGATCTGGCAGGGCAAGATTGCGGATGCGCTCGGCGACAGCAAGGAGGCGATACGGCACCTTCGCAATGCGATCCAGCTCGATCCCGAGGCTTTTCCCGCCTACATGGCGCTCGCACAGCATTACAAGAGCACCAAGCGCCCCGGCGAAGCGGTCGCGGTGCTGGAGGAGGCGCAGAAAAGCGTCGAGATCACCGCTGAGGTTCGTCGCCTGCTGGGCGATGCCGAGCTCGAACGGAATCGCATCGACGCCGCTATCACGCAATATCAGGCAGCCCTCGAGATGGAGCCGCGCGACTCATCCGCTCGGTTCGGCCTTGCCGTGGCATATCGCCGAAATCTCTCTCTCGACGACGCTACCGCGGCGCTCGCAGTGGTCGAAGAGCTCGATGCGAAGTACCCCGGACTTCGGCTCGAAAGGGGCAGATTGGCCGAGGCGAGAGGCGACTTGGCGGGCGCAGTTGCGAGCTACCAATCAGCTCTAGAGCAAACGCCGACGGACCTCGCGCTCCAATCTCGCCTGGGGGCCGTGCTCGTGATGACCGGTCAGGTCGACGAAGCCGAGGCGATGCTCGGAGAAGTCCTCAAGGCTCAGCCCTATTCAGCGGAGGCAGAGCACTACCTTGGCAGGATCGAGATGGGCCGTGGCGATCTCACGACCGCACGTCAGCATTTCTTGCAAGCGGTGAGGCTCGAGCCTCAGAAGGGGCTTTATCGCATGCACGTCGGCTGGGCGGCGCTCGAGTCGAACGAGATGACGACGGCTCTGCGCGAGCTCAACACCGCGCTGAAGCTCGATCCGACCCTCGGCGATGCGTACTGGCTACGCGCGCGGATCCGGATTCGAGCTGGTATCGTGCGGGACGCGCTCGCGGATCTGCAAAAAGCGATCGAGCTCAACCCGAGCCGTACCGAGGCCTGGGCCGCCATCGGGGAGTGTCACTACCAACTCGGCCAGGTGAAAGAGGCGATCGCCGCTTTCAAGAAGGCGGTCGAGGCTGAGCCGACGCAAGGCCAATGGTGGTACCGCTTGGGCCGTTTGCAGCTCGACGAGGGCCAACGCGACCAGGCGTTTCAATCGCTGACTGCGGCAGCGGGGATCGGAGACGCTATGGAGAAACATCCCGCGTGGTTGGCGGATACACACCGTCTCATCGGCGATGTGTACTATGTCCAGCGCAAGCAACGCGAGGCGGTGGTTCACTACGGCCGCTATCTCGAGCTCTCGCCAGCTGACGCGATCGATCGCGCCGAAATACAGAACAAGCTTCGGAAGATCGGAACCGGCGCGCAGTAGAGAACCGAATCGCCTAGTCGAACTGGCCGCGATCGAAGGCGTCCGGCAGGAGCTCAGAAAGCTCGTACTCGGCGAAAGCACCATCCTTTGTGAAGCTCCGAATTCGCAGCTCGGGAACGAGCTCCGACAAGCATTGCCGACAGATTCCGCAAGGCGGTGTGGGTCGACCGGCGCTGGTCGCGATGGCGAGCGCCACCAAGTCACGTTCTCCAGCCGCCACTGCAGCGGCCAGAGCACCTCGCTCGGCGCAAATCGTGGCGCCGTAGCTCGCATTTTCGACGTTGCATCCCTGAAACACGCGCCCGTCGTTGGTCTGGAGCGCCGCTCCAACGGCAAAGCCGGAGTAGGGCGCGTAGGCACGGCTGCGAGCATCGATCGCCGCGAGCTTCAAGGCTTCCCAGTCCGTCTCACCCATCACATCGCCCCCAGCACGCCCGAAAGAAGCGACTCGAAACGCGACCGAACACGTGCTGTAGTCGTTTCCACGTCCTCGTGGCTCAATGGACCTTCGCCGATCCCCGCAGCGAGGTTGGAGATGCACGAGATTCCAAGCACCTGCATCCCCATGTGGCGTGCGGCGAGCACCTCGAGCACCGTGCTCATTCCGACCGCGTCCGCACCGAGCGTTCGCAGCATTCGGATTTCTGCCGGGGTTTCGTACGCGGGCCCCAAAAGCCCAGCGTAGACGCCCCGCTTGAGCTCGAACCCCTGATCGGAGGCGATGCTCGTGGCGAGCTCGATGAGCCTCGCGTCGAAGGCTGCCGTCATATCGAGAAATCGAGGGCCGAGTTGCTCGTCGTTCGGGCCGAGCAGACTGCTCGTTCCGGTCAAATTGATTTGGTCTGAAATCACCATCAGATCGCCGACCTGGAGTGCGGAATCGATGCCGCCGGCGGCGTTGGTCACGATCAGGGTCTTCGCACCGAGCCATGCAAGCAGACGGACGCCGAACGTCACGACATTGGCGGCGTGACCTTCGTAGAGGTGGGCTCGCCCTTGCATCGCCGCGACCTGCTTGCCACCTCGACCGCCGACGACGAGATTCCCCGCGTGCCCCGATACGCCCGATAGCGGCATGTGTGGGATCTCGGAGTATGGAATCACCCGTGCGTCCTCGAGGCTGTCCGCGTACGGGCCGAGCCCCGACCCGAGAACCATCGCCACCTCGGGAACCTCGACGCGATCGGCAATCGCGGCTCTCGCTTGGTCGAGCTTCCCCATCATGGCGGACGCATTGTACGCCGACCTCCGCTATAGTGCTCACCGGATGACGAGAAGGATCGCCATCGGGTGCCTCATACTATCCTTTGGCTGTGCCAGCAGAAGCGCCGAGGGGCCTGCTAGCGACACCGCCCAAGAGGTCTCGGACGAAGAAAAGGTCCCCATCACGGTGGAACCTCCAGTGCTGGTGTCGATTGTACCGGGTGCCAAGGCCGAAGAGATCCCGCAGGACTGCACCAACGCCGTCGAAGAAACCTGCAATGCGCTCGACGACGATTGCGACGGGGTCATCGATGACGGGTGCGGCTACAGCGCCGGGCTAATTCAAGTCACGGCAGCTTGGAGTACGGGCTCGGACATCGATCTCTACGTGACCGGGCCCCTTGGGGACACCCTGAGTTTCCAGCGGCCTTCGACGCCGATAGGCGCCCGATTGGATCATTCCGGTCGCGGAGACTGCTCGCCCGACATCCCCAACCCGCGGATCGAGAATGTACGATGGGTGGGCCAGCGTCCGACCGTCGGCGTCTACGAGGTCGAGCTGCATTATTGGGGTGAGTGCATCAGCGGAGGTGGACCGACCGCCGCTACAGTCTCCGTAGCGATCGGTCGCAAGATTGCAGGTCAGTTCCTAGTGACCATGCTGCCTGGCGAGCGCGTCCGCGTGGTTCGATTCGTGATCCAATGACCGTGCTCAAGCCAGGGCGGCATCACCTCTTCGCTGCGTGCTTGCTCACGCAAGGGCTTCTCGTCTTTGGATTGATGGTCGTCGCGCGCGCGGGGGTCGTTGCGTCGACGATCGTGCTCGGACTCGCGGCCTGCTTCGTGCCTTACGCGATCGCGCTGAAGCTGGCTCGCGATCTTTTCAATCGGACCAGGTCCGAGCAGGTCGCGCTCGCCGCACTCTTCGTTTTCGGCTTGGCTTTTGTCTTTGCACCGCCCGCGTTGTCGGACGACGTGCATCGGTTCCTTTGGGAAGGACGCGTTTGGCTCGAGGGGTTCAACCCTTACGCGCTCGCTCCGGCGGACCCCTCTCTGGCCCATTTGCGGAACGATAGCTGGGCCGCGATCAACAACAAGCCCCTCGCAAGCATTTACCCCCCGCTATCGCACGCCCTGTTCGTCTTGATCGGTATGCTCGGGGGCGGGATCTGGACCGTGAAGCTCCTTGCCCTCATTGCTCACGCCTTCACCACCATCGCCGTCGCGAGGATTTCTACCGATTCACGCGCTCCTCTGGCACTCGCGCTCAATCCGCTTCTGCTGAGCGAAGGCGCTCTCAACGGTCACCTCGATGTGCTCACCGGCCTGGCCTTACTGGTCTCGGCGTGGAGCCTTTCGCGACACCGGATCCTTCGAGCCGCAATCGCAACCTGCGTTGCAGTAGGTCTCAAGGCAGTGGGTCTGGTCATGGTGCCTCTTTTCGCTCGTCGGCCGGTTGCGTTCTCGGTCGTCGCGCTGGTGAGCGCCGTCGTTCTGTCCCCGCTGGTGGCCTTTCAGTCACTGGCGGATGCCGCTTCGGGCCCCGCGCAGTTTGCGGCCCGCTGGCGCGGCAATGAGAGCCTCTATGCGGTCATCGAGTGGATGAGCGGTCAGGTCTTCGAGCAAAGCGTCGCGATCACGGTGGCTCGCGCGGGTGTGTTCGGCGTCGTGCTCGCCGTCGGCGCGATCTCGGTCGCAAAGCGCATCCCTCCGGTTCGCGCTACGCGTATCCTCTTGTGGACGACTCTGCTGCTCTCACCTCAAGTTCATCCTTGGTATCTAGCGTGGCTGCTGCCGATCGAGGTCGCTTCGGGCCGCCTCGCCGGCTTGGTGTGGAGTGCGAGCGTCCTATGCGCCTACGCTCCCATCGATCGCTGGCTCGCTGAAGGGGTGTGGGAGATGCCGATCGCGCTTCAGGTCGCGGAGTACTCGCTGGTCACTGCGGCTTTGATCATCGAGGGGCACTATTGGCGCGATCGAGAAGATATTAGCACATGATTTCGACAGGTTAGGGACCTCGTTGAACCGCTCGACGTCGGCTGCTGGGTTTCGCCTTGCAGGGAAAGCACGAGCCCCTAGACTAGGCGGCCCTAAGAACCAGGGCGTGACGGATTTACCATGTACGCGGTCATTCAAACGGGTGGAAAACAGTATCGCGTCGCCGAGGGCGACAAGATACGCGTCGAAAAGTTACCCGGTGACGTAGGCTCCAAAGTCGAGTTCAAAGACGTCTTGATGGTAGGCGGCGACAAAGTCGCGGTGGGCAGGCCCCACGTTGGCGGCGCGAAGGTGGTGGCCGAAATCACCGCACAAGACCTCGCCAAAAAAATCATCGTCTTCAAGATGAAGCGCCGAAAAGGCTATCGTCGTCGACGGGGTCATCGTCAGCCTTATACCGAGCTTCGCATCGCCAGCGTGAAAGGATAGGGGAACGCCATGGCGCACAAAAAGGGTCAGGGCTCATCCCGAAACGGGCGCGATTCAAAGCCTCAATACCGCGGAGTCAAGGCTTTCGGTGGGCAGACCGTGTCCGCTGGCAGCATTTTGGTACGCCAGGTCGGTCAGACTTTTCACCCAGGCGAAAACGTCGGGGTCGGCAAGGACCACACGCTTTGGGCCAAGGTTGACGGCGTCGTGAAATTCGAGCGTCGAGGCCGCACCGGCAAGCGTGTGAGTGTCTATCCGGTCAGCGGCTGAGCGGCTCCATTGCAGGAGCGGTTCCCGGCGCCGGAATTCGACTCCCCTGGAGGGAGTGTCTTCCCTCCGCCGGCCGGGCGTCGGGTCTATTGCAATCGCAACTTGAGGCTCGACCAAATGAAAGTGGTCGGGTTCGACATGGACTACACGTTGGCGATTTATCGCCAAGCGGAGATCGACCGGCTCAGCATCGAAGCCACTGTCAGCAAGCTCGTCGAGCGCGGTTATCCCAAACAGCTCCTCTCGATGAAATACCGGACAGACTTTCCCGTCCGGGGCCTGCTGATCGACCGAAAGCTCGGCAACGTGCTCAAGATGGACCGGTACCGTTACGTGAAGACCGCGTATCATGGGTTTCGGAGGCTCACACGTGAAGAGCGTCGCCGCGCGTACCATACTCGGCGCCTTCGTCCTGGCACTGAGCGGTATCACTGGGTCGACACGCTCTACTCGCTTTCTGAAGTTGCGGTCTACGCTGCAGTGATCGATCACCTCGAAAACCACGGGCGCACCGTCGAATACGGGAAGCTCTTTGCCAACATCCGTGAGTGCACGGACATCTCGCATCAGGATGGCTCGATCCTCAACGTGGTGCTTGGCGACCTTCCAAAGTACGTGGAGGCCGACCCCGAACTCGGTGTTTTGTTTCATCGGCTGCGAAGTGCCGGCAAACGCCTTTTCGTACTGACCAACTCCGGGCCCGAATACACCAACGCGATGATGTCGTACCTCCTCGATGACGCGCTCGTTGAATACCCCAGCTGGAGGAACTACTTCGACTACGTGATTACCGCCTCCAAAAAACCAACCTTCTTCACGGGGAAGGCTCCCTTCGTCGACTTCGAAACCGGCGAAGAGACGACGAAGCCGGATCGCGGGCGGCTCTACACGGGAGGAAACATCGTGGATCTCCGGCGTGTCCTCGGGGTGCCAGGAGACGAAGTGCTTTACGTCGGTGACCACATCTACGGCGATGTTCTTCGGGCCAAGAAAGAATCTGCGTGGCGCACTGCCATGATCATCCAGGAAATGGACGACGAGCTCCGGACCTTGCGCGAGCACACCGTCAGCTTCGAACGCCACGATGTGCTCGAGCAGATGCGCACCGCAGTGCAGGACGAGCTGCGGGAGCATCAAGCGCGCTTGAAGAAGGTCGAGCGGGCGCTCAACGGAGAAGAGACGAGCTCCGCCAGGCCTTCGCTCGAGGCCCAGCGTGTCCGCCACCGACGTTCGATCGACCGACTCCGCGCTCAGCTCCGTGACCTCGACGTCGAGAGCTCCGCCCTGAATGACGCCCTCGACGAGGCCTTCCACCCCTTCTGGGGTTCCAGCTTCAAGGCCGGCAACGAGGTCTCGAGCTTCGGCAATCAGATCGAACAGTACGCTTGCCTCTACACGTCGCGCGCGACGAACTTCGCCCAATATTCGCCCATGCACTACTTCCAGAGCCCGAGGCACCGAATGCCTCACGAGGCGGGGACCGCACCAGGCGCATAGCTCCACCCGTGCGCGGCTCGTGAGTTTTTTGTTCTCACCAGACGGCACTTGTCTATACTGTCGTCGCAAACAGAAGGGGAGCGCGTCATGGCCACAGCAAGAAAGAAGCGAACGACGAAGAAGCGGACCACGAAGAAAGTGGCGAAGAAGCGGGCAGCGCCCAAAAAGGCCGCCAAGAAGCGGGTAGCGCCCAAGAAGGCCGCCAAGAAGCGGGCAGCGCCCAAGAAGGCCGCCAAGAAGCGGGCAGCACCGAAGAAGGCCGCCAAGAAGCGAAAAGCCTCAGCGACCAAACGGGCAAAGGCTGAAGCGGCCGCTCTAAAGAGGAAGGCTACCCAAGAGGTTGCCGCCCTCAAAAAGAAGATCGGCAAGGCAACGCGGGAGGCAAAGAGGGAAACAACCGCCCTGAAGAGAAAGTTCACGGCCGCGACGAGGCAGCTTCAACACAGGGCTGGGAAGAGACGCCCCACCAGTAGAAAGAAGTAGAGGCGTCCTGCGCGATTCGGTGGAGCGAAGGGGGATCGAACCCCTGACCCCTACACTGCCAGTGTAGTGCTCTCCCAGCTGAGCTACCGCCCCAAGGGGACGCGTCCTTAGCCCTTTGTCCGCCGTTTCGCAACCGGGTTGGGTCGCTTTTTTGACGTCTCGGCGCGGCGGGGGGCAATGGTGAGCCATGCGAGTTGCTGCCGTCCTGTGTGTTCTATGCCTCGCGGGATGCAATGCCTATGACGACCTTCCGCTCCTCGACATCGAGGCTATCGAACCTCCACAGATCGAGCCTGGAGGGAGGCTCCGCATTCATGGGGAGGGCTTTCCGCTCGGTAGGCAAGCCGTCGTGAGCCTCCACGGAGCTCTCTATCGACCCGGAGCTCCCGCGAGCCCCATCGAGGTTCATCTCCCTGGGAAGGTTCAAACCGAGACGCTCATCGAAGCTCCGATCGACGCAGAGCTCATGCGCTCGATCGGTGGCCGTGCCACTTTTGACGGGCGCCTCCGACTTGCCTTTCGAGCTTCGAACGATCGCCGCGACGTGTTCGCCGAGCAACCCGCCCTCATCGACTTCCTTCCGGACACTTCCACGCAGCTTCGCGACGATCCGGACGCAGACGAGCTCGCTCGACCCATCGATGCTCGACACTTTGGTGTGACGCTTTCGCGCGAGGAGTCCGGCACGGTCGGGGTGCTTGTCGACGCAGTCGATCCGCATAGCTTCGCAGCGACCCAAGGGGTGCAGCCGGGCGACACGTTGGTTGGCCTCGATGGCGTGCGACTCTACAGTTGGCGGGACTTCCTTCCCGATCCGGCTCAGACCGAGTCCCGTGTCTTGGTCGTGCGGGCGGGTCTAACTGGGGTGCACACGCTGCGCTGGCCGCACGCTGCGACCGAGCGGCGTGCCGATCCGTTGACGTTTGGGGTTCTCTTGCTCCTTGGGCTCTTGCTTGGCTGGCTTTCGCCGATCGCCCTCTGTTTTGGAAAAGGGTCATCGGCGTCGATCTCGGTCGGGCTGACTCGATTGAGCCTCGTTCTCGTGTTTGTAGCTGCCCTCTTCTGTACGCCGGCCCTTCAGTGGACGACGATCTGGATCCTAATCCTCGGATTGCTGGCGGCGCTGTATTCACTTACCGCGCGCGAGCGTGATGCCACCAGGGGCTTCGCCTTTGCCGTCTCGTCGACCCTCACCGTCATGTTGTTGGCACGTACGGCCAGCATAGAGTCCATCGTCGCCGTCCAGGAGGGCGCGGTGCTCGACTGGTATGTCTTTCGAACGCCGGCAACGACGCTCGCCTTTGCCAGTTACTTATACGCACTCCGCGAACTTACCGCTCAGGGTCGGCTGTCGGCCTCGCTTTTTACTTCCGCTGCTGCAGTTCTCGGAGCCGCGCTGTTTCTCGGTGGATGGGAGGCGGCAGAGCCGATTGCCGGCATCTTGATGTTGGTCGCAAAGGCCGGTGCCGTTCTGGTGGGCGCACGCTTTTTTCGGATGAGCCGCGAAGTCGCAATCGTGGTGTCGGGCCTCGCGCTCTCGCTCGCCTTGCTCGGTGTGTGGGTCGGTACCGACGCGCTCCTTCCTTATTGGAGCGCTCTTGCTGCCGGCTCCATCGGCGCACTGATGATTCGGGCCGTCATTCCGGTCGTTCGACGACCGTCAGCGCCAGCCGTGGCCTAGACCACTAAATGTGCGATCGACGTGCTCTGCTCTGGGATCGCACGGCGTCCGCTTCTCCACGTAGCTCGGGATCGTTCGGCCTATCGCGCAATAGGTTCGCGTAGATCGCCAGCGAGCGCTTGTAGTGACCTTGGTCCGCCAAGATGCGGGCCATCGTACGTGTCGGAAGTGGCTCTTCGAACGCCGAGGGCGCCACTGAAAAGACCCCGACCGGCGCACGTGCAGGGGGACTCGAGCTTGGCGTCTTCGTGGGCGGTGGAGATTCTGAAGGCGCGTCCGAGGGACGCGCAAAATGCTTGGTCTGACGCTGCTCTTCGTCTTGTGCGAGGGGCGCTGTCGTTTGCAGAGCCCACTTGGCGAACCCGAGCACGCGCCCCAGCAACCCTTCTGGCGACGGACCCCCGACCCGATCACGGATCGCATGGATCAGCTGAGCTCGGCTCAAGGCATAAGTGTCGCTCACGCTCAGCCGCTCGGCTTCCGCGCGAAGCTCTGGTGTCGTCAGATTGTAGAGCTTCGTCAGATCCATCGAACCAGCTCCCGGTTGACCTCTTGTAGCGCGTTCTCCGCCTCCCTGCAGTCCCGATCGATCTGGTCTCGCAATTCCTGCAACCCTTCGAACTTGCGCTCACCGCGAATGCGCGACACGAAGCCGACCCGAACTCTCTTGCCGTAGAGGTCCCCCTCGAAGCCGAAGAAATGTGACTCGACCGAGCGGCCCGCCCCAAACGTGGGGCGCACGCCGAGGTTCGCGACTCCGGGGAGCAACTGAGCACCAGCTTCGTCGAGCACCCGACCGACGACCGAATAGACTCCGTCCTTGGGCAGTTGCAGCGATTCGACATGGAGATTCGCAGTGGGAAAGCCGATCTTCCGACCACGCCGATCGCCCTGGACGACCTTACCTGCGACCTCGTGAACACGGGTCATCATCAGAGCGGCGTCCGCCACGTTTCCGTCTTCTTTCAATATCCGGCGAATGCGGGTCGAAGAGACCGACTCTCCCTCGTACATGACGGGTTCAACCACCTCGACGGTGAATCCCACACGCTCCCCCCACTCGCGCAGCGTGGCGATGTTGCCCGATCGTTTGTGCCCAAAGTGAAAATCCGGCCCAATCACGACGCCTTTGGCGTGACACGCATCTAGCAAGACGCGCTCGACGAAGGTGTCCGGGCTGGTTTTAGCGAAGTCCGTGTCGAACGGCAGAACAACCACATCATCACACCCCGCCCCCTTCAAAAGCTCGACCCTTCGCGGCATGTCCGTGAGCAACACCGGCGCGCGGTCTGGCGCCAGGATCACCGTGGGGTGCGGGTCGAAGCACATCGCGAGGGTTTGCCAGCCATGCTCGTCCGCCGTGCGTTTTGCAGCGTTGACCAGCGCCCTGTGACCAAGGTGCACGCCATCGTGGTTGCCAGGGGTGACGACAGAAGGTGCTCGGCGCATCTGTGCAGGAGGGTTTGGAGCGGTGAATGTGCTCCGCCCTCAACCCCCTACAGCGCCCTAGGGAGCACTTCAACTCGAATGCGACCGACACACACGTTGGTGACGTTCGCCTTTCCGTGGGGTATGGTTGAAAACATGAGGAATTCGAAGGGGAGGTCGAATCCGGAGGAAGAGGCTCCGTTTGAGGAGGTCATGGAGCGCCTCCAGACCGTGGTGGAGCAGCTCGAAGAAGGAGATTTGCCTCTCGAGCAGTCTTTGGCGATCTTTGAGGAGGGGGTTCGCTTGTCTCGTGCCGGCGCGAAACGACTGGATGAGGCCGAGCGTAGAGTAGAAGAGCTCCTCGCCGCCGGAGACGAATTGCAAACGAGCCCTCTGGAAGAAAGCGAAGCGGGAGAAGCATGAGCCAGGTCCTCACCGTACCGACACATTTCAACGATATCGGAGAGCTCTCCGAGGGCTTTCTGGATCGCGTAGAGCACGACACGCTGATCCTCTATGGACCCGTTCCCTACGAGGATGGGTCCGACGTCGACTTCCTGGTTCTGCTTGCGGATGGCACGTCGGCCCTCGAAGGTCGGGCGCGGGTCCGCGCCGCGGTCGATGGTGGCGCCGAGCGCGTTCCCGAAACCCGCTACGACGTCGTCCTCGAAGCGCTCGAGCTAGACGGTCGCTCTGCGGTCGTCTTCGAGCGTCTCGTCATGGCGCGGCAAGCGGTCTCGGATCGCCCAGCGTCCGATAGCGACGCGCCCGTCACAGCCGAGACGGATGCCGCGTCTCCTGACGGCGAGAACGAAGCCGAGGACCCCGAGGTCACGGTCGCCGCAGAGGAAGTCTTCTCCGTAAGGCCAGATGAAGTGCAAGACGTCGAGGTCGCCGAAGACGAATCGGTGGAGCTTTCGATGGACGCACAGGCCACACTCGAGAAATACGCCAGCTCTCACGAGGATGAGGGTCAAGCCGAGCGAGCCTACGAAGACGTCATGGCCTCCGACGAGACATTCGAAGAGGCGTTTCAGGCCAAGGTCGACGAGGACGGGCAGCCGCTGGTGGCCGCTGAGCCCAATGTCGGCGCGCCGGTTCCAAAGCCTTCGATGGCCGCGCCACCCGTCGTACCTCCGGCACCTGCTGGGCTCAACCTCGTTCCGCGGCCAGAAGGGCTCACGCGGCCCTCGCGGGCTAGCGCAGACGAAGACCTACGCGCCAGCTACGAAGCCGTCGGAGAGGAAGAAACGTCGGGTCTGTTCAAATACGAGGAGGGGCTCCCGATTCCGTCGAGGCCGCCGCTTCCCGACTTGGACCCCGCACGCCGGGTCGCCGCGGTTGAAGCAAATGAGGTCGACGACGTCGAAGAGTCGGAGCCACCGGAGGCGAATGATGACTACGAGGAAATTCGACTCAGCGAGCTTGCTGAGAGCGCCGAAGAGGGGTGACGTTTCATGAGACGCTTCGTCGCCACAATCCTCTGCGCCTTGAGCCTCCTGGTCACCACCGAGGCGAGCGCCGATGCGGTGGTACGCGTCCTCGTCCGCAACATGAACGACCAGCCAGTCGACGGCACCGTCCAACTCAAGCCGCTCGGAGACGGCAAGAGCTTCAGCTGCTCGACGGCGAAGGGCGCCTGTATGATGAGGTCCGTGCCCGGCGGTAGCTACATCGTCACATTCCGGCCCAACAAGGGGAGCGCCCCCAACCCCCGTAAGGTCATGATCCCGCCCGACGGCGAGGCAGACCTCCATATCTCTGCGAAATAGCGCCGGAGTTGGACCCGGCCGCCCTCAAAATGTAATCATTTCGAGGGGGAATCTCGCAACGGGGATGGGAAGCAGCCTGACACTGTCCTGCATAGCAGGGATCGTCGCATTAGCGTGCACGGCATCCGTTCGCGCGGATGATGATCGACCTGCCGATGCGGAAACTCGAGATCACCAGCTGCTCCTCTCCCAGAACAGCTTCAGCGGCCCGACCGGTGGCATTCGCGTCGTCGATGCTTCCTCCGGCCCGAAGGGCACCTTCCGGCTTGCGCTGAACACCGAGTTCTTCCTCATCGGGGACTTCTTCGTCCCAGACGACGCGGCGCACCACTTTGCGGGCAACCTCTCGCTGAGCGTGACTCCAACCGAGTACCTTGAAGTATTCGCTTCTGCAGAGGTCACGTCGGCATGGGATGATTCCACCAACCCGATGTTGGTGCAGCGCGTGGCGGACGCATTGATCGGGCTCAAGGGTTTCCATTGGGTCAAGCCCTGGGTCGCGCTCGGAGGCGATTTCAGCATAGGGTTTCCAGGCGGAGTCGGCGACATGAAGGCGACCTTTCGAGCGACGAGCTTTGGGCTTCGCGGGAATGCGACCCTCGACTTCCGCGCTCGTCACCGGCGGTCAATGCCCCTGATCGCGAGGTTCAATGCACAATACTGGTTCGACAACTCGGCGAAGCTTACCGAGAGTATCGAAAGGGTGGGTCCGCTCACCCCCTTTGAGCGGTTTGCTTACGGGATCAACGAAGCCGACGCGGTCCGGATCGGTGGGGGGATCGAAATGCCGCTCGAAGCTCGAAAAGTGGGTCTACATCCCTTGCTCGACTGGCGTTGGGACATTCCCGTCAATCGACAGGGCTTTGGGTGTGCGTCGGCGAGCCTCCCGGTTGGGGACGACTGCCTCGGTAACGTCGGGGTCAAGGCCTATCCGATGACCCTGACTATCGGTTTTCGCATGTACACCCCTCCCAAAGGACTGGCGTTCACATTTGCTGCTGACATCGGCGTCACGGGAACACGTGATTTCGCACGCGAGCTCGCGCCGAACGCACCTTACAACGTCATCCTCGGCATCGCCTATGCGGTCGACCCGCGTGCCCGTCATGTCCCCGAGCCGGTGAGCGCGCCGGCGCCTTCCTACGAGCCCGCTCCGGAGGGGCGCATCCATGGTTTGGTGGTCGATGCGCCTCGCGGTAAGCCCGTCGCGAACGCTCGCGTCTCGGTGGTTGGGCAGGAAGCTTCCCCTCAGACCACCGGTGATGACGGACGATTCATCACGTATTCGGTGCCGGCCTCAGAGGTCGCCCTCGAGGTCAGTCATCCCGAATACGAGCCCGGGCAATGTGTCGCGTCGTTTGCAGAGGTCGATGCGTCGAAAAAGGTCGAGGCAATCACCGAGGTGACCTGCACGCTCACTCCGAGCAGTCTCGACGGTCGTCTTCAGATCATGATCGTCGGCAAAAAGGGCAGGCCCGTTCCCGCCCTGGCGGTCACGATCCGCGGTCCTTCCGACCACAAGCTCGTGTCCGACGACACCGGGCAGGCTGGGGTCGAGTTGCCTCCGGGACGCTACACCGCGTACATCGACGACCCCGCGTATCTCATCGCCGTGAGCGAGGTCGAGGTTGCCCCACGAGAGGAAACCGCGCTTACGCTTCAGGTCTTGGCGAAGCCAACCCGCCCACGGGTCGTGGTACGCGAGAAACAGATCGTCCTTCGCAGTCAGGTGAGCTTTGCGACCGGAAGCAACGAGATCCTGCCGAACAGCGAGCCTTTGCTACTCGAGGTGGCCGACGCTCTCCTTCGTGACCCCTCGCTCGAGCTCATCGAGATCCAGGGTCACACCGACAATCGCGGGGGGCGCGAGCTCAACATGAAGTTGTCGCAGAGCCGCGCCGAAGCCGTAGGGGAATGGTTGATTCGGCACGGCGTCGAGCCCGCAAGGCTGGTTGCCAAGGGCTATGGCCCCACCCGACCGATCGTGCCGAACATCACTGCGCACAACCGCGCCCGCAACCGTCGGGTTCAGTTCAGGATCGTGCGTCGCGCGGGGACGAGCGTCGCCGCAACACGGTGAGTGTCAGCATGGCGACGAGAAGCGCTGACCACGGGGTCTCGCCAGGGCGGACCTCACGCGCCGAGCAGCCCCCGCTCGAGGGAATGGTCGCCGGCTCGCAGCTCGGAGGACCATCGTCTTCGCAATTCAGATCCAATCCGTTGATTATTTGGGGTGTGCACGACGCATCGAGATTGCCTGGCGGATAGATCGCACACACCGCGTCGATGTCGTCCTGGGCAAGCGTTCGCTTCGACACTTCAGTGCGCGGTGATTGGAAAAACATGGTGGCATCCGCGACGTCGGAGTGGCCGATACCGATGAAGTGTCCGGCTTCGTGCGTCACGATGCTCTGCAAGTCCACGGGCCCCAGATTTGATTGCGTCCCGGGCTCGCACCCCGAGTCCGGGCAGCTCGCGAAAGGGCCGAGGGTTTCGTTGATCAGCATGTCGGCGTCGAGAATCCGGCCGTTCGAGGGATCGAACATCACGATGGTGACGGCCAGTGCGTTTTCGTCGAACTTAATGCCGCATTGGTCTTCCCAAGGATCGAGAAATGCGATCGTGTTGACATTGCCGCCCGGGTTTCGAAACTCGGTTCGCCGGCACGTCGAAGAGTTCAGTGGCTTGAAGATCAAATCGACCGGCTCTCCGTCGCAGGTCTCGTTTTGCCAGGTTGCAAAGGAGGAGTCGATCGCCTGCACGACGTCGTTGAACTCCATCGAGCTGCTGCCGCGCTCATCGATAGCATACGAAAGGCATGCGACGGGCCATTCGAGAAACTCGCCGTTCTCGACGCATGCCTGCTCTCCAATTTGCACGCCGCCCTCGGTCGTCATGCGACAATACGCCGAGGCGTGGTCGGCCGTCAGTGCCGCAACCGACGCCACCCCGATTGCGAGCGCGAGGAGAATGCGGCTATTCATGGGCTGCACCCGCTTGGTCTCGCACGATGGTACGCACTCTTTCGATAAAGGCTTCGAGGCGTTCCTTGCGCGGAAGCGCGCTCGGGCTTTGCTTCAGCAGCCCGTCCGCCCCGCGCCGCACCAGGAGCAGACCTTCGCGGCTCTGGAAGACGGTCTCGTCTCCTGCGTCCATCCGAATGCGCATCACACCCTGCGCCATACCGACGGGTCGGAACGCGAGCTCATTGCCCTCTTTCATGAAGATAACTGCGCGCTCGCCGACCGTGAACCTCGGCTCGCCTTCTACGCGCATACCGAGGCTGCCGACCTGGCCCCCGAGCACCTGGACGATCACCTCGGGCTCTGCGTCCCCAGTCGGGGCATCGCTCCGCAATTCACGCTCGACCTCGACGCGGTACCAAGTGGCGATGGTGCCGTCGCGGCGCTGAAACGCTTCGGCGAGAACGACCCGCCCGATGACAATTCGGTCAGACTGCGCGACGAGCTCGGACAAATCGAGGGCCTGAACGATGGATCCGTGGGCGGGGCTGGCTGCGATGAGGGCGGCAAGCAGCGCTCCGCTCAGCCCCAATGGCGCTCTCAATCTAAGCATTTTTAAACCCTGTAATCCTGAGCCTCGCTCGTCAAGCGATCCGGATCACGACGATCTCCATTGACAATTTCACCCAAGGTTTCGTACACCTGCTGGCATGTATGAAGATCTGTTGTCTGCTCGCCTCAGGTGGGTGCTGGCAGGCTGTTGCATCGTGGTGCTGGTCGCGGGTTGTGACCTCACGAAGCTCACCGCCGAGTCGACGGCCGGTCTGTTCGAGCGTGCCGCCCCGGGTTTCGAAGAGTACTGGGATTACGAGCTTGCCGGCGAGGCCGTCCCTGCCACCATCGTCCAACTCGAGGGCATCCTCCGCGTCGCGCCCGACAATGACGCGTTGCTCACTCAGTTGTCACAGGCGTATTTCGGCTATGCGTACGGTTGGATCGACGTCGACGTCGAGGCGCTCGAGTTCGAGGGCAAGTACGATGAGGCAGACGTCCAGCGCCGCCGCGCGGGCACCATGTACTTGCGCTCCAAAGATCTCACGATGCATCGGATCAGCCTCCTGCACCCCGGCGTCTACGACGCGTCGAAGGGCTCTGTCGAGGAGCTAGAAGCGTGGCTCGAGGAATCGTTCAAAGAAAAGGGCGACGCGCCGCTCTTGCTTTGGGCTGGCCAGGCGTGGGGCGCCTACATCAACGCCGCGAAGGACGACATGGTCGCAGTGGCTGACCTCCCGTACGCCAAAGCCTACGTGCAGCATTCGATCGTGCTCGACCCGGATTATTACCACGCTGCGGGTTATACTTTCATGGGCCTGGTCACCGCGTCGGAAATGGCGGCCGATCTCGACGCCGCGAAGGCCTATTTCGATAAGGCTCTGGGAATAACCGAGCGGCGCGCGTTGCTGATCCAGGTCAACATGGCTCGCTACTACGCCGTGCAGGCGGGCGACCGTGCGTTGTTCGACGAGCTCATCGCCGAAGTCCTAGATGCGGGTGATGTGCTTCCCGAAGCCCGCCTGTCCAATCGCATGGCAAGAGAGCGCGCGGAGCTCTACACCGCCTACGCAGACCAACTTTTCTAGTGATCTCAGGGACAAAACGGGCGTTGGTCAGAAACCCAACAGTTTTCGTTGACTAGACACCCGATCACAGTGAATCTTCGGCTTTCTTGAGCCGTACCTGTCGGTGGGGGTCCACCCCACGGGCGCCGTGCCCGGCTCGAGTGAGGCAACGATGAAACACAGATTGGCACTAACCCTAGCTCTTGCGCTTCTCGCATCCGCCCTTCCAGGAGCAACCGTCAAATCGGCCAACGCGGAGGATGCTACCGAGCTTCGGATAGCGACTTTGGCGCCCAGTGGCTCGTCGTGGATGAAGGTATTCAACGCCTGGAACACGACCCTGCAAAAGCAAACCAACAACACGCTGAAGCTTCGGTTCTATACGGGTGGGAGCCAAGGGGATGAGCGCGATTTCATCCGCAAGATGCGTGCAGGCCAGATGGACGGCGCGGCCGTCACGACGACGGGCCTCGGCATGTTGGTGCGGTCGATTTTGGTATTATCGCTGCCTGGTGTGTTCACCGAATACGAAGAGCTCGATCGGGTGCGCGCGGAGCTCAATGCCGAATTCGAGGAGATGTTCGAGAAGGAAGGCTACAAGCTTCTCGGTTGGGGCGATGTCGGCAAGACGCGCATCTTCTCCATGGAAAAGTTCGAGCGTCCTGCTGATCTCAAGAAGCTGCGGCCCTGGGCTTGGAAAGACGATTTGATCTTTACGGAGTTCTTGAAGGTCGTCGGCGCCAACGGGGTCCGTCTCGGAGTGCCCGAGGTATACCCCGCGCTTCAAACGAAGATGGTCGACACCCTTCCGTCTTCCGCACTCGCGGCGGTCTCGCTTCAGTGGTACACGCGGCTCAAATACGTCACCGCCGACAACGACGGCATCATCGTCGGCGCCACCATCATCCGAAAAGACAAGTTCGATGCCCTCACGGAGGAGCAGCAACGAATTCTCGTCGACACCGGCATTCGCGCCCACAAGGCCCTCAACAAGTCGATCCGCCGCGACGACGACAAGTCCTATGACACCATTTTGAAGCGTGGAATCACTGCGATCGACATCAGCGCTGCCCAGGCCGAATGGGACAAGGCAGCCGAGCAAGTTCGCACCAATCTGACGGGTCGCGTTTACTCGAAGAGCCTGCTCGACGCGGTCGCAAAAGCCGCGGGGAAATAGCCAAGTGAAATACGTTCGGCGCCTGGACCGCCAGCTGGCGCGAGGTGAAGCAGCGGTCGCCGCGACGGTCCTCCTGCTCATGATCGTGATCGCGGCGGCGCAGGCCACGCTTCGCAACCTCACCAACTTCGACCTCGATTTCGCGAACGTCATGCTCGAACGGATGGCCTGGGCAGACTCCTTCCTGCAGAAGGGCACCTTGTGGCTTGCCTTCTTCGGTGCCTCGCTCTCGACCTACGACGAAAAGCACATCGCGATCGATGTTCTTCCGAGGCTCTCTCCGCCCCGAATGAAGCAGTTCCTTCGGGCCATCGTGTCCACCTTTGGCTCGGTGACCTGCTTCTACTTGGGACGCGTGTTCTGGCTTTCGGTGCTCAACAACGCGATGGAGGTTCCACTCGAGTACTCGCTGCTCGGGCCTGAAGACGAAATGATTCACGTCTGTCAGGCATCGGCTCAGGCGCTCGCAGATGCAGGGCTCTCGCGACCGGGCATATTTTGCGGGATTCGTAACATGCTGGGGGTATTCGGGGCGGAGATGTCGACGCCGGACGTCGCCCTTCAGCTGATCGTCCCATCCATGTTCATCTTCATGTCGGTGCGCTTCCTCCTGCGCGCGATCGCTGCTGGCGTCGCCTTCGTTACCAAGAACTACCCCGACAGCGCCGAAGGGAAGATTTGAGATGGATGGCATTTGGATCGTCATCCTCACCGTCCTCGCCATCCTCGGTGCGCCATTGTTCGCGATCTTTGGTGCTGCATCGATGCTGCTTTTCGGAGCGCTTGCCGACACCAGCATCACTGGTACCGCGAACGACGTCTTCAGCGAGAAGTTCGCCGATTCCCCGCTGCTGGTCACCATTCCGTTGTTCACCTTTGCCGGCTATCTCATGGCCGAGAGCGGGACACCGCAACGCCTCGTGAAGCTATCCCGCGCCTGGCTCGGGTGGATGCCGGGTGGGTTGGCGATGGTGTGTCTGGTCGCGTCTGCTTTCTTCACGACGTTCACCGGCGGCAGCGGCATCACCATCGTCGCCATCGGCGGCCTGCTTTTTCCAGCTCTCCTGGCCGACAAGTACAAAGAGAACTTCTCCCTCGGCTTGGTCACGACTGGAGGCTCACTCGGGCTCCTGTTCCCCCCGAGCGTCCCGATGATCCTCTACGGCGTCGTCGCCGGCGTCATGATCGAGAAGCTCTTCTTGGCCGGCATGATCCCAGGGGTCATCACGGTGGCTACCCTCGGAATCTACAGCGCGTTCACAGGCGTCAAGCACAAGATGCCCCGGACGTCGTTCCACCGGAAAGAGGCGCTGTCGTCTTTCTGGGAGGCCAAGTGGGAGGTGGCGCTCCCGGTGGGCCTTCTTGGCGGGATGTACAGCGGCCTGCTTCGCATTCACGAGGCCGCGGCGTTTACCGCCATCTACACCCTCATCATCGAGGTGTTTATATACCGCGACGTGAGCTTCCGGAGGGATCTTCCGCGAATCATTAGAGAAGCGATGACTCTCGTGGGCGCGATCCTGGTCATTCTCGCGACTGCGATTGGATTCACCGCGTTCCTGATTCAAGCGCGAGTTCCCATGCTGATCCTCGACGGCATGGAGGGCTTCATCACTTCGCAGCTGATGTTCCTCGTCGCCCTCAACTTCTTCTTGATCGGCGTCGGGATGTTGATGGATATCTTCTCGGCGATTGTGGTCGTGGTGCCGCTGATAGTCCCGATCGCTTTGCGCTTTGGGGTGGACCCATACCATCTCGGCGTCATCTTCCTGCTCAACCTGGAGATCGGCTACCTGACTCCACCGGTCGGCTTGAATCTCTTCATCTCGAGCTTCCGATTCAACAAGCCCATCACTCAGCTCTATAGATCCGTCTTGCCCTTCATCGGCTTGCTCGCCATCGCGCTGATCATCGTCACCTACATTCCGTCCCTCTCGACCTGGCTCCCGGGCCTGATCGAGGACCAATCGGTGAGCCTCGATAGCCCAACCGACGACGAAGACGACGTCGGGTTCGACCTCAACGCGCTCGAGGAAGCCGGCGACGACTTCGACCTCGACGACCTCGACGGCGCTGACGAAGACGAGCTGGATCTAGACGCACTCGAAGGTGACGACGAGGAGCTGGACCTCGAGGCGCTCGAAGAGGACGGGGGACCAATGGACTTGGACGCCCTCGAGGACACCCCAGACGCCCAGCCAGAAACCCAATAGAGGGGACCGTCCCCTTTTCACTCGCCCTTCTTGTTCACCACGAAGCGGAGGTTTTTGAACTCGGTTTGGCCGAGGGTGTAGATCACTTCGGAGAGCGTTCGGTAGGGGGTGCGTTTGTCGGCGATGATCTGGACATTCCCGACGAAGGGCTGGTTCGCGAAGCGCTGGGCTGTGCGCTTCTTACGGTCGCGGATCTCACTCAGTCTCTTGTAGAGAGGAGTGATCAGAAAGCCGCTGCTGCCGCCTTGCTTGAGGCTTGGGTCGACGATCCCGTTTCGAAGCTCGAGGACCGACTTTCCGTCGACGGCTACCTCGCTTCGCGAGATCTGCACCGCTAGAGCGTCACTCAGCTCGACCTTGGAGGTGGAGTAGGGGATTCGGAGCTCGCTACTTTCCTGGACTGCCGCCGCGGAGGACGTGGCGAACATCGCCATCATATAGACCAGCAGAATCGTCAGCATGTCCATCATCGGATAGATGTTCAGCCCGAAGTGCTCGGGCTCCGCCCGCCGACGGAGCTTGGCCCGGATCACACGGTTCACATAGGCCATCGACACCGGCTCTTCTTCGACCGGCGGCGCCAAAGAGTTTCGCGTGGGCCTCTTGCCTTCGTTCGTCGTCATCGAATCCCCGCCGAGAGCAAGACGTCAGGGAACAGCACTTTGCCTTCATCGCCGCGCACCGCATCCATGGCTGCAACCAAGTGCTCGTAGGGCACCTCCGGGTCAGCGCTGAGCGTGACGCGTGTCTCATCCTCGAACTGCTGCTTGACCCGCGTCACGCACGTCGTGAGCCCCGTCCAATCCTGCTCCCCATTCATTCTGGCTGGCACGGTGAGCACTTTGCCAGGGGCGGTGGTGGCGCATCCGCGCGCGAGCTTGCCGCCCGAACCAGACACGATGACACCGGCGCTCGTCACCGTGACATTGAGGTTCAGGGCCTCGTTCTGAGCGGCTCGGCTCCCGACGCCGCCTTTGCGGTACTGGGGGAGTGCAGCCTCGACCTGAGAGAAGAACGCAATCGTAGTCAAGCTCATCAGCAGGAACATGATGATGTTCACCACGATGTCCAAGAACGGTACGATGTTGAGCTCCTCGCTCACCTCGGACGGATCCGGGTCGGGGATGTTGACGCGCTTTCGAACGTAGGCTCGTTGGCGTGGCGTGAGTCGTGCGGGCATCTTAGGCCCCGGTCAACCGCCCTGGCGACGCAACGTGAGGAGGTTTTCGAGCTGCATCGTGACCTTTTCCATCTCGTGCTTGTGTCGCTTGGTGAGTCCATGCAACACGAGGTGAGCGATCATGAAGATCACCGCGATCAAGAGACCGAGGAAGGTGTTCCACATCGCTTCGGCGATGCCTGCGGAGAGCAGCGCCGTCTTTTGAGAAGGGTCGTCGATCGTGCCGACCGCCTTGAACGCGCGAATCAAACCACTGATCGTCCCGAGCAGGCCGATCAAGGTCGCGATGTTCGCCAGAGTCCAAAGAGAGCCCGTGCGCTTTTCAAGCGCGGGGATCACCTCGGACATCTTTTCCTCCATCGAAGCGATGACGGCTTCTTCGCCGCGGTTCACCTGCGTGAGCCCCGACTTGACGACCTCGAGCAGTGGTATGGCCTTGGCTTCGCATTGACGTATTGCACGGTCGATGTTTCCGGCCTGCACGAGCTTGCGAATTCGATTCATGAATTCGGGCGCATCGACGCTGTAGTTCATCCGGATGTACCAGGCGCGGTCGATGATGACGCCGACGCCAAAAGCCAAAACCCCGAGATTGATGAACGAAAACGGAGCACCTTCGACTAGTGCCTCCCAGATTTCATGCATGCTTGCGGCTCCCTCCAGCTCGCCCGAGATTCTCGGCGAGACACCCCGATTTTTCGCTCCCCTTCAGTCGCGCTGGAATTCGGACCCATGAGCCGGAATCCATTGAAATCATTACGACTGTCGGGGCAGACCCCTTGTGGACGGGGACGCTACCCCACGCCCGTGAGCGTTGTCAACGCGACTACAGCTTTTTCCGTTCTTCTGACCCAAGCTCCCCGCCTGGCGGGTTTCTAAGGAGTTGAGTAAGACACGATATTGACTTGCTGGATCCAACCGTTATCATCCCTATGTAGTAAGCAAACCGTGGGAATGCTTACTGTTCTGGGGGGAACAGCGAGTTTTAAGCAGAAGACAGTGGTGGGGATTGCACCGTACTCACTCGGGGTCCGGATAACACTGTCAAAGTAAAGTTCGCAGGAGGCAGTACAAAATGGCCAAGTTGGCGTATCACTTTGAAGCGGGCGGATGGGCGATGTGGCTAATCCTCATTTGTCTCGTGGTTGCGATCGGCTTCACCGTCGAGCGCGCGATGTACCTCTACAAGTCGTCGATCGATAAAGACGAGTTCATCGCCAAGATGCAGAAGTGCATCACCGCCGGAGACGTGGCGGGGGCGATCAAGGTCTGCTCGGCAGAGCACAACCCGCTCGCTCGGATCGTCAAGCAGGGTTTGCTGAAAGTGAACCGGCCCGACGCCGAGGTGCAAGCGGCCATGGATGAAGCTGCTCTCAAAGAGCTTCCGCAGATCGAGCGTCGCACGCCGTATCTCGGTCTGCTCGCAAACGTCGGTATGCTTTTTGGTCTTTTCGGAACCGTCGTCGGTTTGATCACCGCGTTCGGCGAGGTGGCCAAGGCCGATGCAGCCAGCAAGGCGACCGGTCTCGCAAAAGGCATCGAAGAAGCGATGAACTGCACTGCTTTCGGTCTCATCACGGCGGTTTTCGCGCTTCTGATGATGGGCATCCTGAATGGCAGGACGCAGAAGATCATCGATGACATCAACGCGGCGACCGTGCAGGTTCTGAACCTGGTGGTCGGGAACCGCTCTAAGGTCGATCTGCAAAACATGCCGGCCGAGTAGCGGCGAAAGGGCGTCCAAGTGGCATCGATCGAAACAGGCGGAAGCGGCTCTGGGAAGAAAGCGGTCAATCAGGAAATCCCCCTGATTCCGTTTATCGACCTCCTGCTTTGCTGCGTGATGTTCTTGTTGGCGACCGCGGTCTGGAACCAGCTCGCCGCGATGAACGCCAACCAGCAAGTCCCAGGGCAGGCCTCGACCGAGGATGCTCCACCCGAAGACGAAAAGGTGAAGCTCATCCTGCAGGTACGGAACTCCGGCTACGTGCTGGGGTCTTCGGCGGGGGAGAGCATCGATATCAAGAAGCGGGTCGTCGCTGACCAGCGCGAGTTCGATGTCGACGAGCTCGAAGCCAAGCTGGCGCAGTGGAAGCAAGCTTGGGACAAGCGCGAGGACTTGATCGTCGCGCCCGAAGATGGCGTCCGGTACGAGGACGTGATCGTGGCAATGGATGTCGCGTCAGCGGCCGGGTTCAAAGCCCTGTCGATGGCCGACGGAGCAGCGTTCCTGTAGGAGGGAAGAGCGATGGCAATCAAACGGCCACAACCAGAGCTGCTTCACCACATTCCGCTGAGGTTCGTCCGGAACCGCGTTGCCGGTCATGGGCGAAAGGCGGTCGACCATCAGATCCCCTTGATTCCGTTCATCGACTTCTTGATCGTTCTCGTGATCTTCTTGCTGATGTCTTTCTCGGCATCCGGCGAGCTGATCGCCCAACAGCCGACCATTACCATGCCAGCGGCGTCGAACACCGAGCAGATCGAGATCTCGCCGGTCGTGGCGGTCGACGAGCGCGTGATCACGCTCGACGGTAGCCGGGTCGCCGACACTCAGACGTTGGGCGCGACGGCTCAGGTCGATCGCATCGAGCCGCTCATTCAGGGGCTCGAGGCCGAAAAGCGCAAGTGGGAGACCATCCATCCTTCGGAGCCGTTTGCCGGGCAGGTCATCGTCCAGGCCGATCGCAACATCGACTTCCGAGTCGTAAAGAAGGTGATGTTCTCCGCTGCTGCTGCAGGCTACGGAAACGTGAGCTTCGCGGTCAATCAGCGCGAAAAGTAGTACTGTTCTCACCATGGGGCCCTCGGAGCTCACTCCTGCCGAGTTCGAAGGCGTTCGCAAGAACCGATACCGGCCCCGACTGCCGTGGAAGCGCATCGGTTTGTTGCTTGCGCTCGTGGCGCTGGTCGTCGGTGGCTACTTCTGGCGACAAAAGGTTCGCGCCGACGAGCTCCGAGAGCGGGTGTACACCCAGCACGCCAAGCAGGTGGCGCCAACGCTCCACGCGCTCGAAGAGACGCGCATCGACCTTCGCCGAAAGGCGCTGGACGCGAAGGCCGGAGCGGCAAATCGACTGGTCGAAGCCGAGGTTCCACTTTCGGCGCTGCACGACGAGAAGGTCATCTATCTGAAGGTGCTTGCAACCGACCTCGCCTCCGAAGAGGCGCTACAAACCGCGATCGAGGCAGACGAGGAAGACGCGGTTGGCGCTTGCCTAGGCCTCGACCTGATCGAGCTCTCAGCGCTTTCGGATGTGCCCGAGGTGCTGACCGCGAAATGGCTCGCCAGCGCCGAGGATACCAACGACATGATGCGGCTGAGCGTTCGCGAGGAACAGCTCACCCGGGCGATCGAACGAGAGCTTCCGGCGCTGCAAGAGCTGGTACCCGCCGAGTATTTCCTCTTGTTGGTCGTTCAAGGGCAGAGCCGCCTTCGCGATCCCGTCGACGTGTTTCTGTGGGATCTCGTCGACGACCGGTTGGTACTTCGATCCCGGACGGAGAACCGTGGACGGCTGATCACCGTGCTCAGCCGGATCGGACCGAACACCGATGGGTCGCGCGCCAATGGCGATCCGATCGTCACGGCGGACTGCTCGATCGCGGCGCACATCAAGGCCCAGCTTGGAGAACCGACGATGGACCTAGCATCGTCGGACTGACCTGCCCGGTTTGGGCGTACTCGATCCGCTCTATCCAGCGCTGTGCGTCGGCGGCGGCGGCCGGGCTGATCGACTTGCGCCGTTGCCAAACCTCTTGCGACTCGGCATAGGCATCTTCTGCAAAGAGTGCGACGCCGAGCATGTGTCCCAGCTCGCGCTCCAAACGCTCGGTCGGAACCCCAAGTGCCTCGGCTTCTTGCAGCAAGGGCAGCGCTAGACCGTATCGCCCCTGGAACAACAACTGCCTTCCCTCGAGATACCGCCCCAGGCCATCGGTTCTCGCGTCGGCCAAAGCCTGCGCGATGTGGACCGCGACCGGTGGTGAAGGCGGCTCGATCAGCATCTGGTACACGAGCGCCTGCTCCTCGGGGCTTCCGGCAAGGGCGAGCTTCTTCACTTCGCTTTGCCTGGCAGGACCGTCGGTCCGGGGAATCGAAAGAAGCTCGTCGTAGAGCGCCGCTGCCTGTGCGAGATCGCCCAGCGTCCAGATCGCGTCGGCGAATTGCTCGAGGGCGTTTGCAACGATCGGCTTCGGTGCATTCATCGCCGCGCGGAGGGCATCGAGCTCGGTGCGGGCTTGCGCTTCATTGCCGGTTCTCGCTAGTGCGCCGATCAGCGCGGCGTGCGCTTGGGGGTCGTTCATATCGACATCCAAAATCGCACGGCAAGTCTCGAGGGTGCGCGTGTCATCGCGCGCAGCTGCGTCACCAGCCAGGTCTGCCCGGAGCTTTGCCAAACGGTGCGGGCAGACCGCAGCGAAAATGCTCGGCTCCGCGAGGGCGACTTCGGCGATACCGCGTTCGTGATCGGTCACCTGTACCTTGGAAAGATAGGCGTGCCACTCCGTTTCGAGGGTATCGAGGTCGTCGATCGCACCGTCGCGATAATCGCGTAGGAACGAGTCGGTGCCACGGGTCACGATCAGAAACCGCATGAGAGACCCCGCAGCCATATAGGCGCGCCTGGGCGGCAGAGCGCTGAATCGAAGGCCCGTCAAGCTTCCGGCCGGAGGCAGCTCATCACGATCGAGCATGATTCGCGACCACTGATCGGGATCCATGTCGTCGCGTAGGTCCCAGGCGAGCGCCACGGCTGCCCCTTCGATGACGCCGGGGTTCGGGAGCAGACCCCCGAAGCGTCCAGCGACCGAGAATGGACCCATGGCTGCGTCTTTGAGCACCGCGTGGGCCACTTCGTGTCCAAGCACGGGGTGCGGCCAGCCACCGACCTGTAGATAGACCTCGCTGCGCCAGGGCTTGGCGATCAAAGTTCGGCCTACCCCGATCAGCGCCTTCTTCTCGTCCCGAGTTCGGAAGAAATACGCCGTCACCGGCTCCGTCGATTCGAGACCGAGCAGACTCCGCGTCCGCGCGACCTGAAAGTCGCAGTCTTCGACGAGGCGCTTTGCGTTCGGTGGGGGCGTCTCTCGGGGCATGTAGACCACGCAGTGCTTGCCCGACTCGCTCTTTCCCAGCCGTTCCGAGAGATAATCCGCAGTGATCCAGAAACCGAGGTGGTTGCCGACCGAATACGAACCCGCGACGAGCCCCAGCATGGCAAGGCCCACGACGAGAGTGCCCGGTCGGTAACGCCACCCGCGTCCGAAATGGAGGAGCTCGGAGACTCGATCCCAGAGCGCGTCGAAGAGCAGCACCAACGCGACGGTCGTGACCAGGGTGACACTCCTGTAGGTGAGATACCGCTCTGGGATGGGAACGAAGTCGTCGTAGATCGCGCCTGGGAAATATCCTGCGAATGCCCCGAAGACGTAGACCGTCGGCGTCGTATAGAAAGCCCAGAGGCCCCACAGAAGGCCGCCGATGGGCACCGCGGCCGCCACCCATGGAGACCAACGCGAACTCGGCAACAGGGCGGCGACCCAGACCCCCGTGACCGCCGCCAACGCACACCCGATCGCGGGGCCCAACACCATGAAAGCCAAGCCCTCCCAAGGCGCACACTGGCGCACACGAAGGGAGTTCAACGCCAGAATTACTACGGGAATGGACCAAATGACGAGCCCGCTGCCTATCGCACGAGACATCAGGTCGATGCCCCGCACTGCGCCTTCTCGGCGCTGGTAGTTGGCTGCGGTGGCGGCGACCCACGGTGGCAAGAGGATGCCCAAGGCGAGCGCGCTTTCGACTCCATGTACACCGAGCAATGGATTGAGGGCCAGCGCGGTGCCGACGACGACTCCAACCAAAGCGGACAACCAAAACGTGAGCGATGTCGTCACGGCCTATTCGGCGGCCGCCGGCGCGGTCGTGGGATCGGGCGCTGAGACCAGGTCCAGTATCTCGTCGACTCGGGACACGAGGCAGATCTCGATCCCTTCGCGGATCTCCTGGGGGACCTCCTCGAGGTCTGGCTCGTTGCGTTTCGGCAACAGGATCCGCCTCACGCCTGCGCGATAGGCAGCGAGGCACTTTTCTTTGATTCCGCCGACCCTGAGCACGTTGCCGCGCAGAGTGATCTCGCCGCTCATCGCGACGTCGGGTCGTACCTTGAGCTCAGTGAGCACCGAAGCAAGTGCCACGTAGAGCGGGACACCGGCCGACGCGCCGTCTTTAGGAGTCGCACCAGCCGGCAGGTGGACGTGAATGTCGATGTGGCTAACGAAGTCCTCTGCAAGGCCGAGCTCCTCGGCCCGCGCTCGGACGAAAGTAAACGCCGCAGCCGCCGACTCTTTGAGGACGTCGCCCATGCTGCCAGTCAGGTGAAGCTTGCCGGTCCCCGGCATTCGAGTGGCTTCGACGAAGAGTAGGTCTCCTCCAGCCGGCGTCCACGCCAAACCCGTTGCGACTCCAGGGCGAGCGGCCCGCTCCGGTCGTTGCCTCTTCGCCTTGGCGGCGCCCAAGACCTCCGCGATGAACGGCGGATCGGCCATAATCGACACGTCTTCTCCGTTTGCAAGGCGCACCGCCACCGCGCGGCACACTGCCGCAGCCTGTTGCTCGAGCTTTCGAACCCCCGCTTCATGTGTGTACGATTCAACCATGACGTCGATCGCTTCGTCCGAAAAGTCGAGCCGCTCGATCGAAAGACCGTGCTCGTGCAGCTGCCTCGGAACGAGGAAGTCGCGCGCGATGGAACGCTTCTCCCGAGGTGTGTAGCCCGGAATTTCGATGACTTCCATTCGATCGAGCAGCGGGCTCGGAATCGTGCTCCGCTGATTGGCCGTTGCGATGAACATCACCTTGCTCAGATCGAAAGGCGCGTCGATGTAGTGGTCGGTGAACTGATGGTTCTGCTCTGGGTCGAGCACCTCGAGGAGCGCGCTCGAAGGGTCGCCGCGCTGGTCTCGTCCGAGCTTGTCGATTTCGTCGAGGATCATCACCGGGTTGTTCGACGCCGCTTTCTTTAGCCCTGAGATGATACGTCCGGGGAAAGCGCCTACGTATGTGCGTCGGTGCCCACGGATCTCGGCTTCGTCGTAAACGCCACCGAGCGACACGCGAACGAACTGCCTGCCGGCGGCTCGGGCAATCGATCGTGCAAGAGACGTCTTGCCGACTCCAGGAGGACCGACGAAACAGAGAATCGGAGCGCGACCGTCCCGCCGGAGCTTTCGGACTGCGATGTATTCCACGATGCGCTTCTTGGGCTTCTCGAGGCCGTAGTGATCTTCGTCGAGTACAGTCCGAGCCGCCGTCACATCCAAGCGGTCGGGCGTGGATTTCTTCCAGGGGAGGTCAGCAAGCCATTCGACGTACGAGCGAGCGACTTGGTATTCGCTGCTTGCGGTATTCATGTTGCTCATGCGTCGCAGCTCTCGCTTGGCCGATTGCTCGGCGTCCGAAGGGAGGCCCGACAGGGCGATCCGCTCGCGAAGGGCCTCGATATCGTCCTCGTCGACATCGGTTTCGCCGAGCTCACGTCGAATGGCCTTGACCTGCTGTCGGAGTAGGTACTCCCTTTGCGAGCTGGACATTTCCTCTTCGACCATGGTTGATATCTCTTGCTTCACTCGCAAGACTTCGTTCTGGCGTTGGACCTGGTCGAGCACCTTTCGAATGCGGTCGCGTACATCGAGGGTCTCGAGCACCTCTTGCTTGGACTCGTTCGATACTGGGAGGTTCGATTCGATCAGGTCCGCTAGGGCGCCTGGCTCTCGCACGTTGTCGAGGATGTGAAGCGACTCGCGCGACGCGGTGGGCAGGTCGTTCAGAAGCCGGCGCGCAGATTCGCGCAAGTGCGCCGAGAGCGCCTCGATTTCGACATCGACGACGGGAGCCTCGCGGAATCGCTGCACGCGGGCTCGCATCGTAGGGTGGCGGCCGAGGGGTTCTTCGATACGCATCCGGCTGACGCCCTGGAGCACCACGCTGTACTGCCCCGAGTTCAAGCGGATCACTTTCAGGACGCGCGCGATCGTTCCGGTCTGATAGACCTGCTCGAACGTGGGATCCTCCACTTCGGGCTTGTGCTGGGTCACCACTCCGATCGCAGGTCGCTCGCGGCCACACGCCTCCTCGATCAAGCGGACCGAACGCGCGCGACCCACGTTGACCGGTACGACCGTCGCCGGAAACAACACTGAGTTCCGAAGCGGCAGGATCGGCAAGATCGGCTCGGCGCCTGCTGGAAAGATCGAGTCCGACATTGGATTTGCCTAACGATATTCGAGATGTACGGTGCCAGCAACGCGGCGCTGCAGCCGGGTAGCGCGGTGAGCCGAGGGCTGGTATCAATCGGGCGCCCGAGATGCTGGAAAAGAAGCTAATGAGGGGTGCGGGTGTGCTCGGTCTGGCAGCGCTTGGCGGCTGTCACGGCGGGATCACGCTTCACACGATTGTACTGCTGATTTCGCTCGGTATCTTCGTGAGCACGATCTTGCTGGATCGATCCTAGCCGTGGCTGCGCCCGAACTTCGCAAGCTTAGTGATTTCACGTTGGCGGACCTCGAGGGTATCCGCGTCCTCTTGCGGGGCGGGTCGGTGGTCGACTGGCATCGGCTCAATTTTGGCACCGACGCCGAGGCTCGAAAATTCATTGCCGTGCAAGAAATCGACCTCGATGACCCCCGGGACCGAGCTCGCGTCGACCAGATCAAAGAAGCGGCGATCGACTATCTTCGACGCCACTTCGACTTTCCCGTCCCCAAGCCCGTCGCCAGGAAGGACTTGGTAGGGCTTTTGATGCTGGCCTCGTCGAAGGGACATCGGCAGATTTGTGCATGCGCGATTTTGAAGGTGATGCACATCATCCATCACCTCGAGGCGCGCGAGCTGTTGTTCTTGCTGCCGGTCGCCGACGAAGAGATCTTCCACCTCGTAGAGCGCAAGGTCTATCAAGTCATGGGGTCTGCGCTCGCAAACGACTTTCCAATCTTGGAGTTCATCGGAGGGCGAAAGAACAAGGACTCCCTCTACACCAAGCTTCTTTCGAAACCCGACGTGAGCGCCTCCCAGATCTACGACAAGGTTCGCTTTCGAATCGTCACGCGCTCCTCGGAAGACATTTTTCCGGTGCTCAACTTCATTCAGCGGAGCGTCGTGCCTTTCAACTTCGTCATCCCGGGGCAGTCGACGAACACTCTCCTGCGATTTCACGAGTACTGTCGATCCGAGCCCGCCCTCGACGAGTTGGCGGCGTCTTTGCAGCTACCGCTCGACGTCGAGGACGGGCTGTCGCCCATCGACAACCGATTTACCGCACCCAGCTATCGCGTGGTGCACTTCGTCGCTGACGTTCCGGTTCGTGTACCGCAGCACGTGCTCGATGCAGCGGCGTCGGCCACGGCAAATCTCGGACGGATCATCTTCGTCCAGGCCGAGTTCCAAGTGATCGACAGGGCAACCGATCAGACCAACGAATCGGGCGACGCCAGCCACGAGAACTACAAAGAGCGTCAAAAGCTCGCCGTCATGCACCGACTCAAGGTCGGCGGCCTGTCAAAGTCTTGAGAAAGGGGACCGTCCCCTTTCTCATTTGCCGGTCTTGACCGTAATCTCTCGATTGGCTTGGTTGCCCGCCGCGTCGAACGCGCGGATCGCTACGATGTGACTCTTGCCGGGTAGATCGCCCAGGTCGAGCTCGAACGCTTTGCTCCGGCTATCGAGCAGCAAGTCCTTGGGGAAGATGTCACGCCACACACCTGCATCGATCGAGGCTTGAATACGCGCGATCGGTCCAAGCGAATCGACGACTCGACCTTCGACCCGCCGGTTGCGAAACCCAAGCTTCTCGATCTGGGGCGGATGGTTGTCGATGAGAATCGGCTCCGACACCGCTTCCGAGTGAAGCATGAGGTTGGCCGGGTTGGCCTCCTCGTCGGACGCCTCCACCTTCACGACGTAGTACCCGTCGGGAATGCTCCCCGTGTCCCAAGTGTACTTTGGTTCGTTCACCACCCGATCTTCGAGGAACATCGGTCGCCACACCGGCTGCCCCTCCTGCTGATACGAAAGCCGATAGCGCAAGATGTCGCCGTCCGGGTTGTCGACGACCCAGCTGAGGTTCAACAACGTGGTTGGTGCTGGCGGCCCTTGGGCTGGCTGGCCAGGTTTGGGTGGGGGTGGGGGTGGTCCGCCTGTGATCGACGAAACCCGCGCCCTCTGGTTTTGGGGCAGGTAGTAGAGCTCGACAGCACGAAGCTCTGCAGATGCGTCGGTTGGAAACAGGGCGCGCACCTGCGCAAAGCGTCCAGGGGGGCTCGCGACCCGACCCGGCTCCCTGAGCTTTTTCGACCATGAGCTCCAGGTATCGTCTGGTTCCTTCGTGTTGCCGGAGCGGGTTTGAAAGGTGAGCTTGCCACGGCCCCGCCAAGTCAGCCGCCCCCACTGCGATCCGAAACCGGTGTCGAGAGAATCGCTGGTCCACACCGGTTTACGGGGTGTGCCTCGCTCGACCCAATAGATCGCCGCCCCGTCGCCCGTGACGAAGACCGGCGTCTTCGCGCGTAGCGAGAGGCCGAGCACTTGTCGCTCTTCGACGTCTGCCCAAATGGCGTACTTCGCATCGGGCTCGACTCGAAAGACCTGACCTTCGGTCCCACCGCCTGCGAAAATCGCTCCGTCGGTGCCCCACTCGATGGAAGAGAAGTGCGTATCTTGGCGATCGAGCAAGCGCTCCACCCGACCGTCGTTGGAGACACGCCAGAGCTGGCCTTTGCCTGGGCTGGGGCGGCCCACGTGGCTCGCGGCGGCCGCTGGAGGGGGGGGTACTGGCACCGGAGCGCCAGCCCTGAACCGAGCGCCGGGCTGGACTTTGAACTCGTTTGCGGCGACTGCGAGCTGGCCATTGTAGTAGTCGATCGCGGTCACTTCATTGCCCGGGAAGTCGTGGACGACCGTCACCTTGTCGTCCAACGCGACCTTCATCACCAGGGCGCTGTCACTCGTGCCGGCATAAATCGTGCCCTTACCGTCCCCCGCGAGCGACATGACGTGGGAGGCGTCGCCCTTGTGCAGGAGCTTGGCCGCGCCAATCGGATTGATAGCGAAGATCGCTCCCTCCGGCCCCGTGCCGGCGATCAGCCGCCCGCGCTTCGAGTCGTAGTGCAGCGCCCAGATATGCTTTGCACCTTCGGGCTTCGAAAAGCGTTCGATCTTGCCTGTCTTGGGGTTGATCTTGAAGATCCGCCCGTTGGGCAGCGTGCCCGCATAGAGCGTTCCGTCAGTGGCAAACGCCAACGAAGATACCAACAGCTCACCGGTCGCGTACTTCTTGGTCGGCTTCTTTCCGTCAAAACGGAAGATCATCCCGCCCGTCCCCGTGCCGATGTATACGACGTTGCCACGCTGTGCGACGCTGTACGCGATCGGTACGTTCTCGAGCTCCGTACGCCTTTTCGAAGCCCCCAGCCGCACGGAGCCATCGGAGTGCACCGCCGTCCCTTCGAGCTCACCGGTCGAGAAGCTCTCGGCGCTGTCGATCGTGAAGTGTTGGGTAGTGACCGCGGCCACGGTGACACTCGAAGCGATCACGAGACCCGCGAGCGCGATTAGGATGGTCGTTCTTGAGGTTTTCATATGTGCTATTTGCCCAGAAACTGGTCTCGCGCGGTCTTGCGCACCCGTAGACGAAGGTTAGCTCCGCCAGTCACGACTTGGGGCATCTTCACTTCGGTATGCGACCTCGTGACGAACGGTCGGCTGTTCTCGGTGGTGCTCACGAGCTGAAGCGCGTTCAGGGCCGAGGCGGGGAGCGAGTCGACCACGTGGCCCTCGAACCGGAGCCCTCGGCTGGGCATGCGCAAAGAGACGACCATCGACGTCGCAGGAAATCGCTCGATGGCCTGCTCGATCAGGTCGTCGAGTGAGGCCGGACGAGGGCGTTCGATCTGAACCCTGTTCCCGGCGGAGATCGAGACGTTGAGCGTCTGGCCGGCGGCTGCCTCGGGGATTCGGATTTTGACGGCGCGAGTCGTCTCGCCGGTTCCTACCTGTCGAAAGCGAACGTAGATGGTGACCTCCTGGCCCGGGTCGACTTCGTCGAACGCGATCGAGGCGTCTGAGATTTGGAACACCTCTCGGCTGAACTCGAGGTCGAAATCGAGCTCGACCGAGGTGATGCGAGAGACTTCGAACGGATTGGCGAACGCCGCCTCCATCAACCCGAACATCCGAAGTTGTGACAACGCGAGCGGGCTCGCGGCACCCATCGGGGAAAACCCTTGCTCATCGAGCTCAACCACCCCGTGGCCGTCGATCCCGACCTTGCTGCGAGCGCGAAAAATCACGTCGTCGACGTCCCCTGCCGTCGATTTGAGGGCGTTGGCAATCACCGCGAATGCGATCGCGGGGGTGAGCGCCCGATGGCTCGCGATCCTGACGTTCCACTCGGTTTTCTGCGCGCCCTCTGCCCCTCGTACCCGAATGCGTACCGGAATGCGGGCGGCCTGGATCTCGGGGTCCACAACGATCGCGGCCTGCCGGTCTTGGACGAGGGTGCCCAAGGGTCGCGCCGCCTCGGCGATCTTGAAGGAGCGAAACTCGCTCACCAGCACGTGAAGGACACGCGCCGTAGCGGTCGGAAGGCCAATCGCCCCAGCGTCCATCATGGGGTGCCCAAACGCCAGCGCTCGATCTCCTCGTGCAACGTAGGTGACTGTGCCGACACCTACCATCGAGACATCTCCCTGAGCCAGCTCGACTGCGATGGCTCCGCCATTTTCGAAGTCAGCTGGCCCACCCCTGCCAGAGCCGCTCGAGCCGGCCTGGGCCGCTTCGAAACCGAGAGGCCGGAGCTCGTCGGCTACCATCTTCGCGACCGAGTCGGTGAGGCCGCCAAGCATCACGGGGGTGGTCGCGGCTTTCATGCCTACCGGACCGTGAGAGCTATCCCGCCTCTTGGCTACCGCGCGAACCATGGAGAACGCGTCGACCTCGTGGCGACCGGTGAATGGGGGGAGTCCCGCGAATCGGTGGTTCGTGGGTCGCGTTCGTGTCCGGCTTGCCCGTGGGCTCTTCCCCGGCAGAGGTTTGGCGCCCGGGAACATCTCGAGCCGCACCGGCCGCTTGAGCTCGGCGAGCATGTTGGCGATCGGTGTAACCCCGACGACAGGCTCGGTCCCGTAGGGCCAGCCGTACGCATACGCGCCCGCGAGCCGACCATCGAAATAAATCGGGCTCCCGCTCATGCCGGCCACCCCGCGTGCCCGATCGAGCAGCGGATGTGGGGTACGCACCAAGATCAGGTCCTGAGACGGGCGAAAATTCCTAAGGACATCGATGACTTCGACGTCGAAGCGCTCGGGTTCGGTGCCCTTCAAGACGGTGAGACCATACCCCTTCATCCCAGGTCGAATCTCGTCGACCCCGATGAAGCCCGGTGACGACTGCGCGATGGCGGCCCCCACTAGGGACGCGCTCAGCACGAAACACAAGCCAGACAGCAGCCGTTTCACCGCCGATCAGCCTAGCAGGTTACTCCGCGGGAGCCGGGGTAAGTTGGAGTGATTCGATCAGCGCTCGAAGCGCATCGAATCGGAATGGCTTCGGAAGATACGCGGTGATGTGGGGCGACTGAGGTTTTCGGACAGGCGCAACGACTTCTTCCCCCATCAGGATGACGACGAGGTTCGGGTGGTGGGCGCGAAGCCTCTTCGCCACCTCGAGGCCGTTCATGCCAGGCAGCTTTGCCGCGACGAGAGCAAGGTCTGCAGGCCACTCCGAGATGACGGTAAGCGCCCCATCCCCCGAGCTCGTCCCCACGACTCGGTTGCCGTCTACCGTCAGCACGCGAGCGAGGTGCCACTGAAGATCCGGGTCGCTCTCGACGATGAGCACGCTCCGGTGTCGCGGGCGGTTCTCCGCGATCGATTTCGCAGCACTTTCCAGAATATCTGGGCTTGGTTCGATCCCCATCAGTCGATGCCAATCACTCGCAACCGGCGGCTCACATCTAAACAGGGGCCCCCCACAATTGTTCCAGGCTCCCGGTCAGGGACTCAGTTTAGAGATCTCGAGAGGTCGATGCAATCGATCCAGACGGAACCCTGTGATTTCAGCAGTTAAGCCGTCGCGCGCGCCGCAGGCCCCCCTGGGCGGGCAGCGGCGCCGCCGGGCTCGACGGCATCGGGGCCATGGAAAGTCTGGCCCGTCCGCGCGATCTGTTCGAGAATCGGCGCTGGTGAGAATCGAGGCCCGAGCTTCTTTTCGAGCTCTCTCAGTCGGCCGAGGATCTCCTTCGCACCTACCTGGTCGACGAATCGGAACGGCCCGCCTCGGAACGGTGGGAAGCCGAGGCCGAATACCGCTCCCACGTCGCCGTCACGCGCACTCCGAAGAATCCCCTCGCCGAAGCAACGGCAGGCCTCGTCGACGAACCGAAGGGCGCAACGCCAGGCGATATCCTCTGCCGAGATGCTCTTGTTGTCGGGCTTGACGCCGAGGACGTCGTAGATGCTCTCATCGACCCCTTTCTTTTTTCCACCGTAGAGGTAGAACCCGCGGCCGTTCTTGCGCCCCAAGCGATTGTCTTTGAGCAAGTTCTCCAAGCCCTCGGGCCCGCTCATGCGCTCGCCGAAAGCTTCGAGCATGATCTTGCCAACCTTGGCGCCGACATCGATGCCGACTTCATCGGTGAGCTTGATCGGGCCGACCGGGAATCCCCAATTGAGCATTGCCGTGTCGATCTTCTCGACCGGCACGCCTTCGGCAACCAAATGAGCTGCCTCGTTCATCAGCGGCGAGAGAATGCGGCTGGTGTAGAACCCAACCCCATCGTGGACGACGATCACGTGCTTACCTTGGCGTTTACCGAGGTCGACGCAGGTGGCAGTCACCCAATCGGCGGTTTTGTCGGTCACGACGATCTCGAGGAGGGGCATTTTGTGGACTGGCGAGAAGTAGTGCATGCCGATCACGGTTTCTGGATGCTTGCTGGCCTCGGCGATCTTCGTAATCGGCAGCGACGATGTGTTGGACGCGAAAATTACATCGTCTTTGCCGGTCTCTTCGATGTCTCGAACCATGGTCTGCTTGAGCGAGAGATCTTCGAACACGGCCTCGATGACTACGTCGGCGTCTTGGAAGCCCTCGTACCCGGTCGTGGCCGTGGTTTGCAGCATCAAGTGGTCGGCTTCTCGCGCGGTGAGCCTCTTTCGCTTCACCCGGCCGTCGATGATCTTACGAATGTACCGAAGTCCTGAGAGCACGCCATCACGGTCACGGTCTTTGAGCCGCACCGGGATCTTGGCCGACGCGGTGGTTACGTACGCGATGCCTGCCCCCATCAATCCGGCGCCGAGCATGCCGACCTTTTTGATCGGACGTGGCTTTACGCTCGGGTCGTCTACGCCGGAATCCTTCTTGAGCGCCGTCGTGGCGAAGAAGACGCTCATCAGGTTTGCGGCTTCGGGTGTCGTGAGTAGCTTCCCGAACCCGCGCGCTTCCGCGTCGAGCCCGGCCTCGAATCCACGTTCGAGGCCCGTTTTCACGATGTCGATGATGAGATCTTGCGCCGGGTAGTTTCCGCGCGTTTGTTTGTGGAGCTGCTTGCGCGCCTGGTCGAAAAGGAATTTGCGCCCGACCGGGTTCTTTGCGAGGGCGAACTCGGTGATGGCGTCCTTGTCCTTGAGCTGGTCGATGAAACTGTCGCGCTTGGGCTTCTTACCGACGCGAGCGAGGGCGAGCTCGGCCGCCGTCTCGATAAGGATCGACGGAGGCACGACGTCGTCCACCAAGCCGAGCTTGAGGGCTTTCTTCGCTGGGACCTGCTTGCCGGTCAGCATCATGTCGAGCGCGGGCTGGACGCCGATCAGCCGCGGCAGTCGCTGAGTGCCACCCCCGCCTGGCAGCAGGCCGAGCTGCGACTCGGGTAGCCCGAGCTTCGTCTTCGAGCTGTCGGTCGCGACTCGCGCATGACACGCCAACGCCACCTCGAGGCCGCCGCCGAGAGCGACGCCGTGAATCGCTGCGACGACCGGTTTCGAAAACTTCTCGATCCGGTTCATCGCACCATGGCCGGCCTTCGAGACGCGTTCTCCGTCCTCGGCGGTCTTCACCTGTTGCAGCATCGTGATGTCCGCGCCGGCGATAAAGCTGTCCTTCTTGCCGGACATGAAAACGATCGCCTTCACGTCGGCGTCGTTCTCGAGGGTGCTAAAGACCTCGTCGAAGGTGTCTACGAAATCGCGCTTCAGTGTGTTCATCGGCTCGCCGGGGATGTCCATGCGAACGACGGCGACACCATCGCTCCGTTTGTCGATCGTCAATCCTTCGTGCGCCATTACTCTGCCTCCAAGACCATGGCTGCGCCCAAGCCACCCGCCGCACATGCGGTGCAAAGGGCCAGGTTTCCACCGCGTCGCTTCAGCTCACGAAGTGTCTGCGTGATCTGACGGGCGCCCGTCGCCGCAAAGGGGTGGCCGATCGAGATCGAGCCGCCCGTGACATTGAACTTGTCCCAGTCGATGTCGCCGATCTTTTCGGAACGCCCGAGGTGTCTCTCTGCCCATTCTTTGGATTCGAAGGCCTGGGTGTTCGAGAGGATCTGCGCCGCGAAAGCTTCGTGCATGTCGATCAGGTCGAGGTCGGATGTCTTGACCCCGGCGCGGTCGAGGGCGATCGGGGTCGCATAGGATGGCCCCATCAAGAGCTGGCCTGCCGGGTCGAGCGCCGCGAAGGCGTAACTCCGAATGAAGCCGAGCACGTCGAAGCCGTGCGCCCTCGCCTTGTCCTCGCGCATCAGCACCAGCGCGCTCGCGCCATCGGTGAGCGGCGAGCTGTTGCCCGCCGTCACGGTGCCGTGCTTTCGGTCGAACGCGGGCTTGAGCTTGGCGTATTTGTCGATTGCCGTATCCGTCCGGACGAGGTTGTCCTGTCGGATCTCCTCTTTGAAGCGGTTTGGGACGAACACTTCCATCACCTCGTCATCGAACTTGCCTTCGGCCCAGGCCTTGGCGGCTAGGGAGTGGCTCCGATGCGCGAACTCGTCTTGGGCCTGCCGCGTGATGTGGTTCTCCTTCGCCATCTTCTCGGCGCTCTCGCCCATGGTGAGCCCCGTCGAGTACTCCTTGATGGCGGGCGGTACCGGTGCGAGGTCTCGCGGACGAAGCCCGGCAAAGGCCTGCAGCCGCTCGCCTATGCTCCGGGCTTTCGTGGCCTCGACTAGGGCGTCAGCCAAACGCTTGGAGACCGTGATAGGAACATTGCTCGCGCTGTCGGCGCCGCCCGCAACCCCGGTATCGATGGTACCCGCCATGATCGCCTCGGCGACATTGACGGTCGACTGGTAGCTAGTCGCACATGCACGCGAGACGCTGTACGCCTCGATCTCTTTGGGCATTCCGGTCGCGAGGACGACCTCTCTTGCAATATTCGGCGCTTCGACCGAAGGGACGACCTGACCGTAGACGACCTGTTGGATTTCGTGCGGGTCGAGCTCGATCCGTTGCAGCATTTCGGCGACGACGATGTTGGCGAGGTCGAGGGCGCTGACCTCCCGGTAGGCGGTCCATTGCTTTGCGAACGGCGTTCGCAAGCCTGCGACGATCGCTACGCGCTTTCCATTTGATTGCATGCGCTGAGCTCCTGAAATGAATGGGGATTCAGTCGAGGCGTGAGCGTGGATCGACACCCGACGATGTCAAGGCGCACGGCCCCGTTGACCCGCTCCAAACGATCTCTAAACTCTGCTCGATGCGCCGACTGCCCCTCGTAGAGAGCCGCTCCGCGGTCTATGATGACTGGCCCCCGCGCCCAGACGATTTCGAAGCGATTCCGCACCTCCGTGACTCGCGTGGCAGGCGTTACACGTACCTTCGCTTGAGCGTCACCGACCGCTGCGATCTTGCATGCGTCTACTGCATGCCCCCGAGCGGCGAGGAGGATCACGCGCTCCGGCGCGAGCTCATGACCTTCGAGGAGGCGGCCCGATTGGTCTCGGTGTTTGCAGTTGCTGGCATCCGCCGCGTTCGACTGACCGGTGGTGAGCCTCTGGTGCGCAAAGACATCGTGCGACTGGTCGATCTCATTCATCGGCGCACCGAAGTCGAGCAACTGGTGATGACCACCAACGCGACGCGGCTCTCGGAGCTTGCCCTGCCCCTTCGCGATGCCGGGCTGTTCGGCGTGAACATTTCGATCGACACCCTCGACGCGGAGCGGTTCAACGAGATCACGCGGGGCGGCGATTTGGGTCGCGTGCTGGCCGGTATCCACGCGGCTCTCGACGTGGGGCTGGAGGTCAAGCTCAACACGGTGCCACTTCGAGGTCGCAACGATGACGAGCTCGTGCGTATCGTCGAGTTCGCCTGGTCTCTCGGTGTAACCCCCCGTTTCATAGAGCTGATGCCACTCGGGGAAGGCGCGAAGCTGCCGTCGAGCATGCGGATGAACGCCGATGACGTCATGACCGCGCTTGGCGATCGGCTGTGCAAGGCCACCGCGACCGGGGTCGAGGGGCACGGACCTGCCCGCTACCTCTCGGCGAGCGACGGCTCAGGTCAACGGGTAGGGTTCATTACGCCGATCAGCAACGAGTTTTGCGACACTTGCAATCGGGTGCGTGTGACGGCACGCGGCGACATTCGCGCCTGTCTCGCGTCGAGACGAGCGGTCAACTTGAGGAACATCATGCGTGCCGGGGGGAGCGACCTGGATCTCGCATGGGCGATGGTATGGTCGCTTTCCGGCAAAGACCGCGGGCACTACTTTCTCGACACCGACGAGCACGAGCACGAGCACGTCGGGATGAGCTTGATCGGCGGATAGGCTGCGGGGGGCGAGTGTTGAAGAAGGTCATTCTGGTGTGGGCGCTGCTGTTCACATGCGCCGCGGACGCTTGTTCCATCGAGCCGGAACCGCTTCGGGTGTGGACCGCCGCCGACCACGCCCACCCACCCGACAATCTGGTCGACCCCACCCGCGTCCCGCAACAAGAACGCCCCGACCTCACGGTCGGTGAGCTGCTCTGGCAAGGTCGATGTGCGCGATGCCACGGGCCAACAGGGCAGGGCGGCAGAGAGGCGTCCGTGAACTTCACCAGCCTAGAGTGGCAAGCAAGCATGGACGACCGCAGGATCGCCCAAACGATCGCTGCCGGGAAGCCCCCCAACATGCCGTCTTTCGCGGATCTATTGAGTGGTACGCAGATCGAAGAGCTGGTCAAACACATCCGCGCCTTTGCGCGCGACTAGCGCTCGGCACTCTGGGTCACCTACTCCTCGAGAACAGGTGCAGTGCCAGTGTCGGTGCCAGTTTCAGCGCGCTGCGGGCTAGATTTCTTGCGCAGGCTCGCTCGGGTAGGCGACGGTGGCTGGCGGGCCTGCGCCGAACATCTTCGCCACCGACGGCCGCGAAAGAACCAACATTGTCAGGATTCCGAGTGCTGTTCCGTACGGCATTCCGAGCATGGTGATGACGGCCACCACGTAACAGAGGGTGCGCGAATTTCGCTCCCGCAGTGCTTTGGCAACCCGGAGCTTCGCAGCCGCAATAGCGAGACCGATCACCGTGATCAGGATGCCAACAACTATGAACATCAAGATGAATGCCTCGGGCGGAGCGTCGCCCTTCTTGAAAGGCAATGAGCTCATGAGCGCTCCCATCCCGACGTAGGCCAGCCCGAAGAGCGAGAAGAAGGCGGTGAACCCTGCCGACACGAAGTACCCCCACCGCAGGAGTTTTAGGTGCTCCGCATCGACAATCACCTGCCTCGCTTCTTCATCCACGACCTCAGGTTATCACCCGAGGTTGGAAACGGCCCGCTTTCAAAGGTCCGAACTGACGCTCCTAGCGCCCCTTCGGCGCGATCAGATCGGCGCGGATATCCTCGATCGTCGCGCAGCCTGCCAGGGCCATGGCCAAGTCGAGCTCGGTTCGGAGCAACGAAAGCGCATGCTCTACGCCGGCTTGTCCGCCGGCTGCGAGGCCCCATAGGACCGGTCGGCCGATCAAGACCGCGTGCGCCCCCAGGGCCAGCGCCTTCAGGATGTCCGTGCCGCGCCGAATACCGCCGTCGAGCAGAAGCAGAGCCTCGTCGCCGACCTCTGCTGCAACGTCGGGCAAGGCTTCGATCGTCGCAACGCTTGTATCGAGTTGACGACCGCCGTGGTTGGACACGATGATGCCGTCTGCGCCGTGCTCGATCGACCGTCGGGCGTCGTCGGCCCGGACGATGCCTTTGACCAGCACCGGCATGGGAGAGATCGATCGCAACCAGTCCAAGTCTTTCCAGCAGAGGGACGGGTCGAGCAGCCGCGCAAAATAGGCCGCTAGACCCGAGTCGCCTTCTGCCGCGTCGACCCGGGCATAGCCGTCGGCAAGCATGTTCTCGATGCCCATCCCCTCCGGCAGTGCAAAGCCAGTCCGAATGTCTCGCTCGCGGCGACCGAGGAGCGGCGCGTCGACGGTGAGCACCAACGCCTTGCAGCCCGCTGCATGGACGCGCTGCACCAACGCCTCGGTCGCACCACGGTCGCAATAGACGTAGAGTTGAAACCAGATGTCGCGCTCGGCCGCGGACACGACCTCTTCGACTCCGGTCGTGCTCAGGGTGCTCAGCACCATCGTCGTCCCGACTGCGGTCGCCGCGCGGGCGGTCGCCACCTCGCCATCCGGATGCGCGAGCTTGTGAAAGGCGGTTGGCGCCACCAACACCGGCAGCTCGAGCTTGCTACCCAACACGGTCGCCGAGAGGTCGCGCTCGCCGACGTCGACGAGCACTCGGTAACGCAACGAAATGTCCTCATAAGCCGCACGATTGCGACGCAAGGTCACCTCGTCGTCGGCCCCACCATAGTAGTAACCCCAGGTCATCGCCGACAGCTCGCGCTCGGCGAGCTTTTCGAGCGCCATCAGGTTGAGCGCATCCACGGCGCCCGAGTCTAGACTACGCCCCCGGAGGTTACTAGCCACCTAGCTCAAGAGCCGAGGGAACTAGCACTGGCACTACGGTGCTTCGTCGATCATGCCATCGCAGTCTTCGTCGACCGGGGTTTCCCCGGGCGGCATGGCGACTTCGCGAGTAGGCACGACTTCTCCGATGCACTCGGCCCAGCCGGGGCCCTCGGCATTGCAGGTTTCGGAGCCGGTCGTGCAGGCTCCGATGGTCTCGGTACCGGGTGGACCCGTGTAGCAATCGCGCATCGAACCGGGATCACAATCGATGGTCGCAACGCCTAGACGTCCGCGGCCCGCTGGCACTGCAGGCAAAACGGTGCCTCGGGTTTGGCGCACAGGCGACGGTAACCGATCGGTTCTTCGCACTTGCGGCAAAGGCCGTACTCGCCGCTGTCGAAGGTGGACAGCGCGAGCTTGCACTGGGTTAGGCGAAGTTGGGTTTTTTCCCGCGTGGCCTTGGCCATGGCTTGCTGCTGCATCGCGTCCATGCGCGATAGCCGGCCAACCGTGCTCTGGTCGAGCACCACTGGATCGGCCGCGTCGGTACTAGCGTGCAGGGTCTTTTCGAGCTCGGCGACCAGCTCGAGAGCTGCTTCCTCAACGTTTCGGCTTGCTTCTCGGAAAGTTCTTCCACCTCGCGGGCCTGGGCTATTCGGCGGCTTCGCCGCAGGTGCACCCATCGTGGCCACAGGATTGGCCTTGAGCACACTCCGTACTGCAGTAGCGTTTGCCGTCCTGCTCGACGTAGTTCTCCGAGACGTCGCAGTTGCGTCCCTCGTGAGCGCACGTGTCCATGGGAACCTCCTCGGCCGAGTATACTGGACTCCCATCGCAGCGTGAACGCAAGAGAGCCGACCGTCGATGGAGCGGCCGCTGCCGACCGGCCTTTGATCACCTCATTTCCCGATCTCACGCTTTCGGCCCGATGCAGGCGTCCATGACTTCGTCGCCGTACATCATGCGGTTGAGCTCCTCGAAGTCGTCGCCCTGTGGGATGATCAGTCCGCCGCAGACTCCCAAGACCTGGCCGGTGACCCACTTGCCGGTATCACTCGCGAAGTAGAGAACCGCATCTCCGATCTCTTCGGGCGCGCCCGGCCGTCCAAGCGGCGTGCGCGTGACGAGATCGGCTCGGAATTCCTCAGAGAAATGCTCTTCGGTCACCTCGGTGACGATGTAGCCGGGGGCGATGCAGTTCACTCGGATCTGAAAGGGTGCGAGTTCGACGGCAGCGCAACGGGTGAGCATCTCGAGGCCGGCTTTGCTCGTGCTGTACGCTGCCATCCACTTTTCGACTTTCGATCCGGCAACCGAAGAGATCGTGATGATGCTGCCGCCGCCATGGTCCTTCATCGAGAGACCGGCGTGCTTGATGCACATCGCGGTACCGACGATGTTGAGCTCACAGCAGAACTGCCACGCGTCGATCGGCGCATCGAGAATCGGCCCTGGGTAGCCGCTCCCCGCGTTCGCCACCAGGATATCGAGCCCCGCATCGCCTGCCGCAGCGGCGACCGCCGCTTGCACGTCTTCTTCGTTGGTGATGTCGCACGCCTGAAAAGAAGCCTTGCCCTCGGGCACGACTGCTTGGAGCCGTCCAAGCGCCTCCTCTAGAACGTCATCGCGTCGGCCGACGATCAGCACCTCGGCGCCGTGCTCTAGCAAGCGCCGCGCGCATCCAAATCCAACCCCCGTGCCTCCACCGGTCACCAACGCTCGCTTGCCTGCTACTTGCATCGCCCTACTATGAGCCGATGCGAAAGGGTCTGCCAAGCGGCACGTCGTTCGTGGTTTCGTTTGCACGCGGGCTCGGGGTGGACGACCAGGTGCTCGATCCAGTCGCGAGAGATCTCTTGCCATCTTGGCTTGGCCGGATGGCCGATGCACCGCGTCACCTCGGAGGGGCCGCAGCGCTTTACCGCAAGGCGATGCGCGCCACAACGTTCGGGCTCATCGACCATGCGGTGCTTCGGACCCGAGCGATCGATACCCACCTCGCCTCGGCACTGCAGTCGGGAATCGATCAGGTCGTAATTCTAGGAGCGGGGCTCGATGCGCGTGCCTGGCGTTTGCCCGGGTTGGGGATGACCACCGTGTTCGAGGTCGACCACCCGGCTACCCAGCAATACAAGCAGAGGCGCATCGGTGGAAGGACACCGCGCGCCGAGGTTCGCTACGTGGCGGTCGATTTCGAGAAGGAGCGGTTCTCAGAGGGCCTCGAACGGGCAGGGTTTCGTTCGGCCGATGCGAGCATGTGGATCTGGGAAGGCGTCGCGATGTATCTGCGGCGCGATGCCATTCGCGACACGCTCGAGCAGTTGACGCGGCTTTCGGCTGCCGGGAGCGAGCTTGCGATGACCTACCGCGTGCCCGGTATGCTCCCGTTTGGTGCTCTTGGGCGCGCCGCGATTCCCGCGCTGTTCAAGGCCGCTGGTGAACCGCTCAAGGGCACCCTCGAGCCCCACGATCTGGTGTCTACCGTCACGCCGGAGTGGGATGTCGTTTACGACGATGATGCGCGTGGGTGGCAGAAGCTCACGGGCTCTCTCGCCGACCCCGCCCGCAGCTTTCTCGGCGAGCGGCTGGCGGTCGCAAGGCGATCATCGCAAACCGACTAGCGAGGCGGGTAACGTTGTCCCCCAATTTATGGACTTCAGGATCGAGCAATGGGGACGGCGACGCAAATTTGGACCAGGACTACAACGCTGCCCTACTGTACCGTCGGCGTTGCCAGCTGACCTCTGAGCCCTATACCGATCGCCGAGGAGGCGTCGTCATGAAGGCAATGGTCGTGAGAGAAGCGGGTGGGCCCTTTGAGCTCGAGGAGCGAGAGGTTCCCGAGCCCGGGCCGGGTGAGATTCGAATCAAGGTCGAGGCCTGCGGCATCTGTCACAGTGACGCTTTCGTGAAGTTCGGTCAGTTTCCTGGCCTCGAGCTGCCAAGGGTCCCGGGTCACGAAGTTGCCGGAGCGGTAGACGCGCTTGGCGACGGTGTTGACCTGTTCTCCGTCGGTGACCGAGTCGGTGTGGGTTGGCACGGCGGCCACTGCTTCAAGTGCGATCCTTGCCGCCGCGGTGATTTCCTCAACTGCAAGAGCCCCAAGGTTTGCGGCATCAGTTATGATGGGGGTTACCAGGAGTACTTGGTCTGTCCGTGGGAGGCGGTGGCACGGATTCCGGATGCGCTCAGTGCGGTCGATGCAGCTCCTCTCCTGTGCGCCGGGATCACCACGTACAACGCGCTTCGAAACAGCGGCGCCCGGCCGGGCGATGTCGTTGCCGTACAAGGCGTCGGTGGGCTCGGCCATCTGGCGCTGCAGTATGCGAATCGCATGGGCTTTCACACGGTGGCCCTCTCGCGCGGCAAAGACAAAGAAGCACTCGCCCGAAAGCTCGGCGCGCACCAATACATCGATGCGACTGCCCAAGACGAAGTGAAGGAGCTCCAAAAACTCGGGGGTGCCGACGTGATCTTGGCGACCGCCCCGAGTGGCAAGGCGATCGAAGGCGTGGTCAACGGCCTGAGCGGTCGTGGCAAGCTGATGCTCGTGGCCGCGGCGCCTGATCCCTTTTCCGTCAACGCCTTCGGCATGCTTTCGGGCAAGATGATTCACGGCTGGCCGAGTGGCTCGGCGATCGACAGCGAAGACACGATGCGCTTCTCTGCCCTGACCGACGTACGCCCCCAGGTCGAGCGCTTCCCTCTCGAGGGTGCCGACGAAGCGTTCGCGAAAGTCATGGAAAACACCATCCGCTTTCGCGCCGTCCTCGACATCGCGAGCTAGGGATCTTCGCCGGTTGAAGCAATACGCCGTGGTTCAGTTCAGGCACTCGGGATGGTCGATGCAATCGGCACAGACACAACCCTCCCGGAAGGTCGTGCACTCGCCATCGTTCACGCAATTCTCTGGGTCGCTGCAAAAGAGGTCGGTGTCGCAATCGCAGCAGACGCAGTCGTCGTCGCTGCAGTCGTTGTTGTTGGTGCACAGATCGCTGCCGCCGCCCGGCTCGCAAGCTCTGGCGTCACCGCCCATTCCGCCCGTGCCACCCGTTCCGCCGGTAGCTGACGTACCACCGGTTCCGTCAGCGCCACCGTCCGCACAAACGCGCGCCAAGAGTATGCTTGCTGTCACTGGTCTTCGATAGTTGTCAGCGGGCGAGCTCGAAATCTGCCTGTTCGGTTTTGAGCGCGATCCAGGTTGCGCGGCCCAGCGCGCAGGGGTTTCCGTCTTCGTCGAAGACGGCGCTCCCGGACCAGAGCTTTCGGCCTTCGCTGCCGATCTTCCAGCCGACGGCAACGTACCGCTCCCCGACACGGGCCCCGCGAAGAAGCTTGCCGTGGAGGCGCCCGAGGACGGCGACCGCCCCATAGTGAGGAAAGTAGCTCGTGCAATCGAGGGCGGCCCAGACGATTTCATCGTCGATGCGCTCGTTGTCGTTTGGCATCGAAGGATCGGGCGTCCACGGCGACGCGACCAGCTCGCGTTCAGCGATCCAACCGGGAAAGATGTTCATGCCATCGTGGGCGGGGCGGCCCGGCCCGCAGACAAAGCACGTTGGGAAGCCATGCGCTTCGAACCCGGGGAACCGTTTCGATGCTTCGACTGCCTCTTCGAACGACGGCGGCTCGGGAATTTCGAGGTTGAGCTCCTCGGCAACCGCTTCGCCGATCACGGTCTCGCCGTCCCGCAACACAGCCTGGCCGCCGTCCTGCATCTCCAACACAAGCTCCCGCTCGAGCGGTGGAGGCTTCCTCAAGGTAACGATCGATGGCCCTTCGACAACATCGGCAACAACCCCGCAGGTGTAACCACCATTTCCGGAATTAGGAGGGCCGTTAAACCGACTCTCGATGATCACCCGAGCCACAGGCGGTGAGCCTATCGCTGCCCCACCGTTTTCGGCAAGCGCCAAACCGAGACTGTGAGAGGATGGGCAAAATGTCGCCGTAAGGACCTGAGATGAAGTTCTTCCGCTCTCTCTATGTGTACTGGACCGTTCTCTTGTTCGCCGTCACGGTCGTCGTCGGTTGGCTGTACGATCCCGCGAAGATCGGGAGCGGTAGCCTATTACATGCCAAACATCATCCTCGGCCACAGTTCACACATTCTGATCTCGAATCTAGACCGAGTGATCGCCTCCGCCTGGATTTGGGTCTCCGTCGGTCTCACGATCCGCACCGTTCGACAGTTGCAGCACCCCCAGGCGCGCTGACGCTCGCACCACTACTGCCAGTTTGTCAGACGCTTTCCTCTAGAAACTGCGCGATCAGCCCAGCCACCGAGTACACCCGCAAAAAGTCCCCGTCCGCGAGCGCTTGCACGTGAGGCCTCGTGTTGGTGCACGCAATTCCCTTCAATACGCCGCTCGCCCGGAGCTTGCTGAGTGATTCCTTCGCAAACACGCCGTGGGTGCACACGGCGTAGACTTCGCCTGCTCCGGCTTCTTGGTAGGATCGTGCGGCGGAGAGGAGCGAGCCGCCAGTGCGGATCATGTCGTCGTAGATGACCACCGACCGGCCTTCTACGTCAGCGGCCAATGCCGTGACGTCGGTTTGGGTGTCGGACAGCCGGCGTTTGAAGACGAATCCGGCGTCGACCTGGAGGTCGTTTGCGAGACGCTCGACCCACTTGGCTCGGCCCGCGTCCGTGGCGCCCAGCACGAAGTCTTCTCCGCCAAAGTCGCGGATCGCTTGAAGGACCACCGACCGCGCCTGAAGGTGCACCGGCCGAATGTCGCCGCTGAAATATTGCGGGATGCCTTCTGAGTGGAGGTCGATCAGCACCGCGCGATTGCCCGAGCCCGCTGTGGGAATCGAAGAGAGAAGCCTCGCGCGGTTTTTGGCCGCGACGATCTCTCCACGCTTCGAGGCGCGCTCCATCGTTTGATAGCCAAACCAGGGAAGCACGAGCGTGAGTGTATGCACTCCTTCCTGCACCAGACCTGACGCAAGGTCGTAGATCTCCAACGTGTCGACGTCATCCACGGTGCCCCCTACCACGGTCACATCACGCCTTGCCACGTCGGTTTCGATCCGGCGATAGCGCTCTCCGTCGGGGAATACCTTACGCTCGACGACCCCGAGGTCGAAGCCTCCCGCGCCGGCGATGTCGTCACCAAGCTCTTGGTAGCGTTCCGTTGCAAAGAGCAGCATGGGCTGATTCATCGTCGTGACTCCATGACAACACAGGATCGTTTCGATGGCTAGCGCTTGGCGAGCACCTCGAGGAGAACATCAGGCAGATCGGTGATGATGGCATCTACGCCCGCATCGAGCAGCTCGCGCATCTGTGCGGGGTCGTCGATCGTCCAGACATGAACCTGGATCCCGTGGTGATGCGCGGCCTCGACGAAACGCGCCGTGGTCAAGCGGAGATTGCGATAAGTAGGCGGAATCTGGAGCGCGTCGAAGGCAAACGAGCCCCATCTCGCGGTGCGCGAAAGAACCCGCATCCAAAAGCCCATCGCACCGCGAAAGCCTGCAGACGTCGCCACCAGGCCCTTGCTCACCTTGCGAAAGGCGTCGCCGACTTCGTCATGTTCGGACGCCACGAGCACGCGATCGTGAATCCGATGGTGGGAGATGAACTCCCAAAGTCGCAGCGCCCCGGTGGGATCCTTTGCCTTGAGGTCGAGATTGTAGTGAAGGCCCGCATCCAGCGAGAGCGCCTCCTCGAGGGTCGGAATCCGAACGCCCTCCTTGCGATAAGGGTACTGGCCCCCGCGCTCGAAGTGATGTGCGGCGTCAAGCTTCTGAAGCTCGGCGAGTGTGTAGTCGCGAACGAAGCCGCGCCCGTTGGTGATGCGTTCGACCGTGTCGTCGTGGAAACAGACGAAATGGCCGTCCGCCGTTTCGCGCAGGTCGGTTTCGATATGTCGAATGCCCAGGTCGGCCGACGAGCGAAACGCAAGGAGCGTGTTCTCCGGCCAACGCTTCGCGCCGCCGCGGTGTGCAAACGGAAAGGGCGTGGTCGGGCCGAAATAGGGATGAGGCATGAGAGCCCGAGGAGCATAGCGCCGATCGCGCCGCCGCGTGCCCACGGGATTTGGTGCGGGTCGGTTTGTCTGCGGTGGATGTGACCGATAGGGTCCTGAGATGAAAAAGAGCTTCGCGGGCAAGGTCGCGATCATCACGGGCAGCGCCCAGGGGATAGGCAAAGCACTTGCCGAGGAGTTGGGGGACCGCGGCTGCTACCTGGTGCTCGCCGACATCAACGGCGCGCTCCTCGAAAAGGTCGCCTCGGACTTGCGCGCCGCCGGAGCCGACGTCGAAGCCACGAAAGTGGACGTGCGCGATCCGCGGCAGGTCGAGGTGCTCATTCGAGGGGCCTTTCAGGAGCTCGGGCGCATCGACTACCTGTTCAACAACGCGGGGATCAACGTGCTGGCGGAGCTCCTCGATACGTCACTGGGCGACTGGAATCGGTTGATCGACGTCAACCTGCGCGGCGTCGTGCATGGCGTGCACGCGGCATACCCCCTCATGTGCGAACAGGGTTTTGGTCACATCATCAACATCGCTTCGGTTGCGGGACTGGCACCAACCCCCGCCGAGGGCGCCTACGCCGCCACCAAGCACGCGGTCGTCGGTCTTTCGACGACCCTCAGAATCGAGGCAGCGGCGTTTGGGATCAAGGTTAGTGTCGTGTGTCCCGGCGCGGTCGACACCCCAATTCTTCACGCTTCCAAACACGTGAAATTCGACTCTGACGCGATCACTGAGTTGTCTCCCGAGAAGCCAATGGCACCACGACAGGCCGCGCGCTTGATCTTGCGCGGTGTCGAGCGCGGCCGCTTTTTCATCGTCATCTCCAAGACGGCAAACGCATTCTGGCGCGCCTACCGACTTGCACCCGAAGGCTCGCTCTTGCTCGGGCAGCTGGCGATGAAACGGATCCGCGCGATCAAGCGGGACGCGTAAGCTCAGCGGAACTCCTGCCCGATTCCGATCACGCCAAGCGCACCCTCGTGAATGCGGAATTCTGCGGGCCCCGTCCCCGGGGCTTCGCCATCGATGTCCATGTAGGCGGTGTTTGCAGTCACATCGACTTCGACGTGTTTGCCGCGGAACGTGCTGACCGTCGATGACTCGATGTGTGTGCCTTTATAGAGGCCTGCCATGACGGGAAGACCTCGCAGCGTGGAGGTGGCCCGCATGACGATGATGTCGAATTCACCGTCGGCGACTCGCGCGTTCGGGGCAAACCTCATGCCGCCGCCTGCCCAGCGGCCGTTGCAGACGCACACGACGCTGATGTCATGCTCGCCTCGGTCTTCTCCGTCGACCCGGAGACTTATTCGGGCCGGCTTGTATTCGAGTTGCGCACGAAGCGTTGCCAAGAAGTACTTGGCCTTGCCGCTACGACGCGATTTGGACGCTGCAACATAGCGGTCGACCAGCCCGCTCATTCCCATCGATGTGATGTTCAGGAAGTAGCGACTCGCCCGGCCACCATCATCGTGTGTGTACTCGACCCAACCGATGTCGATCGGAACAGGCTCTCCATCGCGAATGATTGCGCATCCGCGTTCGAGCTCGTCCGCTCCCTCGATCATCTTCCGAAAGTCGCCGCCGGTGCCGGCGTGCAACACACCGAGCGCAACTTCTCTGTTGCGCCCCGATCGCATGATGCCGTCGACGATCTCACTGTGGGTGCCGTCGCCTCCGAACGAAACGATCGTTCGGGCGCCCCCGGCTGCTGCGTTCCGCGCGATCTCGGTTGCGTGTCCGACGGATTCGGTCAGCCGCAAACGGACGGGGCCGAGCACCTCCTGGACTTTGGCGCCGAGGGTAGGCCAATTGTCCCCCACGAAACCGTGACCCGCCGCTGGGTTTGCAACTACAACGGTCTTTTCAGGCTCGAACATCGTAGAAGGCCTCGTACCGCATTTCGTCTGTTTCCGGTAGAGTTACTGCATGGATTTGAAGTTCTTTGTCGCGCTTTTGATCGGGGTGCTCGTCGGATGTGGCGGAAGCGCGGTCGACGCAAACGATGGCGGCTTGCCCGACGGCTCGGCCCCCGACGGTGGCTCGTCCCCAATATCGTCGCTCGTCGTCGACGCGGATTGGCTGATGGCGAACCTCGATGACCCGAATCTCCAACCGGTCGATACACGGGGTGCGCCCGCATTCGAGGTTGCCCGAATCCCGGGCGCGGTGCGCCTCAGCCCAGAGCAGGTCGCGATGAGCGACGGAAATGTACCGATGCAGGTCGCCCCACCGATGCAGGCCGAGCCCGTGCTACGGGCGGCAGGGCTACGGAACGACTCGATTGCGGTGGTGTATGGCGCAGCTCCCGAGTACGACCCCGCGCGCGTCGTCTGGACACTCCGCTACTATGGACATGGGGATGTACGCTATCTCGACGGAGGCTATGCCGCGTGGCTAGACGCGGGCGGAACGGTAGACACTGATCCTCCGACCACGGGAGCCACCGACTACACGATCACGGATCTAAACGAGGACCTTCGCGTCACGGGGGATTCGGTGCTGTCAGGGCTTGGCGACGCGCCCTACGAGATGCCGTCGATCCAGCTGGTCGATGCGCGGTCGCCCCAAGAATACGACGCCGGCCGAATACCCACCGCTCGCCACGTGCAATGGACCGCCAGCCTGGATGCGGGCTTTCTCCGATCGATGACCGAGATCCAAGCGCTCCACGATCGCCTCGACCCTTCCGAGCCGACGGTGACCTATTGTCTCACCGGATGGCGGGGTTCCTTCGCCTGGCTAGCGCTCACCTATCTCGGCTACGAGAACGTCCAGCTGTACGATGGATCTTGGGCGGAGTGGGAAAATGGGGCGTTCCCTGTAGAGCAGTGACGACGGCGGGCGACTATTTATTGGGCTGCGGCGTCATCCGCAGGTAGGGCCTGAGCTCGCGATGCCCCTTCGGGAACTTCTTCGCGATCTCATCCGGATCGGTGATCGAAGGGACGATCACCACCTCGTCGCCGTCTTTCCAGTTGCCCGGTGTGGCGACCTGGTGGCTGTCGGTCAGCTGAAGTCCATCGAGCACGCGCAACACCTCGTCGAAGTTGCGGCCGGTGGCGGGCGGGTAGGTGATGGTTGCGCGAACCTTCTTGTTGGGGTCGATGAAGAAAACCGATCGGACGGTCACCTTCGCATCGGCCTCTGGGTGGATCATGTCGTAGAGCGTCGCGACTTTTTGGCCGGGGTCCGCGACGATCGGGAAGTTCATCCGAACATCCTGCGTTTCTTCGATGTCCTTGATCCACTCCTTGTGTGAGTCGAGCGGATCGACGCTGATGGCGAGTGCCTTGGCGCCGCGTTTCGCGAGGTTGTTCTTGAGCTTGGCGACGAGGCCGAGCTCAGTGGTGCAAACGGGAGTGAAGTCGGCGGGGTGCGAAAAGAAAATCACCCAGTCGTCACCGGCCCAGTCGTGAAAGCGAATCTTGCCTTCGGTGGTCTCTGCTTCGAAATCCGGTGCGGTGGTTCCTAGCCGTAGGCTCATGGCTGGCTCCTTTGGAGTTGGTGGGGCCGTGGGACCCAATAGCAGGCCCCCTTTCGCAAGCGGCGTCAAGGGGTATTCGAGACAATCAGGCGACAAGCTGGTATCGCACCCGGGTGCCCGAGCTCTTCCCACGATTGGTGTCTCCTGAGTCACGTCTCGCACTCGTCGTGGGTGACGAACCGTGGACTTATCGAGAGCTCGCCGGTGCGGCTCTTCGACACGCGGACAGAGTCGAGGGTTCAGGAGTCCGACCGGGTGACAGGATCGCGGTCTGGGCGCACCCGACCCCCAGTACGGCAGCAGCCATCCTAGGCAACATGACAGCCGGCGCCGTCACGGTGCTGCTGAGCCCGAAGCTCGGGACACAGGAGCTCGCCCACATCGTGCATGACGCGTCCCCCCGACTGGCGTTCTCCGATTCCGGCCATCCGACGCCGCATGACGTGGAGGGGATCGTCTGCCTTAGGGAGCGCTATGACGCTCACGCGGGATCGCTCGGGTCCCTGATTGTCGACGACAATGCCGCTCTGATCCTCTACACGTCGGGGACCACCGGCCCCCCAAAAGGCGCTGTCATTACCCGCCGCAACATCGCCACGAATCTCGACGCCCTGAACAAGACTTGGGAGTGGACCGATCGCGACACCGTCGTCCACTCGCTTCCTTGGATTCACGTGCACGGTTTGGTCCTCGGGCTATTCGGAAGCCTCCGCGTCGGGGGTGCGCTCCATCACGTGCCGCGCTTCACACCCCGGGGGGTCGCCGCAGCGTTGACCGACCCGCGCCACGAACAGACGTTGTTGTTTGCGGTACCAACGATGTACCATCGGCTCGCTGAAGCCGCAGAGTCCGACGCGGCCCTCGTCGAGGCATTGAGGCGCCCACGGCTGCTCATCTCTGGGTCGGCGGGCCTTTCTCTGCGCGAGCACGGGCGCATCCATCGATTGACTGGCCGTGGCGTGCACGAACGCTACGGTCTGACCGAGACCCTGATCAACTGCGGAGTGCCTGCGTCACGCGCCCCGACGCCCGGGTTCGTGGGTCCACCGTTGCCGGGCGTGGAGCTCATCTTGGTGGACGACGAGCGCGGCCGGATCGACGCACACGACGACGAAGCGATAGGCGAGATCGTGGTGCGTAGTCCCTCGGTCTTCGCGGGATATCTCAATCGCCCTGATGCCACTGCCGAGGTGTTGGACGAGGAGGGTTGGTTTTACACGGGCGATCTCGCGACGCGGGCCGAGGACGGCTCGATTCGCATTCTCGGTCGGCGAAGCACCGACCTGATCAAAACCGGAGGGTACCGCGTTGGGGCCGGCGAGATCGAAGCGTGCTTACTGGATCACCCCGCCGTTGCGGAAGTCGCAGTGGTGGGCGCACCCGACGACGATCTCGGGCAACGGATCGTGGCGTTCGTGGTCGTCCGGTCTGGCGGGGGAATCGATCACACGAGATCTCTCATCGACTTCGTCGCCGAGCGCTTGAGCCCTCACAAGCGGCCACGTGACATTCGGCTCGTCCGCCAGCTGCCCCGAAACGCAATGGGCAAGGTGCAAAAGAAACAGCTTGTGGACGTATAGCCCCTATGCCGTCAATGATAAGGTCTTGCGGGTGACTCCGCAGGCCAGGGCGACGGCATCCCGGTATGCTCGCCACGCTTCTACGGCTTGTGCCATGGCTTCGACCACTGCCGTTCGCTCCCCGATGGGCACGTGATCGAGCATCACTTTCCACGCTGCTGTTCGATGCTCCCCTTCGACCGCCCGGTGCGCTTTGGTGAGCGCGAGACATTCCAAGGGCAGACCGTAGTGTTTCACGAGCGGGTGTTCCTCGAGCGGTGGTGCCGGCCTGGCGGGCGCCGAATCATCTAGCTCATGTCGCTCGTAGGCGGTGCCTTCGATGAACAGGGTCGCGACTGCTGCCGCGACGGCCCATCCTCGCTTGCTGGTCGCATCGTCGAGGAAGCTTCGATACCGGTGCGCGCCACGCAAGAGCTCCACGCTTGCGAAGCGCTCGATGTCCATTCCAAGACCGCGCGGGTACTCAAGGAATAGCTCAGGGTGCGGCTTTCCCGCCACGAGCCCGCCTGTCTCTTCTTCGTAGATGTTCTCGGCGAGCTCGCGTCGAACCTCGGCGATGGGGCACTGTACGTAGGCCCGCCCTACGAGCACTGGGAAGTCGCGGACGTACACTTCCCACTCCTGCTCGAGGTGAATGTGGAGTTTGTCTTTGGCGACGATCCCCTGGGTGAACGCCGGCCAAGCCCAGTGCGTCTTCCGCTCCATTTGCCGGAGAAGCGCCTCTTGAAACTCGGAGGGATCCACTGGTTTCAAGGTAGGCGCTCGAACCTCTGGTGTCGAAAACCGGCCGAAAGCTTCGCGTTTTGGGTCAGGTCTCGACGGGCAGATGCCGGCGCCGATACAGCCTAGGCGTCGCCCTTGAGATACGTGTAGCCCCGCAGGCTTTCTTCGTAGTGCTGCATGAAGGTGCGGAGCTGCGGAAGGGTCATGCGGCCGTGGTTGAGCGCGCGTTCTGCCTGTTTGCGTACTCGCTCGACCATCTCGTCGGGGTCGTGCTGGAGGTACCGCAATACATCGTCGATGGCGTCGCCCTTGATTACGTTGGCCACGCTGTAGCCGTAGTCTTCGACTCGTACGTGAACGGCATTGGTGTCACCGAATAGATTGTGAAGGTCGCCGAGGATCTCTTGATACGCCCCGCCGAGGAACATGGCGAGGAGATACGGCTCACCGTCACGCACCGGGTGAAGGTCGATGCCGCGCTGGACTTCCTCGACATCGATGAAGTGGTCGACGATCCCATCGGAGTCGCAGGTCAAGTCTGCGAGTCTTGCACGAACGGTGGGCTCTTCGTCCAACCTATGAATCGGCATGAAGGGAAACAGCTGGTCCATGGCCCAGATGTCCGGCGCAGACTGGAACAGTGAGAAGTTACAGTAGTAGATAGCGCCTAGGAGCTCCTCCACGACGTTGAGCTCCTCGGGAATGTACTTCAGGCGTCGCATGCTATGGCTGATCTTCGCGCAGCAGCTCCAAAACAAGTGCTCGGCGCGCGCGAGCTCGCGAATCCCGAGGTAGCCAAACTTGAAAAGGCTCCGGGCTTCCTCGAGGGCTTGTTGTGCATCGTGCCATGATTCCTGCACGTTTTTCGGCTGCACCCCTTTCCACGTCTCGTAGAACTCGTCGAGGATGCGGTGGTCTTCGGGGCTGGGCGGCGTCGGGTCTTCGAATCGGACGGAATCGACGCCGAGCGCGTCGAAGATCAACACCGACTGATACGCAGCGATCGAACGGCCGCTTTCGCTGACGATGGTAGGGGGCTTGACGCTCGCCTTTTCGCAGGCTTCTTGGACCGCGAACACGACATCGTATGCGTACTCCTGAAGGTCGTAGTTCATCGAGCCTCGGAAGTCGGTTTTCGAGCCGTCGTAGTCGACGGCGAGGCCACCACCGACATCGAGGAAACCCATCGAGCAGCCCATTTTCACGAGCTCGACATAGATCTGAGCGGCCTCGCGCATCGCATTCTTGACAGGGATGATGCTCGAGACCTGGCTTCCGAGGTGGAAGTGCAGGAGCTTGAGACAGTCGCCCATGTCTCGCTTCTCGAGCTCGTCGATGACTTGGACGATCTCCGACATGGTCAGACCAAACTTCGCCCGGTCGCCCGCCGACTCCGCCCAGCGTCCGATCCCCTTGCTGCTGAGCTTGGCTCGCAAGCCGAGGCAGGGGCGTATGCCCAGCTTTTCGGAAGCCCGAAAGGCAAGGTCCAGCTCTTCGATGCGTTCGAGCACGACCACCACCGTGTTGTCGAACCGTTGGGCGACCAGCGCGGTCTCGAGATAGGCGAGGTCTTTATACCCATTGCAGATGATCAACCCGTCTTCGTCATCCATCGCCGCAAGGGCGATCAAGAGCTCGGGCTTCGAGCCCGCCTCCAACCCGAAACGCCACGGCCGACCCGATTCGACGATCTCTTCGACGACATGTCGTTGCTGGTTGACCTTGATCGGAAAAACACCTCGATACCGGCCCTTGTACTCATACTCCGAGATCGCATTCTCGAAGCAGTGATTGAGCAGCCGAATGCGGTCTTGGATGATGTTTGGAAACCGGATCAAAAGCGGGAGATCGAGCCCACGTTCACCGAGCTGTTTGGTGAGGTCAAACAGATCGATCGACTGGTCGACGGTTGGATCGGGACGCACTTCCACATGGCCTCGCTCGTTGATCCGGAAGTAGGGCTCACCCCAGCCCTTGATCTGGTAGAGCTTCGTGCTCTTCTTGACGCTCCACTCCCGGGGCTGGCCGTTACCGTCCATGAGGCACGAGACTTAGCACACCGCAGCCACAAAGGGATGGCACCGGCTTCGTTGCCCCGGCGCCCCGACCGTGGTAGCCGAACACGCGAGGGGATAGGCCAATGAAGAGCCGCTTGGCGCTGATTTTTGTCTTTGTATTGTCAGGACCCGGATGCTCGGAGGCCGCCGGGAAGTCGGAGTTGCGACCGGCGGAGGCTGTCCAAGAGGAAATTCAAGCAGAGGCTCGAAAGCAGTTACCCCTTTCAGCCGCCGACCCGCTTGCCGCCACAGGCGCGGGCACGTCGACGTACATGGATCTCGTAGCGCTTTCTCACCTTGCGGATGTCTACGATCCGGCCGGGCTGTTCATCGACTTCGGAACCGCTTCGCGACTGAAGTACACCAACGGCAATTGGAACAGCGGTTGGCGAGGCGACCTCGAAGAGGGAGGCCAAACCGTGTCGACCTTCGGGAAGACGGCGCGGCTCTACCTGCCCATGGAAGGCGCCCAGCCTGTGCAACTCCGCATTCGGGCAAAAGCGTACGTCTCCGGGCCCCTGATCACATACCTCAACGGCAAGACGCTCAAGGAGCTGCGTGCATCTACAAACGAAGGCTTCGTCGAGCTCGTCGTCCCAATCCCTAGTAAGAGCGTCCAACCTGGCGAAAACGCGATCTTGTTTCGCGCCACCAAGACCCGTCAGGTTCGCGGCAAGGCGCGTTCGTTTGCAGTCGATTGGGTGCGCCTCGAGGCTGTGTCGCCAGAGGGTGAAACTCCGGTCGCGCCCATACGAGTCGCCGCCGAAGAGCTCTTAGTCGGCGGTGTGAACCGACGCTCCATTCGCCTCGCACCCGGAGCGCAGGCCGACTGGTTCGTCGAGGTACCGAAGGACGCATCGCTGATGTTCGGTGTAGCGACGACGTCTGATGGCGCGGGCGCGCTCGAGGTCGGCACCAAGAGCGACCGAAAGGCGACTCGCCAGGAGTTGCCCGTGCAGGGCGTCTGGTCCGATCACCGAATTTCGTTGACCAGCCTCGCCGGCGACGTCGTGCAGGTCCGGTTTCGCAATTCGGGTTCGGCAGGGCTCGCGTTGAGCAACGTACGAATCACGAAGAAGGCGGGCCAACCGATCGCGATCGACAAACCCGCGCGCAACGTCATCGTCCTCCTCATCGACACCCTGCGGGCGAGCAAGCTGGCGATCTACAATCCAAAGACCCGCGTAAAAACTCCGGCTCTCGATACGTTTGCAGCGGAGGGAGTCGTCTTCGAGCGGCCTCAAGCCCCCGAGAACTGGACCAAGCCTTCGGTGGCCAGCGTGCTGACCTCGCTCCATCCGGTGACGCACAACACCAAGGAAGACGCATCGAAGCTCCCAAAGTCGGCGCTCATGTTGAGTGAGGTTTACCAAAAGGCCGGATTCGAGACCGGAAGCTTCATCGCCAACGGATACGTGTCCAATGCGTTCGGGTTCGACCAGGGATGGGACCACTACACGAACTACATTCGGGAGCGCCGCAATACCAATGCCTCGAACGTGTTTGGCGAGGCGGCGTCTTGGATCGAGAAGAACAAGGACAAGCGCTTCTTCGCGTACATCCAGACTATCGACCCGCATGTCCCATACGACCCGCCCGACAAGTTCCTGAAGATGTACGACCCCAATCCGTATAAGGGCCAAGTTCAAAATCGCCGGACCCACCTGATGCTCGACGAGGCCAAGAAGAATCCCAAGAAATACTCATTTACCAAGCGCGATAAAGAGCGCATCGAAGCATTACATGACGGGGAGATCAGTTATCACGACGAACACTTCGGGAAGTTTCTCGTCAAGCTGCGGGAGCTCGGCCTAGACGACGACACCCTCATCGTCATCACCTCGGACCACGGCGAGGAGTTTCAGGAGCACGGCTCGTGGGGGCACGGGCATTCGGTCTACCAAGAGCTTCTCGGCGTGCCGCTGTTGTTTCGATGGCCTGGGGTCATCCCGGCAGGCGCGCGGGTCGGGCCGGTCGTCAGCACCACGGACATCGCGCCCACGGTTCTCGAAGCCACCGGCGTTCCGATCCCTCGAGAGTTCGAAGGCCACAGCTTGATGGGGTTCATTCGGGGTGATTGGCCGATGGGGCCATATGTCGCGTTTAGCGATTTCCTCGACCATCGCCGTGTGATCCGCGGCGGCGACTGGAAGCTGATCATCCGCGGCAACCTGTCGCAGGTGATCTTTGATCTAGAGAGCGATCCTTGGGAGCAGACGGAGCTCGACGGGCGTGCCAACCCCATCACACAGCGCTACCTTCGAACGCTTCACGGCCAGTTCCTCGGCGCGCAAGACCGGGGAAAGTGGCTGGCTGCGGAGACAGGCGCATCGGGCGACAAGCGCTTGAGCCGAGAAAAGCAGGAGATGACTCCCGAGCTTTGCCGACAGCTCGTAGCGCTCGGCTACATCAGCGCTGAATGCGACCAGGTCCTGAGTAACTGAACGCTAGCGTCGACGGGGGGTAGCGCCACCGATCCGCGCCACCAGGGTCGTGATCAGATATCCCAGGCCGACCAAGCCGAGAGCCATCATCACGTCGGTGAACGAGGGTGCGTAGAACGCGGTCGGGTATTTGTCGGGCGCGAGCTCGGCGAGGCGCTCTACTGTTAGGATCTCCCCCTTGAACACTTCGCCGACCGCCGGTGCGAGGCCTTCTTGGAACGGCCAAAGGCCGAACACTGCACCCACCAAGAGCCCCATCAGTACGCCGAGGGTCAGCTGCTCGTACCGTTCGAGCACGACCTTGACGAGGTTGCTGATCAGCAAGACTCCCACGGCGACCCCGACGCCTACGGGCAACACGACGTCGAGGACGGGCTCGGTAGCGCTCTCGAGCGCGTTGGCCTTGAGGGCCTCCTTGAGTGCATCGATCGCGCTTAGCACCGGCACATATACGCCGAGCACCAAGAGGAGATAACCTCCGCTCACGCCAGGGAGGATCATGGCGCTGGCGCCCACAACCCCGGCGACGAACATCATCAGCGCCCCCTCGCGGTGGGCTCCTTCGGCCGAGCCCGCGACTTGCAGCCACGCAAGCGCTGCCATGGCGATGAGACCCGCGGCCGCTCCCACCCAAAATCTACCGCTCGGAGGTCGCGCCATGTCCCAGAGGACCGGAACTCCACCCAAGGTGAGGCCGATGAAGAGGCTGTACATCGCCCAGCGATGCTCGACGACGGCATCCTTGACCGGCCCGGCGCCCAGCAGGATCGCCACCACAGCGGCCGCGCCGACCAACCCCAAGACCGCCAATGCGCTCCGTCGAAAGCGGAGGCTACTCAGGTCGGCCAAAGCCTCGATGAACTTCGGGTAGACCCCAGCTGCGAGCAGCATGGTGCCACCGCTGATACCCGGCACCAGGTTCGCCAGACCCATGAGCACGCCGCCTAGAACACATCGAACGCCCCACTTCGGGCTCATCGCGGCACTCGGTTCTCCGCTCATTGCGAGGGTTTACGGCAAATAGGCCGCCTGTCCAAAGAAAAGGAGCCGTGCGGTGGCTGTTGGCGACCGGCTGACCTAGGTTCTCCCAATGGGCCGCCTCTTCCTCCTGTTCACGGTCGTTCCGCTGGTAGAGCTCTATCTGTTGATCGCGATCGGGCGATTCCTCGGGCCAGTACCGACCATCGGGTTGGTCCTGGTGACGGGGGCGCTTGGCGCCTGGTTTGCCCGACTCGAGGGCGCGCGGGTGATCCGTCGCTGGCAAGAGGCCCTCGCCCGGCAGGAGCTCCCGAAGGACGGGGTGATCGATGGGCTCCTGATTTTCGTGGGTGGGCTGATGCTGATCACCCCTGGAATTCTGACCGACATTGCAGGGCTTTCGATGGTCATGCCGCCGACGCGGCGTGTCATCGCGCGATTCGTGCGCGCCTGGTTTGAGCGTCAAATCGCGACAGGTCGGGTGCGCGCGTATGGCCCCAGCTACGCCTCTCCGCGAAACCGACCTGGTGATGTCATCGATGTCGAGGGTGAAGTGATCGAGGTAGTCGAGGTGCGGGAAGCATCCGACATCCCGCCACAGCTTGAGAAGTAGACATGTCGCGTCACGTCGGCTAGGACGCCGTTCATGAAATCACCCTGGACCCTCCTATGCTGCGTGGTGCTCGCCGCTGCGCTTACCGCTTGCAAGAGCAGCGCGCCCGCCCCAACCGAGGGCGAATCCGAAGCTGAGGCGGCGACCGACGAGGGCGCGAAGACAGAAGCCGCGGCCGCGCCCGCCGAGAAACCTGCTGCGAAGCCCGACATCCCCGCACCGCCCGATGTCGCCGCACCGCCCGAGGATGCCAAGCGGAGCAAATCGGGTCTTGCTTGGACGGTCTTGACCAAGGGCGAGGGCGACAAGCACCCCGGGAAGTTCGACATCGTTACGGTGAACTACACCGGATGGACCACCGAGGGCCGGATGTTCGACAGCTCGGTGAAGCGGGGCAAGCCGGCGGAGTTTCCCCTGAATCGGGTCATCCCCGGGTGGACCGAGGCCTTGCAGTTGATGGTGCCCGGCGAGAAACGCCGATTCTGGATCCCGGGCAACCTCGCTTATGGCGAAGCCGGGGGCGATGACCCGCACGCACAGTTCGGCCCGCCCAAAGGCACCCTCGTCTTCGATATCGAGCTGCTCAGCTTCAAGGAAGCTCCCAAGCCGCCCGACGCACCGAAAGACGTTGCCAAGATTCCCAAGAATGCCAAAAAGACCGACTCCGGCCTAGCGTCGCGCGTGCTCGAGAAGGGCGATGGCGAGCAGCACCCGTCGGCAACCAGCACCGTGACCGTCAACTACTCGGGTTGGACGACCGATGGCAAGATGTTCGACAGCTCGATCGTTCGCGGCAAGCCAGCGACCTTCGGGTTGAATCAGGTGATCCCGGGCTGGACCGAGGGTCTTCAGCTCATGGTGGTCGGCGAGAAGCGACGCCTTTGGATCCCCGAGAATTTGGCCTATGCCGGCCGACCTGGGCGTCCCCAGGGCATGCTCGTGTTCGACGTCGAGCTGCTCGACATCAAGAACTGAAGCCGCCCCCGAAGGGTCGATAGATCCAAAGCTTCCCTCGCGCGTCTACCCGAGAAGTGAGGAGCAAAGCATGAAGCAAACAATCGCTGTTTTGGGTCTGTGCGCGGCCATGGCATGGCCAACGACGTCGCGCGCGTTTTGTGGCTTTTACGTGAGCGGGGCGGATGCGTCGCTCTACAACAACGCGACCATGGTCGTCATGATGCGAGAGGGCACTCGGACGGTGCTCTCGATGCAGAATAACTACCAAGGGCCCCCGGAAGACTTCGCGATGGTCGTTCCGGTTCCGGTCGTCTTGCAAGAAGAGAACGTGAAGACGCTGCCCCGGCAGATCTTTTCTCGGGTCGACAAGCTCGCCGCTCCGCGCTTGGTCGAGTATTGGGAGCAAGACCCTTGTCGTCCGATGGTGATGGAGGATATGGCACTGCCCAGGTCGGCAAAGGCACGTCGCAGCATGGGGGCCGCTGCCGACAGCGCCGAGGAGTACGGCGTCACCATCGAGGCACAGTTCAAGGTGGCCGAGTACGATATCGTCATCTTGAGCGCGAAGGACTCGGGTGGCCTCGACAAGTGGCTCCGAAAGAACAAGTACAATATTCCCAAGGGTGCCAACAAGGTGCTTCGTCCGTACGTCGAGCAGAACACCAAGTTCTTCGTCGCCAAGGTCGATGCCGAGAAGGTGAAGTTTCAGGATGGGAAGGCCGTGCTGTCTCCGCTTCGGTTTCACTATGATGCGCCGACGTTCACGCTCCCTGTTCGCCTCGGGCTACTCAATAGCGGCGGCCAGCAGGACCTGATCGTCCACATCCTCGCCAAGGGCCAGCGCTACGAGGTGGCCAACTACAAGAATACTTCGATCCCGACCAACATCCGGGTCGACGACAGCGTTCGAGGGACATTCGGAGGCTTTTACAACGCGTTGTTCGAGCGCACGGTCGAAAAGAACCCCGGCGCCGTCGTCACCGAATACTCGTGGGATGCGACCAGTTGCGACCCTTGTCCGGAGCCGCCCCTCACCCCGCAAGAGCTAACGACGCTCGGCGGAGACGTGATCATACCGGGTGCGCAAGACCCGTACTCGGACATTCCCGGCGTCGTCCCGCCGAAGGCCCGACGCGTGGTTTGGCAACCCTATGGGTTCGTTCTGACGCGTCTCCACTACCGCTACGACAAGAGCGGGCTCGACGAGGACTTGGTCTTCCGAACGGCTGGGCCAATCGTCGGCGGGCGGGGCATGCCGGACCAAAACGGCGACCTTCACGAGCGCCGTGCGCAGGCGTCGGGGATGAACAACTTCCAAGGGAGATACGTGATTCTCCATCGGTGGGAAGGCGCGATCGCGTGCCAAAACCCCCAGCGTGGCATGTGGGGTGGCCCGCCCGGACGCCCGCAGCCGAAGCCCTTTGCGGCACCCAACACCATGCTCGAAGGTGGCGCGACGCGCACGCTCACCAATCAACTGCCCGGGCTCATCCAAACCGACATCCCGGAGCTCGACCTGAAGGCACGACCACAGGAGCCAGAGCCGAAGACACAAGACGGTACGGGTCCCGCGAGTGGCGATGCCGGCACTTCGGATGGCTGCAGTGTGAGCGCCGCGAGAACCGCATCGCTCGGTTGGATCGCGCTGATCATGGTTGCTATGTGGCTGACCAGGCGAAGAGCCGTCTATTAGCCCATGGCAGAATTCATCTACACGATGAAGGGGGTCACCAAGGTTCACCCCCCCGACAAGAAGATCATCGAAGACCTCTATCTCTCGTTCTTTCCGGATGCGAAGATAGGGGTCATCGGCGTCAACGGGACGGGAAAGTCTTCGTTGCTCCGCATCATGGCGGGCGAGGACAACACCTTTAGTGGAGAAGCTTGGTTTCGCCCCGGCGCAAAGGTCGGGTTTCTCCCCCAGGAGCCGGACCTCGGAGATGCGAAGACGGTGCTCGAGGCGGTCGAGGCCGGCGTCGCGCCGGTTCGCGCGCTTCTTGAAGAGTTCAACGAGCTCAGCATGAAGCTCGGTGAACCGATGAGCGATGAGGAGATGGCAAAGCTTCTAGACCGGCAGGGCGCGCTTCAAGACCGCATCGACGCGGTCGACGGCTGGACCCTCGAGAGCACGCTGGAGATCGCGATGGACGCGCTACGGCTACCCCCCGCCGATGCCGACCCCAAGTCTCTGTCGGGTGGTGAGAAGCGGCGCGTCGCGCTCTGCAGGCTTCTCCTCGAAAAACCGGAGCTTCTTTTGCTCGATGAACCGACCAACCACCTCGATGCCGAGTCGGTGGCGTGGCTTCAGGGCTATCTTCAGCAGTACCCGGGGTGCGTCATCCTCGTGACACACGACAGGTATTTCCTAGACGAGATCGTGCAATGGATTTTGGAGCTCGACCGCGGCGAGGCGCATCCGTTCGAGGGCAATTATTCGCAATGGCTCGAAGCGAAGGGCGAGCGCCTGGCCCAGGAAGACAAAAAAGACAGCGCGCGGAAGCGGAAGATCGCGCACGAGCTCGAGTGGGTCCGATCGTCGCCGAAGGCACGACAGGCCAAGAGCAAAGCGCGCATCACCGCGTTCGAGAGTCTGGTGGCCGAAGCAGCCAAAGCGAGGCGCGACCCAAACGAGATCCGAATCCCGCCTGGGCCTCGACTGGGGACGCAGGTATTCGAAGTCAAAGGGCTCACCAAAGGGTACGGCGACAAGCTCTTGTTCGAGGACTTGAACTTTCGGGTGCCGCGCGGCGCGATCGTGGGAATCGTCGGTCCGAACGGCGCCGGAAAGACGACGCTCTTCCGAATGCTGGTAGGTGACGAAAAGCCCGACGCGGGCACCATCACCGTCGGTGAGACGGTCAAGATCGCCTACGTCGACCAGAGCCGCGACGCCCTCGATGACGGCAACAACGTGTTTAAGGAGATCACCGGCGAAGCCGACGAGATCGACATCGGCGCAGGCACCGTGAAATCGAGAGCATACGTGGGCTGGTTCAATTTCCGGGGGAGCGACCAACAAAAGCCGGTCAAGAACCTCTCGGGGGGAGAACGCAACCGCGTGCATCTTGCGAAGCTCCTCAAAAGCGGCGGGAACGTGCTGCTTCTCGACGAGCCCACCAACGACATCGACGTCGACACCCTTCGTTCTCTCGAGGAAGCCATCTTGGGTTTTCCGGGTTGCGCGATGATCATCAGCCATGATCGTTGGTATCTCGACCGCATTTGCACCCACATCCTCGCCTTCGAGGGCGACAGCCGGGCCGTTTGGTTCGAGGGCTCGTACTCTGACTATGCCGCCGACCGCAAAGCCCGTCTGGGCACGGACGCGGAGGTTCCGCATCGGATCAAGTATCGAAAGTTCTCTCGCTAGCGAGTGAAAGACTCGGTTGCGGCGACGAGCTGGGCGGTGGTGCCGGGCTCGAGCGCGGAGTGACCGGCGTCAGGGACAACCTGGAGCTGGCTATTCGGCCACGCGCAGTGAAGCTCATAGGCGCTTTCGGCTGGGCAGACGACGTCATAGCGGCCTTGAACGATGATCGCGGGGAGATGCCGGATGCGTGCGATGTTCGCGAGGAGCTCGCCGTCCTCTTTGAAGAAACCGCCGTTGATGAAATAGTGGCACTCGATGCGTGCAAACGCCTCGGCGAATTGGTCCTCGCTAATTCGTTTGATGAGATCGGCGTCGGGGATGAGGCGGCTCGTGCTGCCTTCCCATTTGCTCCATGCACGAGCAGCAGCCATTCGAACATCCCGCTCGTTGCTCGTGAGTCGTTTGTAGTAAGCCCCCACCATGTCGTCGCGTTCGTCGACGGGAATCGGAGCGAGGTACTCCTGCCACGCCTCTGGGAAGATTCGGCTCGCTCCCTCTTGGTAGTACCAAAGAATCTCTCGGCGCCTAAGGAGGAAGATGCCGCGGAGCACGAGCTCGGTGACGCGACTCGGATGCTGTTGTGCGTAGGCGAGGGACAAGGTGCTGCCCCACGAACCCCCGAAGAGTTGCCAACGGTCGATCCCCAGTTGTTCACGGAGCTGCTCCATGTCGTCGACAATGTTCCAGGTCGTGTTGTTTCGGAGCTCAGCATGCGGGGTGCTCCGTCCGCATCCGCGCTGGTCGAATAGGACGATGCGGTACACCGAGGGGTCCCAAAAGCGCCGGTGCACCGCGTTGCAACCCCCACCGGGCCCTCCATGGACGAAAACCGCGGGTTTGCCGTCCGGATTGCCGCATTGCTCGTAGTAGACCGAGTGGATGTCGTCGACGCCGAGAAATCCGTAGTCGTATGGCTCGATTTCTGGAAATAGCCCTGCCATCGCCGAGCGCGCATCACAGCACGTTCGCAGACTGGCGCAACTGACGACAATGATTATCTTGCCGCCCGGGCCATGACCCAAACCGAATTCGAACGACGGCGCACGTTTGCGATTATCTCGCACCCGGACGCAGGAAAGACGACGTTGACCGAGAAGCTCCTGCTTTACGGTGGCGCCATCCATGCGGCCGGCGCGGTCAAATCGCGCAAAGCCAAGCGCTCGGCGGTGAGCGACTGGATGGCGCTAGAGAAGCAGCGTGGCATTTCCGTCACGACTTCGGTCCTACAGTTCGAGTACGACGACGTGCATTGGAATCTCCTCGACACGCCTGGCCACAACGACTTCAGCGAGGACACGTATCGGACGCTGATGGCGGCCGATTGTGGGGTCATGATTCTCGATGCAGCCAAGGGCGTCGAGCCCCAGACCCGAAAGTTGTTTCACGTATGCCGCCTGCGGCATACGCCCGTCGTCACCTTCATCAACAAGATGGACCGTCCGGCGCGGGACGCGTTCGGGCTCATGAGTCAGGTCGAGGAAGTGCTTGGGATCAACACGTTCCCCTTCACGTGGCCCATCGGGAGCGGGGATCTTTTTCAGGGGGTCTACGACCGCATCCACAAGTTGGTGATTCGGTTTGAACGCTCCGCAGAGGGCCAGTCGAAGCGGGCGGAGATGAAGGTGACCGGGCTCGACGATCCTGAGCTCGATTCGCTGCTCGGCGAGGAAGCGGCCACGACACTTCGCGAGGAGGTCGACCTGCTCGACGGCGCGGGGGAGGAATGGGACGAACAGAGGTTCTTGGCGGGCGAAATCACGCCGGTCTTTTTTGGAAGCGCCCTGACCAACTTCGGAGTCGAGCCCTTCCTTCACTCGTTCAAGGGGCTTTGTCCCCCTCCAGGGCCGCGCCAAGCTGCGGGGGAGGTGAGCGTCAATCCTGCCGACGATCGTTTCACCGCGTTCGTGTTCAAAGTCCAGGCCAACATGGACCCTTCGCACCGAGATCGCATCGCATTCGCGCGGATCTGCTCGGGGCGCTTCGAGGGCGGGATGCGCGTGCATCACTATCGGCTCGGGAAGGCGGTTCGCCTCAACAGGGCCGAGCAGTTCTTCGCGCAAGAGCGGGAGAGCGTTCTGGAAGCGTACGCCGGCGACATCGTGGGGCTCTACGACCCCGGACTCTTTCGTATCGGTGACACCCTTTCTACGGAAGGGCCGATGAGCTTCGATGCCGTGCCACGATTTTCGCCGGAGCACTTCGCCCGATTGCAGTTGCTCGATCCTCTCAAACGCAAGCAGCTCCAAAAGGGCATCCGAGAGCTCTCGGAGGAAGGGACTGTTCAGTTGTTCACCGAGCCGGGACGAGAGAAGGATCCGGTATGCGGCGTCGTGGGACGGCTCCAATTCGACGTGCTGATCTTCCGACTCGAGCACGAATATGGTGCGAAGGTCAGCTTCGACATTCTGCCCTACCACCATGCTCGCTGGGTGGATGGGGTAGGCGGGTGTGACGAACTGAAGGCGCGCCGGATCCCCATGGCGGTGGAGGATCGAGACAACCGTCCCGTAGCGCTTTTCCGCGACGAATGGGAGCTCCACAGGGCCGCGCGCGACAACCAGGGCTGGACGTTTCACGAGACGGCCCCGATAGTCGCCGCAGCTTGAATAGCGGGGAAGTAACCCACGTCCTAGAATGTCGTAGAGAGATTAGAGCGAGGAGAAGAGGGGCATGATTCACAAGACGAGCAAGGTCGCGTTGATCTTGGCAGTTTGTTTGGTCACACCAGCGATCTCACAAGCCGACGCTGCCAAGTTTCAAGTCCGCAAAGGCAACGCGACCTTCGTGTCGGATGCGCCGCTCGAGACGATGGAGGGGACCACCTCGAAGGTAACCGGGACCGTGACATTCGACCCGACCGACCTCTCGACGACGAAAGGCACCTTCAAAGCGCCTGTTGTCTCGATGCGAACCGGCAACGACCTGCGCGATGAGCATCTCCAAAGCGATAGCTGGCTCGACGCAAAGAAAAACCCGCACATCGTCTTCGAGATCGTGGAGGTAAGCGGGGTAGAGGCACTCAAGCCCAAAAAGAGCCACAAGGTCAAGGTGAAGGGGAAGTTCACCGCACATGGGATAACGAAAATCGTCGATGCCAAGGGAACCGTGAAATGGACTCCGGTAGACGGAGGCAAGGACGACCTCCGCATCAAGGCCAACTTCACGGCCATACTCGAAGATCACGACGTATCGGTGCCGTCGATCGTGCGCTTGAAGGTCGCTAACGAGATAGCCGTGTCGGTCGATCTCCAAGCGACGGCCGACAGCGCGTCAACACAAAGCGCGTCGCGCTAGAGCAAGCCGGCGCGTTCGAGCAGCGGCTCCAGCTCGGGGCCTCGGCCCATGAAATCCTCGTAGAGCTTGCCAGCCTCGTCGCTGTTCCCCTTCGCCAAGATCGTCTCACGAAATGCGCGGCCAACGTCGGGGTTGGTGATGCCCTCCTTCTTGAACCGCGTAAATGCATCGGCGTCGAGGACTTCGGCCCACTTGTAGCTGTAGTAACCCGCCGCGTAGCCGATGGGGTGCCCAAAGACGTGGCCGAAGCCAGCGAGCATCCCGTAGTCGTCCGGGAGCTCTGCTGCCAAGTGCGGCTGAAGAATCTCCCGCGCGTAAGACATCACGTCCCCGCCACTCCCTGGGTCGTAGTCACGATGGAGCGCGAGGTCGACGGTGGCGAACCCTAGCTGGCGCATTTGTGCGTTGGCTGCGCGATAGGTTCGGGCACGAATCATCTTCTGGTAGAGCTCATCTGGGATGGGTTCACCCGTCTCGTAGTGCGTGGCGAACAAGTCGAGCCCGCTTCGCTCCCAGCACCAGTTTTCCATGATCTGGGAAGGGAGCTCGACGAAATCCCACGCGACGTTGGTCCCGGCCAAGCTCCGTACGCTCACCCGGCTCAAACAGTGGTGAAGCAAATGGCCGAATTCGTGAAAGAGGGTTTCGACCTCGCGGTGGGTCAAAAGCGCTGGCTTCCCACCGACCGGCGGGTTCACGTTGGCGCAGAACAAACCGAGGTGTGGAGATGTGCTGCCCGGTCGATGCGCCGCGGCGATGAGACCGTTCATCCAAGCTCCTCCCCGCTTGTTTTCTCGGGGGAACAGGTCGACGTAGAAGGCTGCGATCATCGTGCCGTCGGCGTCTTCGATCGCATATGTCTTCACCGCATCGTCCCACGTTGCCGCTTCGCGTTCGATTATCCGAATGTCGTAGAGGGCCTGGGCAGTCGCAAAGAGGCCGTCGAGCACCCGGTCGAGTGGGAAATACGGCCGGAGCTGTTCTTCGTTGAAGTCGTACTCGTCTTGTCTCTGTTTTTCGGCGTAGTACGCAAGGTCCCACAGTTGGATTGGAGCCGCGCTGGCGCCTTCGATCCTGCGTCGGTACTTCGCGAGCACGTCGTTCTCCCGATCGAATGCCGCTTGGGTCTTCTTGCGTAGGTCGTCGATGAACGCTTGCGCCCTGTCACCCGTCTTGGCCATGCGGTCCTCGGTGACGAGGTCCGAGAAGTCGGCGTAACCCAAGAGTCGTGCTTTTTCGTTGCGCAGCTCGAGAATGCGCTCGATGATCGGGCGGTTGTCGTGGTCTCCTGCAATTGCGCGGGTGTTGTACGCTCGCCAAACCTGCTTGCGGATCTCGGCGTCGTCGAGGTACGTGAGCAGCGGGATCAGGCTCGGCGCTTGCAAAGTGAACCGCCAGCCCTCGAGGCCTTTGGCGCGTGCGTTTTCTGCCGCCGCGAGCTTGGCGGTCGCCGGCAGGCCCTCGAGCTTGGCTTCATCGGCAATCACCAGCTCGAACGCATTGGTCTCGTCGAGCACGTTCTGCGAAAATTCGGTGGTGAGCTTCGTGAGATCGACCTCGAGCGCTTTGAGCTTCGCTTTGTCTTTCGGGGCGAGCTCCGCCCCGTGCCGCCGAAAGTCGTCGAGAGTCTTTTTCAAAAATCGCGCTTCCGTCGGCGGCAGGTTCTTTGCTTCGTGGGTGTTGGCAAACGCACGCACCGCCTGGTACAGGCCATCGTTCATGGCGAGCTCTGACCAGAACGCGCTGACCTTCGGCTGTGTGACGTTATATGCTGCTCGAAGCGCATCGTTGGTGGCTACGCTCTCCAAGTGATCGATGACCGTCATTGCGAGCTCGAGCCGTTGGGTGGCATCTTCGAGCGCGCCAAGGGTGTTTGCATAGGTGCGTGGTGCAGTGTCTTCGGTGATCGCATCGACCGCGCGCTTCGACGCCGCGAGCAGCGTGTCGATCGCAGGCTCTACATGCGTCGCCTCGATCTTGTCGAAAGGGACGTCGAAATCGAGTTGGATCAAAGGATTCTGCATGACGCAAGCCTAGCAGTGCCCGCCTGGTTTGCGCCGTTCTTTGCCGAATGGTAGAGGGCCTATTTCTGGACGGTAGGGGTCGCACCGTACTGACCACGAGGAGAATCAATATGGCGGTACCCACGCGTTACATCCTCCACCAGGGGCCGGTGATCGGGGCGATTGCACGTGCCGCTTGGGTTGCGGCGAAGAGCGCCTCGGGCCAAGCCAACCGCCCCCCGACCGAGATCCCCGGCCCAGAAATTTCGGCGACAATTTCACCGCGTCCCAAGGATCTCGTTCGCGACTACGTCCGACACGTCGGTGGCGACCCGAACGCCTACCGGGGCCAAGTTCCAGCGCACTTGTTTCCCCAGTGGATTTTTCCTTTGCAGTCCCGGGGGCTCGAAGGCATTCAGTACCCGATTCAGCGGGTTCTCAACGGCGGGTGCAGGCTCGAGATGAACGCACCCCTGCCCCTCGACGAACCGTTCGAGGCGACCGTGCGGCTCGAGGAGATAGACGACAATGGACGCCGTGCGGTAGTCCATCAGCGCGCGGTCACCGGGACCTCGCATGACCCGGAAGCGGTCGTGTCCCACGTCTACGGCATCATTCCTCTCGGTGGGGGCGACAAGGACAAGTCGGCCGAGCGCAAAGACGATCGGCCGCGCGTCCCCAACGAGGTTAGGGAGCTCGCACGTTGGGACATCGGCTCGAAGGCAGGTTTCGAGTTTGCGAAACTGACCGGCGACTTCAACCCGATCCATTGGGTCCGTCCCGCGGCACGTGCCGCTGGCTTCAAAAACGTCATCCTTCACGGCTTCGCGACGATGGCGCGTGCCGTCGAAGGGCTAAACCAGGCCCTGTTCGCTGGTGACGTGAGTAAGCTCGCCGTGATCGATGTGAAGTTTACGCGACCTCTCGTGCTTCCTGCCCAAGTGGGCCTTTACATCGAGGGCGATCGCGTCTTCGTCGGGGATGCGCCGGGCGGCCCCGCTTATCTGGTTGGAACCTATTCGGTGAGGAGCTGAGAGCGCATGTCCGATCTTTTGCTCGAGAATGAGCAGGCACGAAGAATCATCAAGACGTTGGGGCTGCCGATCCCGGTGCCCGAGCGCCTTGCACGCACGAAGAGCCCCTACGAAGAGCGACCGCTCGAGGACAAACGGGTCCTCGTTGGCGGCCGCGGGGAGCTCCAAGACGTGCTCGCGCAAACGCTCACGAAGGCGGGAGCCAATCCGTGGGTCGTCGGGGAGACCGACTCGGTGTTGAAGCCCTATCTGGCGCCCGGAGAGGCTTGGGCCCGGCCGCCGACCCGTGTTGCGCCTGGCGACGCTCCCGAAGGGGAGCGGATCGATGCAATAGTGTTCGACGGCTCCGGGCTTCAATCGCCCGACGATCTAAGAGAGCTCTACGACGTCATCCACCCTTGGATCCGTCGCCTGAACCGTTCCGGTCGCGTCGTGGTCGTCGGGCGACCGGCAAGCGACGCGAAGAAAGCGGGTCGCGCCGCAACCCGGGCGGGAATGGAGGGCTTCACGCGGAGCGTCGCCAAGGAGATCGGCGGTAACGGCTCCACGGCAAACAGCGTATTCGTCGAAGAGGGCGCCGAGGGCCGACTCGGTCCGGTGCTTCGCTTCCTTCTCTCGCCGCGGTCAGCATTCGTCAGCTGTCAGCCTTTTCACGTCGGCAAGCTAGCCAAGGGCGAAGACGCGCCCGAAACCCAACCGCTCGAAGGAAAGGTCGCTTTGGTCACAGGGGCAGCGCGCGGCATCGGCGAGGCTACAGCCGAGCTCATGGCGGCGGAGGGGGCGCACGTCGTCTGCCTCGATCGGCCCGCAGACGACGGTCCGTGTAGTGAGGTCGCTCGGCGCATCGGCGGTTCGGCGCTTCTGGTCGACATCACCGACGAAGACGCACCCGGGCGCATCGCGGGAGAGCTCCGGGAGAAGTTCGGCGGCGTCGATATCGTCGTCCACAACGCGGGGGTCACGCGAGACAAGACCCTCGCACGCATGGCGCCGGAAGCTTGGGAAATGGCGGTCGACATCAACCTAGGGGCGGTCGTTCGCATCACCGACCGGCTCCTGTCCGATGACCTCCTGCGACCGGGTGGGCGCGTCATTTGCCTCTCGTCGGTGTCTGGCATCGCCGGCAATCGCGGTCAGACCAACTATTCGGCAAGCAAGGCTGGGATTGTCGGCTTCGTCGAGGCCCTAGCGCCACAGTTGGCAAAGCGCGGGATCACCGTCAACGCGATCGCTCCCGGTTTCATCGAGACCCGCCTCACGTCGGCAATGCCGGTTGCGATCCGAGAGGCCGCGCGTCGCTTGTGCGCCGTCGCACAAGGCGGCAAGCCCGAAGACGTGGGCCAAACCATCACCTTTCTGGCGACGCCCGGCGCCGTAGGCCTCACTGGTCAAACGGTTCGCGTCTGCGGTGGCGCCTTGGTAGGAGCGTAGCCATGACGAAAAAGAAGAACGGTTGGGGAAAAAAGCAGCGAGCCGTAATCGTAGGCGGCGTTCGCACACCTTTCGTCAAAGCCTTTGGCCAGTTCCTCAAGTTGGACTCGATCGACCTCGCCGACGCCGCCGTCAAAGCGCTTCTCGATCGCACCGAAATCCCCCACGAAGATATCGACAGCATCGTCTGGGGCGGCGTGATTTTTCCGTCGCTCGCGCCCAACATTGCACGCGAGGTGGCATTGGACCTGCGCTTGCCGCCTGGCGTCGAGGGCATGACGTGCACTCGCGCATGTGCGACGGGGCTTCAGGCCGTCACTCTAGCCGCGGCCGCGATCGAGCGTGGCGAAGCCGATGTCATCATTGCGGGAGGTTCCGACTCGACGAGCAGCGCGCCTCTGAATCTTCCGCAGAAAGCGGTGCACGCCCTGGCGCCGCTCGCGTTTGGCAAGGCGGCTTCTCCTTCGGACTATCTACAGGTGCTCGCGCAAATGATGCCGATCACCGACATTCTTCCCAAGATGCCAAAAATCGCAGAACGCACGACGGGTCAAGTCATGGGTGAGTCTGCCGAGGAGATGGCGCGTCGCAACGAGATCACCCGCGAGGCGCAGGACCATTTTGCAGCGCGTTCCCATCATCGCGCGGCCGCGGCGATCAGCTCGGGACGCTTCGACGACGAAATCACGTCGGTAGAGGCCTCGGATGGCGCGGTCTATACTGACAACATCGTCCGAGGGGACACGAGCTTCGAGAAACTGTCGAAGCTGCGACCGGTGTTTGCCAGTGATGGCACGGTCACGGCCGGCAACGCGTCGCCTCTGACTGACGGCGCGGCTGCGGTGCTGGTCATGAGCGAAACGAAAGCGAGGGCCCTCGGGTACAAACCACTCGCCGCGATTCGCAGCTGGGCATACGTCGGTGTAGACCCTGCCGATCAGCTTCTGATCGGGCCGGCTTTGGCGATGCCGAAGGCTCTGGACCGCGCTGGGATGCAGCTCAAGGACGCAAGCTTCGTCGACATGCATGAGGCGTTTGCGGCTCAGGTTCTCTCGGTCACAAAAGCGCTTGCAAGCAAGGGGTTCGCCGAGGGCCGACTCGGTAAGAGCAAGGCGGTCGGCGAGGTCGACGAGGACACCTTCAACATTCATGGCGGTTCGATTTCGATCGGGCACCCGTTCGCGGCGACCGGTGCCCGGATGGTGACCACCATGGCCAACGAGCTCGCTCGGACAGGGCAGGAGACCGCCCTTCTCGGGATTTGTGCTGCGGGCGGTCTCGGCGCCGCAGCGGTGCTCGAAGCGGTCGCCTGAGGGTGAGGGCAGGGGCAGCACTCGGGCTGGTCCTCCTGCTCGCCGGTGCGTCTTGCACTGGCAGAAAGAAGCCACCCAGTGGCCCGGGTCCAATCATCTCGTTGGACACCCGGGTCACGGGGCTTTCGGGGCTCACTCGGGACGGGACGGGCGCGTTGTGGGCTGTCGGCGAGCTGGGAGACGCCGCGCTGCGCATCGACCCGACGACTTTTGCGGTCGAGCAGTACCCCGTGCTCGGCTGCCCATCGAAGACGGACCTCGAAGCGCTTACCTGGATGGGCGACGCGCATTTTGCGGTGGGCACCGAAACCCAGGAAGCAGGGCGCGCCCATGACGCGCTCCTTTATGGTCGAATCGAGGGAGGCCGGCTCGTCGTCGGCTCGACCGATACACTCGACTACAGCCTGTGGCGTCTGACGGCATCCGATAACCATGGCATCGAAGGGCTTTGTCACCTAGATGGCGTTCTGATGTTGGCGACCGAGCTGATCGACCAGCAGCGTGGCCGCCGTTGGGCTCCTGTCGCGATGCTCGACCTCGAGACACAAACCTGGACCGCGCACCGCGTCGGCCTCACGAGCAAGACCGGCAAGCTCGCAGCCCTGGGTTGCCGGGTCGTCGACGGCACGGTCGTGGCGATAGCCGTCGAACGGCACTTTGGTGTCTCTCGTTTGCTCCGCTTCGACATTCCAGAAGGAGCGGACGGCGCTTGGATCGAGCCGAGGATCGTCGCCGATTTATCCAAGTTGATCGATCCTCTTCCAAACTTCGAGGGGCTCGTCTGGGACGATGACGGCTCGGTCGTCCTGTTGACGGACAACGAGTATAGGGGCGTCGTCCGTGAGCCGAGTCGTCTGTACTTCATTCCTGCGAGCGCCTTGCAATGAGGCGGCTGCTCACCCCGCTGCTATTGGCGGCTTTCCTATCGACCAGTGCCAAAGCCGATCCGCTGGAGCTCGACCCGGTCGTCGCCGCGAACGTGTTGGCGATTCATGCCCAAAACCCAGAGCTGCGCGATGACGCGTTTGCGAAGATGGGTGGTTCGAGCGTGGCGAGCAAAGCCTTCCTCTACTGTTTTGCCACTCCCTATGTCGATCTCGGTGACCACGCCGACCTGCAGGAGACCATCGATCAGTTCCGTACGGGGCGTCGCAACTCATTCAACCGACAGAGCCTTGCGGCAGGAGTGAGTTGGAACCTCCGTTACGTGATCGGTGGCCGCCCGGCGCACTTCCGCGAAGAGATCGACGCGACGCGGGCTCGATGGGCGCTCATCTTTTTCGGTGGCAACGATGCACAAAACCAAAATGAGCGAGTCTACGCGCGGCGACTCGTGTATTTGGTCGAGCAGCTCGCAGCGATGGGGGTCGTGCCTGTGCTTGGCTCCGCCTCCCCTCGTCGAAACAAGACCAAAGACCGTTGGATCCAGCGCTTCAATGCGATCACCCGGGCCGTTGCGACCCACTGGTACCTTCCGCATGTCGACTACCACGGGGCGATGAGCGAGCTCCCGCGAAAAGGCCTGGCCCGCGACGGAGTGCACCCCAACGTGTTGGGCCGGGGCGGGGTGCGCAGGGCGTGCCAGCTGACCGAAAAGGGGCTGCGGTACGGGAACAATCTCAGGAACTTCTTGACGCTGGAGATGCTAGACGCGCTCAGGCGGGTGGTGGCCGACACCGGCACGGACAGCAACGCTGACGCTGACGCTGACGCGGACGCCGGCGCCGACACGGACACTGGCATTCACGTCGACGCTGGCACTCACGTTGACGCTGGCCCTGACACTGACGCTACCGTGACTCTGCACGACCTTCCGTTTTCCGTCGTCGTCGAGAAAAGCGCATTGGGGGTCGAGGCATTTCCAGCGGGGTGTGGCGGTGAGCCCGGAACGCGTGCCTATCGGGTCTCGCTTGCGGTGGAGGAGCCCACGCGGCTGCGGATGACTGCGCTCGACCTAGATCGATACCAGCCCCGCGTCTTGTGGGTGCGGGTCGGCGAAGATGGCGCCCGGTGCGTGAAGCGACGCACTCAGACCCTTGAGGTGGCTGCACGGCCCGGTTTGTGGGATCTGATCGTTCAGGTACCGGAGCGTGGTGCAGAAGACGGCAAAATGCTCATCTTGATCGATCGCAACCCACGTTAGCCATGGAAGATTGCGAGCACTTACGGGTCCACGAGATCTACGAGTCGATTCAGGGCGAATCGACGTTCGCAGGGTTGCCGTGTGCATTCGTCAGGCTGTCCCGCTGCAATCTTCGTTGCCGATGGTGTGACACACCTCAGGCTTTCGTAGGGGGCGTCGAAATGAGCCGAGCAGATGTGCTCGACAAAGCCCTGTCGTTGGGGACCCCGCTCGTCGAGCTGACCGGCGGTGAACCCCTGCTCCAAGCCGCGGCGATCCCGCTGCTTGCCGAGCTCTGCGATGCGGGTCGTACCGTTCTTCTCGAGACCAGTGGCGAACGGGACATTTCCGAGGTCGACCCCCGTGTTCACCGCATCGTCGACTTCAAAGCGCCGGGGAGCGGGGAATCAAACAGGAATCGCTGGTCGAACGTCGAGCTCCTAACCAAGCGCGACGAAGTGAAGCTCGTGTTAGCCGATCGCGCCGACTACGAATGGGCAAAGCAGGTCATCGAGGAGCACCGGCTCGTCGAACGCGTACATAGCGTCCTCTTGAGCTGCGTTTGGGGGGAGCTAGACCCGAAGGACCTCGCACGTTGGGTCCTCCAAGACAAGATGCCGGTGCGCGTGCAGATTCAGACCCACAAGGTGATCTGGGGCGCGGACGCCCAAGGAGTGTGAGGATGGCACTAGATCCAGAGTTCGTTGCCGACTGTCCCTATGGACCTGAGGCGATCTGCATCGACGAAATCGTCGAGATCGATGCCGAGTCGAATCTCGTGCGGGCCCGGATGTCCACGCGTCCCGACCTCCCGCTGACCCGCGATCAGCGCGCTCATCCCATTCGCCACCCGCGACACGTGAGCGGCGGTCTGATGGTTCATTTAACAGGCATCCTCGGGTTCATGCACACCTACTTCGTGTTGGGTCTCCGGCACGCGGATGGTTGGATCGGGTATGGCGGCCGCATCTACGATGCACGTTTCTCGGCACTCGCCAAGATGGGCCCACCCCTCGATGTCGAAGTCAGGGCTACGAAGATTCGACAATCGAATGATCGCGTGTTCGGCCGTTATCAATTCCGCTTCACGCAGGACGAAACCGTGGTCTATCGAGGCGATCAGGCCGCGATGTGGATGAGAATGGACGAGTCGTGAGCGCGCATTCCGATACCTTTACCGTCGAGACGCGAGGGCGCGGCACGGTCGAGATCACACAACGCGTCCAGGACGCCGTCGCCGCAGCAGACATTGCGGAAGGCCTCTGTACGGTGTTCGTGCACCACACGAGCGCCTCGCTGATCATCAACGAGAACGCCGACCCCGACGTCCAGCGCGACCTCGATGCGTTCCTCGCGCGCCTCGTTCCCGACGGGGATCCGCTCTTCATCCACACCGCCGAGGGGCCAGACGACATGGCCTCGCACGTGCGAACGGCGCTCACCCAAACCTCGCTCAACATCCCGGTCTCAGCTGGCCGCTGCGCCCTAGGCACCTGGCAGGGCGTTTTCCTGTGGGAGCACCGGCACGCAGGTCACCGGCGACGGATCACAGTTACCATCGTCGGATAGGCGTTGGTGTGCAGGCGGTGGGGCGGGACCGATCGCTCGCCGAAGGCGTCCCGAAGAGGACTACTGTGCGATTTAGGGGCGTGCCTGGGGTTGTGCTTGCCTTTCGTCCTCCGCGTACATCTTTTCGATGTCGTCCGCGAAGTGCTCGTTGACCTTGGCGCGCTTTACCTTGAGGGTCGGTGTCAGCTCCCCGTTCTCGATGGTGAGGTTTCGGTGGAGGATCGTAAACTTCTTGATCTGCTCCACCCGCGCGAAGTGCTGGTTGAGCTCATCGATGTGTGCCTGAATGCTGGCCCGGAGCTTGGCGCTCTTGTTGAGGGCGTTCGGGTCTTCGCCGTTGGCCTCGGCCCACGCGGGCCCTGCCTCGGCGTCGATCGTAACCAGGGCGCTGAGATACTTGCGCCGGTCGCCGATGACCACGGCCTCGTCGACGAGCTGGTGGTTCTTGATGGCGGCCTCGAGGTTCTTCGGGGTGATATTCTTACCGCCCGCGGTGATGATGATGTCCTTCTTGCGGCCGGTGATGTTCAGGAAGCCGTCCTTGTCGAAAGCACCGAGGTCACCCGAGTAGAGCCAGCCGTCGATCAACGTTGCGTTCGTGGCGTCCGCGTCCTTGTAGTAGCCCAAAAACACGTTCGGACCGCGCACCAGGATTTCGTCGTCGTCGGCGATCTTCACGGTCACCCCATTGAGGGCAGGACCGACGCTGCCGAAGCGGTAGTTGTGCGGCGTATTGAAGCTCGTGGGCCCCGAGTCCTCAGACTGCCCATAGACCTCGAGCACCACGAGGTCCAAGCTCGCGAAAAACTCCAGGACCTCACGCGCGATCGGCGCAGCGCCCGAGACGCAAACACGCGCATTTCCCAAGCCGATCGCCGGCTTGAGCTTGGAGAAAATCAACTTGTTGGCGAGCTGATACTGAAGACCCTTCGGCTGCCCGGGCGCCTTGTTCGCTTCCCAGCCTACCTTCATGGCCCACTTCACGAGCTTGGCTTTCACCCCAGTGGCCCCTTTCAGCTTAGCCGCGATCCCCGCATTGAACTTCTCCCAGATACGAGGCACCCCGAAGAACACCGTCGGCTGAACCTCTTTCAGATTCTCCGGGACAGCCTCGACCGACTCCGCGAAATAGATACGGGACCCCGTCGTGATCGGGGTATGAATCGTAAACATCTGCTCGGCGATGTGCGACAACGGCAGGTACGAAAGCGAGCAGTCTGCAGTCGAAGTCTCGATGATGTCGATCGCTTTCCCAGCGGTCCACGCGAGATTGTGATGGCTGAGCATGACGCCCTTGGGCGGTCCCGTCGTGCCCGAGGTGTAGATCAACGTCGCTAGCGCGTCTGGTTCGAGATTATCTACGCGATCGAAATACGCTTTTTCCTCAACCGAATCGCCCTTGGCGAGAAACTCGTCCCACGACATCACCATGTCGTCTGCGATCTTGGGGGCGCCCTTCATCATGACGACATGCTTGAGGCTCGGCATGTTCCGGCGCTCTTCCTTGACTTTGTTCCATTGCCCTTCGTCCTCGCAGAGAATTAGCGGCGCCTCGGCGTGGGCCACGATATACCGCACCTCGACGGGCGAGCTGGTCGTGTAGATTCCGGCGGGCGCTCCCCCTGCGCCCATGGCGGCGACATCCAGGATCACCCACTCGGGCCGGTTGAAGCCGAGAATACAGACCGTCTGGCCGGGCTCGAAGCCAAGCGCAATGAGTGCGCGACCGGCCCGCGTGACCTGGCTGCCGTACATCCCCCAGCTCGTCGGCCTCCAAGTGCCGCCCTCGCGAATGTAATAGGCCGGGTTCTGGGGCATCTTCTTGCTCTGCTGAATCAGTCGATACGGAATCGTGTCTGTCGTCACGGCATCACCTCTTATTGGGTCGTCCCTAGGGCGGGTGAATATACGGCAAGATCGCCCCGACTGGGAAGGGGGACGATCATTTCTCGGTATGCTAGAGGGGCTCCTCACGGAGGAGTGGCCGAGCGGTCGAAGGCGGCGGATTTGAAATCCGTTGTAGGGGCGACTCTACCGGGGGTTCGAATCCCTCCTCCTCCGCCACTACGACCTCGCCCCCTTGCCAGATCGCCTCGCGTGTGATGTGTTTGGGCGCTCCCCACTGTCGGAGGTCGGGGGGCATGCAAATCTCTTGAACGAGGAACATCATGGCTGACCGGCAACTCGCGCTAGACGACGTTTATCACTGGGAAAAAACGACTCCCGATCGCCTTTGGATGACGCAGCCCGTCGGGGGCGGGGAGGTTGTGACCTACACCTGGGCACAAGCGATGGACCAGGCGAGGCGAATGGCCGCTCACCTGAAGTCACTCGGCCTCGAGCCCGGCAGCAAAATCGGGATGATCTCGAAGAACTGCGCGCACTTCATGATCGCGGACATCGCAATCTGGATGGCGGGGCACGTGAGTGTAGCCCTTTACCCGACGCTCAACGCAGAAACGATCGCCTACATCCTCGATCACAGCGAGTCGAAGCTCCTCTTCATCGGCAAGCTCGACGGCTGGGAGGAGATTCAAAAAGGCATTCCACCAAACATGCCGTGCATCGCGTTTCCGCTCGCGCCGCCCACCAACTACGACAAATGGGACGACATCGTCGCACGCACTCAGCCGCTACCGGGTAATCCATCCCGCAAGCCCGAAGAGCCCGCGATCATCGTGTACACCTCGGGGAGCACGGGTCGGCCCAAGGGTGTGATGCATAGCTTCGGTGCCATCGCCGATTCGATCGATGGAGGTCAGCAGGTTTTCGACAGCACGGCGGACGACCGGATGCTGTCGTATCTGCCGCTCGCTCACGTGTTCGAGCGCGCGATCGTAGAGATGGGTGGGTTTCGGTCCGGGATGCAGATCTTTTTCGCCGAATCGCTCGATACCTTCGTGGCCGACCTGAATCGCGCCCGACCTACGCTCTTCGTTTCCGTTCCCAGACTTTGGCTCAAGTTTCAGCAGGGCGTGTACCAGAAGCTTCCACCGGAGAAACTCAAGAAGCTGCTTCGGATTCCCCTCTTGAATCGGGTCATCAAGAAGAAAATCCTCTCCCAGCTCGGGCTCGACAAAGTCCGGCTCGCCGCCAGCGGTTCTGCGCCGATTCCTCCGGATCTCATCCAGTGGTACCGCGACCTCGGGCTCGAGCTGCTCGAGGGGTACGGCATGAGCGAGGACTTCGCGTACTCCCATGCGACGTTCCCAGGGCAAGGGCGGGCTGGTTACGTGGGTAGCCCGATGCCCGGTGTGGAGGTCAAGATCAGCGACGAGGGGGAAATCCTCATCAAGTCGCCAGGGAACATGATGTGTTACTACAAGCAGCCCGAGCTCACGGCCGAGTGTTACACCGTAGACGGGTTCTTCAGGACGGGAGATCGCGGTGAGCGCGACGAGCAGGGGCGTCTCAAGATCACCGGTCGGGTGAAAGAGCTCTTCAAGACCAGCAAAGGCAAATATGTCGCTCCGGCGCCGATCGAGAACCTGCTCAACAATCACGCCAAAATCGAGCTCTGCTGTGTGAGCGGGTCCGGGCATCCCCAGCCTTACGCCCTCGTCCTTCCCGCGGAAGATCTGCGACCCAAGCTCAGCGAGAGTGGAGTACGGGAGGCTTTCGAGGCGGAGCTGTCGTCCCTGCTGGACGAGGTGAACAAAGAGGTCGAGGCGTTCGAGCGGCTCCAGTTCCTGGCGGTCGTCAAGGACCCCTGGCTGATCGAGAACGGCTTCCTCACCCCGACGATGAAGATCAAGCGGACCGCGATCGAGGATACCTATAGCCCGAAAACCGAGGTCTGGTACGCTGCGGGACGGCGCGTGGTCTGGGAGGGCTAATGACTGAAAAAGTGGAAAAAATTCTCGCCAACTATGCTGGGGAAAACCCCGGCGTCGTCGGGAACCTGAGAAGACTTCTCAATCATGGGCGACTCGCCGGGACCGGCAAGCTGGTCATCTTACCGGTGGATCAGGGTTTTGAGCATGGCCCAGCTCGGTCGTTCGCACCGAATCCACCGGGGTACGACCCTGCCTATCATCCCAAGCTCGCCGTCGATGCGGGCTGCAACGCCTATGCTGCGCCCCTCGGCTTCATCGAGGCGATCGCCAACGAATACGCGGGCCGGGTCCCGCTGATCTTGAAGGTGAACAACAGCGACTCGCTTGGCGGCCCAGACGCTCCTTGTTCGGCGTTGACCTCCGGGGTCGACGACGCACTTCGTCTCGGGTGCGCGGCGATCGGGTACACGATTTACCCAGGCAGCGGCCTTCGCAATCAGATGTACCAAGACCTTCGAGACCTCATCAATGAGGCTCGGTCGGTCGGCCTTCCGACGATCGTTTGGTCGTACGCCCGCGGCAGCATGAGCAAAGACGGTGAGACCGCGATCGACGTCATCGCGTACGCCGCCCAGATCGCCTGCCAGCTCGGTGCCCACGTCGTGAAGGTGAAGCCGCCGACCGAGCTCGTTTGTCAAGATGCGGCCAAAAAGAACTACGAGAACATTCCGATCGGCACGCTGGCTGAGCGTATCCGGCATGTCGTGCAGGCCGCCTTCGACGGACGGCGTATCGTCATCTTCTCGGGTGGCGCCGCGAAGGGGACCGAGGCTGTGCTCGAAGAGATCAAGCAGATCGCGAAAGGCGGCGGCTACGGCTCGATCGTGGGTCGAAACGCGTTCCAACGCACCCATGCCGACGCGGTCAAGCTGCTCCGAGACATCATGGACATCTATGCCGCGCAGGCATAGTGAGCGGCGTGCGTGACTGAGCGCCCGGTTCCTCCGATCGTTAGCGCGGCTTGGGATGCCTACGGGGATCGCCGTGAGGTGGTCGAGATCCGCGAGCTGAGCGCCAATGTGTCGACGAACTCGGTGTATCTATTGCTCCTCGATGACGGCCATTCGGTCGTGGCGAAACGATCGAGCTACGGGTCCTACGTCCACTTTCGCCAAGACCACGTACGCATTGCCGAGTGGATTCATCGTCTGCGGGGAACGCGTTACGCGAGCTTCCTGGCGGAAGTACTCACGAAGAACGACGAGGTATTCACCCATCGTGAGGGGGACGAATGGGTCGTGTTTTACGGCCAGCAGCCTTTTTACGACTTCTTGCCCAGCGTCCTGACCGATGAGCAAATCGAGTCATTCGGTACGGAGATGGGCCTCTTTCATCGGTCCTGTCTCGAGATCTCCGACCGCGTGCGACCCACCTGGCAGTCACTTGGAGCCGATGCCGCGAGCCTTCATGACGCGATCGGAAGCTCCCAATGGCGACGCGAGCGTGGTTTCAGCGATACAGCGACCGGATTCGTCCGCGCCCACTGCGATGCGTTCTTGGGCAATGCGGACGATCTCGGATACCACGAGTGGACCAAGGTTCCGGTTTTGATCGACTGGAACCTCGGAAATTTCTCCGTGGGCATGGACGGCGACGGCTTTAAGTTCTTTTCTCGCTGGGACTACGACTGGTTTCGCATCGAGCCGCGGATGCTCGACTTCTACTTCTGTGCGCGCGTCGTGCGCCAGGAGGGCGACAAAGACATTTTCAGTTACACGGTCGATCCACTGTTCGAGCCACGCTTTCAGAAATTCCTCCGCGCCTACCACGAGGTGCACCGCCTGACGAAGGAGGAGCTGCTCTTCTTGAAAGAGGCCTATCGCTTCTTCGTGCTCAACTACGTGCTCCGAGTCGGAGAGCACTTCTTCCAGCCCGACATCTGCCAACGACTGCAACACGAAGCGGTCGAGGAGTACCTCCCGAATCTGGAGCTGGTGGACTTTGAACCGCTGCTTGAAGTTCTGTAGTGCTAGCGAGAGTGTCAGCGTCAGTGCGAAGAGCGCGGGAGTGAAACGTCGATGTGTGGACCCGCACGCCCCACCCTGTCACCCCCGCGCTAGCACCTATGTCGTGATCGAATCGCAGATGTAGGTTGGGATGATGCCGGAGCTTCGAATCATGAGATCTGCTTGTTCTGGCAGCGTGTTTCCAGAGAGCACCAACACGGTGTCGAACCCGTATGTGTTCGCGCCGATGATGTCGGTTCGGAGCGTATCGCCCACGAACAGCACGTCCCGCTTGGTAATATCGGGGATGCGCTCCCTCGCTCGCGCGAGGGCGTATGCGAACATCATCGAGTCGGGTTTACCGAAGCGCACGAACGTCTTTTCGGTGATGTCTGAGAGCAAGGTGCCGAGGCTCCCGACCGCGATCGCGATTTCGTTGCCGTGCATCGGGTAGGTGATGTCGGCGTTGGCCACGATGACCGGGACGTTCACGTGCCGAATCAAGTTCAGAGTGGCGTTCACGTCTTTGAACCAATCGAATCCTTCGTCGTCGAGCAACACGATCGCGACCAGATTATCGGTGCCGTCGCAATCGGCGATCGGCACCGGGATCTTGCCGGCGATCTCGATGTAGTGCGCGGACTCGGGTTTTCCGAGATAGGCCACCTTGCCGTAAGGGATCTGGTGCTCGATGTACTGCGCCGCCAACAGACCGGACGAGATGTATCTTTCGGGGGGAAGAAGCTCACCTCCGGCTTGCTCTGCGTATCTTTCGGCCATGGCCTCCGGGGAGCGGGAGGAATCGTTGGTGACGACGAAGACCTCCTTACCGTCGGCGATCATGGAGGTTACCGCCTCGAGCGCGCCGTCGATCAACCCGGATGCGCTCTTGAGCACCCCATAGGCGTCGAGAAAGATCACCGAGTAGCCCTCTGCCGTCTCCCGGAAGGAACGCATGTCCATGAGCGGGACATATGCGTTCCGCGCGAATCGGTCAATTCTCGTCGGTTCGTGGCGCGTCGGTCCGGGGAGGGACGGGCACTCGCTTGCTGGTTCTCAGAGCGGCGATCAGCACTGCGACGATGATGAGGATGAAGATGCCTATTGCGACCAAGACCCAGATCAGCCGCTCGAAGAAGTGGTCGATCAGGCCTCGACCCGTCGCCTCGACTCGGCCGAGGGCTTTGTCGACCTCGGCATCGACCGAATCGAGCACCGCGTCACGCTCACCTTCCAGCGCTTCGAGAAGCAGGATGCTCTGCTCCTCGACGGCGGCGAAGACCGCTTCTCGCTCGGCTGTAATACCGTCGAGTATTCGCGTGGTTTGATTACCGAGCGTCATTTCGAAATCGTCTAGGAATGACGTGATCCCGTCGACTGCCTCGACGACTGTCTTCGACGGATCAGCCACATATTCCTCGAACAAGGCGTTGACCAGGTAGTCCGCCTGCCATCGCGCCTCCGTGGGTAGCTGGACCGAAAGCATGGCGATGCGGTCGTTGAGATCCCGCACGGTCTCCTCCATGCTGCCCACGGCCTGGAGCCCGCTTTTCGCTTGTGTCCCTACCAGCCCGGCGAGATCCGCTTGCGCAGTCGGACGCACGTAGAGCTCCCCCTCGATCGGATGGACGGCGACCCACTCGGCGACTCGCTCCTTTATCCGTTCGAAATCCGTTGCCGATATTGTTTGGGCGGCGAGGTCTTCGGCTGCCTGATCGAGCTCGACCACCGTATCCACCACACATGCATGGCCCTCTCCGAACGCGCCCTTGCCATCGCCTTCGACGAAGTACTCTTTTTGCTGCCCCGCCAAAGCCCAAAGCTCGATCAAACCGGCGAGCGGGTCCTGGTTGAAGGCCGCTTGCCTCGCTTGTGGCGAGGCGTACATACGCCACAAGAGCGCAAGTCGACGGGTTTCGAGGTCGTCGGTAGTCTGAAGGATCTCGTCCGCGCATTTCGCAACTAGTTGGCTGAAGCGCGAGGCGAACTCGTAATCGATCGCGCGCAGACCCGTGACCGTGACCTCATTCTTAGTGAGTCGCGCCATGAGCTCGGGCTTCGGGGGCGCACCTCCGCAACCCATCCAAATGAGCGCGAGCAGGGTCGAGATGGCCTTGAATTTGTTGCTCGGTCGCAAGCTGGCTCCGAAAGCGGTTAGGAACGCCTACTGATCAGGGCGAGGCCTGCGATCAGCAAAGCGAAGAACCCGAACGATGTGCTCCCATGATTCCAGGCTGACACGGTGCACCGGTCATTCGAGCCTGCGCTCTTCTTGGTTGCGTCGGCGAACGTCGTGGAAGGCTTGCCAAGATGCTCGAGGTCGGCCTTGGCCTGGTCGATCGGCTTGGTGAGGCTGCACAGGCTGACCCGAAATGGCTCTGCCTTTTCGCGATACGCGTACACCAGGTAGGTCGAGCCCTCGGCGAACGGATAGCCGCAGACGGCGCCGTTCGAAGCGGTGAGGACCGCCACTTCTTCGCTATCGATGCCTTTCCATGCCCTTTTCACCGCCAACGTGACCTCGAGACCGCGAAACCGCGTTGCCGAGTTCGGCGCAGTTTTGGTGACCGTGCCTTCGAAGATCGCTTTTGCCTGGGCGACCCCGTCTTCGACGGTTTGCTCCATGCAACTGCAGGCCTGAGCCTCGCCGATCGGCAGTAAGGTGGCGACACCAAAAACGAGCAATGTTAGCCAGCGCATTGGCCCGTTGTAGCACGCGCGATCAGTCCCCCAAGGCACTTTGACAGCTCTCGGAGTGGCGGCTACATCAGCCGCCTGCTTGAGGGCAGGCCTCGGCCTGGTATTGAAACGTTGGGTATTTGGAGAGGTGGCCGAGTGGTCGAAGGCAGCCGCTTGCTAAGCGGCCGTGCGGTGTAGAGCCGTACCGGGGGTTCGAATCCCTTCCTCTCCGCCACGGATGCGGTGTCGCTTGACGCTTCGAAAGCGCCCGCTACCGTCAGCGCCCCAAGGACTCATAGCTCAATTGGATAGAGCACCGGCCTACGGAGCCGGGGGTTGGAGGTTCGAGTCCTCCTGAGTCCGCCCGCTACCGCGTGGGGTATACGTTGATGTAGGCCTCGTCGTCTTGAGCGGCGAGAACGGCGCCGGTGATGATCGAGCCCGCGAAGAGTCCGACGCCCGTGTAGAACACGCCAGGGTTACGGATTTGGTTGCCGGTGACGAACGGGTCGTATCGATAATCGATCGAGGCGAACATCATCGCCATCCCGGCGATCGCGCCCGAGACGAACACGGCCCAGCCCGTTTTTCGCAATCGGCTCTTATCGACGTAACGACCCTCTACGATCGCGTCTTTGGTCAGGGTGACCGGCTGCCTCACATCGACCGGCGCGCCCCCGCGAAGCGATAGGGACATGCGGTGCGTCCCCGAGAGGAGGGTCGCCTGACATGGGGCTTCGCAGATCGGCTGGTAAGCTCTGGTGACGACCTCTCCGTAGTACGGAGCCATGCCGAAGGCGTAGCCACCATAGCCCCATCCCGGGTAGCCCCATCCCGGGTAGCCCCATCCCGGGTAGCCCCATCCCCCGTAGCCCCAGCCGCCGTAGCCCCAGCCGCCGTAGCCCCAGCCGCCAAAGCCGACCCCGTAGCTCACGCCGCTGATCGAGGAGTAAACGCCACCCGCTTGGAGTTGAAACGCAACGCCGTCGGTGGCCGAGCGAAAGTCGAGACGAACGGGCTTGCCCGAGAGGAGCACTCGACCTGGACGTTGAAGAATCACGCCTTCAGATGGGACGGGCTTCGGAGCTTGCGGGGAGGGCGTCTGAGGCGGCGTGTCGATGATCACGACGCCGTCGTCGCGCATCTGCCCTTGGGTCGGCTGGCTCTGGCCAAATGCCTGCCCAGCGCCAACCAGCGAAACTAGAAAGACAAGCGCGGCCGAAAAACGCGTGGTTCGCTTTGCCAATATGGGTAACTCCCTTGCCTGCCCGACATCATCATAGCGTAAAAAAAGGCCCTGCCACACGCCGGGCACCGCTACCGTTGCTCCCTTCCAGGCCTGGCGGGTTTCACGGGCCGACGTTGGCAGGACCATAAGGCGGAGAGGAAGGGATTCGAACCCCCGGTACCTTTCGGTACACACGATTTCCAGTCGTGCACCTTCGACCACTCGGTCACCTCTCCAGGCGGAGTCCGCCTTCCTTTTCGCGTCAGCCACCGCTTTTGAGGCGGAGACTTCTGCGGTCCTCAACTTGTAGGTCAAAGAACTTGGCGGAGAGCAAGGGATTCGAACCCTTGGTACCGTTGCCAGTACACTTGATTTCGAATCAAGCACCTTCGACCGCTCGGTCAGCTCTCCGCGGCGGAAGCTAGCAAAACGCTTTAGGGTGTCAACGACCGTCGCGAGAGTCGTCGTTAGCGCGGATCGCCGCAAAAAACTCGCTCAAAAGGGCCCCACACTCGTCAGCGAGTACGCCCGGAACGGATTCGAAGCGATGATTGAGCCGAGCATCGTTACCGATGGTGTAGAGCGTCTGGGTCGCGCCTGCCTTTGGGTCATCGCAACCCCACACCACCCTCGGCACACGTGCGTTCACGAGGGCGCCTGCGCACATCGGGCATGGCTCCAGTGTGACGTACAGGATGGTGTCGGTGAGTCGCCAGCTACCGAGCGCGCGGGCCGCTTCGCGAAGCGCGATCATTTCGGCATGTGCGGTCGGATCCTGCGTGGTCTCACGAAGATTGCGACCGCGTCCGATGATCTCTCCGGCATGAACGATCACCGCGCCGACTGGCACCTCACCTTCGGCTTCTGCGAGGCGCGCCTCCGCGATGGCCGCCCTCATCCACTGCTCGTCGCCGGTCGTCATGAAGTGCCTTGCATTTGACGCGCCCACGCACCGAGCTCGGCCATCCCCTGCTCGCGGGTGACGACGGGTTCGTACCCGAGCTCCTTCTTGGCTTTGGTCATGTCGAAGGCGCTCGTCTGCCCGCGGCGGATGACTTGTGTCGGGTGAAGTGGCGACAGGCGTGCGCGGCACAGCGCCATGGCCCACCAATTGGGACCGCCTTTGCGCGGCGAGCTCCAACCGAGCGTCTCGCAGAGCTCGGTGAAGAAATCACGCGCCACCGAGAGCTCCGTATCGACGATGTAGTACACGCTGCCAGTCGGTACATCTGTTTCGATGGCTCGCAACACAGCCTCTACGAGGTTGTCCGTGTATGTGGTCGCCAATAGTTTCTTTCCGCCGCCCACTAGACGCACGCCTCCGTTCTTCGCCTCCGCTTGCCAACCGGGAAAATGTGTCGGGTCCCCCGGGCCCCATACGAGTGCCGGCCGCAATACGATCGTTCGGAAGTCCCTGTTGCCGGATACCCGAACCAGCTCTTCGGCGTGGAGCTTGGTTTGCGCGAGCGCGCCAACGGGTCGGGTGGGCGCTTCGTCTTCGTTCCAAAACGATCGCGGCCCATCGTAAAGCGTGACGTCTGCACAGGAGATGTGAATCATCCGCTGGCAGCCCGCCTTCTTGGCGGCATTGATCGCGTTCTCGGTGCCCGCGACGTGGGCCCATCCGAGGGTCTCGCGGTCCGTCCTCGGGTCTGCAATCCCGGCGGCGTGGACCATTACATCACAACGCCCGGCAGCCACCGCAAGCCGGTTGGGGTCCGCTAGGTCGCCAACGATGCGCTCGACATCGTTGAGCGCCCTTGAGTCCGAGCCCTCCCGCACGTAAGCCACCACTTCGTGTCCCGCCGCTTGGAGGCCGCGCAGGATTGCTCCCCCGATGAATCCGGTGGCCCCTGTGACCAGGCATCGCACGCCCGGTTGCTAGCAGGATGCGCCGCGAAGAGCTAGGTCGCAATCATGCCGGAGAGCGGTCCGATAGAGCGCGCTTTCCTAGGCCGCGCGACCGGTTGTACGTGCCGGGCTTCTGAGCTTCGCGGCGACCGCCTCTCGGACCTTGGCGTCGTTTGCGAGCGCGGCGCGGGCGTTCTCGCGGCCTTGAGCGAGGTTCTTGCCGTCGAAGCGGTAGTACGCGCCGCTCTTTTCGACCGCCTCTGCCTCGACCGCGCGGTCGAGCAGATCGCCGACGGCGTCGATGCCCTTGCCGTATCGGATGTCGAACTCGGCCTTTTGAAACGGAGGCGCCAGCTTGTTCTTGACGACTTTGACGCGCGTGCGATTTCCGAGCACCTCGTCGCCTTGCTTGACGGCGCCGATACGGCGGATGTCGAGTCGAACGGAGGCGTAGTACTTGAGCGCATGGCCGCCGGTCGTGGTTTCGGGAGAGCCGAACATCACACCGATCTTCATGCGGAGCTGATTGATGAACACGATTGTGGTTCCAGTGCGATGGGCCGCGCCCGCAAGCTTTCGAAGCGCCTGACTCATGAGGCGCGCCTGGAGTCCCAGGTGCCGGTCACCCATATCGCCCTCGAGCTCGGCTTTCGGCACGAGCGCGGCAACCGAATCGACGACGACGAGATCGACGGCTCCGCTCCGCACCAAGATCTCGGCGATGTCGAGCGCTTGCTCGCCGTTGTCGGGTTGGCTCACCAGCAGTTCCGTCGGCCGAACGCCGAGGTTCTGTGCATAGTGGACGTCGAGCGCGTGCTCCGCATCGATGAAGGCGGCCACCCCGCCCATCGCCTGACACTGGGCGATCGCGTGAAGCGTGAGGGTCGTCTTCCCGCTGGACTCCGGCCCGAAGATCTCCACGACGCGACCTTTCGGGTACCCACCGCAGCCGAGGGCCTCGTCGAGCGATGGGCTGCCGGTCGGAATGCACGGGACCTTTTCCGCTTTTTGGTCACCGAGGCGCATCATCGCCCCTTTGCCGAACTGCTTTTCGACGCTTTGCAAGACGGCATCTACGGCCTTGAGTGATTGCTTCATCGTGGGTGCTCCTTGTCTCGTTGTGGTTGGTTGTTGGGCGCGATCGGGAGCCTCAGGCGGGCTCCCGGTCGAGGACGCGATATTGGAGGGCCTCGGCGGTATGCGCGGGCTCAACGACGTTCGACGCATCGAGAGCTGCGATCGTGTGTGCGATCCGTAACGCCTTGAGATACGCACGAGCGCTCATCTTCAATCGCTCGACGCCGAGCTCGAGCAAGGTGAGGGCCTCGCCCGTCACGCCTTGGGTGAGCGCTTCGAGCTTGTTGCGCCCTCCCGCGGAGGCGAGACGTGCCCGGGCCTGCTCGACCCTCTTTCGCACGGTCGACGACGGCTCGCCGGGAGCGGCCTTGCGCATGGTTCGTGCGCTCACCCGCGGGACAGCGACCTGCAGGTCGAACCGGTCGAGCAGTGGGCCCGAAACACGCCCTCGGTAGCGCGCGATCTGCGACGGGCCACACCGGCAGAACCGGGTCGGGTCGCCGTAGTAGCCACACGGGCAGGGGTTCATGGCTGCAATGACCATCGGCGCGGCGGGGAGGCGCACGCGTTGGCGGGCGCGAGAGATCACGACCTCTCCTTCCTCCATCGTCGTGCGCAGCGTTTCGATCGCGTCGCGCCGAAACTCGGGAAGCTCGTCGAGGAATAGAACGCCTCGATGGGCCAGGGTCAGCTCCCCGGCTCGGATCGGCTCACCGCCACCGACGATTGCGCTCGCGCTCGCCGTGTGGTGAGGGGCGCGGAAAGGACGCCGCCGACCGGCGAGGACCAGCGGCGCTCGCAGCCCCGCCGTGCTCGCGATGGTCGCAATTTCGAGCGCCTCTTCGCCGGACGGTGGCGGCAAGATCGACGGTAGGGCGCGCGCGAGCATCGTTTTGCCCGCGCCTGGGCTACCGATGAGGAGCATGTGGTGTCCCCCCGCCGCAGCGATCTCGAGGGCACGCCTCGCCGCCTCTTGGCCGCGGACGGCCCCGAGATCGCGATCGACGTCGTCGTGACCACGCAACCCCATGGACACATCCCCCGCGACGACATCAGAGAGTGTGTCCTCACCATTGAGCCACTGAACTACCTCGCCCACGTGCGAGGCAGTGTGCACCGACACCCCCTCGATGAGCATCGCTTCCGAACGGTTCCCTTCGGGAATGATCGCGTTTCGAAGACCCGCCCGACGCGCGCTCCTCAATAGTGCCAGCACCCCGCGCACAGGCCGAAGCTCCCCCGACAATGAAAGCTCGCCCACCAGCAACGTGTTCGGAAGCTCCGCCGGCGACACACCTCCACATGCCGCGAGGACGGAAGCTGCGACCGCGAGATCGAGCCCCGCCCCTGTTTTGCGAAGATCGCCCGGCGCGAGATTCAACACCAGATGCCGCGGCGGAAACGCAAAGCCGATCGACGAAAGCGCGGCCCGCACGCGGATACGACTCTCTTTGACCGCGCGCTCCGGAAGCCCGACGATGTCAAACCCCGGCAACCCCTCGCCGAGGCGAACCTCGACTTGGACGGGATGCGCTTCGATGCCGATCAAACACGCGGCGTGCGCGGTGGCGAGCATGCGCATGTCATAAGCACGTCGCGTGCCAGATCATGCGGCATGGATTCCGCGGAGTTACGCGTCCCATACTGTCGGCCGGGAGCCCGCCCGTCGGCGCCCGTCGATCGGCGATGCTAAGGTGCGCGCGATGCTGGCGCGGGTTGGTGAGGTCTTCAGTCGTTGGGCTGAGCGGTGGGTACCTGACCCGTTCGTTTTGGCGCTCGCGCTGACGTTGATCACCTTGGTCGGGGGCTTTGCGCTATCCGGTTCGGTCGGCGCTGTCTTTCAGGGCTGGTACGCCGGGTTTTCGAGCACGCCGCTTCTCGCCTTTGCATTGCAGATGTGCCTGATCCTGGTGACCGGTCAGGCATTGGCCTCGAGCCCGCCGGTTCAGCGCCTCGTTCGTGTGGTGGCGCGTTGGCCGAGGCGCACGCCCGCGGCGGCTGGTCTCGTCGCGGTGATCGCGTGCGTCACAGGCCTCATTCAGTGGGGCCTTGGGGCAGTCGTCGCCGCCTTCGTGGTGCGCGAGATCGCGCATAGCGCGGCCGAAGAACAACGCCCCATGGACATTCCAGTGCTGGGGGCGGCCGCGTACACCGGGCTTGCGGTGTGGCACGGAGGGTTGAGCGGCTCCGCGCCGTTGAAGGCTGCCGAGTCAGCACAGTTCACGGCTGGGGCAGGCGAGGCGATCGCGGTGAGCGAGACCTTGTTCACACCGCTCAACTTGATGGTGAGCGGGGGCTTACTCGTGCTTCTTCCGATTCTATGCGTGGCTCTGGCTCCCAAGGAAGCAAGCATCCCGAAGTCCACGATTTTTCGCATCGAGGCCAAGGATTCTTACAAACGGACCTCGCTCGGCCTCCTGGTCGGTGGAATCACGGCGCTCGTCGTGCTGGTGAGCTGGGCCCGGGGTGACCTCGCGTTCGACCTCAACTCGGTCAATCTGTTTTTCTTGGCGTTGGCGCTCGCCTCTCACGCTTCGATCCGTGGCTTTCTCGATTCGGTCACCGAAGGAGCGCGCGGGGCCGGCGCCATCATCGTGCAGTTTCCTCTCTACTTCGGAATCCTCGGCGTCCTGCAGGCGAGCGGCATGATCGAGCGCCTTTCCGCGGCCATGGCGAGCATCGCCTCGCCCACGACGTTTCCGCTTTTGACGTTCCTCAGCGCCGGGCTCGTGAATTTCTTCGTGCCGTCGGGCGGCGGTCAATGGGCCCTTCAAAGCGATGTCTTGTTGACGACCGCCGCAACCCTCGAGCTCGACGCCGGCCAAACGGTGATGGCCTTTGCCTACGGCGACGAATGGACCAACCTCTTGCAGCCGTTCTGGGCGTTGCCGCTCCTCGCTATCACCGGCCTCAAGGCGCGACAGATCGCAGGCTACACGGCGATCCTGGCGATCGGCATGGGTCTCTATGTCGGCGTCGTGTTGTTACTGTTTGGCTAAAGCCCGGAAGCGACGCTGTACGCGGCTTCGGTGTTTTCCGCGATCTCTTCTAGCGTCGCCCCATCGGCAAGCTCGACCAAGGTCATTCCGCCACTGCCGGCTTTGTCAATCTCGAACACGCCGAGGTCGGTGATCACCAAGTCGACGACTTTGGTTCCCGTGAGCGGCAAGGTGCACTTCTTCAAGAGCTTGGGCTTCCCTTTGGCGGTGTGCTCCATGACGACGACCACCCGCTTCACGCCTGCGACGAGGTCCATCGCGCCGCCCATTCCCTTGACCATCTTTCCGGGGATCATCCAGTTCGCGAGGTCGCCGTTTTCCGCGACCTGCATCGCACCGAGGATGGACAAGTTGATGTGCCCGCCCCGAATCATCGCGAACGAGTCGGCGCTCGAAAAAAAGCTCGTCGTCGGGAGCTCGGTGACCGTCTGCTTCCCTGCATTGATCAAATCGGCGTCTTCCTCGCCCTCGTAAGGGAAGGGCCCCATCCCGAGCATGCCGTTTTCGCTTTGGAGCTGAACGTTCATCCCTTTTGGAATGTAGTTCGAAACCAGCGTCGGGATCCCGATGCCGAGGTTCACGTAAAAGCCGTCGCGGAGCTCTCGTGCCGCGCGTTCCGCCATTTGGTCACGGGTCCAGGCCATCGTGTCTCCTCAAGTCTTCTCCAGTCTTCCTATTGGCGCGGACGCGTGGTCCGTTGCTCGATGTGCTTTGAGGCGGTGGGGAAATGAATGATGCGGTCGACGAAGATCCCAGGGGTCATGATCTGATCGGGGTCGAGCTCACCGGGCTCGACCAGATGCTCCACCTCGGCCACCGTGACCTCTGCGGCCGTCGCCATCATCGGGTTGAAGTTTCGCGCCGTCTTTCGGTAGATGAGATTTCCTTCGGTATCGCCCTTCCAAGCATGGACGATCGCGACGTCGGCAAAGAGCCCTCGTTCCATCACGTACTCTGCGCCGTCGAACTCGCGCAGTTCCTTGCCTTCGGCGACGGTCGTCCCGACACCGGTCTTGGTGAAAAACGCCGGGATGCCGGCGCCGCCCGCGCGAATCCGCTCGGCCAACGTCCCTTGCGGCGTGAACTCCACCGTGAGGAGGCCGTCGAGAAACTGCTGCGCGAACAATTGGTTCTCTCCAACATACGAAGAGACCATCTTCTTGATCTGGCGCGTCTCGAGCATGACTCCGAGACCGATCCCGTCGACTCCCGCGTTGTTTGAGATGACGGTCAAGTCTTTCACACCCGACGTGGCCACCGCGTCGATCAGCGCTTCGGGGATCCCGCACAACCCAAAGCCACCGCTCATCAGCGTCATTCCGTCTTTCAAGAGCCCGTCGAGCGCTGCGGTCGCGTCGGGATAGACCTTGTTGACCATGCCTGGGGTTTACCCTCTGCCCAGGCACACGCAAGGCTACGAAAAATCGTCCGTCCTCGTTTCAGCGCCATTTCCTTGTTAGGGTGATGGGCGCACGATGACTGCTCGAAGCACAATCCTGATCGGCCTGCTATTATGCTCGGCGCTCTTGGCGGGCACGCATCTCACGCCCGCTGCTCCCAACAACGGCGGGGAGTGCAAGGCGGTTGAGATTCAAACGAACGAAGCCGGACACAAGTCTGGGTATCACCTGTTCGAAGCGCGCGGCGAGCTGTATACGTGGTTTGTTCACGACGGTAAGTTGGTGGTCGAGAGTGGCAGCGACACGCGTGTCGAGTTTGCCCAGCGCATGATCGGCAGCTTCAAGTGCAGCCTGCCAACGCCGTAGGGCGAGCACGGCGAATCCTAGCGCTCGATTTGCAAGGGACACGTGCGTGTGAACTTCACCCTTCCGACCGGGATCGCATGGTATCTTCCGACCGCGAATCATGAGCAGCCCAAAGCATCACATCGTTCTGGTTCCCGGCCTCTTCGGTTTCGCGAAGCTCGGTGGGTTCGACTACTTCATGCACGTCGAGGAGGCGCTCGGAAACCGCTTTGCTGAGGCTGGGCTCGACTGGGACTTCGTGCTCGTGCCTTCGCCCCCGACAGGATCGATCGTGCGGCGTGCTCGAGTTCTGGTCGAGTCTGTCGATGAAGCCTGTGGCGAAGATGACGGACCGATCCATTTGATCGGCCATTCGACTGGGGGACTCGACATACGGCTCTTGGCGTCACCGACGGCGCGCCCCGAGCCGCCCCTTTGGTTTGATCGAGTGCAGGGCGCTATCACCATAAGCGCCCCCCACTACGGAACGCCTCTGGCTCATGATCTCACCACGCTCGCGGGCAGGCGACTCCTCTTCGTCCTCTATCTCCTCACGTTTGGGACGCTTCGGTTTGGCGGGCCGCCGCTGACGGCTCTGGCGCCCTTGATCGCGTCGCTCGGAAAGATCGACGATGCCCTCGGCTTAGACATCAAGCTGTTGGATCGAACGATCGAGCTCATTCTCAGCTTTTTGAGCAAAGAAGGGCTGGACGAGGTCGAAGACTGGTTCGAGGGCATTCGCGCCGATCGTGGAGCCATCATCCAACTCACGCCCGAGGCGATGGATATCTTCAACGCGGCGGTCAATGACAATCCGAGCCTGCGTTACGGGTGCGTCGTTACCAGAATGCCCACGCCAGGACCGGTGACAGTCGCGTCCAGCGTTCTTTCGCCGGTAGCCGCGCTTTCCCTTGCTTTCTTCACACCGCTCTACGTTGGCGCGAGCCGGCCCTCATCGGATTATCCGAGCCCCACTCCCGCGCCCGAGGTTCAGGATTTCCTCGCCGAGCGGTTCGGAAAACCCGTCGAGGCCTCCTTCAACGACGGCCTCGTCCCAACGCTGAGCCAGCTTTGGGGCGACATCGTCTGGGCAGGCACCGCCGACCACCTCGATATCCTCGGGCACTTCCAAGGCGAAAAGGACACGAGCCACACCGATTGGCAGGTCAGCGGCGCGGGCTTCACCGAGTCCGACTTCGACGAAGCCATGGACGCTGTTGCCGACTTCCTTCTGAACGCGTGATCGGAACAGCTCCACAGCTACCGAAACGCGGTCAAGATTTCGTTTCTGCGCAGAAACCAAGGTTTGAATGGTGGGTCATATCGCGCCCAGATCGGCTCGCCCATGGCCTCGTATCCGTTTGCCGCGAGTGCTTCCCGGAGTCGCGCGAGATGCTTTTCGTAGTTCTTGCGCGACCACGTTCCGGAATAACGGATCGCCGCAAACTTCCGTGCGGGCACTTCCCGTATCTCGATGCGTGGGTCGTTAGGTTTGGGAAGCGTCTCCAGCGTGTACTTGGACGGCATCGCGAACTGGATGGTGAATCGATCGTCGGCTCGCTCCTGAGTGACCGGCGCGGTCATGGCGATCTTGGAGCCCGCGCCTCTTTCCTGGCTGACCGGCGCGGTCATCGCGATCTTTCGTTCTCCTTGGTTGTCTCCAAAGATGTAGCTCGCCAAGATTCGAAACCCGATGTTGCCCGCATTCTCCAGATCTCCTTCGACGGCCGTTTCAGCGACCAAGTAAGGCGCGTACTCTCGGATCTCGACCGCTCCGATTTCCTCGACCACCTCATAGTTGGGCGTTTCGTAAGCCACTCCTCCTCCTATGACTAGAAAAACCGCCGCTCCGCCCACCAGCAGAAGCGCGATGATCAGCCCAGCCCATGCGTACTTGGTCATCGGATAGGTGCGTTTCTTGGGCCTCGCGCACGAAATGGCAAGCCTCAGACGTCGGTGTCACCTCAGCCAGCGGAGTGACGATGCGATGATGTCTTGGGCGTCTTGCTCGAAAACCGGACCGTGGGCGAGGATCAGTTGCTTGGGGTTCCAGCCGAGGATGGTGTCTCGCGCGGCACGAGCCGCGTTGCGGTTGGTGAATGTCGCTCGCCATTCACGTGGGGTGCTCCCGTCTGGGCCCAGCAATCCGTCGAGTTTCATCGCCCATCGGCGCCAGCCCGAAAACGCGCTTTCGTCGAGCTTTTGGATCAGGTCGCACACGAGCGTGGTCCAGAGCTCTTCACCAAGGGCTTCCAACATGAGTCTACCTCAGGAGCTCCAGCACGTTCTCGGGGGGGCGGCCGAGCACCGCGCGGTTGCCACGAAGAACGACCGGTCTCTCGATGAGCACCGGGTTGTCGACCATCGCTCGAATCAAGTCCTTGCGCGTCAGCGAAGGATCGTCGAGCGACAGTTCCTCGTAACGTGCTTCCTTCTTGCGCATCAGCTCTCGAGGCTCCATCCCAAGCTTCTGCAGAACGTCCTCGAGCTCTTCAATGGACGGTGACGTCTTCAAGTATTCGATGACCTCGGGCTCGACGTGGTGATCGCGAACCAGCTGCAGGGTCTGCCGCGACTTGCTGCACTGCGGATTGTGCCAAATCGTCACCGTCATGGGACGAGAGCTTAGTCAATATCATTCGATCTCGCGAGCACGTAGGCCACGCGAATGATATCCTCGCCCGATGCTTCGTTCTGCTCTTCCTATCTTGGCATGGACGCGATACCAACCAACGAGTCGGGCGGGCGAAAGAGACTCCCACATGATTAGCTGTATCGAGCGCCGAGCTTCGCCGTTCAAAACCTCGTGCCTCCTCCTTGCCGTTGCGATCTTCGGCATGACCGGCTGTGAAGATGGAAGCGATCCCAATGCGGCCCTCGAGCAACGTGTCGACGAGCTCGTGTCGCAGATGACGCTCGAGGAGAAGATCCTGCAAATGGCGGGCTCGGGGTCGAACGGTGCGCCTTTCAGCGTTCCAGGTGTCGAAAGGCTCGGCGTGCCTGCATTCGAAATGTCTGACGGGCCGAGGGGCGTGCAGGCCGGCGGCGGAACTACTCAGCTTCCGGTGGGCATGATGCGCGGCGCGACCTGGGATCCCGAGGTCGAACGGCGGGTCGGTGAGGTGATGGGGCGTGAGCTTCGGGCCGCCGGGGCCAACATACTGCTGGCCCCCACGATCAACATCTTGAGCCACCCGAGCTGGGGTAGGGCGCAGGAAACTTATGGCGAAGATGTCCACCATCTTTCGCGCATGGGGGTCGCCTTTGTCGAGGGCGTTCAAGAGTATGCGCTTGCCAATCCGAAGCACTACGCGGCCAACAACATCGAGAACACGCGGTTCGAAGTCGATGTCAATGTCGACGAGCGAACGCTCAGGGAGATCTATCTCCCCCATTTCCGAGCGGCCGTGCTCGAAGGGAACGCCGCATCAGTCATGACGGCTTATAACCGGGTCAATGGTCAGTACTGTGGCGAGAACCAGCATCTCGTTCGCGAGATCCTGAAGACGGAATGGGGGTTCGACGGCTTTGCCCTTTCTGACTGGATTTTGGGCACCCGATCGACGGTGCCCTCGGCGCTCGCCGGGCTCGACATCGAGATGCCGGTGACGATGTTCTACGGAGAATCGTTGCTGGAACCGGTTGTTGCGGGTGACGTGCCCGAGGAGCTCATCGACGATGCGATCCGACGCATGGTTCGAAAGAAGCTTCAGTTCCGCCTCGACGAGCCGAGCCCGGTCGATGCCAGCGTGATCGCGAGCGACGAGCATCTGGCTGTCGCGCAGGAGGCGGCGGAAAAGGGCGCGGTGCTGTTGAAAAACGACTCAGCGGCCTTGCCGCTCGACGAAAGCGCTCTCAGCCGGCTGGCGGTGGTCGGCCTCCTTGCCGACACGCCCAACACGGGAGACACCGGCAGCAGCAACACGAGCCCCTCTTTCATCATCACGCCCCTCCAAGGGATCGAAGAAGCGGTTGGCAGCGCGTTGACGATCGACCACATCGGCAAGGACACGCTGGATCCCGCCGATGAGGCCGTCATTCAACAGGCCGACGCCGCGATCATCGTCACCGGATTGACCTCGGACGACGAGGGTGAGGGCCTCATCGCTGCCGGCGACCGCTTGGAGCTCGGTCTCTCCTCCGAACGCGTCGCGCTCATCCAAAACGTCGCCGCGCTCAATCCGCGAACCATCGTCGTCCTGCAGGGTGGCAGCGCGATCACCATGGGCGATTGGCTGCCCGATATCGAAGCGCTCCTGATGGCCTGGTACCCAGGCCAAATGGGTGGCCATGCGATCGCCAATCTGCTCTTCGGGGATGCCAATCCGTCGGGCAAGCTACCGCTCACGATTCCGAGGAGCGTCGACGACCTTCCTCCTTTCGATGCCGAGTCGACGTCGGTGACCTATCAGTACTTCCACGGCTATCGCCACATCGACCGAGAAGGCCTCGACCCGGAGTTCGAGTTTGGGTTTGGCCTCAGCTACACGACGTTTGCGATTGATGAGCTGCGGGCCGACAGGTCAAACGCAGGCGCAGATGACGTCGTGCGTTTCAGCGTCGACGTGACCAACACCGGGTCGGTCGCGGGCGCCGAGGTCGTTCAACTGTACGTGACCTATCCCGGGTCCGCGGTCGCCCGTGCGAATCTCGAGCTCAAGGGCTTCAAGAAGGTCCTGTTAGAGCCTGGCGAAACCCAGACGGTCGAGATCAAGCTTCCGGTCAACAGTCTCGCTTATTATGACGTCGCAGAAAGCGCCTGGGTCCTCGAGGGCCTCACGCACGAAGTTCACGTCGGGACCTCCTCGCGTGATTTGCCGTTGTCGACCACGCTCACGGTCGAAGAGGCCCGACCGGTCGCGCTCTACTGACTAGCGGGCCGGCCAATCGACCAGCGGCGAGCGAAAAAAGGCAACGCCACGCGCGTCGAGCCGAGGGCCGTGTTGCGCGAGCCGCGCTCGATACTCCTCCCAGTTGCGGCGATCGCGCGGAGACCAGCCGATCTCTGCGTACCCGAGGAGCCGTGGAAACATCATGAAATCGATGTCGGCCACCTCGTCGATGGTTTCGGTCCAAAGTGGCGCCTCGAGCCCGATCACGTCGGCTTCGACGAGCTCTTCGAGCACCGGGTCCCACTCGTACGCGACGCGCACGTCGATGAAGCCAGCCCAAGAGAGCCCGATCGGTGTCGATTCGTCGTACTTCATGTCGAGATAAGCCCGCCTAGCGGGCGACGCGATGATTCGGGCGCCTTGATCACGCGCCGCGAGCGCGTCTTCCAGCAACAGCCAGTGCTGAGCAAGAAAGGGTGGGTCGAGGTTGGCACGACCGATCTCCGCCCACCCCATCATCGTTTTTCCATGGCTTTCCACGATCTCTTGTGCTCTGGCGATGAACGCCACGTAATCCTCTTCGCTGGTCGCCAAGGCTTCATCGCCTCCGATGTGAAAGTCAGGCCCGGGAACCAGCGCCGCGACTTCCCGAACGACGTCGTCCACGAACCGGTCGGTGTCGGGGCCGTCGATCCAAAGTGAGGTCGAGCCAAAGGGAACAGTCGGCGTGAGCTCGGTACGTTCGCCGCTTTCGTTGAGCTCGGCATAGGATGCGAGCGCGGCGTTGATGTGGCCAGGCATGTCGAGCTCGGGGACGATCGTGACGAAGCGTGCTTGTGCATAGGCCACGATGTCGGCGAATTGTTCCTGCGTATAGTAGCCACCTGGGCCGCCGCTATGGTCGGTCGTCGCCCCGATTGTGGTGAGGTCAGGCCAAGATCGAATCTCGATTCGCCATCCTGCATCGTCGGTGAGGTGAATGTGAAAACGGTTGATCTTGTAGCGCGCCACGAGGTCGATGAGCCGCTTCACCTCGTCGGCATCGAAGAAATGCCTGGCGACGTCGAGCATCGTTCCCCGCCATTCAAAACGAGGACTATCTTCGATGGTCACCATCGGCACCCGCCAAACCATGGCGTCGGCCACCGAAGGCCGCTCTATCTCGGTAGGCAGCAGCTGGAGCAGTGTCTGAGCTCCATAGAACACACCCGCAGGCGTCGCTGCGCGCACGGTCGCCTCGCGTTCATCGACCACCAACAGATAGCCTTCCTCGCCGAGGTCACCGTGTGCTTGGTCGAGCCGAAGAACGATGTCCGCGGCTGCAGGCTCACCGAGTGCGACTTCCCACGCCCAGCCGGTGGCCGGCCGAAGCGATGTCGCGAGCAGCTCCCCGATGGCCTGAGTCTCAGCGGAAACCGCAATCCTCGAGCCAGAATCGAAGTGCAGATGCCCCCTATCGCCCGAAACGACCCGCGGGTTTGGGATGACATTCAGAGCGCCGATCGGATCGTCGTCGACCACCGCGGTGTCTGCGTCCCCCGAGCCACAACCCGCGAGGATCAGCACGGCCATGCAGAGCGGTGCGATGCCCTTGCGGACGTGGCTGAGGGGTGCACGCTGCGTCATCAGAGCTAGTTTGTCGCCCTCCTGACGTCACGCTGTCAACAGTCTGCGACCGCGTTTACTTGGGCAGTACCTGCGATCGATTGGCGCTGCTGCCGAAGACCGGGTGGGGTAGCGTCAGCAGCTCGAGTGCGGCGGCTGCGCGTGGCGCCTCCTCGGTGGTGTTGCCGTTCCAGTCGGACTTGCCGTCGGCTTCCATCCAGAGGTCGGCGAGCTCTCGGTCGTCGCGAAGCTCGATCTCCACGACTTGGACCGGCGCCTCGTAGTTGGGCTCGCCCCACAGGTTTCCGAGCCCATGCTCTTCTGCGATCTGGCTCGTGAGCGTGGGGCCGGTCTGAAAGCCGAAGCCTGTGCAGGCCGTGGTGACAAAGGAGAGAGCGATTCCGAGTGTTAGTAGTTGCTTGTTCATGGTGGCCTCCTCATGCGATCGGGGCGTGATTTCGGAGGGAACATCGTTCCTCTCCGTATGTATTCAGTGTATACTTGCATGTATACGTCGTATACTTATAATGTCAACACTGTTTACAAAAAAATTGTCTCGGTTTAGGATGAGGCACCTTGAGCACTAGAAAAGACTATCATCACGGCGACTTACGCGATGCCCTCCTGCTGGCAGCCGAGAAGCAGCTCAGCGAAGAGGGCCCTGCAGGCCTTTCCTTGCGGAAGCTCGGGCGGGACCTTGGCGTCACCCCGGGCGCCCCTTACCGTCACTTCGAAGACAAGGACGCGCTCCTGGCAGCGCTCGCCACCATCGGTTTTCAGCGGCTGCGCGCCACGATGCTCAAGGAGCAAAAGGAATGCGTGACCGGCGAAGAACGCCTCCGCAGCGGTGGCATCGGGTACTTGAAGTTCGCCTGGAAGCACCCAGAGCTCTTCCGACTGATGTTCGGTTGGATGCCGGCGCGCGAGGCCCCCGAGCTCCATGAAAGTGGGGATGCCGCGTTCGCCTTGCTCGTCGACATGCTACGGCAATGCGAGCGCGAAGGCCTCCTGCGGCAGACAGCCCTAGATGCCGGGCTTCTCGCGTGGTCTGCGGTCCACGGCGCCGCCTTCTTGATGATCGACGGCGGGCTCAAGCTTTGCGGCACAGAGCCCGATCCTGAAATCGTCGGTGACCGCGTTCATCGAAGCTTGTGGTCCGGTATCGCGCGCCACCCGGTCAGCGTTGAAACGGGTAAAGAGAGCCCAGCTTCAGCACCTGCGTGAGCTCGTCGAGGGCCTTCCGGGATTCGTCGAGAAGATGAGGGTCTCCGAGGTCCGCTTCGGTGAGGTGATCGCGATAATGGTCGTCGACCCACGTCTCGAGCCTCTGAAACAAGTCTTCATCCAACATCACCGAGCCGGAGACGTGGCGTATCTCTTCCTCGGTCAGCACGACCCGTAGCCGCAAACACGCGGGTCCTCCTCCATTTTCCATGCTTTGACGGACATCGACCACTTCTACCCTCCCGATGAACAGGTCCTCCTCGACGAGCCTTCTGAGATAACTCCAGACCCGGGTCGACTCCCTGCACTCCTCGGGAACGACGAGTGCCATCTTTCCGGTTGGCAGCGTGATCAACTGGCTGTTGAACAGGTACGACGAAATCGCGTCTTCGATCGGAATGTCATCCGAGGCGACCTCGATGAGATGGAGCCCCGGACCGAACGCTTCTTGGAGCTCTCGCTTCATGCGCATCGGGTCCAGAAAAGCGTTCGCATGGAAAAAGAAGACGTTCTGGTTGCCGACCGCGATCACGTCGTTGTGAAACACACCCGCGTCGATCGCCGAAGGCTCTTGCTGTGCAAAGACGGTGCGGCCCTCGTCGAGCTCGTGCAGCCGGCTCACCGCTTGTGAAGCTTCGAGGGTTTGACGCGCTCGGTAGCGGGTGGGCGCGGGCGCATCTCGGTCGAAAGCACGTTTTCCGTAGACGAAGAGCTGCACACCCGGGTCGCCATAGCGCTGGCACAGGCGCGTATGGTTCGCGGCGCCCTCGTCGCCAAACGGCTCGGCAAGAGGCAACGGCGGATGATGGACGAATCGCTCCGGGTCGTCGAAGATCGTGCGGAGCACGCACGCAGTCATCGGCGCCTCGATCTGCCGGTGAAAATGACTCCTGAGATTCGCGGGGGTGAAATGAACCGTGCCATCCCGTGAGTCGGGGCTCGGGCATACGGTCGCAGCGTTTGCGGCCCACATGCTCGAGGCAGACGAGCAGGCCGTCAAGAGCGCCGGGCTCGCCCGTTGGGCTTTGACGACAACTTGGTCGTCGCGCCCGGTGAAGCCCAGCTTGCGAAGGATATCGATCGCAGGCCGGTGATGAGGAGGCAGTACCCCTTGGCGCACGCCGAGATCGTGCAGCAGCTTCATTTTGCGCAGGCCCTGCTGGGCGGCGGCTCTCGGGTTCGAGACTGCGTGGACGTTTTTTTGAGAAGCGAGATTGCCGAGCGAGAGGCCGCTGTAGTTGTGCGTCGGCCCAACGATGCCGTCGAAGCTGAGTTCGTGCGCGGTCAAAGCGTCATCCCCGGGGGCAAGGTTTCAGGAACCGACAACACCGGCTGCTCGAGCGAGGCGACTGGATAGGCACAGTAGTCGGCTGCGTAATAGGCGCTAGGCCGGTGATTGCCGCTCGCGCCGATGCCGCCAAAGGGCGCAGCGCTGCTCGCGCCGGTCAAAGGCCGGTTCCAATTGATGATCCCGGCGCGGACCCGCTCGAGGAAGAGCTCCCAGGCTACGCGGTCATCTGCGATGAGCCCCGCGGCGAGGCCGAAGCGAGTCTCATTGGCGAGCTCGATCGCACGTTCGAGGTCGTCGTAGTAGTGCAACTGCAATAGAGGACCGAAATACTCTTCGTCGGGAAGCTGTCGGATGCCGGTGACATCGATCAAGCCCGGAGACACGAAACCGGTGCCCACTTGGAGCTTGCGCATCTCGAGGATCGGCTCGCCGCCGAGCGCGATGAGCTTCCCTTGGGCCGTGAGTAAGGCGTCAGCGGCCTGCTCGGAGATGACCGGCCCCATGAACGGTGGCTCGGCGTCGTCGAATCGGCCCACCCTGAGCTTTGCGATGGCTTTGGTGAGTCGGCCGATCAGTGCTCGCCCAAACGCGTCGTTGGGTAGGAACAGCCTTCGCGCGCAGGTGCATCGCTGGCCTGCGGTGATGTATGCCGACTGAAGGATCGTGTAGATCGCCGCGTCGACATCATCGACCCGGTCGACGACGAGCGGGTTGTTGCCGCCCATCTCCAAAGCGAGAATCTTTTCCGGGGATCCCGCGAGTTGCCGATGCAGTGCGTGCCCCGCCGCCGCGCTTCCGGTGAACAACAGGCCGTCGAGCAGCGGGTGCGCGACGATCCCCAGGCCTGTCTCCTTGCCTCCTTGGAGCAGATTGAGCACGCCGGGGATGACCCCCGCTTTTTCCCACAGCTTGACGGTCTCGATTGCGGTTGATGGTGCTTGTTCGCTTGGCTTGAACACGATAGTGTTACCAGCGAGCAATGCGGGCACGATGTGCCCATTCGGGAGATGACCGGGGAAATTGTAAGGTCCCAAAACGGCGAGCACGCCATGGGGGAGGTGCCGCACCACCGATCGATAGATGCCAAGCTCACGCTCGGCCGTTCCGGTTCGCTCTCGATAGGCGCGGACCGAAAGCTCGATCTTCGCGATCATCGAGCTCACCTCGGTGAGCGCCTCCCAGGTCGGCTTTCCCGTTTCGAGCGAGATCACGCGTGCGAGCCCGTCGCGGTGCGTCTCGAGCAAGGCGCCAAAGCGCTCGATGATCGCGATGCGGCCTTCGAGGGAAATGGCGCGCCAGCCGACGCATGCCCGCCGCGCAGCCTGAAACGCACGGTCGACTTGAGCCTCGCTCGCCGCGCGGCCTTCCCAGACTGGCGTGCCCGTGGCCGGGTCGAGCGAACGAAGCTCCGATCCTTCTCCTTTTTCCCATGCGCCGTCGAGATGGAGCTGTGACATCGGTCTTCTACAATTCTAGCACCCGGACCGGCTCGCCCTCCCTGATCCGAATGGCGCGGGCCATCTCGGGGTCGAGGGTTACCCCGTCCGTTCCCTCTAGGCGAGCGCTCCCGACCGAGCACCGAAAGTCTTGAACTCTCGTATTGGCGACTAGACACCTCACCGGGTTGTTCAATGGGCCGATCCGAGCGGCGTGCCGTTGGCTGTCGCGCACGGCGTGAATGTCGTTGCGGCGGCATTCGACGGTAGGGCCGCCGTCGAAGATATCGACGTAGCTCTCATAGCGAAAGCCTTCGCCCTCGAGCATCTCGAGGGCTTTCTTGCTGTTGGGGTGCGGTTTCCCAATCGCTTCACGCGCGTCCTCCGGCAAGAAGAGCACGTAGATCGCGTGCTTAGGCATGAGCTCGGCGATGAAGGATTTGTGCCCCGTACCCACGAGATGATCGGCCGTCGGGAAATCCATCGAAAAGAAGTGCTGGCCGAGCCCGTCCCAGAAAGGGGAGCGACCTCGCTCGTCCGACACGCCCCTGATCTCGGCGATGACTTTGTCCGCAAAGCGGTGCGGAAACTCCGCGATGAAGAGCAGCCGCGATTTAGAAAGCAAGGTGCCTAGACCCTTGCTCCGTTGCCCGGGGCCGAGAAAGAGCGAGGTGAGCTCCGTGCAACCGGTGTAGTCGTTCGAGAGGTAGAGCGCCGGGTGCGCGCGGTGCACCTTGAGCTCCTTCGATGCATGCACGACCGTGCCGATCCGATAGCTGTAGAAAGGATCCTTGAGCCCCACCGCGGCCTTGATTGCGCACATGCCAGCGACTTCTTGGATGTCGTCATCCGCCAGGACGAAAAAGTAGTCTTCGCTTCTCGCTTTGCCGATCTCGGCCGCGAACGACTTCGCCGAGGTTTCGATTTTCTGGAGAAGCGTGTCGCGGTCGATCGCGAGCGAAGTGATCCCCGCCTGCACCTGTGCGATGAGGGATTCTAGACGTTCGAGGTCGGCGAGCTCGGCCGGACGAATGACAAAGGCCACGTCACCGACAGGATCGCACAGCTGGCGGCGTGGACCTAGTTCAACGTGCAGGTCGGGTTGACGCAGTAGCTTGCGCCGTCGCCGCTGGCGTCGAAGCAGCTGAAGCCACCGGGGCACTCCGCGTTGCCCGTGCAGCTGAGCTGGCACGTGTTTGTGTCGGGATCGCACGCAAGCGAGAGATTGTCGCGATCGTACTGCTCGGCGAGCGACTCCGAGGAGCGGTCGCAGTCTGTCTCGATGCTGCACGGCCAACCAACGTCGACGTCCTTTGGCGGGGCGGTTTGGAGGCACTCGAAGCGAATTCGAGTGCCCAACTGCGGCTCTGCCCCATCGGTGAAGCGCACGCGTTGCTTGTACTCGTTGAAGAAGCAAGCGTCGGCGGTCTCCTGCGTGAAGTCGTCGTAGAACCAACCGAGACCCTGGGGAACACCGGCTCCGGGGTCGCTCGGCAGCTGGGTAATCCGGCAGACCTCACGGCCGTCCTCGTTCGCGACGGCTTCGGGCTCACGCCCGCGCGCAGCAGCATCTGCGCAGGTGACACCCTCGGGTTGCACCTCGCGAACCTCGCATCCCACCATGTCCTCGGAGTTGCGATTGAGTCGCCGTGGCAGACAGAGCCGGCGAAGCGCATCCGCAATCCGATCGACGATCGCCTCGAGTGCCCGTTTGTAGTCCGAAGCGCAGATCGATTCGACGACCGTGCCGACGTCGCTGTTCGTTTCAGCGAGACCTTTGGCGACCTCGACGACGCGGCGGCCCGGGGCGGCGGCACCGTCAGTCGATCCAGCGCCGCACGCGGGCCGGAGCTGTTGGGTCTGGGTATTCGCGAAGGCCGGGTCTGGAGTCTCCGCCATCCCTGGATGCGCGAGAATCGCATCGTAACGGGCCTCATCGGTCGCAAAGTTCTCGCGATTGAGGGCGCTGTCGTCAGGAATGCCGGTGATTGCGGCAAACACGACCTGGCTCGGGTCGTCCTTCAGCTCTGCGATGCCCGTGACATAGCGGTCGATCGCTTGAAGCGCCTCGCTGTGCTCCCAGCAACGAAGATTGAATTGGACCTCGTCGTTGGTGGTAAACGGCCCCTGGAACGGGTTGCCCGGGTTCGGAACGGTATCGAAGATGCGCGGGTCGGTGGTCGAACAGTCATCTTCATCGGTGATGAGGATCACGGCGAGCAACGCGTCCTGACGGCTGAACCCGGCGTTGGCGGTGTTCCGGTCCTGGGCGAGGATGGCCTCGAGCTGTTGTTCGAAGCCGCAACCATCGGTTTGCCCTGTGACGCATTCCACGTCCTCCACGAATTGGGCATCGAAGGTCATGCTCGCGTCAGCCGGCCTGTCCAAATAGAAGGTGTCGACGGGTGGTGTCTGTGCCGCACACATGACGCGCGGCGTGCCAGAGTTGTTGTCATCGTCGATCAACCCGGTGACCTGCATGAAGCCCGCTAAGCCGGCTCCACCGTTACGTTCACATGCTGTGGTCGGGAAAAAGTTGACGCCGGACGTGAAGCCGTGTGGCGGCTCGGTCGAATGGCCGAGGTCCGGCGTAATGATCCCGACATGAAGGCTCTCGACCGCGGGGAACTCCCCCCCCTCCAAGGGCGTCGACATGTCGACGTCGATGCCTCCGGTGAGCAATAGATTCACCAGGCGTGGCACCTGCAGGGCGAGCTTGCTCTGCTCCGCCAACATCGAGGGCGAATCATCGATGACGAACAGAACGTCGAGCGCCCTCTGCGGATTGACCGGTACGTTCTGGACGACGCCGTTAATCGTGCACGGGTTCAGGGGACTGAGCGGCCTGTTGGAGCAACTCCCAACCGTCGCGACGAGCCCCACCATCACGAGCAAAAAAGCAAAGCGAACCTTCATGTCTCCTCCCCGTACCCGACAGGCTGATCATAACCACTTGGGCCGCACAAAGCCAATCGAGCGGGAACTTTACAGCAGGCTTCACATTGGCGTCCGTTCGGATGGAGGGGCTCTAACCACATGAGATCACAACTGTTCCCACGCGTGAGCTCCACAGCGCATCCTGGAATCCTGCTACTTATTTCAGAGTCTTGGGTCTGCTATGCAGAAAGTATAGGGATCCTATCATGCGCCGAGTTCTGGTCGTCGACGACGAAGAAAACATCCGGGTCGTGCTCCGCACGCTCTTGAAGAAGCACAACTACCAGGTGGAGGCTGCCAATTCCGCGGAGACCGCCCTCGAGCAACTCGAGCGCTTCGATCCCGACTTCGTGCTCGCCGACGTTCGGATGAGCGGAATGACCGGTCTCGAGCTCTGCGCCGAGCTCAAAGCACGCTCGTCGCTTGCGACCGTGATCTTGATGAGCGCCTACGGTTCGGTCGACTTGGCGATCGACGCGATGAAAGCCGGCGCCTACGACTACATCTCGAAGCCCTTCAAGCAGGACGAGGTGTTGCTTGCGCTCACCAAAGCCGAAGAGCGCGAGACGCTCCGTCGGGAAAATCGCGCGCTCAAGGAAGCGATGCGCAAGGAACGAACCTTTCACGACATCCTCGGAAAGAGTGATGCCATCGAGAAAGTCTTTGCGACGATCGGTAAAGTCGCCGACTACAAGACCACCGTTCTGATCCAAGGCGAAAGCGGTACCGGCAAGGAGCTCGTTGCACGTGCGCTCCACCTCGGGAGCCCAAGAAAAGACAAGCCGTTCATTCCGCTCAACTGCGGTGCAATCCCCGAGACCCTTCTCGAAAGCCAACTTTTCGGCCACAAAAAAGGGGCATTCACCGATGCCCACGTCGACAAGCGCGGGCTATTCACCGAAGCGGATCAAGGCACGCTATTCCTCGACGAGATCGGAGAGCTGCCGCTCGGTTTGCAGGTGAAGTTGCTGCGCGTGCTTCAAGAGGGCCGGGTTCGTCCCGTCGGGGCAAACCGCGATCAAGAGGTCGACGTGCGCGTCATTGCAGCCACCGTGCGGGACCTACAACGAGAGGTTGCTGAAGGACGGTTTCGCGAAGACCTCTACTACCGATTGAACGTGTTGCAGATCAACGTGCCGCCACTACGCGATCGACGCGACGACATCATGTTGCTCGTCGATCATTTCATCGAACGCAACAACAGCCGTCTCGGCACCAAGATTCGCGATGTCGATCAGAAGGCACGCAAGCTGCTGCTCAATTATCCTTGGCCGGGGAACGTGCGTGAGCTCGAGAACACGATCGAGCGGGCCGCAGTCCTCTCGGAAAGCGACGTAGTCGGCGTGGGCGACCTGCCGGAACGCATGCGCGAACCAGCCGATCCTGTCGCCGCGAGCCTTGCCACCGGTGAGCTTTCGATCAAGAAGACCGCCCGATTCATGGAAGAGACGTTGATCCGGCGCGCTCTCGAAAAGACCGGCGGAAACCGAACGGCAGCCTCGAAATTGCTGGAGATCAGCCACCGCGCTCTACTTTACAAGATCAAAGATTATGGGATTCACTAGCTCCGACTGGATAATCGGGAATGACGAGGTTAGAAGGAGCGTTGGTTTCGTGATGAGCTCTATGCGGAGTGGCTTAGCTTTTGCGGTGATTTGCGCCGTATTCGTCTCCTCGACGGCGACCGGGTGTAAGAAGAACATCCCCAACACCACCGTCGAGGACACCCCCGGGAACCGGTCGATCATCACCTTCATGGAGAACTATCGCCGGGCGGTCGAGGAGCGGGATATCGGCGCTCTGTTGGCTATGGCCCATCCCCAATACTTGGACGACAATGGCACCCCTACGGGTGATGACGACATCGACTATCGAGCTCTCCGCATCAAGCTCGGCAGTTGGCGCGAGCGGGTCACCGATGTCCGCTACGAGATCAAGTACCGCACTATCGGAGCCGATATGGAGCGAATTATGGTGGATTATCGCTACAGTGCGAGCTTCCGAATCGCCTATGGTGAAGAGGATGAGCGCTGGTCCCGTCGTATCGGCGAGAACCGCATGGTGCTCCTGTATGACGAGATCGAGAGTCGCTACTACGTCCTCTCCGGCATGTAATTCGTACATTCCTATTGAATAAGTACACCAATTTGCGCTACGATTCAGTCGTTGCCGAGGTGGAATCGGTGCAACTGAGTGGGATAGCCCACAATCGACGAGAGCATGAGATTCGAGTGCGATAGCTGCCACGCCAAGTACAAGATCTCCGACGCGAAGGTCGCAGGTCGGGTCGTGCGCTTTCCATGTCGGAAGTGTGAGCACAAGATCGTGATCGACGGCAGACGTCAGGTTGGGGATGTCACCGTTCCTGCCGGTGCCGCGTACGGGCTCGAGGAGGTGACCCGGCGATCGGAGCCCGCGCCATTTGTCCGGGAGGCTGCGACCGTGAGGCAAAGGCGTCCGTCTTCGCCGGTTCGGCGTCGGCCATCATCGGTGCCACCTCGGCGTCCGTCCTCGGTTGCACGGCGCCTGTCTTCTTCGCCAGCGGCCGCCAGCAGCGCGCTCGTGGGTCAGCATCCTGGGCTTGCACCACCGGTTCCGACGCGATCGAAAGTCGGGGGTCCCCCTAGGATTGCCGACAAGGCCGAATGGCACGTCTCGGTCAACGACGTCCCGATCGGCCCGATCAAGCTCGAAGAGATGGCGCACAAGGTAGACGCTGGCGCCGTCAGCGAATACTCGCTCGTGTGGCGCGACGGTTTTGACGAATGGCGTCCACTTGCAACGGTGCCCGAGCTCATGTCTTTGCTTTACGAGCGTCGTAGCTCGGGTCCGCCGGCACGCAGCCGGTTTTCCTCGGCCCCGCCATTCGTCGAGGCGCAAACGGCCATCAAAGAGACGCCAGAAGTTTCTCGGGTGTCCGGTCCAGCGAAGCCGCCGGTTCACGCCTTAGGCAAGCGGCCGAGCGTGGCCGAATTCTTGCCCCTTGCCGACTCGCTCCAGCCCGAGTCGGGCCTTCCGACTCCGCTCGGCGAAATGTCGCAGCCGCCTGCGCCGCTTGGTCCACCACCTATCTTCGAATCCTTACCAGAGAGCGGCGCGTTTTCGGGGCTTTCGCAACCGCCCGACGAGCTCATCTCGGTGCCCGCCGTTCCGCCGGAGCCCGCTGGCGTCGAGCCGCGAACCGGTCTTTCGCGGTGGGTCTCGGCATTGCTGGTTGCCATCGCCTTTTTTTCGGGCGTGGCTGCGATGTTGGCATTTGACGCGTACGGCGATCTGATTCTGGAAAGGATCTTGGGGTCGCCTAGCGGGTCAGTCCAGCAAGCGACGAAGGCCGTACCGCCGATCGATACGGCCGCGCCGGTCGAAGAGGTTGCACCTGCGGAAGAGGCCGAAGGCGTCGACGAAAGCGAAGCGGCGGAGCCGGGAGAAGCGGCGGCAGAGGAAGCCGACGATGTCGAGGGAGCGGAAGCGATCGAAGACAAAGACACGCTCGAAGCGGCTACGACCAAATCGACACTGGTCGTCGAACCGCCTAAGCCCACGGAGGATGGCCCTGCCATGGAACCCGCGAAACCCCGTCGGCGCGTGCGGGCGAAACGGTCTGCCGACACCGTGGAGGATTCTTCGGCAGGCATCAAAAAGCTAGGAGACGATTCGCTGAGCGCCGAGGAGCAAAAGCTCTTGGCCGACTTCGGTTCGAGCACCAGCGCTGGAGTCGCGAAGATCGACGTCTCGGAATCCGGCAGCTCCGCGAGTAAGCGCGATCCGCTCGACGGCAAGGCGGTAAGCGCAACCGTGAATACCAATAAACCGCGCCTTCAGCGCTGCTACGAGCGGGCCATCCGTGGACAACAGTCGCCAACGGCGGTCCGCATGAACGTATCGATCAACGTCGCGTCCTCTGGACGCGTGTCAGACGTGGAAGTCGACGGTACCGGGCCTGGCGGGCTCAAGGAGTGCATCGAGGCGTCGATTCGGCGTTGGCGCTTTCCGGCCTCCTCTGAAGGTGGCCCCGCGAAGTTCCCGATCGTATTCTCCGCCAACTGACGGTCGGTCATGACGATCAAGCCTCTCATCGACGCGAGCACGATTGCTCAGCGTGTCATCGAGCTCGCTCACGAGATCACACACGATTATCTCGGCAAGGAGCTGGTGATCGTTCCCGTGCTCAAGGGAAGCTACGTTTTTGCAGCCGACTTGGTGCGGCACATCGACCTCGAACTGTCGGTCGACTTCCTCGGGGTACGTAGCTATGGCGATGCTCAGAACAGCAGCGGGGTCGTCGAGATCACGACAGACCTCAGTCACTCGATCGAGGGTAAGCACGTCATCCTGATCGAGGACATCGTCGATACGGGTTTAACCGTATCGTACCTCTTCAAGAACCTGACCACGCGTCGGCCGGCGTCATTGAAGCTTGCTTCGTTGCTGCACAAGCCTTCTCGGACGCGCGAGCCCGTGAAGATCGACTACCTCGGTTTCACTGTCGAAGACGTTTTCGTCGTCGGGTATGGCCTCGACCACGCACAGAAGTTCCGTAACCTCCCGTACTTGGCTGTGGTGACCGACCAACTGCCGCCGAAGGCGTCTCAGTAACCGGATCCGGACTTTCCGCTCTTCTCTGCGGCTACCGCCGCCGCGCCCGCGGCAGCGGCTCCCGGATCGTACGTGACGGTCATCCGAACCTGAAACGCTCGATCGATCTCGACGTCCTCGGTGCCTTCGACGGTACGTACCTTCAACGTCCCGGCCGATTCACCGTTTGCGGCCGCGTTCGCTTCGAGGGCGTTGAGATTCGCGATGATTTCGCCGTTTGCGTACATGCTGAAGGATTCGACCGTGAGCTCGATCCCCTCTCTATCGAAAGTGACCGTTTGCGGTTCGGCGGTCTGCTGAATCGCGACCCTCATCCGAAGCTCGTCGCCGACCTTTTCGGTCAAGGTGTACGTATCGACCTGGCTCACCTTGAAACCGTAGAGAACGAGGTCTTTGCGGGCCTCCCAGCGGGCGCCCTTTCCGACCGGTTCCGCCGGCAAGAGGACGCGCGATAGCGAGGTACGCGCGTTGATGATCATCACCAGCAAGCGGATGGGGACGTCAGCGCGCTTGGCTCGCTCGTTCAGCTCACTCGCTTGAATGATGCCTCTGTCGTCGATCTCGACCCAACCGCCGATGTTGTTGAGGACCGATGCGCTCTTGCTGAGGTCACGTGCAAGCTGCGGGTCGGCGCCTTCTGGAACGAGAGCCTCCGCCTTGATGATGCGGACGTCGAACCGCGTGCCCCGCCTCGATTGGATCGACGGTCCTGAGACGACGTGCAAACGGACGCCCGGGACGACGCTGAGCTGTGCGCCTTTAGATGACGTGGCAAGCGAGGCGAGACCAAAGTCCATGTTGGACGTCGTGGTCGTTCCTTCGGCCACCTTGTACCGCAGCACCTCGTGCGGCTCTTTGCCCGCGTCGAGCACGAGGACTGGATCGCCGCTCTTGGCGTCTTTGGCCGTGTTGGACTTACTGCAGCCGCTCAAGACGAGGAGCGCGCACATGACAATCAACCCGCGCGTGATCACTTGTTTCGTCATCGATACTCCTTTACGGCACCTCAAACAATCGCCGTTGCAAGGCGGCTCTAGATCGCTGCAGCGCCGGGGTCAAGGATCAGCGCTCTTTGGCACGGCTTTTTCAACGACACCCTTCACACGTCGGTAACCCGGCGGCAGGGCGAATATGTCTCGGGACACTTTCGATCGCTTGATGTCTTCGACCAAGAACTCGACCAGTGGACGCCCAGGTTGCCGCACTTGCATTCTCATCGAAAAGCCGGGCTCGATGCCGTACTTCTTCATCGCCTTCATGCGTTCCTCGTCGGACATCTCGAGCCCGAGGTTGCGACCGCGAAACGCCTGAGTCCACAGGTCGGGGGGGTATTTCGGTGTCATCCAAAGATCGATCGTCGCGTTGTTGTCTTTGTCGAGGACACGAACGTGCTCAGTCTCCACGCCGCTCACAGTGTCTGTGCCTAGCTTTTCGATCTCTAGGTTCGTGTCTCGTCCCTTGCCTACGACATCCCCGCTCGATTCGCGCAACGCTTCGTAGGGGACTTCGACGATGACTTTCTGGTTGTGAGAGATCGAATAGTAGCTCTTGCCGGCCGCCGGCATGAGGGTGGATCCGTGCATCATTTCACCTTCGGGGCTCTTGCCCGAAGTGTCGATCCGCACGTCTCCTGCCTTGGAGTACCAGGCATGCACCCGCACCGAGGTCCCGGGCTGGCCGGATAACTTCGCCTTGAGCTCGCCCTCGAACGCGCGGGCCGGGTTGGCGACACAGGTTGCCAAAAAGGCCGCTACTAGGCCAACGACGGCAACGCTGAGAAGCCGGGGGGGCATGGGGGGCATTGAAGCGGGGTTATATCGGATTGGATTCTTGGATCCAGGCCTCGGGTAGCGGCATTTGACCGAGGTGGGTCCACGGCTACAATCCGCCCCCTCGAGCGAGGAACATCATGCGAGACCTGATCAAGCTCAGCTGCGAAAACTGCGGAAAAGACAACTACGTGACGGACAAGAACCGACGCACGATGCCAGAAAAGTTTCACATCAAAAAGTTCTGTCCGAAATGCCGCAGTCACCAGTCGCACAAAGAGGGCAAGATCAGCAAGGGCTGATCGACGCCGTACGCCTAGGGACTGTCCCCTTTTTCACAGGCGGTCGACGAGGCGCACGGCGAAAGCCCCTGTGCCTCCATGACGCCGAGGTGCCGTGCAGAAGGCCAGCACATATCTTGCCGCTGCGCGCTTGCTGAGCGTGCCGACGATGTGCTCCCTGAGAGTGCCCTTGCCGCCAGGGCTGTGAAGCCCCTTGCCAACGATGATCAGGACCCACCGGTGCCCGCACTCTTGGTGGTCGCGCACAAACCGCAGAACTCTGTGATCGGCTTCCGCCGCGGTCATCCCATGCAGATCGCATTCTGCCTCGATTTCGAGCCGAGGGTCCGCCAAGGTGTCGATAATGCTGGGGTGGGTCGCGTTGCGGTGGCCGAGGACACTTCCGTCGCTGTCGCGCTCCACCAGAAGTGGCACTGTCGGCGTGTGTCTGGCCGAGACAGGCGAGCTTCGAGAAGCGCGTTGATCGTCGGAGGGCATCACGCGCTTCTTGACCCTTCCGCCAAGCGGCTTGACGTCCGAGAACGCCTCCCGCAGCGCGTCCTGATCGGCCTCCGAGCGTCCGCCGCCCGCCGCCGAGCCACCCTTGGTTCTGGCGCCTTTTCGTTTCGACTTGCCCACGACCCAACCATCATGAACCCCCGGCCGGCTCCCGCGCAATTGGCGCACCCGCTGCAGCTCACCTGCCTCGTGCGAAGAATCTTCGCCCGTCACCTCAAAACGATGCCCGCGAGCGGCGCCTTTGCCGGCTGCGAGGGTGGCACATCGCTTGCACACGAATATGACCGATGGATTTCAGTCGCCGGTGTTGGACGAGTGAGTTGGTTCTGCCGAGCGCGCTGGCGTTCCCGGGAGTCTGCGGCGGATCCCCCGACGAGCACATCTTGCGGTTTCGGCAACCCTTGCACTGCAGCTAAGTTCGGGCCGAGCGACTGAAGTCCCTCGTTAACTCGCGTGTCATGTCAACCGGCCTTCGGGCCGTCCCGACGCGGGCGACGATTGCACTCGAGTGCGGCCTTGCGAACACGCACCGCATCTGGGGTCACCTCGACGAGCTCGTCCTGGTCGATCCAGTCGAGCGCGGTCTCGATCGTGAGCTGGCGATGCGGCGTGAGAATGACGTTCTCGTCCCGACCGGCCGCGCGAATGTTAGTCAGCTTTTTTTCACGGGTGCAGTTCACATTCAGATCACTCGGTCGGTTGTGCTCCCCTACGATCATGCCCTCGTAGACCTTGGTCCCGGCACCCACGAAGAGCTTGCCGCGCGGTTGTAGATTGAACAGCGCGTACGGCGTGGTCGTGCCTCCGCGGTCGGCGACGATCGCGCCGTTCTTACGTCGAAGAAGCGGGCCCGCGTACGGATCCCACCCCTCGAACATCGCGTTGAGAAGCCCCTCACCGCGCGTCTCGGTCATGAAGATCGAACGAAACCCGATCAATCCCCGCGACGGCACACGGTACTCAACACGAGCCCGATTGGCGCCGATCGGGTTCATCTTGCCCATGACGCCCCGCCGATCGCCCAGCAACTGGGTGACCGTCCCGACGTGGGATTGCGGTACGTCGACTACCACGGTCTCGACGGGCTCGCACTTGCGCCCATCGATCGTCCGAACCACGACCTCCGGCATTCCAAGCGCGAATTCGTAGCCCTCGCGGCGCATGGTTTCGGCCAAGATCGCCAGCATCAGCTCGCCGCGCCCGTACACGACGAACGTGTCGGGTTCTTCGGTCTCTTCGACGCGCATGGCGATATTGCGCTGGGCTTCTTTGAGGAGTCTCTCGCGCACTTGCCGGGAGGTCACGAAGTCGCCTACGCGCCCGGCGAACGGCGACGTGTTGACCAGGAAGCGGACTTTGATCGTCGGCTCTTCGACCGAAATGCGGTCGAGTGGGGCAGCGTGACTTGGGTGTGTGATCGTGTCGCCGATGCGCACTTCTTCGATGCCAGAGATCGCGACGATGTCTCCTGCTGCCGCTTCGTCGATGCGCACCCTGTCGAGGCTCTCGAAGCCCCATAGGGCGCCGACCTTGCGCTCTACCGTAGCGTCGTGTCCGATGACAGCGACATTCTCGAGCGGTTTGATGGTCCCTCCGCGAATGCGTCCGATCGCTATCCGGCCGATGTAGTCGTCGTGAATGGTGTTGTGCACCAAGAGCTGGAGCGGAAGAGTCGCGTCGCCGTCAGGCGCAGGGAGGTACTCGACGAGTGTTTCAAAGAGAGGTGTGAGGTCGGTCGAATCATCATCCAGCGCCCGCTTTGCGATCCCGTCCTTGCCAATGGCATACACCGTCGCGAAGTTCGCTTGCTCGTCCGTCGCACCGAGGTCGCAGAAGAGGTCGAAGAGCTCGTTGAGAGCCTCGTCCGGCCGGGCATCGCGCCGGTCGATCTTGTTGATCACGGCGACTACTGGAAGTCCGAGCTCGATGCACTTCGAGAGGACGAATCGTGTTTGCGGTAGCGCCCCCTCGGCAGCGTCGACCAGCAAGAGCGCTCCGTCGGCCATTCGGAGAGTCCGCTCGACCTCGCCCCCAAAGTCCGCATGACCAGGGGTGTCGATGAGATTGATCTTGTAATCCTTCCAGCGAATCGACGCGTGCTTGGCGAGGATGGTGATCCCGCGCTCTCGCTCGAGGTCGTTCGAATCGAGGACACGTTCGCGCACGGCTTCGTTCGAGCGAAACACGCCCGTCTGATGCAACATCGCGTCGACCAGGGTCGTCTTGCCATGATCGACGTGGGCGATAATCGCCACGTTTCTAAGCTTGTCCTGCACGCGCTAACCCCCACGCCGTCGCGTGAGCGCGCGTCTTGCCAGATCCACGGCAACGCCGCCACCCGGCTCGATTTGGGAGGTCCATGCGGTCCCGCTATCCTGACGCTGGGGGTAATCTTCTATGTTACGAGCATGGCTGCCGCACAGGGTAATCGCGGTTCTGGTGACCGGCATCGTTGGTTGTGGTGGTGGCTCGACCGACCCGCGCACGAATCCAGACCCCGGACTGCCGTCGGGTAACGGCGACGGCACCTGCACCGTTCCCGTGGGAGCCGGCGCAGAAGACGCATCCGACCCCGACACGATCATCGGTGACGGGACTCCTCAAAGCTGTACGTCCGACGCCTTCGTCGAGGCGGTTGCCCTTGGTGGGGTGATCACTTTCGACTGCGGACCGGACCCCGTCGTCATCACACTCGATCGGACCGCGAAAGTCTTCAACGATCAGAACCCCGACATCGTCATCGACGGCGGCGGCAAAGTGACTCTGAGCGGTGGCGGGCGAGTGCGAATCCTCTACCAGAACACCTGCGATGAGGCGCAGGTCTGGACGACGCCGCACTGCAACGACCAAGACCATCCTCGCCTCACGGTGCAGAACCTGACGCTCGTCGACGGGAACGCAAAGTCCGAAGCGGACGGGGGCGGCGCGATCTTCGCGCGCGGCGGTAGGCTCAAGGTCGTCAACTCGAGCTTCTTCAACAACGTGTGCGATGACGTCGGGCCCGACGTTGGCGGTGGAGCAATTCGTACTTTCGACCAGTTCGAGGATCGGCCCGTCTACGTGGTGAACAGCACTTTCGGCGCAGAGGGGATCGGGAACGTCTGCTCGAACGGCGGCGCGCTGAGCAGCATCGGGGTGTCGTACACGGTAATCAACAGCATGCTCGCCCACAACGAAGCGATCGGCAATGGCGCCAACCCCGCGCAACCTGGTACGCCTGGCGGCGGAAGCGGCGGCGCGATCTACAACGACGGAAACACCTTCACCCTCTCGGTGTGCGGCACGGTGATCTCCAACAACACCTCGAACGAGGGCGGCGGCGCGATCTTCTTCGTCAGCAACGACCGGACCGGAACGCTGATCATCGAAGACTCGGTGCTCCGTAACAACCCGAGCGATGGTTTCGAGACCGCAGGCTACCCGGGGATCTTCGTGCTCGCCAGCGGGGACCCGCAAGTAAACAACTCGGTGATCGAGTAGACCTTGCGGTCCACCGATAGAAGAGCCTACAACGGGCTCTATGAACGAAACGCTTCGCACATGGCATCGTGTGGTCAAAGAGAAGGACATCGCTGCCCTGGACGGCCTTCTTGCAGACGACGTCGTGTTTCACTCACCCGTCGTCCACTCGCCGCAAGAGGGTAAGGCGCTCACGAAGCTCTACCTCTCGGCGGCCGCGATGGTACTGGCCAACGATACCTTCACCTACGTGAGAGAAGTGGTTGGGGAGTCAGACGCCATGCTCGAGTTCACAGTCGAGGTGCAAGGCGTCCACGTCAACGGCGTCGACATGATCCGCTGGAACGCCGACGGCCAAATCGTGGACTTCAAAGTGATGGTTCGCCCCCTCAAGGCGATCAATCTCTTGCACGGACTAATGCGCCAGATGCTCGACCAAATGTAATGTGCGGATCTTTTCTCTCGCAGACCATGTTTGCGGAACGGGAGCTACTGTAGGGTGGATAGTTTGTCGCGGTGCTTGGACTGAATTGCGTTGTAGTCGTCTTGGGTGAGGTTCAAAGCCTTCGCGATGCGGCGGAGCTGGGTTTGCTCTTCTTGTTTGAGCACTTCGTCTGCGACCCCCATCTCGACCAGCACCTCGAGGATTTCCAGCCGTAGCTCCCGGCTCGCCAGGTCGCGGAGGTCCCGCGTCCAGTCGTGATCGCCAATTAGGGCGACATGGCTGATTTGGTCTGCAAGCAAACCGCAAATCGCGTCGACACCCGCCGCGCTCAACCCGTGAACCCGACCGAGCTCCGCCCGAATGGTGACCTCTTCTCGTTCGGAGTAGTCACCGTCCGCGTATGCCACTTTCGCGAGTAGGCCAGCGACCGCGGTGACGATTTGCCGCGTCGCGTCGTCTGCGTCAGCGAGATACTGCTCGACGATCTTCGCGAGGCGATCACGTGCCTGGACCATGCCAGCTTCATTAGACCCCGATGCGATTCGAGACAAGCGCTAAAGCCCAGCTTTGACGCTGCCCCAAACGCCCGCACAGATGCCCGCAGAGGCGAGCCCGAGCCACAGTGGGTCGCGCACGAGAAACGGTAACACCAACAACAGAATACCGGCAGCCAGCTGAACGGGTCGATGTTGCTTCTTACCGTACACCAACATCACGAACCCGACGCTGCTGACCAAAAGACCAATGAATAGATAGCTCGGCTCTGGCATGGTCAGGACTCCATCAAGACGGGGTCGGCCTCTGGTCGACGTCCCCGGTGGGGAGCGCGCCGTCGACGGAATGAAGCCCGCTTCGTGCTTTAGCGCGAGTGAGGATGGCGTCGCTGCCGTGAAGCAGCACGACGAACACGAGCACCGGGAGGGCAATCAGGACACCAGAAAACCCTCGTGCTCTCACCGCAGGCACCAGGACCGTGACGAACAACGCCCAAAGAAATGTCGCGCCGAGGATCTCCAACAGCGCGTACCCACGATACCCTAGATAGAAATCACCGAGACCGGGAAACAACAATGAACGGAGCGCGGCTTTGCGGGGCTCTTTGAACTTCGCTCCGCAGCGTTCGCACGCGGAGGGGGTGTCGTCGGTCGCCGTGAAGCAGCGCGGGCATAGGTTCTGCCAACCGCCCTCCTTGGCAGGGGTAGACTCGAGCAACCCTCGAAGGTACTTCACCTCACCGCGCTTGACCCCGTGGAACATGAGCTGTTCGCGTCCCGTCCGGATGAAGGCGTAGCTGTGCCTGCCGGTCACCGTTCGGACGCGTTCGAGCGGAAGTTGGTTGGCAAACAATCGCGGGCGCTGCTTCGAGTCGGTGTGAATGAGCAGGATGCGCCTGTCGGTGAGCACGAAGGTCGTACGGTTGGTGAAAGGGTTCATCGAGCCCGCCGTGATCAGGCCCCAAGCGAACTGGCGTGCGCCATTGGTCACGAAGCGCACCACCTCCAAGGGTCCAAGCACGCGACGCAGGACCGGCTCTGCCTTGCGCAGCATTTCGGCGCGCTTGCGATCGCGCCTCCGGACGCTCCGCGCGCGAATGCTCGGGAACATCTCATCGAAGCGCACCGCGATGGAGGCCGGCAAGAGCGCCTTGAGCTCTTCCTCTGGGCTACCCCCCCGTACCATATCCGCCGCTCAACCTAGCACGCCCCCTCATTCAGCACTGCGCAAAAAGTCAGGATGGTGCTACCCTCCTCGCAACTCATCGCTCGGGGGACTTGGGAGATGGTAGTTCCACTGCTGGTGGCCGCGATTCTGCTGCTCGCCGCCAATCTAGTCATCGCAATTATTGTCTTAAATAGGCAGTCGGCCGGGGGCTCTGCGGACGCGCGCGACCAAGCCGAGGCACGGGCCGAGGCGGCCAAACTGCTTCGATCGGAGCTCCGGGACGCTCGCGAAGAGGCCGCCCAGGCTGCCCGCGATCTGCGTGAAGAGGTCTCCGGGACGCAAAAGAGAGGCACCGAGACCCTCGTGAAGACGATCTCCGAGATCGGCCAGGCCCAGACGACCAAGTTCCAAGCCTTCACGGTCCAGCTCAACACGCTCACTGAATCGAACCAGGGCGGCCTCCGACAACTTCGTGAGACGGTCGATCTTCGTCTTCAGGAGCTCCACCAAAACAACGAAAAGAAGCTCGACCAAATGCGCCACGTGGTCGACGAGAAGCTCCAAAGCACGCTCGAAAAGCGGCTTGGCGAGTCGTTCAAGCTCGTCGGCGATCGTCTCGAAGCCGTACAGAAGGGCCTTGGCGAGATGCGAAGCCTGGCGAGCGGCGTCGGCGATCTAAAAAAGGTGCTCACCAACGTCAAGACGCGTGGCACGTGGGGCGAGGTTCAACTCGGCGCGCTCCTCGAGCAGATCCTCACGCCCGAGCAGTTCGACCGAAACGTGCAGCCTCGGCTCGACTCGCGGGATGTGGTCGAGTTCGCGATTCGTCTCCCCGGGCCGAGCGATGATCCGACGCAGTGCGTTTGGCTGCCGATCGACTCGAAGTTCCCACAAGAAGACTACCTGCGCCTCGTCGAAGCGAGCGAGGATGGCGACGCGACTGCAGTGCAACAGGCGCAGTCCGCGCTGCTCCGCTCGATTCAAGACTCGGCTCGCGACGTCGGCACCAAGTACCTGAATCCACCCCGGACGACCGACTTCGCGATTTTGTTTTTGCCTACCGAAGGCCTCTATGCTGAAGCTCTCCGTCACCCCGGTCTGGTCGAGCGTCTGCAGCGCGAGCACCGAATCGTGGTCGCGGGGCCGACGACCCTTGCCGCCGTCCTGAACAGCTTACGCATCGGCTTTCGCACGCTCGCGATCGAGCAGCGCTCGAGTGAGGTGTGGAAGGTGCTCGCCGCCGTGAAGACCGAATTTGGCAGGTTCGGGGACGTTCTCACGAAGGTTAAGCGACAGCTCGAGACCGCGGGTCGAACGATCGACGAAACCGGCGTTCGTACCCGCGCGATGGAGCGCAAGCTTCGTACGGTCGAAGAGCTCCCCGCGGATGCAGCCACCGCCGTCCTCGACCTCGCAGAGGGAGAGCCTGTCGACCTGCTCGAGGCCCAAGAAGACGGGGCCGCCTAGGCTAGTCAGAAGACGTACGGGATAAACAAGTACGGGACTTCTTCGCAATAGCGATCCCAGTCCTTTCCGTACTTCTTCTTGCACCGCGCGATGTCTCGACCGGCACGATGGAAGATCATGACCGTGAAGAAGGTGACGTAGAGATAGGGGAGAAAGTGATCAAACCCGCAGATCAGGCCCCACGAAAGCGCCATCAAGATGTCCGCGGTGTAGTGGATCTTTCGGGCATGGGCCCACCAACCATCGACGAGAAGCTTCGACCCGGCTTCAGTTTCGAGGTAGCGCGGGTTTTTCAAGGTGCCCCAGGGGAGTTGCGGGAACGCCTTTCGTTTCACGTAGCTTCCGTTGAGTTGCATCCGGAAGCGATTGCGTTGGCTCTGCGCCGTGTCCCACACGTAATAGGCGCCGATCAATAGAGCGAACACGAAGACCGTGTATGGGACTGAATGCTCGAACGGCGGTCGGGACGCGATGTACATCGAGTTGAAACAGTAGACGAAGGGCACGCCTGCGAGGTTCCAGAAGATCAACATCCAGCCCCACTTCTCGTAGAAGATGTCCCAGGTCGTGGGGATGCACTCTTCGCCCTTCATGCAGGCATTGGTGTAGAGCCAATGCGCCAGGACCATGAAGATCATCGGCGTGCTGACCAACCCGAAGGTTTCGTACTGGTGGGCGGCGGCGCTCGCGGTCAGCAAGAAGAGCATCAGCCAAGAAACCCGAACTTCGGCCCACATCTTGAGGTCGAGCGGCCCGATCCTCGGATTGAGCCAGGCGCCCATGAAAAAGTCGTAGAAGAAGCTCCCCGTCATGCGTTCGGCATTGCCCGTGATCTTCGCGCCGAAGTAAATCGCGAACGCCACGATATTCGCCGAGATCATCGAGACGATCATGAACGAGCCGAACTGGTCGTAGAGCGTTTGCAGTGGAAAGACACCGGTGAGGTGAAGGACTGCCATCGCGGCGAGCGTGATCCACCAAGCGGAGATCGCATTGCACCGGTAGACCAGTCGTTTGCCTCCGCGTGACGGAATCGGTAGGCCCTTGATTCTGATCCCGGGGAGGTATGCCGCCATCACTCCTTCGACGAACAGGAACGCCCAGTACATCCCGAATACGCGCCAGCTCGGAGCGGCGTAGGTCACGATCTGTTCCCATGCGCGGGCGAAGAACGGGCCGATGTCGGCGAAGCCCGCCGGATGAAAGATGGCCCCTTCGTGGAACCGCCAGGCCATCCACAGGTAAAGCATCAACCCGTGCGAGACGGTCATGAGCAGAGCGGCGCCGATCGTGCCTCCAAACTCACGAGTCGCTTCGCCCTTTTTGGCGGCTGCGGTGGGTGCAGCAGTTGGAGCCTGCAGTTTCGACCTCATCGCCTTCTGCATCCACGCCTCCTACGGTTGCCGCGGTTCTACCTCACACTCGAGGAAAAAAAAAGAGCCCTGCATCGCGAAAAATAAAAGCGCCTCGCCAGTTGGCATGGACTGCCGTCGCGCGCCAGCATGCACGCCATGGACGCAGGCGAGTGGCAGAAGCGGGGACAGATGCACCGGGTCGGTCAGCACGAATTGTTCTGCGTCGACACCGGTGGGGACAAACCGGTGCTTCTCATTCTCCACGGATACCCTACGAGCAGCTATGACTACTGGCGTTCGCTGCCGATTCTAGCCGAACACTACCGCGTGATCGTCCACGACCACCTGGGGTTCGGGTTCTCGGACAAGCCGCACGACTATTCGTACTCGCTGGTGGACCAGGCGGATTACGCGATCGCGCTCTGGCGGGAGCTGGGCGTTACCGAGGCCGACGTTCTAGGACATGACTACGGCTCGAGCGTCGCCACCGAGCTCTTGGCCCGACGCAATTTCGGCTCTGAGCCGATCAAGCTTCGCTCCCTCACCCTGTGCAACGGCAGCATGCACATCGAGCTCGCGAATCTGCGGATCATGCAGCGCCTGCTCAAGGCGCCGCGGGTCGGCTCGGTTGTCGCTCGGCTTGCCAGCGAGCCTCTGTTCCATCGCAACATTCGCAAGATCTTCGCTGACCCGTCGTTTCTGGACGAGCAAGAGCTCAATGCCATGTGGAGTCAGCTCATCGGCGGCGGTGGCCGGGATGTGCTCCCGGTGATCACGCGACACATCGACGAGCGTTACAGGCTCTGGCACCGGTGGATCGGCGCGTTACGCGACACGAACCTTCACATCCACATCGTGTGGGCGCGCCAGGACCCGGTTGCCGTGGAGAAAATGGCTCACGTTCTCCACGACGAGATCGCCAATAGCGACCTACAGTTGCTCGATGGGGTCGGGCACTTTCCGATGATCGAGGCCGCCGAGCGCTGGTCTGCTGCCGTGCTGTCCGTGTTGCGGCGCTAGTCGCCAATCGAGATCAAGCTCAATCGGGGTGCGCCGGCTTGGCGACTTGCATCGAGGTCGACTCGTACCGCCATCCGCCAGCTTCGATCGTTTTGGGGGTCGCGCAAAATTTGGGTGAAAGCCCATGCGGTCTCGCCGCGCTCGACGTCGATCTCTTTGGTGCTCCGCGCGTCGGGTCCGATCTGAATCTCATCGTACTCGGCCCAGTAGCTTGCCAAAGCCTCGCGCAGCCGATCGGCATCCCAGTTGTCGTCCCCCGAGTCGACGAGCGCCTCGGCGGCGCGATCGTAGTGCTTGAAAGCGAGCAAACGCACGATCTTCCAGACTGCGTTCCGCACCATCGTCGTGAAGCCCCGGACGTCTTTGGTGATATCGGGCGGCTCATCGCTTTCACGCTCCGGTATGGGCGCGCCCGGTTCGATCGGTGCCTGGAGCTGCTCCCATTCGGCGAGCAGGCTCGCGTCGACGTAGCGTACCGAAAGCCCCAACCAGTCGCAGAGATCGTACAGTGCATCGGTCTTGGCAGATTCGGGGACGGTTTGAACTAGCGCCTTGTAGCTGTCGGTAAGATACCGGAGCAACACGCCTTCGGACCTCTGAAGGCCGTACTCCTTCACATATTCGACGAACGTCATGCCGAGCTCGTACATATCGCGGGCAATCGATTTCGGCCGAAGAATGTCGTTCCCGACCCACGGATGCCGCTTCGCGAAGATGTCGAATGTCCCATACAGAAACTCTTCGTTGGGTTTCGGGTAGTCGATCTTTTCGAGCTCTTCCATGCGTTGGTCGTACTCCATGCCCTCGGCTTTCATCGCGGAGATGGCACGCGACTTCAGGATATCGGTTTGCCGATAGAGAATGGCCATCGGGTCTTCGAGGGTCGCTTCGACCAGGGTCAAGACGTCGAGCGCGTAGGCCGGGTCCTCAGGCTCGAGCACTTCGACCGCCTCGACGACATAGAGGGAGAGTGCCTGGTTGAGCGAGAAGTCCGACTGGAAATCTTCATGGACCCGCGGACCGTCGCGATCGAGCTCGACGACCCCCGCGTCGCGAAGCGATCGGATCATCGCGATCGCGTTTCGTGCGTGCCGTCGCTTCGCAGTTGGGCCTTCGTGACTCTTTCGAATTAGCGTTCGAAGCGCCAGGCATCCATCGTCCTCGCGTTCGAAGAGGTTGAGGATCATCGCGTTGCTCACGACAAATCGCGATCTGAGCGGTTCCGGGTCCGAGTCTCGTAGACGGACGAAGGTGTCGGCATCCCAATGGGCATAGCCCCGTTCTGGGGGCTGGCGCATCTTGAGCTTTCGAAGCTTCTTCTGGTCGTCACCTGCCTTGGCGCGAAGCTTCTTGTTCTCGATCGCATGGTCCGGTGCCTGCGCGACCACGCTGCCCAGCGTGTCGTATCCACGGCGGCCGGCCCGACCGGCGATCTGCTTGAAATCGCGGACCGTCAAGACCTTGGTGCCCTGTCCATCGTACTTGCAGAGCTTGGTGAAGAGCACCGTTCGAATGGGTACATTGACACCGACACCGAGCGTATCGGTCCCACAGATCACGCGGAGCGTTCCCTGTTGCGCGAGCCGTTCCACCAGGCGCCGGTACCGCGGCAGCATTCCTGCGTGGTGCACCCCGATCCCGTGGTGCAGAAACTTCTTGAGCTCCTTGCCGAACGGCGTGTCGAATCGCGTCTGGCGCAGCTCCTCCTTCATCGCCTTCTTCTGGTCCTTCGACAGGAAGTCGATGCTCATGAAGCTCTGCGCCTGCTCAGTCGCGGCTCGTTGCGCGAAGTGCACGACGTACATGGGGGCCTTGCCGTCATCGAGCAGCTCGACGACCGTGTTGTGTAGGGGTTGCTCGGCGTAATCGAAATCGAGCGGAACGGGCCGGTCGGTGCTCTTGACCAACGTCGTTTGGACACCGGTAAGCTCGGTGACCGCCTCCTCGAACATCCGCGTGTCCCCGAGTGTGGCGCTCATCAACAAAAACCGCGCCTGTGGCAGGGTCAGTAGCGGGACCTGCCACGCTACCCCGCGGTCTCTGTCCGAATAATAGTGGAACTCGTCCATGACCACGCTGTCGACCTCAGCCCGTTCGCCCTCGCGGAGCGCCAGGTTCGAGAGGATCTCCGCCGTGCAACAGATCACCGGGGCATCGCGGTTGACGGTCGCATCGCCAGTCATCATCCCGACCCGCTGCGCGCCAAGCACGCGACAAAGGTCGAAGAACTTCTCACTCACCAACGCTTTGATAGGCGCTGTGTAGAAGGATCGTTCGCCGAGCGCGATCGATCGAAAGTGCATCGCCAACGCGACCAGTGACTTCCCGGAGCCCGTCGGCGTGTTGAGAATCACGTTGTTGCCGACGAAGAGCTCCATCACCGCCTCTTCTTGGGCGGGGTAGAGCTCGATTCCCTGGTCCGACACGTACTCGACGAACCGCATCAGCAGCGCATCGGGATCGACATCGGAGCCGAGCTCGTCGAGGTAGTGGTCAAGCGAAGCCAATGCGAACCTTCCTGTGCGGGACTCTTAGCAGACCCGGTTTGCGGGTGACCTTTTTGCACGCCCCCCAAGAGTCGATGGCCCGCTGTGGCACACATTACGTTGTGAGCCAGCTTGGAATTGCTTCACTTTTCGGCGCTCTTCACTGGCATTCTTGTTGCGTACTTCAAGACGCCGGGTATCCGTAAAGGAGAGTCAAAATGAAGCGTTTTGGGTTTGCATGCGCCCTGCTGGTGGGCACGATTGGTTGCGGTCAAAGCGGCGACGTCGAGGGTCTCGAAGGCTTCGTATGCGGTACCGACGGTCGCACATACACGGTCGAACAAGCAGCCGAGCGCGATCACGAGGTGGCGCATCGGGGCAAATGCGACGCCCCGATGGGCTGCAGCACGCCAAGCGACTGCTTTGCGGGTGACGAGTGTAACGCAGACGTTTGTGTTCCCGTCCCAAGTGGTTGTCCTTGCGTAGGAGTCTTCGAACCGGTCTGCGGAGCCGACGGTCGAACCTACATCAACGCCTGCGAGGCGCGGTGCGTCGACGTCGGGGTCGTGCACCACGGAATGTGCGGGGATGACCCCTGTGCTCTGATCGACTGCGCACCCGGGTTCATCTGTGAGCAAGGCCAATGTCTGCCCATCCAAGAGTGCGAGGGCAAGGAGTGCGAGCCCGACGAGATCTGTATCGACTGGCCCCAACAAGAGCCCGCCTATTGTGTGTGGGTCGGCTGCGACAGCGACGAGCAATGTCGTCGAGGGGAGCGTTGCGTGATCGATGACCCATGTCTCGCCCCGGCCGTGGTAGGCCCCTGCGACGCCGCGATCCCGAGGTGGTTCTACAACTCCAATACCGGTGAGTGCGAGCAGTTCACGTGGGGCGGTTGCGGTGGCAACGACAACAACTTCGAAACTCGAGACGACTGCGAGGCCGCCTGCCCCGATCACGACGTTCCGAAGCTCAGCATCGCGCTTCGAGCCGGTCGCTGCGAGCCTGATGTGTTCTGTCCCGAGGGGCGCTACGCACCGGAAATCTACGCGCCGGTTTGCGGAGTAGATGGTGTCACCTACAGCAACCCGTGCGAAGCCGAGCGCGCAGGTGTCGACATCGCGTACGACGGGGAATGCATCCCAGAAGTCACCTGCGTCGATCGGGGCTGCCCCGAAGGCTGGACGTGTGACTTCTGCCAGACATCCAGCGGGGCGCGCTACATCTGCTTGTCTCCGCTCGCCGGCGCGTGCTTGCCGCCGAGCGACTGACGACGAGCCCACGACTCGCATAAGAAAAGGACCGACGCCCGGAGCTTGGCTCGCGGGCTTGGTCCTCTTATTGGGCCTTCGATTACTGTCGGAAAGTAGGGCTAGGAAACAACGAGCACCGGGCAAAGAGCAAGAGCGGGCACCGTTGAGCGGGGTACAGTGTCTCGCCTGACCGTAGGACGGGATGGTGGGCTCATCCTAGGATCTGCACCCCACGCGACCGGTGCCCGCCTTGCATCGAAGGCACCAACGCGAAGCTAGCGGCCGATGCCGCACAACGGGCGACAAAAGCGGGCACCCAATACGCCAGGTTTTTTCGCGATTCACCCATTGGGCTTGAAATTGCGGCCCCAGTGTGGATCCATCATCAGTCTTGCAAGAAGCATCTGCGAAGCGGAAGCCCCCTCCCAGGGTATCCGGGGCCTGGACGAAGGGCGTCGTGTACGCGTTTCGGCGGCTGGGGCTCGACGTCGAGGAGCTGTGCGCCTCGATCGGCGTCGATATCGAGGTCTTCTTGGACACTACCGGTCGCCCAGCCCGCGATGCTTCAGGCCGCCTCTGGCGAGCAGCTCTCGTCCAGAGCGGTGATCGATTCCTCGGCCTGAACGCTGCCGAGGTCTGGGAGGCTCGGGTCGACCATCTGGTCTTTCTGCTGCTTTTGAGCGCGGACACGTTTGGCGAAGGGCTCACGGCCGGCATTCGGTTTCAAGAGCTCCTCTCCCATGGGCGAGTCCTCACCTTTGGCGAGCATCCCAAGCACCATGCGCTTCATATCAACAGGATCGAGCACGAGCTTCCTGTGCTGGCGCACGAGGTCGAGTTCCTCGCTGCGATCTTGACGAAGCTTTTTCGGTTTGCCACCGACGATGCGTTTGTCCTGGAGGAGGTCCACTTCGAGCATCCCTACCGGGGCAGCATAGAGAAGTACAGCCGCGCGTTTCGGACTACGGTGCTCTTCGGACAGAGCCGGAACACCCTGCTGATCGGCGACGATTCGTGGAACCTCAGCCTCGCGCATGGCAATCAGGTGCTCCACCGCGAGCTTCGCGGCATCGCGGCGGGGCTTCACGCGGGACATCCGGACCGTAGCTTCCTCGACAGCGTTCGCCACCGCATCAAGGGCCTTCTCCCCAAGGGCAACTGCGGCGTCGAACCCGTGGCCACTGCGCTTCACATGACTCCTCGAACGCTACAACGACGCCTCCAAGAAGACGGCACCACTTTTCGCGCCCTCGTGGACGCCACCCGAAAGTCGATCGTCCTCGACGGTGTGGAACGCCACCAGGCTCCAGAGGAAATCGTCCGCCACGCGGGCTTCACCAATCCCCGAAGCTTTCGCCGGGCGATGAAACGCTGGAATCTCTAGGGGGCATTTCCGTTACCTCCGAGGTTATTGCGTGGCAGCTCCTGGGTGCCACGATCCACGCACCAACCTGGAGGTTTGCCATGCCAACGATCGAGTTACCTCAGGGAACCCTTCGCTACGAAGACGTCGGAACCGGCCCAGCTGTCGTGTTCATCCACGGTTTGCTGGTCAACGGAAAGCTTTGGCGTAACGTGACGCCGGAGCTGTCTCGCTCCGCGCGTTGTATCGTTCCCGATTTGCCGCTCGGTTCTCACCCATTCCCAATGAACCCGGATGCCGATCTGAGCGTCGAGGGGGTCGCGAAGCTGGTCGCCGATCTTCTCGAGGCCCTCGACCTTCGCGATGTCACCCTCGTCGGTAACGACTCGGGTGGGGCGATTTCACAAGTGGTGGCGGCGCGTCACGGGGAGCGGGTCGGACGTCTGGTGCTGACGACCTGCGATGCGTACGAAGTCTTCCCGCCGCCGCTTTTCAGCTACCTGCGTCTTCTGCCGGTCGTTCCTGGCTTGGTGACCGTGCTCGCCAAGAGCATGTTTCGCGTGAAGGCCCTTCGGGACCTTCCGCTCGCCTACGGATGGCTCGCCAAATCGGGAATCCCGGACGAAATCGTGAAGAGCTATGTCAAACCCTGCGCCACCGACTCCCGGATTCGGCGCGATGTGAAAAAGTTCGTCCGCACGGTGTCTCCGGCGTTGACGCTCAAAATCGCCAAGGAGCTCCAGTCGTTCGACCGTCCTGTGCTCCTTCTCTGGACGCCGGAGGATCGGTTCTTCCCGGTCTCTCTTGCGGAGCGTCTCTGCGAGGACCTGCCGAACGCGCGCCTCGAGCTGATCGACGACGCCTACGTGTTCGTCGCCGAGGATCAGCCCGAGCGCGTGGCCCGGGAGATCGCTCGTTTTGTGGCGACAGAAGCGACGGACGGCGTTCGTGCCCCCGTCAACTAGACGGCCTACGCGTTTGCGGGCTTGATCACGCCGATCATGCCACCGAGTGGGTCACGGAAAATACCAAACCGGCCGACTCCTTGGGCGTCCACGGGCTCTGCGACGACGGTCGCGCCGTTCTTCTTGGCGCGTGCGAGCGCTGCATCGCAGTCGTCGACCGTGATGTATTGCAACCACATCGTCGGGATGTCCGAGCTCGGTGCCTGCAACATGCCGCCACGAGGGTCGTCACCGTCTTTGAACATGTAGTACGTGCCGTTCGGCATGGACATCTCTTCGTGGGTGTAGCCGAGCACGCTCTTATAGAAGGCAAGCGATGCTTTCGGGTCTTGCGTCCAAAGCTCATTCCAGTGGAGCGAGCCGGGGCCGTCTACGCGTGGGGGATCGGCGGTTTCCGCCTTGAACAGACAGAACATGCCGCCCTGTGGGTCGCTCACCGGCTGCATGCGACCGACGCCCGGCGCATCGAACGCATCCATGTGCGTTGCGCCGCCGGCGGCCTTGACCTTCTTGGCAGTCTCATCGACGTCGGCCACCGACACGTAGCTCACCCACGTGGCGGGAACGTCGCCCTGGGGCGACATGAGTCCGCCGACCCCAGCGTCGCCGACCTTGATGAGGTTGTAGGTAGACCCGTTCTGCATCGTCATGGGCTCGATGCGCCAGGGTAGGGCTTCGGGATAGAAGGAGATGGCTTTATCGATGTCTTTGGTCAGCAACTCGAACCAAACGAATCTTCCGTGTTCGTAGCTCATTGGGGCTCCTTTTCGTGATGGGGCGCCTGCCCCTTTCTCCTCAGTCGAACTGGGCCCGAAGAATTGGACACCCATGAGCGATTTTTTTCCACCTCGATGTCGATCTTCCCGGGTCTTGCTCGACTAGTCGGAAAAAGGCAGGCAATTTCGACTCTGCGTCGTGCCTGCGGTGACCCAACCCAACCGCCCTGGAGGAGATCCGATGCAATATCTGTTGTTGATCTACGAAGACGAGAGAAAGATGCAAGGTCGAGACGAGCAGACCCGGAACCAAATCTTCGATGAGTATCGGACCTTTTCCGAGTCGGTCCGCGAGGCAGGACAGTTCGTGGCGGCCGATGCGCTTCAACCGACGAGCACGGCCACGTCCGTGCGGGTGCGGGATGGCAAGGCGATCACCACCGATGGTCCGTTTGCCGAGACCAAAGAACAGCTAGGCGGGTTTTACCTGGTCGAAGCTGACGACTTGGATCAGGCGATCTCGATCGCGGCGCGCATTCCCTCGGCGCGTTTCGGGACCATCGAAGTCCGGCCGATTTGGGCCTTCGAGTAACGTAGCCTCGGAGATTCGCGCGCGTGCCGGCTTCCGCCCATTCCAGCTTGCAAGCAGTTCTCGAAACGGACCGCGTGCGGATTTTGTCGTCGCTCATTCGGACCTGCGGAGGTGATTTCGACCTTGCCGAGGAAGCCCTTCACGATGCGGTCATCGCCGCGACAACCCAATGGCCCCAGCACGGTGTGCCGGATGCCCCCGATGCGTGGCTTCTTCAGACCGCTCGACACAAAGCGATCGACGCGATCCGGCATGACCAACGCAAGCGACAAAAGCTCGAAGAGCTCGGATACACCACCGAGCTCTTACGGGAGGAAGAGGAGTTGACCCCGATCCCTTACGACATGCTGCGCTTGATCTTCACGTGCTGTCACCCGGCGCTGAGCGAAGAGTCCCGGCTGGCGTTGACCCTGCGGACGGTCGTGGGGCTCCCGACGACAGGGATTGCGCGCGCGTTCCTGGTGACCGAACAGACCATGGCCCAGCGTCTCGTGCGCGCGAAGAAGAAGATCCGCGAAGCGCGCATCCCGTATCGGGTCCCCGAACGCAGTGATATGCCCGAGCGGCTCGAAGCGGTGCTCTTGGTGATCTACCTGGTCTTCAACGAAGGCTACAGCGCCTCGAGTGGCGAGCACATCGTGCGACGGGAGCTCTGTGCACACGCGATCCACATTGGGAGGATTCTCTCGGAGCTGATGCCAGACGAGAGCGAAGCGATCGGGCTCTTAGCGCTAATGCTTTTGCAGGACTCGAGACGCGAGGCGCGGGCCAACGCCGAGGGTGACCTCGTGCTGCTACGCGACCAGGACCGCCGCCTCTGGGACCGTGAGCAGATCGACGAAGGGGTTCGGCTGTGTCGTGCGGCCCACCGTGCGCCGCCGGTTGGAGCCTATGCGATCCAGGCAGCGATCGCGGCGGAGCATGCCCGCGCGGTCCACGCCGAAGACACAGACTGGAAAAAGATTGTGCGGCTCTACCGTCAGCTCCTGAGCCTGAGGCCCACTCCGGTCGTCGCGCTCAATCATGCCGTGGCGGCAGCGATGGCCTACGGTGCCGAAGAAGGGCTTCGCTTGGTCGATTCGCTTGCGAAAGATCTGGACGGCTACGGACCGTTTCACGCGGCCCGCGCCGATTTCTGTCGGACCACCGGTCGCTGGCAGGACGCCGAGGATGGGTACCGGCGTGCGATCGCGCTCGCCACCAATGACCCGGAGCGGCGCTTCCTCGAAGGGCGGCTCCGAGAAACGCAAGAGGCTGTGGACCACTGATCGGAGCTTGGGAGGGCGCGCGCTTCGGCGTACACTCCGCCCGTGAGACGACTCGCGCTTCTGATGCTTGTGCTCTGTGCGGCCTGTGACAAGGGCCAAACCCCGTTTTCCGTCGGGGCTTGCGAGCAGTTTAGGGTCGAGGAGCCCGCGCCGATCCCCTCGACCTGCGGCATCGACATCGCGGGCGAGGGCGAGGCCGTTCGGGTCTTCGCTGTGGGCGCGGTGATTCGGTACGCGGAGATGGAGGACTACGCGACGTTCTGCAAAGCGTGGGACGACGTCGTGCGGACCGAGGTGTTGCCTTGTCTCGCCAATGACAAGCCGAACCTCTTGGTGTTTCCCGAGAACGCGACCTTGGCGGGTGCGTTCATCGGGTCGCGGGGAGTCGAGAGTCGCGCGGAAACCGACACCCTTCCGGCGTTCTTGTCGTTGTTTCGGACGTATGCCGATCCGTTTTCGTACTACGGCGAACGCTACCCCGATACCTCAGACAACGCGCGACTGGTGATCTCCCTGACGGACACCCTTCATCGTGCATTTCAAACCTTTCCCGAGATAGCGAGGCGATACGGGGTGTACGTCGCAGTCTCCTCGGACTTTGCCCCAGCCGAGCTCAGCCAAGACCCTGAGGACATCGCGGCCCTTTCCGATCCGGATCTCGAAGAGGTCGAAAGTGTGTACGTCGCGACCGAGGGTGCAGCGTACAACTGGGGTTTATACTTCGGGCCTGACGGCGAGGAGATCGGCCGCGTAGCCAAGAGCTATCTCGTCCCCGCTGAAGAAGACTTGTTGGATTTGACCCACGGTTCCCTCGAGCAAGCGAGGCCGGTCGTTCTTCCCTTTGCCCGCACCGGCATGGTGATCTCGAAAGATGCCTGGATGCCGGGGCTCTTGGAGCGTCTCGATGCCCTCGGTGCCAATGTCATGCTCCAGCCGGAGGCTTTTTCGGGTTGGGCAGTCGAGGAATTCGAGGGCGATTGGCTCCCTGACATCGTCCGGCAATCCGGATGGGCGCACACGCAACGACACGCGGGCTTTCGCCACAACGTCACGCCGTGCATCAAAGGTAACCTGCTCGACTTAGTGTTCGACTGCCAGTCGCACGTGACGAACGTGAGCCGGCTCGACGATGTGCCGAGGACGTTCATCGGGCAAGACCCGTACCTCGGCCTCACCACTGTCGAGCCTTGGGCGATCGAAGACCCAGGGCCGCCCGCATCGCTCGAACAGCGCCGTGCTATCTTGCGCAACCTCGGAGAGCGCCTGCTTCCCGGGAGCGGTGATCCACTCGAAGACCAGTACCACGCGGAAGTGGTCGCCGCCGATCTCGAGCTCCGAAGCGATGGGCGATTTCCCGAATCGGGTGATGGCGCGCCGGGTGCGTTTGGCAGGAGCAGCCTGGTTGCTGAGCCGCGCGCCGCCCAGATGCATCAGCGCTTTCCTGCGCTGGCGGTCGATGACGACGCTGCGATCGTGGCATGGATGGAGGGCACACTTGGCGACGAAAACGTACGGGCATTCGTCGAGTCAGGAGATGCTTTCGCAGAGGTCACGCTCCGTACGGATGTGAGTCTCGTGCAGCGACTTCCTCGCGTGGCACTCGGGGCAGGGCGTGCGGCGGTCGTCTGGGAAGAGGAATTGGATGAGGGCACGCGCGTCGTTGCGGGCATTCGCATGGACGAAACTTGGACCGTCTTGAACATCACTGACCCGGAGGTTGCGCCCGCCTGGGCGCCAGACGTCGCCATCGATCCGGTGACGGGTCGGTTTTTGGTGACTTGGCTCGATCTGCGAGCTGGCGGGCGCGCCAAGCCTTGGATAGCGCAAAGCGACGATGCGATGTTCTGGCAGCTCAACCCGGTCGATCCCGACAACACCATCGACGACAACCCGCGCGGGGATGCGGCCTTCGTGCGCGTGAAAGCCCGCGATGGGGCTGTGTTCGTCGCGTTTTCGGATTTTCGAGAGTTCAGTTGGGACGTGTACCTGAGTGTGAGCGAAGATGGCGGCGTGAGGTTTGCCCCCGCAACTCGAATCAACCCCAGCGCGGAGATGGTGATGCCGGTGGGCACGAATGACTTCGTCGAATCCGAGCGCATCCATGGCGACGTGGCGCTCGCGATCGACCTCACTGGAAACCCGACCGTCGCCTGGACCGAACGACAAGACCGTCGCTACGAAAGCCACGTGCGATTGTGGCGTGCCAACGTCACCGAACGTGCCGACGACGCACCTGTGGGCGTCGATGCGTGGCGCCCCGCGCTTGCCGTGACTCCCTCCGCCGAGATCCTGACCGTGTGGCAAGACCTCCGCGATGGCACCAACCACTTGCGCCTTGCCGGCGCGCTGGGCCCCGACCTCGACGTCGAGCAGAGCATCGTGTTGGACGATGCGGCCGAGGGCGCCCACGTCTACGCCCCGCAGATAGGGATTCGGCGGAGTGAAGCATGGGTTGTTTGGGAGGACCCGCGTTCGGGTTACGCGCGCGTCCGTCTCGTCCGAGGTGCTTACTAGTCGTCGACGGGCCCGGTCACTTCGTCGCCGGTCCACCCATCTGCGCCGCGTATGGTGTGGCTCGCCCGAAACTCTTTGTCTGCGGCTTTCCACGCCTCCTTGGCCCGGGCCGCTTTGGTCGCCAACTTCGATTGCCGCTTGGCGACCCACGCCGTGCACTCCTCGAGGTTTGGTTTAAAGGGCCCGGTTTCGCGGAGCGACGCTGGAAACATCTCGAGCGGTTCGGTGCTTCGACGCAAGATGGTGAGCTCGACCGGGTTCTTGGCGTTGACCCGCGGCCGCATCTTCACGACGTAGGTCTTGCCTGCCTCGGCTTTCACCTTCAGGAGCTGCACCTGGGGTTGCGCCACACCGGTGACCACCATCAGCATCTGGGTTCCGGGCTCGACGCGCGCCACGACCTTCCAATCGTTTGCCACCGAGGCAATGCACCGCCCCCGCTCGTTGACGATCGAATAGATCACCTCACTCGCCAACCGCTTTCGTTTCCGCACGAACACCACGAGCGCCTTGCCTTCAGGTGCAATGTAGGGAGATTCGCCCGGGGTCGTCGCCAGGTCGGCCTCTACGGAGGTTGTTTCGGCAGCCAAGATGGCAAGTAACACAAAGACGATGCGCGCGCTCCGCATGACCGGGCGATATAGCCTGAAGGCGCGTTTCGCGTAACCCATGCTGAACCGCGCCTCGATTCCGACTGTGGTCGAATCGATCACACTGTAGCGAAACGACGACGCACAGCAGCGAATGCTTCGCCGAATTTGCGATCAATACCGCTGGCACGCCCCTTGCTCAATCACGTGTGAGGAGGCTGCCATGTCCTTACGCTTTATCTTTGTAGTGACGCTTGTCCTAAGCTCAATCGGTTGCTTTAGCGACTGGAACCACAACCCCAACAATACCGGCTTTTCCCCTTCTGTAGGTGGGGGGTCTGCGCTGTGGACGCCGCCAGATCCGCCACCGAGCCTCGACGAATGTTCGCCGAGTGACGACGCCTGGAATGACATCACCCGTTTGTACGTCGACACCGAATGGTCGATCCACGAGTTGATCACGTGCGGGCAGGTGCAGGTGCGCCTCGCGCAAAGCATGCTCGCCATTGTGCTTGCCTCGAACGAAGATCTCTTTCGCGGGGATACTTTCGAGCGGGTTGCACAGTACGCGGCGAGCTTCGGCCTGGATCTCGAATCGCCCTTCGAACAGGCGGAAAACGGGCGCTGGTCGATGCCGATCGACGGGGCAGATCCAACCTCGCGATTCTGGGTGCAGTTCTTTCGACCAGGGAGCGAGGAGCCGATCCTCGACGACCCCTTCCGTCTCGATAGCTACCTCCAGGGCGTGCACGTCGAGACCGAGCTCACACTCGACGAAATGCTCGACGACATCGAGCGTCGAAACACCTTTTGGTTCTTCTGGCAAGAGGAAGGTCCGCTTATCGACCTGCTCAATGATGGCGAGCCCCTCGCCCGGATCTTCAAGGTCGAGGTGTCGATCGCCGACATCGCCGCGCTGGTCTATCCCTTTTTCGATAACTCGGGTGCCGAGTATGGCCCTCTGGTCTCTCTCGTCGACGCAGAAATGATCTCGTGCGTCGAGCTGCGCGACACGCGCGACCGCACCGTCGTCGAATACCGCGCCGACGGGCGGCGAGACACGATTGCCGCAATAGCGGGTGACGGCAAGGTCGCGTTCGACGTCGACGCCATCGATGCGACCGACGGCACCTACACGATGCACGGGGACGCCACGGACTTGCGCTTCCTCGACGTGAAGAGCCTCGCTGGTGAAATCTTCTACGAAATCACGGGACCCGATCTCTCAATCGAGGTCGTCAGCGACTTCGGCTCGGGTAATCCCTGGCCGGTCACCCGCTGGGCTTGCGGCGACTGCGAAGGGCCACACGAGGCGCCTGAGTGACGGCGCCGTTCGCGGCAGTCCTGTTTTCGTTGCGAAAAACGTGCTAGAAGAGCTGTGGTCCAACAGACCACATCCCACGGGCGTCCCCTCGGTTTGTTCGCCATACTGATGGTCTGGTCAGTGTCTGACCGCCATGCTTATCATGAGATCATCGCGGCCGAACAACCAGCTCCATCTGCTCTTCTTGCGCCGGAGATCCCGCGGCTCGTGACCTCCGTGGCACGCCGCTATCTGCAAGAGTTGCTCGCCCACCCCGGCGTCGAAGAGGAGCTGACTCTGCGCTCGGAGTTCGGGATCATGGCGTTTCACGGCGGTAATCTCGAGGCGTACACCGATCACATCGCGGTGGAAACCGCCGCGCGTTGTGACGCGTCGCTCTACGTCGTGCGTCAGCCGCGCGACTTTCGGTGGCACGTTCCGTCGACTCGTTTTCGCCCGGAAGAATCCAGCAGGCTTCGCGCATTCTGCAACCACGTGCGCACCGTCATCACGTTGCACGGGTTTCGTCGTCGTCACATGCCCCACAGCATTCTATTGGGCGGGCACAATCGGACCTTGGCGAGCGTGGTATCGCGACACCTGCGGCGTACGCTTCCAGAGTACGTCGTCGAAGACTCGCTCGAGGCGATTCCGATCGCGCTCCGCGGCCTCAAAGCAGACAATCCCGTCAACATTCCAGCCGACCGAGGCGTGCAAATCGAGCTCCCACCGACAATCCGCCATCAGCACGAGTTCTGGTCACGTCCCACCTTCGACCCTTCGCGATCCGACCACGAAGCGAAACGCCCCGCACCAGTTCGTCTCGTCGACGGCTTAGCCGAGGCAGTTCGTTCTTACCGGGCTGTCCCTGACATTTTGGGCTCATCAGGATAGGTTGCGCCGTGCTCGAGCTCCAACGCCCCTCGGACATCCGGGTCATCGGCGTCGACTGCGCCACGCAGCCGCGCAATGTGGGCCTTGCGCTTTGCACGTTCGCGCGCGGCGGTCCGCGAGTCGACGAGGTGGCGATCGGCAAAAGCTGGGCGTCGATCGACGAGCAGGTCGGGCAGTGGTTGAGCGCGACGACACTCATCGCCGTGGATGCCCCGCTCGGGTGGCCCCTGCCGCTGTCGCAAGCCCTGGTCGATCATGCGGCTGGGGAGGAGCTCTGGGGCAACGCGAACCGATTGTTCCGACGCCGGACCGATGACGTCGTCGCCGAGGCTCTCGGCAAGCGCCCCCTCGATGTCGGCGCAGACCGAATCGCGCGCACCGCCTACACCGCATTGAGCTTCATCGGACGCTTGCGTGACGCCCGCCATCTCCCGATTCCGCTCGCGTGGGAGCCAGGCTGGGTGCGCGGCGTGGAAGCGATCGAAGTCTACCCCGCGGGCACCCTGGCGAGCCGCGAGCTCCCGTACTCGGGCTACAAAGGCGCAGGCTCCAAGGTCACTGCTCTTCGCGAACGTATCGTCAGGGCGGTGGCCGAAGAAATCACGGTCGACGCCGCGGTGACCGAAGCGATGATCCACAGCGACCACGTGCTCGACGCCGTCCTCTGCGCACTGGCCGGCTGCGATTTCCTTCAAGGAAGCGTGATGGCTCCCGAAGACCTCGAGCTCGCCCAGCGCGAGGGATGGATTTGGGTGCAGGGGGTAGGGCGGTAGCGCAACGGCCCAACGATAGGGCCGCGAGTCCCCTGCTTGCCCGAGGCCCCGTCGATGATACGGTCGAGCTTCCACACGGATGGAGGCTTGGCCGCGCGGATAACCCGGACTTGGCGTGCCCCTGTCGAGAGGCGCTGAGTGTCCCCGGCTGGACGAGAACGAAGAGGGCGATGGATTGCGGTCCTGGTCGCTTCGCTTGCGGCGCACCTGGTCGCGCTTTCGGCCCTGAGCGTCGTCCCGCGCACCGCGGCCCCTTGGGAGTTGAATGCGATCGACGTCACCTTCAGCGTCGCGGCCCCACCGCCACGCGCGGAGCTAGCCGTAGAGCCTCCGGAACCGAAGAAGACACCACCGCCCGATCGACGTCTCTCACCGAAGCCCCCCGCGACCTCGCCAACGCTCTCGAAAGCCGAGCCGACACGCGCGCTCGACCCGACAAGCGTCGCACGCGCGTTCATCGTCTTCGAAGAATCCGCGCCGAGCGACGGTTCAGGAGCCGACCCGGCAGGGCTGCACGCCGCCGCCGAGGCCGAGCCGCGCAACTATTTCGAAGGCGTCAGCGCCAAGCGTTATCTTTCCGTTCGCGAACCCCCGCGTCTGCAGCGCCACCAAGATGGGACGCATCGCTACCGGGGCCACGCATTCAAGGCGATCGTGGAGAGAGATGGCTCGGTCACGTTCGATGATGGATACCGTCAGGGCACCGCCGTCGTCTTCGACATCACCGACGCCATCATGCGGCGGCGCGGAGAAGACCCCTATCGAGTAGAAAAGCGCTGGTTCCTCGAAGGCACTGTCGAGTTTCGTCAGGAGCTATTCGAACGCTGGAGAGCCAAGCAAGCCCTGGTCGCCCTCCGCAAGCTCCGCGGCCGCCTCCTCCGCATCATCGAAGACGGAATACTGACCGCTCCACAAAAGGCCACGCGGGTGATCGCGATGTTCCTAGACACGGCAGACGACGAAGCAGGCGCCGCTGCGCGCAACACGATCGCAGAGCTCGTGGCAGAGAGGATGCCAGAGATCGACTTGCCGAACCATGTTCGGTGAGTTTCTTGGCGCGCCGCTACTGGTTCCCGATATCACTCATGAGGGGTTCTGCGGAATTCAGTAGCTGAGTGAGCCAGGCTGGGTGCGCGGCGTGGAAGCGGTCGAAGTCTACCCCGCCGGCACCCTGGCGAGCCGCAAGCTCCCGTACTCGGGCTACACAGGCGCAGGCTCCAAGGTCACTGTTCCCGAAGACCTCGAGCTCGCCGAGCGCGAGGGATGGATTTGGGTGCAGGGGATAGGGCGGTAACGGGGCTCCCGGGTTACGGAAGTCCCCACGAGTGCCGGAGTGCGTCGTATTCGCGTTGCGGGAGAGCGACGAGAACGGCAGCGTTGGGCCGTAGCCAGCGGGCGAAGGTTTCGAGTGTGTCCATCGGCATGGCGATGCATCCAGTCATGCCGCTGTCAGGGCCCCTCCACACGTGAATGAAAATGCAGCTCCCCGCCCCGGGCTCGGTTGCCTGGGTGTTGTGCTCGACGACGATCGCGATCGAGTAAAGATCGTCTCGGCGACGCATATGCTCGGCGCTCCGCCAATCGCGGGCGGTGCTCGCGGTCGACACGATGCGGTTGTAATGACGTGACTTCGGGTCGTCGACGCACCGGAGCTCCGGGGTCGCTTGGACATAAGGGAGAGACACACCATCCCGCGCAGCCTCGTAACCATAAACCGGGCCGATCTCAAAAATGCCAGCCGGCGAGCGACCGTCCCCCTCGCGCTTCACCGGTCCCGGCCGCTCCGCCGGCGGCCCACCTCCGTGGAGCCCCCGCCCCCAGCCATACCCTTCGCGCCCGATCACCGCGTCGATCGGCGGCCCAACCGACTCCCACGCCTGACCCGGCAACCGCTCATAGCGCCGAAGCACGACCCGAAACCGATCCCAATCGTCCGACAGGACCGTCACCACCTGGGTCTTCCGTGGATCGATCGGCGCGTTCACTTCGGCAGCTGGCTTCGACGCGGTGGCCGGCAGCGTTTCACCGCGACACCCGCTCCACGAGAAAGCGAAGACGAGCAGCACCAGCACCCAACAACGCCAGATCTCCTTCGGCATCTCGGTCACCACCACCAGACGACCACCGCGAGGGTGATGATGAGAAGCAGGACCGCTTGCAGTCTGTAATCTTGTCTCCAAGGGTGCCCTGCTGGGACCGCCGCGTCTTCTCGGCGCCAGAGGTGGCCTTCGACCTCGCGTGCTGGTGGTGCCGGCGTCAGCGAGCTCACCCCGACCACCAAGGCGAGCCCGACTACGAACATCACCACGGCTGCGTACAAGTACTGAAGCTCGATCAGGCCGAGCCATTCGACGATGCCCCAGCCAATGACACCGAGCGGAACCCCCACTGCAAGACCTGCAAGCGCACCAGCGGCATTGGCACGGCCCCAGAACAGACCGAGCAAGAACACGGCAACCACCGGAGGCGTCAAATACGAAAGGATCGACTGCAGGTACTGCCAGAGCGTCGGAAAGCGAGAGATCTGAGGCGTCCAAAGCACGGCGAACACCATGAACACCAGGGTTGCGCCGCGTCCCCAGCGCGCCAACCGTTGGGTGCTCAGGTCGGGCCGGGCGGACTTCACGAAGTCCATGGTGAAGAGGGTGGACGCAGAGTGAAGGATGGCCTCCAAACTCGAGAGCATCGCGGCGGTGAGGACGGCCAGCATGAACCCACGAAGCCCGAACGGCAGCAGGTCGAACGCCAGCATCGGAAAGACCAGGTCCGGGTTGTCGAGATCGGGGTACAGCACGGTCGCAAAAACACCAGGCAGGATCAAAATGAAGAGGTTTGGCAATTTCAGCAGCCCCGCGAACAGGGCGCCCCAACGGCCATCGTCCAACGTTTGCGCACCGAGCGCGCGCTGAATGATGAACTGGTTGGTGCACCAGAAGTACATGCCCACGAGGAAGACTCCCGCAAGCCCGGGCCACGGCATCACCGGGTCGTCCGCTGGTTGCGCGAGGCTCAGCGCGCCCGGTGGCGCCGCTTCGACGACGGCATCCCACGACGGAACGGCCTGCCAGGCGAGCACCGAGATCACGATGCCGCCCGCCAAAATCAAAACGGCCTGCAGCGCGTCGTTGGCCACCACCGCGCCCAAGCCGCCAAACGCGATGTACACCCCTGCGGCCAGCGCGGCGACGGTGATGGTGATCCAGATCGACATCCCCGGAAGCAACGTCTTGAGCACCATCGCTCCCGCGTAGAGCGAGCCGGGCGCATCGACCAACATGCTCGTCAGCAACAGCATCGCCGAAAACGCAAGGCGCGGTGCACGTCCGAACCGCTCCTCGAGATATTGCGGTGCCGTGTAGATGCGCGCGCGCAAGAACACCGGCAGGAAAAACGTCGCAAAGAGCACCAGCAGCACCGCCGGCATCCATTCGTAGTGAAAGACGCTGATCCCGCTGTGGTATCCCGCGCCCGGCAGCCCGACGAAGCTGCTGCCTCCCATGTTGGCGACGTAAAACGAAAGCCCGATGATCGGCCAACGCATGCGGTGCCCCGCAAGGAAGAACCCCTCGGCACCCTCTCCACGCGTCCGTCTCGCGAAGAACCACCCGAACGCGACGCGCGTGATCACGACGTAGCCGATCAGGATCGCCAGATCCCAGGCGGAGATCTCTAGCTGAGGCATGCGCCTTTCATCAGACCGATCGCGCCTGCGAGTCTAGGCCGAAGCATGATCGGTCGCAATCACGGTGCATTGGCAACAGGCCCCGCGGCCTACGCTACTGGTTCCCGATATCCGAGGCTTCCGCTGCCGCGATGATCAATGCCGCGTCTACCGGCAAAATGAAGCCCGCCTCGACCGCGCTTTGCGTCGAGCTGGTGACCGCACCGAGATACGCTTGGCGGGTCGGATAGAGCTCGGCCAGCTGCGTTTCATCAAACAGCCGCGTGGTCCCGAAAATCCGACAGAAGCCCTCACCAGTCTGGCCAAGCCCCGACAACACCGCCACGGGAGCATCGACGTAGGGTGTGCGGATGCCGCCGAGGACGTTCCCCAACTCGTCGAGCTGGAACGCGTCTCCATCCGCGGTCACCGAGAGCCGCGGGGCTTCAGGTAGGGGCGTGCCCGTAGCGATCCACTCTACCAATCCGTGGAGGCCCGCCTTGAGCACCCAGTGCTGCGGGCCCGAATTGATCGGCAGCTCGCACTGGATGGGCGCTGGGTTATCGTTTTCAACGACGTCGGCCACGGATGGATCATCGCCAAGATCACTGTTGCTGGTGATCAGCGTGTAGACATCGGCATGCGCCGTGCCTGCCACTTCCCAGAGTCGAAACATCGCCGAGTCGGGTTGATTGCTGGGCAGCGAATTCAAAAGGAGCAGGTCGGACTCGGTTTGGAACATGAGGACCGGCTGCTCCAGATCGTCGCGGACGCGCACGATCTCTGGTGTCGTCACTTCGGCCTGCGGGCTTTGCGACACCCGAGGGCTGCCGCCGCCCCGGCTATGGATCAGGTACCCATCGAAGACTCGGTAGCGAGGTGCGAACGCGTTCACGTAGGTCACCAATCGCCCGGCCGATTGGGATTCGCCGATCGCGATCACCTGTTCTGCTATGAGCCCCTCGAGCGGGTCGATGCCCACCGGGCTTCTCACCGCCTGCGCAATCTGCGAGTAAATCTCATAGGAGAAACTGTCGCCCGGGTGGGAGAGCGAACCATAGCGTTCCGGGTCCACTATCTTGAGACCCAACGGGAAGTTGCCGGAACCCTCGATGCCGCCAAGCTGCGCCGACACCCCGACCCAAACGTGCCCCTCGCGAAGGACCTCCGTGTGCATCGCGCTCCAGTCCGGCGCCGCATCGAGCCCCCCACTCACATTCAGCCATTCGAGAATGACCGTGCCGCTGAACGCATTCGCATCCTGCGGCCGGTACACGAGAATCCGGGTCTTGTAGTCGGCAGTGTCGGCTTCTTGAACACGCCAGCGCCCATCGGAGCTCAGTTGGTTCGCATTGGTGTAGGACACCGCCGTCCCCGAGACGAAATACTCCGACTGCTGAAAACCCACATCACCGAGATCGATGTCACGGGTCCCTGCGACAAACGGGACCCCCGGTTCAACAATGGGCCCCTCGACCGTCGCATCGGCCGGCGTTCCCACGACGATGTTTCCGCCGTCATCGCTACAGCCGACCATGCCAGCCACCAAGCCGCAAAGAATCGAAGCCCGCAACATCATCCCCGGCCGAGCCGCTGTTGGGTGCCAAGTTACGAAGAAAGGAGGTACCGAATCGAAGTTGTTCATAGTCGATGCTCTCGAATCGAATGAATACCAAGAGACCCGGATATGTTCTCTAGCCACCGGCGCGAGTCAAGAGCCATGGTCGGCGTGTCGGTCGCCCAAGCGCGGGATCCTTGGTATGAACGGGGGCGAAAGAGGTGATTCATGACTCGATGCTTCTCGATCGCGTGCTTGGCGCTGTCCTTCACCATCCTCGGCTGTCCGAGCTCGAACGGAGCCGACGGTGCGGGGGGTACCGCAGGGTTCGGGGGGACGGGTGGCCTTGGGGGAGCCGGCGGCGCGGGCGGGGCCGGTGGAGCGGGCGGACTTGGCTTCACCTCGGTCGCGGAAGTCATCGAATCCGGCCTGAGCTACCGGCTCGCGATTTGCCAATGTCCGGATTACCTAGCGTTTTCGTCGGAGAATGCGTGCCTTGCCGCTGCCGAGAACCTGCGCTTCTCCGAGCGACAAGTCGACTGCTTCAATGCCCTAGCGGCCGATGACGAGACGACCCGCAACCAATTCGACTGCCTTCTACAGGCCGATCTCGAAGCCATCGATTGCGTAGAGCGGGTCATCGCCTGCGATCTGGTTTCTCTCGACACATGCGATGACGCGCGACAGGTCGCGGAAGATGCGTGCCCCGATCCAGACCCTGATGTGATCATGGCGGCCGCCCCGTGTGCCGAGACCACTGTCGAGGATGCGGTCGACGCTTTTTTCGACGCATTCGCGGCCCGATGCGATTGCTTATCCACCTGCACCCCCGCCGACCTGCCGGGTGCAGACGTTGAGGCCTGCATGGTCGACATGGTGCGCGATCAGGCGGCGGCCCTCGGTGAGGGTGGTCCCGATGCGCTCGCGTGCGCCGCGCGCGCATCGCGCAGACAGGAAGTTTGTTTAGGCAACCAAACCAACTGTGACAGCGGCCTCCGCGATTGCCTCCTTGCTGTGACATGCCCATTCGTTCTCAGCGCGGTGTTCGTCGATTGCACGATGCCGTAGTCTTTGCGCAAGCCGAACTCCTTGCGAAACGAATCGAAATGACCAACCAAACCGCCGATGCATCACCTCTCGCTTACGCAAGAGTCGCGGGGGCCGCGTACCTCGTCATCACAATCGTTGCGGTGCTTTACGGGGGGCTCGTAGAGTCTAGGCTCATCGAGGCGGGAAACGACGCGGCGACGGCCCACAACATCCTGGCCCACGAATCGCTGTTTCGCATCGGCATCGTTCTGGTCCTCATCATCTACGTGAGTGTCGTGGTGGCGTCTTGGGCGCTCTACGTGATCCTGAAAACGGTCCACGCGAACCTTGCCTTGCTCGGTCTGCTGCTCAGGATGGCGGAGGCGATCGTCGGCGCCACCACGGTGCTCATCAGCTTCGCCGTTTTATTCGTTCTAGGGGGCGGTTCCTCGAATGTCTTTGAACCGGAACAGTTGCAGGCTTTCGCGGGGCGATTTCTCGATGTGCGGACTGCCGGGCTCGACATCGTCTTGGTGTTCATCGGCCTCGGCGCGACGATCTTTTGCGTCTTGCTCTTCGAGTCGAGGTACATCCCCAGATTGCTGGCCGCTTGGGGGGTCTTCACGTACCTGTCGATACTATTGCTCGCGCTGGTAAGCATCCTCTTTCCCAGCCATCCGTTGATGCTCGAAACCGTTCTCTATTCGGTGGGCGCGTTGTTCGAGCTCGTTTTTGGCCTTTGGCTCGTCTTCAAAGGCATCGACCTCAAGCGATGGGAGAGCTACGCACGGGCACACGCCTCATGAACACCAACGTTGCAAAGCCCGCCAAGGTGGCGATCATCGGCGCCAGTGGAACCTACGGCGAGGGGATCCTCGCCCGCGCCGAGGAGGTCGGTGTCGAGGCAGTGGTGGTCACCCGCTCGCCGCACAAGTTCCAAGACGTGAAGCCGACGACGAAGGTGGTCGAGGCCGAGCTGCACGAGGAGGACAAGTTGAAAGAGGCGTTCACCGGCTGCGATGGCGTCATCTCTGCGCTCGGCGACGACCGAAAGACGCGTCCGAAGACGCACAACCTCCCGCATGTCTGGAACGCCATGAAGGCGGCCGGCGTGACGAAGTATATCGGCATGGGCTCGGGACCGATGATGATGCCCGGCGAGAAGCGTGGGCGTTTCCAGCGCACCATTCACGCCTTGCTGAGCGTTCTAAAACTCTTTGGCGTCGACCTGCTGGAACAAAACGAGTGGGAGCGCGACAGCCTACTCATGGGCAAAAACGGCGCCGATGGCCTCACCTGGGTGCTCACCCGACCGGTGAGGCCGACCAAGACCCCCTTCGTCGGAGCCTACGTGCACAAGGACGAGCGCGGCCCGATGGACTGTTCAATCTACGACCACGGCGACTTCTGCTTGTACTGCGTGGCATCGAACGAGTGGAATGAGCTAGCCCCGCACGTCAGCTCCGGGCCGCGCGGCCGCTAGCGAACGCCCTCGAATGCCTCGTCTTCCACGAGGCAACCATAGACGACGCCCTTGCCGCCCGTCTTCAGGTTCGACACCGCGCCCTTGCGCTCATTGAGGATCACGAACCAGCCCTTGGACACGATGCCGTCGCCGCTCTTGACCTTGCGTGGTGACGAGACTTTGGTGCCCGCCCACGTCGCAGCAAGCCCCTCATTCCCGCGCAGCGCCGGTCCCACGCTCGGCTAGCAGAGGGTCCAAATGAAGAGTGTGCGCGGCGCGGAGATCGTCGTGGCTCCGTCGCTGTCGGTGACCTCGAGCACAATGATGTGCTCGGTGCCGGTGCATACGTTGGAGTACAACCGCAGGATAGGGTTCGTTCCAGTCCCGAGCAGCTCGGCTTGGATACCAGTCTGGTTCGTCTTCCACTCGAGGGAGGCTCCGGTGAGCGTACCGTCCTCGGCGTCTTCTCCGAGACCTTCGACCGTCACGTCCTTGTACCAGAGACCCAAGCCGTCATCGAAGCCGTCGTAGACGTAATCGAGGTTGTCGGTCCCGGAATCGCTTGCGGGGTCGACGATGGTCGCCTCCGGAGGCGTGTTGTCGGTGCCGCCCGTGCCTCCGGTGCCGCCCGTACCGCCCATGCCTGCGGCGCCGCCCGCGCCTGCGGAGCCGCCCGCGCCACCGCCGCCCTCGCCCACGTCGACACAGGCGATCAACGCCACCGCGGCGACTAGGGCAATCAGGTATTGTCGATTGGGTCTTACAGTCCGTCCAAATGCCTTCATGCTTGCAAGAGTACCGTCAGCGCACGGCCCAATCAAACATCCGGCGTACGCGGTCAGAAAGGCGAGAGGCACGAGAAGGGGTTTGCGCATGTCTTGCTGCGTCATGATTCGCTCCATTCGATTTGGTCGTTGTGGTGGTGATTTGGGATTGCGGTCAGTCATCGTCTGAGACTCCGAACCAAGGAAAGTCGCCGTTCAAGACGCTGTCGGGGATCTCAGCGATCACGACGGGATCGGTGACATCGATGATTTCCGGTGCCTCGTCCTCGGACCCATCCGCCGGGCCCGTCTCCTCGGCGCCGCCATCCGCGCCTGGTCCCGGGGGATCATCGATCTCAAAGACCAGCTCCCGATCGGACTCTGGGACGACCCTGGCTCTCAACTCTCCGGCTCCGCAAGTGGCGCGAGCTTCCCTGACGGCGTCGGCGCACTCGCCCTCGTCGTCGAACGGCAACGCTGAGCAGCCCAAGGCCGAGTAGCAATTGAGGAGGTCTATCCCCGCGGCAGCGCATTCGTCGCCTGCCTCGGCGCCGACCCCGAACGCGGCTATGCAACTATCTACGCAATCGGTGGTGACGTACATTCCGGGGCACGCCCCAATGGCGTCGCAGGACGATTCACACGCGAGCTCGAGCTCTGCCTCGAGTGACGCGCCGGTGCCGCTCTCCGACGGGCCGATCGCGGTGGGCTCGTCGAGGACGCTGCGCTCATCGACGCTCGGGTCACCGCAGCCGATCGCCGCGAGAATCATGCCTGAGCTGATGAGTGTTCGAAAGATGTTGTAACGAGTCATGGTCTCTCCTGTGGGTTTGGGTTTGAATCCTGCTCACGCACGAGGCGTGCCACTCACAAAGCTCCGTGATTTCAGGGAGCGCGCCGGTTGGGACAGAAAAATGACGGACTCCCGTCGGTCATTTCAGACCGGGCGTCGTCAGGTATCGTCACAGACCCGCGAGTGACGCATGCGCGTCAGAATTCGGCGGCGCACGTCGGTCGAATCGAGCTCGGAGTTGCGATTACCGCACGGATTTCCCGCCGACGACGGCTGGCACGCCTCGTGCTGAAGAACCCTGCACATCGGCTCTTCGGGGCCCTCAACCAGGAGATCAGTCATGCACGAGTCACTATCTTTCCGTAGCGCCATCGCGCTCTTCCTTGCCTTCTGGCTTGCTGCCTGCGGTGGCAGTGCCACCGACCCCCAGGTGGAGGCGACTTTCGAAGTCGATCCAACCGTGGAGCCGAACGCCGACGCGATTTCGTTCGTCGACGACACCGGCTCGCGCCCGCTCGCCTCGATCGTCGACGGACAAGGCCGTCAGATCGACTTCGTCGAGGACGAAGTGATCCTGACGCTCGACGACCGCGACGCGTTGCCCGCCATCCTCGAGCGGCTTCACGGCACAGTCATCCGCGAGGTCGACCCGAACGCCACGGGCTTGTTGAGCGAACCTTCGCCGATCTTCGTTCTACTTCGGGTTAACCCCCCCGATGCCGAAGCTTCGGACCTCGCCGAGCTCATCATGGCGCAAGGCGAAAACGGAGGCCAGCACCGCGTGTCTTCTCAAAAAGGGCTCAACACACTGATGGCGATGGCACGCGAGAGTGTGAACGAAGGGACCGACCTCGGTGCCAACTTCTTGTTCACCTACGATGAGCTGAGTGATCGCGAGACTGCGGAGTCTCCCTCGGGCGACGCGTCGGGCTATTCAGCGAACGCGTTCGAGCTTCCATACATGAACCGAGGTTCTCGGCAGGACATCGGCGCCGCCGAGGCCGCTCGGATGGTTCACGAAGCGGTCGGAGTGCCGACCGGGCGCAATCGCGTCGACTTCATGATCATGGACGGTGGATTCCTAAACATCCCGGACTACCCGGGAGCGGAGATCATCCCGCGGGGCCGTTTCTCTCGAATCAATCCCCCGAACTCGTGCTCTGGCGGCGGTGATTGCCCCTGGCACGGGACGAACGTTGCGTCTGCCGCGCTCGGCGTGTTCGATGACAACATCGGTGCTGCGGGCCCGGCCGCAGAGGTCGTGAATCCGATCTTCGTGCAAAGCCCCCGACCCAACCTCTGGGACTATCTCGACTACGTCTTCGACACCGTACCAAGCGCCCTTGGCCGCTTCCCCGACATCGTGAACATCTCCGCGTCGGGCGACATTCCGGCGGGGCTTTGCCTCGTCGGCGTCTGCACGGCGGTCGACGTGGTGGGCCGCTCGGTTCGCGCGGCGGGCATCCTCGTGTTCGCCTCGGCCGGGAACGATGGTGCCAACGTCGATAGTCGAGACTGCGGACCCTTCGGCCTCGTCTGCTGGGAAGGGGCATACCGCGTTCCTTGCGAGGCGCCGGGCGTCATCTGCGTCGGCGGTCTTCAGCATGATCGCGACACGAAGGCGACGAACAGCGCGACGGGCTCGAAGCAGCGCGACTCGCGCGACTCCGTCGACGTCTATGCCCCTTACTCCGTGTGGGTTCATGACACGCCCACCAGGGGGGCAGGTCTCGTCCCGCCCACTACGAGCGCAACGCTCAAGAACGGCACTTCGTTTGCGTCTCCCTTCGCTGCTGGGATTGCTGCGCTGATCAAGGCCGCCAGTCCGCGCCTCGGCCCGGGTGAGATTTGGGAGATCATGCGAGACACGGCGCACACCAAAGCAAGAGGCTCGGTTCACCGCTGGGTGAATGCCCAAGGGGCCGTCCAACGTGCCCTTGGTGGAGCGCCGCCCTTCGTCCGGATCGAGAGGCCCACGGCCGACGAACGATTCTCGATCGGGGGCAGCGTGCCGCTCAGCTGTGACGTGCAAGACGACGACGGCATGGACGACGTGACGGTGGCGTGGGCGAGCGATCTCGATGGCAGCATCGGTGCGGCGTCCTCGTTCACCAGCGCAACGCGCCTTCGCTCGGGTGTGCACGAGATCACGTGTACCGCGACCGACGGTCGCTTCACCGTGAGCGATAGCGTCCAGATCTCGGTTGGCAACGAGGCTCCGACGGTCGTGATCACTGCACCAACGGGTTCCGACCCTCTGTACACTGGCAACGCGATCGCTGTGACCGCGGACGCCTACGACGTCGACGCGAACCTCGACGATGTCTATTGGCAGGTGATCAACGACTTCGGTTTCCCGACGGGGTGGACGGCCACGGGCCGTGAAGCGACGATCCCGAGGGGTCACCTGGCGCCAGGCCGATACACGCTGGTCGCGACCGCCTACGACACGGAGGGTGAGCGAGCGCAGGATACGAGGAGGCTCGTCATTCAGGCGAACCCCAGCAACCTCGGCCCGAGCATCAACAGCTTGTCCGCCATCGCGACGCCAACCGACCCGTATGACACCGACCTGGCATACTGGGCCGACGCCTGCACGTTCGACGTGAACGGAGATGGCCGGGTCGACGGGGCCGACCTCTGCCAGCGCCTCCGTTTCGTCGCCGACGTCACCGATGATCACGATCCAGTGAGCGCGTTGACGTTCCAGTGGAACGTCTACGAAGAAGGCGTCCTCGTCGACTCCTTCATGACCAGCACCCCAACCATCACGCTCGACTTCGAAATAGGACAACACTCGATCGAGCTCGTCGCGTCGGACACGGAATCCGCGTCGAGTCAGCGAGCTCTCAGCGTCACGGTCATTACCCTGTTCTAGAGACGGAGAAACGACCCCAACCCCAGCGCGCCGTGCGGTCCTCGAGCCGCGCGGCGCGCTCTTTCATGTCGGTAGCCCCTCGATCATTTCGTGACGTTCAGCTTCAGCTTCTTCTTCTGGCCCGGCCGGAGTCGGATGGTTTGAGTGACCGTAGGCTCCCCCTGGCCGGCGCCGATTCGATAGCGGCCGGGCTTGAGCGAGAGGTTCTTCAGTGGCGCGGTTCCCCGTGGCTTCCCGTTGATCCAGACGTCGCCCCAGGGGTAGACGACGACAGTCAGGCTTGCGGGTGCCTGGAGCGCCGGCTCCGCGCGCGGTTCTGGCTTCGGCTGGGCGCTCGCTGCCTCGGACTCGTCGGCCGAAGTTGGCGGCTCATCGATCTTCGACTCTTCGGGCTCGACGCCCGGCTCGACTTGGTCGACCGCGACGACCGGCTCGGCTTCGAACTCACTCGCGGCGGGTAAAGTCTCTTGGCCCGCGTCGCGCGTTGCGCGCCAGGCCAGCGCGCCCCCGGCCAACAGCGCGACGGTGAGCAACAACGCCGTGACCGCTCTGCTCCGTCGTCGCCCTGGCAACGTGCCGGTCACCAACGATTCCGATTGGACTGGGCTTGGTGGCTCAGGCGCGGGTGGTCTGCTCTCGGCCCAACGCTCGACCTGCTTCTGTCCTTCTCCTGCGCCAACGATTCCGCTGATCTGTTCGCCTGCCTCTGCCCCTACGCTGTCTGGCTGATGGGCTGTCGCCTGCTCGCCGAACGCCTGCAGTTCTGCTTCCGCGGGCCGGAGCTCGGCAACTCTCTTGCCGAGCTCGCGCCGAACCCGCGGAACGGGCACGAACGGATCGAGGAGCTCGGTCAACTGTGCAGCGCTCGCGGGGCGCTTGTCGCGGTCCGGTTCGATGAGGCTCTCGATCAACGCGCAGAACTCAGGCGGGGCTCCCGGTGCAAGCGAAGCGAGCGGCTGATGTTGACCCTGCAGGATCAACATGATCGTTGCGGGGTCGTGACCGCCTTCGTAGGGACGCTGCCCGCACAGCGCTTCGAACAGGACAACGCCCACCCCGAAGAGGTCCGCGCGTCCATCCAGCGGCTCGAGTCGCAACTGCTCAGGCGACATGTACGGAATCTTGCCCTTCACGGCGCTCTGTTGCCGCGAGCTCCCTGTGACCGCTTTGGCAACGCCGAAGTCGCTCAGCATGATTTCGCCGTGAATGCTGATGAGCACGTTCGACGGGGAGATGTCGCGGTGGACGATCGCCGCAGCATGCCCGCCATCAAAGCTGCTGTCGCGAGGCGGGTTGTGTGCGTGGTTCAGCGCTGCAGCGAGGTCGTGGCCGAGGAGCGCGACCCGCTCCGGCGAAAGTCGCTGAGCGCTTTCGGCGTCGAGCAGGACCCGGAGGTCCACACCGTCGACTAGCTCCATGGCCATGTATGCACGGCCTGCGATTTCTCCGAAGTCGATGACACCGACGATGTTGCTGTGACGCAACTTCGCGGCGAGTCGCGCTTCGCGTTGAAATAGCTTTACGAACTCCTCGTCTTCGCGAAAGAAGGGCAGTACGAGCTTGAGACACACCCGCTGAGAGAACCCGCTAGGCCCACGCCGGATGGCCACGAAGGTTTCGGCCATTCCACCCATGCCCAGCCGTCGCACCAACGTGTAGGGTCCAATCTCCGTCCCGAGCAAATCGCTTGAAGAGGCATCAAAGTCGATTTTGGACATCGGCTCGGGTCATCCCTTTCGTTCTTTGAACCTCTCCGTGTCGATGTCGAGCCGTCCCATTCGGCTGATCAAGCCGGTGCGCGGGATATCCAACATGCGCGCGGTTCGTGCAACGATACCATGGCAGAGAGCTAGCGCATCTTCGATGACGGCTCGCTCCGCCGATTCTAGGTCTTGCTGTTGGTCGGTCAGTTTCCGCCAACGGTCCCGAATGTCGTCGTGGGCTGCAGGGCGCACCGACTGCGGGCCAGAGGACGTCGGAAGCTCACTGACGCCCAGCTCTAAGTGCTTTGCCTCGATGACGGGATCCCCGTCTCCCGCCGTGCGGACTCGGTTTCGGGCGCGCTTGAGTACCGCCTCTAGCTCGCGAATGTTGCCTTCCCAAGGGAGCTTCGGCGACAGAAGAGCGTCCATCGCACTTCCGTCGAGCTCCCAGCTCGTTTTTGGGTCGATTCGATGAAGGTAACCGACGGCGATGTTGGGGATGTCCCAGCGGCGTTCGCGAAGTGGAGGCAAAACGATCGGTACGGCGGCGAGCCGGTAGTACAGGTCTTGACGAAACACCTTGTCGGCGATGGCCTGCTGTATGTCGCCGTTGGTCACGGAGATGATGCGCAGACTCGCCGTCTTGGGCTGCGGCCCCTGATAGCCGAGCGGCCGGTACGAACCGAATTGGGTGAAGTCGAGAAGCAGTTGCTGCGCGTGGTGCGTTAGGTTGAGCACCTCGTCGAAGATCAGGGTGCCCTTGTCTGCGTATTCGACCAGGCCTTTGCGTTTGGACACCGCACCGGAGAACGAGCCGCGTTCATGGCCGAAGAGCTCGGATGTGATCGTGTTTAAGTCGTCCGCGAGCCCCAACGTCGCCCGCACGATGGGGGTTTGGTTGCTCGCGTGTGCAAACGCCGTGGCGAGCTGAGTCTTGCCGGTGCCGGACTCGCCGAGGATCATGATCGACTCGTCACCTCCGATGGCAGAGCGGAGCTCTTGACCGATGCCGGCCATGCTCTCTGGGGCGAGAAGCTCGTCGAGCGTGAGCTGCGCACCACTGGGCTCGGTCGCTCGCTCGGCGCGCAGATCCTCCCGGGTGTCTTCGATGACCGTCTGCTGTGCAATGAGGCCTCCAAGCAGTGCGCCTGCTGTTTCCACCACGCCGACGACCGCTTCGCTGGTGCCCTGATCCTTGCCGAACTCCAAGTAGAGTGCGCCGATCAGGCTTCGGCCTTGTGACGAGGCGGTCGGGAGCGACCACAATGGCACGGCAATGAAAGAGCCGTCCGGCGCGTAGGGAACGGGGCCGGCAACCGTCTTGAGCTTGGACTGCACCAGACCGAGCACGTCGCTCACATGCGCTGCGAGGACTGCCGGGGCCACGCCGCGAAAGTTCGTCGTCCGCGAGCGGTGCATGGGTCCGCCGCCTTTGGTTTCCAGGGTGCTCCAGGCGGAAGCCGCACCAAGCTGCACGCACAATGCTTCGAGTGTCTCTTCGATGAAGCGCCCGCGATGGAGCCCGGTGACGGAGGCTTCCACGACGTCGCGCACTCGCGGCCATGGCTCTGTCGGGTTGCTGGAGGACATCGACGCTACCGAGACTACATGCTCGCCGGGGCAACGACTACCCCTCCGCGATGTTGTTGATCCCGAGTTTCCGAAGCTGTGATAATACCGCGCCATGCGGCTGACCTCGTTGACGTTCCTCTGTTGGTGCCTGCTGGTTTCGTTGGTTTCCGCACAAGCGGAGAGCGGATGGGTGATCGTGCCGAGCCACTCCGGCGCGCCAGCCGACTGGATGGACGCGGCGGTATTGGACCTTCGCACCGAGCTCGTCGGTCGAGGCGCAACGGTTTGGTCCCAAGAGCAGGCTGCCACCGAGCTCGAGATGAAGGTTTCTGCGCCGGCGTCGAAGCTCGAGGACCGCGAGATCCGCCGTTGGATCTCGCTATCCGACGCGGCGGTCGACGACCTCGCGGAAGGCGAGCATCGCAGGGCCCTAAACAAGCTCAATTCGGCGCAGGCAATATCGCGAAAAGCAATCGAAGAGCTCAACCGCGAGCCCGAACGCTCTAGGCGGGTCTTCGACACTTGTCTTTACCTCGTACGTGCGGAGCTCGCGACGCAATCTGCGTCGCGCGCAAGGGCTGTCGTGCGGGAGTGCAGGCAGCTGGTTCCTCGCGGACAGCCGAGCCCTCAAATGCATCCGCCCGCCGTAACCGATTTGCTCGATCAGGTCGATGCTCTGCTGGCTAAACAGACCGGAGAGCTTCGTGTGGAAAGCACTCCTTCCGGATGTGCGGCACGCCTCAACGGATTACTTCTCGGCGAGACACCCGTCTCGATCGGGGATTTGTTTCCTGGCAACTATCGCGTTCAGGTCGAGTGCAGCAAGGACACTCGCGGTCGCGTGCACGCGGTGACCGTCGGCGCAGGGAAGACGCAGCATCGCGTCGACTGGCGCTTTGATGACGTCATCGAAAGCAGGCCAAGCCTTTCGCTCGGTTATTCGAACACCTCCGAGGAGCGCGAGCGCCGGGTGCCAGACGCTCGGCGGCTTACCATGGAGATCGGCGCCGGCGCGGTCGTTCTCCTTTCGATGCCCACTCTGGACACGCTCGAGGTCGAGCTGATCGAAATCGAAGAGGCGGAATCGTCGGTGCCGCTCGCGCTCGTGCGGCTTTCCGCGGGAGCTGAGGGGCCCCGCAAGCCGGATCTCCGTTTGGCCGCGCGCGCCTTGACCGACCGTCGATGCATGGACTTCACGTCGCCCGAGCCGGCTGCTCTGCCCTGCAAAGGCCGCGAGCCTGCGGGTGCGGTTCCCGCAGCGACCGACGCGTGGCCTGCCCATCGTCGGCCGCGCGGCCAGTTCATCGCTGGCCTCACGCTCGTCGGGGTCGGCGTAGCAGGCCTCGCGACGAGCTATGCGCTTCTCATACCACGACGCGACGCAGCGATGGACTGGGTCAACGTAGTCGACATGGGCGGGCAGGACACGTCTGCCCAGCAGAAGTGGTTCGACCTCCGAGGGGCGATCATCGCAACCGGGTCGGTCAGCGCGGCAGCGTTGGTTGCCGCGATGCCACTCGCGTTACCGGAACGCGAAAAGACTCCCTGGTGGGCATGGGTTTCTGGCGGTGTAGGACTGGGCTTGGCGGGATTCTCGATCGCGTGGGGCGTCACCGCTGAGGCAGAGCCGTCTACCTCGTGCTCCACTCAAGACCTCGATACCGTCGAAGTGCGTAGCTGCGTCAATGGGGGACAACAAAGGAGCGCTGCGTTGCTTACGGGCTTGACTTCCGCGCCTCTCATCACGATGCCGTTGGTCTACCTGTTCCGACCGAGTCGAGCTCAGCTCGAGCCGCGAGTCGTGGTGGGACGCACCGGAGCCCACTTGGCGCTCCAAGGCCAGTTCTGACAGGCCGCCAAAGTCCGAGACATCGGAGCGTCAGTGACGACGGCGCAGACTAGCTCTTGCGAGAACTGGAGTTAGCCTCCCTGCGTGGGACTCGACGCGGAGTATGGCTCGGGGCTTCTAGCCCTTTTCCTTGGATCGCAGAAATCGCTCTAGGGCTTCTCCAACTACGGCGGATAGCGTCTGCCTCGTGGTGGCGGCGTGGACGCGCAAGCGAGTCACGAGCTCAGGATCGAGCCGGACGAACAGACCCTCGCTCGTGGTGGTGTCGGCCTTCTTTGGCATGGCAGCAGTGTAGCCTTTTGATAGGGATCTAACAAAACTGTGTGATTGTATGATTTGTTGATTGCGAAAACATTATTACTGTAGCTAGATTGCTATCAAATAAGCGAGGGGTTATGAAAAATGAAAGGTTTCTATTCGGTTCTGATGGCGCTGGCATGCGCATTTCGAAGCTTGGAATCTACGTAGTCGCGTTTGGGCTGCTTGCCGCCGCGATGGGGTGTGGGGATAGCGCTCCGTTTCCGCCGGCGTATAGCCCGGTGGACGGGCCTGTGGGCGACGGTGCGGACCGTGAAGACTCTGCAGGAGCCAGTTTTCTCGCGCTCGCTGGCAAGTTTTCTTTTGGTGGGGGACCGAACGCACCGCACTTGCTCGAGGTGACGGGAGTGACGCCGGTGAGGCTCACCGGGGACGGTAGCGAAGTCGCCCTCGCGCCTCACGAAGCGCTGATGAGCCTGACGATCGTGCAATGGAACCTGGACGGTGAATCGGACACCCACACCCTGCTCGAGGGTGCGCGCATCACCGTGCCTTTCGACGTGGGCAGCGTAGGTTTCGGATTTGGGCGACAGCTCGAGCTCCAGTTTCGCTTGAGCGCGAACGACTACGACGTCCGGTGTAATCTCGTGTTCGATGCGGATGGCAATGTGTCGGGCGCCGCTCGCGTGGACGCAGGGGTGGGTTTCGAGTTTGGTGAGTTGCTGTGCCCCGACGAGCGGAATGGTTTCGGGATCGTCATCGGCTTCCGAGTTGCGGAAAATCCGCGCCCACCGAACCTCCCTTCCGAGGCAGACTTCGTTTGCGATAGCACGCCACTTCCAACGCGCGGACAAACCGCCGTGGGCTCGATTTCCTGTCCCTCGCTCGACGTGAACGGTTTGCCTGCGTTCCAGGTGCGCGTATGGGCGGAACCGCTCGGGCCGATCGGCGGAGAGACGGAGTTCAGCGTGCAAGCGCAGTTGATCAATCCTGAAGAGATCGTGAACGTCTACCGTGATTTTATTGGCGTGGTAGTGCTCGCCGAGGCGACCATCGAGTTGGCGCAGATCGACGGGAGCAACCCGATCACGGTTGCCGTCGATGGGCCCTGCGAGCTCGACTACACCCTTGGCGGGAGCGGAACACCCGGCCCAGTCGAGATGACCACCCGCATCGAGACCGCGCGATGGACCGCCACGAACGACTCGATCACGGTAGAGGCCACCGAGATGACGTTCTTTCTCGGCAGCCCCGCCGTGACCGCCACGACATATCCCGTGCCGAGCCCTGGCTGCCAATGGGTGGATGTGCCGCGGTTGACATTTGACGCGGCCGACGGGCTCTAAGCGCGCTGATCGGTTTCAGGACCGTGGGTTGAGCCAGGTGTAGCTGGCGCGCAGGACTTCTTGGCCGCCTTCGAGGATGGGGTCGCCGTGGGCGAGTGCGATCTTGTCGATGGGGTGCTCGAGGATGGCATCGATGCTCTTGCGTCCCGCGCGCTTGTCTCGGAACGCGAACCGCAGAGCGCGACTCAGCCCGGGCTTGCCGAGGACCCCGTTGACTTTGAGATAGGTGCGCGTGAACCAATGGTCTGACGTTTTGAAGTTCTCGATCAGGTCGGAACAGAGGAGCGTGCCGGAAGGATGGTGTACGAACGCGGTCTCGTTCAGGATGGTGCCGTCGATCGGCATGGCTTCGAGCTCACCGCGCCAGCTTGGGTCTGCAGAGGCGCCGAGGATCGCATCTGCGCGCAAGTCCGGGCGCTTCTTCTCGAGCCCGGGCGCAAGGTGCACCTTGGCCAAAGGATAGAGCTCGCTCGCCGGCTTTGCGTACACGTGATGAAAGAGATTGGGAGCGACGATATGCCCGACAGGCCCGAGGGCATCGATGTCAGCCTTCATCGTATCGTCGATCGCGATTGGCGAATGCATGAAGAGCGTGCCGTCGCCCAAACGGACGATCGTCATACGCGCGCCAAACTGCAGGCCGTAGAAACTCTTGGGAGTGTCGGCGACCCAGACGTTGTCGGTGAGTTGGTTGAGCATGGGACGGGTATAGGGTCGTTGGGGGGCGGCTGGCTAGGCCCTGATTCGAGCTGTGAACCGATCCACAACCGAAAAAGAGAAACCAGCTTCGCGGCGGTCCTTACCTGGATCTACCTCGAGCACATTAGGTAGTGTTGGTCCTAGGGCCATATGAACGAAACACTCTTGGTGCTCTATTTCCCCGTTTGGATTGCCTGCGTGATTGGAACGTGGCTCTTCTTCAGAGGACGGGATCCGGCATTCAAGAAGCGTTGGTATCGCCACGCGTACGCGTTCAACATCACTGTCATCGGCGGCATGATCGTTCTGATGACGATTCCGCACTGGGAAGCATTCGTGATTTTCACTGCGGCGGTCCTGTTCTTCATGTGGATTGCCCTCTTTCGGACTCGCATCTGCCCCAGTTGCGGGAAGGTCTGCCAGCCAGAGTACCTGATCACCCCGCAGAAGTTTTGCAGCAAGTGCGGGGCTGCCTTGGATTGAAAAGCAGCCCCAACCGACGATGATCAATCCCTCAGCCGACCCAAAACGCTTTGCTTCCTACGAGCGTGAGCTTGCCCATCAGGAACGCGAGGCCGGCGATCATGACGCCGTTGAGGATTCCGCCGACGTGGGCGGGGACCCAGCCGTTGCATTCTTTGTTCGATCGCTGGGTTGCGGCATATCCTTGACGCCAACCTGAGAGGGGTTGTTGGGAGAGGCAGAAGCATGACGCAGCAATTCGGCGGGAAACCGTCTCACGTCCCCGGTATCGTCTTGTTTCTGACGCTCTGGATCTTATCGCTGGCGTTTGCGGCACCCGTGTTTGTCGACTTCCGCAGGACCGGCGATCTCAAGCTGGCCGGGAGCCCCCTCGAGGGAGTGGAGGCGGTCGTGGTCGCGACGATTCTCGTCTTGATCCCCGTCACGATGCTTGCCCTGGCACTGCAGCGCATCCATCGCTACTTCCGCGACGCCCGCCGGAACGGGCCACCCGGCGAGTGAGGTGACCAGTCCTGCCGCCAGCGTGATATCCGAGCGGAGGAAGCCCGAACGACAGCCGGAGACCTCGATGTTTGCGGGGTAGGAAACGGTCGGTTCCTGCAAGAACGACTCGGTCCCATTGAGCACGATGAGCCCATCGTCGCTGTAGTTCACGTACTCGATCGACACCCCGGCGCTTAAGCCGGTGCCTAGGACGTCCACACGCGCCTCCCCGAATACCTGTCCCGGTACGACATGGAGCCCAAGGTCACGGGCCGGCTGCCCAACGACAGCCCGAGTGTGCTGCATGCGCGAATTGAGTTGCTAGCAAAGAAGCGAAAGGAATACCGTCGTGGAGTGTCGAATCGTCCGCTTATCGTCTTTGCGAACATTGTAGTACTCGTTTTCTTCATTCTGGTCAGCTGCACAGAAGAGAGCACCAATGCAGAGCCAGATCCCGTGGTCGGACGGTGCGCCGACATTGAACCGCTTCGCAAGCCGCTCTTCGGCGATACGCACGTTCACACGACGCTGTCTCACGACGCGAACATTACCGGAACACGCCTGGGGCCCGAGGGCGCGTACCGTTATGCGCGCGGCGAACCGGTGGGAATCCAACCTTTCGACGAAGAGGGAAATGCAACGCGTACAATTCAACGCTCGCGACCACTCGATTTCGTGGTGGTTTCGGATCACGCCGACTTCTTCGGCACGGTAGTCCAGTGCACTGACCCGACGGCCCCCGGATATGACGACCCCGTGTGTGAGATCTTTCGGGGCGATCCGGTCTCGGCGTTCGCTAACATCGGTATTTTCTTGTCTGCCCCTCCAGAGGCCGCCAGCTACCCCTCGCTGTGCGGTTCGGACGGTTCGATCTGCATTGAAGCGGGCTTGGACGTGTGGCAATCCTCGATCGACGCTGCGAACGCCGCCAACGACTCTTCCGACGCGTGCGAGTTTACAGCGCTCGTCGGATACGAATGGACCGGCAATCCGGTATCGAACAACCTGCATCGCAACGTGATCTTTCGCGGCGGTAACGTCCCTGAGAGAGCGGTCGGCTACTTTGATGAGCCCTTTATCGAGGGGCTCTGGGAACGCCTTCGAACGGAATGCATTGAAGGCATCGACGGCTGCGAGGTTCTGACGATTCCGCACAACCCCAATCTGTCCTCGGGGACGTTCTTCGAGCCGATCGATCGCAACGGTCAACCGATCGACGCGGCCTACGCCAACGAGCGCGCGTTCATGGAGCCCCTGATCGAGATTTATCAGCACAAAGGAGAGTCGGAGTGCCTGCCAGGCCAGAGCAGCTCAGACGAGCTATGTGGCTTCGAGAAACTTCCATTCACGAATTTTACGGACATCGCGCTGAACATTTTCCACGATCCGTCTCCCAAGGACTTCATCCGACAAGCTCTCGGAGAGGGAATGAGGCTCGAGGGCGTTCTCGGAGCAAACCCCTTCAAGCATGGAATCGTTGCGAGCACCGACACGCACATCGCAGCTCCTGGCAGCGCGGATGAGCGAAACTACCCAGGACACTCGAACGTTGGGGCCGGTGCGTCGTCCGACGCGCTACCACCGGGACTTCTCGACAATCCGTACAACAGCGCGGGCGGGCTGGCCGTTGTCTGGGCCGTCGAGAACTCACGTGAGGCAATCTTTGATGCGATGCGACGACGAGAGGCGTATGGAACCAGCGGGCCCCAGATCGTCGTTCGGTTCTTCGGCGGTTGGGACCTTCCGGCTGACATGTGTGATCGCCCCGATTTCGCAGAGATCGGCTACGAGAGTGGCGTTCCGATGGGTGGCGACCTGAGCGAGCTCCCAGGAGCCAACGCAGCGCCCGTTTTCTCGGTCTCCGGCCGACGAGATCTGGGCACACCCGAACAGCCGGGAACAGCGCTTCAGCGCCTTCAGGTCGTAAAGGGCTGGATCGACCCAGCGGGGGAGTTTCAAGCGCAGGTGTTCGACGTGGCAGGAAACCCAGACAATGGCGCAACCGTCAACGTCGACACGTGTGACCCTGACGCCGGAACGGGCGGTTTCGATGAACTGTGCGCGACCTGGACCGATCCTAGTTTTGATCCCGAGCAGCCCGCCTATTACTACGCACGAGTGATCGAGAACCCCACCTGTCGTTGGAGCCAGTACGCCTGCAACGCCGCCGGCGTCGATTGCGGCGATCCCGCCACGGTGACCGAAGGCTTTGAGGGCTGCTGCGACACCAACGTTCCTCAGGCCGTCCAGGAGCGCGCGTGGACATCCCCGATCTGGTATTCGCCCAGTTGACATACGAACTACTCCACGGACGAGAACAGACCTTGGCAAGCGCATGGACTACGACGTCATCATCATCGGTAGCGGCTTCGGCGGGAGCGTCCCCGCGCTTCGTTTGACTGAAAAAGGCTACCGAGTCGTGGTGCTCGAGCAAGGGCGGAGTGTCTCGCCTGACGACATGCGGGCAGCCGATCGGAGCATGCGGAAGCTGTTTTGGATCCCTCAGCTCGGCTTTCACGGTTTTTTCGTTCAGCACATCTTCAGGCATGTCGGCATTGTGGGCGGCGTCGGCGTCGGCGGAGGAAGCTTGGTCTACGCGGCGGTGTTGTTGAAGCCCGGCGACGCGTTTTTTGAAGACCGTGCCTGGGCGGGTCTCGGGGTCGATTGGAAAGAAGAGCTCTCCCCGCATTACGCCACTGCCGAAGCGATGCTGGGACGAACGCCCAACCCCGACTACGGCAAGATGGACGATTGGCTGCGCGCAACCGCCGAAGCAATGGGGGCAGGTGAAACGTTTGGCCCCGTCCCGCAGGGGATCTACTTCGGGGAAGCAGGCGAGACCAAACCTGACCCGTTTTTCGACGGCGCGGGCCCGGCGCGAACCGGCTGCACGCGTTGCGGAGGATGCCTGACCGGCTGCGCCGACGGCGCGAAGAACAGCCTCGACAAGAACTACCTCTATTTGGCGCGGAAGCTCGGGGCCGAGGTTCTGTCGGAGCGAAAGGTGGTTTCAATCCGGCCACTCGAAGGGGGCGGCTACGAAATTCAAACCGTGAACCCGCTGCGTCGGGGACAGGATCATCCACCGCTTCGTGCGCGGCGCGTGATCGTATCCGCCGGGGTGGTTGGGACCCTTGATCTACTGTTCAAATGCCGGGACGAGCTCGGAACCCTTCCCGAGATCTCGTCGAGGCTGGGTGACGTGGTGCGAACCAACAGCGAAGCGATCGTGTCTGCGCTCTCACCAAACCCCGATGATGACCTCACGTACGGTGCCGCGATCTCCTCGCATTTCCACGCCAACGCGCACACCCACATCACGCAGAACCGTTTTCCACCAGGTTACGACTTCATGCGGTGGTACATGGGACCGCTCATCGATGGCCCAAAGGCTTTCGGCCGCGCCATTCGCACGATCGTCGCCATCGTGTTGCACCCGATCCGAATGCTCCGGGCACTGTTCGCACGCAATTGGCACAAGCGGATCACCGTGTTGACCGTGATGCAAAATCTCGACAGCCAAATCGCGTTTCGCCGAGGCCGGCGACTGCTTTGGCCCTTCAAGCCTGCGCTGCACTCCACGGTAGGCCCAGGTGGCGGCACGCCAGCATACATCCCCGAGGCCAACGAGGCCGCCCGCAAGCTCGCCGAGCACATCGGCGGAACCGCCCACAACAACGTGCTCGAAAGCGTTGGAAACCTGTCGGTCACCGCTCATATCCTCGGCGGATGCGCGATGGCCGCAACGCCCGACATCGGCGTGGTCGACATCGACCACCAGGTGTTCGGCTACCCGGGACTCTTCGTAAGCGATGCTTCCGCGATCCCGGCCAACGTTGGCGTCAATCCCGCGCTGACGATCACCGCCCTTGCCGAACGCTTCAGCTCGCGCTTTCCAGCGAAGGACGGAAGATCGGCCCCGGTGCGAAAATCGCCGGCGACGCGCACGTGACCCTGTGCCGGTGCCAGGTCCCACACGGTCCTCAACGCCCTGGGCGCAGCGCTCGCACTGATCAACTGGCCAATCGAAATCGACGTTGACGCTGCCTAGCACCGCCTACGTCGGCTTGCTGTGAAGGGAACCTCGTCGTGTCCGGCGTGGCACGCGATGGCACACCCGCATACCCTTGCATACCCTGGAAATGCTGGAGTTTCGCGGTTCCCGCGTTGGCATCGATGTTGCTTTAAGGGTAGTTGTCTCTTGTCCAGCGAGGACGACATGAAACGAGTTTGCCTAGCCATCATCGCTGTCACGGTGGGCCTTTGGGGTTGTGGCGGGGCCGGGGAAGCTCTCGGCACCGAGGGGTTCATCTGCAGCATCGAGGGGAACACCTACACGCTCAAAGAGGCGGCTGAAGGGGGACACGAGGCCCGGCACCGCGGTCGATGCGACGATCCGATGTACTGCGAGGCGCCGACCGATTGCTTCGTCGGTGACCGGTGTATGCCGACGGTCGCCCCGGCAGACGAAGGGGGAGCAGGGTTGCTTGCGAATGAACCCGTCCCGCACTGGTGTGTTCCTGGCCCTACGCACTGCAACTGTCCCACCGTGTACCAACCGGTCTGCGGCACGGATGGCCGCAACTACGTAAGCGCGTGTGAAGCCGCCTGCGCCGGGGTAAGCATTGCGCACGAAGGGTATTGCGAGGAACCGCCTGGAGCTGCCTGCGTCCGCGGTGGATGCAGCGGGCAACTCTGCGTCGAAGAGGGTATGGACATCGCCAGCACGTGCGAGTGGCGCCCCGTGTACCAGTGCTACCAAGAAGCCACTTGTGAGCGTCAGCTCAACGGACAGTGCGGATTCACGCCCACACACGAGCTGGTCGAGTGCCTCGAGCAGTTCGGCGAGTGCCAAAGCAACGACGACTGCCCGGGCCGCTTGATCTGCTACCCGCCGACCAAGACCTGCCAGCCGAGCTGCGAGATCTACTGCTTCCGGTATGACCCGGTGTGCGGGACGGACGGCGTCACCTACGCTTGTGGCGTCGCCGATGCGCACTGCCATGGCGTCGAGGTCGCGTATGAGGGGGAGTGTATCCCGGGTCCGATGTGCGGTGGCTTCAACACGGGCACATGCGCAGACCCAAGCCTGAGCTGCGAGTGCTGCCCAATCGGCGGTCCCGCACAGAGCTGTCTCTGCTCGACGCCCTGCCACAGTGATGACGACTGCACTGATTCGAGCCGGCCGACATGCAACCGGCCCGACTTCGTCGGTTCGACGGGCTTTTGCGCTCCGGCAGCGTTCCAGTGCTGCTGGTTCTGTTTCTGAGCTATCCTGGTTTGCTGCCCGAAGCGCCGCTTCGTCCGAAGAGGCCGGAGAAAAAGCCTTCGCCCCGGGACTTTCGAAGTAGCCACTGCGCCTTCTTGGTCAACGCCGAACCGGGAAGCGCGCCAACACGCACATCCAAGATCTCGCCGTTGTTCACGAACAGCAACGTGGGCACCGAGTGGATGTTGAAGGGCTGGGCCAGCGACGGCTGGCTTGCGGTGTTGATCTTAACGAAGCGAATCGGCTCATCTTCGAGCTCGTTGGCTACCAATTCGAAGTGCGGCGCCATTGCCATGCACGGCCCGCAGGAGGGCGACCAAAAGTCGATGATGGCGGCCCCGCCGTCCTCGCTCATCAGGGCTTCGAGCTCCTGGCGCGTCGTCAAGTCTTCGATCATAGAAGCTCTGTAGCACATGCGTTTGAGTTACTCTCCGTAGGATGCGATTCAGGTCCCCGGTCACGGCCGAGAGCGCTAGTCCAAAGGAGACACGATGACCGAGCTGTCCTCCCACCACGTGCCCGTCAACAACCTCCGCATTCACTACCTCGAAGCTGGCTCGGGCCCGCCCGTCCTGCTCATCCACGGCTTTCCGACGTCCTCGCACCTCTGGCGCAACGTCATGCCGGAGCTCGCCAAGACGCACCGGGTGATCGCGATCGACCTCCCAGGCTACGGCCTTTCCGACAAGCCGTTGGATGTGAAGTACGACTTCTTCTTTTTCGAGGAGGTGCTCGAGGGGTTTGTCGACGCGCTTGGGATCGGGGAGACGGGGCTTGCGGTGCATGACCTTGGAGGGCCCGTGGGGTTGTTTTGGGCATTGCGGCATCCGGAGCGGGTGAGGCAGCTCGTCATTCTGAATACACTCCTCTACCCGGAGACGTCGTGGGCGGTGAAGCTCTTCCTGATCGCCTTGCGAACGCCGGGGGTGCGCGACTATTTGGTGAGCCAAAAGGGGCTCGTCGCTTCGATGAAGTTCGGCGTGGTGCACAAGGGCCGGCTCAACCGCCAAGCGCTTACTCCCTACACGGCGCCTTTCAAAGACGCGCCCGCACGCCAAGCATTGATCAAGGCAGGCTCCGGCCTCCACATCAAGGGCCTCGCCGAAATCGCCCAAAAGCTACCGACGCTCAAAGCCCCGGTCCGTATCATCTATGCCGAAAACGACCGCGTCCTCCCTGACATCGCCAAGACCATGGAGCGCGTGAAGCGAGACCTGCCCGGGGCCGAGGTGACGGCGTTGCCCAACTGCGGGCACTTCTTGCAGGAAGATGAGCCACAGCGGCTCGGGGAGTTGATGGCGGAGTTCTTCAACCGGCGGTAGCGGTCGCCAACGGCCTTCCAGCGTCGCCTGCCATCAGAGGCGTTGCAGGTACTGAATCGCTTCGTTTGCACTGCCGCGGAGGCAAGCGTTGGTGTTGACCCTCTTTCTTCCGAGGCCACCCCTGGGCCGGTTTCTGGCTTTGCGCAGCGCGGGAATCGCTTTCTTGCTGCCGAGGGCGCGAAGGTTTGCGACGGCTTCCTTGCGATCTGGACAGGTTTCTCCCTGCTGCAGGTCGAGCGTATAGGAATCTAGGCGGTCGATTCGGTCGCTCAGGCCTACCTCTTCGGCGACCTTGACGGCTTTGTGCCGTCGACGTGGCTCCTTCGACGAAGAAGCGAAGTCGATGAGCTGATCGGCCGCCGTTTGGTCGCCCGCCGTGGAGACCAACATGCCCAGGAAGTCCAGCGCCGCATCGACGACATCAGGGGGAGACTTTTTGTCCAGCATCCGCTCGACATTGGCGCGCATGCGCTTGTTGTTGGCAAGTTCGGGATCGAGAGAGAGGGCCTTCTCGTAGGCGATCAGAGCCTGCATGCTGAGCTCTTTGTTGGCCTGCGCATGACCGAGGCTCATGACCGCGTAGGGCTCTTCGGGCGCCGGGGTGTCGGGGCCCGTGCTCCCGAACGCGAGAGCAAGACCGGCTGTCAGGGCGATGACCACTATCGCAGCTGCCAGCATTCGCTTGGTTGGCTTCTTTTTGGGGACTACGCGAGCAAACCGAGTCGTAAGCAATGCGCGAATGCGATGGATGTCGAAGGGGGGGATCTCGCGAAGCCCAGAGCGGAGTCGATCTTTGCCCCGCACGATCTTGTCGATTCGCTGGATGTAATCTTTGGCGCTGCCGATACGGTCGTCCGGCTTTTTTTCGAGGCCGTGGAGGATGAGCCGCTCGACCGCGTCGGGAACGTCGACGTCCGGTGCCACGTCTGCGAACCTGGGGACACTCTGCGAAACATGCATGCGTAGGAGCGCGCCGACATCGTCCGTGTCGAACGGAGGGACGCCCGTGATCATCTCGTACAGCATGACCGACAGGGAGTAGAGGTCGGCTCGCCCGTCGATCGGGAGCCCATATGCCTGCTCGGGTGCGATGTACGTCGGGGTGCCGATGGCAACCCCTTGCTGGGTCAGCTTGGCGTCATTGACCAGCAGCAGCGTGTCCGATTCGGGTTTCGCGTCATCGTGCAAGAGCTTTGCGATTCCAAAATCGAGGATCTTGGCGAAGTCGGGGTCGCCGTCCTGCTCGACGAGAATCACGTTTTCCGGTTTGACGTCGCGGTGAATGATCCCCGCATCGTGGGCATAATCGAGAGCGCTGAGCAGGTGACGGCCGATGTGAAGCGCGCGTTTCCAGTCGACCCTCGTCTCCCGCTCGAGCAAGTCGAAAAGCAGCACGCCATCCAACAGCTCGAGCACCATGTAGAAGGTGCCATCGCTGAGCTTTCCGAAGTCCGAGACGTTCACGCAGTTCGGGTGATCCATACGCCCGATGGCAAACGCCTCTCGCTCGAAGCGCTTGATCATCTCGTCGATGTCCTCGACCTCCGGATGCAGCAGCTTTAGTGCCAATGGCCGCTGAATCGAGACGTGCTCCGCGAGATAGACGCACCCCATACCGCCGGAGCCGAGAACCCCGGTGATACGGTAACGGGAATCCAAAATGTCCCCGATCTGCGGTGTCTGAGAATCCCGGGTCGCCAGTAGCCCTTGCGCCCCAGCCCCCCCTAAAATGCCCACTCATCCATTATTGCGAAAAAATTGAGCCCCCGCCGGTGCGTTTGGCACCTACCTGTTGCAGGCGCGAAAAATGGGGCAAAGACCACAAGAACCTACTGGAATCCGTGGTCGGCCATGAAGAATCCTACAGCCGTCGGGCTCAACCCCTCACCCCTGCCTGCCTGCCTTGCACTCTTCGCGTGCCTCGCGCTCCCGGCATGCACTGGCTCGACGAACACCGATCGCAACCTACCAGCCCCGCCCGCCGACGCCCCCTTAGCGGTCCTGGTCGATCCATTCATCGGCACCGCCGGCGACGGGATGACTTTCCCGGGCGCGATCGTGCCTTGGGGCATGGCATCGCCAAGCCCGCACACCGTGCTCACCACGGCGGCCGATGCGCTTGAGGGGCTCTTCGTGAACGGCGGGTATCGCTACGGAGAGCCGAAGATCCATGGCTTTGGGCTGACGCATCTGAGCGGGGTAGGCTGCCCGGATCTCGGCTTGCCCGTCGTCGCGCCAACGACGGGTGACGTTCCATTGAGCTTCGACGACTACGGTGCTTCGTATCGCAACGAGGTCGCCTGGGCCGGCTACTATGGCGTCGAGCTCGGTAGCGAGACCGACGGCGACTCGACAATCCGTGCCGGGCTCACGGCCACCCCGCGAACCGGGGTTCTCCGCTTCGAGTTCCCCTCAGGCGAGCCCGCAAACATTACGCTCGATGCCGCGCGCGGCATCAGCTGGCGCCGCAACGACGCCCAGATCGACGCGGTCAGTGAAACCGAGATCGTAGGCTCCGCCGGGTTCGGCGGGTTTTGTGCGCAGCAGGGCGGGGGCCGCATCTACTTCGTGGCGCGCGTCGATCGGGCCGCCGACGCATTCGGCGTGGTCGTGTCAGGCACCCGAAGTCCTGCCGTCCAAGCTTCCGGCGACGCCATGGCCTTCCTCCGTTACGACGTCGCTCCCACATCCCCGGTCACCCTCTGGGTCGGCCTCTCCTGGGTGAGCACCGACGCGGCCCGCGCCAACTTAGACGCCGAGCAGCTCCCCTTCGACCAGGCCCGCGACGGTGCCGCACTCGCCTGGCAAGACCGCCTCGGCCGCATCGAAGTGACGGGCGGCTTCGAAGACGACCGCGTTCGCTTCTACACTGCGCTCTACCACGCCTTGATCCACCCCAGCATCGCCCACGATGTCGATGGCACCTACCCGAGGTTTTCGCGCGACGAGGTGGGTAACGCGGGCGGCGCGTCCCGGTTCACGGTGTTCTCGCTTTGGGATACGTATCGCACCGTGCACCCGCTGCTGACCTTGGTGTACCCCGAAATGCAGCTCGCCATCCTCCGCTCCCTGCAAGACATGACCCTCGGCGCCGATGCCCCACCCAAGTGGGAGCTCATCGGCGATGAAGTGCAGATGATGGTGGGCGACCCGGCCAACATCGTCGTTGCCGACTCCTTTGCCAAGGGCCTCACCGACTTCGATGCCGAGGGCCTCTACGACGTGATGAAGAACGCAGCGGACCGCGCCACCCACCGCCCGGGCAACGATACGTACCTCGAGCTCGGCTACGTCCCGATGGAGCGTTCCCGAGAGGTCTGGGGCCCCGTGTCGACTACGCTCGAGTACGGGTTGGCCGACTGGTCGCTCGCACAGTTGGCGGGCGCTCTCGACCGTAACGCCGACGTTGCCGCGCTCGAGGCGCGCGCCGCTTCCTACCGCACTCTTTTCGATGCCGACACGGGCACTCTCCGCCCGAAGAACGTCGACGGGACGTTCCTCGACCCGTTCGACCCCGATGCATTCGAAGACCAAGGGTCGATCCGGCTTGGAGGCCCTGGCTACGTCGAAGGCACCGCCTGGCAGTATGCCTTCTTCGTCCCCCACGACGTGCCTGGCCTCATTGCGCTTCACGGCGAACAAGCGTTCGTCGATCGCCTGCGCTGGGTGTTCGATACCGATCGCTTCGTCATGTGGAATGAGCCCGACATGCACTACCCGTACCTCTTTACGTTTGTCGAAGGGGCGGCGTCGAACACGCAGCGGGAGGTGCGCCGGGCGATCAATCGGTACTTTGGTGCGGGGCCGGATGGGCTTCCTGGCAACGACGACGCCGGTGCGCTTAGCGCATGGTTCGTCTTTTCGGCGATGGGGTTTTATCCAGTGACGCCTGGACTCGCGGAGTATCGCCTTGGGAGTCCGTTGTTTGAGCGGGTGCTGATTCATTTGACTGCGGCGCATCACGCGGGGGAGTCGTTCGTGATCGAGGCCGTCGGAAATGACGCGGAGTCGGTGTTCGTTCGGAGCGCGACGTTGAATGGAGAAGCGTTGACAACGCCCGTGCTTTCACACGGGGCGGTGACGGCGGGTGGCGTGCTGACGCTGGAGATGAGCGGGGGGTGAAGCTCTGGGTTTGGATCGCGGGGATCAGCCTCGCGCTCGGGATGCTGCTGTCCGTCGTTGCGCGGAGCCCCGCTTCGCTCAAGCCTGTAATTGCCGTTTGGTTTCCCGAGATCGCGTGGGTCGATGCGCAGACGCTCTCCGGGTGGATGAACCGCGAACCGTCGGAGCGGCCGGTCATCCTCGATGTTCGCACGAAGGAAGAGTTCGAGGTGAGTCACCTCGAGAGCGCCGTGCGCGCGGAACCGGGGCGCCCTGATATCGCGGCGCTGAATCTCCGGGCGGACTCGACGGTCGTCGTCTACTGCTCGCTGGGCGTCCGGAGTGCCGCGATCGTCGACGAGCTCGAAGCCGCAGGCGTCGCGAAGGTCTACAACTTGGAAGGGGGGATTTTCGATTGGGCGAACGAGGGCCGTCCGATCTTCCGCGACGGCAAGCCCGCTCACCAGGTCCATCCCTACGGCGAACCATGGCGGCTCTACTTGAAGAGCGAGCTGCGCGCGCCGCTGAGCGCCGACTGAGCGCTTCCGTATTTCCGGCCGATTTGTTATCAGCGGTGATGATAGGAGAGGAACGATGGCGAGAATCACGATTTGGTGTTTGGCTGCATTGGTGATGGCACTCGGAGCGGTCGGGTGCGGGGGAGATGACGGAGCGAGCGGCGGTGGTGGTGATTGCGCCCGCATTTGCGGGAGCTCTTGCGTCGCCGAGTTCCTGCCCGCGCAGTCGGGCGATGACTGCGTGCGCGCATGCGAGATGGACACAGGTATCCTAAGCGGTTGCCTGTCCGAAACCGTGTCGGTGCTGGCTTGCCTCGAAACCATCGACTGCGGGCGATCCGGGTCGACCGCGTGCCTCGATCAATCGCTAGCCTTTAGCGACTGCATTTCTCCCTAGCGAGCAGAGTCATGGCTGGCCCATCGAGGATGCGTCTCGCAGTGTTGATAGCTATCGTTGGTGGGGCCGGGCTTGCCTGCAAGTCCTCGGGCGGCTCGTCCAAGGCCAGCGTGGTGAACGACGCGGCGCTCAGCGCATACTTGCAGTCGGTTTCGGACGAGGTCGCGGGTGGGTCCGACTCTACGTATCGCGTCGTGGTGTACGACGCGGATTTCGCGCAGGCGTTCGCCCTGCCGGGCGACGAGATCGCGGTCACGCTCGGCATGTTGGGGTTCATCCAGACCCAGGCGGAGCTCGCCTGTGTGCTCGGTCACGAGATTGCGCACCACCAGCTCGGGCATGTGACTGATTTCTTCGGGGGCGACGCTTCACCTCCGATCGGTGAGTCCCATCCGCTCGCGCGAGGCTGGCCCGAAGCGCAGGAGCAGGCTGCAGACGATCTGGGGCTTTCGCTATGCGCTGCGGCGGGTTATGAGGCGTTGAGCCTTCCGCATTTGCTGTTTCGGGCAGCTCAGGTCGAGTCCGGCGAATCCGTGGACGAGCTCCTCGACGCTGCACCATCAGCAAACTCAGGAGTAGACCGAACGCTCCTCGCCGTGGAGACGATCGGTGATGGCGAGCTCGACGGTGGACGAATCGGCTACCCGGAGTACGACTTCGTGCGCGACTGGCTCGCTGAATCGGATTTCCTGAAGGCAGGGCTGTCACCCCAACACGAAGGACCCAACTTCTTCCCATTCGTGGGCTTGGAAGGCGTGGTTGCCGTTGGGCTGAACTATGAAGAGTTCATGCGAGACAACGCCCGCGCAACATTCGACTGGATCGATCGAGAGTGCGGGCGAGAAGGTGTGACGGTCATCCCAACCAACCATCTCGATGCTTTTGGTCACTGCTGGGCTGGGTGCAGGGCGCAAGAGCTCTGCGGGGGCTGCCAGAACCCCGGGGTGTTTTACGAAATCGCGCGAGAGGCGGGCTACGGCGGAGACGAGCACGACAGCTTCGCGGAGGACTGGCGCAACCAAGAGATAGGAGCGCGTGGCGCGGTGACGGACCAGTCCTGCGAGGACTATTGCACCGACAAGATCGAATCGGGCGGCCTCGACCTCACGGCACCGCAACGCAAGTGGTGGGACTGCGCTTCACGTGACCTGCTCGATACGCGACCGAACGGCGGCGAGTACACCGACTACGGCGCTCTTGGGTCACCTGACATTTTCGGCGACCCTCACATGCGAACCATCGACGGCTTGCGCTACGATTTTCACGGGGTCGGCGAGTTCATCGCGGTGAAGTCGACCGTCGACGACCTGATGGTCCAGGTCCGGCTCGCGGAAGTTGCTGCGCTTCAAGCCAGCAAGACGAGCGCCGTGGCAGCCAACGTTGCGGGCGATCGGGTTGGAGCGTACCTCGGGCCGAGCAGCTTTGTGGTGAGGGTCAACGGTGAAGCCTTGGATCCGAAAGGCTCGTGGGTGCAGTTACCCAACGGCGGTCAAGCCCAAGTGGAGAGCGACGAGGTGGTGTTTCAGTGGCCCGACGACACGCGGCTGTGGGTGTATTACTGGGGTGACGTTCTCGACCTGGCAATGACGCTGCCAGCTCAAAGGCAAGCCGCTCTCTCTGGCCTACTCGGCAACGCAGACGGGGACCCGACCAACGAGTACATCACACGAGAGGGCGTGCCGGTCGATGTTCCAGACGAAAGCGGCGAGGCGCGCCGCGAGGCGCTCTATTCCGAGTTTGGGGAGAGCTGGAGGATCGACGCTGCCGAGTCTCTCTTCGACTACGAGCCTGGTGAGTCGAGCGACGATTTTCAGGCGCCTGGCTTTCCTGCATCGGACTTGACCATCGACGACCTCGACGAGGTCACCCGACGAGAAGCTCGTGAGGACTGCATTTCGTTGGGCGTCACCGAATCGCCGTGGCTCGAGGACTGCATCTTCGATGTCGGATTCACCGGTGAGCTCTCTTGGGTCAGCTCGGCGCGCAATGCGGCCGACCCGAACAGTCTGACCTGGAACGAGATGTACGAAGTGGAGGGCGAGATCGAGGGCGATGGCGTCTTCATCCTGGAGCAGTTCATCGGCAAAGCGGGCGACGAGCAGTTCTTCCGATTCACCCAAACGATGTCGAGCCTCGGGCTAGCCAATTGGGAGGTCCGCACCCCCAGCGGAGACCTCTTGTTTCTGAACTGCGTGTTCAGATGTGGTCAGCCGGGCGCATTCGTGCTGCCCGAAAGCGGGCTCTACGTGTCGCGCGTGGTGGCCGATCCAGGAGAGCGTGGAGTGCTCACAGTGGCTCGGAATGTGGTTCCCGAGCCTCAACTGTTTGACATCGGCAGTGCGACGGGCGTCGCCTTGGAATCGCTCGGAGAGGGTGCCGGGTCGATCGAAATACCGGGCAGCGAGGACATCTATCGGATCGACGGGCGTGCGGGGACAACGATCACACTCACGCCCGTCGATATCGACGGCGCAATTCAGTTTGGTCAGTGGAAGCTCACGGCTCCGACCGGGACGGTGTTGTTTGATCAGATCCTGCCGCTCACGGGAGGCACTCCCCGCACCCAAGATCTGGTGCTCGACGGCCCCTACGAACTGTCGATCACCGGCGGAAACTCATGGCCTTCGGAATGGAACTTCGGCTATGGCGAATACCGTATCCAGTTCCAGGTCACCCCAACACCGGGCTGAGGGTCGGACCCATAGGCCGCGCGGCCTGCTCCTTTAGCGTCCCTCGTAACGACTCGCGCGAGGTTGCCGATCGTACTACTCTCCCACGTCTATGCGCAGTCTCTCTTCGTTGGGCGCGACCGCCGGCGCGGTCGTTTCGGTCTTCACTTTGTTTGTCGTTGGATGCGATGGCGACTCGGGCCCGACCGCTTCTGCGGACGAGCTGTTCGAGCAAGGGCCGTACGAGGTCGGCTACCGAGAGATGACGATGACGTACAGCGCGGCGGCTTCGATGGAGCCGCGCGAGCTGGTGTTACGGGTGTGGTATCCGGCGCAGGACGAGTCGGGTGCGGCACCTGCGCGATACGCGGTGGCGGGTGTCGTCGACCTGGCTGCTGGGTCTGCGCTCGAAGCACCGCCGGTGACCGACGACACGAATCTGCCGCTCGTAATCTATTCGCACGGCAACGGCGGGGAAGGGTTGCTGGCCTATCCGTATGGTGAGCTGATGGCGTCGCACGGGTGGGTGCTCGTTGCGCCGAACCACACCGGCAACACGGCGCTGGATCTCGCCTTTGGTCCGGCGGACCCTCCGGCGCTGGTGGCGCTCAATCGTCCCACTGACATCACCGCCATCATCGACGAGTTCGATACGGGTTTGAGCGGTGACGACCTCGAGAGGAAGGCCGACGTCGATCTGGGCGTCTTCCTTTTTGGCCACAGCTTTGGCGGCTACACGTCGTTCACCGCGGGCGGTGCCGATGTCGACTACGATGTCGCCGCGGCTGACTGTGAAGGAGTGATGAGCGAAAACTGTGACGTGCTCACCGATCCAAACGTCGAGGCGGCCTACCGTGCCGGGTTCGGCGACCCGCGCATCGTGGCCATCGCGCCGCAGGCGCCGGCCCTCGTCGCAATTGCGGACGGCGAGCTCGGCAGTCTCGGCATTCCCACCCTGCTGATGACCGGGCGTCTCGACCAGACGACTACGCAGGAAGAATCAGCGGACCCGTCGTGGGCAGGCATCGACGACCCGAACGACATCTGGGTCGAAATGCCACTCGGCGCTCACTACAGCTTCATCACGGTTTGCCATGACCTCACCCCTGAGATTCTCGGGCTGTTCATCAGCGGCGCCGATCAGGACGGTTGCAGTCCCACCTTCATCGATACGAGAGAAGCGGTTCCCGTGCTCGCCGCGTACTTGCTCGCCTTTGGCCGGCGCCACCTGCTCGGGCAAACCGAATGGAACGCCATCCTGACCGGTCCGCCGCTGGGCAACCAAGGCGACTTCGTCGTGACGGCGAATTAGGGGCTTCGACCCTAGCGAGATCACCTGGCGGCTGTGCTCGTCGTCAAGGTCGCTTCAAAAACCCGAGGATCGCCTCGTTGACGGCCTGCGGGTTATCTTCGTGCATGATGTGCGATGCGCCGGGGATCTCGACCCGGTCGACGCGCGGCAGGAGCTCCTCCAGGCGGTCTGTGAGTAATCGAAGGAAGGCAGGGCTTCGCTCGCCATGCATCAGCAAGGTCGGTAGTCGAACGCCGCGGACTTCGTCGTCGCTCAGCGGCGGGAAGCCCTTGCCGAGAAGCTGCGCCTTATCGACTGCGACATTTTCCCAAGCCTGCTCTCTGCGTGCCGGGGAGAGCCGGTCGAACGCCTCTTCGCCGAGCACCCCGCGGCCGAATGCCTCGAATCCTGCTTCGTCGTCACCTCGCCGGTAGGCCTTCTCGGCGGGCCCGGCTGTCGAGATACCAAACCGCATGATCGCGAGTGCTGTTCGGGGGCGTCGCACCAGGGTCCGGAGTAGCTCAACGGGGCGAGGGGGCGTGCTGACGAAGAGCGAGAGCACGGGAGGCTCCAAGAGCACGAGGCTACGGACCACCTCCGGATGTCGAATCGCCGCAAGCAAGCAGACGAAACCGCCCCACGAATGACCGACCACAGTTGCGGGCACTGCATCGAGGCGCTCGAGCAACGCGACCAGGTCGTCGACGTGCGCGAGCATCGGGTCATCAGCGTCCTCGGGGATCGCCTCATTGGGCCGCGCGTAACGTCGACTGTAAACGATTGCTCGATACGCGGCCCCGACGGCTGGAAGCTGGTACTCCCAAGTGCGGAGATCGGATGCGCTGCCGTGCACGAAGACGACAGGCTCGCCTTGGCCCTGCTCGCGATATGCGAGCGACACTGTGTCGATGACCGCGGTCCGGACTCCCTCGAAGGGGTGCTCACTCATCCGTCTACCTCCCGTTACATCGCGACGACTCATGCAGTCCCGCGGCGCAGCCTATACCAGTGCTCATCGGGTCGAAGCAGGAGCTGCATGGGCTTCGGCAACCGGAAGTGCGAGGGCTCCACGTGGGTGATCTCCCAACCAGGGAATGCTTCCTCCACCTCGTCTCGGCTCGCGCCGCGTATCAACGGCCTCCTGCGCTTGGGCCAAACGAGTAATAGGACGGTTGCGTCCGGGGAAGCGATGGCGGTGACTCCCCGGCCCATCGCCTTGCGCTGCTTTTCGTTGAAATCGTGGAAGGTCCCCGTGTCGAGCACCAAGCGAAAGGAGCCGCCGACATCGGCCCGCTCTAGCGCGGTCACATCGCCGCGAACGAACCTCATGTCGACGCCCGCTTCGTGTGCCCGTGCGCGGCCGCGTCGAAGAGCCGTGTCGACGAAGTCGATCCCGGTGACCTGCCAGCCACGCGTGGCAAGCTCAGTCCCCCAGATGCCGCTTCCCGTGCCGATATCGAGCGCCGTCCCATACGGAGGCTCGCGGCCGCGCTCCTCGCGGTCGAACATCTCCGAGATCTTCTGGACGAACGGCGGATCGCTGGCGGCATCCTCCCAAGGGTGGAAGCCGACCGAATAAGCGAGCCGATAGTTCATGGTGCCCTCCGCTGGGCGCTTAGGATACTCTCGTTGATGGATTTCGGTCTAGGGGCCAAGCCACAGCAGAGGAGGAACCATGGACACCGCGACTCACGAGATTGCGTCCGATATCTTCCGCATCAGCACGTTCGTGCCCGAGATTGGGCCGACCGGGTTTACGTTCAACCAGTTCCTGATCCGCGCCGATGAGCCACTGCTGTTCCACACCGGACCGCGCGCGATGTTTCCTGCCGTTCATGCAGCCGTGGCGAAGCTGCTTCCCGCCGAGTCGCTCAAGTGGATCACATTTGGGCACGTCGAATCCGATGAATGCGGTTCGATGAACCAGTGGCTCGAAGCTGCTCCGCAAGCCGTGGTGGCTCACGGCGAAGTCGGCTGCATGGTCTCGCTCAACGATCTAGCAGACCGACCTCCGAGGGCGCTCCAACACGACGAAGTGTTGGACCTCGGGGGCAAACGCGTGCGTCATCTCGATACACCGCACGTGCCCCATTGCTGGGAAGCGCGACTGCTTTTCGAAGAGACGACACGAACGCTTCTATGCGGGGACCTCTTCACACAAGTGGGCAACGTCCCCGCGTTAACGTCAAACGACATCGTCGAACCTGCGAAAGAAGCCGAACTGCTCTTCAAGGCGAGCTGTCTGACCCCGACGACCGGAAGCACGATCCGCTCACTCGCGAGCCTCGAGCCCGCCGTGTTGGGGGTCATGCATGGGTCCTCTTTCAACGGAGACTGCGTCAAAGCGCTCCACGACTTGGCGACCGTCTACGACGGCCTACTCGCCACCGCGGGGCCGACACCATAGAAGAGCTAGTGCGTCATTACCGACCGAGATAATCCCAAATCTCCGGGCCGTAGTGGACGCCGAAGTAGAATACGGCGGCCAGCGGCACGATGATGCTGAGTATGGCGAGGATTAGGCCGAGGACAATGATGGCGTAGTCCCATGCGCCGGGTTTCGAGTCGGGGCTTTCGTGTTGGCGGATGAGCTCGAGGTTTCGGCGGTTCGATTTCCAGGCAGCGTCGAAGATGTCTCCGACGACGGGAAGTGCGCCGAGGACGACATCGACCAGGATGTTGAGAAGCATTCGTCCCAAAATCACGCGTGGTACGCCCCGACGGAGCGCGAGCGTCAAGAGCCCGATCGAGCCTACCCCCGTGACTGCGTCGCCGATGCCCGGAAAGAGCAGCCCGATGATCGGATCGATCCCAAAACGAAACTCGGTGCCCGGGATGCGAAACCGGTCGTCGAGCAACGAGACCAACGTGTCGGCCCACCTTTTGAGCTTGGTCTCCGAACGCTGAGGGTCAACCATCGCGCGGATCCTGACCGCGCTAGCCCCCTACGTCTACTTGCGTACGCGAACGACTAAGATACCGAGCGCGACCAGGATTGCGAGCGCGAGTCCTTGCCCCCCGAGATCGGTGGGGAATCCGGATGCGGCCTCGGTCGATAGGCTTGGTGCGAGCGTCTCGAGGCGGCTGGTGAGCTGAGCACGCATCGCCACCATCGCTTCGGTGCCCTGGCGTGCCTGCGGGAGCGCATCGATGGCGGCAAGCCCTTTGCGGTATTCATCCTCCGCGCGCGAGGCTTGTCCCAGTTGGTGAGCGAGGTTACCCGCGATCGCACGCCATCGTGGCGAGTGTCGAAGGGTAGGGCTGAGTAGATCGGCCCAGCGGAGCGCCTCCTCGCAGTGCCCTCGTTTCTCTTCCTCTTCGACGGCAAGCTCGACGAGCGATGCAAGCGGACCGAGATCGGCCACGGCCTCTCGAAGGCCCGCGAGCGCCTCGTCTACCCGCCCTGCATCGATCAGCGCTCGTGCGCGCTCGAGATAATACCGGGGTGCAGGCCGTTCGAAGAGGGCGATCGCACGAGAGTAGTCATCGGTCCCCTCGTCGATTTGACCCAGAGCTACGTGCGCGCGCGCTCGAACCAAGTATCCATCCGCGCGCTCCGGCTCGCTCGACAAAAACGAATCGAGAAGCACTGCGGCGCGTTCGTTCTCTTCGAGCTCGACCAAGACCCTGGCTTTCAGGAAATCGATGTTGGACAACCTCGGATCGATTCGATCTGCCGATTCATAGTCCGCGAGCGCCTGCGCCCAGCTTTCGTCGAGCGCGTACAGTGACCCCCGACGGACATAGAGTGCTGCGTCGCTCGGGTGTTGCTCGATTTCTTCATTCAGCTCCGCGATGCGCTCGTGCACGTCCCCGTGGCCGAGCGCGATCGAGGCCGGGACCAGCACAGCGAGAAACGTCGTAACGCCGATCTGCCACGTCGTGCGCATGACCCCTCCGCTCAGTCCTTTCGAATGGTGAATGTGTCCCGTTCGCTCCCCGCATCGTCGAGGAAGGTCGCTTCCAAGCGCGCATCATCGACGTCGAGCACTACGGAGCCGAGCTCGAGCAAGGAGATGTACATGGCGGGATGGTCGAGAGGCGCGCTGCTGGTCTTTCCCGAGCTTCCGGCCACGATGTACACCGCTCCCTCGGTCGTCGAGCCAGGCTTCAAGTAGGCGCCGTCTCCGCCTTCGCGTCCATCTCCGCTGTCGATCATCATCGAGCCGGTCAAGGTACCGGACCGGCCGTAGTGACCGTTGAGCAGCATCGATCGCTCATACGAATGACTGTGCCCAGAAAGGACTAGGTCGACGCCGTACGATTCCAAGATCGGCAACGCAAACTCGCGCATGTCTTCCAAGCCGCCTTCCGAGTCCGAATCGTGCGACCCCTTCGAGTAGGGCGGGTGGTGCCAGAACGCGACGATCCAAGGCTGAGTGGTGGCGGCGAGGTCGTTTTCCATCCACGTCATCATCGGGCCGTTTGGATCAGGATTCGAATCGTACGAGTCGAGACAGACAAAGTGAACGTTGGCGTAGTCGAACGCGTAATAGGCCTCGGTGCCAGACGGCACCCCGCCGGCTTCCGCGGCGGTTGGGAGAGTGAAGATGTCGTAGTAGGGGCCGGTCTGCGTCGCGGAGTCGGCGCTATGCCCGTCGTGGTTCCCGAGCGTTGGCCAAAGCACCGCATTTCGGAGCGTGTCGGGATACATGTCAAACACCGCCCGCTGATATTCGTCATCGGTTCCATCGGAATAGGCGTTATCCCCGAGCATCAACCACAGGTCCGTTCCTCGCGATCCAGTGAAGGATTCATAGGCGTCGCGAACCGACCGCGCATTGTCGTTGGCGGTACCGGAGTCGCCAAGCACCCAGATCCGGGTCGGCCGTGCGGCTCCGGCCTGCGGGGCGGTCGTGAAAAAGTGGTCGTCATCGGCGCCGACGAGCGCTGCGGTGGAGGACCCGATCGCATAGTAGTAACGCGTCTCGGCTGCGAGCCCGTCGATGCGAACCGCGTGCTCTCCGGTCGTCGTCGAAGACGCAGCGACGTTGGTGAGAGAAGTCGGATCGTCGCCATACGCCACGACCGAATCGGTGTTCTCGTTAGTGCGCCAGCGGACTACCACCCCGCTGCTCGACCCGCTCTGAAGATACGGACCACGTGTGACGGTGACCGGAGTGTCAGGGCAGATTCCGCAATCGGCGTCACACGTGCTGCAAAGCTCGGAGGCATCGCAAGTACCGTCGCCGCACAGATCGGGACATAGACCGCAGTCGTTCGCGCACGACGCGCAGGTCTCGTCCGCGGCGCAAACCTCATCACCGCAGCCCATGGGACAAGCACCACAATCGCTCGGGCACGAGGCGCAGCTCTCCTCGGCGGCGCAGACCTCGTCACCGCAGCCGGTGGGACATGCACCGCAATCGGTTGCGCACGACGCGCACGTCTCCTCCGCACTGCAAAGGCCGTCACCGCACGAAGCGCTAGGACTGCCCTCGATGGCGCCGCCCTGGCATGAAGCGAGCAGGAACGAAAATATCAGTGCGGCGCTCGCAGCGACCAAACGCCGCGCCTGCCCGCGCTTCACCGAAGCAGGACTTTCACCCACAGGGATTAAGATAGCAAGATCGCGGGGAGGCGTCGAGCCTCCGGAGCCAGGCGTAATTCGAAGCGAAAACGGTATGCAGGGGGCTACTCGAGGGAGAACGACAAAACCCCGATGGGATCCGATTGGAAGATCGACGCGACCTCCAGTCGCCGGGCGATCTCGATCGCCGACAACCCGCGCTGCTCAAAGTCCCGTGCGAGCCTCGTGAGGTCGAACTCGAGCTGGGGGAAGCGTTCGGTGCAGACGAAGCGGGCACCCGTAGGGTCGGCACTACAGGATGCCGACCCGAGATCGCCTACAAGCTCAATCGAGCCGTCCGGCTGCGCTTGACCTTCGAATGACACGCGCTGCGAAAGGCCCGTGAGCTCTACGGGGAAGTCATAGTCCAATCGGTACTCTCCATTCCTTGCGCGCCAATCCAAGAGGACAGGCTGGGTCGCGAATGGCGAGAGCGAAGCGTCATCGACCGGAACCGTGTAAAGACCGTCAACGGTGACAAATCCGTCTTCGCCGCCACCGGTACCCCCGTCCCCAACAGATGCCGTGGCATCCGGGATCGCGCCATCACCTCCGCCGGCTCCCGTGGCCGAAAGGCTTGGATCACCGCTCTCGCCGCAAGCAACCGCGAGCGAAAGCAACATCACAACGATAAAGCATTCTTTGCGCATCATGATCTCTCTTCCCTGACCGGCGACTCCTCCGGTATGAGTGAATAGCGAGTGCCCTTGCCACGGCCCGTTCGGTGGAGCTTTCCGGTCGCGACGAGCGAACGGAGCGAACGGAGCGCGGTGGCATCCGAGACGCGTAGGTCTTCGGCGAGCTCGGTCGAGCTTGCCGCCCTTCGGCGTCCGAGGATTTCGAGGATGTGGGATTCCCGTTCGGACACGGGCTCGGCTTCTTCCCCCACACTACCCATGGCATGCACCTGAACATCGTTGCCGATGAGAACGAGCTCCACGTCCGACGCCAACTGATAACCGCGATCGGTCGTCAGGATCCACTCGCCGTTTGGCGCGAGGCCCGCACGAAGCCGGGCCACCGCGGTGTGTAATGTCGGGTCGTGCCGAGATGGGGAGTACAAGCTCAGGTTCCAGACGGAGCTCATGAGCTCTGCGTTCGTCTTGGGCCCGGCTGCAAGCTCGCGAAGCACCCGAACGGAAGGACCAGAGGGGTGCTTATGAACCGAGAGGCGCCCGTGATCTTCGGTGAGCAACGAGGTTTCGGTGAGATAGATGCGTCGGCCGGGGCTCAAGCCGAGGGACCAGGGCACGAGACCCGCCAGTTGCTCGTGGACCAGGTGCACCACGCGCATCTCCGGCGGCATCGAGGGGAGATTCAGGAGGAGCTCGCCGAGGCGATCCTCGAGCGGTAGGCGTGTCGATCGAAATCCGAGGGCGAGCTCTTGTGCGATTCGTGCGCGGTCGATTCCAGTCCGATGCGCGAGGTGCTCGAGCTCGGATGCAACCTCGGGGCGTCCGGCTCGCAACACTGCGGCCTCGACGAAGAGCGCCTCGACGCGAAGGGAGGGGTCTTCGTGCGCGAGCCGACGTGCTTCCTCCAGATACGGGACCGCGGCGACGCGCCCTTCAGAGAGCATCAGCAAGACCGCGCGCGCCAGCAATCCGCGAACTCGACCGCGGCGATCTTCGTCCGGCAAGGCGATGCGGGTCGCTTCGTTCAAGCATTGTTCGGCGGCCCGGACGTCGCTCCGGAACGCATGTTGCCAGACGAGCTCCAGCAAGGCGTTTCGCCGAGCAAAGAAACTCACGGTCGGGGAACGAGCCAGCTGCTCGAGCCGCGTGAGCAGGTCGCCGGGGCTCGGCACGCGGTACCGCAAACGGTAAATGTGCTCGGAGACTTGAATCGTCTGCGCGTTTGCCACGAACCCGAGGTCGGCGGCCAGGTGCCCTGCCTGCTGCAGGAGTCGAAGGCCCGAAAAAACCTGACCGGTCTGCACGAGGGCGTGCCCTCGCAAGTCCAAGGCCAGGAGCCGACCGTACGGGAAGTGCGCCTCGATCGCCGCGGACAGTGCGCGGAGCGTGAAGCGTCGACTGCGGGCCATTCGGCCCTCGAAGTAACGAACCAAACCGAGGCCTTGGTAGGCAAAGAAGCGACTCCGCGGGTCGGAAGCACCAAGTGCTGCTAGGTTCGACTTCGCCCACTTCAAGGCTTTTCCGAGAAGGCCCGCGTGGCACGCCCCCGCGCAAAGAAAAAACCGAACAGCCACGGCATCGACCTCGTCACGGGTGTCGTCCGAAGTGATCAGACGGCCGGTGATCTCGGCTTCGTCCAGCCTTCCCGTGAACGCGAGCGCCCCCACGACAAACGGATCCAAGTTGCCAGTCTGCGTCCGAAGCGTCTTTGCGAGAATCCGGTCGTAACAGCCCTCGTAGAAGAGACGTTCGAGATCGGGTGGGCTCATCATCGCTAAGGGGATACCGAACGGGGTCATTGCGCAAGGCCTCGGAAGGTGCCCGTCAGCGGCTGTTGGGTGAGTGACGGGAATCCGGCGGTAGGGTCGTCTCTCATGTACTGGATACAAAGGAGCAGCACCATGAATTCAAAGACAATTGGGTCATTTCTGGCGGCCATGTGTTGCCTTGCTTACGGTTGCGGCGATGCCGGCGTTAGCGCGGCAGAGCTTTCGACGCGGCCCACAGGCGCCGGCGGCTCGGAGACGGTTCCCTGTCAGTCCGACGACGACTGCCCACGGGGCGAGGAGTGCGAATTCGAGCACGATATGTCGTTCTGCAAACCCCACGGAGGCGACGACGCTGGACCGGCGGACAAGCCAGACCCGAACGCGATGGAGTGCGACTCGGATTACGACTGCCCACAAGGCGAGGAGTGCGAATTCGAACACGACACGTCGTTCTGCAAGCCTCATGGCGGCGATGACGATGACGACTGCGACCATGATGACGATGACGACGATCACCACGACGACGATGACAACGACTGCGACGATTACTGCGACGATTACGATGATCGCAGCGGCAGCAATAGCGGAAAGGGCTAGCGGACGGAAAAATCTGAATGGCGTTTTCCAGAGTCGCGGGCATAGTACGGTTAGAAGGAGCCGATATGCCCGCGATTGAAACAGACGGCCTTCGATTTGAAGTCGAAGAGAACCCGCCCCGCGGGCGCTTCAAGTTGGTGAACGATGAAGGTCAGATGCTCGGGGAGATGATCTTCAGCCGCGCTCGCGATGACTTGGTCAACATCGAGCACACCGAGGTCGATGATTCACTGCGTGGCAAAAAAGGAGGGCTTCGGCTCTTTCAAGGCATGGTCGCCTGGGCCCGAGAGACAAAGACGGGGATCACGTCGACTTGCCCGTTCGTCGATAGGATGTTCGATCGCGACCCTTCGAGCCGCGACGTGCTCGAGCCCTCATGAGCCGACCAACTCCCGTAGTTTCGATATAGCCCCCTCCAACATCGGAAACCCATCCCCGACGATCAGCGCAGGGACACCGACGACGGTGAAGGGGCCGACGCGTTGTCCGACCTCGAGCGCTGCGTCGATGTGCGTGCCCTGCTCCCGTGCATGAGCCGCGTCGGCCGGGTGGATGGCGACATGTGCGCCGGTCCGCTCGGCGATGCAGCTGGACGCGCGGGTGTGCCACGACCCGGTGAGGACATCAGGGAGCAGTTGGCGCACGGAGGGAGGGTAACCGATGTGCCACATCAGGGGGAATCCGGGATGCGGTCGCTTGTTGCATCGCCTCGTGGGAGATCAAAGAAGACGCTCCGGCGGAAACCGGAGCGCCTCCTTCACGATGCGTTGTCCCCGCCTCAGCGGGTTCGCTACTCCTTTACATGGGGACGGGGCAGAACCCTGCGCATTCCCCGAGGGGGCCTTGCCCGTCCATGCAGAGACCGCACTCGGCAACGGCGTTACAAATCACCTCTGCGATGTGCTTCGCTTCGCCAGCGTTTGGTGCGCCCTCGGGCTGTAGCGCGGCGCTGTTTGTCAGACCTTCGAGCTCGCCGCTCGTAAATCCCGCAGCGCAATCGTCGTTTCCGAAGAAGGCGCCCGCGGCCATTGCCACGTCCATGCACGCGTCGGAGTCGCATCCGAAGTTCCAACACACTTGTGAGGCATTCATGGCGTTAGCCACGATCCGGTTGCAAGAGCCATTTGCGTTGTCTGCGTGAGCCCCTGATGCCGAGACGGCTACCGCAGCGACCGCTACGAATGCAATCGAGAGTAGAGTTTTCATGATGTGCTCCTTTTGTAGATTTGGAAAAGAGAGCGAAGCGCCTTCGTGTGCCGCAGCGCTCTCGGACTGACGAGGTTGTCGCCGGGACCTACGGGTGTCTATACGTAATTCTTCAGCGTTCCCGGCACGACTTCGCGCCGAAGACTTTGCGCGAAGTGACTAGGGGAAACGAAAGGACTGCGTCCGATTGGCAAGAGACTTTACTACCGCGCACCGAACGACACGATCAATTGACACTCGATCCGCAGAAGTGACGCGTCAGTACAATACTGGTGGTGCACAACACTCGCCCCGCACACCTCGAGCTGAGAAGCTAAGCTACCTCGAGCCGGCTAGCCGCTCTCGCCACCGATGTCGTCCCAATACGCGTCCATTGTAACCTTGGTTTCGGCGCGTTCGTGGGCGTGGACCATCTCGAGGGCGGATCGGACTCGCTCTTTGAGCGATCGCAGCTCGCTTCGCTCCATCACTTCGTGCGCAGGAAAGTGGGCAGCTAGCTCCTTTAGCGCGGCGAGGATGCGTGGGTGGTCGAACATCAGTCGTTGAAGCCGAAACGCGAGCCGTGGAGAGTGTTCGCGTAGTTGGTGGTGAAGCCCAACCTCTTCGTCTCTGAAGTGGGCTCGGCATTCCTCGGCGAGATCATGGAGCGCCTCCCGAAGGATCAGGAGCCACTCGCCAACTGAGTCGACAGGCTGCCGAAGATACTCTTCGAGCCCCTGCAGCCTTTCTCTCAAATTTCCGTGATCGGAGAGGATCTGGTCTGTGGCACCATCGGGGGTGCCTTGGAGAGGTTCGACGTTCATGCCCGCCCCCGCGAATGATCACAGAATACACCCTGAGAGCCAAGAACACCAGAGATGCCGAAAGTGGCGCTATACGGCGATCGTCCTCGGCCTCCTGACGCCAAGAAGAGTTTCAGCCACTGTGTCCGCAACGTCCTAGCTGGAGGGGAGCGGGCGCTTTAGAAGACGCACTTTTCGAGTTAGGGTCTCTTCGAATGGCACGGGAGCGGCACGCTGTGCGTATGGAACACGGGATGATTCTCGAAGCGGGCGTCGGCACTCTCGCGGATGGGAGTCCGGCGATCCCGACACGCATCGAAAGCATCGGTTGGAAGATCCCCGAGCGTATCCTGACCACGCAGGAGTTGATGCAGAGCACTCGTCATCATACTCACATCGAGCTCGAGCGGCTGACGGGGATCCACCAGCGGCACGTCTGCTCGGAGGGCGAGGATTCATATACTCTGGCCGTTGGGGCGGCCAGGGATTGCCTCGAGCACTCGCGCCACGGCCCCGAGGACATCGAGATGCTGATCAACTGCAGCATCAGTCGGTACAAGGGGGGGCTTCGCCACCAGTGGGAGGCGCCGCTGAGCTTGAGCATCAAGGACGCCATCGGCGCGCACCGGGCGATCAGCTTCGACATCTCGAATGCATGCGCAGGGATGATGACCGGCGTCTTCATTCTGCACGATTTCATCCGACGAGGTGTCATCAAGCGGGGCATGGCCGTGAGTGGCGAATGCATCTCCAACCTGGGCCAGAACGCCGCGACGCAGGTCCGCTGGGTACTCAGCGATCAACTCGCCTCCCTTACACTCGGGGACGCTGGCACCGCCGTGATCGTCGAGCGAACAGAAAGCGAGACCGATCACATCGCGGTAGCCGGCTTCACTACGCTGTCCGAACATAGTCGCCTCTGCCTCGGAGCGCCCAGCAAGGTTGGGCCTGGCGCTTCGATGTTCACGAAGGCACGGCAGATTCACAAGGTCGCGATTTCCGAATCCCCGCAACTGCTCAAAGAGGCGCTCGACGCGGCAGGTTTCAGCTTTGGCGACATCGATTACATCATCCCTCACCAGACCTCGGCACGTGCCATCGAGCGCGGTGCAAGAGAGATCGGTGAGCGTCTCGGTGTGCAGCCAAAGCGCGTGGTGGTCACGGTCAATGAGTTTGGCAACACGTCGTCGACCACTCACTTCGTAGCGCTGCGGAAGTACCTCGGTGAGAAGCGCTTCAAGAAAGGCGATACCATCATGCTGATCTCGTTTGCATCGGGGCTCGAAGTTGGCGTCATGATCTTCCCCGTCGAAGAGATCTTGGATCGCTATGGGAACGAAGATTGAGGCCGCCAGCACGTCTCGCCCCCGTCCGCGCCTCGGAGGGACCGGTGCGATCAAGCTTGCCGATGACGCCGCCCGAGCGTGCCTCGAGCGTGCAGGTCGCACCGCAGCCGACATCGACTTTCTGATCAACGCCGGCATCTATCGGGATAACAACATCGGTGAGCCGGCGGTGGCCTCGATCATCCAAGAGGACATCGGTGCAAACCCGGATCCCCCTTTGGAGGGCGGTCACGGGACGTTCTCCTTCGATGTCGTCAATGGTGCGGTCGGCGTTCTGACAGGCATCCACATCCTCGATGGGTTCCTGAACTCGGGTGCGATCGACGTCGGCATCGTGGTGACCTCGGATGCGGATCCAGAGCGCGGCAGCAACTGGGACTTCCCCTTCGGCCTAGTCGGTAGCGCTGGTCGAGTGTCGCGAAGCGGAGACTCCAGGTTTCCGTTTGCCGCGTTCGGGGGCGCGGTGCTGCTCTCGCGGAGCGAGGACGAAAATCAGGGCTTCTCGCGGTTCGCCTTTGCGACCTTCTCCGAGTTCAAGCATCTGCTCAAGGCCGAAATGAGTTGGGAAGAAGGGCCGATTCCGCGGGTTGTGGCCGACGTAGTTCCCGGGTTGGAGCCCGGCAGGAACGTCTTGCAGGTCGACCAAGGGGAGGGCTACGCGGCGCGGTGTGCAGAGTGTGCGCTGACTTCCACCGGCCCGTTCCTCGAGAGCGCCGGGCTCAATGTGAAGGACATCGACCTTCTCGTTCCGAGCCCGACCCCCGCGGGGTTCGCCGACACATTCAGTCAGGCGCTCGGCATGCCCGCCGATCGGGTCGCGCTGGTCGACGAGAGCTTTGCCCGCGTGCATACGGCTGGTCCGATTGCCGCGCTCGAAAGCAGCATGCGAACCGGTCAGTTTGGCGATGCTCGTAACGTGTTGTTCGTCATGGTCGGGGCGGGGATCACGGTCGGGCTTGCCCTGTACCATCCGTAGGTGCAACGCCGGCGGTCTGGAAGCGATGCTCTGCAACGTCTTTGAGAGCGCGATTGAAGGTGTCGAAGACCGGGACCTGGTCGCGGAACAAAAAGCTCATGGGCCCTGCCAATAGCCCGCGGAACACCTCGCCGTGCACGAAGTGCGTCCTCGAGCCTTCGGGCATCAGTTGGAAATAGTGCTCGCCGCTGACGCCGAGCCGCGAGCCGACCCAGCGAAGCTCTCGTTCGGCGTCGGAACGCGTGATGCGGACCCGAAAACGAAGGTGGAGGCCGATGTTCGATCGGTAGTGAAGCCTTGCTGTGCTTCCCTCGGTGGCCGGCCCCTCGGCAGCGACGACCATCGGATTCCACTCGTGGAACCCGGAGAAGTCAGTCAGCACCGCCCACACCACTGAAGGCGGGGCGTCGATGTCGATCTCGGTGCGTATGTGGGTCTCGCCCATAGCTTTGGACGGTAGTCCTTTGGAGGTGCGGCGTCCATACGTAATGGTCTACTTCGACGGCTCGGGTACGGGCGCGATACCGGAACGAAAAGCCTGGCCAAATGGCGATGTTCTTGCCGTCTTCCTGCGTGTACCAGCTCTTGCAACCCGAGGTCCACACGGTGTTCTCGAGCCTTTGCTCGAGCTCCTCGTTGTAGCGCCGGAGCGCGGGAGTGCGGACGTTCATGTACTTGGCCTTCTTCTTTTGCAAGAGCTTCAAGCATTGGACGATGTAATGCACCTGCGACTCGATCATGAAGAGTAGCGAGTTGTGCCCGAGACCCGTATTTGGCCCGACGAGCTCAAACATGTTCGGAAAGCCCGCCACCGTGATGCCGAGATAGGCCTCCGCGCCGTTTTCCCAGCATGAGAGCAGGTCGCGCCCACCCAAGCCTTTGATCGTCAGCTTATCCAGGTAGTTTCGGGGGTCCGCCTCAAAGCCGGTGCCAAGGATGATCGCGTCGACCGGCCGCTCCACACCGTCGCTCGTCACCACGCTGTTCTCTTTGACCTCAGTGAGGGCGTCGGTGACCAGCTCGACGTTCGGGCGATTGAACGTCTGGTAGTAGTTGTTGGAGAGAAGCACCCGCTTGCAGCCGATTGTGTAGTCGGGTGTGAGCTGTTCGACGATCGCCGGGTCGTCGACGCAGCGTTTGATGTAGAGCGTGGCGAGTTTCTCGAGAGGCCTCGTGAGGACGGGGTTCATGATCGGCAAGACACGAAGCTCGTTGCGCACGTAAAGCCACCCTCGATGGAGCTTTCGAAGCTGGGGCGAGAGGCGGAACAAGAGCTTCTCGATCTTCGAGTACTCGCGGTCGGGCTTTGGTAGGATCCAGGGCGCCGTTCGTTGAAAGACATGGACCTGTTTCACTTGGGGAGCGATCTCGGGGACGTACTGAATGGCGCTTCCGCCCGTCCCGATCGAGGCCACCGTCTTCCCCTCGAAGTCGAAATTGTGGTCCCACTGCGAGGAATGAAAGATCTTGCCTTGGAAAGTTTCGAGCCCAGGCACGTCAGGGCTCAGCGGGACGTGTAGCGGCCCGGTACCCAGCACGAAAGCCCGTGCAGTGACCGTGCTGCCGTTCGTCGTCCGGATGTGCCAATGCCCTGGGCCTGCGTCGAAAACCGCTTCGTCGACTTCGTGGCCGAATCGAATGTGCGTTCGGAGCCCGTGCTCGTCCGTGCACCGAAGGATGTAATCGTAGATTTCGTTCCACGGTGCGAACTTCCGGGACCAGTTTGGGTTCCCCTCAAACGAATAGGAGTAGAGATGGGATTGCACGTCGCATGCGCAACCAGGGTACGTATTCTGTCTCCACGTCCCGCCCACCTCTTCGGCTTTTTCGAGCACGACGAACGAATCAATGCCGGCCTCTTTCAGCTTGATGGCCATGCAGAGGCCCGAGAAACCCGCTCCAACGATGGCGACGTCGAAATCTGCTTCGGTACGTTGGGCGCTCGCAGCCATGCCAATTTAATAACCACTAGAGCATGGTTGTGCCCGATGCTCCGCCGCAATTCGGGGCTTGCGCAAAGAATGCGCGGCGCCCGTCCCGGACCCGCGCATCTTCTGCATCACGCAGCTCTTGCGTCTGGTAAGGTTGCAATCGATACCACACATCGGGTGAGTGGAGGGCGAGTCATGGCCGACAAAGTTGCGTTCATCACCGGCGGCGCTTCCGGAATAGGGGCGGCTTTTGCGAAGCAGCTCGCAGGGCGAAACACCGAGGTGATCCTAGCCGATCGTCAGCTCGGCCTCGCCGAAGAGATCGCCGCGGCGATTCGGCAGAGCGGAGCCGAGGCGACCGCAGTGGAGCTCGATGTGCGCGACGCATCGCAGTTCGAACAGGTCGTCGACGACACCATCGGGCGCACGGGTCGCATCGACTACCTGTTCAACAATGCGGGCATCGGAGTCGGAGGCGCCATCCTCGGCTACACGCTGCCCGATTGGTACGACGTGTTCGATGTCAATCTGCGCGGCGTCGCGCATGGCATACAGGCGGTGTATCCGGTCATGTGCCGGCAGGGGTCGGGACACATCATCAATACGGCATCGATGGCGGGGCTGTTGCCGACAGGAGAGGCGGCCAGCTACGCGGCGACCAAGCACGCGGTCGTCGGGCTCAGCAAGTCGCTTCGGATCGAAGCCAAAGAGCACGGTGTGAAGGTGTCTGCACTCTGCCCAGGGGCGATTCGCACACCGATCCTCACGACCGGGAAGTACGGACGCCTCAATCTGAAGGAAGGCGCCGAGACCAAAGTAATGGAGCTCTGGGAGCACGTGCGGCCGATGAACGTCGACGTGTTTGCGCGCAAAGCATTACGCGACATCGAGCGCAACAAGCCGATCATCATCGTGCCCTCGTTTTGGAAGGCTTTCTGGTGGCTCGAACGTTTTTCGCCAAACGTCAGTCTATGGCTGTGGGGCAAAGTGTACGGGCACTTCCGCGACGAGCTGGAGCCGTACCGGTTGCCGTGATCGGCGGCCTCGCCTCGTCTATTCCGGCTACGTCAGTCGAGCTTCAGGCCGCAGAGCGGGTCGTCGGGGGCGCAGGTCTCGCTCTTTTTCCTGGTCGAAGATTGCGTAGACCCGGCCTTGGCTCGCTCTTTTTGACGAGCCTCCCGCTCCTTTTCCCGTTGCTCCCGCGCCTCGAGCGTCTGTTCGAGCTGCGCCGTCGCCTGCTCGGCTTCCTCGGCACGCCGCTGCGCGTCGATCAGACCTTCCTGGGCGCGCTCTTTGTCTTCGAGCGCGAGCTGTTGGGCTTGGCGTGCTCGCTCGGCTTCGAGTGCCTTGTTTTCGAGGGCAGGCTTGACTCCGAACAAGTAACCCGCGGCGCTGCCGAAGATCACAACAGCCAGACCGCCCACCAGAATACGTCGATTGCGAATCTTTCGTTTCTCCATCGTTTGGATGGCGGCCATCTCTCGGTCGTGTGCGAGCAAGCGCTCTTGCTCCGCCGCACGCGCCTTCGCCTCCTCTTGGAGCTGCACGCGAAGCTCGGCGTCTTTCTCGACCTGTAGTCGGCGCGCCTCTTCCTCGCGGCGCGCCTGCTCCTCGGCCATCCGGGCTTGTTCCTCGGCGCGGCGTTGCGCTTCTTCTTCTTCGAGCTTGCGTCGGGTCGCTTCCTCCTGGCGGCGCCGTGCATCCTCGGCCGCCTGGATTCGGGCTTCCTCTTCCTCGCGAACTCGAGTCTCCTGAAGACTATCGAGCTCCCGCAATTGTGTCGTGAGGGAATCAGACCTCGTCGGTTCCGGCATAGTTGCTTCCCGCCTCCTCACTGATTCTGGCAAATCCGGGGGACCGCTGCCTATGGGTTTCGTCCGCATTTCATCAAAGACGCGCGAAACCTCACGAGGATCTGCGGTGAGCTCCCACAAAGTTGTGAGCTGGGACACGAACTCGCAGGATTTCCGGGCTTGTCAGTAGCGGAACTCGATATCGACTTGGATCTGGGAGTCGTTGCGAAAAAACTCGAGGACGTTGTCGCCCTGGGGGATATAACCTCGGCCCTCGAGTAAGATTTTCCAGTTCTCGCCGAAGCGACGTGCAGCCTCGGCCGCGATGAAGACCGTTCCGTCCTCGGTGTCGATGAACGCGCCGATCAAAAACTCGGTGCTTCCCACATCGTTCAGTGTCAAGCGCATCCCAGTGAAGAAGTCGTTGTTGAACAGGATGAACGTGTTGTTGTCGCGGCCGTCGTAGTTGTACTCGAGGATCACGCCGACATCGACGACGCTCCCGTTGGCCTGAAAGAAGGTGTATTCAAAGCCCCCGGTGATCGCGCCAAACGTCGGGCCTTGGCCCCCTCGCACGATCGACTCGACTTTGAGCAACCAGCCCTCGATGGTGTACTGCGCGTCGAGGCCGCCTTGGTGGATCAGCGCGTAAACGGGTTGGAAGACCGGTACACCCGCGCCGGTTGCAGCCAGGAAGAGCTGGGGCTCGCGGGCTGTGCCGAAGAAGTAACTCAGGCCCAAGTCGAGGCCGGCGACGGCGTACGACCAGCGGAAGGCGGTACTGATCTGGCCTTGTTTGAGGCGCGATTCGTAGACGCGGATGCCGTTGTCGACCGGCAATGGAAGGGTGGGGCGGCCGAGCGGCCCCGGGAACACCAACGGCCGCGCCCAGCTCATGACGAACAGGCTGAATGTGCCGGCCTTTTCATGGGTATACGAAGTGGTGATCATCGCCTGACCAAGCTTGATGTCGGTGTCGAAGTCTTCGACCAAATCGGTCTGGTTGATGATGTCGACCAAGTGGCGCGACTCGGTGACGCCCCAGAAAACCTTGTGCACCCCGAACCCGAACGTCCACTCGTTGAAAAACAGCTCGAAGAACCCCTCACGGATGTCGCCGTGGGTGCGGTTGCGATCGTGTTGGTCGACTCGGCCAAACAAGATCAGCTCGAAGTTCATGTTGTCCGTGACGTTCATGAAGAACCCCGGCTCCCAGGCAAGCGAGCCGTTGAACCAGTAGTCGTTCAGCACGGGAGATCCGGGCGGCGGGGAAAGCGCCGGTTGCGGGAAGAACCGCCCTTGGACGTCGAAGAACCCGAAAAGATCTCCGCGTTTGAAGCGGTCGCCGAAGGTCTCGCGCTCTTCTTCCTGCTCCTGCTCCCCCTCTGGCTCCTGGTCGGCGGTAGCCTCTTCCTCGGTCGGTTCTTCCTCGTCCTTCCACTCCGCTTCCTTTTCGGTGGTCGTAGGAGTGGTGAGCTCGAGCTCGACGCCTTCGGGTGCCGGCTCTTGAAGCTCGCGCACTTTTTCGTCGGCTTCTTCCATGCGCTCCGCCGGCGTCTCTTGGGCACTCGCCCGCGTCGAGCCCCCGAGGCAAAGCAGGGCCGTCAGCAACCATAAGAGGGTCGAAACAGGCATGCGTTGTCCGTCGCAGCCGTTCGAGCTCAAAGCACCTGGGTCAAGCGCGTACGGGTAAAGTCGCTATCTTTGAGGCCGCTCTTGAACTTGAAGTTGCTCCAGATGAGCTCGGTGCTCTTTCCGTTTTGATGATTCACCATGACCATTTTGTGCGCGCGCCAATACTTACCTAGAAATTTCTCGTACTCGGTAGGCGTGAACGTCTTGAGTAGCTGCCCTTTGCGGTCGTAGTAATCGATCTTTCGGGCGCGGTATTCGTCTTTGTCGATCCACACCTGTTGTCTGGTGTAGCCCGAGTCCTTGTCGACCGGATAGCGCTCGATGAGGAAGCAAGCGACGCCTTCGACCTCGTCGTCCTTGATGTACTTGTATTTGTACTTTTCGACCTCTTGCGATGAAAGGTCTTCGTACGCGAACTCCGAGCCCATGAACGGGCCTGACTTGTTGTTCGAGGCGATGCGTTTGACCCGCCGAAGGGCGGGAAGGTAGAGCCATTGATCATCCGGCTTCACCCCGTGTGAGTAGGTCAAGAGGGCCGTTCCACGAACGTCGCGCGGGCTGTGGAATACGGTCAGCGATTTGTCGCCGTCACCTTTGACCTCGAGGGTTCGGATCTCGATCTCCCGCTTGCTCTCCTGCCCCCTTTTATTGCGGAGAGTCATGATCATGTCGGCTGTGGTGTCGCCGAACCCAGTGTCGCGGCGGTCCGCCTCCTTGGCGATCTCCAACCCTTTGTCTTCGGCGGGGCCGGCCACGGCGAGGGCGGGGGCGAGCATCACAACCAGCACTAATGCAACGAAACGATTCATGGGTTGTCTCCTTATCGTCATTGGGCGGGTGCCTCGGCAGGCGAGGACAGTTGTGACTCGGACGGTAAACGTGGAGCCTTGTCGATTTCCATCAACAACGGCGGAAGGAATAGGAGGTCTGCGCCGAGCGCAACAAAGAGCACGATGGCCGTTAGGAGCCCCATGCCGGCGTTGAGACCGAATGGTGAAAGCGTGAGCACGAGGAAGCCGGCCACCAAAATGAACGAAGTCACGATCAGGGCGGAACCAACGGTGGAGAATGCATAGCGAACGGCTCCCTGTGTATCCATGCCTCCCTCACGCCGCGCGCGGAGGTACTTGCTCAAGAAGTGGACGCTGTCATCGACGATGATGCCAAGCGCCATGGTGGTCACGATCGCGTTCCCGACGTCGATTCTACCGGCCGTCATTCCCCAGATACCAAAGGCCATCATGGCGGGCGCGAGGTTTGGCAAGAGGCTGATCGCACCAAACTTCACGCTGCGGAAAGCGATTCCGAGAATGACGGCGATCAGGGCAAGAGCAATGAATGCCCCGAGCAGCGAGCTCTTGATGTTGCGCTCGGAGATGTGAGAAAACATGAGATTGGTCGACGCGGGGACGGTCCACATGTGCTCGGGTGTGTTGGCGCGGAGCCAGGCCTCGGACTGCGCCTGAAGCTCGCGCATGCGAACCGCTGTCACGTTGTCGCAGGTGACGATCATTCGCGTAGACGATTTATCGACGTTGATCGTGTCGTTGAGGTCGAGCCCGTATGGGAGAGACATCTCGTACAACAACAGGTACTGCGCGGCGAGCTCACGTTCCTTGGGAAGGGCGTACCACTCGGGGTCGTCCGCGTGCATGTTCTTGTTCAAACGCTTGAACGTGTCGGTGAGCGTGAAGACATGGTGCACATCGGGCTGCTCTCTGAGCCATACGGCGAATGCGTCGACGTCCTCGAGAAAGCTCGGGTTTGAAATGCCACCTTCCTCACCGGAGTCGAGCGAGAACTCCATGGTGTAAATTCCAGAGAGATTCTCGCTGGCAAAGTCCGTGTCCGTGCGAAAGGCAAAGCTTTCATCGAAGTACTTGACGAACTCGTCGTTGAGCTCGTTGCGGGCGACCATCGCGCTCAGAAAAACGATCGCGATCGCGCCGAACCACAAGAGACCTTTTCGTCTGTAGATGACGAACTCGCCGAGGCTGACGACTGCATTGGAGCGCTCGCTTACCGACTTCTTCCCGGCGCGAATGGGGAAAATCGCGACCAACGGAGGCAACACGACGAGCGTGTAGATGAAGGCCGCGGTCACACCGATGGTCGAAATGTTCCCGAGATCATTGAACGGTCGAACATCGCTCAGATTGAGCGCCAAGAGGCCGATCGCGGTGGTGAGGCTCGTGAGAAACACCGGGCCCAAATTGATGCGAAGGCTCTCCGTCATCGCTTCCTTTTTGGACAGGCCTCTGTGCATCGATTGAAAGAGCGTGACTAGGAGGTGAATGCTGTCGGCGACCGCAAGAGTCATGATGACGGTCGGTGCAGACGAGCTCGGCGGGGTAATTGGGATACCGAGCCAGCCGGCGATCCCCATCGCGCTGGACGCCGAAAGCACGATGATCACCAATGTGATCAGCATTCCCCAAAACGATCTCAGGAACAGCACCGCTGTCACCAAGAGAACCACGTACATGAGCGGTACCAGTCTCGAGAGATCTTGAACGGAGGCTTCGAAGAACGAGTTCGAGAGCATCACGCTGCCCGTCAGGTGGAGCACGTGACCCGGATACTTGTTCTCGATGTCTGCTGTGAGCTCGCGGACGGCCACCGCAGCCTCCGTTGCTTCGTCGGAGCGCTTTCGGGGAAGAGTGTGTCGGACGTAGACGGCGCTGACGTGGGCTTCGTCCGAGACAAGGCGGCGTTTCAGAAGCGGCTCTGCGAGCGCGATCGCACGTAACTCATCGAGCTCGTTGGGCTCGTAGTCTCGCTCGAGGTCGACCAGGTCGTCGACGATCAGGTCGTCCTCCTCGGCGTGCGAGTATTGGAAATTGGTGATCGAGTCGACCCGCGTTGCAAACGGGAGCTGCCATGCGCGCTCGGTGATCTCACCGATGGTGGCGAGCGTGTCTGGTTCGAACACTCTGCCCGATTCGGGCGCGACGACGATCAGGGTGTTGTCGTTCTTGGTGTAGATCTCCTGCAGGTCTTCGAAGGCTCGCAGTTGGGGATTGTCCTCGCGGAAGAAGTATTGATAGTCGTTTTTGAACTCGATGAATCGCCCCCCGCTTGCCGCGAGCGCCGCGATGCCGAGCGTGCCGACGAGAACTAGCCATCTCCACTTGAAGAGAAAGTCTACGTAAGCGCTGACACGGCGGCCGTTGCTCGGCGTAGTCGGCTCGGTCATGACGATCTCTTGCGTTGGGGTTGGTGCCGCATGGCTTTCGAATCAGCTCGCGTCGGCGTAGTGGACATGGGGCTCCGTGAAGCTCGCTTTGATGCTTCGCACGCGCGCGAGGATGTCGCGGGCAAAGTCGATGTCGGTGTCCTCTTCGAAGCCGAGCTCGACGGTGTCCGATACGCCGCCAAAGCGCGCCTCGATCGCTTTTGGAAGTCGATCATAGGTGGCGTAGACGCCAAATTCGTCGAGCACTTCGTCCGGGACTTCCGCCGCCATCTGTTTCCACTGACCGGTCTTGGACATGTGGTGGAGCTTGGCGGCGAGGTCGTTCCAGCCATGGAGCGCCATGACAGGCTCGTAAGTGCGTGTCGATCCGTAGAAAGCGACACGATAGCGTACCCATTCACGATTCCTGGCGACCGTTTCTTCGTCGGGGCCCGTCATGATGAACCCACCGCCGCAGATGTCGATCTCATTTCGGGAACGTCCGCTCGACTCGAGGCCACGGTCGATCGCTGGCATGACCACTTCCTGTAGGTACCTCTTGGTGCAAAAGCCGTGCAGCCGTAGCCCGTCGGCGATGCTGGCTGCTGACTCGATCATCTTTGGCCGAACCGCCGCAAGATAAACCGGCGTCATCGGAAGGTTGGACTTCGGGGGCGTGAACTCGGGGGTCATCAGGGTGAGCTGGTAGTGCTCGCCACGATAGTCGAGCTTCTCACCGAGCTCCCAGCACCGCCAAACCGCGCGGAGGGCTTTGACGTATTCGACCATGCGGCTGCGCGGAGCCTTCCACGGTGTGCTGAATCGACGCTCGTTGTGGCCTTTGACCTGCGTGCCCAAGCCCACCGCGAACCGGCCGCCCGAGTTGACCTGGATTGCCCAAGACTGACTCGCGACGACCATTGGGCTCCGCGGAAACGCCAACGCGATCGCAGTACGCGCCTGGATGTGCTCGGTGGCGTTGCAGGCGATGGCCGCATGAATGAACGGATCGCCCGTGATCTCGGGGATGGCGAAGCCATCAAAGCCGATCGCCTCGGCGCGCTGTGCCTGCGCTGCCAGCTTCTTCCAGTGGGTCTCTCCACAAAAGGTATCGATTCTCATTCGTACTCCCGTTTGAACTGTTTTAGTACGACTTGGGCAACCCGAGCGAGTGTTGCGCCACGAAGTTCAGGATCATCTCACGGCTCACCGGCGCGATCCGCAGCGTCCGGGCCATTCCCCACAACAACGCGATCCCATATTCCTCGGACATGCCGTTGCCACCATGGACTTGGATGGCGTTGTCGATCGCAGCCAAGCAAGCTTCGGCCGCGGCGTACTTGGCCATGTTGGCGGCTTCGCCAGCATCTTGACCTTGGTCGAACAACCACGCCGCCTTCATCGTCATCAAGCGAGCAAGCTCGACTTCAATCTTGGCCTGCGCCATCGGGTGCGCGATCCCTTGGTGGGTTGCGATCGGTTTGCCCCACACCGCGCGTTCCTTGGCGTATCGGGCTGCGGCCTCGATCGCGTACCGTGCAGAGCCGTTGGCAAGCGCGGCTCCAAGAATCCGTTCGGGGTTGAGGCCGACGAAGATCTGCGAGAGGCCTTGGCCTTCGTTCCCGAGTAACCGGTCACCGCCTACCCGTACTTTGTCGAAGAAGAGGGTGAACTGCCGGTCGGGCCCAGGGAGCTGCATCGGGATGAGTGCCTTGTCGAGCCCGGGTGCCTTGCCGTCGACGATGAAGAGCGACAAACGCGCACGTCCGCCTTTGGCGCCTCCGGTTCGCGCGACGACCAGGATTGCGTCTGCATCGTCGGCGCCGGAAATGTAATACTTCGTTCCCGAAATCAACCAGTCGTTGCCGTCCCGACTCCCTTCAGTCGCGATGCGATGCGAGTTCGAGCCGGCGTCGGGCTCGGTGATCGCGAACGCCATCGTCATTTCGCCCGACGCGAGCTTGGGTAGCCAGTGCTCCTTTTGTGTATCGGTTCCGAAGCGCGCGATCACCGTGGCGCAGATCGCCGGCGAGACCAGCAGCAGAAGCAGGGGGCAACCCGCCGCCGCCAGCTCTTCACCCACGATCTGAAGCTCGTAAATGCCGAGCCCGCCCCCGCCATACTCTTCCGGCGTATTGACCCCGATGAAACCGTGCCGCGCGACCTCGTCCCAGAGCTCTTTTGGAGGCTCACCCGCCCTGCATTTGTCGGCGTAGTACTTCTGCCCGTACTTCCGTCCGATTTCGCTCACCTGCTTGCGGAGCATCTGCTGTTCTTCGGTTTCCACGTAAGACATACCGGTTTCGTACCACGTAGGACCCGTTGACGGAACGCTAGAGTCCAATCTTGGGCGTCCGCGAACCTGGACATTTCCGCTTCCTTTACCTTCGCTCGCTGAAGTGGGATCATCCTCGCAAGCCATCCGTGTTGGCCCGCGAAAGGGGGTAGACATCCGGTACGTGCTTTTTCTTCTCGTTCTCGCGCTCGTCGGGTTGAGCACCGATCTGGGCACGGGCGAGCGTGCTGACGATACGCAGCTCCAGCCTGTGATTTTCGCAGCGGCGTTTGGGTCGCACTGAGCCGCGAGGGCGCCTTTTTCGGACCGGCATTCCTGCTGACGTACTCTCGTCCGGATGCAGGACCTCACCGACCGGCATGTTCCGCTGCGCGTCGTCGCCGATCGCGAGCACTACGATCAGGTGATGAGCGCAGTGCTCGAGGCGCGGCAGAGCGTGTGGATCGCGACGGCGAATCTGAAAGACGTGATGGTCGAAGACCCGCGCGCGATCCCTGGGCGCCGTCGCGGGCGTCGCGGCAACTACCGAAGCGTCTTGGACATGCTTGCAGAGCTCGCGTCGCGAGGGGTCGAGCTTCGGCTGTTGCACGCAGCGCCTCCGTCGCGAGCATTTCGTCGAAGCTTCGATGCCCGATCCGAGCTCGTCGAAGGCGGCCTCGAAATGCGCAAGTGTCCGCGCGTGCATCTGAAGACCGTCGTAGTCGACGCTCGTCTCCTCTATTTAGGAAGCGCCAATTGGACGGGTGCAGGCTTAGGGGCAAAAGGCGACGGCCGCCGAAACTTCGAAATGGGCATCCTCACGTCGGACGAGCAGACGGTCGATCAGGTGCAAGATCGCTACGACCGCATCTGGCGCGGTGCTGAGTGCAGAGACTGTCGCCTCCGCGACGAATGCGAGATGCCCCTCGACCAGATGTGAGCGCTCCTCGTTTTCGGGCTCAACTCCCGAACACGGTGTAGAGTTCGCCTCATGCGGGTGAAACGGTGAAGACGCGCATCGTCGTCTACTCGCTTGTGGCGCTGATCGCAGCGTTGGGATGGACGTTCGTGAAGCGTCCCCTCGCTGTGCCGGATACTCCTGGTGTTCCGCTACCGCCTTTACCCAACGTGCAAGGGGTCTCCGTGTCGGTGGTCTCGACCGCCGAGATCGCGAGCCTCGAAGCGTTCAGCGTCCGGGGCGGGTCGTTCATGAATGGGTTTACCAGCGCGATCGCTGCGTTTCTGGTCGAGCACCCGCGCGGGAAGGTGCTCATCGACGCAGGCGCCGCCAGAGAGATCGACGCACACATGAAGACAATCCCGTTCTTGATGCGGGCCGTGTCGAGTCTCACAGTGCACCAGCCTATCGTCGATGCGTTGAAGGCGGGTGGGCTCGACCCACGTCGTCTCTCGGCGGTGTGGTTGACCCACAGTCATTGGGATCATATCAGCGGTCTTGCAGACCTGGGCGACGAAGTCCCCGTGTGGCTCACCGACGAAGAGATCGAGTACGCGTGGCGCGACGAAGGCGGCGGGCGTCTCTTCCGCGAGCTCCAAGCGCAGGCCAAGCCGCGGCTCCGGGAGCACCGATTCACCGATGGCGCGTATGGTCCCTTTCCGTGGAGCAAGGACTACTTCGGAGACGGCAGCGTCGTGTTGGTCCCGTTGGAAGGACACACTCCCGGCTCTTTGGGCATTCTGGTCAATCTCGCGTCGGGCAAGCGCTATCTCTTCATCGGGGACACCGCCTGGGCCCGAGAAGGGGTCGAGTGGCCGGCCGAAAAACCCTTAGTCACCCGCAACATGGTCGACGACGATGCGGCGATGGTGCGTGACCAACTCGTCTTTCTCCACAAGCTTCAGACGACGAATCCCGAGCTCGTGATCGTTCCCGCCCACGACGCACGCGTGCATGCACAAATGGCCCAGTTTCCCAATCGGGAGAAGTAAGCTCACGGCAACGAACTCAGCTCAGCTCCGACGCGCACGCCACGTAATCGTCGATGCGCTTCCACCATTCGAACAACCATTGCCGCCTCTCTTCACCCTTGGGAATCTCGGCAGCGGGCACTCGCCAGATCTGAATCTGCACTTTCTTGCCGACGACTTCGCCGCTCATGAGGTCGGGGATTTCAGCGAGGCCTTCGAGGCCACGGTGAGCTACGAAGAGGACATCGGCGTCGGGAGCGGCATCCATGAGTGTGAGGGCGCCCCCTGGCTTGGGGGGAAGGCAGTGCTTGAACGACTTGGCGATCGGGACGAGATCGGGGTGCGTGCGGGCCAGCCTTTCGATGGCGATCGCCTTTTTTCGCTCGGTAAAGCGGGTGCCTTCGGGGTAGAGTAGGACGCCTTCGTCGCCAAGGTCCTCGGCGAGCTTTCGAACTCCGGCCAGCTCCTCTTGCGGGTCGCCGCCGCGGTCGATGAAGTAGTTGGGCCACACGTGGCCGGCAACGTCGATGCAAGGATCGACCAAGAGCTCTCGCTTGAAGACGTAGCGAAGTCGCAAGCCCTTGGCGTCGGAGAGAAACACCAACGGCAATGCGGTGTCGATGATGCTCGCATGTCGAATGAACACCAGAACGTGCCCGGGCAGCGCCAACTCTTGACCTTTGACTTCCACCGACAGGGACAGCATTCGGGCGATCGCCGAGAAAAGCGCTGTGCCCCACCAGCAATAGAGTGGGAAAAAGAGGTCCTGCCTCTTGGGGATATTCCCCAGCGTCACGAGGTAGATCGCCGCCGCGGCAGCGAGGCCCATGAGCTCAATCGTCAGGTACGACCAAAGAAACAGCGACAACCGGAGCAAGATGAATGAGCGCCTCCGAAACAGACCCGCTATCGTCATGACCGGGAGCCATACCGGAACGAGCAAAGTCACCAGCACCCAGGCGATGAAATACGTGGTGACGGTCATCATCCTTCGGAGCGTCGAAGTGGTCGAGACCGAATGCGAGAAGGCGATCGCTTGCACGAGGCGTGAGCGCCTACGAAGGTCAGTGGGTCGCACCGCATCGCGTTGGCGCCTGGTCTCCGCCGTGGTCATGGGACGAACCTACACCGAAGCGGTGCGCCTTGCGACTGCCCGCCGAGCAACCTAGGGATCGGCCCTGGAGGTGACCCATGGCCGATTCCCCCCCTCGTGTCGCGATCGTTGCCGGTGCGCGTACACCCTTCGCCAAAGCCGGAACCAAGCTCAAGGAGCACTCGGCGCTTGATCTCGCCTGCCATGCCGTGGACGGCCTGCTCGAGAAACACAGCCTCGATCCCTCCACGATCGACGAGCTGGTGCACGGGATCGTGGTGCTCGACCCGCGGAGGCCTCAGTTCGCGCGCGAAGTGGCTTTCGCGAGCCGGTTGCCTTCGAGCACCCGCGCATGGACCGTCACCGATAATTGTATAACCGGCACTACAGCCATGATGGCGATCGCGGACTCGATCCGCGCTGGCCGCGCGGAGGTTGGGATCGCCGGCGGCGTCGAGTCGATGTCGAATCCGGCCGTCCTGTTCTCTCCCGCCGCCAGCCGCATCTTCGTCGACCTTTCCAACACCCGCACGCTCAAGGACCGCATCGAGATTCTGTCCTCGCTCCGTCCTCGAGATCTCAAGCCAAACGCGCCGGGCGTCGTCGAACCCTCGACCGGGCTTTCGATGGGCGAGCACACCGAGATTACCGTCAAGGAATGGGACATCGCCCGCGAACCCCAAGACGAGCTCGCCCTCGCCAGCCACAAGAACGCGGCGGCGGCGACTGACGACGGCCGACTCAAAGCCGAGATCATCCCGCTCGACGGCATCGATCACGACACGATCATTCGCCCAGACACTACTCTCGAAAAACTCGCGTCACTGAAGCCTGCCTTCGACACGACGGGCAGCGGCACCATCACCGCAGGTAATTCGAGCCCACTGACCGACGGCGCGGCAGCGATTGCCTTGGTGAGCGAAGACCGCGCGAGAAAGGAAGGGCGGGAACCCCTGGCTTTCATTCGCGGCTACAAGAAGGTAGCGATCGACCCCGGCGATGGGTTGCTGATGGGCCCTGGGATCGCAGTACCCGATTTGCTCGCCGAGACGGGTCTGACCCTCGACGACATAGACCTCATCGAAATGCACGAGGCGTTCGCCGGTCAGGTGCTGAGTAACATCGCAGCGTGGGAGCGGGGCTGGAAGCGCGATCCGATAGGCACGGTCGACCGCTCGAAGCTGAATCAGCTCGGGAGCTCGGTCGCTATCGGCCATCCGTTCTCTGCTACCGGCGTCCGGATCGCGACCACCCTTGCAAACGAAATGAAGCGCCGAAACTCCCGCTATGGATTGATCAGCATATGTGCCGCGGGCGCGACGGCGCAGGCGATGATCCTCGAGCGGGACGTATAGCGCTAGGGTGTCGGCTTTATCGATGCGATCATGTCGTCGAAGACCTTGCGGTTTTCGGCGACGGTCGCAGTTGGGCCGAGGAGCTTGATGTAGTACGGGCCCTTGGACGTGCTGACGATGGCAGCGATCAAGCGTTGCTCCGACGTGGCCTGGCCTGGTTGGCCACCCGGAGTCATGCCTCCGTCGTACTCGCCGGCGACCTCGATTTGGGTCACCTCGAACCCGGACACCTTCTTTTCAACCGGTGTTACGTCGACGATACGGCTGCCGTCTTTGTTGGTGAATTGGGCGATCCAGCGATCGATGTTTGCCTGCTCAGAGCCGGCGCCTGCCGTGCCCATGAAGAACACGACCGACTCTGCCTCACCACCGGGTCCCGGCACTTTGAACTGCGCCCGCCGCATGAGTGCGCGCGGCTTCTGAAACGTCCAAGCCTCAGGGACCTGCATGGTGACGGCGCCGAGGTCGATCTTGCCAGAGGCATCCGGCTCCGGTCTCGGAATCTTGTCGACGGCGGTTTGCTGCTGGGGTGACAGGTCCAGGCCAGCATGGGGGTCGGCTGTGGGCTTCTGCGTTTCAGTCGCCGCGGCAGCGCCTTCGTTGGGGGTGGGTCCTTTGCTTTGGCACGCGGTCAGTAGCAGCGCGCCGAGGATGATCGCTTTGCGATTGAGCTTGTTCTTCACGGGCATCCCAGTAGCACACATCCGTGCCCCCGACAGCCAACGCGCCCCAAACGTGATTATCTGATACCGTCAACCCATGAGACGGGCCAGGGGATTCGTGGATTTGGTGTTCGACGTGGTCGAAGAAACCACCAACCTCGTCGAGCGCACCCACGACGCCGCGGTCCAACGAACGGTCCGGCGCTTCGCCCCGGTGGAGCCTGTCAAGTCGACCGCCGCGCTGGTCACGACGATTCAGACCGCGATCTCGTCTGGCGTCTTCGAGTCGATTCGCGTCGTCAACCGGATCGTACGTTTTGGTGTCAATACCGCGGCCGACGCAGCAGAGACCCAGCTAGGTCGGGCCGTCGACTTCGAGGCATCCGAGCTCGTGACGCCGATCGACGCGACCGCCGCAGGCACCACCAGTTGGGTCGTGGACCACGCGCAGGCCTCGATCAACGGTTTTTGGGGCGACCATTTGAGGCGGCGCAACCACCAGCTCGCCCTTGACATGACCTTTCGTCACGATGGCCGGCGGCTGCCAACGAACCGCGAAGCGTTCATGGCCGCGTTCCCCGACCCGACGCCAAGGGTGTGTGTTTTCGTCCACGGTCTCGCTGCAACCGAGTGGCTTTGGAGCCTGGCCTCCGATCGATACTACGACGCGCCCGACATCACGTTCGGCACCCGTCTCCAAGAAGATCTCGGATACACTCCGGTCTACATGCGTTACAACAGCGGGCGCCACGTTTCCGAGAACGGGCGCTTGCTCGCGGCGCGCCTCACCGAGATGCTGGACGCGTACCCGGTGCCGGTCGAAGAGATCGCGTTGGTCGGACACAGCATGGGAGGTCTCGTTGCGCGAAGCGCCGCCCACTATGCGCGAGAGCACGACGAGCCCTGGGTCGGCCTTCTTCGTCACGTCGCTTGCATTGGTTCTCCGCATCTAGGCGCACCGCTCGAGAAAGCGGTCAACCTGTTGACGGGAATCCTGCGAAAAGTCGACGCCGCAGGTGCCGATGTGCCGGCGGACCTCCTAAATGCACGGAGCTCCGGTATCAAGGATCTGCGCCACGGTTATACCCTCGACGAAGAGTGGACAGGGAAACATCCAGACGCGGTGTTTGCCGACGCGCGCCGCAACGTGCCTTTGGTCAACGGTGTCGGGTACTACTTCGTCGCTGCGACGATCTCGCGTGACCCGGGACACCCGGTCGGCGAGCTTCTCGGCGACCTGTTGGTGCGGCTTCCAAGCGCATCCGGCCACGCCCCCGAGCCGGCTCGACGCATCCCGTTTCGAGGCGGCGCGTTCGTTCCCGGCATGGATCACGTCCACTTGGTCAATCATCCCGACGTGTATGCGGCGCTCCGTGGCCTCCTCGACGCCCAACCCGCCCAGCGAGCTCCGAGCGTACCAATTCATTGAGGAGTCGGGCGTCGGATGCCAAGCTGAGGTCGATGGCGCCCGACCGACCCTCCGACACCGCCGACGAAGTCCGCTCAGCGATTCGACCGACCCTAGAACGGTTCGGCCCCGACTACTGGCGGGAACAAGACGCGAAAAAGACTTTCCCTACCGAGTTTTTCGAGACGATCGGGGGTGCCGGGTATTTCGGCACCTTCATCCCAGAGGCCCACGGTGGAGCCGACGCCGGCCCAACCGTTGCGAGTGTGCTCGTCGAAGCGGTCAACCGGGCGGGTGGCGACGCTGCTTGCGTCAACGCGCAGATGGCGATTTGCCGAACGCTGGTTCTTCATGGGACCGACGAACAGAAGGCGCGCTACCTTCCCGGCGTTGCAAGCGGCGCCATACGGTTTTTGACGGTCGCCGCCACCGAGCCCGACAGCGGCGCCAACATGACTGAGCTCGCGAGCACCGCGCGTCGCGATGGCGACGAGTGGGTGATCAATGCTCAAAAGGTGCTGATCTCGTTTGCAGAGGAAACCCGTCTGATGATTCTCTTGGCGAGGGCCGATCAAGGCACGACTTTGTTCTTGCTCGACCTCGACGAGGTTGGCGACAAAGTCGAAAGGCATCCGATCGACCTGGTCGCCAACCGCATGACCGCGACGCTGTTCATCGACGAGCTACGGCTTTCCGACTCGACCCGGCTCGGTCCGGCCGGCGACGGGCTTGCTTGCCTGATGAAAGGGTTCGCGATTCGGCGTGTGCTGGCCGCCTCCGAGGCGATTGGAAACGCCCGGTTCTTGCTCGACCGAAGCGTCGAGTACGCGAAGACCCGCAAGACCAACGATCGGCTGATCGGCGAACACCAAGGCATCCAGTACCCGCTCGTTCAGGCGTATTCCAAGGTCGAGGCGGCTGACCTGATGCGTTGGGATGCCCTCGGCCTCATCGAACGCGGTGAAGAAGCGAACGCCCGGTCTGCACTCGCGAAAGTGCTGGCCTCCGAGGCTGCTTGGGAGACCGCCCGTGCGGCTCTCACCACCTTTGGCGGCTGGGGCCTGGCCGGCGACTATCACGTCGAGCGCAAGCTTCGTGAGGGCACCGTGTACGTCTTCAACAATCTACTGATGAACCTCATCGCCGACCGTGTCCTCGGCCTCCCGAAGGGATGACTCGGTCGGCCGTTCGCTCGGTTGATAGACGCAGAGCGGATCCTCCCCGAGGGCGTCTCCGGTCATCGCGTACGCCCGAGCACGCGATCCACCACACACCCACTTGAAGTCACAACGCCCACAGCGCCCTCGGTAATTGCCAGGGTCGCGAAGCGCTTGGAGCTCGGGCGAGTTGCGATAGATGTCGACCAACGACCGATCGCGCACGTTGCCGAGAAGCGGGTGGGGGAGAAAACCAGCTGGATAGACCTCCCCACGATGGGAGACGAAGATCACGCCGTTGCCGTCGCGGATCCCGAACGCCATCTGCCGCGCACGCGCTTGCACGTCTTCCAGCGTCATGCCTTCGAGAAGCTTCTGCTGGATCCAAAAGCGCCGATAGTGCGGGGCCTCGGTGGTGCCGACGCGGAACGGAGCTTCCTCCGAGACCCCATAGACCCACTCGAAAAGCTTCTCGACCTCGTCTGCGGTCGGCGTGTCGAGCTCGCTCCCGCGACCGACGGGTACCAAGAGAAACAGGCTCCAGCGGCGTACCGGGGGTGCAGCGGTGTCACGAAGAAGCTCGTACATCGCTGGCACGTGCGGCAACGTGTGCGCAGTCACTGTGGTATTGACCTGCACGGGGATGTGGAATTCGCGAGCCCATTCGAGGGCACGCATCGAGTAGTCGAACGTCCCTGGGACATTGCGAAACCCGTCGTGGATTTCTGCGGTGGGTCCGTCGAGGCTCACTCCCATGGCGGTGATGCCGAGCTCGCGGAACTTCGCCACGGTATCGCGTTGAAGCATCGGGGTCGTGCTTGGCGTGATCGACACATGAATCGGAAGACTGCGCCCGTACTCGATCAACTCTCGAATGTCCGGGCGCTTGAGCGGATCGCCGCCGGTGAGCACGAGCATGCTTCCGAGCTCTTGCACCTCACGCATGAGCGCCTTGCCCTCCTCGGTGGTGAGCTCGGCAGGATCGCGATGCGGGATGGCGCTCGCGCGGCAGTGCTGGCAAGCCAGATCACAGGCGATCGTCGTCTCCCAGTACACATTGCGCGGTTGACGATCGTAGATGAACCCCTGGTACTTGGTGCCGACCGTGCGGAGCTCCATCAGGCACGCTCCTCGTCGCGGACGACGCCACCCAAACGGTCGGCCCACTTTTCGGGATAGCCGTCGTAGTAGCGGGTCCACTCTCGCCCAGTGATCTCCCGATAAGCCAACGCATAGATGGCTCGAGAGATCGAAGGAATCCCGATGATCGGTAAGTAGAGCGGCCCGAAGAGGCGCGACTGCCTGGTGTGCCCGAGCTCATGAGCACGGTTTCGGTCATCGAGCTCGTGCCAACGACTGCTCTCGCGACTCCAGAACACGATGTGCCCGAGGGATATCCCGGTGCCGCGCGATTCGACGACCATCCGGCCAGCCTCGACTTCGATGTTTCGGATCCGATTGCGCACGGCTTCGACGCCCAGCATGGCGACGCCAAGCGCGGTTTGCGGCGCCTCCCACAAGAGCGACAGGCCAGTGCGGAGCAGGGACATACCAAGATGCTAGCATCCGGGCACGCGAACGTGACGCGAACTTTTTTCGCTCAGTTCTTCAAGGCGATGCCCCGATACAAGCTCGAAATGAGCCGGGGCCCTTTGCCGACGAACTCGTCGAGCGCGGTGAGGTTGAAGCCGCCTTCCTTCACCATTCGGTCGACGGGACGGTTGATGTTGCAGCCGTCGGTGAAGCGTCGCCACACGGGGTTGATGCGGTCTTGCCAACGCATCGTGCCCGGGTCGCGACTTCGTCCGTGCTCGATGAACAGATAGCGGCCTCCCGGTTTGAGGACGCGACGCATCTCGGCAATGGCGGCCTCTGCGTCCGGGATGGAGCAAAGCGTCCAGGTCGTTACCACACAATCGAAGCGACCCGCGTCGAATGGGAGCTGGCCGTCGGCGCGCAATGCAACCCGCTCCACTGGGAAACGCGCCCGTTCGATCCGTCGTTCGACCTTCGGGATTCCTACCGTCTTCATCGGATCGATCCCCCACAGGCCGCGTACGTTCTCACCGTAGTGTCTCAGGTTGAGCCCGGTACCGAAACCGACCTCGAGCACGTCGCCGCGGGCCTCGATCAAGGTTTCCGGCCTAAGGTCATCCATGAACCGCATGGCCCAATCCTGCGCCCGCGGCTTGAGCCATTCGCGAACCCCCATCACTCCGCCGCTTTGTTCTCGAAAAGCGCCAGGTACTCACCGTAGCCTTCTTTTTCGAGGTCTTCTTTCGCAATGAAACGAAGGGACGCGCTGTTGATGCAGTACCGAAGACCCGTGGGCGCGGGGCCATCTTTGAAGACGTGTCCGAGGTGACTGTCGCCGTGCTTGCTGCGCACCTCGGTGCGCGGCATCAGCAGCTTGTAGTCGACGTCGCGGGTGATGTTCTCATCTTCGAGAGGCTTGCTGAAACTCGGCCAACCCGTTCCGCTCTTGTACTTGTCTAAGGAGCTGAAGAGAGGCTCGCCGCTGACGACATCGACATAGATTCCCTCCTTGTCGTTGTCCCAATACTCATTGCGAAACGGCGGTTCCGTGCCTTCCTCTTGCGTCACCGTGTACTGCAGCGGAGTCAGCTCCTTGCGAAGCTCGGCTTTGGGTGGCTTCTCGTAGTGCTTGCTTTTATCGGACATCGATTTCCCCTTTGTGTCTGCCTTTTGAGCTTCGGGCTTCTTGGGTGGTTCGAGCGGCCTCTTGCCCCAAACACTTTCGAGAAAACCCTCGCGGCCCGAACCGCGACGGTATCGCTTGTAGTGTGATGGGTTCTTTTTGTAGTAGTCCTGGTGATACTCTTCGGCGGGGTAAAACGCCCCCGCAGAGATAATCTGCGTCACGATCGGCTTTTTGAAAATACCACTCTTTTCGAGCTTTTGTTTCGAGGCCTCTGCGAGCTTCCTTTGCTCGCGGTCGTGCACGTAGATGCCGGTGCGATACTGTTTCCCGCGGTCGGCAAACTGGCCGCCGTCGTCGGTCGGGTTGATCTGTCGCCAGAACACCTCGAGGAGATAGGCGTAGGAGATCCTCGCGGGGTCGTACTTAACCTGAACCGCTTCGACGTGCCCGGTACGGCCGGAGCTGACCTCCTTATACGAGGGGCCGGTCTCCTTGCCGCCGGTGTACCCCGACGTGACGCTCGCGACGCCATCGAGCTTCTCGAAGGGCGGCTCCATGCACCAAAAGCAGCCCCCTGCAAAGATCGCCTCGGCGAGTCCATCGGTTTGGGTCGTAGGCTTCGAGGCGTCATCAGACTGCCTCGCGGGCGGAGAATGGGGGCCGGTCGATCCGACGCCGATCGCGACCAAGATCGCAACCCCGAGGATCGGAAGGCCCAATACAAGCGTTCGTAAGCTACTCATCTCGTCTCCTCTCATCTAAGGCTCTCCCCCACTAACGCCAACGGCCCTGGGAAGTTTCCAAAAAAGCGTGATGCCGTCCTGGCACGGCGGGGGAGGGCCCGCTCGGGCCTTCCGTTTCCGAGCGCTGAGCCCTAGGATCTGGCTTCCGCCAGAAAGGTTTCCCATGTCTCACGATGTTGCCGACCTCGACAGGAAGCTCAACGCGATGATCGCGTCGGGCCAAGTGATGGAAGCGTTCGAGAAATTCTATGCGGATGACTGCATCATGCAGGAAAACAGCGACAAGCCTCGCGAAGGCAAACCCGCTTGCCGACAGTACGAGATCGACTTCTTCGGAAGCGTCGAGGAGTTCCACGAAGGGACCTTGCTCGGAAGCGCGGTCGAGGGAGACCGGTCATTTTCCGAATGGGTCTTCGACGTGACGTTCAAAGACGGAAGCCGCATGCGAAACCACGAAGTCTCCGCCCGCCGCTGGGCCGATGGCAAAGTGGTGTTCGAGCAGTTCTTTTACCAACCCAACATTACCCCCGCCGATTAGGACAGAAGCTGGCGATCGTCGTGAACCGGCCACCCCCATTCCCGATCGTGGTAGACGCGGTAGTCCGGAGCATCTCCGCACCACAAGCAGCGGGCGGCATCGTCGTCGCCGCGCACGAGACCCTTGGGCAGCTTGGGCGCCATGCGGCACGCTAGCACGACCCGCGGCTCGGCCTCTTCAGCGAGGGTCGAGAATCGCCGGAAAAGTCTTCAGGCCGCGAATGAAGGATGACGAGAGGTATTCGACCTCTTTGTCTTCGGGGATCCGGATGCGCTTGACGCGCTTCGTCATCTCCTCGAGAGACAATCGGATTTCCAAGCGCGCGAGCGAGGCGCCCAGACAGAAGTGGGGCCCGAGGCCGAAGGCCAGATGCTTCGCCTCTTTCGTGAAATCCCTGAAAACATCGAACTTGTGGGGGTCGCTATACTTACGCGGGTCTCGATTGGCCGCCGGGTAAGTGAGACCGACCTGCTGGCCCGCTTTGATCACCTTGCCATGCAGTTCGTAGTCGCGGGCCGCGGTACGGTACATGTTGACGAACGGCGTCACCCAGCGAAGGATCTCTTCGACGGCGTTCGGAATCAGATCGGGGTTGTCATAAAGCGCGTTGTACTGCTCCGGCGCGTTAGCCAGGCGCTCGAGCCCACCCGCGATCGCGTTCCGCGTAGTCTCCGCGCCGCCGGTGTTCAGCAGAAGGTGCTCGAACAACAGCTGTGACTCGTCGAGTTTCTCGCGGTTGATTTCGGCGTTCATCCATATCGTGAGGATGTCGCTACCCGTGCAACCAGCCGCGAGTCGAGCCGCATGCATTTCTTCGTGGAGCATGATGAACTCGTCAAACGAATCGTTGACCTCATCCGTGACGTAGTCAGGACCGTTTCCGCCTTGGATCATGGTGCTGATCCATTGCCGAACCGACTCGCGCTTCTCTTCCGGGGTGCCGAGCATGTCGGAGATGAGGCGCAACGGCAGAGGGGCGGCGAGATCTCGAACGATGTCGACTTCACTCATCTGAAGCATGGTGTCGACCAGCTCGACCGCGATTTCTCTGGCACGATGCTCCATCTTGCGCATCTGGCGCGGCGTGAAGGCGGAGGACACGAGCGCACGCTGCTTGTTGTGCTGCTCGCCGTCTTGGTAGATCATTGCGGGATCGCCGGGGATGTTCGGCCGGACGCCTTCACTGTTGATGAACGTTTCGGTGTCGCGCTCGATGGCGACGACGTCGTCGTAACGGAATACCTCCCAGACCTCGTTCTTCTCGTCGAAGTAGATCGGCTCGTGCTCGAGGAAGTAGTCGTACATCTCGTACGGATTGTCGTGCGTGGAAGGCGCACAAAAATCGACGTTCTGAAACATAACTGGGCACCTGGTCTTCACGCGTTCCTCCAAAAGTCCGGCCACATAAGTTTACACGTTGTAAAGTATTCTCAGTGTAGAAGATGTTACACGACGGTCAAGGGCAATCGTCGTCGGGCACCGAGAGAAGACGTCACCGCCGACCGGGCTCCCGGTCGTCGACCAGGGTTAACCCCGGAGCCAAGCGATGAACATGGCGACCCCCGCCAGCAGGAGCAGCAACACGACGAGCGTAACCCAAAGGCGCCTCTCGATCGCATCCTTCGGCTGACGGGGCACCGGACTCAGTCCGTGCCGTCGTCGGTGCTCAAGAAGACCTCGTGAATCTCGAGCACGTTCGGGCCGCGAAACATGTCCTTCGGCGGGCGATTCCGGTGCGCCTCGGCGAATGCGGGGCTCATGGTCCAGGCCGTGAAGTCGTCGAACGTCTTCCACCATGTCTTCACCTCGTAGTAACCCTCTTTGTCGGGGTCCGGTGACCAGGCGCCGGTTTGGTGGTCGAGCTTCATGGGTCGAGGGCGATGCACTTCGTTGCGAATGAAGCCCGGGGCTTGGTCGACGAGGTGAACACGTTTTCGAAATCGATCCTCGAAGTCGATTTCGTAGCCTTCGGCGACAGGAATTCGATTGGTGACGACGATCATGCGGCAAGCATACGGCAGGGCGACGCCAGTGTCAGGATCAAGCTGCCGTGCTAGGAAGGGGCGTGACCGATTGGAAGCTGAAGAGGCATCCGACCTTTGCCGGGGTTGAGGGTCCTGTCCTGATCGTCGTGATGGATGGCGTCGGTTGCGGCGCGTCTAACGAAGGCGATGCGGTTTGGCTCGCCCGAACACCGACGCTCCACCATCTGGGCCAGGTCGCGCTGACGACGCGACTGAGGGCGCATGGGACCGCCGTGGGGCTTCCGAGTGACGACGACATGGGCAATAGCGAAGTCGGCCACAACGCTTTCGGTGCGGGACGGGTGTTCGATCAGGGGGCCAAGCGGGTCCAGATGGCGATCGAAAGCGGCGAGATCTTCGAGGGTGAAGAGTGGAAGAAGCTCGTACGACGGGTGAAGGGGAGCGGCGAGCCGATGCACTTCATAGGGCTGCTGTCGGACGGCAACGTGCACAGCCACATCGAGCACCTTTTTGCGATGCTTCGCCGTTGTGACGAAGAGGATGTGCAACGCGCCCGTGTACACGTCTTGCTCGACGGTCGTGATGTGCCCGAGACAAGCGCGCTCGAGTATGTCGATGCGCTCGAGAAGTTGCTGCACGAGCTGAACGAAACAGGAGGGCGCGACTATCGCATCGCGTCGGGCGGCGGACGGATGTTCATCACGATGGACAGATACAACGCCAACTGGGCGATGGTCGACCGTGGCTGGAAGCACCACGTGCTCGGCGAAGGCAGGGGCTTCAAGAGCGCCAGCGAGGCGATTCAGACGATCCGAGATGAGAATCCTGGCATGATCGATCAAGACCTCCTCGGTTTCGTGATCGTCGATGATGACGGCAAGCCCGTCGGGCCCATCCGAGATGGTGCTGCCGTCGTCCTCTACAACTTTCGCGGCGACCGCGCGCTCGAGCTCACGCGAGCCTTCACCGAGGCCGACTTCACGGAGTTCGATCGGGGTCCCATTCCAGACGTCGAGTTCGTGGGGATGATGGAGTATGACGGCGATCTCAGGCTGCCCCGGCACTACCTCGTGCAGCCCCCCGCGATCGATCGCACTTTCGGCGAATACCTCGCCCGCAACCGCGTCACTCAATTCGCATGCAGCGAGACGCAGAAGTTCGGGCACGTAACCTATTTCTGGAATGGAAACCGGACGGGTAAGTTCGACGAAACCTACGAGGAGTATGTCGAAATCCCGAGCGACCTCGTTCCTTTCGAGCAGCGTCCCTGGATGAAGGCAGCAGAGATCACCGATGCGACGATCGAGGCCCTCCAGCGGGGCGAGTTCCGGCATGCCCGGATCAACTACGCGAACGGCGACATGGTCGGCCATACGGGTAACCTGGAAGCGGCCATCATCGCGGTGGAGGCGGTCGACCTGTCGCTCGGGCGAATCCTCCCCGTGATCGAAAAGCTCAACGGTGCCCTCATCGTGACAGCAGACCACGGCAACTGCGACGAGATGTTCGAAGTCGACGAGAAGTCTGGCGACTTCAAACGAGACGATGTCGGGCGTTTGAGGAACAAGACGAGTCACACGTTGAACGCGGTGCCCTGTTACATCTACGTTCCAGGCAACGAAACCCTGCGACTCGACCCTGCCGTGGCCAACCCAGGCCTCGCGAATATCTCGGCGACCACGCTCGAGTTGCTTGGCTTCGAGCGGCCCGAGGGCTTCGAGCCCTCACTCCTGCAATGAGAGACCACTCAGCGGTAGCGCAGCCGCAGCTTGATGCCGAGGAAGTCGGCGATCTGCTGTCCGTACGAACGCGGGATCAAGTTCAAACGCCCTTCCACGACGGCTCGTGCGCGCGCGTGGGGCTCGCCCTTCAGGGCAGGGAGGACGATCTGGGTCCAGGCGAGCAGCGTCTTCCCATCGGCGCCGTTGAGCGCGAGTGTCAGCACCGGCTCGAGGCGCTTCTGATACGCAACCGACGCGGTGCAGAGTGCGGCGAACGTCTTGACGAGCCCATCTTTGCCAACGTCGCTCGCGTTTTCGAAGGAGGCTTTAAGGACTTCGAGTTGCCGCGCAACCCGAGCTGGTGCGATTCGTGCAATTGCAGGTAGCGCTTCGGCAGAGGTTTGCACGACACGTTTGTTCGAGGACGAGATCCCCTTCGCAAACTTGGCGACGAGGGGGACCACCAACTCTGGCTTTTCGGCGAGCACTTCGCTGAGGACACGCGCCGACTGAGTGGCGGCGGTCCGCGGTCCATCCATCATCGTCTCGCCGTGCTCGGCAATTTTGGACTGTGGATTTTCGTCGGCGAGGATCTTGCCCGCAACGGCACTGGCACCACCGGATTTCTTCGCGGGGGTCACCCGTGTCGAGTCAGCTTTCGTCGCCGACTTTGTGCTCTTCTTGGTCGTCATTCGAATCCTCGGATCGGGCGGCGGAGCATCGGTGGGATAGGCGAAGCGTCGAACAGCATTCAATCATTCCTTCCGAAGTGCGTGGATGATGTGCGGTAGCGATGTCTCGTACCGCCATGAGGTGCCACGATGGCCCCCTTCGAATTCATCGTAGTGTACGCGAAGTTGATGCGCGGAGAGCGCGCCTTCGAGCATCCGAGCGGCAAAGTGTAGCCCGTGCTCATCCCGGTTGCCGGCATCCAAATAGATGAGCGACATCGTTTTCAAAGCGTCCACCGAGAGCTCGACGCGCGTTACTGGGTCCTCGGCGAGCCAATCGCGCCATACGTCTGCTCGCAGAGCGCCCGTCCGAGGCTCGAAGGGGAGCATCGCGTGGGGAAAGGCTTCAGGATCGGGCGAGTACGCACCGCTTGCGGCCAACACAAAAATTGCGTCGAACTGCGAGGCGTTTTGAGGGCCAGCCGTCGGGACCTCCCGCGCGAATGCTTCGAGGCCTCCTGCCTGCTCGAATGCGATCGCCGCAGAGGTGAGCATAGGTCGCATGCTGAGCTCGAAAGCAGCGTCACCGGCGTGGCTCGCGATGACCGATACGACATCAGGGCGATCCATCCCCAATCGGAGCGCCCCAAAGCCACCCGAAGAACGGCCGGCTACGGCGCGTGCCTCCCGGTCGGGAATCGTCCTGAACTCAGCGTCGACGAACGGAATGACCTCGTCGGCGAGATAAGTTTGGTAAAGCCCGGTGCCCCGGGAATCAAGGAACTGTGAACCACCCCATCGGTTGAAGCAGTCGGGCAGCACGAGGATCGCAGGAGCGCACTGTTTTTCGGAGACGAGTCGGTCGAAGCGCTGGATGGTGTTGGGCTTCCAAGGGCTCCAAGCAGCGATCGAGTGGTTGGTCGATCCGAATCCCGCCAGCAGCATCACGATTGGAAACCTTTGCTTGCCGTCGTACTCGGGCGGCAGGTAGACGTAGAGGTCCCGCACGTACGGATCGCCCAGCGGATTGTCTCGCAGGCAACGACTCTCATGCGATGTGCGAACGACCTCACCCAGCATCGGCGCGCTTCGCATAGCACATTCGCGCCTTTGCGGGGGAAACTCCCATGATTGCCGCTACATTCGGTCGACGACGCCGATCCCCACAAGCCCGAGGCCTCGGCGGATCTGTCGGGCCGTGAGCGCCGTGAGCGCGAGCCGACTTCGTCTCGTAGCCCCTTCGGAGTCGAGCACAGGGCATTCGGTGTAAAAGCCGCTGAACGTGCGGGCGAGCTCGTAGACGTGCTCGCAAATCAGGTGGGGTTGGCTCGTCGCGCCCGCTTGATAGACGACGTCAGCGAAGCGCATGAGGCGTTTCCCGAGCGCTTCTTCGGCCGGCACGTCCAACAAGACTTCGGCGTTTTCGCCGATCGCTCCCATGTCGAGGCCGCCCTTGGCGAAGATCGATGCACAGCGGGCGTACGCGTACTGGAGGTACGGCGCCGCGTTGCCTTGGAAGGAGATCATCTTGTCCCAGTCGAACTGGTAGTCGCTCAGTCGGTTCTGTCGAAGGTCGGCGTACTTGACCGAGCCTATCCCCACGACCGCGGATACCTCGTCGATCTCTTCGAGCTGGACGCGGAGTCGGCCTTCGGCGATCCCCTCTTCGATACGGTGGCGTGCGCGTTGTTTCGATTCTTCGAGGAGAGAGATGAGGGTGACCACTTGCCCGCTTGCGTCTCGAGTGCGGAGCGGCTTCCCGTCTTTGCCGAGCACCGTCCCGAAGCCGATGTGCTCGAGCTCCATCGCCACCCCGAGTAGCTTCATCAAGGCAAAGAGTTGTCGAAAATGCAGGCCTTGGCGGTTGTCGACGACGTAGAGCGCGCGATCCGCTGCAAAGTGATCGCGACGGTAGAGAACAGTGGCAATGTCCGTCGTCGAATAGAGAAAGGCACCGTCGTTCTTACGGACGATGAAGGGGGTCTTTTGCTTGCGGAGGGCTTTGGGTGCGTCATCGATTTCGTTCCAGAAGACGCACACCGCGCCGTCGTCTTCGCGCGCGATTCCGCGTGCAAGCAGATCATCGACCACGCCAGTAAGAGCGCCATGGTACGCGCTCTCTCCGAGCCAGACATCGAAGTCGACACCGAGCTCCGCATACACGGTATCGAGCGCGCGTCGGCTGACCTCGACGAAATGCTCCCACAGGTCGCGATTGTCGGGGTCCCCCTCTTGCAGCTTCGCGAGCTCGGCTCGCGCCCGTTCGGCGAAGGCCTGCTCGCTCTCAGCGCGCTCGGAGGCCAGCTTGTACACTCGCTCTAGCTCTGCGATCGGCTCGCGCTCGAGGGCTTCTTCCGAGCCCCACTCTCGCATGCCCACGATGAGAAGCCCGAACTGGGTTCCCCAGTCGCCGAGGTGATTGTCGCGGATCACAGAGTGGCCCATGAAGGCCAAGATCCGTGAGATCGCGTCGCCGATGATCGTCGAGCGAAGGTGGCCGACATGCATTTGCTTCGCGATGTTGGGGCCGGAGAAGTCCACGATGGTCTTCAGCGGGCGGTCGACCGTGGGCACGCCGTCCCGTTCCGTGTCGTGAAGCACTTTGGTGAGGAGTTCGGCGATCCACTGGGGCGCCAGGTGGATGTTGACGAAGCCCGGGCCGGCGACTTCCGCTCGTTCGACGGCATCCAGCTCGCGAAGAGCGTTCGCGATCGGCTCAGCGATCTCGCGAGGAGGCTTCCCGAGCTCTTTGCCGAGGGCCATTGCGCCGTTGAGCTGAAACTCCCCGAACTTCGGGTCCTGTGTCGGACGCACGATCGCCCGCCGGGGCTCCCCTAGACGCAAGGCGGTTTCAATGGCCTGCGAGCCAAGAGACTCCAGGTACTGCTCGAGAAGCATGGCGCAGGAATACGCCAAGCGCAGTGCTAGCGCCAGTGTGGCGTCGCCGCAGGCCTTGCGTAGCCTAGGCCTTTTTCGCCTGGCACTCGGGGCAAATGCCGTAGAGCTCGAGCTTGTGTCGAACGAGCTTGAAGCCGTACTTGTTCGCCACGTTTCGCTGGAGTTGCTCGATGTTGTCTTCCTCGAACTCGATGATCTTTTCGCATTCGGCGCAGATCAAGTGGTCGTGGTGCTCATCCTCCCAGGCGACTTCGTAGCGGGAAACCCCGTCCCCAAAGTGCCGCTCGTAGGCGAGCCCGCACTCCTTGAGGAGCTTGAGAGTCCGGTAGACTGTGGCGTAGCCGATCTTCGGCTCTTCCAGACGTACTTGTTCGAGCAAGTCCTCGATGGAGAGGTGGCCCCGACTCGAGAAAAACATCTCGGTAACCAGGCGCCGCTGCTCGGTCGACCGTAGCCCGTGACGGGCCATGTAGTCGCTTAAACGAGCCCGGAGTTGCTCGACGTCCTGTTCGGCGTGGGCTTCCATACGCGCTCTGTATCCCAGACAGTCCTAAGGTACCATCCCGGCCTTGTCCATCCCCACTGAAAAACAACGCCGTGATTTCCCGCGTTTCGCGTGGCCCGTGCGTATCGCGCCTTCGGTGGTCGCGGGGATCCTTGCCGCGCTTTGGTTGAGCGAAGCTCCGGATCCTGCAATCGGGTTCTCACTCAGCGGTCCAAGCCTCGTCGCGCCGGGAACGAAGGTCGGACTTCGCGCGTGGCACTTGACCGACCAAGGCGTCGACGCGCCGCCGACGATCGCCGAGCTCAGGGACGAAAGCGGCGCGCTGATCTCGACGACCACCATGATGACCTCTCTCGTGCAGGGCTTGGAAGGTGAGGTTGCGTTGCCGGAGGACTTCGAAGGGACGGCATTCTTGGTTGCGCGAACAAAGATCGACGGAAACGAAGCGTCGGCGACGTACAGCGTTTCCGTCGAGCCTGACGCTTTTGTCGCCTACCAGCCGGGACGCGAAACGAGCCCTTTTCAGGTGTACGAGCTCGGCCAGTTGCGCGTCATCGACGCGGAAGCTGCGCCTCAAGAGCTCGACCCGAGGATTGAAGGGGGTGCCTGCGTTCCGGAGCTCCAATGTTGGCTTTCGGTCTGGGTTGGCGAAAAGGCGACCCGTGTGCGTGTCGTTTCGATCACCGGGGTGCGCTTCGAGAAGACCCTCCTCGGTCCAGCCAAAGGCTTCCTGCGATTTCCGTTGTTCGTCTTGGGGAACGAGGCGCGCATCGAGGTGCAGGCGCTCGGCCCGGTCGACCGAGTCGTGGCCTCGCGCGAAGTGCGGCTCCCGGTGGTTCCAGGGGGCGTCAGCGCGCGTGCATCGGTCGACGGGAGGCAGGTGCGTGTCGAGTGGGACGAGCTTGGAGGCAGTGGGCCCGTGCTGGTCGACGTGTACCGCGGCTCCCAGTGGAGCTACGCGTTCTCGCTGACGCCCGCCGAACCGTGGTTGCCGGTCCCGCTAGACCCCGGCGTCTGGCGGCTCCAGGTGCGCGTAGACCTCTTCTCCACCAATACGGCGGGGGTCACTCACGTGGTGATTCCCAGCGACTCCGCGGGCACTGCGTTGGAGATCGCGGCCCGGGCGGTGCTTGCCGATGCGCAGCGCGAAGGCCTCGACCCGATTGCGATGGCCATCGTCGATGGCCGGGTGCCCTTGGATCAGACCCAAGATGCGATCGCTGCGCTTTTCGGCCCACGGAACTTCGGGGTCGTGTCCCTCGCTACGGTGGTATCTCATCTGGAGGCTGACTCGGGCTCGGGTCGGCGCGGGATCCTGCGTTGGATCGCCGCCGCAATCATCCTCGCCATCGGCGTGCTGGTCAGTCTTGTCCTCTTGCGCTTGGAGCTTCTCGCACAGGCACGTGCCCGAGAGCTGCTCGAAGGCTTCGAGGATGATGAACCGCCGCCTAGCCCCGCGCCGTCCTTGGAGCGCTGGCTATGGGCGTTCGTGTTCTTGGTGTTCGCGCTAATCGCTACGCTGGCCCTGTCGAAAGGCTGGTTTTGACCCTTGTTTGCGCGCTTCGTCGGGCCGACTTAGATTGCATCAAGTGATCAAGTCGGTCCTGAAGAAGGTTGTTGGTACCAAACACCAGCGTGAGGTGAAGCGGATGCAGCCGATCGTGGCTGCGATCACGGCTCTCGAGCCGGAAATGAAGGCGCTTTCCGACGATGAGCTACGCGGCAAGACGGCTGAATTCAAGCAGCAGATCGATAACGGCGCATCGCTCGACGATCTGATGGTGCCGGCCTATGCGGTCGCGCGTGAAGCCGGCCGCCGCGTCCTCGGGATGAGACATTACGACGTCCAGCTCGTCGGGGGCGTCGTCCTTCATCAGGGCAAGATCGCCGAAATGAAGACCGGAGAAGGAAAGACGTTGGTCGCGACGCTTCCCTGTTACCTCAACGGGCTCGAAGGCAAGGGTGTACATGTCGTTACTGTAAACGACTATCTCGCCCGACGTGATGCGGAGTGGATGGGCAAGCTTTATGGCTTTCTAGGGCTGAGCACGGGCGTCGTTGTTCCGGGTCAAGCGAATGCCCAGAAAAAGCGCGCCTACAACTGTGACATCACGTATGGGCAGAACAACGAGTACGGCTTCGACTACATGCGCGACAACATGAAGTTCAGTATCTACGACTACTACGTCCAGCGTGATCTGAACTTCGCGATCGTAGACGAAGTCGATTCGATTCTGATCGACGAAGCGAGGACGCCGCTCATCATCAGTGGCCCCGGAGAAACCGCCAGCGAAAAGTACCAGCAGATCAACGAGATCATCCCTAGGCTTCGAAAGGACGAGCACTACGACCTCGACGAGAAGAACCGTAGCGTCACCCTCACCGAAGACGGTATGGAGACCTCGCAAGAGATGTTGAGCGCGCGCGGCCTTCTCGGTGGCGATGCGGCGAACCTCTATGATCCGGTCAACCTCGAGACGCTGCACATTCTACAGCAATGCCTGCGCGCTCACGCGCTGTACCACCGAGACCAGCACTATATGGTCAGCGAAGACGGCAAGGTGATGATCATCGATGAGTTCACCGGCCGTGTTCTCGCCGGGAGGCGCTGGTCTGACGGCCTTCATCAGGCGGTCGAGGCCAAAGAGCGCGTCCCCATCCAAAGCGAAAACCTCACCCTAGCGACGATCTCGTTCCAGAATCTATTCCGCCTTTATAAGAAGCTCGCCGGCATGACGGGAACAGCCGACACCGAGGCTACGGAGTTCCACAACATTTACGAGCTCGATGTGGTGGTGATTCCTACAAACGAGCCGATCGCGCGCGTGGACTACGAAGACCTGATCTACAAAACCGACCGCGAAAAGTTCAAGGCGATCTGCCAAGAGATCGAGGAGTCGCACAAGGCCGGTCAACCGGTTCTCGTCGGTACGACCAGCGTCGAGAAGTCCGATGCGGTTTCGCGTATATTGGACCGTCGCGGTGTCCCCCACCACGTCCTAAACGCGAAACAGCACGAGCGAGAGGCGTATGTCGTTGCGCAGGCCGGCACCCCGGGCGCCGTGACGGTCGCCACCAACATGGCCGGACGCGGTACCGACATCGTCCTTGGCGGCAATGCCGAGATGCTCGCTCGGATCGAAGTGCTCGAGAACGCGCCTGAAGAGGTTCTTTCCGATCCCGAACGCCGAGACGCTGCCATCGCAAAGGAAACCGAGCATTTCGTCGCCAAATGTAGGGAAGATGCGAAGCGCGTCAAAGCTGCCGGAGGCTTGCGGATCGTCGGGACCGAGCGTCACGAATCTAGGCGGATCGACAACCAGCTCCGTGGACGTTCTGGTCGCCAAGGCGACTCCGGCGCGTCGCGCTTCTTCCTCTCTCTCGAAGACGATCTCATGCGCATTTTCGCCGGAGAGCGCGTGCAGGCGATGATGGACCGCCTCGGGATGGAGGAAGACATCCCGATCGAGCACCGCTGGGTGACGCGTGCCGTCGAGAACGCCCAGAAGAAGGTCGAGGAGCGAAACTTCGACATTCGAAAGCATCTTCTCGAGTATGACGACGTCATGAACCAGCAGCGCAAGAGCATGTATGCGTTGCGCAAACAGGTTCTTCGCGGCGAGCACCGCACCGTGCCCTCCGATGACGAGCGCAAGGCCGGTGTCGAGCCCGAGCCTCTCGTCGATGCCGTCGATGCCGAATTGCTGTCTCGAGTCGAGACGGTGCTCGAGAATATGGTGAAGTTTCATTCCTACCCGCTTCCCGAGGAAGGACTGACCGAAGACGACGTTCCTGCGCATCGAAAGAGGGCAATTGAGTCCGAGCTTTCTTCGTTGACCGACCTACGCGTCAAGCTTCTCGAAAAGGATATCTACCTCTGGTTCGGTTGCGTCGTGCCGCTCGAGGAGTTCCGAAACGATCCGGCGGGTGCATTCGAGCACCTCCGACAAGCGGTTGGCATGTCCTTGACCGAACAAAAAGAGCGCCTGCTCGATTTGGTCGACGAGATCATCGTCACCATGACCAACCATGCTTGCCCGCCTGGAAAGCACTACGAAGACTGGGACCTTTCGGGGCTCGAGAGCGCATACAAAGAGCAGTTCGCTCTTCCGGCAACCGGGATCGTCGACATCACCGATCGCGAGGAGCTTTTGCAGAAGCTCTACAAAGATGCCGCGTCCGTGCTGGAGCGAAAAGAGCGAGAGTTCGGCACGGAAAACTTCCTACGCCTCTTCCGAGACTTGTATCTACAAGAGATCGACAAGCAATGGATCGATCATCTTCAGGCCATGGACCACCTTCGCGATGGCATTGGTCTTCGCGGGTATGGTCAGCGCGACCCGAAGAAAGAATACAAGCGCGAGGGCTTCGACATGTACCTCGAAATGGTGCAGAGCGTGAAGTCGTCGGTTGCGCTCGGGATGTTCAGCGTCGAGCGTGCGCGCGAAGAGGACTTGCAGCGCCTCGAAGAACAACGTCGCCGCGCGACAGAGCAACGGCAAAGAGGGATCCGGGCAAGCCATCAGGGTGGGGACGACGGCAGTGCTGGCAGTGGCCAGCCACGGATCGGCCCCAGCCGTCGTGCGCGGCGTGCCGCCGCTCGAAGGGGTCGTCGCGCGGGCGGCGATCAAGCTGCTGCGCCTAACCCACGCGCCGAAGCCGCTCAATCGACCATCAAGCGGGAGCGCCCGAAGCTCGGTCGTAACGATCCCTGCTACTGTGGGAGCGGTAAGAAGTACAAGAACTGCCATTACCGGGACGACCAGGCTGCGGCCTCGCCGCAGTAGCCCGAATTTGCTAATAGGGGCGCGATGAGCCGGCCAGTGAAGGGGTTTCGCTTCTCGGGCATCCACGCAGGGATCAAGCCCGACGGCAAGCTCGACCTCGGGCTTCTTGTGGCTGACGAGCCTGCGGTAGCGGCCGGGGTCTTTACCCGGAATCGCGTGCGGGCTGCTCCCGTGGTCATCAGCGAACGCCGACTGAGGGCAGGGCTCTGCCAGGCGATTCTCGTCAACAGCGGCAATGCCAACGCATGCACGGGCAAAGAGGGTCAGGAGTCGGCCGTTGCATTGACCCGCGCAGCGGCAGGCGCCCTCGGAACAGCAGCCAAGTTGGTGGTGCCAGCATCGACCGGCGTCATCGGGGTTCAGCTTCCCCGCAAGGAGATCGAGGCGGCCATCCCGTCGCTGGTATCAAGATTGTCTCCCGGCGGCGCGAGTCTCTTTTCACGTGCGATCATGACCACGGACCGCATTCCCAAAATTGCCGAGGCGAAGCTCGCCGTGGGTAGGACGAGCTGCCGCGTGCTCGGAATCGCCAAGGGCGCTGGAATGATTCACCCAAACATGGCGACCACGCTCGCATTCGTAACCACGGACGCGGCCATCGGGCAACGCGCACTTCAACACGTCCTAGGGCAGGCGACCGACCAGACGTTCAATCGCGCGACGGTCGACGGGGACACCAGCACCAACGACTCGATCTACGCGCTGGCTTCGGGGGCGGCGACCGCTCGTCGGATCGACGCACGAGACGCTGCGGCAAAGCGCTTAGGCACCGCGCTCGAGGAGGTTCTCGAGTCACTTGCGAAGATGATCGTCGCCGACGGAGAGGGGGCCGAGCACTTGGTTCGGATCCATGTCGAGGGAGCACGAACCGACGCGGACGCGGTTCAAATAGCGCGCACGGTCGCCTGTTCCCAGTTGGTCAAGACCGCGATCCACGGGTGCGACCCGAATTGGGGCCGGATCCTGGCGGCAGCAGGGCGCTCGGGGGCACGTCTCAATCCTGATCACGTCTCCATGCGGATCGGCAAGGTAGAGATTTTCAGAGAGGGTCGCCCGACGATGACCGCCAAAAACGAGGCCAAGGCGGCGGCTACGATGAGGCGGCAAGAGTACGTCGTCTCGATCCGCGTCGGGCGCGGGCGGGGCCTTGGTCATTATTGGACCTGCGACCTCGGTCACGAGTACGTTCGGATCAACGCCGATTACCGGACGTAATTCAGAAGATGAAGCGCCATTCGATTCTCATTTTCGCCGTGCTGTTCGCGCTCCACGCAACCGCCGGTGCCGAAAAGGAAAAGAACGACACGCCTGTCCCTCCCGGGGTTGCGGCTGTGGCTCCAAAGCCCAAGTCGGTTTGCCTGAAGGACACGAAGCTGGTCGTCGTCGCCCAGCAACTGGCCGAGCGCCAAACCATTCCGCCATCGCCGGAGCTGATTCGAGCGGCGCGAGAGGCCGGAGTCGACGCGAACCCGGTGTACGCAAAGTTCGGTGTCGTCGGCGAAATTGAAAGCTTCAAATCGTGGCTCCGAGACCTAGATGAGGCCGCCGACGCGCCTCTAATCTGTGGCCGCGCGCGCGTGGGGGAGCGCGTGGTTCTAGTTGCTGCCGTGCGGGCGGGTAGCCTCTCTGTGAATGGAAAGCACAGTCTTCACGCCGAGGTGATCGCGGACTTCCGCGATCCGTATCTCGTCGTGCGCGACTCCAAAGGGATGTCTCGGCGCATTTCGGTGGAGGGTGAAGGCTTTGGCGCCACCGTGACGCTGCCTCTCGAGTGGAGCCGTCCTCTCTTCGTGCAGCTCGTAGCAACCGGTCCGAACGGCCCGCGTCCCGTCGCGGAGCGGTGGGTCGGGAAGATTCCGCAAGACGAACCGACGCAACGGAGCTCAGAGTCACCACAAGCGTGGTTGATGCAGCTTCGGCGTGCAGCGGGCGCTCGGTCGCTGCGCTCGAACCGACTGTTGACGCAAGAGGCCACCAGTCACGCGCAGACCGTATGCGAGTCTGGCAAGCTCGGCCACGAGGTCGACCCGTGGGGCGATCCAGAAGCGCGCCTTCTCCAAAGGGGTATCGAAGCCCGAGTCGTTGGTGAGGCGGTAGCCCGAGCCCAAACTCTGCGCGAGGCGCTGCACGCGATTGAAGACAGCCCGAGTCATCGGTTGACCGTGACCGATCCACGGTTCACCGACGCCGGCTACGGCAAGGCCAAAGACGAGAAGGGCCGAACGTGTGCGGTGGTCCTGCTCGCGTCCTGGCCCCGCAAGGTGCCCTGAGCTCAGTCTGCCGGCTCGTCGGTAGGAACCCTCGTGGAATTGTACGCAACCACCAACACCTGAGCGAGAGCGACGCCTGCGACGACCGTGCCGACCATACCCGTGATGATGGCGGCGACCGTCGGGCCCTCGATGGCCGAGCGGGCGCCGGGAATCGGCCACAGTTGGCTCGCGACAAGCAGTCCGATGTGGACGCCGTAGAGCGCCAGCAACGAGTAGGCCCACCAGTGTGCTCCAGCTCGCGTGCTGCTGTCCATGAAGGCCATCAGCGACAGCAGCGCCAACAGGCCGAAAGCCATCTGGGACGATGCGGGCCCCCACGACTGCCAATACCCCTCGAGCCTGACGAGGCTCTCATGGCCACCTGACAGGAAGAACCAGGCTCCGAGGGCCAGTACCCCCGCGGTGACGGCGACGCGAGCCAGGGTCGCCCCTCGGTAGTACGCTCGAAATAGCAGGCTCCCACTGAGCAGAATCGTGGCCATGGCAAGGATGATGCCGTCCGGAGCGATGCCTTGAAGAGTCTGCTGCCATAGGGCCACCCCTGTGGCCACGGCGCCCAGCAAGAAAAGCGAGATCGCGCGCCCTCCGTAAGACATAGGCGTGAACGCGAGCGTGAGCATGCTGATAAGCAGAGCGACGGAGACGAACGTGAGGGGATGTGCCCCGCCGGTTGCCAGGGCGCCCACGATCCCGGCGGCGCTCAAGCCGACCGTGATGCGACGGAGGGCCGGTGCTCCTGGAGCGCGGGGCCGCATCCGTTCCCGCAAAAGCTTGGAAGCAAGAATTGGCGGACCCGGTGGTATGGGAATTTTGGGCAGGCTTTCGCTGGGCTGCGTCATCGACACGCTGGCCGATGTAGGCTCCGGGTCCTCGAAGGACTGGCGCTCGGTGCTATCGGTGCGGTCGATCTTCTTGCGGTGAAGCGGCAAGACCGGCGCTGGCTCACTCTGCTCGCGCTCACGGATCGTGGTGCGGGACACCCCGGTTTCATTCATTGCGGTCGGAACCGGACTGGAGAGATCCACGACCGCAACCGCTTGGGCCGCGACGGTCGCGGGTCGCTCGAATTGCCCGCTCGGAGGCTCGGGCGTGCTGTTCGTGTTGTCGGTCTTCGCCTCCCGCACGATCGGCACGACGGGCTTTCCCCCAGGGACAGGCTCTCCACAGATGCCACAAAAGGCGTCGGTTCGAAGCACTTTACCATCACAGCTTTGGCACTTGGGCATCGCGTTCTAGCCAACCCGGTGCTGAGATCATACGCGTCAGGGCACGCCCACTTCAACCGGCGCGGTAGGGAGATGTGTGCCCCCCGAAGACAGACATCGCATCCCTGGTACCGCGGAGCAACAATCTCGCCGATGCCATGACAGAAATGTCCTAGCGCTGCGGGCGTGGGTCTCGAAAACACAGGGCTTTCGGCGTCTGACCGGTTGGCACCGCGATTGCAGTGTACCCAGTCGCTTGCTTAAGACCCACGCCGTGCACCTTCCAGCTTGCCCGGCATCCGCGCGGCGATGGGTCGCACTTTAATCCGAAAACTTCCTTACCCTAGCTTTGTTCACTGTAGCATCGATTCTTGCGTTGGGAATGGGTCACCGAATGGTGGCCCATTTGTTTTAAAGGCCGCCGTTCGTAGAAAAACGGCCCGCCATTTTCGGGCGGGCCGCCTATGCGGGACGACTGGAGGGCAAGGGGAGGTGCGAGGTTATGGAAGGGCGTGTTGGATGGCGTCCTTCGTCCAGAGCTTCTCTTTCTTGAGGCGCTGGAGCTCCATCGCTTCGTTCGGGGTCAGACTAAGGCGGCTGTCGAGCTCTGCGACGCGCGCCGCCAGCTCTGCATGCTTTTCTGCCAGGCGCGTCACATCGCGCTCCGACGGGGTGGGTTGAGCATGGTGCTTCGGCATGTCACCTCCGGGGTGCTGCTAGAGTTCACAAGCTAACCCAAGCTCTGCAGGCCGCGGGCCGACCGCTCGGTACATCCTACGGATCCCCGGTTCAATGATCAATCCCACTTTGGGGGTTTTTGGGCGTTTTATCGACGCCTTGTGTGGGGGCCGCGAGGATGAATACTAGGCCCCCAGGAGCGTTCAACACATCAGATGACCTCTAGGGTTGGGGCGATAGGTCTGGTTTTGCTTGTGCTTGCGCTGGTTGGGGGTGCCGCTGCGGAGGCACGCGAACCCCTCAACGCGTCGGCGGTCGTGCGCCTCGTGCAGAGGTTCTACGACCAAACCAAGACCCTTCAGGCTGACTTCAGCCAGACGCGCTACACGCGGCTCTACGACCGTTACGATCGGGCGAAAGGCAAAGTGGTGTTCAAGAAGCCCGGTAAGATGCGTTGGGACTATGACCAGCCGAACGGGCAAGTCTTCGTGACGCAGGGCGACAAGCTCCTCATCTATCAGCCCCCCGAAGAAGGCGAGAAAGGCGGCCAGTTGATCGAGCGCGCCCTGAGCGAGGATCAGCTGCCCGCTGCGTTTTCATTTCTGACCGGGGGCGGCAACCTCGAACGAGATTTCGACGTGCGATTACTCGAGCACGACAACGAGAAGTTCCAAGATGGTTACGTCCTGCAGCTCATTCCACGGAAGCCGACCCCGAGCTACGAGCAACTCGTCTTCTACGTTCGTACGGTCGCGGCTGGCGACAAGAGCGCCGGCGTCGTCCAACGTGTGTTGATCATCGACTCCGCTGGCAATCGCAACCGCTTTGATTTTTCGAAGATCAAGTTCAACCGAGACATCCCCGACAAGCGTTTCACATTTCGTGCTCCTAAGGGCACCCACAAAGTCAATCCGTAGTGTGCGGATCTTTTCGCTTGTAGTCGGCTTAACTCCTCGTTCGCTTGGTGCTGGGTACAGACGTACCTCTCAGTCGCTCTCCATGGGGGCGCTCGACCAGAAACGAAAATCTCTCGCACACTACATGGTTGAGTTGGACTCAATAGTTCTTGAGACCAGGGCGTAGAGGGCGCGACTGAGAGCTTTTTGGTCGTTGGGCGGTATCAGGGCGTCTTTTGGGAGGTGTTGGGTAAGGCCATCGAGGTGGGTTGCGACGACCGGCAGGCCCCTTGCGCGCGCTTCGAAGATCACCGTCGGCACACCGTCATTCGGGCGCGACGGCACGATAAGGGCGTCGCAGCTTCGGAGCAGCTTCTCTTTTTGCACGCCGCAAACCCAGCCTTCGAAATGAGCGTTCACGCCGACTTGGCGTGCAAGTAACTCGAGCCGGCGTCGTTCGGGACCGTCGCCCGCGATTCGAATACTGACGTCGAAGGAAAGGTCTGCCACTGCCCGTATCAAGCGATCGACGCCCTTGACCGGCACCAAGCGACCCAAAAAAAGCACGGTAAAGGCTTCCATGCCAAGCTCGCGGCGCCACCGTTCCCGGTTGTCTCCGAGGGTTGGCGGCGGCTCGATCGGCATCGGCCCGATATGCGTAGTCTTCGAGCTGGGCTCGAGCTCCGCGATCGAAAAGAACCGGTTTCGCAATGCCTCGGTGAGAAACCACATCGAAGTAGCGCCACGCGCGATCCGCCGGGCGACCGCGCGGGCTCCTGGAAGTCGAGAAAGCCACCGCACGTCTGTGGCGTGACAGATGCTGAGATGAGGGCGGCCATCCGCACTCGCCGATGCGACCCACCCGCACGGCAGACACCAATGACTCACGAGCGCGTCGCAGTCATCGAGCAGCCGTACCGCGACTGTCTGTGCGGCAGTGAAGCTCAGGGCGCCCAACCACGCTGCAGGTTGCATTCGCAGCGTGTCGGGCGCTCCACTTCCATAGAACGTCCGCTGCAGGCCACGCGGACGGGCATAAGGCACCCATCGAACCTCGATACCCGGCCATTGCGGCGCCCTGCGCTGGCGGGGTGGCTCGGGGGCCAAGACACGAATCTCATGACCATGCGCCGCCCACGCACGCGCCATGGCGAGCACGAAGGCGCCGCTGCAATCGCCCTCGTAGCGCGGAAAGCTCGTCGTCAGTATTCCGATCTTCACGTTGGCGACCGAGCTCACTCGACGGTAACGGTTTTCGCGAGGTTGCGAGGCTGATCCACGTCGGTGCCCTTGTGGTCGGCGACACAATACGCGTAGAGCTGGAGCGGAACCACCGAGACGAACGGCGTCAGAGCTTCGTGGGTGGGCGCGATCTCGACGAACGCATCGCACAAAGCCTGCGCCTGGGAATCACCCTCGACAGTGATCGCGATGATCTTGGCTTCGCGGGCGCGGGCTTCTTGTAGGTTACTGAGGGATCGATCGTAGTGACGATCGCGCGGCAAAAGGACGATCACCGGGACATGCGCGTCGAGCAGAGCGATCGGGCCGTGCTTCATTTCCCCGGCCGCGTACCCCTCGGCGTGCACATAGGAAATCTCCTTGAGCTTGAGAGCCCCCTCGAGAGCCATCGGAAAGCTCAGTCCACGACCGAGAAACAAAACGTCATGCGCGTCGGCGAAGGTGCGCATGAGGTCCTTGATCGACTCGTGTGTGGACTGGAGGCGCTCTTCGATCAAGTGCGGCACCCGAGCCAGGCCCTCCACGATCTCGGTGGCCTGCGCATCATCGACGGCCCCTCGGCGGCGGCCGAGCCAAATACTGAACATCAAGAGGTTGGCGAGCTGGGCCATGAAGCACTTGGTCGAAGCAACGCCGATCTCGGGACCCGCGTGCGTGTAGAAGCTTGCATCCGCCATCCGGGGGATCGCACTTCCGATGACGTTCGCGATAGCCAGCACCTTGGCGCCTTTTTGCTTGGCTTCCCGCGCGGCCATCAAGGTGTCGATCGTCTCGCCAGACTGGCTCACCGCAATGACCAAATCCCCCTCACCGATGACGGCGTCGCGTCCTCGAAACTCGCTCGCAAGCTCGGCGATCGCCTGCAACCCAGTGAGCTCCTCGATCCAGTACCGGCCCGCGACCGTGGCGTGGTGACTCGTCCCACACGCCAAGAGGACCACGCGCTCGATCTTTTTGGCGTCTTCGTCGGTAAGTCCAATCTCGAGCGCATTCACGTCGGCGCTCTCGCGATCGAGACGTCCACGGAGCGTATCCTCGAGTGCCCGGGGTTGCTCGAAGATCTCCTTCAGCATGAAGTGCTTGTACCCGGCCTTCTCCGCCATGACCGGAGACCACGAAATCCGCTGCGTCTCGCGCTCGACCGGCGCTCCTTCGAGAGTCGACAACGAGAAACGCGTCGCTTCGAGAACAGCGATCTCATCGTCTTCGAGGAAGAGCATCTCATCGGTGTATGGAAGCAGCGCAGGGATGTCGCTGGCGCAGTACATGGCCTCCCTCGATACCCCTATCACGAGTGGTGACGCGTTTTTGGCCACGATGACACGGTCGACCTGCTCGGTGGACAGGACGGCGATGGCGTACGTGCCCTCCACCTGCGCGAGTGCTCGGCGAACGGCATCCAAAAGATCGCGGCCAGCTTTGGTCTCTCGATGAACGAGGTGCGCGACGATCTCGGTGTCGGTGTCGCTGCTCATTCCGAAACCGTCGGCCTCGAGCTCTTGGCGGAGCTCGAGATGGTTCTCGATGATGCCGTTGTGCACCACGGCAATCGGGCCCGCGATGTGTGGATGGGCGTTGATTTCCGAGGGACGGCCGTGGGTTGCCCATCGCGTGTGTCCGACCCCGACCGTGCCCGTGAGCGGATTCTCCGTGAGGGCCTTTTCGAGGTTTCGGAGCTTACCGACGGCTCGCACGAGCTCGATGCGACCATCATCGTGGACCGCAACTCCGGCCGAATCGTATCCGCGGTATTCGAGGCGCCGAAGCCCGTCGAGTAGGATCGGCGCTGCTTGCTCGTCCCCTACGTACCCGACGATTCCGCACATAGAGCGAATCTAGTGGATTGGAGCCGCAGGCGCATCTTTGGGGCTGGGCTCTGCAGGTTTGGAAGGGGGCTGTGGACTGAACTGGGCTTTTACCTCGCCCTCTGGCGAGACGACAGTGACGGGGCCGAACTCAGTGAGCGACTCCGCGAAGTCCGCCGCTTGTCCGACGATGACTACGAGCGCCTTGTCTGGTTTGATGTATTCACGGGCCGCGTAGAGCGCTTCTGAGCCACTCGTCGCGCGGATGGCTCTGCGATACCGGTCCCAATAGTCGTCGGGCAGCTCGAATGTCCTGAGCTCTACGACGAGGTCGGCGAGCTTCCCGGGCGTATCGACCCGGAGTGGGAAAGAATCGCTCAAATAGCGTTTGGCGTTTGCGAGCTCGTCCGGCGAGGGTTGCTTTTTGACAATGGCCTCGAGATGCTCGAAGAAGGCGCCGATCGCCTCGTTGGTTACGTCGGTCCGGACCGACGCGTAAGCGATGAACGGTCCAGTCTGCACCCGTTGTGCGACTGTGCTGTACGCGCCGTAGGTGAGGCTCCGCTTCTCGCGCAGGTCCATGAAGAGTCGCGAGGCTGCCGACCCACCGAGTACTTGATTGGCCACCATGAGCGGGATCCAAACGCGATTCGCCCGCGGGACCGCGAGGTTTCCGATGTAGATGACCGATTGGACGGAGCCCGGTCGATCGACGACGATGATCTGCCTATCCTTGCGCGACGGCATCTCGCCGTAACTCGGGACGACGCGTCTGCCCGGCTTCCATTTCGCGAAGTCCCTCTTGGCTGCGGCGGCGACTTGTTCGGGGGTGACGTCCCCAGCGACGACTAGGAAGGCGTTCTTGCCTACGAAGTACTTGCCGTGCCATCGCGCCATGTCCTGGCGAGTGACCCTTTTCACCGCAGCCGGCGTCGTGTCGACCGCCGCGTACGGATGATCGCCGTAAAGCCTCCGGTAGAAGGCACGCCGTGCGATGTAGCCCGGCTCTCTCTCTGCGAGGGCGAGACGATCGAGCTCGCGCTTCTTCAGTTTGGCGAGCTCCTGGGGCTTGAGCGCGGGCTCGGTCGCGACCTCCGCGAGAATCGACATCGCGACGTCAAACTGGCCTGCCAGAGCCCGGATGCCGACGTAGGTGTTCTCTTCGTCGGAGCTGGCCCAGAGATCAGCACCGAGGAACTCGACGTCTTCTGCCAGCTGAGCGCTCGTTCGTCTCGTCGTGCCCTCTTTCAACATCGAGGCGACCAATCCGGCCAGACCCGGGAGCCCTGGGGGATCGGACTCCGCTCCGCTGCTCACGACCAGCGTTGCGTACACTACCGGGAGCTCGTTCGCGACGATGGTGTTGATCTGGAGACCGTTATCGAGCTCGGTGACGTCGACGGGAGGAAGCGAGACATCCTTGGGCTCACCTGGAGCCGGTGGCGGCTCTCGCGTCGATCGCTCGGCGGTCTTGACGGCCTTCGCCGTTTCGGTCTCGAGAGGGGCAGCTCCCTTGGGACCGCACGCGGTGACGACGACGAGCGCACAAAGGCCGAAGGAGAGGAGTGGAGATCTAAGCCGCAACATCACTTTTCCTCCGAGGCAGGCGGCGAGCCGGGCACGACCTCGAGCACCGTGCGGTTATTCGCGCCGAAGTACTCCTTAGCGACACGCCGAATGTCCTCACGTGATACCGCCAAGTAGTGGTCGAGCTCCAACATCAGGAGATTCGCGTCGCCCCAATATAGCTCGAACTCTGCGAGGTTCATCGCTCGCGCCATGTTCGATTGAAGCCCGAACACGAACGCGGCACTGATCCGGTTCTTGGCTTTCTCGAGCTCGCGCGCGGTGACGCCTTTTTTCGCAACCCGTGAGAGCTCCGAGTACACGACTGCTTGAGCTTTTTTGGGCGGATGCCCACTCGACATCACCGCCCACACCGAAAACAGGTCCGGCCCACGCCTGTCGTCGGTGCCCACGGCCACGTCTTGGCAGATCTCCTTGTTCTTGATGAGCGTCTGGTAGAGGCGGCTCGACTCGCCGTCACCGAGAATCAGGGCGAGCATTTCGAGCGGATAGTGATCGGGGGTGCGGCTTGCGGGGATGTGATACGCCAGGTGGAACGCGGGAAGCGTAGCGTTTGGGTCATACATCGTTTCGGTGCGCTCCGCGGTCTGTTTCGGCGGCTCTGTTTCGACGAGTGGTGTGCGCTCGCGCGAGGGGATGGCCCCGAAGTACTTTTCGATCAACCGCATGGCTTGATTGGGATCGAAATCTCCGCTGATGCTCAGCACGGCGTTGTTGGGGGCGTAGTACATGTCGAAGAACTCTTGGACGGCTTCGAGCGGCGCATCGAGGAGGTCTTGCATATCGCCGATCGTCGAGTGCGCATAGGGCCAGTAGTCCCCATAGGCGAGCTCGTTGATGCGAAGCATGCTGGGGACGTACGGCTGGTTGTCGATCCGCTGTCGTCGCTCTTCCATCACCGTCTGTCTTTGGTTCTCGAAGTTCTTCTGGGTGATCGCGAGCGAGCGCATGCGGTCTGCCTCGAGCCAAAGCCCGAGTGCCAGCTCGTTGGAGGGAAGCGTCTCGAAATAATTGGTGCGGTCGTTGCTCGTGGTGCCGTTGGCGTCGCCTCCACGATTGATGATCAAGCTGAAGTGCTCGCCCTTGTCGATGTTGGCCGAGCCTTGGAACATCATGTGCTCGAATAGGTGGGCGAAACCCGACCGACCCTTCGTTTCGTTGCGGGAACCGACGTCGTAGTAGACTGCCACCGCGACTGTCGGCACGGTGTGATCCTCACTCATCACGACCCGTAAGCCGTTGTCGAGCGTGGCTCGAGTGAGCTGCAGATTCGGAAGAGAAGAGACTGCGAGCTCGGCACCTGCATGACCGCGCAACGAGCCGAGCTGAATCACCAACACCGAGGCAAAGAGGAACGCTGCGGGCGCCCGGCCCATCGAAGATCGCTTCATGTCTCTCCCATCAACACGCCAAAACCGAAAGAACTTCCGCAGTCGCTACCACATTCACCCCGCAGGGCAAAGCGGTTGACGAGTCGTTCTGTTTTACGGACACTCCACGACCCCATGACCGCAGCTGTGCTTTCGATCGGTACCGAGCTCACACGTGGAGAGTTGGTCAACACCAATGCTACGTGGCTTTCGGAAGAGCTCACACAGCTCGGATTCGAGGTCGTAGAGCACGCGACTGTCGACGACGACCTCGAGCGAATCGTGACGCTCATCCGTCGCTTTTCGGAAACACATCAGGTGGTAGTGGCCACAGGGGGCCTCGGCCCGACCACTGACGATCTCACGACTGCAGCGGCGGCGAAGGCTGCTGGGGTAGATCTCTTGCGAGACGAAAGTGTCGTCGAGGGGATTCGTCGCAAGTTCGAGGCCTTTGGCCGGGTGATGCCCGAATCGAACGCCAAGCAGGGCGATTTCCCCGCGGGCGCAGATGTGCTCCCGAATCCCGTCGGAACGGCGCCGGGTTTCGCGATCGGTCTCGGTAAAGCGCGCCTGTTCTTCGTGCCGGGCGTGCCGCGCGAGATGAAGCACATCTTCGTCGAGTCGATTCGGCCGGCGATCGCAGGGCTTGCCGAACGACGCACACACCAGATTCACATCCGGACGTTCGGGATGACCGAGTCGGGGGTGGCCCAGGCGTTAAAAGGCCTCGAAGAGGCGCACCCGGGGCTGACCCTCGGCTTCCGCGCCCACTTTCCCGAGATCGAGGTCAAGGTGCACGTGCGATCGGAGTCGGCCGCCGAAGCGGAGCGCGAGGCGCAGGCGATCGCGGACGAGGTTCGCAGCCTCCTCGGCCACGCCGTGTTTGGCGGAAGAAACGATTCCTTTGCCGCAGTCGTCGGCAAAGCGCTTCGCGACAAGGGGAAAAAGCTCGCGGTCGCAGAATCCTGTACCGGCGGACAGGTCGGGGAGATGCTGACCCGCATTCCAGGGAGCTCCGACTACCTGCTCTTGGACGCGGTCGTTTACTCGAACGGTGCGAAAGAGAGAGTGTTGGGTGTGAGCCCGGACATGTTGCGCGCACATGGGGCGGTCAGCTCGGAGACTGCGGCGGCCATGGCCGAGGGCGTGCTGCGGGTTTCCGGCGCGGACATCGCCGTCTCGATCACCGGCATCGCAGGACCCGGAGGCGGCACCGACGACAAGCCCGTCGGAACGGTGTGGTTTGGCTTGGCGCAGCGGGGCGAGCCCACGATCACCCGGCACCGGAAGCTGCCGTGGGGACGCGACCGAGTCCAAACGCTCTCGGCCTATGTGGCTCTCGAGCTGGTCCGCCGCGCGACGCTTGGCCGGGACCTCGACCTCGGCGAGCGGTGACACACGGTCGTGCTAGACGTCTCTCGGGGGAGACTTCGCGCGAACTTGACGTCTGTGACGAAGCCGACTAAACGGTTGTTCAGTAGCACGATCCAGCAGGAGGAACCCACGCCATGGCCGACTCGAACCGCGAAAAAGCCCTCAATCTCGCTCTTGGAACTATCGAGAAAGCTTACGGAAAGGGCTCGATCATGCGTCTCGGTGATGCCGGGGCCAAAGTCCAGGTCCCGGTCTTCTCGACCGGCGCGATCTCTCTCGACCTCGCGCTCGGGATCGGGGGTTACCCTCGGGGTCGGATCGTCGAGATCTATGGCCCCGAGTCGAGCGGCAAGACGACCCTGACCCTCCACGCGATCGCCGAGTGCCAAAAATTGGGGGGTGTCGCGGCCTTCATCGACGCCGAGCATGCGCTCGACCCAAACTATGCCCGGAAACTCGGGGTCAATGTCGATGAGCTTCTGGTGAGCCAGCCCGACCACGGCGAGCAGGCCCTGGAAATCGCCGATACCCTGGTTCGCTCCGGGGCGGTGGACGTCATCGTCATCGACTCGGTGGCGGCGCTCGTCCCCCGTGCCGAGATCGAAGGCGAAATGGGGGACAGCCACGTGGGCCTCCAGGCCCGCCTGATGAGCCAGGCACTCCGCAAGCTCACCGGCACCGTGCAAAAGAGCCAGACCACCCTCTTCTTCATCAATCAGATACGCATGAAGATCGGCGTGATGTTCGGGAGCCCAGAGACTACGAGCGGCGGGAACGCGCTCAAATTCTACGCGTCACAACGGCTCGACATCCGCCGCATAGGTACGATCAAGGTCGGCGACGCCGCCGTTGGAAACCGCTGCAGGGTCAAGGTCGTGAAGAACAAGCTCGCGCCCCCGTTCCGGCTTTGTGAGTTCGACATCCTGTTCGGCCAGGGCATCAGCCGCACCGGCGACGTGCTCGATTTGGGGGTCGAAGCCGACATCGTCAACAAGTCGGGCGCCTGGTACAGCTACGGTGACGAGCGCATTGGGCAGGGGCGTGACAACGCGCGCACCTTCCTCGAGGAGCATCCTGACATGCTCGCTCAAATCGAACGGAAGCTCCTCCAAAAGCACGGTCTCCTCCAAGAGGAGACCCCAACGGAGGCCCAAGAAACTACATCGGGTGCGAACGACAAGCCGAGCCCCGTCTCGCCCGCCAAGGGTAGTTCTGGTAAGCGTCCGCGGCCCAATTGACCGGCTGCCCGGAGCATCTCTTCAGCCCTTTCTCCAATTATGGGGTAAGTCGCTGTAATTACACGGATATGCTGCAAACCAGGTGTTGACTTTTTCGCCGGGTTTTGCTATATAAATTACGTGCATGCAGTTCTTTGCACACCGGACGACAGCCCGTTTGCGACCCGCGCGGAAGGCGCGGGTTTTGTCGTTTGGACCCCTTAAAGGAAGGTGATTTCATGAGCTTCAGCATTGGCGACAAGGCAGTTCATCCCGCCCACGGCGTCGGCGAGATCACCCAGATCGAAGAAAGCTTGATCGGTGCCAACAAGATCGATTTCTACATCCTCAAGCTCGTGAATGGGAAAGCAGGCACGATCAAGGTCGCGCTGGACGCGGTGGATCGGGTGGGGCTCCGCCAAGTGATGTCCCGGAGGGCCGCCAAGACCGTCCTCGACGAGCTCAAAAAAGATGAGATGGCGGTTACATCACAGCCCTGGAACCGTCGCTACCGCGAGTACACCGAAATGCTGAAAAGCGGCTCTCCCATCGAGGTGGCCAAAGTTCTTCGTGACCTCTCTAAGGTGCGCGCCGACAAAGGCGAGCTCAGCTACGGCGAAAAGAAGCTCATGGAGCAAGCCCGCAAGCTCCTGATCACCGAGATGGCGGTCGCCCGTCGTGTGCGCGAGGAGACCATAGAGCGCGACATCGACAAGATCCTCAATTAGCTAGAGTGCGGGTCTTTTCTCTCGCACACTAGTTTTGTGGGATTTGTTTAGCGCGAGGCCTTTTCTTGGTGGCCGGAGCGCGAGAAGCGCTTCGACAGGACCGCGAAAAGGTCTCGGAGCGAGATGTCGCGCAGGGCGAGCCCCACCAGCAGGTGATAGAGAAGGTCCCCGGCCTCGGAGGCCACCCGATCGTCGGACTCGCCGATCAGGGCCTGGCCGAGCTCCCTGGCTTCTTCGCGAACCTTAGCGTCGACCTTGGTCGGGCCTCCATCGAGCAGCGATTTGGTATAGCTCTCGGCGGCGGTCGAGGCCTGGCGTTCCCGGAGGATGCGTTCGAGCCGAAGGAGGGTCGGAGCGGCGCCTACGCTCGACCCTTCGATCAGCCTGCCCGCTGTGTCGAGCTCCCGGAAGAAGCATGTGTTCGCGCCCGTGTGGCAGGAGGGGCCTTTCGGATCGACGAGGTAGATCAGGGTGTCCCCATCGCAATCGACCCACACCTCGCGCACGGTCATCGTATTGCCGCTGCTCTCGCCCTTTTTCCAGAGCTTCTGACGCGTGCGGCTGAAGAAATACGCCTGGCTCGTTTCCAAAGTGCGCTCGATCGCCGTTCGATCGGCACATGCGACCATGCGCACCTCGCCGGTCTCGGCATCCTGCGCAACGACTGACACGAGACCCTGATCGTCGTAGTTGAGAGCGTTGAGGCCCATGCGGGGAGGAGTACGCCAGGCGAGCGGGTTGGTAAAGGAGACGGGGAGCTGCGTCCACCGGTGAGTCGGCCCGCGGCACGCGACGGGCGTGCTCGCGATGGGGCCCCGGTCGCCCTTGCGGCTCATTACGGATCTTTACGCGGGCTCCTCCCCATCGCTGTGCTGCCCATCCCGTGCCGCGGGGGGACTCACCTACTCCTCGAGAACAGTGCCACCTCGTAAAGCGACTTCGTCGCCACGGGGCAGTGCGCCAGCGCCGGTGCTTACCGGCCGACGCCCATCAACGCTTCTAGCGTGTCTCTCAAGCCTCGCACGTCCGATACTCTGACGTGAGCTGAGGCGCCGGCTTCCAATGCCTCTTCCTTGTCCGAGTCGGCGCTCGAGAAGAGGACTGCTCGGATGTGCTGTGTGCTGTCGCTTCGTTTCAGGGCCCCGATGATCTCGGCGGCCGACAACCGACCGACTTTTGCGCCGAGCACCACTGCGTCGGGGGGTCGCTCCCCGATCCTCAGTAGGGCATCGACCGCGTCGGAGTAGTCCAAGACTTCGAAGGTGCTTCGGAGAGCTTCGAGGATGACGTCCTTCAGCGCCGCGGCATCGAGCAGCACGGCGACGCGCGGACGTTCTTCGGTGAGCTCGTGGGGAATCGGGTATCCGTACTTCCGAAGAAAGTCGAGCACATGAGGGCGACGGAAACGAAGGTGCCGCCCGGGAGTGCGGAAGTGAGAGATGCGGCCCCGGCCGGCCCAGTTGTGAATGGTCTTGAGATCGACTTGGCAGAACCGCGCGATCTGCGATGCCGTCAAGAAGTCTTTGGGCCTACGGGAGGGGGCATCCACTACCCTTTTGGGTAACGCGTCGGCCCGTTCGGCCACAAGGCAGAAGCGGTAGAATCTGGAAAAACTGTGCCTTAGCCAACAGGAATGGCGGCATCGACCCAGGCCCCGCCTTCGAACACCATCCGGGTCGAGCCGGGAAGCACGGGGTCGTCTTCTGGGTGGTCCGGGTCCCCAGGGAGCGCGAGAAACCAGCCGGCCTCTCCACTCACGATCCGTGGGCGCACGAGGGGTGGCTTACGCGAGGAGGCGTCTGCGATTGCGGAGGCTGCGGTGTCAAACGCTGCGAGCCACTCGAGCGTGCGAACGGTAGGGGGAGCGAGCTTGATCCGACCGGCATGCATTCCCTCGAGGGCATCGGATGGCTTGAGCCAAATCGCGGACGTCGTTTCGGTCCCGTCGTGGGTCGCGCGCTGGCCTTCGGGGAGCACGGCGACGAAGAATCGCGTATCGAACCGCTTGGTCTCCATCTTTGGCGTGATCCAACGCGCGTAGGGTGTCAGCGCCATCGCTTCGATGGTCATCCCGATGTCAGCGGCGATCTCCGAGAACGGAACTCCAGCGTGGAGGCGCCGTCTTTCCGCATCGAGATCCACCCGGCTTTCGGTGTTGGCAACCAACACACCGGCTTCCTCGAAAGTCTCGCGTACTCCAGCGACCCAAAAGCCAAGCCCGTCGTCTTGGTCCGCCTCGCCCAGAAGCTCCGCCATCTCTCGGCTAGACCGATCGACTCTCTCTTTCCAAGCGGTGCCGGTATCGTCGACATCGACCTTACCTCCCGGAAAGACGTGCGCGCCGCCCATGAATCCGCTCTGGCTGTGCCGACACAACATGAACGTCTCTAAGGCATCCCCCTTTTCGCGGAGGATGATCACGGTCGACGCGTCTTTGATTGGCTTTTCCGGCGTTCCAGCGGAGCTCTTGGTCATGACTCGCGCGAAACCAACACATGCGTCGTCGACACACCGATGGCGCTCGCGATCCGAGCCAAGGTCTCGAGCGACGGCGTATGCCGCCCGGCCTCCACGCGCGCGATGTTCGGGCGGTGAATCCCCGTGCGCCGGGCGAGCTCTGCCTGCGTGAGGCCCGCAGCGAGACGCAACTCGCGAAGCCGTGCACCGAGCTTTTCCCCATCGATCGCAATGTCTGCCTCTCCATTCGTCAGACCCCTCGCGGAGTGCACCGCGCCCACACCGAGTCGACAGATCACGCCGCTCTTCAACTGTAGCGTTGCGGTCGTTGCGTTCGGATCGATGCTTATGTTCGTGATCTCGGAGCCGTCGTCTGCGGGGTCGATCGGACGCCTGTGCAACGCGGCATCACCGTTGCCGAGCACTGCGAGTATGTCATCTCCGCAAGGCGAGACGGTTACGAACTCGAAACGAAGGTGACGCCTCGGATCTGAGCGACGCGTCAAAGCCGCGGCGACGCGCGTGACGTCCTCTTTGTTCGTGGTGACGAGACCGTCACAGAGCTCGCTGACGATGTCTTCGAGGGAACCTCGATCCGGTTCGACGTGTGCAATGGGAATCGCACCCACGGCTCGAACGTAGCCGAGCGTCGACAGGAGCTCGTCCGGCAGGAGCGCATCGTCGATATCGACGACCACCGCCGTCTGACCGTCGAGGGCGTTGGCGAGCTCGCTTGGCGCGACAACTCGCGTTTGAATGCCGTTGTTGGCCAACGCTTGCCCCCATTGCTGCGCGACGTGTTCGCGTTCGGTCAACAGTGTTACGCTCACAGTCATCGCGCCTCCGCCCTTCGGGAGCGATGAGATGTACACTTCCCGGAACGGAAGCTCAACCATGTACGACAGGAAAGTACACTCTTTGCAGTTGGCAAGGGGTTTGCTAGCAGCGCTCGCGGTTGACACTTGGCGACCGCTTTGCTACCCACCAACGCCCTTCAACTGGGTCGCACTTCTCTACTGAGTCAAGGGAACCGCCGATGTTCAAGTCGACCTGCGTATTTTCCGGCAACTCGAATCCCGCGCTGTCCGAGAAAATCGCTAACTACTTGGAATTGCCGCTTGCTCGGGCCCGGGTCTCGCGGTTTTCGGACGGTGAGGTCTTCGCCGAGATCCAAGAGAACGTGCGCGGCGTCGATGTGTACGTCATCCAGTCGACCTGCGCACCCGTCAACGACAACTTGATGGAGTTGCTCGTGATGGTCGATGCCCTCAAGCGCGCCTCGGCGGGCTCAATCGCCGCGGTCATCCCTTATTACGGATACGCGCGTCAGGACAGGAAGGCTGCGCCGCGGACACCGATTACGGCCAAGCTCGTCGCCGACTTGTTGAGCGGGTCCGGAATTGACCGGGTTGTCTCCATGGACCTGCACGCTGGGCAGATTCAGGGCTTTTTCAACGTTCCGTTCGACCATCTTTACGCTTTGCCGGTTTTTCTGGAGCATCTGCGACCGCGGTTCTCGGCCCCACCGGTTTTTGTATCTCCCGACGCGGGTGGCGTGGAGAGAACACGCGCTTACGCCAAACGGCTAGACGCAGACCTCGCCATCATCGACAAGCGCCGAGAAGAGAAGAATGTCAGCGAGGTCATGAACATCATCGGCGACGTGCATGGGCGTGAGTGCGTGATCTTGGACGACATGATCGACACCGCCGGTACGATTACCAACGCCGCCAGGGCGCTGGAGGAAAAGGGCGCACAGCGGGTTCTGGCCGCCGCGACCCACCCCGTCCTTTCGGGTCCGGCCCTCGAAAGGATCGTGAATTCACCCCTGGAGGAAGTGATTGTCACCGATACGATCCCCCTCCGGGACGAGGTGGTGGCCTCGGGGCGCTTCCGCGTGCTTTCGGTCGCAAGTTTGCTAGGAGAGGCGATCAAACGGATTCACCACAGCGACTCGGTGAGCTCGCTGTTCGTATGAATGGAGCATTAGACGATGGAAACGACGACGTTGCAGGCTGAGGTCCGCGCTGATCGCGGAAAGGGGCCAGCGCGTCGGCTGCGTGCTCAAGGAAAGCTCCCGGGCGTTTTTTACGGCCCGGGTCTCGAGCCAACGCCGCTGACCCTTTCCCCCAAAGAACTCGAAAAAGCGCTACGCGGAAAGAGGGGCAGGAACGCCGTGTTCAAGTTGACGGTCGACGGCAAGGACGAGCTGGCGATGGTCCGGGAAATCACGACCGACCCCGTCACACAGCACCTGCTCCATGTGGACCTCTATCGAGTCTTCGAAGACAAGGAGCTCGACATCGAGGTGCCGTTCCACGCCGTCGGTAGAGCGATTGGGGTCGTTCAGGGCGGCGTGTTGAACCTGACCCGAAGGCATCTGCCGGTTCGTACGACTCCGGCCAAGATTCCCGTCTCGATCGATGTCGATGTCACCCATCTCGACATGCGGGATAGCCTCGCCGTCGAAGATGTCGCGTTTCCCGAGGGGGTCGAGTGCGCGCTGAATCCCAAGCTCACCCTCGTGATCGTCCTCGAGCCCCGAATGGCGACTGCGGATGAAGAAGCCGCTGAGGCGGAAGCGGCCGCGGCAACTGCCGAGGGTGTGGCGGCTGTTGAAGGTGAGGCAGCTACCGAAGGTGCGGCGCCGTCCGAACCCGAGGCGGGTGGCGACAAGCCAGCAAGCTGAAAGCCTAGAAGACCGTGAGCACGCATCTCATCGCGGGCCTCGGTAATCCCGGACCGAAGTACGCCAGCAATCGCCACAATGTCGGATTCATGGTGGCCAACGCGCTCGCGCACCGCTGGGGTGCGCCGGGCTTCCGAGATAAGTTCAAGGGCGAGTTCACCAAAGTCGGCCTGGCGGGGATGGACGTCATTCTGCTCAAGCCCATGACCTACATGAACCTGAGCGGCGAGTCCGTGCAGGCCGCGATGCGGTTCTTCCGGGTTCCATTGGATCACGTGATGACGGTCCACGACGAGCTGGACCTTTCCTTCGGGGTGGTTCGGCTCAAGGTGGGCGGCGGCACCGCAGGCCACAATGGGCTTCGGTCGATGATGGAGCACTGCGGTGGGCCCGATTTCGATCGCTGTCGCGTGGGTATTGGACGACCCGAGCGGGGCCGGCCTGAGAGTTACGTCTTGAGTGATTTCAATGACTTCGAGAAAGCGGAGCTCGGGGACGTCCTCGAGCTCGCCGCGGACATGGTCGAAACGGCCATCCGGGAGGGCACCCGGGCCGCCATGAACCGCTACCACGGAAGCTCCTGACCGCTCGACTGGCGTACCCATGAAGATCGGCTATCACGCGTCCTCCCTCGCTCCAGCTTTGAGCTGGGGCCGTCAGACCAGGAGGATCGATGGCAACTGCGGCAGCAGCGCCCAAGACGCAATGGGCGCGCGAATACGAAACGATTTACATCCTTCGACCGGATGTGGATAACGCAACGGCCGAGAAGGTGGTCGGGCGCGCACGTGATGTCGTGAAGCGACTCGGCGGCACGCTGACGAAGCTTGACAACTGGGGCAAGCGTCGGCTCGCTTACCCGATCGAGAAGAATACACGCGGGATCTTCGTCTACCTGAAGTATGTCGGGTTTGGGGACCTCGTGGCAGAACTCGAGCGCAATCTGCGTCTTCTTGACGAGGTGGTCCGCTTTCAAACGGTTCTTCTTCGCGAGGATATAGACCCGGCTACCGTCGAGGTAGACCCCGAGGAAGTGCAATACCTGCACGTCGAGGACGAAGACGAGCCCGAGGATGCCGAGACCGAGCGTGCACGGAGCCTCGGGATGATCCCGAGGGCACCGCGGCCGGAGCGGCCGTCAGAGGCAGGGCCGGCGGTGGAGGCAGCGCCAGTGGCAGAGGCCGAGCCAGCGCCAGTCGCAGAGGCAGCGGAAGAGCCAGCAGCCGAGCCGGTTGGCGAGGGAGCTTCTAAGGGGGCCGAGGATGACGACGACAAGCCCAAAGGGGGTGGGTGATGGCGGATGACAGAGACAGAGACAGAGACAGAGGCAGAGGCGACGAGCTCCGGCAGGATTTCGACGTCGAAGCTGGCGGCCGTCGGCGAACGGGACGCAAGCGAGCTCCCGCGTTCGCGCTCGATCCGGATTTCAGGTTTGATTACAAAGATCCCCAGCAGCTGCGGCACTTCATCACCGACCGTGGAAAGATCGTGCCCAGGCGCATTACCGGTCTGAGCGCCAAGCAGCAGCGCAATCTGACCCGTGCGATCAAACGAGCGCGCAATATCGCGCTTCTTCCTTACACGGCGACGAAGTGAGGCAGCCATGTCGTCTACCGTAGAAGTCGTGCTGAAAGAAAGCCTCGAGCATTTGGGCTCGATCGGCGACGTGGTGCGTGTCCGGCGCGGATACGCACGCAACTACCTGCTGCCCCGGGGTCTCGCCGTCGTCGCGAGCCGCGGGAACGTACGCCAGATCGAGCATGAAAAGGCTGTTCAGGCGCAACGGGTAGCCAAGCTCAGGGCGGACCAGGAGGCAATCGTCTCCGAGCTTGCAGAAATCACCATCATGGTTGCCAAGGAGGCTGGCGAGGACGGCAAGCTTTTCGGCTCCGTGACGTCGAACGAGGTGATCGAGGGCCTCAAGGCCAAGGACTTGAAGATCGAGATCGACAAGAAGAAGCTCGTGATGCCTGACCAGCCCATCAAAGAGGTCGGCAGTTACGAGGTGGGCGTGAAGTTGCCGTACGGTCTGACCGCCACGTTCCAGCTGGAAGTCAAAACCCGCGCCTGACGTTTCAAACCCATTGGCGGGTTGGGCGATTTTGGCTAGAACCAAACCTCGGGAGGGACGGGGTCATTTCAGCAGCAGAGCGAACCGGATACGTGCCGCCGAACTCCCTCGAGGCAGAACGGGCGGTGCTCGGCGGCATCCTGCTCGAGAACGACTCGATGAACGTCGTCCTCGAGGTGCTATCGCTCGACGACTTTTACAGCGAAGCCAACGCCAAGATCTTCGAAGCGATGAGCGAGCTCTTTCGCCGAAACCAACCTGTCGATCAAGTGACCCTCCGAGAGGCCCTCCTTCACGGCGGCAGGCTCGCAGGGGTCGGGGGCGACGAGTACATTCTGTCGCTGACCAATACGATTCCGACCGTCTCGAACATCAAGACGCACGCTCGGATCGTCCGCGAGAAGTCGGTCGTACGGAATTTGATTCAGGTTTGTCACGAGGTCACCGCGCGCGGCTACGGCGACTATGGGGCTGTCGAGGAGTTTCTCGACCAAGCGGAGTCGTCGATCTTCGCGGTCGCCCGAGAGCGCGCACGCCACCCCTACGAGCACGTCAAAGAAGTCGTGATGCGGACGTTTCAGGAGATCCATGAAACGGCTAACCGCGGCGAAGTGATCACGGGCCTTCCCACTGGCTTTGCGAAGCTCGACCAGCTCACCGCCGGGATGCACGGGGGCGAGTTGATCATCGTGGCGGGGCGTCCCGGCATGGGGAAGACCTCCCTTGCCCTGAACGTGGCGCACAACGCCTGCGAGGCGACCAAAGCGCCGGTGGCGATCTTCTCCCTCGAGATGCCGAAGGGACAACTGGTTCGGAGGTTCCTAGGGGCCGAGGCGCGGGTCGACGGAAATCGCATCCGCACGGGGCAGCTCCACAAGGACGATTGGCCGAAGCTCGCCGATGCAGCCGGGACCTTGAGCGAGCTCCCGATTTGGATCGACGACACGCCGGCGATCACGCTGCTAGAGCTTCGCGCCAAGGCTCGCCGACTTCGCTCGGAGGTTGGCCTCAGGCTCCTCGTCGTCGACTACCTCCAGTTGATGCGGTCGGGCTCCCGCAACGATTCGCGAGAACAAGAGATCAGCGAGATCAGCCGAAGCCTAAAAGCACTGGCCAAAGAGCTCGAGATTCCGATCATGGCCCTTTCGCAGCTCAACCGTGGCGTGGAATCGCGGGGCGTCAAAGACAAGCGCCCGCAGTTGTCCGACCTGCGCGAGTCAGGCGCCATCGAGCAGGACGCCGATACGATCTGGTTCATCTATCGCGACGAAGTTTACAATCGCGATAGCGATGACCGCGGCATTGCGGAGATCATCATCGGGAAACAACGTGCCGGCCCAACCGGCACCTGTCGAGTTCGTTTCTTCAGCGAGTTCACCCGGTTCGACGATCTCGCCGAGCGCGAGTACTACGGCGCGTCGGCTGCAGGTGCGGCCGACTTCCGCGACACGTAGGTGCTCGCGTGGGGGTGGATCATCTGCGTCAACCGGTGACCTGGGCCGGCGTGGCGAGTGCCAACCCGTCCGACGGCAGCCCGGCGTCGCGCGATTACAGGCTTTTGACTTCGCCGATCAGGCCCTGAAGAACCTTCTTGGCATCGCCAAAGACCATCATCGTGTTGTCGTATTCGAAAAGCTCGTTCTTGATGCCCGCGTAACCGGGGCTCAGGCTTCGTTTGACGACGAAGACCGAGCGAGCTTCGTGGGCGTTGAGGATCGGCATTCCGGCGATCGGGCTCGTGGGATCCTTGCTCGCGACCGGGTTCACCACGTCGTTGGCACCGAGAACGATCACGACATCGGTGTTCTTGAACTCCGGATTGATGACATCCATCTCGAGGAGCTCTTCGTAGGGCACGTCGGCTTCTGCCAAGAGAACGTTCATGTGGCCGGGCATGCGTCCGGCGACCGGATGGATCCCATAGGTGACCTTGGTGCCCCGGGACTTGAGCAAGTCAGCAAGCTCGCGAACCGCATGTTGCGCTTGTGCCACCGCTAGCCCGTACCCCGGGACGATGATCACAGACTCGGCGTTCTCGAGCACCATTGCAGCCTCTTCGGGGCCGCAGGACGTGACGCTGGTGTACTCGTCGCTGCCGCCGCCTCCGCCGTCGGTCACGCCGAACCCGCCAACTAGGACGTTGAGGAGCGAGCGATTCATCGCGACGCACATGATCTGCGTCAGGATCAGCCCCGCTGCGCCGACCATTGCACCGCCGATGATCAATAGGGGGTTGCCGATCACGAACCCGGCCATCGAGGCGGCCAACCCCGAGTACGAGTTGAGGAGCGATACGACGACAGGCATGTCGGCGCCGCCGATCGGGATCGTGAGGAGCACCCCGAGCACCAATGCGCCGCCGGCCAGGGACAGCACCCAGACCATCGAATCGGGGGCGCCGGCGGCGACTGCGATTCCACCTGCCACCACCGACGCAAACAACAGGCCGAAGGTGATGAAATGCCGAGCTGGAAGGAGAATCGGCTGTCCTTTTCGAAGGCGGCCCTGGAGCTTGAGGAGAGCCACGAGGCTGCCCGTGAAGGTCACTCCGCCGATCAAGATCGACAGCATGACGGTGATCGCCTCGTCGGTTCCGAGAGCCTCGTAGACCGTTCCGGGGGCCTTCTTCTCGATCACGACGCTCCAATAGACGGAAGAGGCGACCAGGGCCGACGCGATGCCGCCAAAGCCGTTGAAGAGGGCGACCATCTCCGGCATCGCCGTCATCTGAACGCGAATCGCGAAGAGCGCGCCGATGAACGCGCCGAGAATCAACCCGCCGCCAATCCAGCGGTAGTCGACGACGCCGAGCTCTAGGAGGGCTCCGATGATCGCGAGCAACATCCCCACCCCGGCGATCGTATTTCCGCGCCTGGAGGTTTTGACCTTCGCGAGCTGTTTGATGCCGAAGATGAAAAGGACCGTGGAAAGCAGATAAATGATCGGCACCAGGGTCGAACGAATGACCTCGTGACTCATCTACTTCTTCTTCTTTCCAAACATGCGGAGCATGCGATCCGTGACCAAGAATCCGCCAACGACGTTGATCGTCGCAGTGATGATTGCGATGAAGCCCAAAATGTTGGAGATGGTGGGCGAAGCGGTCGTCGCCGCGGCAACCGCACCGACGATGGTGATGCCGCTGATCGCATTGGCGCCGCTCATCAGAGGCGTGTGGAGCGTCGGCGGCACCTTGGTGATCATCTCGAAGCCGACGAAGCCGGCGAGCACGAACACGTAGATGCCTATGAGCAGGGGTCCCAGGGTCACAGCCGGTCTCCTTCCATTGTGAAGCTAGGCATTGAGTGCCTCGGCGGTCGGTCTGTGGCGAACCTCACCGTCGTGGGTGAGAAGCGCGCCATTTGTGATTTCGTCCTCGAGATCGAGCACGAGCTTGCCTTCGGAGAGCATGTTGAGAATCAGCGCATGAATGTTGCGGGCGTACAGGAGACTTGCGTCTGCCGGAGTGGCCGCGGGCATGTTCGGGTGGCCGATGATCGTCACGCCGGACACGGTCACGGCTTCGCCGCTCTTCGACAGCTCGCAGTTTCCGCCTTGTTCGACGGCGAGGTCCACGATGACCGCACCTTCACGCATCTCCTCGACCATGTCCTTCGTGATGAGCGTTGGTGCAGGGCGGCCTGGCACGAGCGCCGTCGTGATGACTGCATCGGCTGCAACGACTTTCTTACGAACTGCCTCCCGCTGGGCTTCGAGTTGCTCGGCGGTGAGCTCCCGGGCGTATCCCCCTTCACCCTCGCCGCTCTCGTCCATCGGAAAGTCGATAAAGCGTCCCCCAAGGGACTCGACTTGCTCTTTGACCGCGGGACGGATGTCCGAGACCTCGACGATCGCGCCGAGTCGCCGGGCGGTCGCAATCGCTTGAAGACCCGCAACACCCGCTCCCATGATCACGATCTTGGCTGGCTGAATCGTGCCGGCAGCCGTCATCAGAAGCGGGAAGTATTTGTCGAGATACGTCGCCGCCATCAAAACAGCCTGGTACCCTGCGATCGAAGCCTGAGAGCTCAACGCATCCATGGTCTGAGCGCGGCTGATTCTGGGGATGAGCTCCATCGCGATCGCGCTGACCTTTCGGTCGCGGAGCACGCGAATCGATTCGCGGTTCTTGTGAGGCGACATGAAGCCGATGAAAATGCAGCCTTCTTTGAGCTTGGCAGCCTCTTCAGGCGTGATTGGCCACACCCGGAGAACGACGTCGGCTGCGCCCCAATAGGCCTCCGCCTCGGCGCCAGACACGATCTTGGCACCCGCGTCCTCGTACTGCCGATCGATGAAATGCGCGTGCGACCCCGCACCGCTTTCGATGACGACCCCAAAGCCTTCTTTCACGTAGCGCTTTGTCGTATCCGGTGTGCAGGCGACCCGAGTCTCGCCAGGGGCGATTTCCTTGGGCACAAAAACCTGAGGCATGCCTTCCTCCAGCGCGAGCTCTGCAGGGGAGCAAACCCGATTGATCTAGTCAACAACCGGGCGCCCGCGTCCGGGGTTGTTAGTGGCGATCCGGGATGATGTCCAGCAGCGGACAAAAACATCCTTTCGGCGACTGTCCCCGCCTGCTAGATCCGGCGCCCGTACGGAGGAGGACCGCAGCATGGGGAACCCCGGGCAGCTCGACGCGCTCGCCATCAAGACGATTCGTGGTTTGAGCATGGATGCAGTGCAGGCCGCGAGCTCGGGCCACCCAGGCACACCCATGGCGTTGGCCCCTTTGGGTTGGGCGCTCTTTTCCGAATTGCGGCGGCACGATCCGGGCGACCCGGACTGGCCCGACCGCGACCGTTTCGTTCTCTCGTGCGGTCACGCCTCGATGCTGCAGTACGCGCTTCTTCACCTCACTGGGTATGCGGTCTCTCTCGACGACATCCGTCACTTCCGCCAGTGGGGGAGCCTCACCCCGGGCCATCCCGAGTCACACCTGACGCCCGGCGTGGAAACCACGACCGGCCCACTAGGCCAGGGGTTCGGAAACGCCGTCGGGATGGCGATGGCCGAACGGCATCTCGCAGCTCGCTTCAACAGACCCGGCCACGCGATCGTCGATCACCGTACGTGGGTCATCGCATCCGATGGCGACATCATGGAAGGGGTGGCCTCCGAGGCTGCGTCGATCGCTGGCCATCTTCGTTTGGGCAAACTGGTCGTCTTCTGGGACGACAACCGAATCACGATCGATGGCTCAACCGATCTTTGTTTCAGCGAAGATGTGCTCAAACGCTTCGAGTCGTACGGGTGGCACACCGAGAGCGTCGAGGATGGAGAAGACTTGGAAGCCTTGAAGCGCACGGCCGAAGTTGCGGTGGCCGATGACCGTCCGAGCTTCATTCGTGTGCGCACGATCATCGGTTATCCCTCGCCGAACAAGAGCAACAGCTCGGCGGCGCATGGTGCGCCGCTTGGTGAAGACGAGATCATCGCAACCAAACAGCTCATGGAGTGGCCGACCGATACTTTCTTCGTGCCAGACGAGCTTGCTGCAGCGGCGGAAGACATTCGAGAGCGCGGTGCGAAGAGCCGTTCCGCCTGGCGACGGCGTTTCGACGCCTACCGGGGCCAGTTCCCCGAGGAAGCCCGGGCTTTCGACGAGGCGATCGCTGGGGAGCTTCCGGCAGCTTGGGATCGTGATCTGCCGGTCTTCGAGGCTGACCCGAAGGGCCTCGCAACCCGCAAGGCGAGCGGCCAGGTGCTAAACGTTCTAGCGTCGCGTCTCGAGGGATTGATGGGCGGCTCGGCCGACCTTGCGGGCTCGAACAACAGCACCATCAAAGGTCACTCGACCTTTCTTGCAGACGCGGTGGGAATACCGCGCAACATGGACTGGGGGATTCGCGAGCACGGCATGGCATCTGCGCTCAACGGGATGGCGCTTCACGGCGGCGTGATTCCCTTCGGCGCGACCTTTCTGATCTTCAGCGACTACATGCGGCCTGCCATTCGGCTTGCAGCCCTGATGGGCCTTCATACCCGATATATCTTCACCCACGACAGCATCGGACTCGGCGAAGATGGGCCGACACACCAGCCGGTGGAGCAACTGGCTTCGCTTCGTGCGATCCCCGGCCTTGCGGTCCTCAGACCAGCCGACGCCAACGAGGTTCGAGAGTGTTGGAAAGCGGCGATCGAATGGGACGGCCCGGCGGCCCTCGCGTTGACTCGCCAGGGTGTTCCGACGCTCGATCGCGGCGACCTCGCGAGCGCTGAAAAGGCGAAGCGCGGCGCGTACATCCTGCGAGAGGCGGGAGGCGGGGGCCCTGACGTCATTCTCGTCGCAACTGGCAGTGAGGTCGCGATCGCACTTGGCGCAGCGGAGGCTCTCGAGGCCGAAGGTGCGAGCGTCCGCGTCGTAAGCATGCCTTGTTGGGAGCTTTTCGCGCAGCAGGGCGAGGACTACCAGCGTGAGGTGCTCCCGAAAGAAACACCCAAGGTGGTCGTCGAGGCAGGGATCCGACAAGGCTGGGACCGCTGGGTCGGAAACGACGCCGCCTTTGTCACAGTCGAGAAGTTTGGAGCGTCGGCGCCATACAAGGTGCTGTTCGAGAAGTACGGCCTTACCGCCGAGAACGTGGCCGCCCAAGCGAAGCGGCTTCTTTCGTAGGTCGCGGATCGAAAGTGTCGGTGTCGCTCAGCTCACTGCAGCCAGTGCGGCGTCGTAGTTCGGTTCTTGTGCGATCTCCGGTACGAGCTCGGTGTGCACGACTTTGTCGTTCTCGTCGAGCACGACGATGGCGCGAGCGGAAACGCCTTTGAGCGGACCATCGATCAGCTCCACGCCATAATCCCTCAGGAAGGTTCCGCGAAACGTCGAAACGGGAATGACACCTTCGATGCCCTCGGCGGCGCAGAACCGCTTTTGCGCAAACGGAAGGTCCGCGCTGACCATGAGCACGACCACATCGTCCAAGCCCGCCGCGCGCTCGTTGAACGTGCGCGTGGCGACTTGGCAAACCGGGGTGTCATAGCTCGGGTTGATCGAAAGGATCTTCTTCTTGCCGCCGAAGTCGGCGAGCTTCTTCTCGCTCATGTCGGTTGCGACGAGCAGGAAGTCCGGCGCCTTGCTGCCGATTGTGGGCAGGTCGCCGTTGGTGTGAATCGGGTTTCCTTTGAGCGCCGTCGTTGCCATGTTTCTCCCTCCGAGCAGCCGGTAGGGCGCTGTTATAGAGACATGGCGGGGAATTCCAAGCGGTTTGCAAACGAAAAAGAAATTCATTATCAATTGGTGATGAAGCCCTCGCTTGCGGACCTGGCTCTCGGCCAAGCGGCCGAAATCGTGTCGATCGACTGCGATCGGTCGATTTCGAGGCGCCTCATGGAGATGGGCCTCATCCCCGGGACCGAGGTTCGCGTGGTGCGGGTGGCGCCACTCGGCGACCCCATCGAGCTCCGCGTGCGAGACTATGCCCTTTCCGTGCGGCGTGCCGAGGCGGCGAGGATCGCGGTCGTCCCTGCGAGGGCGGCATGAACCCGCGCGCCGGGACGCCGGAGATCTTGATCGCGGGTAACCCCAACTCCGGAAAGAGCACGTTGTTCAACGCGCTCTCCGGGGGCAGCGCCCGTGTTGGGAACTACCCGGGGGTTACGGTCGATCGTACCACTGCGACCGTTCGTCTCAGCGCGCGGCAGGTCGCGCTGGTCGATGTCCCGGGCATGTACAGCCTGACAGCGAATTCGCCCGAGGAGCAGCTCGCTGTCGACGCACTCGTCGCCAGCGAAACCCGGGCGGTCGTTTGCGTCGTGGACGCCACCACCCTTCAGCGTGGTCTCTATCTTGCGCTTCAACTGCGGGAGTCCGGTGTCCCGGTCGTCGTGGCTCTAAACATGATGGACGCGGCGGAGCGGATGGGGCTCCGTATCGACACCGACCACCTGTCCGAGTCGTTTGGTGCGCCCGTGGTACCCGTTGTGGCCACCAAGAGGCAAGGGTTAGACGCGCTGCTGAACGCGGTCGAAGGCCAGCTCGGGCTGACATCCCCCGTCGACGCCCCTTCGGTTTCCTATCCAGCCGCTCTCGAGGCGGATCTTTCGGAGCTAGTTCCATTGGTCGAACAATGGCGGCCCGGCGCTTCCTCCCAGCAAACCCGTGCAGTCGCATTGTGGTCCCTTCTATCGCTCGACGAGGATAGCCTCCGAGGCGTTCCGGATTCGCTCCGAATCGCCGTGCAAGAGCTTCGTTCTGCAGCGATTGCCCAGGGCCGCAACCCGGATCTCGAGATCATCGCGACCCGTTATGCCTGGATCGAAGAACAGGTAAGCCGGGCTTCGTCGAACCCGGACCCGAAACCGAGCGTTAGCGAACGCATCGACAATGTGCTCACTCACCCCGTGTTCGGCCTGGTCGTGTTTGCGATCGTGATGTTCCTCATCTTCGAGGCACTCTTCACGTGGGCCGAGCCCGCGATCGGTTTCATCGAAGGTCTCACCGCAGCTCTCCAAGGCCAGGTTGCCGGCTCGCTCCCGGACGGGGTGCTTCAAGATCTCATCGTCGAGGGCATCATTGCGGGCGTTGGCAACGTCATCGTGTTTGCACCCCAGATTCTCTTGCTGTTCCTCTTCATCGGTTTTCTCGAGGACTCCGGGTACCTCGCCCGAGTGGCGTTCGTCATCGATCGCGTGATGAAGGGGGTGGGGCTACACGGTAAGGCCTTCGTACCGCTGCTTTCGGGTTTCGCGTGCGCCATCCCCGCCGTCATGGCCACTCGGACGATCGAGCGGCGACGGGATCGCCTCGTGACGATGCTCGCCTTGCCGTTGATGTCGTGCAGCGCTCGGCTTCCGGTCTACATTCTCGTGGTCGGCACCGTTTTTGCGGGCGCAACGCTATGGTGGTTTAGCGCCGGCGCCGTAGCGCTGTTTGCGATGTACACCCTTTCCGTCGTGGTCACGCTCACCGCGGCCGCGGTGATTCGCCGAACCATTCTTCCCGGGCCCGCCCCGACATTCATGCTCGAGATGCCTCCCTATCGATGGCCCTCCGCGCAGATCCTATGGATCAACGCGTGGCGCCGTTTGAGAATCTTTCTCGTCGACGCGGGGACGATTATCTTGGCTATGACGGTGCTCTTGTGGGCGCTCCTCTCGTTTCCCAAGTCAGACGAAATCGCTGTCCGCTACTCACAAGAGCGCGCGACGGTCGCGCAAATGGATCTACACCCCGACGAAGCCGCTCGGCTCGTTGCGGCCCTGAACGCGCGGGAAGCGTCCGAGCAGCTCGAGCAAAGCGTTGCGGGTAGGTTTGGGCATGCGCTCGAACCGGTTCTCCGGCCCATCGGCTTCGACTGGCAAATCGGCGTCGGGATCATCGGCGCATTCGCGGCACGCGAGGTGTTCATTTCGACCCTCGGGGTCGTCTTCGGAATCGGAGAGACCGACCAGGAAAACAAGCCTTTGCGCCAGGCTCTCAGAGAAGCGCGCCATTCAGACGGCACTCCCGTGATGACCCCCCTCAGCGGAGTCTCGCTGATGGTGTTCTTCTTGCTCGCATGCCAGTGCATGAGCACAATCGCAGTCGTCCGAAGGGAATCGGGCGCGTGGAAATGGCCGGCGTTCCTCTTTGCCTACATGACCGTGCTTGCCTACACCGGCTCCTTCTTGGTCTATCAGGGAGGCAGGCTTTTCGGGTTCGAATAGGTTCTTTAGATGCTGTGGCAGGAAATCGTGGCAGGATTGATCGTCTTCGGGGCTAGCGCCTATTTATACAGACGGTTTCGTCGCAGACGCGGTGAGTCGAGGCCCCAGGGGCCGGACGTGCCGGTGTCGAGGCTCAAACGCAAGCGTTCTTCGCGGGATTCGTGCGAGCATTGAAACAAGTGACTACATTGAGTTGAAATGGGCAGATCCGCGACAATTGAGGGTCTCCGGAAATTTCGCCAGAGGCTTCTTCGCGAGCGAGACCCGTGGCACGACGCATCGCGCCGGTTCCGCGTCCGTCGCTTTGCGGGTCCCGAGTGTTTCATCGAGCATCTCGAGGGTGTCCGCGTCGCTCATCTGACCGACCTTCACGTCGGCCGTGTGACGCCGATGGCCGTTCAATACGATGCGGTCTCGATGACGAACGCAGGCAACCCCGACATCATCGTCATCAGTGGAGACTTCGTTTGTCATAGCCAGGTCTATCTCGACGACCTCACCGACGTGATCGACAAGTTCGACGCGCCGGTGTTTGCCGTGCTCGGCAACCACGATCACTGGGCGGGCGCCGATGCCGTTCGCAAGGCGTTGCAAAAAGGCGGCGCCGAGGTGCTCGACAACGCCCACACGACGATCACGATCGGACACCAACCCTTGCAGGTCCTGGGCCTCGACGATGCATATACCGGCCACGCTTCTCAGCGCGACGCGCTCAAGGGGCTCAAATCGAACCTCCCGGTCATCGGGCTCTCCCATATCGCCGAGGAGGCCGACGCTCTTTGGGAGCGCGGGGTGCCTCTCGTCTTTTCGGGACATACCCACGCGGGGCAGATCACGGTGGCCCGCCTGCATGAGCTTTCTGTCGGCAAGCTGGCCGGCCACAAGTACATTCACGGCCTGTACGGGTCGCGCGCCGCGGACGAGCCCAAAGGCGCGGTGTACGTCGGCGCGGGGGTAGGGGCAGCGGTCGTTCCCCTGAGGCTCGGGGAGCGTGCGCAACGAGAAGTGGCGTTTTTCGAGCTCGGCGTCCAACCAGGCGCCTTCGACGAGCATCACGAGGAGCAGGCGGGATATCGAGGGCGGAAACCGTCGAGAAAGAAGAAAGAACGCCGCGCTCAGGCTGTCCTTCGGAAACGAGAGCGTCGTGCCCGGCGAAACGGGAACGGCGCAGATCTCGGGTCCTCAGGGTAGGGCTGATCAGCCCTGTGCGGTGAGGAAGTGCTCGGCTTCGAGCGCTGCCATACAACCCGTGCCCGCGGCGGTGACCGCCTGACGCCACTTTTTGTCCTGCGCGTCGCCCGCGGCGAACACTCCGGGCACGTTGGTGGCCGTCGAATCGGGCTTGGTGATGATGTACCCCTGCTCGTCGGTGTCGATCTGACCGTTGAGGAACGCGGTATTCGGTGTGTGGCCGATGGCGAAGAACAGACCTGCCACCGGGACGTCCCGCTCCTCGTCTGTTTTGAGGTCTTTGACTCGGATTGCCTCGAGAAAGTCCTTCCCCTTGGCTTCCGTCACCACGTGCGACCACAGCATTTCGATCTTGGAGTTCGTCAGGGCGCGATGCTGCATGATCTTCGAGGCGCGAAGCTCGTCTCGGCGGTGTACGATATAGACCGGCGACCCGTACTTAGTGAGAAACGTCGCCTCTTCTACGGCGGAGTCGCCACCGCCGATCACCGCCAGCGGCTGATTGCGAAACGCTGGCAAAGCGCCGTCGCAGACCGCGCATGCCGAAATACCCTTCTGCCAGAGCTCTCCATCGCTTGCGCCCGGGATGTCGAGCCGCTTCGCCGTGGCACCGGTCGCGATGATGATCGTCTGCGCCGTGCCCTCCTGGGTATCCGCTTTGAAATGGAACGGTCTGCTCGAAAGATCGACCTCGTTTACCGTTTCGGTGTGAATCGTCGTGCCGAACCGCTCGGATTGGGCGCGAAAGCGCTCGGTCAGGTCGGGGCCCATGATACCCTCGGGGAAACCGGGGAAGTTTTCGACATCGGTCGTGGTGGTGAGCTGTCCCCCTGCTGCGACCCCACCCGCTAGGAATCCTTCGAAGAGCACGGGCTTGAGCTCCGCGCGAGCCGCGTAGATCGCCGCCGTGTGCGCTGCTGGTCCGCTTCCTATGATCAAGACTCGATGGCTCATGAAACTCCTCTTCAGGCGGTTGAGGCGGGGTTATGCATACGGGTCGGCAGGGGCGCAACCCCTACCTAATCACCTCGGACACATGGGCGCCGATGGCAAGGGAAGCCGTAAGGCCTGGAGATTCGATGCCGATCAGGTGAACCACCCCAGGTTGCGATTTGGGCGTTGCGATGACGAAGTCGGCGAACCCCCCACCTGGGCCGACGAGCTTCGGGCGGATCCCCGCATAGTCCGGCGTCAAGTGCTCGGGTCGGATTGCGGGCAGGTATCGTGCGACCGCCTCGGCGAATCTCTCGGCGTGCGATTCGTCCACGGTGTAGTCGATCTGGTCGACGTACTTGGCGTCCGGGCCTGCGCGGCGAGCTCCCGAGAGGTCGGCCGTGATGTGCACGCCGAGGCCTGCGCCCTGGGGCAGAGGATAGATCAAGCTGTGCTTCGTCGGAGGCGCCCCCGCCTGAAGCGCGAAGTACGAGCCCTTGCAGGGATAGAGACGCCAGGGCCGCTCGCGTGGCGGCAGGCCCGACTTTTCGGCGATGTCGAGGGCTGAAAGGCCAGCGGCGTTGACGATCCGACGTGTCCGTATCTCCGTCGCTCGACCCATTGTGTCTGTGGTTCGAACGATCCAATCTCGTCCCGATCGACCGATTTCCTCGACCACCGTCTGAAAGACGGTCGTGCCGTCGGCTTCCCGCACCTCGCGAAGGAAGCTTGCAAGTAATTCGTGAACGTCGATGACGCCAGAAGTGGGCGAGTAGAGCGCAGCCTGGCAGCGAAGCTCAGGATCCCTTCGCGCGACTTCTGCACCGGTCAACGGCTCGAGATCGCCGGCCCCCACCTCTTTGGCGTGTCGCGCGAGCTTGCGGAGACGCTCCTCGTCCTCATCGCTCGTTGCAACGATCAGCTTGCCCGTGCGCGCATGCGGGATGTCGTGGATTTCACACCACCGGTAGAGAAGCATCTTGCCCTCGATACAGAGGCGCGTCTTGAGGGAGTCGCCCGGATAGTAGATCCCTGCATGGATCACACCGCTGTTGCGGCTCGAGATCTCTCGGCCAGGGCCTACTTCGCGTTCGATCAAGACGACCGAATCGAGGCGGCAAGCGAGCTCGACCGCACATGCGAGGCCGACGGCGCCCGCCCCGATCACGACTGCATCGACCTCGTCGCCCGCCATTGCTTCGTTGTATCAGAAAGACAGCGGATCGACGCGTTGCGCCGGTAACCGTACCGATAGCGTCGGCGGTGGAAGCTGCTGCTGCTTACGATAGGCTTCGTAGTTCACCAAAACCCGCCGCACGTAGCGGTGGGTCTGCGAGAATGGGATCTGCTCCAGAAAAACGTCGACCGAGGTTTGGTCGGCGCATTCCTGCATCCATCGGCGTACGTTGTGCGGGCCCCCGTTATAGGCTGCGATGGCAAGGGGCAGGCGGCCGTCAAACCGGCGGATCAACGAAGTCAGGTACCACGCCGCGAACTCCAAGTTGGTACGTGGATCGAGCAAGTCCGCCGGCGAGAAGTCCTCGTGGCCGAGTGCATGCGCGATCAACTGGCCTGTGCGGGGCATGATCTGCATGAGACCGACGGCGCCGGCATACGACACGATGTGCTTCTGGTAGGCGCTTTCGACGCGCATGACCGCGAGCAAGAGGTTTGGGTCGAGACCGTATCGGTTCGCTGCGGGTACAGCGAGCCACTCGTACGCGCGCGGCAAGGTCTCGATGAAGCTGGGACCCGCAAAGCCTCCTGCAGTTCCCATGTCACCCAGCGAAGCCGCCACCGAAGAAAGAGTCGCGCGATCCGAGTCGCTCAGTCCCAGGCGCGCGGCGCGGAGGTCTGTCGCGATAGACTCGTGTACACGGCCGTCGGCGCGCGCTACCGAATCGAGGCCGGCTCGCGCGACGGGCTTTCCGAGCGCGTGCCGCCATGAGAGATATGCTTCGAAGAGCTCGGCAGTCGCCGAATCCCGCTCGCCGATGCGAAGGAGGTCGGCCGCTCGCCCAATCCAGGGATAGGTGTCGCTGTGGATCTCCGCAATGGGCTCCAGTCGACCAGCAAGCTCGGAGTCGGCAGTTTGCGGGGCACGTGGCATGCCGCGTCGGTCGAGGTCGGAGAACCCTTCTGGGCTCTCGATGCGACTACCGGCCTCGAGCCTGGCGAGGCCGTTGACGGCCCAGATCGCGTAGTACTCGTCGCCGGTTTCGAGCGTGGTCGAGTAGTAGCTCCGTGCTTCGTCGGGCCGTCCCCCACGTTCATGTGCCCTGCCGAGGTGATAGAGCGCAGCGGCCCGATACCGAGTATTGTCTTGCTTTGCCACGCGGTTGAGCAGGACGATGATCAGCCCTTCGCCTCCGGTCCCGACTGCCGCCATCGCCGCATCGAGTAGGGTGGTGGATGCGACCCCTGCCCGCGCGCCCAAAGCCACCAGCATATCGTCGACTTCGTCTTTCAAGCCAGCGGGAGAGGCAAGCCGGATCATGTCACGGAGCTGCGTAGATGGAATGGCTGCATATGCTCGTCTCGCTCTCAGCCTACTCAGCGCCACGAGCACGGTGGCCTTTTCGCGTGCTGCTGCAGCTTGCGCCATGTCGTTCGCGTGGTCCTTGATCTCTCGAGTTGACGCGACGTCGGCGGATGGAAATCCCTGCGCAGTACGAAGGTAGGTCTCCGCCGCTTGCCAGCGACCTTCATAACGAGCTAGCCGGCCTGCGAGGTAGTGAACCCTGGCGTCCTGCTCCGGTGTCAGTGACGTTTCGAGCAACTCGTTGACGTTTGCCTTGGCTTTGTCGAGCGGCCCCGTGCGCACGAGCTCTCGCGCGATTCTGACTCGTGCTTCGGTCGTCAGCTCTGGGGTGTGATACCCGAGCCGCGCAAGACGGGTCAGCTCGGCTCCTGCGCGGGGCGCGAGGTGGCTTCCCGGGTGGTCGACGCGGATGGCGTGAAGTATCTGCGCCGCTTCGTCGTGACGCTGCTGCCGCAGGAGGCTCCGGGCGTGCTCAAACAGCAGGTCGGCGCGCTCGGGAAGGGCTGGATAGGTCCACAACAGGTCGTGGAGGGCCGCTTCCCCGACCGGGTCATCGGCTCGAAGGAGCGCGAAGGCATAGCCAAAGCTCCCTTGGACCCTGACCGATTCATGAATGCTCTCGGTGGCTTCCGCGAAAAAAATCGCCGCGCGATCCGGCCGGTCACGAAGCAGCTCGAGCCGCGCGCTCTGAAGCGCGATGTGGTCGGCGATTCGCGGAAGGCCTTGGTGGGCGAGATCCAGTTTCAGGCGCGCCGCTTCATAGCGGGCGGCCGCGATCAACTGTGTGGCTTGCCGGTAGGCTCGAACCGCGCTGCTCGACGTCGGATCCGCTTCGGTGAGTGCAATCGGAGCAGCGTACGGGCCACACATGCCGCCGGCAGAGATCCACGGGCGGTCGACATTGATCGTCGTTTCGACGAGACGCGCTTGCTCGGCGACGCACATGGGTACTTCGGGTGACGCGTACACGGGCGCTGGCGCCCAACAGGAGAGCACCGATGCAAACACGACAGCAATGAGTCTGCGATGCGTCACGCTCTCTATGAGTTTGCAAAATTGTGAGCTGCGGCGCAAAGAATGAGTTGTCTTTGCTCGCGTTTTTGTGTAGTGCGCGCGCGGTCCCTACTCGCCCCAATGCCGTTTGTCGTCCCTATTCTTGCATGTCTTCATCGTCTTGTGAGGTAGCTGACTCTTTTGTGGAATCGTCCTCCAGCTCCGGCAACAAGACGGTCACGACGCCAATTCCGATCAAAACTGCAAACCCCACGGCCAACCAGAAGGTTCTCCACTTCGGAGTCTCGTATGTGTCTTCGTAGCGCGTCACGCGTTCAGCCCCTGAGAGCGGCCAGTGCCGCTTTCGTCGCGGATACGATGTTGACGGCGGGTACGTCCTCCGACTCCGCTTCGATGCGCTTCTTGAGCTCCACCGTGCCCTGCTTCAGCCCGCGTGAACCGACCGTAATTCGCAACGGAATTCCGAGTAAATCGGCATCCTTGAATTTCACCCCGGGGCGTTCCGAGCGGTCGTCGAGCAGAGCCTCGACGCCCTCAGCGCACAGGGTTTCGTAGATCTCGGTGGCCTTCGTGAGGGGCTCCTCATCCTTGCCGATGGGGGTCACGATCACTTCGTACGGAGCGACATGCACCGGCCAGCGGATCCCTTGCTCGTCGTGATGTTGCTCGATGATGGCGGCGATTAGCCTCGTCACCCCGATTCCGTAGCAGCCCATCACGATTGGATGACTGTTACCCTGCTCGTCGAGGAAGGTCGCGTTCATCCTATCGCTGTAGTGTGTGCCAAGGACGAAGATATGACCTCCCTCGATTCCGCGATAGAGCTCTAAAGTCCCGCTACACTTGGGGCAGGGGTCGCCCGAGGTCGCTTGACGGATCGAGAGGACCTCGGCGGTGTAGTCGCGCCCATGATTGACGTTCTTGAGATGGTAGGGCGTCTCCCCAGCACCCGCGATCGCGTTCAGCACCGAAACGGCGTCGGGATCGGCAATGATGCGCCCCTCGAAGTCAACTGGACCAACGAAACCGATTTCCGTGTTCGTGGTCTCCTTGACCGCCGCATCCGATGCGAGAACCACCTCGTCAACCCCCAGCTGGCGGGCAAGGCTGATCTCGTTGATCTCGTGGTCGCCTCGAACGATGGCCAGGACGATTTCATCACCTGCAAGATAGACCAGTGACTTGAGCGTGTGGGCCGCGTTCGCGTCCGGCCCGAAGAAGGCGACCACTTCCTCGATGGTATGGGTATTTGGGGTTTCGATTCTTTCTAAGGGAAGCATTTGCGATGCATCCGGCTCGGCACCCGTGACGGGCCCGGGGCGGGCGATTTCGACGTTCGCGGCGTAATCGCACTCGTTGCAGGCGACGATCGAGTCTTCCCCGGTCTGGGCGAGAACCTGGAACTCGGCGCTTTGCTTGCCGCCGATGGCTCCGCTGTCGGCCTCCACTACACGATAGTCGAGCCCGAGTCGTTGAAAGATCCGGTGGTAGGTGTCGTGCATCTGTTGGTAACTCGCCAATGCAGCTTCGTCCGATACGTCGAAGGAATAGGCATCCTTCATGATGAACTCGCGACATCGGAGAAGACCAGCACGCGGCCGGGGCTCGTCGCGATACTTGTTCTGAATCTGGTAGAGGTTGAGCGGCAGCTGGCGGTAGCTCTTCACTTCGCGACGTACCAGGTCGGTGACGATCTCTTCGTGCGTGGGCCCGAGGTGGTACTCGCCGCCCTTACGGTCTTTGATGCGCAGCAGGGTCGGCCCGTAGAGCTCCCAACGACCCGACTCTTTGAAGTACTCGCCAGGGAGAAAGGTCGGCATCAGGAGCTCTTGCGCACCCGCCGCATCCATTTCCTCTCGTACGATCTTCTCGATCTTGTGGAGCACCCGTGTTCCGAGGGGAAGAAGCTCGTAGATACCGGCCCCCACCATGCGCGCGTATCCCGCACGCAACATGAGGATATGCGACGGCATCGTCGCATCCTTCGGCACTTCCTTGACCGTCGGAATGAACGCCCGCGAATACCGCATGGCGCCGCTCTAGCAGGCCAAGCGGACACGTTCCACCCCTCCAACCGCAGAAGCGGTTTGGTTTCGCGGGGTTGTGAAGAGGGAGAGTGGCGCTTCCTAGGTGCCGATGACGAAGCTGACGCTCGTGGTGCCGCTTCCGCCGATGTTGAGGGTCTGGATGTTCTTGGCGCCGTTGATTTGGTAACTGCCGGCTTCGCCCGCGACCTGCTTGTGCGAGTCGAGGACTTGGCGGACCCCAGTAGCGCCAACGGGATGACCAGCACCGATGAGGCCGCCACTCGGGTTGATCGGGGTCTTGCCACCGAGGGCGATGACGCCTTCTTCGACCGCCTTCCAGCTTTCGCCAGGGGCAGTGAGACCGAAGTGGTCGATCGCCATGTACTCCGAGGTCGTAAAGCAGTCATGCGTTTCAATGCCGTCGATGCCATCGCTGTCGGTTATGCCAGCGCGTTTTTGCGCGTCTGTGACGGTGGCGCGAACGTGGGGAAGCACGTACTCGTGGTTGGCACTCTCTGCGATCTTGTCTTCGAAGCGAATCCGCGCCGTGTGATGCCCCCAGCCCTTGATGCGAGGGATCGACTCGAGCGATACCCCGACGCGCTCCGCCCACTTCTTGGCGTATTCGGGCGAGGCGAGCAGCACGGCTGCCGCGCCGTCGGTCACCTGCGAGCAGTCGGAGATGTTGATGCGCCCGCCGATGTTGCCGTTGAATTCGTCACGGCTCATCGCATGGTCGTAGTTCATGTACCAGGTGCGTGTTTGCGCGTTTGGATTGAGCTTCGCGTTTGCGTAGTTGATCGTGCTGATCCCGGCGAGGTGCTCGTCCTTCAACCCGTAGCGCTTGTCGTACTCGTCGCCGAGCTTTCCAAAGAGCTTCGGGAAGGGGAACTCGACGCCCTGGGCCTCGAGCTCGTACCAAGCTGCCGTCCCTAGGAAGTCGCCGCCTTCACCGGCGCCGACGGTTTTCATCTGCTCGACGCCAACCACACATGCGAGGTCGTAGCGCTTGGCTTCGATCTCGGCACCCGCAGCGAGGAGCGCGATGCTGCCCGAGGCACAGGCTGCCTCGTGTCGCGAAGTCGGAAGGCCGCTGAAGACGGGGTCGATCTCGAGAAAGAAAGCCCCCATATGGCCCTGCTTGCTGTAGAGCTCACCGGCGAAGTTTCCGGTGTGCGCCACTTCAATTTCGCTCGGCTCGATCTGCGTCTTTTCGAGCGCGCCGAGAACCGCCTCGCGCATCATCGCAACGAAGTGTTTCTTCTCTTTGCTCCAGTTGCGGGCAAAGTCCGTTTGATACCCGCCGAGAACGTAAACCTCTGGAACCTGTGCCATCTGACTCACCAAACCTTTCGTTCACGCGGCAACGAAGAACTTGCCCACATTGACCTGTGGGTCTCGGAAAAACGTGGTGCCTTCTTGGGCGTTTGTCAGGGCAGGCGGCACGGGAAGCCCGGCCTTTTCGATCATCTGGATGCTCGGCTTTAGGCCGATGACGTCCACCAGAACGCTCGGTGGCGCCCAGTTGAAGCCGAAGCCCATGATGCGATCAATGCCCGAAATGTCGTCTGTCACTTCGCCAACCCGGTGGAACGAGTAGCTGATGTATCCGGCGATGACTTTTTGAGCGATCGCGGCGTGCGGGCCGGTCGCGGCTGCAAACGCCTGCATGCCTTCACGGTAGCGACCGACGCGGTGCAATTCCGAGACCTCTTCGATGAAGGGCAGCTCCGGCCGTGCGATCGCACTCTTTTGGCTGTACTTTCGCGTCTTCGGGTCGAGCACGATACGCTCACCTGCGTCGTCTTTTCCGAAAAAACCAGCGCCAGTCTTGCGACCGAGGACACCCTTGGCCATCAGGTCCGCCATGTAGTTGGGGAGCTTCAGGGTTTCGTGCGCCTCGTCCGGCGCCAGCTCGTAAATGTTGTCGACGATCGCGCGATGGATGTCCCAGCCAACGAGATCGATCGTCGCGAGTGGTGTCATGGCGCGGCCGGTATAGGGACCGACCAGCTCGTCGATCAGCAGTGGACCGTGCTCCTCGGCGAGGATGGCGCACTCGTTGAGCACCTTGAAACCGATCCGGTTGCCGGCAAAGCCTGGGGTGTCGGCGGTGCGCACCATGGCTCGACCGAGCAGCTTCGTACAATACTCGTCGATGAAGTCCACGAGCTTCGGATCGGTGTCCTTGCCGGCGATGAGCTCGGTGCCGACGATGACATTTGGGGGATTGAAGAAGTGAAGCCCGAGGAAGTTCTTGCGAAACGATTCGCTCCGCCCCTCGGCGAGCAAGTTGATCGATAAGCCCGAGGTGACCGTCGCGACGATCGAATCCGGTCGCCTGACTTTGTCGATCCGCTCGAAGAACTCGCGCTTCAGGTCGAGCCGCTCGGTGACGGCCTCGAAGATGAGATCCGCCTCGGCGACGGCGCGATCGAAGTCCGCGTCGTAGCTGCCCGTCTCGACCCGATTGGCGACGGTACTCGATCGCACCATCTTGATCGCCGCGGATAACCCACCGTCGGCTTTTTCCTTCGTCCGAGCCAGGAATGTGACCCGGGGGACGGCCAAGGTGAAAAGCGCCCCGCTACCTGCGCCCATCGCGCCATTGGCGCCTAGGACTACAACGCGTTGGATCGAGCGAGAGTTGAGTAAGTCCGTGGACTTGGCGCTCTTCCCTACCGCGCTCGCCGTGCTCGCCGACAACATCTTACGTCCTTTCGCTACCTCAGCTGTTTACAAGTTAACTAGCCGGGAAGCGTCAATGTGGGTCGGTCAGAGTCCAAAGTCAACCTAAACTCAGCAAAAACAGGTATTTACAGGCGATTTACAAACCTGGTTTGGCCTGGTTTTCGGACAACTAGCCGGAATTACAGGGATCTCGATAGACTCATGTGGGATCCGAGCGCAGGCTTCGGCCATGTCACTGCTCGATACGATCAATGCAGACCTCAAAAAGGCGATGTTGGCGCGCGACGAGATCACCCGGGACACCCTACGAATGCTCAAGTCTGAGCTCCTCACCCTCGACAAACCCGATGAGATGGAGGTTCTCTCACGTGCGGTCAAATCCCGGCGGGACAGCGCTCAGAGTTACAGGGAGGGCGGCCGCGAGGACCTCGCCAAGAAGGAAGAGGCGGAGATCGCGGTCGTTGAGCGTTACCTACCGGCGCAACTCACCGAAGACGAGGCCCGCGAAGCCATCACCGCGATCGTCGCGGATCTCGGCGCTGCCAGTAAGAAAGACCTCGGCAGGGTCATGAAAGAAGTGATGGCACGTCACCGAGGACAGATCGATGGCAAGCTCGCGTCGTCGATCGCGGGACAGCTCCTCGCCTGATGATCAGTCGTTCTCGCGTTGAGCGAGCCACCAGAGACGATAGCGTTCGCGGATCGCTTGGCGTTCATCCGAAGGCAAGTCTGCTCGGTAGCCGAAGTTTTTTTTCGACTGGCGAGCGAGATCGCCCGCGACGATCCTCCGGATTTCCTCGTCTTCGTGATCGAGGCTTGCGATCAGCCATTCAATTCGCGAGCGTCGGCCATTTTCGTCCCACCAAGCGCGCCAGGCGTCCGAGTCGGTGCCAAAATCCTGTGCGGTGAGCATACGCAGTACACGCCAAGCGGCCTCGCCTAGCACGCTGTGCTCCGAGAGCGCAGGGATCAACGCTCCCACCGACGCCTGGTCTCGAAGCACGGCGAGTGCCCGCATTGCGAGCAAACGCGTCCGTTGATCGGTCTCAGGCTCCGTCGCGAGGGCACGAAGCGATTCCTTGAGGCTGTCGATGCCCTCGAGCTCGCTAAACACCTCTAGCGCGTAGAGCGCACCTCGGGACACGCCCTGGTCGTCGTCGAGCAGGGCGGTAGCGAGGGGTTCGATCAAGAGCGGATCGGGAAGCTCAGCGGCGACGAGGATGGCGTAATATCGAATCTCTTCGTCGTCGGATTTCAGGAGCTCTGCGACATATGGGACTGCGGGCTTGCCGAACGCAACCAAGGTCCTGCACAAGCCGGAGACGCTTCTACCCTTGGGCGGTTGCACATGGGGCTCCCAGCGGCTGAACCAAAGACGGCCGGGGAAAAGCTCTTGCAGGGTCGGCAGCACTTCTTCGCCAAGGTCGAGCAGTGCCCGGTGATCGGGGGCCTCTTCGTTGGGGCCGTGCATGCCGAGCCGCGTGACCATGACTTTGACTCGCGAGGAGAAGTCAGGGGGCGCGATCGAGGGCAGGGCGGTACGTGGGGCCGTTCCGACGGCTGTCAGGCCGGTCACGTGGAGGCGTTCCACCAAAAACTTGAGCGCGCGCGAACGCGCGCTGTCGCCGGTGGCGGGCGGGATATCCGTCCACCTGCGAAACGCCTTGCCAAGTTCTTCGTCGGGCCACCATTTCGCCTCGAGACTTTCACCCGGCGGTGGGTTCGACGTTCGCCAACGCTCGCTGGTGGGCTTGGATTCGGGCGTGGTGCTGGGACTCGGCGCGTCCACCCGGTCGGATGCTGCATTCTTGATCAAGTACGTCGAGTCGCGATCTTTGCCTGAGCCCACCCACGTGAGGGTACACCAAACGCCCTCAAACGAGCATCTTGATGCGTCGCTCTTCATCACCCTCGCGAAGACGCCCGGTCGCGGCCTCGCGCAGCAGTTTCTTGATTCGAAGGCCGAGGACGTCGATTTCGGTGGAGACGAACTCTTCACCCCCGAAGCGTCGAACTTGCTCGGTCTGTCGTCGCAGAATCTTGGCGTCCTGTCGGACGATGTGCATCGCGGAGGGTTTCACGATCGTCCTCAGGATGGCATGGGGGACCGGGACGTTGACGGCAACCGTTGCGAAAAGATCCGTCACCGTCGGAGTTCGCGGAGTGAGCGCCGCCGTCGTGATGATGTGACTGCGCTCGCTCAATCGGTACTCCACCTGTGCAATGCAAGGGAGAATGAAGCGGTCGCAATGGAACACCTGGCCTCCCTTTGGCGCTAAGAATCGCCCTACGAGGCCCTTGGGCCTTTCTTCCCCGACGAATTCGGCCTCGACGCGGTCGCGGGACGTGTGGACGATGACCTCGATGGGATGCCTGTTTTTGTTTTTGCGAAAAAGGCCTGCATGGACGAATGCGGTGTGCGGGACGTCGAGGGCGTTTTCGGCGACTGCGTCCAACGGACCCGGCATTTCGATTCGCTCGCGGACAGTGAGGTAGCCTTTTTGATCCGCGAACGGGATCTCGTAGGGAGTCGAGTCCGGTTCCACGTCCGGCACCGAATAAACCCAGAGCCAACCTTGTGCGTCGCGGCACGCGTACGAGGGGACTCGACGCTTTGGGTGCTCCGTATCTCCGCACAACCCTGGCACCTCCCGGCATTTGCCAGCACGGTCGAACTGCCAACCGTGGTAATCACACTGAATGTTCGACCCGATGACTCGACCAAGAGACAATGGTGCGTTCCGATGGGCGCAACGGTCTACCAAGACAGCGGGACGTCTTTTTGCGTCGCGAAATGTAACGAGCGGTAACCCGTTTAACAGGAATGGCTTTGGTTTAACGCCTACCTGATCACTCGCCGCCAGTACGTACCAGCCAGGTGCGAAGTTTTCGCCCAAATCCGATCTGGTTCGACGTAGCGACTGTTCCTTCATGAGGGTGCGCGCAGTTTCTGCACGACGATCTGCCATGCACGTTTCATTTGTGTAAATACCATGGTTGTGACGAGTTTTGCATGGAACCGGTTGGGTTCCCCTGCTAGATGAGTGCCCATGTCTCGCCAAACCAACAAGGAACGCACGCGGCTTCGTTTGCTGCAAGCGATTCTCAAGACGATTCATCGTTACGGCCACGGAACGCTGACGACCGGCCGGGTCGCCCAGCTTGCGGGGATGGCCCAACCTACCTTCTACGTCCATTTCCGAAGCATGGACCAAGCGCTCGAGCAGGTGGCCGAGTGGGTCGCCGCCGAGCTCGGACCGGCCTTCGAGCCGGCGTTTTCCCCCGAGAGCGACCGCGCAGCTCAGGTTCTCGAGCAAGCGGTGTCGAAGTGCACGCGTTCGCTAGTTGAGGATCGGAAAATTGCCGAGGTGTTCCTGTCCAACCGCCGGGATCGGACCACCGCCCTTGGGCGGCACTGGACCGTGCTCACCGGCGGACTGCGTGAACGGATGTGCCAGATGGTGGTGCAGGTCAGGCCAGGCGCAACCCCGGCCGACGCTGCTTTGCACGCCGAGATGCTCGTCAGCATCATCTTCGGCCTTGCCGAAGCACATCTCGACGAGCGGGTCGGCGATCTCGACCGCGCCGCCTCGGTCGCGTCGCGCGCGATCATCAGCAGCATCTTGTCCAACACGGGGGTCGCAGACGCTGCTTAGGCGATAGTATGGGGGTGGTGGGGCGGCAGAGTGACTGACTTGTTCAATCCGTCTCCGGAGCATCGCGCGCTCCGCGAGCTTGTTCGTTCATTTGTGGAACGAGAGGTCGATCCACAAGCCGAGGCGTCCGATCACGCGGAACGGTTCAACATCGCGCTCTTTCGAAAGCTCGGGGAGCTCGGGCTTCTTGGGATCACGGTCGAAGAGCGCTTCGGCGGCTCGGGGTTGGATCCGGTGGCCGTCGTGATCGCGCACGAGGAGATCTCCGCTGCCGACCCCGGCTTTGCGCTGGCGTTTCTCGCCCATTCCATACTTTTCGCCAACAACCTGCAGATCAACGGGAGCGATGCCCAGCGGGCTCAATACCTTCCGATCGCCTGTACGGGAGAGAAGGTTTGCGGGATGTGCATGTCTGAACCGAGCGCGGGGACCGACGTCCTCGGTATGCAGACCTCCGCCGTTCGCAAGGGTGAAGTCTACGTGCTGAACGGCGCCAAAATGTGGATCACCAACGGGGCGGTGAGTGACTCGGAGCTCGGAGACGTGTTTTTGGTCTATGCGCGTGTGGAAGGGCAGGGCCGCAACCAGCTCTCGATGTTCATCGTCGAAAAGGGCTTCCAGGGCTTCAGTCTCGGCCAGAAGATCAAGGGTAAGCTAGGGATGCGTGCTTCCATGACGGCGGAGCTCGTGTTCGAGGACTGCGAAGTTCCGGTGGAGAACCTAGTCGGAGAAGAAGGCACCGCGACGCTTCACATGATGCGTAACCTCGAGATCGAGCGAGTGGCGCTCGCGGGAATGAGCCTCGGGATCGCGCGACGGTCTCTCGAAGTGATGAATCGATACGCCAACGAACGCAGCTCGTTTGGGAAACCACTTCGGGAGTTCGGCCAGATCCAACGCTACATCGCTCAGTCGTATGCGGAATTCATGGCTGGCCGCGCGTATACCTATCACACGGCGGCGACCATGAGCCTGGAGACGCCGGGCCAGCGGCTGGATAGTGATGGCGTGAAGCTTTTCACCTCGACCATGGGCAAGGATATTGCCGACCGCGCCATCCAAGTGCTCGGGGGCTATGGCTACGTCTCGGAGTACGGTGTCGAACGGCTCTGGCGAGACGCGAAGCTCCTGGAAATAGGTGGCGGTACGCTAGAGGCGCATCAAAAAAACATGTGTCGCGAGCTCAGCCGGGTTGAGCGCATTTTGTGAGGAAAACCACAACTCTCCGCGCACCCAGATCTTTTCGACGTCCTAAGTAGGCGATGGCCATTTTGAAAGGGTATGCTGTTTTGTAGGACATGACTCCTCGGGGGGGGAATTGACGGCCGCCGCTTCGAGCGCGGTGGGACCTGCCCAGCGGGGAAGTGTCTGGGGACACTCGTGACACAGGAACAGCAAGCCGCAGCTGAAGTTGGAGGGCCGAAGCCCCCCGTGGACCTTCCGGTCCTCGGTAGGTTTGCCGGCTATGACATCTTGGGACGGCTTGCTCTCGGCGGTATGGCCGAGATCCTGCTCGCGCGGCACAAAGACATCGATGGCGATACGCGCTTCTTGGTAATCAAGCGTATCTTGCCGCACTTCGAGCAAGACAATGACTTTGTTCAGATGTTCCTCGACGAAGCGCGCATAGGGATGCAGCTGCATCATCCCAATATCTGTAAGTTCCACCAGTTCGGCGCCGACGAAGGTTCGCACTTCATCGTCATGGAGTGGGTCAACGGCATGCCTCTGGGACGCTTGATTCGGAAGGCCCGCAAACAAGGGGGCATTAGCCTTCCGATCGCCATTCGCATCGGAGCGGATATCGCGCGAGGCCTCCACTACGCACACACCGCCAACGACGAGCACGGTGAGCCGTTCAACATGATCCACCGCGACGTTTCGCCCCACAACATCATGATCGGTTACGACGGATCGTCGAAGCTCCTCGATTTTGGTATCGCCAAGGCGGACCACCGTGCCCACAAGACTCAGGCCGGTGTCGTCAAGGGCAAGTTCGCGTACATGGCCCCCGAGCAATGCACGGGGGCGCAGGCGGACCATCGCCTCGACATTTTTGCGCTGGGTGTTTGCATTTTCGAAACCGTGACAGGGCGCTCGCTCTATCGAAGGCAGACCGAAGCCGCGACGATGCGTGCCGTCATCATGGACCCCGTTCCCTCACTCAAGGAACGGCTTCCCGACGTGTCAGACGAGCTCGAGCAAATCCTTCAAAAGGCGCTTGCGAAAGATGCCGGCGATCGATTCGCGACCGCCGAAGAGCTCGCCGACGCGCTCGAGAAATTTGGGAAGTCGACGGAGCAGTTCGCTCGCCAGCGGGAGGTCTCGGACTTCATCAAAAAGGTGTTCCCTGAAGAGTTCTCGCGGGGGCCTCGTGTCGACACCGTTCCCTTCGGCGCTTCGTACAGCGTGGACATGCATCACGCCAACGACTCTTCGAAGTCGTACGTGTCGCAGATTCCGGGCGTACGTGAGCTCGAGGTCGACACCACTGGTGGTCTTGATTTGAGTCACTTGCTCGACGCACTCCCCGCGCCAGCGACCGCCTCGGGGGGGACCTCGTCCGACGAGGACGCCTCAGGGCCTCGACTCACCGGAAAGCCAGCGGCGGACCCACCTAAGCGGGTGACCAGCGGGCCGACTCGAGGCAGACCGGTCCCGAAAGGAAACTGGAAACGCTTCGTTGCGCTCCTCGTAGTTTTGGTAGCGGGCGGCGGGTACGTAGTGACGCAGCTCGACGGGATGAAGTACGTTCGTGGTCTCTTTCCCGACGAGGGCCCGCCCGAGATTGCGCTCGACGAGAATCCGCTTCTTCAACAGCACGGAGCTCGAATCTTGGTCGCGTCATCGCCTCCAGGCGCGAAGATCTACCTCGACGGCAAAGAACAAGGGGTGACTCCGGTTGCTCTCACGGGCCTCATGCAGGGCGAATATCGAATCCGGATCGAGACGCCAGGCTTTGCCTCATGGTCGACCACTGCGAAGGTCTCGACTGGTGAGACTGCGGGCGTGACCGCCCGCCTCCTCGGGAAGCAGGGGGGTGCTCAGCCCGGGGCCTATGGCCGAATAGACATCGAGACCAACCCACCCTCGGACGTGTCCGTCGGCGGGGACCTGCTGGGCCGCACACCGATGGAGAGCGTTTATGTCCCGCTTGGTCGTGTGACCTTGGAGTTCGAGCTCAACGACGGGCGTCGGGTGACGCGCAAGGTCAACGTCAAGGCAGACCGCGTGTCGAGAGCGCGGTTCGACTTGAGAAAAGACGCACCCTAGGCCGGCGTGTCCTCACGGAGACGCACGTAGCTCTCATAGCGATTGCGATCGATTGCGCCGCGATGCACGGCGTCGATGACTGCGCACTGTGGTTCGTGGGTGTGTGTGCAACTCCGAAACGTACACTCGGTTCGATATCGGGTGAGCTCCGGGAAACAACGGTCGAGCTCGTCGATCGGCAGCGCCCAAGTCGCGAGCTCCCGGATGCCCGGTGTGTCGGCCAAGAAGCCGCCCTGAGGGAGCGCGTAGAGCGAAGCGACCCGGGTCGCATGGCGCCCCTTACCGTGATGTTCGCTCACCGATGCGACGCCGAGTTCCAAACCTGGCAAGACCTGATTGATGAGGCTGCTCTTTCCGACCCCAGACGGTCCGACGAACGCCGATATCTTTCCACGCAACGCGTCGCGGAGTACACCGAGGCCTTCACCGGTCCCTGCGCTTACGTTCAACACGGGGTATCCGATCGATTCGTAGGTATTGTGCCAACTCGAGTCACCGGGTTGCTCGAGGTCAGCCTTGTTCATGACGATGATCGGTCGAACACATTGATGCTCGGCGATTACCAGGAACCGATCCAGAAGCCGGGCGTTGAAGCGTGGTCGACCGTACGAGAAGGTGATGAGCAGTTGGTCGAGGTTGGCGACGAGCACGTCTTCCTTGCCCGGCCCCCTGCCGGGTTGGCGTCTCGAAAACCGAGTTCGTCGCGGCAGGACCTCGGTGACGACGCATGTCTGGCCGTCCACCTGTGAGACCACTACGCGATCGCCGATGACGCAAAGATCGGTGTCTCGCGGCTCCTTTTTGAGCCTCCCTCGAATTCGGCATTGGATGACTTCGTCGTCTATCAGTACGTCTACGAAGCCTGCGGTCGCACAAACAACGAGGCCTTGAACCAGTTCTGACATGTTAGTCTTGGCAGTTCGAGTCGGGGTCCTTCGTGATCAAGTGTCGCAGCTCGTCTTGATGACTCATCCAAGCGTCGACGACAGCCTCGGGTACCGCGTGGGCATGGAGCGTTTCCTTGAGGATCTGTTTACGTCGATCAAACTGACCTCCGAGAATGCGGTGAGGCCGATGGGCTTCGTCGAGTGGTCGCCCTTCGTATTCGATCTGCGCGCCAAGTGCCTTCGCGGCGTGCTGATATTCGAAGCGCTTGATTCGATCTCGTTCCGCCCGAGCGAAAAGGAAACCGATCATCACGTCATCGAAGCATCGGTCGATGAAGTCATCAACGATCGCTCGAAGGTTCGGCTCGCCACCAAGTTCTTCGAATAGGCTCATCTATTTCGTGGACCCTGGTTCAATGTTGTGCGCGAATCAAGTTGGGTCGTCTTGACCAACGAGCGCGCCCAAGCGTGCCAAGGTTTCCGCCAGGTCGACCTCGACGGCGAATGCATCCTGCATTGGATCGCCCGCCGTGAGAACGCGTTGCGGGACCGTGAAGATGTTAAAAGAGGAGGGGTCCAAAGACAGACTGATCTCGTCCCATGAAAGCGGCGTAGAGACCGGAGCCCCTGGAACCTCCCGAACGGAGTAGGGAGCGACGATCGTTCGGTGCGGGCCGGTTTGACCTACGTCGATCAATACTCGGATGCCCCGTTTGGCCTTACGCCGCTCCATCGTCGCCGCGTTGGGATGCCGCTGCAGAACCAGCCTTCCGATCAGCTCGAGGAGCTGTTTGGCGGCGTCCCACGGAAGCCCGCTGCCGAGTGGCACCAAGACGTGCAGCCCGGTCTTACCGGACGTCTTGGGAAACCCCTGAAGCCCGACTTCCTGTAGGATTTCGCGGATCGTCAGGGCGATCGGGATCGCTTGCTCGAGGGAAGCTAATTCGACATCGAGGTCGAGGGTGAGGAAATCGCAGGTGTCGAGTGCGCCCGCGTGGGACGCGATGACGTGGAGCGGGATGCACCCGATGTTTGCTACATACATCAATGAGCTCAGATCGTTGACCAGGATGGTGTTCACCTCTTTGCCGTCTTCTTCCTCGGACCGCAGCCTTAGGGAACGAAGCCATGGGGGAGCTTGTTGCGGGATTCTCCACTGAAAAAAGCTCTTCCCCCCGATGCCGTCGGGAAAGCGAACGAGCGTCACCGGTCGATCGTGAAGATGGGGCAGCAACACCGGAGCGATGGCTTCGTAGTAGTCGCAGAGATCGCCTTTGGTGATCCCGTCGTCCGGCCAGAACAGCTTGCTCTGGTTCGTGAGGCGAGCCTTGCCGACGATGCGATCCGCGTCGGTTTCTACGGCGTCGCCATCGTCGAGCATGGTGGCGTCTTCGGGCTTGGGTGCCAGCGTCACGTCCTCAGGGGCGACATCGTCCCGCATGCCGAGGTAGACAGGGTGTCGAAGATTGCCGTCCTCCGTCCACCCAGTGTAGCGGACCCCTACGACCACCGGAGCGTCCTGCGAAAGTCGCTGGAGCAAGAGGCTGATCTCCCGATCCGAGAGCCCACTTCCCACGCGACCGCACGCCGTGAGCTCGCCGTCCTGGTACGTCGCGAGCTCGAGCGCCCCGAGCTTCTTTCGGCTTCCTTTGCCCTGGGTGTAGCCGGTGGCGATGAAGTCGTCCTCGCGCACTCGTTTGACTTTGATCCAATGCCCCGAACGGGTCGGACCCGCGCGATACGCGGAGTCTATGCGCTTTGCCACGAGCCCCTCGAGGCCATGTGAGTCGCAGAAAGCCAGCAGCGCGCCCCCATCGTTTTCGAAGTAGTCGAGGGTGCGAATCACCCCAGCGCCGCGGACTACTTTCTCGAGCAGGACCTTCCGGTCACGCAGCGGGAGCGTCTGCAAATCCAGGTCCCCGAGGCTCAAGATATCGAACACGACGAAGACCACCGGAATCGCGTCGCGCAGAAAACCAATATCGCCGGGGCGCCTTGCGTGGATGCGGCTCGCTAGTTTTTGAAAGGACGGATGCCCCGCATCGTCGAACGTGATGATCTCTCCGTCGAGCACAACGTCTGGAGCGAGGAGCGCCTTGAGGGCTTCCACGATCTCCGGGAAGCTCGCGGTCGCCGGGCGGTGCGTTCGATAAAAGAGTCGCGCTTCGGTGTCCCGACGTTCGGCCAAGATGCGAACACCATCGAGCTTGAGCTCGTACAGCCAGCCTGACCGGTCGACGGGAACGTCGTCGAGAGTGCAGAGCATTGGCGTGAGTCGACTGGCTTGTACGGTGCCATGCTTCGCCCCGAGCTCTTTGGCCTTCTCGCATGCCTCGTCGTACAAGCGCCCGGCATCGGCAAGCTCCTCGACCGTGAGCCCCGAAAGCACACTGCGGGGCTCGGCAGCGATGACATCGGTTTCGCTCGAAAACGCATCGTCGCGCTTCATGAGCAGCCACTGGTTCTGCTGATTGCCCTGCTGTTTGGACGGGCGCACTAGGCTGAAACGGCCCTTCAGCTTGAAACCATCTAGCTCGAACGAGAGCGCACCTTTGTCGAGCCCGTCCTCCGCCGTGTCGCGCGGGTAAGAGACCCGACCGCGGTCCCAGACGATCATCGGACCTGCGCCATAGTTTCCGTCTGGAATGACGCCTTCGAAGCTCAGGTAGCGCAGCGGATGAGGCTCGGTTTGAATGGCTAGTCGTTTGTCCTCGATGTTGAGGCTCGGTCCCTTTGGAACCGCAAAGCTCTGCAACACGCTGCCTACTTGTATCCGCAAGTCGTAGTGAAGCGCTCTCGCGCTGTGACAATGCACGACGAACCGCCCGCGCCGTGTGGCCCCGCCCCTGCGCGGAGGTTCAGCTTCAAACGGCTCGGTAGTCTTGCCGGGATCGCGCTTTTTCCGGTATTGCGCGAGCCCTTTGTCACGTTCCTTACTCAACTCTTCGCCAATCCTAAGATGCGATCTATCATGTTCCGGTGCCCGCGCGCGCCATTAGCTCAGGGACTCTGTCCTTTGGCCTCGTGTCGATCCCTTTTAAGATCTTCACGGCGGCTAGCGCCGAGGGCGTGAGGTTCCACCAGCTCCACGAAAGGTGCGGCAACCGCATCAAGTACCAGGTCTATTGCCCGACCGACGACGAGGTCGTGGACAGGGCCGACCTGGTCAAGGGTTATGAATACGCCAAGGGGCAGTTCGTGCGTTTCAGCGCCGAGGAGCTGAAGGCGCTCGAGGAGGAAAAGACGCATAACCTAGAGATCATCGAGTTCGTGCCTCTCGACACCGTGGACTTCGTCTACGTGGAGAAGTCCTACTACCTCGGTCCCGACAAGGGGGGGCACAAGGCGTACCGATTGCTTTCGGACGCGATGCGCGAAACGGGCCGGGTCGCGCTCGGTCGTCACATTGCCCGTGGCAAGAGTCACCTGGTCGTGATCCGCCCCTACAAAGAGGGCCTGATGATGCACCAGGTGTTCTACTCGGACGAGGTCCGGGATTTCGGGGAAGTCGATCTCGGCGATGATGTTTCGTTCAAGCCCGCAGAGACGAAGATGGCACGGCAGCTCATCGAGCAGCTCAGTGAGGACCGATTCGAGCCTGAAAAGTTCCGGGACGAGTTCCGGGCACGCGTGCTAGAGGCGGTCGAGGAAAAGATCGCGGGACACGAGATCACAACTACGCCCGAAGCACCACAAGCCAAGGTCATCGATCTGTTCGAGGCGCTCAAGGCAAGCGTCGAGCAGTCGCAAGCCTCCGGGAAGCGAAAGCTGAAGCCGCCCAAGAAGGCTCCTGCGAAGAAGGCTGTCAGGAAGACGCGCAAGAAGAAGACCGCGTCGAGCAAAGACGAGTAGTCGCGCCATGGCGGACGGCGATCGGGAACTCACCGAGCATTCGTTTCGACTCTGTCAACAGCTGCTCCGAATCGACACCACCAACCCGCCGGGAAACGAACGGGAAGCCGCGGAGCTCGTCGCTGAGGAGCTGAACGGCGCTGGCTTGGAGCCCGTCGTGCTGGAGAGTGCGCCGCAGCGGACCAATGTCGTCGCCCGTCTTCGGGGTACCGGCGAGAAACGTCCGCTTCTGCTCACCGCGCACCTCGATGTCGTCGAGGCTGACCCTTCGGCCTGGGAGCACCCGCCGTTTTGCGGCGAGGTGCATGACGGATGTCTTTGGGGGCGCGGCGCGATCGACATGAAGAACATGGCGGCGATGTCGGTCGCGATCATGGCGCGACTCGCACGAGACGGCATCAAGCCAAAACGCGATCTGATCTTTGCGGCGGTTGCTGATGAAGAAGCGGGTTGTCGATACGGGTCGCTATGGCTTTCGGAAAACCATCCGGATCTAGTGCGTAGCGAATACGCGATCGGGGAGGGTGGGGGCTTCAACATCCAAGTGGCCGGCCGAACCTTCTTCACCGTCGAAGTGGCCGAGAAGGGCGTTTGTTGGATGCGCGCGCGCGCTACTGGTGATCCAGGGCACGGCTCGATGCCACGCGACGATTCGGCGGTCGTCAAGCTCAGTGAGGCCATTGCCAAGCTTGGCAAGGAGGGATTGCCGCTCCATGGCTCCGAGCCCGTCAGGGGTTTCATCGGTGCGCTGGCGTCCCATCTGCCCGCGCCCCTTCGCCCGATCATCAAGCTTCTCGCGAGTCCGAGCATCGGTCCGGCGGCGCTCAATCTCTTGCCCGACCCCTCGCTCAAACGCGCGTTTCGAGCGTTGCTCGGAAACACGGCATCCCCAACGGTGCTCAGGGCTGGCAACAAGACGAACGTGATCCCTGGTCTTGCCGAAGCCGAGATCGACGGCCGCATCTTGCCCGGACAGACGAAAGAAGATCTGATTCGAGAGCTCCAGGCGGTGCTGGGCCCAGAGATCGAGCTCGAAGTGTTCCACTCCTTTCCGCCCATGATCACCGAGCCCAAAGAATCATCTCTTTACTCGACAATTCACGAGGTGATGGCCGAGCGTGCGCCCGGTGCGCCGGTGGTGCCTTTCGTTTTGCAGGGCTTCACCGACGCCACCGCGTTTACCCGGCTCGGCGCGCGTTGGTACGGTTTTTCGCCGGTCCGCTTGCCGCCTACGATGCGTTTCGCCGACATGTTTCACGGCCACAACGAGCGGATCCCGGTCGACGGCTTGGCCTGGGGCACCGAAACGCTGCTAGACGTCGTCCGTCGTTGCATCGAAGCCTAGCGCCCCGAGGCTTAGTGGTCTTCGAACTGGCCGCGGGCCTGCAGGGCCTCGAGGATGATTTCGACGGCCTTGTCGATTCGCATCTCGTTGAGAGCCACGGTCACGTCCGGATTGTCGGGGGGCTCGAATCCCGAGAAGTCCGCATCAGGGCGCCGCTCCCGGCAGAGCGCCTCATCGGTGTTGACGTAGACTTGGACGACTCGGTCCTCGCCAATCCGTTCAGCAAGCTGGATGCGATCTTGCTTGGTTCGGCTTGGGAACGCGCAGATGTTGATCAGGCCGGCGTCGGTGACCGCCTTTGCTGCGGAGATCATCGAACGAAGGTCTTCGCCGATGGGGTTCACGACCGTCGCCGTTCGACCTTGGTCGAACAGTCTGCGCTCGAGGGCATAGGCCAGAGTCCACCGACCCGACCCCGGAAGCCCCGTCAGCCACACCGTAGCGCCGCGTTGTCCGAAGCGCTCCATGCGCTCCTTGGGGCTGACGAAGGTCTTTGGCTCCATCGCCGATTCGGCGTGTAGCTCTTTCAGCGCTTCTTGGAGGTCTTGACCCGCGCCTTCGAGCTCGATCATCCCCGCTGCCACCGTGTTGTTCGTCAACGAGTCGATCACGATGAACGCGCCTGTTTCGCGGTTGCGGGTGTAGTCGTCGACGTAAAGCGCGCGGTGGCAACTGAGGTGGACTTTCGCGATGTCGTTGAGGCGAATTTCGTCGGCCGGCTTCTCCTCGAGCGAATCCATGTCGATTTCACAGTAAATTTTGTCTATCTGGGCGCGCACCGTCTGCGTGGTGTGCTTGATGAGATATGCTTTGTCAGTGTCGAGTGGCTTTTCGTGCATCCACACGATGTGGGCGTCGAAGCGCCGCGTGACCCGCGGAAGATTGTCGGGCTTGACGATCATGTCGCCTCGGCTGATGTCGATCTCGTCCTCGAGCAGAATCGTCACCGATTGCGCGGCAGATGCTTCGTCGAGCTCGCCGTCGTAACTGTCGATCGCCTCGACACGGGACGTCTTGCCCGATGGAAGCGTGACGATCTCATCGCCTTTGCGAATCACACCCGAGGCAACTTCGGCTGCGAAGCCGCGGTAGTCGAGGTCGGGCCGAATCACGTATTGCACCGGATAGCGAAAATCATCGTAGTTTCGGTCATCCGAGACAGGAACGGTTTCGAGATATTCGAGAACGTTTGGGCCGTCGTACCAGGGGGTGTTCTCGCTGTCGCTCACCACGTTGTCTCCGAGAAGCGCACTCACCGGAAAAAACTGAATGTCTTTGAAGCGAAGGGTTTTGCCGAACTCCAGGAAGTCCGCACAGATCGCATCGTAGACCTCTTCGGAGAACTCTTTGAGATCCATCTTGTTCACGCAAACCGCTAGATGGGGAATGCCCAACAAAGAAGCGATATACGCATGGCGGCGTGACTGTTGGAGAACGCCATGGCGCGCGTCGATCAGAATCAAGGCCACGTCTGCCGTGGATGCGCCCGTCACCATGTTGCGCGTGTACTGAATGTGTCCTGGAGTGTCGGCAATGATGAACTTGCGCTTGTCGGTCGAGAAGTAGCGGTACGCCACGTCGATGGTGATCCCCTGCTCGCGCTCGGCCTTGAGGCCATCGGTCAGCAATGCGAGGTCGGGCTCGTCGCTCTGGGATGCGGCACGCACGGCGGCCATTTGGTCTTCGAACACCATGCCGGTGTCGTAGAGAATCCGGCCGATCAGAGTTGACTTCCCGTCGTCAACGGAGCCCACCGACACGAAGCGCAGTAGCTCCTTCTGTTGGTATTTGGCGAGGTAAGCCTCGATGTCCTCGCGAATGAGTTCCTTTTCGTCGTGCATCGCGTTTCCCGGCGTAACCTAGAAGTAGCCTTCGCGCTTCTTGGCTTCCATCGAGCCTTCCTCGTCGAAGTCGATCAATCGCCCTTGCCGTTCAGAAAAGCGGTTGAGCAACATTTCACGAATGATCTTGGGGACGGTGTCCGCGTCCGACTCGACCGCCCCGCTCAGCGGGTAGCAGCCCAACGTTCGAAAACGGACCCGCTTCATTTGAGGTCTCTCGCCAGGCTCGAGGCGCATGCGATCGTCGTCTACCAAAATCCACGTCCCCGCGCGCTCGACTACCGGGCGCTCCTTGGCGAAATAGAGCGGAACCACTGGGATCTTTTCGAGCCACACGTAGAGCCACACATCGAGCTCCGTCCAGTTGCTCAACGGAAAGACGCGAACGTTTTCGCCCTTCTTGATCTTCGCGTTGTAGATGTTCCAAAGCTCAGGACGCTGATTCTTCGGATCCCATACGTGGTTGGCGTCCCTAAACGAAAAGATGCGCTCCTTCGCGCGGGACTTTTCTTCGTCGCGCCTTGCACCGCCAAAGGCGCAGTCGAATTCGTACTTGGTGAGGGCTTGCTTAAGCCCCTCGGTCTTCATGATGTCGGTGTACTTCTTGCTCCCGAAATCGAAGGGATTCATTCCCATCTCGACGCCTTCGGTGTTCACGTGCTTGATCAGCTCGCCTTTGAGCTTGGCCTCGACCAGATCGCGGTAACGATACATGTCCTGAAACTTCCAGGTCGTGTCGACGTGAAGGAGCGGGAAGGGCAGGGGCCCGGGCGCAAATGCCTTTTCGGCGAGACGCAGCATCACCGACGAGTCCTTCCCGACGGAGTACATCATCACTGGGTTGTCGAACTCGGCCGCAGCCTCACGGATGATCTGAATGCTTTCCGCTTCGAGTTGGCGGAGCTGGCTCAGCTTTCGGTCACTCATTCTACCGCTGTTTCCTAGGGCGTTCCTCTGCGCGACGCCAGTGTATACGGCACCTCCTCGTGACTTCCAAACCGGAGGGCGTGGACAGGGGGCACAACACGGAGGTCATGCTAAGTGTTTCGAGCCGCAGATGTCCGCGATCGTTTGGATGGATATGGAAATGTCGGGTCTGGATCCCGAGACCGAAAGGATCTTGGAGGTCGCGGTGCTGGTCACGGACCAAGAGCTCAATGTTCTTGCTGAAGGCCCCAACCTCGTCCTGCATCAGTCCGAAGAGGTGCTCAGTGCGATGGATCCGTGGAACACGACCCACCACGGGGAGTCCGGGCTCCTGACACGCGTTCGAGAGTCGACCGTCGACGAGGCACAGGCATCCGCTGCGGTTCTCGGTTTCCTCGGAGAGCACACGCAGAAGAACAAAGCGCCGCTTGCTGGGAACTCGATTCATCAGGATCGGCGCTTCGTGGCTCGGTATCTTCCCGAAGTCGAGGACTGGCTGCACTATCGGAACATCGACGTGTCCACCATCAAGGAGCTGGCCCGTCGTTGGTATCCCAAGCAATACGCTGGCCGCCCGGCCAAAAAGGGAAGCCATCGTGCGATGGATGATCTGCTCGAATCGATCGCCGAGCTCAAATACTATCGCCAGGCCGTCTTCTTGCCGCAAACGCCATGAGGTGGGTCTCCGTGATCTCGATGATCTTGGTGAGCGCGTGCGCGAGCGCTGCCAAGCCCGAGCCAAAGACCGCCGAGTCGATCGTGCGGGAGCAAGAGACGCCCCTGAAGCTGATCGACGCGGTGACAGGGTCCGAGGTCACCCTCGAGTGGCTCATGTCACAGCTGCGCAACAAGCGGGTCGTGTATGTCGGCGAGCGTCACGATCGTCCCGGCGACCACGCGGTCCAGTATTCGCTTCTCAGGCGGCTCTACGCGGAAGATTCCTCGGTCGCAATCGGGATGGAAATGTTTCAGGTCCCTTTTCAGCAGCCGCTCGACCAGTGGAGCGCCGGCGAGATCGACGAGACGGTGCTTCGACGCGAGACGGAGTACGACCAGCGTTGGGGGTTCGATTTCAGCATGTATCGGCCCATGCTGGAGTTTGCACGGAGCCGTGGTCTCGAGGTCGTTGCGCTCAACGCGCCGCAAGAGATCGCTTTCGCGGTCGCCAAGAGCGGAGTCGAGGCACTTCCCGCGGATGTCGCAGGAACGTTGCCCGAGCTCGACCTCGACGACCCCGCCCACCGTGCGCTCTTCGATTCGGAGTTCGACGCCAGCCAACATGACGTGGACGACGGGATCGATCGCTATTACGAAGCCCAGGTCGTCTGGGATGAGACCATGGGCGAGCGTGTCGCCGAAACCCTCGGCCATCCGAACGGCCCAGCCCGGATGATCGTATTTGCGGGCCGGGTGCACGTGAAGCGGGGCCTCGGCATTCCCGAACGAGCAGCCCGTCGAGGCGCGACACCCTATGCGGTGGTGATGCCGGTTGCAGACAAAGAGCTCAAGGCGGAGATGAAGGTCCCCCCAGAACAGCGATCTGCCGATTTCTTCTGGGTCGTGCGCGAGTGATCGCCGCTTCTGCTCGTCGCTTAGCGCCTCGCTCTTGTGCTTCTTCGCGATTCCCTGTACCAAAGCGCACGTACGAGAGATGCGTGGGCTCTGGTTGGCAGGTCTGATTGCACTCGTCGCTCTGGGTACGGTTTCGACCGCCCGAGCGGGTGGCTACGACATTCCCATCCTCTATTCCGCGCGGCACATCGGTGCAGGCGGTACGGCAGTCGCGGGTGTCCACGACAGCTCTGCAGTCTTTCACAACCCCGCTGGGATGGGGCATATCGGAAAGGCGAACCTCCTGATCGATGTCACGATTCTCACCGGTGATCTTCGAGCAACGCCCTACATCCTGGGGCCGCAGAGCATTCAATCGGAGCCTGTGGTAGCGCCCTTCGGCTTGTTGGGTGCATCGCTTCGCGTCCATGAATACATTACAATTGGGGGAGCAGCTTATCCGGTCGCAGCTGCCTCTGGTGAGTACAGGTACCAGCTTCCCGATCCGTCAGGCACCTCGGTTGACGTCGTCGACAGCACGACCCTTCTCTTCCTCGAGGCCTCGCCGGCCATTGCCGTCAACTTCGATAAAATCGGTCTTCGCATCGGCCTTGGCTACCGACTCACTTTCGTGACGCTCGATAGATCGCGCAACAGCCCTCCCGCACTCGGTGCGATCCCCTCCAACATCGACCTGAACCTATCCGGCTTCAGTTTTCTGGGCTTTCGAGTAGGTTTCCAGTGGAGCATTACCGAATACCTCGCGATCGGTTTCAACTATCGAACCAAAACCACGACGAAGGTGGACGAGAGCGGCAACCCAAATCGAACCAGCGGCTCGCCCGCGGGCCTCGGTCAGCTTTTCACCGACGCGTCGACCGAGTTCGTGCTACCCGCACGCCTCACCACTGGCATCCGCTTTGATTGGGAGCAGTTTACCTTCAAGACTGACTTCGAGTGGGGCTTCAACTCACAGAACGATCGCGCGGTAATCTCCGTGACGGATGCGGCAGGCGACACACAGACGCTCGACAACGTCTTCGATTGGAGCGATCAATGGACGCTCCGTGTCGGCACCGTGTACCGGGTCGTGAAGGATCGAGTCCCGATCCGCCTCGGCTTCATCTACGATTCGAAGACCACGAGCTTCCAATACCCGAGTGGTTTTTCGACCCCACCCAAAGCTACCTATTCGGCCACGGTAGGGTTGGGGTACGACCATGGGCCTTGGGAGATCAACGTCGCCTACGCTCGGCGCTTTGCCAAGGTGACCATCGATGAGCCTCCGCCTCCGGGTCCGACCACCTCTCTTTCCCAAGCGCAGCTCCTCGGCGAGTGCCCAGCGTGCGGTTATGCCGGCGATTACCGCTTCCGCATCAATGGTTTCTACCTCGACTTCTCCTACGACTGGGAAGTCAAGCCGCGCTAACGATAGCCGGCCGCTTGTAGCGTAAAGAGATGGGCGTACTTTCCTTCTCGAGTCATCAGGCTCTCGTGCGTGCCGCGCTCCGTGACGCGGCCGCGCTCGAGCACGACGATTTCGTCGGCCATTCGCACCGTCGAGAAACGGTGTGAAATGAGGATCACCATCTTGTCTTTGGCGAGTCGACCGAAGCGTTCGAAGACGGTGGCTTCTGCCTCGGCGTCCATCGAGGCCGTGGGCTCGTCGAGCACCAGGATGTCTGCCTCCTCCCGCATGAAGGCGCGTGAGAGGGCTACTTTTTGCCATTGTCCGAGGGAGAGCTCGTGGCCGTCGTCGAACCAGCGGCCGAGCTGCGTGTTGTAGCCCGAGGGTAGTCGTTCGATGAAGTCGTGCGCCATTCCCTTTTCGGCGGCGACCTGCCATCGATCCGGATCGGCAAAGGCCCGGACGTCTCCCACGCCGACATTCTCGCCGGCTGCAAGTTGATAGCGAACGAAGTCTTGAAAGATCACACCGATCCGCTTCCGAAGAACGTCGAGGTCCCACTCGGAAAGCTCCAGGCCGTCGAGCAGAATTCTGCCCTCGGTCGGTCGGTACAATCGTGTGAGCAGCTTGATCAGAGTGGTTTTCCCGGCGCCGTTCTCGCCGACCAGAGCCAGTTTGCGTCCGGGGTGCAGATGAATGGTGACGTCTTGGAGCGCGGGGACGTCGACGCCAGGATAGGTGAAGCTCACGCGCTCGAATCGGATGCCATCCCCCGGCTTGGCACCGACGATCGCGGTGCCTACCTCGTCTCGCCCTTCGTACTCGAGGTACTCGTACAGGTTCGAGAGATACAGGCTGTCCTCGTACATCCCACCGATCGACGTGAGGATCGCAGCAAGCGCCGACTGCCCCTGCTTGAACACGAGCAGGTACATCGTCATGTCACCGAGGGTGATCCGCTTTGCGATGGTCTCGAGCGCGATCCACGCATAGGCTCCATAAAACGCGACAGTGCTGAGGAGCCCGAGCACGAAGCCCCACCCGCCGCGCCGAAGGGTGAGCGCGCGATCTTCGACGAAGAGATTTCGAAAAATCTCCCGATACCGCTCGAGGAAAACGGGGCCCAGGTCGAAGAGCTTGACCTCCTTGGCGAAGTCCTCGCGCGCGAGCAGGACCTCCAGGTAGTTCTGCTTTCGTGTCTCAGGCGCTCGCCAGGTGAACAGGCGAAACGCATTGGCCGAGAACCTCGTCTCGACGAAGAAGGCCGGGATGGCGGCCACCACGAGCACGGCCAGTGCCCAAACCGAAAGCTGCAAGAGGAGACCGCTGTACGCGATCAGCGAAAACGAATGCTGGACGAGCTGAAAGCTTCGCATGACCAAGCTCAAGGGGCGCTGCGAAGCCTCGCGACGTGCGCGGGTCATTCGATCGTAGAGCTCCGAATCTTCGAAGGCGACCAGGTCGAGAGTCAGTGCCTTCTCGAGAATCATCTCGTTCACGCGTTGGCCGAGGAGTGCGCGAAGGAGTTGCTGGCAGGTGGCCATGCCTTTCTGCGCGCCTGCGAGCACCGCGACCAGACCGAGCTCGACGGCGACCCATTTGATGGCCTCGTCGCGATCAGCGGCGAATCCCGTCTGGGCAGCTTGAACGACCGCATCGACGATCAACTTTCCCACCCACGCCGCCGCGGCAGGCAGGACACCAGCAACCAGACTCAAAATTCCGAGCACGATGCTCAAATTCCGACTCGTCGTCCAGACGAGGCCGAAACCCTGTTTGAGCTGCCGAAACACACCGAATATCTGTGCCCGGTCCTGCGGTGCTCTGCGGCTCATCCGCCGAAGTCTAGGGCGGCCGCCTCCCTGCGCCAGACGGGCAATGTGCGCTCGAAGGCCTGCGGCGTCTGGAGCGCCTCAGTACTCCATGGTAGGACGCGGTCGACTGAATCGATGGCGGCGCAAGAAAGAGGCCCTCGCATTAGAGAGATCCCATCTGGCGACAACCGGCACCGCTTAGTTTGCCCAGATTGCGACTACATCGCTTATGAGAACCCCAAGGTGGTCGTCGGGGTCGTTGCAACGTGGGAGGATAAGCTGCTCATGTGCCGGCGCGCGATCCAGCCGCGCAAGGGGTACTGGACCCTTCCCGCAGGGTTCATGGAGATGGGGGAGAGCCCCGAGGAAGGCGCTGCGCGCGAGGCTTGGGAAGAAGCGCGCGCGCAGCTCAAGATCGTCGATCTGCTCGCACTCTACAGCCTCAATCACATCAGTCAGTTGCAACTGTTCTTTCGTGCACGCCTCTTGACGCCGGAGGTTTCGGCAGGTCCGGAGAGTGAAGAAGTAGGGCTGTTCGATTTTGACGGTCTGCCGAGCTCCGATCTGGCGTTTCCCTCTGTCCGCTGGGCGATCGACCACTACCAGCAGGTGAGGGACGTCGGCGCGATTCCACCGTTTCGCAATCCGTCGGGCGTCACGGGCGACATGAGGCGTGGCCGCTGACCCACGATCGCGTCCGCGCTGACACGCGTCGAGTCCCCTCGAACATCCAAAACCCGGGCGATCTGGACTGGCACGCGGCGTGCTCCCTCTGTTCCCAGGAGGTCCCATGAACATCAAGCCCCACGTTGTGATCCTGATTACAATCGCCGCGCTCGCCGTCGGCTGCGACACCGAAGCACCGCGCGAGCCTAGCCCCCTCGAGCGAGCCGCGTCGAGCGGACCGACGCTTACTGCGTCGAGCATTTCTCCTGTCCCAAAGCCAGCGGACCCAAAGCCTGCGACTTCGATGGAGAATCAGGAGAGTGATTCGAGGGCGCCGGCCGAACCCAAGGACGTCGACACGCCGGCCCACGGAGATGAACCACTCTATGAGCCAACGCTGCAAAGCAGCGACGGGATCAGCATTCATCGCCTGGTTACGGCACCAGACGTTCAAGGCCGTGAGCCCCTTGCGGCTTCTTCAGTCTTCGGCCACGACGAGGAGAAGGTTTACGCTTTTTTCGAGCTCAGCAACGAGTCAGAGGAACCGAAAACCGTGACGGTGTTCTTCGTCGGCCCCTTCGGACAAGTAAACGGGGGGATCGAGCTCGAAGTGCCGGGCAACGTTCCCCGATGGCGGACGTGGGCCTATACGCGATTCGCCGATAAGCTCGGGCTGTGGCGTGTCGAGGTACGAAGCTCGGCGGGTGTCCTTTTAGGCTCCCTGCCATTCGAGGTTGCGGAGGGTTGTTGAAGTTAGAATTGGGGTAATTCGCGCGCGGTCCGCTATGCTCCGGGGGATGACCGAGTCCTCGGTGGTGTCCCGGATCGCGCACGAATCGTGCTTGCGCGCGCCTCCGCTTCTAGCCCAAGGCAACTGGTGGGAGGAGCTGGACCGAGACTTTGCACGACGTCCCGAGGGCTTCGACCTGGCCTTTACCGACCGTGTGAAGGTCGGCGCTGCCGCGACGTTCGATCGCGCGTTACGCACCGCCGGTGCCTCGATGATCTCCAGCATGGCGATTCCCGTCGGATACAACCCCATCGAGCTTCGGAGGGCTTTGCGCGATGCCGACTTCTATGCAGACATCGCCGAGTCGGGCGACCCGAAACGCTTCTTCGTCACGCCCCCGTCCGGTGTGGCAGTTCGGTCTGAAAAGGGCCGCTGGCTTCCGCGGTTCGAGCCTCTCGATGGAACCTGCGAAGCGCTGTCGTTCGAGAGCCCTTTCGAGCCGGTCAATCCCTCGCTGCGCAGCCGGTATCTTCGCCATCGTCCCAACCGGGTCGCGCACGCACGTATGTTACGACACCGCGATGGCCCGCGGCCGACCATCGTTGCGATTCACGGGTTCACGGCGGACTGGTATCTGATCAACGAATGGTTCTTTGCCTTGCCTTGGTTTTACCGAATGGGCTGCGACATCGTGCTCTTCACCCTTCCGTTTCATGGTCCTCGGCAGACGCGCTTCTCGCCCTTCTCGGGGCACGGTTACTTCGCCGGGGGCCCGTCGCGAATGAACGAGGCGGTCGCTCAGTCGGTGTTCGACTTTCGCATTCTTGTCGACTGGCTTCAAAACGAGCGCGGCGTCGAGCAGGTGGGTGTGACGGGCTTGAGCCTAGGTGGGTTCACCAGTGCGATGCTCGCCAGCGTAGAAGACCGATTGTCTTTTGCGATTCCTAACGTACCCGTCGTGAGCTTCGCCGACCTCGTGCTCGAGTGGCAGCCCATCGGATGGCTGCTGCGGGCTGCACTTGCTACGATGCGTTTGGATCTTTCCGATGCGCGGCGTTTGGTCGCGGTCAGTTGCCCGCTGACCTATGCGCCAGTGCTTTCACCGGACAAGTTGATGATAGTTTCGGGTGTGGGAGACCGGTTGGCGCCGCCGAAACACTCCCGCGTCTTGTGGGACCACTGGAATCGCTGCCGAATCCATTGGTTCCCTGGAAGCCACATCATCCACATGGACCGCGGCGTGTATCTCATCGAAATGGCGCGCTTCATGGTCGGCCTCGGGTTTCTTCCGCAGAATAAGCTGACCGAGCCCGAATTGAGATAGATTTTTTCATCCCCGTGAGTACCCTCGCCCCGACCTTAGCCGAAAGAGGGTTTTCATGGACCGCGTCATTCCGTTGCCTCGCCGTAAGGGCGACATTGCAGTTCTCGTTTTCTTCTGGATCAACATTCTTTTCATCACCTACGTCGTCGACGTCGAACAGATCGTCTTGCCCGACATCAGCGGCGACTGGGAGTACCCGTTGTGGCCGCCCGCCGCAGCGGTCGATGTGATTCACTGGTACGGAAACAACTTCGATCCAGTTCTCATCGCCAGGCCAGCCTGGTGGCGAATGACGATCTGGATCGACTCCTTGTTCTTCGGTCCATTCTACGTCTTTGCGATCTACGCATGGACCAAGGGGAAAAACTGGATTCGCATCCCAAGCATCATTTGGGCATCGGTCATGATGACGAACGTGACGATCATCTTGGGCGAGGAATTCATGGGCCCGCACGCGACGCCTGCGCCGTTGCTCGTGCTCGCGCTCAATGCACCCTGGTTCCTGTTTCCGGTCTACGTCATCAAGCGGATGTACAGCACCGAGACACCCTTCACCGAGAACGTCTGATCATGGCTTCCTTTCAAGAGCGTTATGGGCCTTGGGCGGTCGTTGCGGGGGCCTCAGAGGGCATCGGGGCATCGTTTTCCCGTCGCCTCGCGGGCCGCGGGTTGAATCTGGTGCTCTTGGCGCGCCGTGCGGGGCGCCTCGAGGAGCTCGCCTCGGAGCTCCGCACGAAGCATGGAGTCGAGGTCAAGACGCAATCCCTCGACCTCGGCGCAACGAATCTGCTCGAAGGGCTGAAGAAAGCTACTGCGGATCTCGACGTTGGTCTGGCGATCTACAACGCGGCGTATTCCCCAATCGGAAGGTTTCTCGACGTGAGGCTCGAGGACCACTTCGACGTCATCAACGTCAACGTTCGTGGTCCGCTCGTCGTGTCCCACTATTTCGGCCAGCGACTCGCTGCGCGGGGCCGAGGAGGGCTGATCCTGATGTCGTCGATGAGCGGCTATCAGGGTACCGCAATGGTCGCCAATTACGCAGCAACGAAGGCCTACGACACGATCCTCGCCGAGGGCCTCTGGTACGAGCTTCAGGAGCAAGGAATCGATGTTCTAGCCTGTGTTGCCGGTGCGACCCTCACTCCGAGCTTCGAGCAATCGACCGACCGTACTCCATCGAGCTGGCTTGCTCGCCCCATGCAGCCAGACGAAGTGACCGGGCAAGCATTGCGAGACCTCGGTCAGCAGCCGACCGGCGTCTCCGGGCGGCGCAATCGGTTCGGTGCCACCCTTCTCGGGCGCATTCTGCCGCGTCGTGCTGCGATTCGAATGGTGAGCAAGGAAACCGAGCACATGTATCGCTAGGCTCGATTTGGCATGAGGGCCTTCCGAGCACACCCAATGTGCGTGTATCCGGCCTTCCCGCTATGCTGAGGCCGGCTTCCCTGGGAACAGAATGAAGATTATGGTCACCGGAGGTGCCGGGTTCATCGGCGCCAACTTTTTGAATCTTCTGGTGCCCAGATTTCCCGAGCATCAGTTCGTCAACGTCGACAAGCTGACCTACGCGGCGAATCTGGGGAGTCTTCGGTCGGTCGATCAGCTGCCGAACTACTCGCTGCGCCGGGTCGACATCACCGACATGGATGCGGTCGATGCGGTCTTCGACGAGGTCGGGCCGGAGCTGGTGGTCCACTTCGCCGCCGAAAGCCACGTGGATCGAAGCATCCTCGGGCCCCGTGAGTTCGTCCGTACCAACATCGAAGGCACGTTCAACCTGCTCGAGGCATGTCGAAAACGATGGACGGTTGATACCGGCGCGCTCTTTCACCACGTGAGCACCGATGAGGTCTACGGATCACTCGGCGAGACGGGCAAGTTCCAAGAGACGACCGCCTACGACCCGTCGAGCCCATATTCCGCATCAAAGGCGGCGAGTGATCATATCGTACGCGCGTACCACCGAACCTACCGGCTTCCCGTGAAAATCACCAACTGCTCCAACAACTACGGCCCGATGCAGTTCCCAGAGAAGTTGATCCCCTTGATGATCTTGAACGCTCTCGAGCGAAAATCGCTTCCGATCTATGGAGAGGGCCTGAATGTCAGGGACTGGCTCTACGTCGAGGATCACTGTGAAGCGATCTGGTCGGTGATCGAGAAGGGCGAGATCGGACGCACCTACAACATCGGCGGCGACAGCGAGAAACGAAACATCGACGTCGTCGACACCCTGTGCGAGGTGGTCGCCGATGAGACAGGGGGCGATGTCGGCGAGCTGCTTCAGCTCAAGAAGCTCGTCACCGATAGACCGGGCCACGACCTCCGATACGCCATCGATGCAACGAGGATTCGGCAGGAGTGCGGCTGGGAGCCCAAAGAAACTTTCGATACCGGCATCCGCAAGACCGTGAAGTGGTATCTTTCGAACGAAGACTGGGTACGTGAGGTGCGGTCCGGGGAATATCGAAAGTGGATTGACCTCAACTACGGCGAACGCACCGCATAGAGGATAAGCATGATCAACAAGGGCATCATCCTGGCGGGCGGTACGGGCACGCGCCTCCATCCTCTTACGAAGGGGGTGAGCAAGCAGCTCATGCCGATCTACGACAAACCGATGATCTACTACCCGCTGTCGACGCTGATGCTGGCCGGCATTCGTGAGATCCTCGTGATAACGACACCGCACGAGCAGACTCTCTTCCGGGCGTTGTTGGGAGACGGGCAAAGCTGGGGCCTTCGGTTGGAGTATGCAGTCCAGCCGAGCCCCGACGGTTTGGCGCAGGCATTCCTGATTGGGGAGACCTTCATCGACGGGGACGCCTGCGCCCTGGTGCTGGGTGACAACATCTTCTACGGTCACGGGCTCCAGGGGCTTCTCACCGAAAGCGCACAGCGCAATGAGGGGGCGACGGTGTTCGGCTACTACGTCAGCAATCCGAGCGCATACGGTGTGGCTGAATTCGACGAACATGGAGTCGTCGTCGGGCTCGAAGAGAAGCCCGCCGTTCCGAAGTCCAAGTACGCGGTCGCTGGTCTCTACTTCTACGACAGCGAAGTCGTTGCTTATGCAAAGGCGCTCGAGCCATCTGCCAGAGGGGAGCTCGAGATCACCGATCTCAATCGCCGGTATCTCGAGGAAGGCAAGCTCAGGCTGACCAAACTGGGGCGCGGCGTCGCGTGGCTCGATACAGGTACCCCCGAAGCACTCCTTCAGGCCGCGAACTTCGTCCAAACGATTCAAGATCGTCAGGGCCTCCGCGCCTCGTGTCCCGAGGAGATCTCGTTTCGAATGGGATGGATCGACGCCGAGCAGTTGGCTCGTCTCGCGAAACCTCTGGAGAAAACCACCTACGGCACGTATCTGCAGGATCTAGCCGATGGCCTGGAGGTTTGATGGAGGTCGAGGCCGCAAAGATCCCTGGGCTCCTCGTCATCGACCCGGTCGTTCACGGCGATGCTCGCGGTTTCTTCCTGGAGACTTACTCGCGCGACCGCTATGCCAACGCCGGTATCGACTTGGAATTCGTGCAAGACAATCTTTCATCGTCACGCCGCGGCATTCTTCGAGGCCTTCATTTTCAGCACCCGCGAGGTCAAGGCAAGCTGTGCTCGGTGATCGAAGGCGAGGTTTTCGATGTCGCCGTGGACGTTCGTATCGGGTCTCCCATGTTCGGCCAATGGGTCGGAGTGACGCTGTCTTCCGAAAACAAGCGACAGCTCTACATTCCTCCGGGCTGCGCACATGGTTTTTGCGTCATGAGCGAAAGAGCTCTTTTTTCGTACAAGTGCACTGACTTCTATTCGGCCGGCAACGAGCTCGGCGTCGCGTGGAACGACGAAGACATAGGAGTCGAATGGCCGATCGACGCCCCGGTGTTATCGGACAAGGATCGAGCCAACCCGAAGCTTCAAGATATTCCTCCCGATCGTCTTCCTCGCTATGCCTGAGTTCTTGGTCACCGGCGCTTCCGGTATGTTGGGGCGAAGCTGGACGAGATTGCTCGAGACGCGGGGCATCGATCATCTTGGAGCGCCTCGCGCCGAGCTCGACATCACCAAGGTCGACGCACTCAAGCGATGGATAGTTCGAGGGACGAAGTGGGTCATCAACTGCGCCGCCTGGACCGACGTCGACGGTGCCGAGTCGCACCCCGAGGATGCCAACGCTGTCAACGGTTTGGCAGTGGCTCGCCTTGCGGATCGATGCGTGGAGGTGGGCGCGAAGCTCGTTCATTACAGCACCGACTATGTGTTCGATGGAAAGAAACGCCTACCCTATCGAACTGAGCAAGCGCGCGCACCGATCAACGCCTATGGGCGAAGTAAGGCGTTAGGGGAGGAGTTGCTCGAACAGGCCGGCGTAAACCACCTGCTCGTCCGAAGCAGTTGGCTCTACGCCCCATGGGGCAAGAATTTCGTCCTCACGATGCGGGAGCTCGTTCAGACGCGTTCGCAGTTGCGCGTCGTCGACGATCAGCGCGGCCGGCCTTCATCGTGTCATCACATCGCGGAAGCGACGCTGGGGTTGCTCGAGAACCACTGCTTCGGGACTTATCATGTGTGTGACGGGGGCGAGTGCACCTGGTTTGACCTCGCCTCGCTTGTTCGAGACGTCGTGAACCCCGACTGCGTCATCGAGGCGTGCGCGAGCGAAGAGTTCCCGCGCCCGGCTCCGAGACCCGCGTACAGCGTCTTGGATCTCACCGCTACGGAGCAGGTGCTCGGCCCCATCTCCGACTGGAAAGGTCGCGTGACAAGGATGCTCGAAGATCTCGAGGGAATAGGTTGAGGGAAACGCGCAGAGACACCGGGCACCTCGCCGATGAGTCCGAGCTCGCTTAGGCGCTCACCCACCAAAACTCAGCGACGTCGCCGATCCGGTCCGGCAAGGAGCTGAGCTCGTCAGGTAGTCCGACGATGACATACCCGATCCCGTCTTTGCGTCCAAGCCGACGTTGCGTGTCGTTGAGCTGAAGCACGGAGAGCGCGCCCGAATGAACCAGTACCAGGACCCGGCGTGCGAGGCGCGCGGCCCGTCGAAGAGCTTGCCCTTCGAAAGGTCCGTCCCAGGCTTCGAGCTTGATGCGCTCCGTGCCGGGTCGAGTCGCGAGTGCCTCGACAGCTCTGATGGAGGGACGCGTGGCGAGTGCTGTGGACCGGGATACCGGGTAGGGCCCCGAGGGAGGAGGAGTTTGGATCGGCGTCGGTGCACGGATCGGCTGGGGTACCGGCGGACCCCCGCTCGGGGTCCCCCCGGTGATCACCCAGTCATTGTTCATCCGAGCCCCGAGCTCCAGGGCGAGGGATGTTTCGTGGGGCGATCCACCTACGATCAAGACGCTGCCCCTTGCATCCGGGGCGTAGTCGTCGAGTCCGGCGACGAGCTCCTCGAGGCCGTGCGGATCGTTCGGCCACGACGTCGTACCCAGTACCGGACCGCGGCCCCAGAACGCGACCTCAGCGGGCGTTTGGACTCGGAGCCCCCGAAACTCACGCCACAACACGAACAAGAGGGCGAGTCCAAACGATGCCAAGGGCACCGCGCCAAAAACGACGGTCTTCCGCTTGTTGCGGACCGGGTATTCGGGCACCGATCCGGGGTCTAGGATCACGAAGCCGCTCGACGGATTTCGCAACGTATCATCGAGCGCTGTCTCGGTCCGTCGAAGGCTCTCCACCATGCTTTCGTTGATTTTGACCTCGGCTAGCAGGGCAGACGCTTCGCCCTCGATGTGCGAGAACGCCTCGACCCGCTGCTGAGCCTTTTCGGCTAGCTCGACCAGCCCGCGTTGTCGCTCGCGCAGTGCCTCGAAGGTTGACTTGGCAGTGCGAAGCTGCTCCGCGATCGCTTGGTGGGTCGTGTTGGTCGTGAGCCGTCCATCACCACCGGAAGTTCCGACTCCCCCCGAACGTAGCTGAGCACCGAGCTGATTGACTTGCTGCTGAAGTGCCTGAACCCGTGGGTGGCTTTCCGAGAGCGTGGCCCTCGCTGTTGCCAGCTCTTGGCGCAGCCGCTGATAGGCGGCGCGCTCGGGGGAGTCTCCGCCGGTGACGACTCGGGTCTGTGGCGTGCTCGCGAGTTGCGTCTCGAGGCTCTTGATTTGGGCCTCGAGGGCACGAACTTCGGAAATCGCGAGCTCGCTCTCTGCGCGAAGCTTAGCGGCAGACTCCAACATCGATCGCTGCTCGGTGCTCAGATCTGCGATTCCATGGGCGTCTCGGAACTCGTCAAACCTGCGTCGCGCGACCGCCGTCTGAGCTTCTGCCGCCGCGATGCGCTTGTTGATACGTCCGATCTCGACTTCGACGCGCTTCGCTTGGCGCTCCTCGTGATACTGGATAAAGATGTCGATCACGGTACGCGCGAACTGCGCGGCGTCCTCGCCGGTGTCCCCGGGCACTACGATCCGAAGGGTTCGTCCGCGGAGATTCACGTGGTAGTGGATCAAGCGTCCGAGGGTCGTGAGTCTTCCTTCGAAGCCGACCTCATCGGCAATTCTCTTCAGAAGCGCCTGGCGCTGCAGGGCCTCCGCGGCAGGCTCCAGGGCATCGCTTTGCGCCGGCATCCCTTCAATCCGAGGGGTCCCTTCGAACTTCAGCACCGCCGCCGATTCGTACGAGCTAGTCATGACGAACTTCGCGTAAACGAAGCCGACGACCAGTCCGGCTAGCCCGACTCCGAGCAGCAACCACTTGCCGCTCAGGAGGGCGCGTCGAAGCCGAAACGGATCGACTGCAAGGCCAGGCCGAGTGCCGCGAGATCCGGTTCTGCCGGATGGGGTCATGACTTCATCGGTCGCCAAACTGCGCTCTCCTCGTCAGTATGCGTGCCGGCGCGCGCTGCGCGCGAAGATCGTCATTATGATGATTTGCAAGTCCCAGAGCAGGCTCCAGTTACGAATATAGTCTAGATCGTGTTCGACGCGCTTTTCCATCTTTTCGAGGGTGTCGGTTTCACCACGCCAACCATTGACTTGAGCCCACCCGGTGATTCCCGGCTTGACCTTGTGCCGAAGCATGTACCCTTGGATCTTCTTCCGGTAGAGCTCGTTGTGAGCCACGGCGTGCGGCCGTGGGCCGACGATGCTCATGCTGCCATCGACCACGTTCAAGAACTGCGGGAGCTCGTCGAGGTTGGTCCGTCGCAAGAAAGCGCCGACTTTCGTGACTCGTGGGTCGTTCTGGGTGGCTTGGCGGATGTCCGCCCCATCTTCGGTGACCGTCATCGAGCGAAACTTGATGACGTCTATCACCTCCCCGTTGAGGCCGTACCGGCGCTGCTTGAAGAGCACCGGCCCTGGAGAGCTCAACTTCACCATGAGTCCAATGATCAGCATCGGGATTGCGATGATCATCAGGATGAGAGACCCCAAGACGATGTCCTCGAGGCGCTTCAGCCACCCATCGACCCCATAAAAAGGGGTTTCCCGAAGGCTTACGGTGGGGACGTCCCCGAGGGTTTCCCATCGAGCATGCAGCAGATCGAAGGCGAAAAAATCAGCCGCGAGGTACACGGACGCCGTCGTATCCGAAAGCTGCCGGAGAAGCTCGGTGATCCGCGGCTCGGCGCGCAGCGGGAACGCGATGTAGATCAGATCCACGTCCCCGTACCGCGCGGCATTGACTGCGTCTTCGAGGGATCCGATCCTACGTCCGAGTGACCTCGGGATCGGGTGGCAACGGTCCTCGGTCCGGTCATCGTAAAACCCGTAGACATGAAGGCCCAAAGAGGGAAGGTCGTTCATTCGGAGCGCGAGCTGTTCCCCAAGTGGGGTCATGCCGATGATTGCAGCCGGGCGGGTGTTGTACCCGCGGCTCCGAAGCTCGCGAAGCACGAGAGTGATCCCCGTTCGCCAGATCGAGATGAGAAACGGAGCGAGCACAAACCACGTAGTGACGGTGATGCGTGAGTAGTCCTCGGAGCTCTTTGAAATGAACGCCAAGAAGAGAAGGGTGGGGACGACGCCTCCGAACCAACCAGTCCAAGCCCGCATGACGAGCTGCTTGAGACGCATGCCGCGCGACTTCTGGTAGAGCTTGAGCGCCTGCGCGATCAACAAGAAAAGGATTGCTCCAAGTGTTGCGGCGATCCACGACCTCTGGTCCCAGGCCTCATCCCTGGCGAGCGTCGGCAACCAGAGCGCCAAGTAAATCAAGCCGAAGTCGACGAGGCGCATGAGCGGCGCGAGGTCTGCATCCGTCCCGCGTCCCCAATCGGTGGGTTTCTTGCTCGGCATCAGTCGTTGGTGGACATTATACGCATTGCGGCCCCGCTTCTCACTTCAACCTTGCGGGCGACCTATGGGCAGGCTAACCACGAATATGGGCCGTTTCTCGGCAATCTTACTTTGCGTGGCGGTGAGTGGCTGTGCGGCGAATCGGTATCCCGGGGCGCCTACGATGCCCTCGGATGACCCAGCGTTCGCCGCCCCGGAGCCGGTGGTGATGCCCGGCCTCGAGACCGACCCGCCCGAGGCTCTGAAGCTGATGCCGGGAGATATCGTCGAGCTGACGACGGTTTCCGCCCAGACAACCCAATATCCGGGTCTCATCGTCGATGCCTTGGGAAATCTACACGTCCCTCTCGCAGGGGACGTGCCTGTCGGCGGTAAAACCCTGACCGAGGCTGAGAAGGCCATCGAAGCCGGGCTTCGGCGCTACGATCGATTCGCCCGTGCCAATCTGATCATTACCCAACCCGACGGGCACGTCGCGTCGGTGCTTGGAGCCGTCGGCAATCCTGGCCGCATCCCGGTGCCCCCGGGGATGCGGGTCGCCGATCTGTTCGCCGCGGCGAGTGGCGGCGGGGAGGTGCGGCTCGCGAGTGAGAACATGCTTCCCAATTTAGACTTGGCCCGCCTCATGCGTGATGGGGAAACCGTACCCGTGAGCATACCTTTGGCGATCAAGGGCGACCCAAAGCACAACGTTCGCGTTCGTTCGGGCGATCAGCTCTACGTTCCGCCGGGCACCGAGATGCTCATCATGGTGCTCGGCCAGGTCGGTGCGCCGCAGCCCATCGCCTATCGCCAGGGAATGCGGCTCACGGAGGTTCTCGCGCGCGCCGGCGGCATCACCGGTGAGGGCGATCAGAACGACGTGCGGATCGTGCGAGGCCCCTTGCGGGAGCCAAGGATGTATACGGCCAGTATCAAGGACTTGGTCAACGGCAAAGCGACCGACGTCCAGCTGGCGCCCGGGGATATCGTTTATGTCACCAAGGCCTGGTACACGAAGACCGGAGACGTGCTCAACGCCTTGTCGCCTCTGATCTCGCTGGCCAACTCGGCGGCCATCATCGCTGTCGCGGAAGCCATTCGTAGGCCGTAGCGTCATGGGCCGCAGAATGCTGTTCGGCCGTCTCCTTGACGCCAGCATGACGACCGAAGAGATGGATCCTCGGTCTATCGAAGGAGGCCTTCTCGAACCTGAGGAGCAGGCGGTCGCCGGAGCGGTGGCTCGCAGAATCGACCAGTTCACCGCCGGGCGCGTTTGTGCCCGCAGAGCTCTCGCGAGACTCGGAGTAGACCCCCAGATCCCAATTCTTGCGGGCGAAGACCGAGTACCGATCTGGCCAGATGGTTTCGTCGGAAGCATCACCCACACCGACTCTTGGTGTGCTGCGGCCGTCGCGCGTGCTTCGGAAGTTCGCGGGATCGGAATCGATCTCGAGCCGGCGACGCCGCTCAAGGAGTCCCTCGTGACCCGAATCTGCACCTCGACTGAGCGCCAATGGCTCTCGGACGCATCGGAACCCGGCTTGTTAGCCAAGGTCATCTTCAGCGCAAAGGAGGCGGTCTACAAGTGCCAGTACCCCCTGACGCGCGAGTTTCTCGGATTCCACGCCGTAACGCTCCACCTGGGCGATGGTCTCTTCACTGCGGTGTTTCAGCAGGACGTTGCAGATTTCCGACGGGGTGATCGCATCTTTGGCCGTTACATCATCGAGGACGGCGTCGTCGCGACGGCGTGCGCCTTGGGTGGGGCATGACCAAAGGCCCGATCACGGTGGTCATCGACGTGCCTCGCGGGAGCTTCATCAAGCGAGACGACGATGGAACCGTCGACTTCGTCTATCCGGTGCCCTGTCCCTTCAACTACGGCCACGTCCCGGGGACCAAAGCCGAAGACGGCGACGCAGCGGACGCGATCGTGCTCGGAAGACGGCTGCCCTTGGGTACTACTACGAGCGTCCTTCCTCGCGGTCGTATTCATTTCATCGACGCTGGTCGATCCGACCCAAAGTGGGTGTGTGCGGACAAGCCTCTAAGCGAGCTCCAACGCCTGCAGGTCGCCGGCTTCTTTCGGCTGTACGCGTCCGTGAAGTTGCTGATCAACCGCATTCGTGGGAAGCGCGGAGCTACCCGATACCTCGGCTGGCTCTGATAGGCGTGGTCCGTCAGACTCATTGGCACCCTTGGGCGAGTTGATCGACATACGCGTCCTGTCGTCGTTAGCCTCGGTAGATGCGGCCGAGTGGGACACCCTGACCGGCGATGACGACCCGTTCGTCGAACATGCGTTCTTGTCGCTTCTCGAGCAAAGCGGGTCGGTGGGACGCGGCTCGGGATGGGAGCCTACGCACATCACCGCTTGGCGCGGCAAACGACTGATCGGCGCGCTTCCAATATATCTAAAGACGCACAGCTACGGCGAGTACATCTTCGACTGGGGGTGGGCCGATGCGGCTGCACGTCTCGGTGTCCGCTACTACCCCAAGCTCGTCTCTATGGTTCCGGTCACGCCAGTTACCGGACGACGCATCTTGTACGCACCTGACGAAGACCCGATGCCGATCGTGCGAAGGCTGATCGATGGCTGTCTCGATTTGGCGGACTCCGCGGGCATGTCCTCCATCCACTTGCTCTTTCTAAACTGCGAGGAGCAGGGGTGGGTGGCGCGCGACGGTCGCCTCGTGAGCCGACTGTCCTTCCAGTTTCATTGGCGTAACGAAAGCTACGAGAGCTTCGACGAATTCGTCGATGGTTTTCGCTCCTCGATGCGCAAGAAGCTAAAGAAGGAACGACGGATCGCGGCTGAAGGAGACGCGAAGATCGAAGTCCTCAAGGGGGCTGACCTCAGCAACGACGACTGGCGTACGCTCGAGCGATTGTACCGGGGGACATGCGGTCGGAAAGGCTCGCACCCGTATCTGACTCCCGAATTTTTCGAGATGGCGCCGTCCGTGCTCGGCGAATCTCCCCTCGTCGCCGCCGCCAAGCGTGAGGGGCAGATCGTGGCCGCGTCCATCAACTTCGAGAAGGGCGCCAATCTGTACGGCAGGTATTGGGGAGCGGTTCGAAGACACGACATGCTGCACTTCGAGCTCTGCTACTATCGGCTCATCGACCACGCGATCAGGCATGGTATGCAGCGCTTCGAGGCGGGCGCGCAAGGGACCCACAAGCTTCGCCGCGGCCTCATGCCGGTGCCCATCTACAGCGCCCATTGGATCCGGCACCCCGTGCTCGCGCAAGCCGTGGCCGACTTCCTCCCGAGAGAAGCAGCCTCGGTACGAGAGCAGATCGAGCACCTCGGTCGCCATGGGCCGTTTCGCCGGCACGACGGTCGGGACACCGTGCACCAAAGAGCTTCCGGATGACGCTGCTCTTTGTCTACCTCGCGCTGGCGCTTGGCGTATCTTTCGTCTGCTCCATTCTCGAGGCAGCGCTACTCAGCGTTACACCGGCACATCTTGCTCGGCTCGAGCAGGACCGACCCAAAGTCGGGTCGCGTATTCGCGCGCTCAAGTTGCACATCGATCGACCCCTTGCAGCGATCCTGAGCCTCAACACGATCGCGAACACCGTCGGTGCAGTCGGAGTCGGCGCAGAAGCGCAACGCCTTTGGGGCTCGCACGTCTTGGCCATCACTTCGGCGATCTTGACCTTGCTGATCCTGTTCCTCTCAGAGATCATCCCGAAAACGCTCGGGGCGGTGTACTGGCGCCGGCTGACCGGTTTCATGAGTCGGTTTCTGCCCGCGTTGATAGCCGTTTTATTGCCGCTGGTTTGGCTCTCAGAGGTGATCACGGGAGTCATCAAACGTCGTCGAGGCTCGGAGAAGCTGTCCCGTGAAGAGTTCGCAGCGCTTGCACGTGTAGGTGCGCAACAGGGAGTATTCGACGAGTCCGAAATGCGAATTCTCTGGAATCTCTTCCACTTTGGGTCGCTGCGAACCCGGGACATCATGACCCCCCGGACCGTCATGTTCTCGCTCGAGGAGAATACGACCGTCCGGGATGCTGTTTCCGAGCGCGGCTCTATGATTTTTTCTCGAATTCCGATCTGGAAGGAAAGCCCCGATCAAGTGACCGGGTACATCCTCAAAGACCACTTGCTGATTCAGGCGGCGCGCAACGAGCTTGATGTCGCTGTCAACAGTTTTGCACGCGAGGCGTTGATGGTCCCGGACACCCTGCCTTTGCCCTCCTTGTTCGAGCGCCTGTTGGATCGACGAGAGCACATTGCCGTCGTGGTCGATGAATACGGTGGCGTGGACGGTGTCGTGACGATGGAAGACGTTCTCGAAACCCTCATCGGTCTCGAGATCGTCGACGAAATGGACTCGGTCCAAGACATGCGAGCGATGGCACGTTCGAAGTGGGAGGCTCGCGCCAAGCACATCGGAAACAATCTCCCCAAACCGGCTGGTCCGGGGGGTTCGGCGACAGACCTGTGAAGGCGTCACCCACCAATCGTCGTCTTCCCTCCTCGGACCTCAACCGCTGGATCTACGCGCTAAAGCCCGCCAGTTGGCCCAAACTCTTGGTGCCGACGCTGTTCGGTCAGGTCCTCGGCGCAATATCGGTCGGTGCGCTCGACTTCATTGCATTCGTATGGGGTCTGGGGTTTACGGTGGCGGGGCTCGGGTTCATCGTGCTCCTCAACGACTGGGGCGACCGTAAGGTCGATACGATCAAGCGCGACATGTTCCCCGACGGCTGCTCACCGAAGACGATCCCGGATCAGATCCTCAGCGTGAGCGCTGTCGGGGTGGTGGGAGCCGTCTTCGGCCTTGCGACTCTCTTGGTCACGGTTGGGAGCGAGGTCGTCCTAGGTCGACCGTGGGCGCTCGAAGCGGGCGTCGCCTGCATGGCGTTGTTCGGGGCTTACACGCTGCCGCCCATTCGACTCAACTATCGCGGTGGAGGCGAGTTCCTCGAGATGCTCGGTGTTGGCGTCGCGCTGCCAATCTACAACGTGTATTTGCAGGCAGGGCTCATCCCACCGCAAGTATGGCCCTGGGTCATCGGGTTCGCGTTTCTGAGCCTCGCAGGCGGGATAGCCAGTGGGCTGTCCGACGAGCAGAGCGATCGGCGGGGGGGCAAGCGCACGTTCGCTTCGGTTTTCGGCAATCGCGTCGCTCGACGATCGACCGAGGTTTGCGTGCTCTTGGGCGCTGTGAGTTGGTGGGTGGGCGCGCTCGTGGTGCCTGCGGCTGTCCCGCTTTGGGTCGTGGTTCCGGCGGTCGCGATTCTAGGATGGCGCTTCATTGGGATGCGGCGCGTCAGCGCAAAAGCCGTCACCAATGCGTTCGAGGCGCAGGGGCGGTACAAACACTTCCTTCACGGAGCTATTTGGCATAGTACGATGGTGGCGGCCCTGCTGTTGTGGGTCGACATGATTCTCTGATGAGTGCCCGCGCGATAGAGAGCCGGGTTTCGACCCTGGACGAGGTGCAAGCCCGCATCGATGCGACGACGTGGGGGGCGTTGACCCTCGACCCCTGTCGTTCCGAGGCCACCCCCTTGAAGAACCTCGTCGCCTCGCTTGCGGGGCCCTCCGAGGTCGAGCTCTTGGCCGCCGCAGCCATCGAAGTAGCCTCGGCTCAGCTTGACAACTTCCCGGAAAACCTCTTCTGGGATTTCGATTGTTATCTCGCCTCAGTTCACGCACACGCTGCCGCGTCCCCCGACTATGCCGCGTACGTCGAGCGGACCACGCTCATGACGGTCGGTTTGATGCAGCTATATGGCCAGCAATCCAAGATTCGATTCCGATACGTGCACGATTTCATGTACGGATTCGACTGGGCACGGTGGGTGCGGCGCGACCCCGCGAATCGACTTCGAGTCGATCCGTTCGGACTGAGCTTCCTGAATCAGTCGGAGAGTCGAGGTCGAGACATTCTGGGTCTGATCGAGGCCGATGACAGTTGGTATCCCCGACTTGGAGACGGTGTCGCGAGAAATCCGTTTTCCTTTTCTAGAGAGCCCGAAGACGAGCTCGTTCTCTACCGAGATCTTTCCGCACGGGACTTAGTTCCTGTGCAGGCTTGGCGAATCGATGCTGCGCCCGACTGGAGTCGCGATTTCGACGCCCTACGCGAGGCGCGAGCCAAGGCACTGAAGCTCGTCGACTAGGCCGAAAACACCATCGCAGCGATCCAGGCGACGAGCAGCACGTTGAGCGCATTGCTCGCCCACCAAGCGGCACGAAATGGATCCTGCGCGCGCGCCCCGACCAACAGGGGCACTAGCGGCACAATACCAACGAGCGCTCGCGTCCCCATGGGCACGAGTGGCGTCCACAAAAAGACTCCGAACGCCGCAAATGCTATCCCGGCCGATGCAGCGCGGCGGGCATGGGTCACTCCGTAGCGGACGGGCCACGTTCGCTTGTCCGCGTTTTGGTCGTCTTCCACATCTGGTAATGCTGTCAGAATGTTTCCGCAAAGGCCGAGGACGGTCGCCGGCAGGATGATCCACATCGGCGCAAGAACGACTTCGGCCTGCAGGTAGTAACCCAAAGAAGGAAGGCCGATCCCAATGCCCAGCCCCTGCAGGACTTCTCCGCCACCGCGATAGCTGAGTCGAACCGGGGGGAAGCTGTAGAGCCACAACAATGCGAGCGCGATCACCGCATAAGCCGGCGTCCAAGGTCGTCCAAGAAACGCTAGTGTCGCCGACCAGGTGACGAGGAGGACCGCACTCGCTTGGGCTGCGCGTCGCAACTGCACCGGCGTGAGCTTTCCCTCGGGAATGACGCCCGAGCCGCCCGAAATCGGGGTGCGATTCCCGGTATCGGCCTCGTGGTCTGCGTAGTCGTTCGCGTAGACGACGAAAAGATGATCGAGGATGCCCCAAAGCAACGCGGCCACGAACCAGAACCAGTCAAAGGTTCGCGTGATGTGCCACGCTGCCACTTGTCCGAGGACCAAGGGCACGGCAATGTTGATTTGCGCGAGCGGTCTTGAAGCCTGCACCCAATGCTTCACTTTCATCACAGTACTCGATAACACGATTCTTTCCTGCTAGGCCTGACTCGTGCAGGCGCCGACCAGGGAATCCCTCCACCGGCCAGTGCAGTTTTTCACCGGCAAGGGCGGCGTTGGCAAGTCCACCATCCTTGCGGCCCTGGCGATGCGGGCTGCTGGCGCTGGGCAGCGCCCTTTGATCGTCGAGCTCGGTGTCCACACGTCGTCATCGCACATCCTCGACGGGCCGGCGGTCGGGTATGAGCCGGTCGAGGTCACCGAGGGCGTGCACGCTACACGGGTATTGTTCGAGCCGGCGCTGGTCGACTACGTCACATCGAGACTGAAGCTACGACCGATCGCGAAACTCGTCGCGAAGAATAATTCTCTTCGGCGTCTCTTCATGGCAGCGCCCGGGGTGGACGAGCTCGTCACGTTGCACAGGGTCGCACAACTCGATGCCGGTGAAACGTGGGGACCGATCCTAGTCGACCTCGAGTCGACCGGGCATGCCTCGATGTTTCTCGACCTCCCCGATGTTTTGAACGTGTTTCTCGAGGACGGTCCCCTTCGCCAGGTCGTTGACAACGCCACCCGACTGCTCCGCGACGCTCAACGTTGCGCTGTTCACATCGTCACGGTGCCCGAGCCGCTGGCGGTGCGAGAGACGATCGAGCTCTACCGCGATCTTCGCCAGCGAGATGGAATCCACCTAGGTCACCTCTTCATAAATCGCGTTCCGCCTGCTTGGCTCGATGATGCCGGACGACGATCGATTCGAGACCTGCTCCAGACTGCGAGCACCGACGACCCGTTTCGGCCACACCTCTTGCTGGCGGAGCATTTGTCGATGCGGCGAGACACCGCGGAGAAGTGCATCCGAGGGCTGAGGCACGACATCGATTTGCCAACCATTCTGCTCGACGCACAAGACGACACTGGCATCCGGATCGTTCGGTCGATCAGGGCGCGACTTGGACCGACGGAGGCTTCGTGACCGGGCTTCGCGAAGACTGCAAGCTCGTGTTCTGCGTGGGCGTAGGCGGGGTCGGGAAGACGACCTTTGCGGCGGCTCTCGGGCTCCGGGAGGCGCTTCGTGGGCGCTCGGTGCTGGTGTTGACCGCCGATCCTGCAAAGCGGTTGGCGGACGCGCTCGGTATGTACGGCCTCCGCGACGAGCCTTCCACCATCCCTTTGCCGGAGAGCGCCGAGGGGGGCGAGCTTCATGCTGCCATGCTCGAGACGAAGGCTAGCGCAGACGCGATCATCCGCCGAGCTGCGGAGAACGAGACGCGAGCGCGACGCATTCTCGATAACAAGATCTACCGAGCGTTCTCCAACACGTTGGCACGCTCGCACGCCTATGCAGCCATGGAACGCGTTCACGAGGCCATTCGAGATCCTCGATACGATTTGGTCATCGTGGACACACCGCCGGCCCAAAGCGCGATCGAGATCCTCGATGCGCCAGCCAGGCTCGTGCGGTTTTTGGACCAGCGGGTGGTGCGTTGGTTTCTGCAACCCGTGGATGGATCCTCCCGCTTGCGGGGTGGCCCTCTGGCGCGGCGCCTGCTCACGACGATTGCTGGTGAGTCCCTCGTCGGCACCTTGACGGACTTCCTCGGCGAAATGGCGTTCCTACGGGAAGGGTTTTCGGAGCGGGCGCGAGACGTGCGCGATGCGATGCGATCCTCCAACACCGAGTTCATATTGGTTTCTTCGGCCGACTCGGTGGGCGTGGAGGCGGCGCGATCCGTCGCCGACGAGGTCGCTGATCGCGGCTTCGTGCTCGGTCATATCGTTTTCAATCGTGCGTTCGTTTCAGGTGTGGAGGTCAGCGACGTAAGCAGCGACAGGTATCCGCCTTCGCTCGCCGAGCTCGCTCCGACGCTCGAACGTATGCGCGCTTGGTTCGCCCACGAGCAGGCCCAAAAGCGGGCCGTCATTGAGAAGTTTTGTCGCGAGCAGAGCCGCGGTGCCTGGATCCTTCCGGAAACCTCGAGACCCCTAGGAAATCGGTCGGCGCTTTTCGCTTGGATCTCGGCTGGACGCTCAATTGCACCTCTCGCGTAGCGTGCCCCCACCAGTTCGTGCAATCCTTCGGCCGACCTATGGAGTACACGATCGACCACGATTTGAGCCCGGAGCTTGCAAAAAAGGCTGCCCAAAAAGCGGCCGACCACTACACGAAGAAGTGGGCAAAGTACGACGCGAAGACCACTTGGTCCGGCGATGATCACGCGGAGATCACGTTTCATGTCAAAGGCGTCCACGTCGCCGCCACCGTCGACATGCGACCGGGGCAGGTCGTGATCGACATGAAGAAGGTGCCTATTCTCTTGCGCCCTTTCAAACGGATGGCTCTCGATGTCGTTCACACGACCATGAGCAAGTGGATCGAGAAAGCGAAGAAAGGGGAGCTCGACACGTGACCATCGCTTCCGCTTCCCAAAGACATACGGTATCGCCGCGATTTGGCTGGAGGCGCGACGATGGACACCGGCTGCTACGCCATCCGTCGGCGCCATGGAGTCACTCGCTTGCGATCGGCTGCTTCTGAAATACGCCGTCTTCGTTGAGCCAGGAAAGTCTGTTGCCCCAGTCGTCGGCGAGGATGTCCAAGTCGTTGTCGTCATCCACGTCTTGGAGAAAGCTGAAGTCAATCCAGAACCCGCTATGAACTGGGGTGTCAAAACGATTGTCGGTTTGATCGCTGAACGTGCGCCCCCCTTCGTTGACCAAAAGACGCAAGAAGGTTTGGCTTGTCGGCAGATCTGCGAGAGTGACCAAGAGGTCGCGATCGCCATCCCCGTCGACGTCCTCCGCATCGAAGTCATACGTGTCGTACTCGTTGAAACCCAGGTTCAAGAAATCACGACCGTAGCTACCCGTCGATGAGCCCCAGAGAATCTTGGTGGTGCTATCGTCGTTGGAGCCGCCGATCAGCAAGTCGAGATAGCCGTCGCTGTCAAGATCGAGAAATTCACTCGCCCAAATGTTGGTTTGCCAGTGTTCACCCACCAGCTGGCTAGTCGCTGTCATCACGCCACTGCCATTGTTCTCGAGGAGTACGTGCGCGCGATCTTGCCAAGGGGAGCTGGCAAGGAATAGGTCCAAGTCGCCATCGTGATCGTAGTCGCCTAGCGCCCCGGCATGATGAAACCCCGTGAGCGTATCGTCAGCTAGGGTCGTGAGTTGACCGGCGCCATCCGAAAGCATGTACACGACGGGTGCTCCGGGGAAGGGGTCCTGATCAAAACCGTGATCGATCAGCACAGCGTCGTCGTCGCCATCGCGATTCAGGTCACCTACCAGAAGTTTACGCGGGTGGATGCCACCGGGCATGACCTCGCTGAATACGGAAGCTCCATCCGTCGCCACCCCATCGATGTCGAGGGTTAGGCTAGCTGGGTTTGGTTCGAGCGAGAGAAACTGACCGCTAAATACAAGGGCGTCTTCCTTGCCGTCCGCATTGAAATCCCCATATCCAAACGCGTGGACGAAGCCATTGTCAGACTTGTATTGGTGGCGATCGATCCACCGATAACGCTCCTGAGCAACTGCGTAGGACGTCCTTTGGTGTACTCCCGGATCAGCAGTGAGCTGCAGGTCCGTGGAGTCATCTTGACCGCCGCCGGCGCCGCAGCCGGCGTCGATCCACACAAGCAAGAGTATGAGAGGTGCGCGGTAGCCACGGGCCGCATGTCGGTTGCAATTAAAATGCATTTTCACAGTATCATAAGAAAGACGTCCAAGCGCCACTGACTGCGATCTGCCCCGGCCCCCGTCGCGCAAAGGTCGTGAACAACGGCGACTGACTAGTAATCTTCGAGGACCCGAGCCGGGTGCCCATGGTCAATATGGCCGATGAGCATCCGGTAGACGCTGTAACCTACGAGCTCCTGCAAGCGTTTCGGAAAGCGCTTCGCGATGTCTCGCGGGATGCCGAGCTGTTGGTTTTCTTGCTGGCGAATGAAACCGGCGCAGTAGTTCATCGCGATTCCGATGCGCCGCTCGTCCGTGCAGTTTTCCCCACCCCCGTGCCACATGGACCCGTTGTAGATCATGATGCTGCCCTTTTTCATGCAGGCCCCCTGGCTTTCATACGTCTGCCCATAGATGGGAGAGTGGTCGCGTTTGTGTGAGCCGGGGATGATGCGAGTAGCGCCGTTGTCTTCCGTGAAGTCCGTGATCGCCCATATCGAATTGCAAACGAGCGGCACATGAGGCTTTTCTATCGGGATCAGTTGGTCATCCGCGTGAATAGGCTGCGGGCGCTCGCCAGGCAGAATACTGATCGACGATAGCGATGAGATCAGGCAACCGTCGTCGAGCACCCGTTCTACGATGGGCAGCAGTGTCGGGTGTATGGGGATGCGCTCGTACAGTGGACCGTGCACCAATAGATTGTAGATCCGGATCGTGTTGTGCCCTTCGAAGGTGTTGCGGTTGGGCGTGACCTCGAGCTCTCGTTCGAGCCTCAGCAGATCTTCCGCAAGCTCGTCGGCGAACACCGTATCGAAAGCGTTCTCAACGATCGTGTAGCCTTGGTCTTCGACCTCGGCCACGTGCTCGCGGAGGTCCATGCCGACTACTGTGGATCTGAAGCCCCTAACCGTCCAGACGCGTCGCGACGCTGCGTCAGCCAGTCGGGTGGCAGCAGCCCTCGCCTAGGCGCCCACGAACTGCTTCAGAGCCGCATCGCCGTGTACGTTGCGTAGTTTCCGCAGGGCCAGCGCTTGGAGCTGACGGATGCGCTCGCGGCTCAGGCCGAACTCCCGGCCGATTTCGGCGAGGGTATGGGACTCTTTTTCCCCGATTCCGAATCGCATGCGGATGATGCGCTGCTCACGCGGATTGAGCGTTTCGAGAGCCCGAAGCACGGTCGTCGACAGATCCTCGTCGATCACCGAGTCCATGGGCGTGCCACCTTCTTCGTCAGAGATCAGATCTCGAAGCTCGCTGTTACCGTCGTTACCAACCGGCATCTCGAGCGACACCGTATCGCGGGAAATCATCAACAGGTTGGCGATCTGGTCTGCCGGAAGCTTCATCCGTTTTGCGATCTCGGCCGGGGTTGGCTCGCGGCCGAACTCGCCGGTGAGCTTGCGAGTCATTCCGGTTACCTTGGTGAGCAGCTCGCAAGCATGGACAGGGATACGGATGGTACGGGCTTGGTCCGTCGTGGCGCGGGCCATCGACTGGCGAATCCACCAGGATGCATAGGTTGAGAGCTTGTAGCCTCGACGGTAGTCGAATTTATCGATGGCGCGCATGAGCCCCATATTGCCCTCTTGGATCAGGTCCATGAAGGGAAGTCCCCGCTTCAAGTATTTCTTCGCGATTGCGACGACCAGCCGCAAGTTTGCCTCGACCATTTCAGCCTTTGCACGTTCGACGTCAGCGCTCGCAGCACTTACCACTTCATGAAGCTTCCGAAGCTTGGAAGCGGACAACCCCGAATCTTCTTCTGCCTTTCTTCGAGCAGCTGCTCCTTCGTCGAGCGACTCAACATAGGAGTCCAACGCACAGAGGACAGACTCGAAGTTCGAGTCGATGGCCGCTTCACGAATCGCGAGGTCGCCTTCAGCAACACGCTGGCGAACTTCGATCAACTCGTTCGCATGCAGTTTGTGCTCGACGATCGCGTCGTAGATGACCTGGCGACCTTTTTCGATCTGTCGCGCGAGCTCGACTTCGCCCTCTCGCGTGAGAAGGCTGACGGCACCCATCCAGTCCAAGTAGGTCTGTACGGGCTCCGCACTAAGCACGTTCGTCTTTTCGGCGGTCTTCCCGTTTCGTCGACGGTCAGCCTTGCGGTTCTTGCCCGGTTTGACGGTGACTTCGATCCTCGCGGACTCGATACGCCGAAGAAATTTTCGGATGGTGCCTTGAGTCGCGCCGATCTGGGCGATGACTTCCGAGGCTTCGTCGTAGGTGATCCAGCCGCGTGGTTTCACGGCCTCGATCAGTTCCTTTATCACGGCGGTTTCCTTGGCTTTGTTCTTCTCCGTCATCCGTCGGTCTCCCATGCTTCTAGGCTTGGAGTACCATCATGTTGGAAAAAACGCAACCATGTGATCAAAAAAATCTAGTTTCACTGTGAACGGATCATCACTGTGAGGCATCTCACCCCCTCCAACGGCGCCGCTGCGGCGTTGATTTCCGGACCGACCCTGGGGTACGCCTCTCCGCCATGGCTGGGTTTCAGGAGTACGACGCCTACGACGGGTTGGGACTTGCGGAGTTGGTGCGGGCAGGACAGGTCAGCAGCCGGGAGCTCGTCGAGGAATGTATCGCTCGGATCGAACGCGTGAACCCGAAGATCAACGGAGTCGTTCGTCCGCTGTATGATCGCGCGCGTGCCCAATCGAACGAGGCTCTAGGTCAGGGGCCCTTTGCGGGCGTTCCGTTCCTGGTGAAAGACCTGATTCAGTGCATTCCAGGCGTGCCCACCGAAATGGGGTCGGTCTTCTGGAAGGGGTGGACCCCCCGAACCGCGACCAACCTCTACAAACGGTGGCGCGAGGCAGGTGTCATTCCTGTAGCCAAGACGGCTACATCGGAGCTGGGGCTCCTGCCTGTCGTGGAGACCGACCTTTGCGGTGCTACGCGCAATCCGTGGAATCTCGGTCGAACGTCGGGGGGCTCGAGCGGAGGATCCGGGGCTAGCGTCGCGGCCGGCGTTGCTCCCATGGGATCGGCGGGTGACGGAGGTGGTTCTATCCGCATTCCTGCGGCCTGTTGCGGGGTGTTTGGCCACAAGCCGTCCCGAGCGCGAAACCCCGTTGGTCCGACAGCAAGCGAGCATTGGTCGGGCTTCGTCTCAGAGCACGTCGTCAGCCGCAGTGTGCGCGACAGCGCGGCGATGCTGGATGCGACGCACGGGCCGGACGCGACCGCCCCGTATTTTGCAGCTCCGATCGAGGGCACGTTTCTTGGGGCTACCGAGAGTGATCCGAGTCCTCTTCGGATCGCGTTCCATAGCGAGCCCGCGTTTCCATCCACCGTTCATCCAGATTGCAGGGAAGCTGTCGAAGATGCTGCCCGCCTTTGCGAAGAGCTTGGCCATCGCGTCGAAGAAGTCTCGCCCGGTCATGATCCGGGTGCGCTCAGTCGGGCGTTGGTCGTCGTCTTTGGTAGCAACATCGCGGCTGAGATCCAAGAAGCGGAAAAAATCGTCGGCCGTCGCGCAACCCCAACGGACTTTCAGCTCACGACGTGGATCAGTCACATGGTCGGCAAAGCGGTGAGCGCGCAGGACTTCTTGGTTGCCTTGAGATCCCTGCAAGCCGAAGCGCGCCGCCTGGCACGCGTGTACCGTGACTATGATCTCGTGCTCACACCGACACTCGGCGCCCCTCCGATCGAGATCGGTGCGCTCGATCCGCAGGGGGTCGACGCTATTGTCCAAAAGCTGTTCGCCGCCACGGGCTGGAGTGCACCTCTCTCGAACCCCAAGCTCATCGATCGGGCTGCGGAGACCACGTTCTCGTTCGTTCCCTTCACACCGATCGCCAACATCACGGGCCAACCCGCGATGTCTGTACCGCTATTCTGGAACGCCGAAGAGCTCCCGATTGGGGTCATGTTCGCAGGGCGACCTCCGGACGAGACCGTCATGTTCTCTTTGGCGGCTCAGTTAGAGCGGGCGCGTCCATGGAAAGATCGCCATCCCCCGGTTTATGCGAAGTGATAATTACCTAGTAATTTCGGCCGACTTGCGATGATTGAGCCTTCATTCATAATTTGATTGCCCGCTTCGGGGCGCACCCTCTAGGATTCTCGCGGATGACCCAAGAACAGCGCTACCCAATCCTGCGCTCGAAGGTCGATACCACGTCAGACTTCTATCAATCCAATCGCGAGGAGAATCTCGCGTCGCTTGGCGAGGTGATCGAAGCTCAGACTGCCGCCAACGGTGGTGGCGGACCGAAGTACGTCGATCGGCACCTTGCGCGCGGTCGGATTCTTCCCCGCCAGCGCATCGAGATGATGCTCGACCGCGACAGCTTTTTTTTGGAGATCGCTCCCCTCGCAGGTCACGCCATGAAGGGAGAGGCCAGTGGGTCTTCCGTCGTCGGCGGTGTTGGCCTGGTCAGCGGCGTCGAGTGCTGTGTCGTCGCGAGTGAGGCGACTATCAAGGGCGGAGCAATCACACCCACCAGTATGTTGAAAAGCGGGAGGCTTGCCGAGATCTGCGAGCAGAACCGCCTCGTTGGCCTCAGTCTCATCGAGTCTGCAGGCGCGGATCTGCCGAACCAAGACAAGATCTTCGTGCACGGAGGCGTTGGGTTTCGACATTTGACACGGCGGTCGGAGCACAAGGTCCCGACGATCTGTTTGGTGTTCGGAAGCTCGACGGCCGGCGGCGCCTACTTGCCGGGAATGAGCGACTATGTCGTGATGGTGAAAGAGCAGGCACAGGTCTACTTGGCGGGTCCTCCATTGGTGAAAATGGCCACCGGCGAAGAGGCTGACCATGAAGAGCTCGGCGGCGCGGAGATGCATTCGAGCATGAGCGGCGTGTCCGACTACCTTGCCGAAGACGAGCTCGACGCCATTCGACTCGGCCGGGAGATCGTCGCGCATCTCGACTGGAAAAAGCGCGCTTCCCCACGACCGCGTCCGGTCGAAGCCCCTCTCTGGGACCAAGAAGAGCTACTCGGAATCGCTTCCGCCGACGTGCGTGTTCCCTTCGACCAGAGAGAGGTGATCGCGCGGATCGTCGATGGATCGCGCTTCAGCGAGTTCAAGCCGCTCTACGGAAAGACCATGCTGTGCGGTTGGGCCCACATTCACGGGTTCCCGGTTGGCATCATCGCGAACAACGGGACGATCTTCAGCGACAGTGCCAACAAAGGCGCTCAGTTCATCCAGCTCTGCAACAGTAGCGACATCCCCCTAGTCTTCCTCCAAAACACGACCGGTTTCATGGTCGGCAAGAAGTACGAGCAGGAGGGCATCATCAAGAATGGCGCCAAGATGATCAATGCGGTTTCGAACAGTACCGTCCCCGCGATCACCATCATGACGGGCTCGAGCTACGGCGCTGGAAACTACGCGATGAGCGGTCGCGCGTACCGACCTCGTTTTCTCTTCACTTGGCCCAACCACAAGATCGCGGTGATGGGAGGTAAGCAGCTCGCTGGCGTGCTCGACATCATTCAACGCGATGCCGCTGCCAAGAAAGGCATGGAGGTCGATGAAAAGATGCTCGAGGTCGCCAAGATGATGACCGAGAAGCAGATCGAGGATCAATCGACTGCGCTCTACGCGACGGCTCGAGTTTGGGACGACGGCATCATCGACCCTCGTGACACACGAACGGTGTTGGCCATCTGTCTGTCGGCTGCATACAACGCTCCCGTCGAGGGGACCACTTCGTGGGGCGTCTTTCGCCACTGAGGAGTAGGCGCGACTTGACCCGAACAATCCAAAAAGTACTGGTCGCCAACCGCGGAGAGATCGTCCGGCGCGTCATGCGCACGTGCCGCAAGATGGGGGTCAAGACCGTTGCCGTCTACTCGGAGGCGGACCAGGATGCGCCTTTCGTTCGAGAGGCGGACGAGGCGTTTCTACTGGGGCCGGCGCCAAGCGCGGAAAGCTATCTTCGGATCGACAAGATCCTCGAAGCGGCCAAGCGCTCGCGAAGCGACGCGATTCACCCCGGCTACGGGTTCCTTGCCGAGAGCGCCGAATTTGCCGAGGCCTGCCGATCGGCGGGAGTGACTTTCATCGGGCCTACACCCGAAGCGATTCGCTCGATGGGATCGAAGCGAGAGGCCAAGGCTTTGGTCGGGCAAGCCGGCGTTCCCGTGATTCCCGGCTACGACGGGTCGGATCAAAATCCTGCCGTCCTAGCCGAGGAGGCCACGCGAATCGGGTTTCCGGTTCTTTTGAAGGCGAATGCTGGCGGCGGTGGCAAAGGAATGAAGCTGGTGCGTAAGCAAGAAGAGCTTCCGGATGCGATCGCGTCCGCGGCTCGCGAGGGTCAGAGCGGGTTTGGCGATGGCACTCTCCTCGTCGAGAAGTACATCGACAATCCGCGTCATGTCGAGATTCAGATCCTCGGCGACCGTTACGGCGATCTAGTTCACCTCAACGAACGCGAGTGCTCGATCCAACGTCGTCATCAGAAGATCATCGAAGAGACGCCATCTCCCGCGCTCGATGCCGAGCTTCGAAGAGAGATGGGGGCCGCGGCGATCTCCTGCGGCAAGGCGATCGATTACCAGAACGCGGGCACCGTCGAGTTCGTCTTGGCGCCCGATCGGAGCTTCTATTTTCTCGAGGTCAACACTCGCCTCCAGGTCGAGCATCCAGTTACCGAATGTGTGACCGGCCTCGATCTCGTCGAAGAGCAGATCCTGATCGCGCAGGGCGAGCCGCTGCGATTCTCACAAGAGCAAGTGCGATTCGACGGGGCTGCGCTCGAGGTGCGGATCTACGCCGAGGACCCTACCGCTGGCTTTCTTCCACAAAGCGGCAAAGTGGTGGACTGGCACCTCCCTCTCGCAGAGGGCCTACGTGTCGAAACCGGGGTCGAAACCGGGAGCGAGATCAGCATCTACTACGACCCGATGCTCGCGAAGATCGTCACCTTCGGGGACAACCGGGCGGTCGCGCTTCAACGAATGCGAAGCGCGTTGCGGTCCCTGAGCACGCAGGGCGTGGTCACGAACCGCGACTTCTTGCTCCGTGTGCTGAGTCATCCCGAGTTCATCGCAGGCAATTTCGACACGCATTTCATCGAGCAGCACATGCAGGCGGCGCTCGCGGAGCCCCCCGACGATTTGGCAGAACGTCACGCAGCGGTCGTGGCTACTCTTGCGTCCCAGCAACGCCGCGAGCTCGGGCGTGTGCTCATTCCTACGGTGCCATCTGGCTGGCGGAACAACTTTCACACCCCGCAGTGGGCCGAATATGAAGTCGGCGATCGGGTGCACCGTGTCGAGTATCGACATCTCGGCGAGAACGTCTTCACCGTGTTCGTCGGCGAAACAGAGCAGCAAGTGCGCGTGGTGTCGTGGGATGACCCGCGGTTGACGCTCGAGGTCGAAGGGCACCGCAGCACGGCTCGAGTCATCATGTCGGGTGATCGCGCCTACGTGCACGCCCGCGACGTCGACGTAGCACTCGTGTTGAAGCCGCGCTTTCCCGACAAGTCGCTGTTGGTTCCTGCCGGCGGCTGTGTCGCGCCGATGCCGGGCAAAATCATCGAGGTTCGGGTCTCCAAGGGAGATACCGTTCAGGCAGGTCAGGTCCTCTTGATCATGGAGGCCATGAAGATGGAGCATTCGGTGAGCGCTCCACGGGACGGAACGGTCGATCAGGTCAGCGTCGTCAGTGGGGATCAGGTAGACGCCGATGCCTTGCTCGTCGTCGTCTCCGAGTCTTGATCGCCGGGAATGCCGACCTACGCAGCGTCCAGCTCGGCGATCAACTCGTCGCCGCTCAAGTGGTCCGCGGATCGCCCGTCGAAGTACTGCATCAGGCCGACACGTTCGTAGTGAGGCTTGATACGATCACTGAGCAAGCCGATTTCGCGGAGGTTTGGAACCAAGCGTTGGAACATCACTTGGCGGAAGATCTCGAAACCCGGCGAGTGGGACACCATGTGCGCCCACTGCTTGCGCGTGATCTTGTGCTCAAACCACTCCTCGTAGACCTCGTACGACAGGAACCGGTTGCGCATGAGGAGCGCGACCTCGAAGGCCCAGTCTTCGCGCTCGCGCTGCTCCGACTCACTGAGCTCGTTCTGGAAATGATCACGAAGGGCGATCACGCCGTAATGCACGTGGCGCGCCTCGTCTTGGATGACCTTCTTGAGGAGCTCCTTCAAGAGAGGCTCTTTGGTCATTTGATAGAGTGTGCCGAATGCGCCGAGGGCCAAGCCTTCGACCATGATCTGCATTCCGAGGAACTTCAGGTCCCACCGGGAGTCCTGAATCAGGGCATCGATGATGACGAAGAGATTGTCGTTGATCTGATAAAGTTTGTTGAGCTTCGTATCGAGATATCGATGGAATACCTCAACGTGGCGACCTTCGTCGACCACCTGCGTGGAACCGTAGAGCTTGCCGTCGAAGAACTGCACGGCTTCGGTCACCTGCGCAGCAGCGAACAGTGCACCCTGCTCACCGTGAAGGAACTGGCTGAGCATCCACGCCCCGACGCTTGCGTTGAGGCGGTGCTGCTCGAGCTCGGTCAGCTTGATACCCATACCCCTTAGCTCGTCGTAGCTCATGAACTCCGGCGGTATGATTGGAACCTCAGGATTCTCCGGATCGACATCGATGTCCCAGGGAAGGTCTTCGCCGTTCCACTGCTGCTCTTTGGCGCGGGTGTAAAGCTCACGCATCTCCGGCTGGTCGTTCGGATACGTCCAGTCGAAGTGAGTCTCATGGTGCGACGGCATCTTGGTGGGAACACCCTGTTTGCCACGCTGCAGAATCAACCCACGAATCCCGGACGGCGCCATCGCGCGAAGCACCTTCGGATTGCTCGTCTCGGTCATCACTTGGACGGCCTCGATGTAAGGCTCCAGGCGCCTCCGAATCGAGAAAGGCAGGTTTTCGAGAACTTTGTTGGTGAGCATGGCCAGTTCCTTCGTTAGAGCACGTTGGCGAAGAAGTCGCGAATCTTGGTTGCGTGTAGACGCATGATGAAGCGATCGAGCACCGGGAGTACTGCCTCGATCATGGTGGCGACCTGCTCGGGCGGCAAGCCCGAAAGGCGTGAAGAAATCAAGTGCACTTCTTCTTGGAGAAGCTTTGCGATCAGGTCCTGGTAGTAGGACATGTCCTCCACGCCGAACCCGAGTTCCTTCGTGAAACCGAGGGAGCGAATCTTGCCAAGCACCTCGAACGACCAAACATCCGCGGACGCGACACGAAGCGTTCCGTTCGTGCACTCTCCGCCGATCAACCCGAGCTCGAACGCACGCTCGACGTCTTCAGGGTCGACCCCGGTCTCTTTGGCGATTTCATCCGGGGTAAGAGTGGGACTGCGGTCCTCGCCGGTCTTGAGCGACGCGTCGAGACGTTCTTTGACCCCGGCGAGGAAAGCATGCTGACGGGGAGAAAACACGTCGTCCTCTCCATCGAGAAGAGCCTTGATCGCCTTGAGCGGGAGAAATCTCTCGTGCTGAAGCTTTTTGATCAGGTGCAATCGATCGATGTGCTCTTCGGTGTACCAGGCCATGTTTCGACCGGTCTTGCGGCCAGCGGGGAGGAGCCCCTGTTGGATGTAGAAGTGGATCGCTTGACGCGGAAGCCCGGTCGACTCGCACAGATCCTTCATCCGGTAACACCAGTGCTCTTGGGCGGGCTCGAGAACTTTGGCTGTGGCCGTCATGAACCCTCTACCTCGATTCTGCTTTGCGCGAGCGGTCGCCCAACGCACGTCAGTATATACCCCCGCTCCTTTTCGGAGCGACTCAAACAGTTTGGCTCTTCTACTTGGATGTCGCCGCTGCGCTGGCGGACGCGGCAAGCTCCGCAGCCGCCCATGGCGCACGAAAAGGGCATGTCGAGGCCGGCTGCCAACGCGGCCTCGAGGATCGTCTGCCCCGGCGCGACCTGAACCCCATGCTCGCTGCCGCTCTTGGAGATGACGACGAGCTCTATCTTATCGCTTCCGAGGCCGCCGTGGCGATCCTCGGGTCGCGTGAATCGCTCCTCGGCAATCCGCGCGGCATCCACACCCCGTCGCTTCAAGACTTCGTGCACCGCTTCCATCATCGGGGTTGGGCCGCAAACGAAGTACCGGAGCATGCCATCATCCTCGATGCCGAGCGCGTCCAACCTTTCGAGCACGACATCGTCGGACAGGAGCCCTTCGCCGCCTGACCAAGCCTCCGGTGGCTTCTCAAGCACATGATCGATGACAAGGCGCTCGCCGAGCTCTACGGAGAGACGGGCCAATCGCTCTCGGAAGATGATGTCATCCCAACCACGGTTACCGTAAATGAGCGTTACTTTGCTCCGCTTCTCCTGATGAAGAACCGTCTCGAGCAGGCTCATGATCGGGGTAATGCCGCTGCCGCCGGCGAGCATTACGAAGTGCCTCTCGTTCACGGATCGGGGCTCGACGGTGAAGTTCCCCGACGGACCGAGCACCGAGAGCGTGTCGCCCGCTTGGATGGTGTCGTTCAGGTGGTTGCTGACGCGTCCGTCTGCCATGCGCTTGACCGTGATGTGCACAGGGACGCCTGGGAGGCATGCGTTTGCCAACGAGTATGCGCGCCGAAGCTTGTGGCCATCGACGTTGACGTCGACGCTGAGGAACTGCCCGGGTTTGAACTCGATCGGTGACCCATCCTCTTCGGTTAGGTAGATCGACACCGCGTCGGCGGTTTCGCGCACCACGTCGACGACCTTGACGGTGCGGGCCATTTGGGGCGCTTTGCGTGCAAGCGAAACCACTGCCCCTGGAGCGGGCCGCGGCCTTTCGATGAGGGGCGCAGGCGTTTTCCCAAAGATCAAACGACCGCCGAGCATGGCGATGTCACGGTGCGCGGTCCGCACCTTGTCGGCCAGGCGTCTCGGAAGCAGGACGAGCGGGTCGACTTCGTCGAGGGGGGTGGGGGATGGGAGCCTTTCGATCACGGGCGCGGGGGTTTTCCCACCTGCTCGATCGAGAAGCATTCGCGCATCGAGACGGGCTTGATCGAGGAAAGGAGTGCAGAAGCTTGGAAGGGCCCTGGCAGCCAGTGATGCGGCTGCATCCAGCTTCCCAGGGGGTCGGCGGCGGTCACCCTCCATCTCCCTAGCGTGCCGAAGCAGCACACGGGTGTCAAGTGCGACTAAACACTTTACTTACATTGTCGGATATCATAGCAAGAACCAAATGATTTCAGGCGCCCTCCTCGATCCGCGGACGCTCGCTACGGTGCTCGACGAGGTTGTCGTGCTCGACACTCGGACCGGCGCCGACGTCGACGGGGTCTTCGAGGCAGGTCACGTTCGCGGCGCGATCCGCGTCGATCTCGAGACGGATCTCTCCGCCCCCGGGGATCCAACGAAAGGAGGTCGTCATCCGCTGCCCAACTTCGATGCTTGGCTCGAACGTCTCGGCGATTGGGGGATCACCAAGACGACGCCCGTGGTGATCTACGATGCCGCATCGGGCGGGATGGCCGCGGCGAGGGCGTGGTGGATGCTTCGCGCTGTGGGTCACGACCCCGTCACCGTCGTCGATGGCGGATGGTCCGCGCTCGTCGCTGCGGGGATTCCTATCGACACCGAGGCGTCGTTGGTCGAAGCGCTCGGCCCATATTCGAGCAGCCGCTCGACCTGGCCGACGGTCGACGCAGATTTTGTCGATCGCATTCGACGTGATCCCGCGTGGCGCCTCGTCGATGCACGTGCGCCCGAACGCTATCGTGGTGAAAACGAGCCGCTCGATCCCGTTGCCGGTCACATCCCCGGCGCGAAGAATCTGTTTTGGAAGTCTCTTCTCGGTCCAAACGAGCGTTTCCTGTCACGCGGTGCGTTGATGAAACGATACGATGCCTTGCGGGGCGACGTACCTCCGGAGCGAGTGATCTGCTACTGCGGCTCCGGCGTGACCGCGTGCCACTTGCTGCTTGGCATGGAGGCCTGCGGCCTCGAGGGGGCACAGCTCTACGTCGGATCTTGGAGCGAGTGGTGTCGCCTTCATCCCCCTTCGAACAAGTCAAAGTAATCCCGCGCAGGGCTACCGAGGGTCATTCCCGAAGCTTGCAGTCAAAAGGGGAGTCGCAAGCTCCTCTTCGAGCTCGACTGCCCAACTGATCCACGCCGTCGGTATCGATTCAATCACTTGCAGTCTCGGAGACGCAGGATCCGACTCGAGACGAGTGTTCACGAGTTGGAGCTCGGAGAGTGACTCTAGCGAGACATCGGCCACTGAGCTCTTGGTCACCTTTGAGTTTACGAGAAGTGCGCGGCCCGCGTTTCGATAGAACTTCTTCTTGCGGTAGCTATGCCATCCGGTCTCGTTCTCACTTACCCCGGAACCGGAAAGAAATACCCTGGAGTCGTCTTTGACTTCGACGCCGATGTGGTTGCGGATGATTCGCAAACGTTCACCGAGAACAGACGCACCCTCACCGATGCTCATGCCTTTGTCTCCATTGCCTATCAGAGTGGAATCACGAACGATGACGGCGCCTCCCATCACATCTAGAGCATCGTTTCTGCTGTTGGTAAATCGACTCCGCTCGATGACTCCATGGCCTACGTCCACGTCAAGCGCATCCGACCGCGCTCGGTCCCAGCTCGAATCTCTCACGATGAACGTGCTTGATGCGATGTTGACTGCGTCGTCACCGTGTGCGTTCGGTCCGAACTCGCAGTCCTCGATGACCGCACCCTCGGTTTCGTAGATATTGAACATCCCCTTGAAGTAGACACGGCCATCGGTACCCGCGCCTCCACCTCGGATCTTCATGTGACTGAAGTGCGAACCTCGCGTCCCGGGCCCAGTGACCCCGAAAGTGCCCCAAGGGTGGTGACTATCAGCTGCCTCGATGCTGACCGGAGCGGCGGCCGTGCCTTCGACGGTGACCCTTCCCCTTGAGAAGATGCTGACTCCGGGGCCCATCAGCAAACGAGTTCCTGGGCGAATCACGAGCTCTTGACCTGCTCCGACGTGCAGCGATTGGGTCAGGCCCACGATCCCAGGTCCGAGCGCAACCGTCCCACTTGGTTCCCCCAGTGCCTCGAACGCTCGAGGATGGATTGATCTGACTCCGTCTCCGCCGTCGGGAACCTCGTTTCTGGGCACGACGGGTTCGCCGGTCACGGCATTCGTGAACGACAAGCTCCCTGGACGACCTTCCACGTCGTACACCAACGGCGCGGGTGATGGCGCGTAAACCACGATTGGGAAACGATAGGGCCGCATCTCGAAGGGTGTCTGCTCTTCGGTAAGCCCAGGATAGAGAATCGTCGGGTTCGAATCAGCTCCGCGGCGCACGGACACAGCGACGTTTCCGAAAACCCAGACACGACTGAACCCTGGGCGGCGCTCATTTGATTGCACGGCAACACGGGCATCCGTTAGATGAGCGACCAAATACGATGCCCGGGCTCGAATCCACTCTTCCAGCTCCCGCTGCTTCTCGACGAGAGTTTCCCCTGACTCACGAACGAGCCCATAGCCGCCAGCTAAACCAGGCCTCGGGTTACCCAATTTCTCGAGGCTCGCGAGGTGGGGGTCGGCCCGTAAATCAGGCAGGATGTGATCCAGCTCTTCTCGCGCCACCTCGATTTGATTCTTTGCGGAAAGCGACCCCTGAAGAAGCTCGTACAACAGAAGGTTGCGGCGATGCACCCATCGCGGATCGTGCGAAAGCAATGCGGCGAACGGATGGCGAATCACTTCGACAGGCAGATCAGGAGTCGCCTGAATCCCGTAGCCAGCCACGTCCCAGGGAACCACTTCGATCTTCCCGCGTTCTGGCGCCACGTGCAGCAGATGATTGTGAAACAGGTCTGCATGCACGCTTCCAGTGATGATCATCAGCACGGCCCAGCGCGTGTAGACGTCCATGTCGAGATAGGATTCGAAGTGGTCCAACCCGCGCGCAGAAATCGGGCTCTCAACGGCTACGAGTGCCGGCATGTCGAGAAACGATCCAAAACGCTCGAGAGCCGCCGAATAGCTTGGCTGTCGCATCGCCACGAGAGCCCTATTGAACAGCTCTATGGCCTCGGGAGTCTCCCCTTGCTGCTTCCACTCCCGTGCATCCCTCCAAAGAGCGCCCGTGAAGTTGTCCCCCTTGAAAAACGTACCTGGGATCCGGCCCGCCGCCATCAGCACGGAGCTTCCCGGCCTGGTGTTCCGAACGTAGACTCCCTTGTAGACGCCGTTGATAAAGACGCGTACGTGCTCGAGTTGGGTGCTCAAGAGCCCGAGGTCGCGCCCGAGCCGATCCGGTAACCAGTTGCGCATCGCAAGTACGCCCTCAGGGCGTTGAAGCTCGATGCGGCGGTGTCCGCTCTTGAGCGCCTTCTTCCGAATCTTTATGCGGAGAGAGGGCTTTTCCGGGTGATGGTGCCACTGGCCCAATCCTCGGTATCCGATCTTGCTGGCCTGGCGAACACCATTCTCATCGATGTAGATGCCCTCCATAAAAGGCTTATTGCCTCCGGATTTACGACCGAGCGCCGGATCGCCTTTCACGATCGCGCGGCGCATCAGCTCAACGTCTTCCTCATCTAGCTCGATGCGGATCGTCGGCAGCTCGCTTGCGTCGACGTCGGGATTGAGGTGCCCCGGGGATGTGCGCAAACCCCAATAACCCAGGGCGACAAGAGCCCCAATGAGCGCGCCCACCAGGACCATCCTCCGGCGATCAGTGACCATTGGATCGGTGCGAAACGATGAGATCGGCGCAATCCCGCATCATGTCGATTTTTACAATGTCGACTTGATACACCCTGAGACCCGTTCGAGCTGCAAGGTCTTCGAGAAGTTGAGGTCTGCTTTCGGGAGCGAGAAGCTTGAGGTTGTCGTACTGGACTGGAATCGTTTCGATACCACGGTTGGCGGTACGAATCTCGAGAAATGCGGTGATGCCTACGATCGCGGTGTTCACGAAAATAAGCTCGGCTACGCTGATCTTCTTGTTGCTCACCGCATTGAGAATCGCAATCCCAATGACGATAAACAAATAGGTCAGATCACGGATACGAATCGGTTCGGTGCGGTAGCGAAGAATTCCAAATACCGCGAACAGCCCGAGGGCAAAGCCAAGCTCGATGGGAACTTTGCGGAGCAACAGGCAAGTGCAGAAGGTAATGACATTGAACAAGTAGTACGTGAAAACGTACTCAGGGTTCTTGTGGCAGCGTTGATAAACGCCTCGAATGACGATGCTCGCAAAGAAGAAGTTGAGTGCAAAGCGGGCGACGAGCTTGCTGAAGTCGTCCCAATCGATCAAGAGGCTCGCACCGAGAAGCTCGCTCATCGTTGAAGCCTTTCGATGAGCTTGAGCATACGCGAGAGAGCACCAAACCGAATATCAGAGTGCGCCATCATCGTGCCGATGCAGTACTTGCTAATGGGAGCTCGCCGGATTCCAGCGCTCCGCAGCGTGAGCATCGCAGGTGTGCGAGAGCAATAGGGTTGCTGCTTGACCTCCACGATGGCGACCCCGGGCAGACAACGCTCCAACTTGCCGCTACGAAAGACAATGTCGAGGTCGATGGTGATCCGTTCCTTCACCTCGAAGCCGACGAGCGTGAGGCGCCGAAAGCCTATCCAAAGGCGAGGCGTCAACGCATCGGGAGGGAGGTCGCTGTTTGCGCCCACGAAGGTCCAGTCCTCCGCGGACATGGAGTTGTCGGCGTATGTCTTCTGCTTTCGATGCTTCAACGTGAGTGAACCGTTGGTCTTGGTCTTCACTTCCAGATAACTGAGCTCGCGATCTGGATAGTGGCGGATTCGAACCTTGTGCCGGGCACGGCGCTCTCGACGGTGGTCGTGGTAGCAGCGGAGGGACGAGGTATCGAAATACAGCGTTTCATACTCCGCGAAAGAAGCCTCACTAGCTTTCAAGACTCCGTAGTCCGGCTTTAGGGATCTTAGAAGCGCGGGGACTTGTTCCGGCCTGACGGCAAACTTCGTATCCGTGCGACGCAACAAACTGCATTCCTTCAACACTTCCGGCGCTACCGGAACGAAGCTGTGCAGCCGCTCCAGTCGCGCCGCTCGTCCGATCTCCACTAAGCTCATGTCTTCCCCCGTCCGCGCCAAGCGCAGGACGTCCCCTGAAAAAGGGTAGCAATTTTGTGGCTCCGACAGCAAAAAGCGCTTGGGGGCTTTCGCAGCTGGGCGAATGCAGATTCATGCAAATGGACGGACTGCAGCCTCGAGAGGACCGGTTTGGCAGTGTCTTCGCCGACTTGCTACTCAACCAAGGGGGATATGACGATTGGAAGGGCCATCGCGCTCGCGCACCTCGCCGCGTTGAGCGCCTGTAGTGACGGAGGAGGTAGTCCTCGCATGGGGTCCGACGACCCGTGTCCGACGACCCTGCAAGAAGTTGCGACGCAGGTCCTTCAGTCGAGTTGCATCGGAGGAGGCTGTCATAGCTCCGTTGACAGAGCGGGTGCGCTCGACCTCGAAGGTAATGCGCTCGAGCTGGAGCTCATCGGCCGAGAGGCTGCTCTTTGCAATGGCGAAACCCGAGTCATACCCGGTGACGGCGAAGGCTCGCTGCTCATTGCGAAGCTTCGAGGAACGGCCGACTGCGGCGCGAAGATGCCAATTGGCGGTGAGATTGCGACCGCAACGATCGACTGCATGGCCGCTTGGATCGATCAGCTCGAAATATCCAATGCTTGTGAGACCTGCGGTGGCACGGCTTGCATCGACCTTCAGACAAACGCTGACCACTGCGGTTCTTGTGAAACAGCATGCGGAGGCTCAGCCGCTTGTGTCGACGGGGGCTGTGCCTGTCCCAATGGTCTGGCGGTTTGCGATTCCGGATGTGCCGATCTCGACAGCGACCCTGCGAATTGTGGTGCTTGCGCCTCGGGATGCGGCGATTTGTTTTGCCTCGCAGGCGAGTGCTTGGCGGACTGCGGGGCGCTCACCGAGTGCACAGGCTCTTGCGTCGACTTGACGAGTGAGTCGAATCACTGTGGAGCCTGTGGACGAGCTTGCGGCCCGGGTTCTTCTTGCGTCGACGGACAATGCCAGTGCGGCGGCGCAACAGTGTCGTTCGCCACCGACGTTCAACCGATCTTCGATGCCAGCTGCGCTTCGATGGGGTGTCACGACGGAATCGGCGGGCCCGGCCGCCCGGGCGGGGGAGGGACGAGCCTCGACCTCACCTCTGGCAACTCGTACGAGAGTTTGTTGAGTACGACGACGACGTGTGGCCCCGCGGTGGCACCAAGGGATCCCGAGGGCAGCGTTCTCATCGGCAAGTTGACGGGCACCAATCTCTGCATGGGAAGCCAAATGCCGAAGGGAGACTCACCGCTCGCTGTTGAGCCTATCGACACAATCGCCGTGTGGATCTGCCAGGGCGCCACAAACAACTGAGCTCACGCCTTCTCAATCCGGGTCATCGCACGCGGAACACTCGCACAAACCCGCGGGGATGCTATTCCAACCCGCGTGACGGAATCCGTTTGGGAGTTTCCCCTCAGGCTGCCACGCAACGCCTTCTCCGCGCGGGAGGCTCCTCGAGCGGGCGACATCTGGCGCCTGTGCCAAGATACGGCGACCCTAGCGTCGATTCGCGCAGGGTGGCCGCCGGCGCGCTTTCGGGCCGAGGGGGTCTTTTTCATCGTGTACCGGATGGTGGTGGTTCACGCAGCCGAGATCCCCTACGGCGAGGTTCTCGATGCGACTACTTGGGTTTCCCGCCTTCGACGGCGGACGCTTTCCACGCGCGAAGTCCGACTGCGCGCCGCGGGAGAGCTCGTCGCCGCAGCCACCCAGGACTGGGTGCACGTCGACAGCCAGACCTTCAAGCCCAAACAAGGCAGCGCAGAAACCGCGGCCGCATTTCCGGCGATCGAGGTAGAGCCCTCCGTAAAGATGCCAGAGTTTGAGGAACACCCCGGCCGGCATGGCATGTTCCAGTTTCAAATGTGGCAGACCTGGGCGGACCCGCTCGCTCATGCCAACCACCCGGCCTACATCGATTGGTGTGATGAAGCGACAACTCGGCGCATGGTAGAGGCTGGCATCGAGCCGTCATTGCTGCGTCCCGTGGCGGAGCAGGTCACGTTTCGCGACTCGGTTTTGCCGGGTGAGCAAGTCACCGTGCACACGGAGCGCGCTGGCGTCCTCGGCCGAAACGCCGTTGTCTTGAAGCACCGTCTCGAGACAAACCGGGGTCCGGCTGCCGAAGCCACCAGCATTCGGAGCCTCGCCGCTGAGGCTGGGGAACTTTTGATCGCAGCCTGGGATTGACGATACGCGAGGGAGCTCTTAGGGAGGATTGACCGATGTGCACCATCATCGTGCGACACAAGATGGACGATTGGTGCTCGACCGTCATCGCTTCGAATCGGGACGAGTTCTACAGTCGTCATTCCTCGCCTCCGGTCGTGCTGTCGTCGAATCCGCTCATCGTCGGTGGGCGGGACGAGACGAAGGGGGGCACGTGGTTTGGCATGACGCGGGCGGGCCTCTACGTTGGCCTCACCAACCAGCGCACCTTCAGCTTTCCGGACGATTCGCTTCGCTCGCGTGGAGAGCTCGTACTCGAGGCCCTCAAGACTGGCTCCCACGACGGGGTGCGGAGCTATCTGCAACAACTCGATCCTCGCCTGTACAACGAATTCAACTTGATCTTCGGAGATGGCGACAGTGTCGCCGTCGCCTACGGCCGGCGGTCGTACGAGCGGATCGAGCTCGAGTCGCTGTCCCCGGGTGTGCACGTGCTCTGCAACGACCGCCTCGGGTCGGCCGAATTCCCAAAGGCCGATCGCACACACGCCCGCGTCCTCTCGCTCGCACCCCAATCTTGGCCAGCCCTCAAAGAGAGCTTGATCGCGATTTTGTCGGACACTTCGCTCCCCGACCCGTCCGAGGTTCTGCCGCTGCCTCCCAATCCGATTTTCGACCAGGAGCTCGCCCGCCGCCTGCAAGCGGTCTGCGTGAAAACCCCTCTTTACGGCACCGTTTCGTCGACGATCGCCGCGGTCAAACCCGGGGAAGTGGTGCAATATCAGTATGCGGCGGGTCCTCCCTGCGAGAGCCCCTTCGAAGACGTCCTTCATCTCATGCAGTGATAGCCATGCCGCAGGCCGTCTAGCGCAGGCTGTTGGCAAACGCGATGATCGCATCCGCGGCTGTGGCGAGGTTTTGCTCGTTCGTTCGGCCGCTCTTTTTGCGCGGCTTGAATGAGTGGTCGCCGTCTTTGATCCATACGACCTCGATCGATGGCGACAGCGCGTAAGAAGCGACTTCTTTGGGCGTTCCAAAGGGGTCCCGCGTTCCCTGCGCGATGAGGGCCGGGGTTCGTAGCGTCTCCAAATGCGCCGTTCGAAGGCGTTCGGGCTTCCCCGGAGGATGAAACGGATATCCGAGGCACACGAGCCCGGCGACGCCGGCATCATCTGCAATCATGGAAGCGATGCGCCCTCCCATGGACTTTCCCCCGATGATCGTACGTCTGGGGTCTCCGACCTGCGCGAGCACTTCTTGGTAGCGTTCGATGAGCTCGGGAGCACGATCGGGTCCTCGCCGTCTTCCATCTTGGCGCCGCTTGGACATGTACTCGAACTCGAAACGCACGACGGAGATCCCGGCTTCGGCAACCGCCTCGGCGATCGCGTTCATGAAGGGCGTATCCATCGGAGCGCCCGCACCGTGCGCCAGCACGAGGAAGAGCCGAGACTCTTTGGGTCCGTTTCTCAGAAGGTCTTGCACTTTTTTCTGCGTCAGCGCCCGCGTAAGATCAGCACTGCCGTGTCCGCCTTCAAGTTCGGGTCGTCTGACTCCGCGATCCTGATCCCCTTGCTGTCGTCGTAATACCGCGCGTCTTCCACGGTCACATTCATCTTGTCGCAGAGGTCCAGCACGTCTTGAATCGAAGGGAAGCGTCGGTTGGGCGTGTCGTACCATTCGAAGGCGTAGGATCCTGGCGCTTTGGGAACGCGGCCCTCGCGCGCGAACATCGTTCGCAGTGTCTCGTACCCGAAGTTGGCGAAGCTCACGATGGCCCGCTTGCCCACTCGGAGGGAATCCGTGAGCAGTTGCTCGATGTTGGGTACGACTTGAAGCGTCGATGAGATGACGACGTAGTCGAACGTACTATCGTGGAATTGCGGCAAGCCTAGGTTGAGATCACAGTCGATAGCGTCGACACCGTGCTGCATCGTCGCGGCGATGAGCGGTGTGCTGACGTCGACTCCCACCAGTCGAGCTTCTCCACGCTCGCGCAGCCGGGCAAGGAGGTCGCCTTCGCCACAACCGAGGTCGAGGACCGAGCTCCCCGGGGGGATCAGCTCGATGATTCGGTCGTCACTCTTCCTGCGATCGGGTGTGCGCGGCCTCATGTCGCCGAGCTTGGCCCGGACCAACGGCCCGTAGGCCTCGATATCGTCCGGCAGAAGAAACCCGTCATGGCCGCCATCGGTTTGGATTTCGCAATACGAGACATCTTGGTCCAACGAGGTCATTGCGGCGACGAGGTTCCAGGACTGAGCCGGGGGAAACAACCAATCGCTCGAAAAGGAGATGACCAGCCAATCACATCGAGCCGATCGCAGGGCACGGACCCGCTCCTCGTGGGTGCCTCCGAGATCGAAGTGGTCCATCGCCAGGGTGATCGACACGTAGGAATTGGCATCGAAACGCCCGACGAACTGATCCCCCTGATAGGCTAGATACGACCCTACCGAGAATCGCTTTTCGAACTGGGTGGCGATGTCACGCGGCTCGTGCCGATTGACGTCGAACCGTTTGCTCATGGACTCGGATGAAAGGTACGTGATGTGCCCGAGCATGCGCGCGATCGCGAGCCCCATGTGAGGAAAGTCTCCTGTGTCGTAGTACTGCCCGTCATGAAACTTCGGGTCGGTCTGAATGGCGTTCCGTCCCACCACATCGAAGGCCAACGCCTGCGAGGTAAGTCGTGAAGACGAACCGAGAACCACACCGGTTTGAACCTGCTCGGGATACCGTGTCGCCCAACAAAGCGTTTGGTGCCCGCCGAGCGAGCCGCCCACGACTGCGCGCAGGCGACGGATCCCGAGCAGATCGACGAGACGTTTCTGTACGTCCACCATGTCTTCGACCGTGATCAGGGGGAAGTCCCGGCCGTACGGGGCTCCGGTGCTCGGGTCGATGGTGCTCGGCCCGGTCGTACCTCGGCACCCGCCGAGCAGGTTCGAGGAGATCACAAAGTAGCGATCGGTGTCGACGGGCCTGCCCGGCCCGACCAGCGTTTCCCACCATCCCGGATCGTCGTTTTCGTCGTGGCGCGAGACGTGCGAGTCGCCCGAGATCGCGTGGCAGATCAGGACGGCATTGCTGCGGTCCTGGTTGAGCGCGCCATAGGTCTCGTAGGCCACTTCGATGCTTGGGAGCGTCCCTCCTAGTCGAAGGCTCAGTGGAGTAGGGAACACCGCCGTTTGAACGTGTCGAAGCGGCTTAGCGGTTCGGACCGAATCCGTGCTTTGGAAATCATGGCTCATACCGCGCCCATGTGCGGTCTGGCTCAGCTCGTCGCAGCGGCAAGTGCCTGGTCGATGTCCGCGATGATGTCCGCGACATCTTCGATCCCGACCGATACCCGGACGTACTCGGGCACCACGCCCGTCGCCTGCTGATCCTCCGGCGTGAGCTGCTGGTGAGTCGTCGAAGCTGGATGGATCACGAGAGTTTTCGCGTCTCCGATGTTGGCCAGATGCGAGCAAAGCTTGCAGGCGTTGATGAATGTCTTGCCGGCTTCCATCCCGCCCTTGATGCCGAACCCTAGAATTGCGCCCTTGCCGTTGGGCAAATAGTGGTTTGCCGCCTCATGGTCGGGATGTGACGGAAGACCTGGATAGTTGACCCACTCGACCCCGTCATGGCCTTCGAGAAACCGTGCGACGGCTAGGGCATTCTCGCAGTGCCGCGGCATTCGCAGGTGCAGTGTCTCGAGCCCTTGAAGGAACAGAAACGCTGCGAACGGGCTCATGGCCGCGCCCGTGTCCCGCAACCAATGGGTCCGGACGTAGATCAGGTAGGAGACATTTCCCATCGGTTCGAGCGCATCGGCGAGCACCAAGCCGTGGTAGTTCGGCGACGGACCGCAAAGCTCGGGCCATTTTTCCCGCTGGTCGGTCCACTTGAAGTTGCCCGAATCGACGATCGCTCCGCCGACGTGTGCTCCGTGGCCGCCGATGAACTTCGTGGTCGAGTACACATTGATGTCGACGCCGTGTTCGAAGGTGCGCAGCAGGCACGGGGTGGTGACGGTGTTGTCGCACACCAGCGGAAGCGCCCCATACGGTGCACTGTGGGCAGCATCGGCGATCGCGCGGAAGTTTGGAACGTCGTTCTTTGGGTTGCCGATCGACTCCATGTATACGAGCCGGGTGTTCTCATCGACGAGATCGTGGATCTGCTCCGGATGCTTCGGGTCGAAGAACCGAACCTCGACACCCAGGTTCTTGAAGGTCTGCGTGAAGAGCGTCCAAGTACCACCGTAGAGGCTCGTCGCGGAGACTAGGTTTTGACCCGAATGACAGATGCTCAGAATGGCGGCATTGACGGCGGACTGCCCTGAAGCAAAGCATAGGCCCATCACACCCCCGTCCATTGCCGCAAGCCGCTTCTCGAGCACGTCGACCGTCGGGTTCATGATGCGAGAGTAGATGTTCCCGAACTCTGCTAGGCCGAAGAGCGCCGCGGCGTGGTCGGTATCGCGGAAGACATACGACGTCGTGGCATAGATCGGCACGGCCCGTGCGCCGGTGGCGGGGTCAGGCTCTTGGCCGGCATGAAGAGCCATCGTTCCGAGTCCCTGTTCTCCTGGAGCTGTCATGGTTACCTCACTGCGAAAGCGGCGGCGGGGGACCGCATGGGGGGCGGCGAGGATAGCGCAAGAAGCCGCGACAGCGCCAGTGGCTCCTAGGTGAGTAGGAGCAGGGTTAGGGCGATCATGGCAGGTAGGCCCTGCATGAACAGGATCGACATGTTTGCCGTGATCCCTCCATAGAGCCCCGCCAGGGACACGCAGGCGAGGAAGAACACTTGTAGCGTGAAAGCGGTGTCCGGGTTTGGAACGAGGAGGCTCAGCACGAGCCCAGCAGCGAGGAACCCGTTGTAGAGGCCTTGGTTGGCCGCGAGTGTTTTCGAAACCTCCGCGTCTTCTTTGGAGAGGCCGAATGTCTTTCGTCCGAGGGGCTTCGTCCAAAGGAACATTTCGAGAACCATCGCCCACACGTGGAAGATGATGACGAAGACGATCAGGACTGTGATGATTACCGTCACGCGGGGCGAGCCTATCAGGCCTACGAACTGCACGAAAGAGCCGAGCACCCGGGACGTGTCCGGGCCCAATCCGGCCGTTTCTCCGCGTATTGCTCTCGCTCTAGCTGTTCGTCGTAAGGGCGCCGCATGACTTCCAACAGCTCGTCGACCATCGTAGGATCGCCCGCCTCGGCCTTGTCGATCGCAAGCTGTGCGAGGTAGTTGCGGAGGACATATTTGGGATTGGCCCGAACCATCTTCGCCAGGCGTTCGGTTGCCGGGAGCTCATCGGTCAGCAGCCGCTCGGCATATGAACGAAGCCATCCCCCAATGCGCTTCGTGACCGCTTCGTCGAGCTGCTCCGGGTCGTAGTAGGCATCGAGGAGCGGTGCGATCCGTTGGTCGTCGGGTTGCGTCGCGACCGCTGCAGGCTCGATGTTCGCGAGTCGGCGGTAGAAGATCGTCATGTCGGTTTCGGCCGCCTGGAGCACGCCAAAGAGCTCAGCGATCAACGTGTCGTCCTCATCGTGGCGGAACGAACCGAGCCCAAGCTTGTTCGCCATCATTTCGCGATACGCCTTCTCGAAGGTCTCCGGGTAGGCTTTGAGCGCGTGCTCGATCGGCTCTGTTTCTCCGATGAGCGGATAGATCGCGTTCGCGAATCGAACGAGGTTCCACATGGCTATGTTCGGTTGGTGGCCGTAGCGGTAACGCCGACCCGAGGCGTCTGTCGTGTTGGGCGTCCAATCGGGATCGTAGTTGTCTAGCCATCCGTACGGGCCGTAGTCGATCGTGAGCCCCAAAATCGACATGTTGTCGGTATTCATGACTCCGTGGACGAACCCCACCCGCATCCAATGTGCGATCATTACCGCCGTCCGACGGGCGATTTCGGCCAACCATTGCAGATAGACGTCGGGGGAAGGGTTTCCGAGCTCGGCAAAGTGCACGTTGATCGCGTAGTCCGCGAGGGTCTTGAGGACGTCCAGCTCGTCGCGTGCAGCAAAGATCTCGAAATTTCCGAAACGGATGAAGGATGGGGAGACTCTACACACGATTGCACCCGGCTCGGGGCGAGCATTGCCGTCATAGAACATGTCGCGCACGACTTGCTCGCCGGTGGTGACGAGACTCAGCGCACGGGTCGTCGGCACGCCTAGGTGGTGCATGGCTTCGCTGCACAAAAACTCTCGAATCGACGAGCGCAAGACGGCGCGACCGTCGGCCGTTCGGGAGTAGGGGGTAGCGCCTGCGCCTTTGAGCTGAAGCTCCCAGCGCTCGCCGCGCCGGTTGACTACCTCTCCGAGTCCGATCGCGCGTCCGTCACCGAGTTGCCCGGCCCAGCTTCCGAACTGATGACCGCCGTAGCATGCCGCGTAGGCGTCCATCCCGGGCCAGGCCTTGTTGCCTGCGAGCACCTGCGCAAGCTCGTCCACCCCAACAGCGTGTACCTCGAGGTCGCACAGGTCGGCGACTTCCCTCGAGTACGCGATCAGTCGGGGTGCGCTGACAGGGGTTGGCGCCACGTGCGAGTAACAAGCGTTGTGGACTTGCCGGCGTCGGTTGGTCGCGTCGGGGTCAGCAGGCAATTCGCGGACGAAAGTATTGTCGAAGCTGAGCATGCGGCGATCCAAAGTATCTAAGGCGTCCCGCGAGAACGTCGAGGTGGCGCTTATCCCGTTGAACCGGGCTGCGGCGCGCCTCAGCTTCTTCGCGAAGAAACTGGCAGTTACGCTGGCGCTGGTTCTAACGCCAGGCGAAGACTGGCTGGTCGTATTGGGCTACTCGTGTCTCGCGCCCGTAGAGCGCTACCTCGCGCAGTTGGAAGAGGATCGCGGCGGTTGGGGCAAAGATGAAGTCTCCGAGCAAGGGAACGGAGATCACCGGCCGATCGCTCTCGGGAATGTCGAAAAGTCGGGGCACGCCAGGTAGGTCGAGGTCAGCCAGACGCACCCGATGGGCTTCGGCGACTTCGTCGGGGTTCGGCGACAACACCGCATCCGCGCCAGCCCAAACCACGACTGGGGTAATCAGAAAACCCGAGCGAGTCGGGTAGCCGTCGAGCAAGCCTAGGACTTGGTCGGGCGTGCATTGGAGCCCTACCTCCTCGCCGAGCTCGCGCAGCGCGGCGGTGGTGACGGTCTCGCCTTCGTCGAGACTTCCGCCCGGAAGTGCCCACTGTCCGCTGTGGTTACGTAGGCTGTCTGCACGCCGCGTGATCACGAAAGCCGCTTCGCCGGCCTGACCCGCGACGAGTGCCACGGCAACGGCGGCGTGCGTCAAGCACGGATCCCGGTTTGCGGCACGGGTATGCGCGGCCAGATTGCGAGCCATCTGGTTCCGCAGGGCGAGGTCGAGCGGCCGGATCGGCATTGGCGGAGCTTGGTGCAGCGTCATAGACAGCGCCAGTGCCACCCCGCAAAGCGACTTGGTCGCCACGGGGTTTGCTGACGAGTCGGTCGGGGCAAAGCCCCGTGGGCGACGCAAAGCGTCACCTTTACGGGGGGCAGGCTCCCTCGCTTTTCACCGAGACTCCCGCGGCGCTTGCGGAGCATGCGTTGGAATAGGTGTTTCCGTCGCACCCGCAAACCGGGTTGTAATCGGCCGTGCAAGCTTGAGGGCGGGCCTGGCACTTGCCCGGTTTGTTCGTCGTGCCGCAACGAGCTGAAGGTCGGTAGTTGCAGTAAAGGCCTGTCGAGCAGCGCGCGGTGTTGGCGGTGCCACATGCTGCGCCGATATCGCCGGTTGCGGCCTCCGCTGCGTCTTGACAGAGACCCCGATGTCGAATCGAGGCGCTGTGGGAGTGCGCCACACAGTCGTTGCTGTAGTTGCGACCGTCGCACCCGCATACGGGAGCCCACTCTTTCGTGCATTCGGTGGGTCGCTCTGCGCACTCACCGGGTGCTCCGACCTCGCCGCAATATTGAGCTTCGCTGTATCTGCAGAACGTCGACTCCGGACATTGGGCGACCGCGCCACCTTTACCGCAGGTGATTGGGCCGGCCGACGCGGCGTCCGGACATGTGCCAGTGGTTCGAGGTGACACCGCGTGCGAGTGCGCCACACAGATGTTCAAGTACGTGCGTCCGTCGCAACCACAAATCGGACTGTAGTCTCTAGTGCAGGTCGTAGGCATCGGGAAACACGCGCCCTTCGCGCCTGACTCCCCGCACGCCGCGCCTGGAGCGTAGTGACACACCGAACCTTCGTCGCATGTGTCCCCGGGAGCTCGGCTGCATTCTCCGCCGGGCTTGTCTGGATAGCGGGCAGGCTCACTATCCTTCTTACACGAAGCGACCAAACCCAAACCCAAGCACAAAACCAAGACCGACAAATTGCGCATATCGCCTAGGTATCGCCGAAGCCGGCTCGAGGCAAGCCCCTCAAGGCGCGGAGAGCAGCTCGGCGATCCGTGGAACCCAGTGGCCTGCGGTTCCTTCGAGGAAGGCGCCCTTACCGGTTTCCCCGACCAGCTCGCTGAACGGATTGGGCTCCGGATTGACGACCAGCATCGGCGTGCCCTGCGCCGCCGCAAGGTTTCCGATGTGCATGGGAAGCGAAGTGGCCCCGGTCGTTCCGACGACGATCACCAAAGACGCTCGTTCTGCCCCCTCCAGGGAGCTCTGAAACCGAAAGTTCTCTTCGTCGTAGCTTTCGTCGAACCAAAGGACATGGGGACGAGCCGGGCTATCACACGACGGGCACCGAAGCGCGTCACGCTCCGGCCCGGTGAGGGGTCGACCCCGTTCCCAGAATATGTCGATCGCGTCCGAAATAGGCACGGGTGCAGGAAGACATTCGCGTGCGCACCGCATGAAGTCGATGTTGCCGTGGATCTGGTAGGTGCGATCGAGGGTGTTCCCCGCTCGGAGGTGTAGCCCGTCGACGTTTTGGGTAACGAGCAGAAAGCGTTCGCCCGATCGTTCTTCCGCTGCTGCGAGCGCACGGTGCGCCGGGTTCGGTTCGGCGAGACGGCAGATCCCTCGTCGGTAGAGGTACCAGGCCCATACTTCGTCCGGCATCTGGCGAAACGCCGCATGCGTTGCCATTTCCTGTGGATGATAGTTCCGCGACCCGACTCGCCAGTAGCCTTCCTTGCCTCGAAACGTCGGAATGCCGCTCTCGGCTGAAATCCCCGCGCCAGTGAGCCAGAGGACGAGGCCGTCAACGCTGGCTAGGAGTTCGTCGAGCTCGGCCACGCCATGTTGCTAGCCCAGCGCTAGTGCCAGCGCCAGTACCAGGACAAAGCGGTCGGGCCGCTTTCTCGTCCGTAGACTGACACTGTCAACACGAAGACCGGCCCCCGAGGGAGCCGGCTTTTGTGCCCGTTCGTTGGCTACTGCTAGCTAGTTCCCAATGTGTCCGCTGACGCCAAGGATGACCGCGCCGTAGATCTTCTCGTTGGGCTGAAGAATTTCCTCGCCGTTCACCGATTCAGTCAGCGAGCTACGCGTGAAGTAGATGTCTTCGCCAGCGCCTTCGACTCGCCCCTCGAGGCTGAGCACAAGATACTCGACCGGCTTGTAGCGAATCGTGAGCGTGCCGGTCCAGAGGAACCCGAAGCTGCTGTCGAATAGGTCCGTGTCGTCTCCTGGGAAATCGCGGTAATTCCCGTTTCCGCTCAAGTGCTCGCCACGAACGCCGACCGACCACTCATCAGCGGCATCGAAGATCAACGCGATGCTATGACCATATTGGAAGATCATTTGATTGGTGGCGCCAGTAAAGGCGTTTACGCCGTTCCCGTCGATCTGGTAGTCCCCGTTGAAAAGTAGCGTGAACCAGTCGATGTTGACGCTCAGCACCAGGTCATAGAACGACTCCCAGTCCTTGTTCCCGTTATTTCCATTGGGGGCGTGGTTACCGCCGATGTAGAGTCCTATGTCGTCGCTGATTGCGAAGGCGAACTGCCAGCCCACCGCCGGAACCTGGTTGTCGTCGATCGGCGTTCCGCCCAAGACACCACCATTGGTGAGCATGAACGTGAAGCCCACCTTATCGGCGAGCTCAGCACCCATTCGAATGCCCAAATGGTTGAACGGCTGCCGCAGGAAGTAGAGAGCGCCACGTGTGTAGTTCGCATTCTCCCACTCATCTGCGACCTCGGCGCCGAAGATGGTGTCGAAGAAACCGAAGTCGATCGACAACTTCTCGATTGGGAAGTAGCTCACATAGCCTTGCTTCACCGGGACGAGCCGAGTCAGCAGTGGCGCCGCAGTACCCCAACGGAGGTCGACTGTCACACCCCACTTGTCGTCCGTGTAGCTCGCCATGCCGCCGACGAAGTTGACGCCAAAGCCCATGTAGTTGGTATAGGGATACGCTGAACGCTCGGCCGGGTTTGGATCCAAGTCGTTGTAAGGCCCCGATACCCGGTACCCGTTGAAGTTGTAGAAGGCACTCGCCATGACCTGCCAGGCGAGGCCGTCGAGGAAGGGATTGGACTCGTCGCCTGCTTCGCCAGCGTACTCCGCCTCCATGTCGTCAGCGGCCACTTTGGGCGGTGCGACATCGTCTATCGCCGGCTTTGTCGGTTCGGGGACCTTCTCGACCTCGACCTCCTCGGCCACCACGTCGTCTTGCGCCAGGGCCATCGCGGGCCATGCCAAACTGCACGCCACCACGACGGAAACAAACTTACTCATCACTACCTCCACTCCAGCGTGTTCCCACGCACCAAACCTTGTTAAACGACTCTCTCCACTGTCCACGTCGATAAAGAGGGTAGAGAAGGGGGGTGGAACAGCCCCGAGAGCCGTTCCACCCCTCTCCTCGAACTAGTTAGCGGTTCTCGGCGGGGACCATGACGCCCGCGGCCTCTCGCGCCGATGCGCCCATGGGGATGTCCGCATGCACACCCGCCAGCTCTTCGTTGTAGGCTTCGACGCCACATTCGGCGATGTCGAGACCCTCGAGCTCGTGCGCCTCGGAGACGCGAACGCCGCCGGGGACGAGGAACTTGAGCATGAGCCAAACCAAGCCTCCGATGAGGAACGCAAATCCGACGCCTGCGAGGGCGCCGTAGGTCTGGATCCACAGTTGCGAGGCGCCGCCGCCCACGAAAAGGCCGACCGGCTCGGCGAGCTCTGCTGCGTTTCCATAGCCGAAGAGCCCGACGGCGATCGTGCCGAAAATCCCGCAGATGCCGTGCACCGTGATCGCACCGACCGGATCGTCAATTCTGAGCTTGTCGAGCAGCAGCACGCCCTCGACGCAAAGGACCCCCGCGAGGAGGCCGACGACGATCGCCCAGCCTCCGGGAATGTTGTAGCAACCCGCGGTGATGCCCACGAGGCCGGCAAGGGCGCCATTCAGGGCCATCGATAGATCGAGAAGGCCGCTACGCATCCGGATCCACGCGAGCGCTCCGAGGAATCCAGCCGAAGCCGCGATGTTGGTGACCAAAACGATACGGCCGACCTCGGCGTCGATCGCGAGCTCCGAGCCGCCGTTGAACCCAAACCAGCCGAGCCAGAGGATCAGCACGCCAAGTGCGGCAAGCGGGAAATTGTGCGCGGGCATCGGGCGGGACGTGCCGTCCTTGAGGTATCGACCGAGGCGCGGTCCAATGATGAGGGCACCCGCAAGAGCCATACCGCCGCCCACTCCGTGGACGACCGTGCTGCCGGCGAAGTCCATGAAGCCGGCTTCAGACAACCAGCCGCCGCCCCAGACCCAGTGGCCGACGACCGGGTAGATCATCATTGTTGCGATTGCCGTAAAGATGAAAAATGTCAGGAGTCGCGCGCGTTCGGCGATCGCACCGGAGACGATCGTGCAGGCGGTTGCCGCGAAGACCAGCTGGAAGAAGAGGAACACGTACGGCGGGAGATCCGAGTCCGCGCCGCCGTTGTTCGGGAAGAAGCTCGCGAGCCCCATGAAGGCATTGCCTTCCCCAAACATCACCCCGTACCCCACGAGGAAGAATATGATTGACGAAACAGCAACGACGCCGAAGTTCTTCATCAGCACCATAACTGCATTTTTCCTGCGGCAGAATCCGCTCTCGACGAGTGCGAAGCCGGCGTGCATGAAGAAAACGAGTGCGGCACTGACGAGGACCCACAGGGCGTTCGCGTACATGGTCAGCTCTTCTGCGGACGCCGTCAGTTTTGCAAGTTGGTCTTCCATGATCTCTCACCTCTTGGTCATGTCCGCGGAGCACCCACGGCAGCGGTACGGGGGGATCTATGGCTGGCCTTGATTTCCACTTTGTTTCGTCGAGACATCGGTTTGGGAAAAACCGCGAGTGCAAGTGAGCAGTTGCGCTGTATTCGGGTGGGACCCATGTTCGTCAGGTGGGTGATTTCCCGCATTTGGCCTACGGAACACCTCGAAAGCTGCCCAAGCCAGAGAGTCTTCCAGGGCGTGTGGTCGTGCTGGATGTCGCCTTTGCCGCGAACGCAGGCGGGGCCAGCTACGAGAAGACCACCCTTCCGTTCATCGAGGGGCTGGGGTCTCGGCTCGCCATGTGGGTCGACCATCACGATCACGAGCGACACGCAGACTACGCCGACGACCCACGATTCGTGCTGCGAACCAAAGCCCAACACGGCGCCTGTCCCGAAATGGTCACGCCCGAGCGCGTTGAGGCCGCCGGACACATCGATACGATCTGCTGTCATCTCGACTTCGACGGACTGTGCTCGGCGGCGAAATGGATCCGCGGCGGGATCGAGCCCTACGAAGGTGCGGACGACGATGCCCGCGCGATCGACACGCGACTCGGCCAGCCGAGTGAGAGAGCTCGCGTGCTGGATCGCGCGCTCCGAGCGCGGCCGCGGGACGAAGCTCTTCGAGGGTTGATGGTTCGCTACCTCGCGCAGGGCGCCGATGACGCCTCGATGTATCGCGAGTTCCAGGCGGCCGCCGGCGGGCTCGAGGCCATGGAACGCGAGGCGAAACGGCTTTCCGCGAGGTACTTCATTCGCGGCGGGCTCGCGATCTGCGATGCAACCCGTCGTGACGGCCCCTACGACAAGACGGCTTTGCTATTGATCGGCCAAGAGCTGGCCCCGATCTCTCTCGTGCACGATGAAACCACCGTCACGGTGGCCGCAAGGTTCGACAGTGGCATCGACTTGGTGGGCGCGCTCGGTCTCGGCGGCGGCATGCCGACTCGCGTGAGTGTCGCGGCTAAGCGTCTCGATGAGGTCATCGAGATCCTGGGCGAGTTCCCCAAAAACGGGTGAACAGAGAGCCGAAGAGCTTCGCGTGGAGCTCGAAGGCGGTGTTGGCTACACTAGAGGCAGTGGCGCTGACACTCTCGTACATCGAAGGACTGCCCAAAACGGATCTCCACGTCCACTTGGATGGGTCGCTGCGCCTTTCGACCATGCTCGAGCTTGCCGATGAACAAGGTGTCGAGCTCCCGGCCGATACCCCTGAGGACTTGGCCAAAGCCCTGCATTGTGGCGAAAACGCCGGGTCGCTGGTCGAGTACCTCAAGGCATTCGACACCACATTGAAGGTTCTACAAGACGCGGATGCGTTGTACCGGGTGGCTTACGAGCTGTCCGAGGACGCCGCTGCCGAAAATGTCCGTTATATGGAGGTGCGGTACTCGCCGATGCTTCATACCCGCGGCGGTCTCCGGCTCACGACGGTGGTGGAAGCGGTGCTCGCTGGTCTTTGGGACGCACAAAAAGATCATGGTGTCATAGCCAACGTCATCCTCTGTGGCATTCGCAACATCTCGCCGGAGTCTTCGTTCGAGATGGCGCAGCTCGCCGTGGCGTACAAGAATCGAGGCGTCGTTGCGTTCGATCTGGCTGGGGCCGAGTATGACAACCCCGCTAAGCACCACCTTCGAGCGTTCAAGCTGGTGAGAGACAACAACATCGCCGTCACCATTCATGCGGGTGAAGCCTATGGGCCCGCGTCGATTCACCAGGCGATCCACGTTTGCGGCGCGCATCGCATCGGTCACGGTTGTCGTCTCCGAGAAGACGGGGATTTGCTCCACTACGTCAACGACCACCGAATCGCGCTCGAATGCTGCCCGTCGTCCAACGTGCAGACGGGTGCCGTCAAGGACCTGCGGACTCACCCGCTCAAGCTTTATCACGACCTCGGGTTACGTGTGACGATCAACACCGACAACCGACTTATCACCCACACGACCGTGTCTCGCGAGCTTTGGCTTTGCCACGCGAGGATGGGAGTCGATCAGGACGACATCCATCGGATGATCATCAACGGCTTCAAAGCCGCGTTCCTGCCGTTTCACCAGAAGCAGACGATGGTTCGGGCGGTTTCTCAGGAGCTGTCCAACGCAGCACGGGCTTTCGAGCGGCGCGAGTCTCGTCGAGACGACGCAAGCGTGTGATTTGCGGCGCCGTCTTGACCCGATCGGGCTCGCTCGACGCCTCGTCACTGATCGACTGCATGACTTCGACGAACTCGTCGAGTGTTTGGATGCTCTCGGTTTCGGTGGGTTCGATCAGCATGGCGCCCTTGATAACCAGCGGGAAGTAGACCGTCGGGGGATGAAAACCATAGTCCATCAGCCGTTTCGCGACGTCCATGGTGGTGACTCCGGTCTGTTTCAGGTGCCGGTCGCTGATCACCACCTCGTGCATGCATGCCGTCTCGTACGGGACGTGCCAGATCTCGCCGAGGCGCACCCGTAGGTAATTGGCGTTCAAGACGGCGAGCTCGCTAACACGCCGCAAACCTTCCGCGCCCATCTCGCGAAGGTAGGCATAGGCGCGCACCATCATGCCGAAGTTACCCTGGAACGAACGGAGCCTCCCGATTGAAGCCGGGCGACTGCCGTGATCGAGAACGAAGCGTCCGTCACGTCGTTCGACGACCGGAATCGGCGCATACGGATCGAGAAGGGCTTTGTAGCCGACGGGACCGCAGCCTGGACCGCCGCCACCATGCGGTGTCGTGAACGTCTTGTGGAGGTTGAACTGCATCACGTCGATACCGAGATCGCCCGGTCGAGCTTTACCCATCATTGCGTTCAAATTCGCTCCATCCCCGTAGACCAACCCACCCTTGGCGTGGATCAGCTCTGCGATCGCCTGCATGTGCGTTTCGAAGAGCCCAACGGTATTGGGGTTGGTCACCATGACAGCCGCCACGTCGTCGTCGACGAAGGGCGCCAAGGCCTCAGGGCTGACGATCCCGTCTTCGCCAACGGGGAAGGGGACCGCCCGGAGGCCGTTGAGCGCGCACGATGCGGGGTTCGTTCCGTGGGCTGTATCCGGGACCAACACCTTCTTCGGATCCCGACCCTGACTGCGGTGGTGGGCGCGGATCATCATCAAGCCAGTGAGCTCGCCTTGTGCGCCCGCTGCGGGATGAAGCGAGACGCGATCCATGCCACACACTTCGGCAAGCCCCTGCTCGAGGCGCCACATCAACTCGAGCGCACCCTGCACGAGGTCGTCGGTCATATACGGATGAAGATCCGCAAACCCGGGCAAACGCGCCGCCCATTCGTTCACCTTGGGGTTGTACTTCATCGTGCAAGAGCCGAGCGGGTACATCCCCGTGTCGATGGCAAAGTTCTGCTGACTGAGCCGCACGTAGTGGCGCACGGCTTCGGGCTCCGAAACCTCGGGCAACATCGGCGGACTCTTTCTTGCCATCGAGCCGAATGCGGTTTTCGGGTCGACGCGTGGCAGGTCCTCCGTTTTGAGCGACGCGGCGGTGCGACCTGGCGAGCCCTGCTCGAAGATCAACGGCGACTGAAACGATAGACCTGAGGTAGCCGAACGAGGCATGACGCGCTTGCATGGGAAGCTAGTGGATTCGTGACCGCTCGCAAGCGATCATTCCGAGATCTGCAAGGCCTTGCTCAGCACGTCGATGGCATCGGGGTCCGTTTCTAGGCCGTTGAGATAAGGTAACTCGCTGCAAGGAGCCTCGACATGACCGCGCACGCGCCTGATCGCGCGGTCTTGAACTGTCTCGCGCAGGACCCGCCGTTTCCCTGCGACCGCGAGCCCGCGGATATCGGCGTTCTCGGGGAGCTCGGCGGGTAGGCTTTCGATCACGGAACGCTCTTTTTCGGCGAAGAGCACACTTAGGACGCGGTTGATAACGAGTTGGAGGACGGAAATTTTCAATTCCTCCGTGAGCGCTTGCGTGAGGTCGAGCGTCTCGCTGACGGGCATGTACTCGGGGAGCGTGACGACAACCGCCCCGGCCTGCGTGGGATCTCGAAACAGCTCCACGGCGCGGGCAGCATCGCGCCGCAGGATGCCCGGAGGCGCGACGCTCTTGATCACGAACGGGACCCGAAGCATGTCGAGCGCGTGACCGGTTGCTGGGGCGTCTAGGATCACGAGGTCGTAGTCGGGCTCTCCTCGAGGCGGTGAAGCGTGATAGAAAGCCTTGCCGAGCATCGACCAGGCCTCGAGCCCGGGTGTTCCCTTGAGAAAAGCTCGGACCAGGCGACTACCGAACACCGCGTTGTAGACCGCGCGCACCTTGAGGATCATCAAACCGTATTCCTCTAGCGCGGCGTCCGGAGTCATGTTCACGGCGTCCAAGTTCTCACGAAGGCGGACGATCCTCGAGCCGATCGGATCGGTGCCCAGGAGCTGGCTGACGCGCTCTTTGCAGTTGACCATCGCGAGAAGGACCTTTTTGTCGCGGCGACTTGCCTCGAGTGCAAGCGCAGTTGCGACAGTGGTCTTGCCGACGCCGCCCTTACCGACCACGAACAGGAAGCGTCGGTCGAGAAGATCCATCAGCGCCGTCTTTAGCGGCGCGCTGGAATCGCGGCAAACGGACGCCGTTGTTGCTGTAATTTCGGCCCGCTCGGAGGCTGACGAGCGTGCTGTCGCATGCTAGCGTCCGAGACGCGCATGGGCATGAAGGGTGTACGACAGTCGGGCAGGTCCACGCTTTGGGGGCTGATAATGCTCAGCACGCTCGTGCTGTTTGGCGCCACTCTCTATACGGTCTTCGTCGTGGCGCCCGTCGAGATGCAGATGGGCATCGTGCAGAAGATCTTCTACTTCCACGTGCCAAGCGCCTATGCGATGTACATCGGATTTGGCGTCTCTGCCCTCGGAAGCATGGTCTACCTGATCAAGCGAGACCCCAAATGGGATGCGCTCGGCGTCGCTGGTGCCGAAGTGGGTACGTTGTTCTGTCTGATCGTTTTGCTCACCGGCCCGCTCTGGGCACGCAAGGCCTGGGGTGTCTGGTGGACATGGGACCCCCGGCTCACGACGACACTGCTCGCGGGCATGATTTTCGCCGCTTATCTCGCCCTTCGCTCGATGGGAAACGCCGGCGAAGTGGAGAAACGATTCGCCGCAGGGTTGGCGATCTTTGGTTTGGTGGACCTCCCGCTGATCCACTACAGCGTGCAACGTTGGAGAGGGGTGCACCCAACGGTCATCACCGGTAAGGGTGGTGGCCTAGAGTCTGAAATGTATTGGGCGCTCGGGCTGAGCTTCCTTGCATTCACCGGGTTGGCGATCCTCCTGATTTGGGCCCGCGCCGAGGTCGAAAGACAGCGGGACGAAACCGCGCGTTTGCGCGTTGAGTTGATGCACAGATGAAGGGAACGACATGCGAGCTCTGACCGTCGCGTTCGTGTTGGTTACTACGATGCTCATGGCACCGAGCGTGCTCGCCCAGGATGAAGCGACCGCGCGGGATTCCACGAGCGAGCGAGTCGCCGACGATCCAGCTGACGAACGCGCCGCGCAGTTCGTGGGGGTGCGCGGTCCGGACGCCGAGCAAGTTCCGGGCGGAACGTTGCTGCTGGCCGCGTATGCAGTCGTGTGGGTGCTCCTTTTCGTCTTTCTCCTCCGAATGCGAGGGCTTCAAAGACAGACGGCGGATGAGCTCCAGAGGCTGAGTGCAGAAATCAGGGCGTCCGGTGGCCGGTAATGCCTTCGATCGCACACCTCATCTACATCCCGGGCATCTTGTTGGTCGGCTTCGCGTTCGGTTTTCGAATGGGAGCACGGGCGGTGCGCGCCGAGCTAGAGCGCCGAGAACAAGAGCGGCGACGCTAGCTGCGGCGCTGGTCTTCTTAGCGGGCGCGGGCGTCAGCGCCGAGCCGGATCCATTGCCCGCGTTCGTCGGGACAACCGACTCTCAAGATGCGCTCTTGCAAACCCTAGCCGACTCGCAATCGCGTCAGTTCAAGCCGGTGGGACGCACTTCCGTGCTCTTTCGAATGCGAACGGAATCTGGCGTCACCGCCGGATACAAAGTCAAGAGCCTCGATCTCGAATATGGCTACCAATCGGAGATCGCCGCCTATCGCCTGAGCCGATTGCTCCTTTTGGACAACGTCCCGCCTACGATCTTTCGGCGGGCAACACGCAAAGAGATCAAGGCCCGCTTCCACAAAGAAAAGCTCGCCCGTTGGAGCTCGGTGCAGAGTTCGACCTCGTGGGAAGATGATGGAACCGTGGTTGGTGCTGCTTCTTACTGGATCAAGGGCGCGCGAAGGGGCTTGGAAGACCAGAAGGGCAGGTGGCAGGCCTGGCTTCGCATCGAGGGCACGGTACCGCCCGGGAAGATGAAGCTCGCACAGGACTTGTCCACCATGACACTGTTCGATTTTCTCATCGGCAACTGGGACCGGTACAGTGGGGGTAACCTCTTGACGAACCGGCAGCGGACTCGCGCTTTGTTGATGGACCACGACCACGCTTTCTCGGGCATGAATGAAGCGCTCTACGACAGGCTCCTCGGGGATCTCACACAGACCGAGCGCTTCTCACGAGGAGTGGTCGACCAGCTCGTCGCCCTCGACCGAAACGCCATCCGGCAGGAGCTCGCGCAAGACCCAAGTCACAGTTCCGAGCCACTCTTGACGGAGTCACAAATCACCGCGCTTTTGGAACGCCGCGCCACGATTCTCTCGTACATCGCCGCATTGGTCGAAGAGCATGGCGAAGACGAGGTGCTCTTCTTCCCATGAGTTGGTCACCGTGGTAGGGATCTAGCGTGGCGAAGCCCGATGTGATCAATGCGGACGAAATGGGGCATGCGCTCGGTCTCCTCGTGCATGACTTCCGCAATCCTGCTGCGACGATCAGTGCCAATGTCGACTTCCTCCAGGAAGTAGGTCTGTCGGACACCGACTCGGTCGAGGCTCTTCAGGACGTGAAGCTGGCCGTTGGGGAGTTACGTCGAGGACTCGATCTTCTCGCTTGGATCAGCCGCTGGTTCTCGGGACAAATTCCGCTCGAAGCCGCGAACGGTGATGTCGGTGTTTTCATTCGGCGACTGGAGCGCGAGGAAACACCGGCCCCCGTCACGGTCGAAATCGACGACAGCGGCCAGCTATACGCACAAGGGGCCCAAATCTCGGTTGAGGTCGTCGACTTGTTGCTCCACAACACGCGCGCGAACGCACCGAACACCACCGCGACGGTTCGCGTCTACGAAGATAAGCATAGAGTCGTCATCGAGGTGCAGGACTCCGGCGAAGCCATCGCCCCGGAACTTCGTGCCAAAGCCTTTACGCTAGAAGGGCAGAAGGATCTCAAGGGGCGGCTCGATGGACGATACGGTCGTTTCGTCGGCTTGTTCGCCGCTGCGGTCGTTCTCGACGGCGTTGGCGGCTCGATCGAGGCAGACGGCGAGAAGGGTGCCGCGGTCTTCAGGATTCGGCTTCGTCAGGCTCGCCCGACGCGCCCGCCTTCGATTTGAGGGGCCCTCGAAGCTCTTCGAGGCGCTGCCTAATGCGCGCTTCGAGACCAGCATCGTGCGGGCGATAGTAACGACGCCCGACGAGTCGGTCGGGCAAATAAGTTTCGCCTGGGCTGTGACCGCCTTCGTCGTGAGGGTAGCGGTAGCCCTCACCATATCCCCACGACTCCATCGCCTTGGTGGGGGCGTTCCGGAGCTTGAGCGGCACGGGCAGGGCGCCGAGCTCACGCACATCGACTTGGGCCGCCTTCCACGCCTGGTAAGAGGCGTTGCTCTTGGGCGCGCTAGAGAGATAGGTGCAGCATTGCGCCATCGCAAAGATCCCCTCGGGCGTTCCAAGTCTCCGAAACGCAGCGTCTGCGCTAACGGCGATCTCAAGCGCCCGCGGGTCTGCATTGCCGATGTCTTCACTCGCGAAGATCAGCATTCGCCGCAAGACGAACTGTGGGTCTTCACCAGCTTCCAGCATCCGCATCATCCAATAAATCGCCGCGTCCGGATCGCTCCCGCGCATCGATTTGATGAACGCGCTGATCACGTTGTAGTGCTCTTCGCCGGACTTGTCGTAGAGGAGGGTTTGTGTCGCTAGCGCTTCTTGGACCATGGGTACCGTGACCCGCTCGACCCCCGCAGACTGCGCATAGTCACTCGCGAGCTCCAGGGCTGACAGGGCGCGTCGCGCGTCTCCGCGGGCGTTTTCCGCGATCGCCGCGATCGCATCGTCGTCGACTTGGTGGGGCACGTGCCCGACTCCGTGCTCGTCATCTTGCAGCGCGCGCTCCACCAGGGTTTGCAAGTGAACGGCTTCGAGCGGCTTCAGATCGAACACGCGCGTGCGCGATAAGAGAGCGGAGTTGACTGCGAAGGAAGGATTTTCGGTGGTCGCCCCGATGAGCGTCACGGTGCCGTTCTCCACGTGGGGCAGGAGGGCGTCCTGCTGCGCTTTGTTGAATCGGTGGATCTCGTCGATGAAGAGGATCGTCTTCTTCGCGTAGTAGTTCTTCTGCTCCTTCGCCGCTGCGATGATCTTCCGAAGCTCGGGCACCCCGCCTAGGACCGCGCTAAAGGGGACGAAGATCGAATTCGTTTCGTTTGCGATCACGTGCGCGAGGGACGTCTTACCGGTGCCGGGCGGCCCCCAGAGGATCATCGAGGGAATGCGGTCGGACCGAATCGCGCGAGCCAGGATGTGCCCATCTCCGAGCAAATGTCTTTGACCCACGACGTCTTCCAGCCGCTTGGGACGCATTCGGTCTGCGAGGGGCGAGCTCGACTCCGCCTGGCGCTCAAAAAGGTCCACGCGAGTACTTATAGCTCACCGGAGGATTCGAAGTCTCTTGGGCCCTTCACCTTCGGGTGCGGCTTCGCCACCGCCACGTTCGAAGTGCTCACGGGCCACGCGCTCCGCCAGGGCGTCCGCGATGCTCGCAAACGCCTGGGCTGATGAAGAGGAGGGTGCCGCCTGGACGACCGGAGTTCCTCGGTCTCCCCATTCACGCACTTCAGGGTCGAGCGGCACCTGCCCGAACAACGGCGCCTCGGCAAACTCCGCGATCCGTTGACCGCCACCGCGTCCAAACAGCTCATGGGTCACGCCGGCGCTATCGACGAAGTAGCTCATGTTCTCGACGACACCCAAGATGGGGACATTGAGCTTCTGACACATCGATACCGACTTGTAGACGTCCTGGATCGCGACCCCTTGAGGGGTCGTGACGATGATCGCGCCCGTGATGCGCAAGCGTTGCGCCAGAGTCAGCGCGACGTCTCCTGTCCCGGGCGGCAGGTCGAGGAGCAGGTAGTCTAGCCCGCCCCAATCGACGTCGTTTACGAACTGTTGGAGCGCGCCATGGAGCATCGGGCCACGCCAGACGACTGCCTGTTTGGGGTCCTCGAGCAGAAACCCGATGCTCATCAGCTTGATGCCGAACCGCTGGAGCGGTTGGATTCGCTTGCCGTCCTTCGATGTGGGGTGCCCTTCGATGCCAAGCATCGTCGGGATTGAGGGCCCATAGATATCCGCATCGAGCAGCCCGACCCTCGAGCCCAACCGCCGCAAGGAGAGGGCTAGGTTGGTGGCCACGGTGCTCTTGCCGACGCCACCCTTACCGCTCATCACCAGTATGACGTTGCGAACGTCGGGGATGGGGTCCGTGCTGGTCGTCTCGCGCGTCGGCACGTCGACAGTAAGCTCCAATTCGATGAATCCAACCTCGAGTGGCTCGAGTGCTTCATCCACTCGCTTCCGAATCGTGTTTCGAACTTCTTCGGCTGGAGAGCTCACCTTGATATTCACCCACACACGGCCATCTTCGACCCGAACATCAAGGAGCGTTCCCAGCTCGCCTAGGGGCCTTCGAAAGATTGGATCTTCGACTTGGTGAAGAGCGTTGGTGACTGCCTCAAGGGTGGGCGACCCCATGAAAACCTCCGAGTCCTGGAAACCAAAATCTACTAGGGCGGCGGTTTCGCCCCGTCAAGGTGGACAAACTTCGGGTAGCCCGACATGGCCGGTTATCCTGCCGGGGTGTCGATTTGGGAGAAGCGGTGGGCCATTCCACTAACGATATTTGCTGCGTTTGCGGCTTTCTATTGTCTCACCTCTGGCGAGCGCCTGTTTTCGCCGTCCCCCAACAACCATTACGTGCATCTCGCGCAAGCGTGGCTCGACGGGCGTCTGGATCTCGGGGGGAGCCCTCCGGGGGCGAACGATTGGGCCTGCTTCGACCGCGATGAGCGGGCTGCATGCCCCCCAGGTAGCTTTTCGGTCACCGGCGATGATGCTGCGCGCTACCGCTGGTACGTCTCGTTTCCACCGCTGCCCGCGCTCCTCTTGTCGCCGCTCGTCGCGATCTTCGGGCTTGCCACTTGGGACCGCTTGTTCTGGGCGCTGTTCGCTGGCCTTACCCCCGCGTTCATGTTTTTGGTGCTGCGCTTGGTTCGCGAGTCCGGCCGGAGCGGGCGCACCGTGCGCGATGATCTGCTAGTCACGGCTTTGTTCGCGGTTGGGTCCGTGTACTTTTTCGTGGCCGTTCAAGGAAGCGTCTGGTTTGCCGCGCACCTCGTGGCAACCGCGGCGACCTGTCTCTATCTCCTGTTTTCGTTCGACGCGCGTCGGCCGGCGTCGGCCGGTCTGATGTTGGGTCTGGCGTTTCTCAGCCGACCAGCAACCCTCCTCCTCGCGCCATTCTTCGTGCTCGAGGCAATTCGCGCTTCCGGGCGCCCGGGCGCAGAATCCTCCAGGCTTCCGAGGTCGCTCGGGCGGTTCGCGCTTCCGGCCGTGGTGTTGGTCCTCCTAGCGATGTGGCACAATTTCGCGCGGTTCTACGACCCATTCGAATTCGGCCATCGCTTCCTGCAGATTCGTTGGCGGCCGCGAATTGAAACGTGGGGCCTGTTCGATCTTCACTACCTCGAGCGCAACCTGACCGTCTTCCTCGCGTCGTTGCCGTGGCTCTACACATCGAGCCCTTTCGTTCGAATCAGCAGGCACGGCCTCGCCTTGTGGTTCACTTCGCCGAACCTGTTGTGGAGCTTCTGGCCCAAGCGCTTCGACCGGACGATCGCCGCTCTCTGGGCAGCCGTGATCCCGACAGCCATCTGCACGTTGCTCTACCAGAACACAGGCTGGGTTCAATTCGGCTATAGGTTCTCCCTCGACTATCTGCCTCTGGTGTTCGTGCTCATCGCGCTCGGTAAGCGCCGCTTTGGCGTCGCTTTCGTGGCGTGCGCCGTGTTTTCGGTCGTCGTCAACACGTTCGGCGCCGTGACCTTTGATCGCCATCCGCAGTTCTACGATACCGATCCCTCTCAGCAGGTCATCTTCAAACCGGACTAACCCGCGGCGTCTCTTCGGCGTCGTCGATGAGCTCACGCGCGAGCGCGCTGGCGGGGCCATTTGGGTGGAGCGCGCGTTCAAGGCCTGCGCGGCCAGCAGCTCGATGGAGGGTCTTCAGCTCCTCCAGCGCGGCACCCCGTTGATTCTGACCTGCCAGAATGTGTGCCCTGACGAGTCGATGAGACGCTTCAAGCGACGGGTTGTCCGAGGTGTCCTGCCCTCGGAGCTTGGCCCGGGCCGCTTCGGGCTGTCCCCGCACGGCGAGCAGGAGTGCCTCCATGGCGACCAACCAGACTTCGATCGACGGCTCCGCCGGTCTCGGAATGCGTTCGATCGCGTTTTCCGCCGCGCCGAGCTCGTCAAACTGTAGCTGACACGTAGCAAGCGCTTGGTTTCGGAGAACGGATTGGGAGGGCGTCAGGCTTTGCTCGTCGATGCTTGAAAGTCCTGCCCGCGCCTCCTCCCAAAGCGACGCTTGGGTCAATGGGCCCGTAGCCATGAGCACGAGAGCGATGTGCCGATCGGCATCGCTCTTTTTCACGCGATCCAGCAGTCGTCCTAGGGCTCGGAGCGCCGTGGCCTGTGCGTCTTCTTCGGCGAGTCGCTGGCACAAGACGGACAAGCCACGCACGTGTCGCATTCGGCGAGCCGAGCTCAACAACAGCACAAAGCCGCCCACCGCTCCAAAGCCCCCCGCCATCGTGTCGATCTGATCCGGTGTGAGCGTCGTTGCCCGAAGAAGAAAACCCACCATCACGCCGATGAGCAGAACCGTCAATGCGGACCCCGTGAACGACACCAGGACGGTGCTGATCGACAACAGACCGAAGGGCACTCCCCAGACGAGCGCCCGCGCCATTGGCGCCAACAATCCCACCACAAGCGCTGCGATCAAGGTCGTGGTCATCGTCAGGGCGAGGTCTCGGAGCGATAGGCATAGTAGTGCTTCAGCACTCGGCGCACGTAACGCTGGGTTTCTTGGTAGGGTGGAATCCCCTCGTACTTATCGACCGCGGCTTCCCCGGCGTTGTACGCCGCAACCGTCAGGATCAAGTCTCCCTTGAAACGATTCGCCAGAATGCGCAGGTACCGGGCGCCGCCGAGGACGTTCTGTCGGACATCAAATGGATCGGAAACCCCCATTGAACGCGCGGTCTTGGGCATGAGCTGCATCAGACCCATCGCCCCTGCACGACTGACCACGGTCGGATTGAAGTTGCTCTCCACATGCATGACCGCGCGGATGAACGAGTGGGGGAGTTGGTAGAGTTGCGCGGCCTCGTTGATCAGGTGGTCGTACCGCGTTTGGCGCTCGGGATCTTTGACCCTCCTCTTGGCGGTCTGTCTCGTCGTGCTTGGCGACTTCTTCGCACTGGCTCTGGTTCTAGACTTCTTGCTAGCCCGGACGACAACCTTGCATCGGCCGCCGTGCTCTCGGACGTTCGTGTAGTGCTGCGTCCCATCGGCGCGCTTGCACCGATAAATATCGGCGCCCGCAGACGCGGCGGTGCCCAGCGCAAAGCTGGCCACAACTACCACGAATGGCAATGGAAATCGCATCATCACCGAGTGTATCTCCCACCGCCAAGACGCGCCAAAACCAGCCTCCCGCGCTTGCACCCCGCTTTCTTAGCCTCATCATTAGCCCTTCTATGTCGTCCCTGAACTTTTTCGAGGGCCCAGAGAAGAAGCTCGAGCTGGTCGTTACGCCGGATTCGGCGTCGCTGCGTTCCCTCGGGGACGACACTTGGCGAGAGGTCGTGGGCGCTGCTGGGGCAGATGTCATCTCCGTGATGCGCAACGACCACTGCGACGCCTATCTTCTCTCCGAGTCGAGCTTGTTCGTCTTCGATGATTACTGCGTGATGATTACGTGTGGTCTGACGACTTTGGTCGACTCGGTGGCGCAATTGTTCGAGAGCATTTCGGCGGATTCGATCGCATTCCTCATCTATGAGAGAAAGAACGAGCATTTCCCGGAACGCCAGCCGGCGACGTTTCTCGAGGATGCAAGGCGTCTGAAGTCCATGATCCCGGGTCGCGCACTTCGGTTTGGCGATGAGCACGGGCATTACGTGCAGATGTTCCACACGACTCGTGCGTTCGTGCCTGAAACGAACGACCCGACCATCGAGATACTGATGCACGGCATCGACGAGCGCGTTGCAGCGCAGTTTACGACGGCAGAGGTATCGGAGGATCGTTCGTTGGCGGTTGCGCTCGGCATCGACAGCCTGCTTCAGGGTTTCGACACATCAGAACATGTCTTCGACCCAGCCGGTTATTCCCTCAACGCGCTTCGGGACCAGGAATACTACACACTCCACGTGACCCCCGAAGATTTGGGGAGCTACGCGAGCTTCGAGACGAATCGCGATTTCGGGACTGATCTAACCGGGTTTGTCGGGGCCATCGTCGAGCTTTTCCAACCTCGGGCCTTCGATGTCGTCGCCTTCTTGCCGGTGGGCGAGCCCAAGCTGAAGCTGGCCGGTTATCAGTTGGGGGACCACGTAGTACGAAGCCTTGGGGGCTATCGCGTGACTTATCTCCAGTACTACATTCCTCCGAGTGGGCCCCGCGCCCCTTACGAACTACCCCTGTAATGCTCTGAGACGACGACATACAACACTTCCCTTTCCCCTGATAGACTGCCCCGTTCATGCGAACCGAATGTGACTATCTGGTGCTGGGTAGCGGTGTGGCAGGCTTGAGCTTTGCGCTCGAGGCGGCACTGCACAGCAAGGTCACGATGGTGACAAAGCGCAGCAGAACCGACTCGGCGACAAATTGGGCGCAGGGTGGGATTGCGGCCGTTCTCGATCCCAGCGACTCGTTTGAAGCGCATGTCGAAGATACGCTCAACACGGGTGGTGGCCTCTCGCATCGGGAGGTCGTCGAAATGGTGGTTCGGGACGGCCCGGGTCGGATCCACGAGCTCATGACGCTTGGGGCTCAGTTCAGCCGCGACGAAGAGAGCAAGTCGCTCGATCTGACGCGCGAAGGTGGACACAGCGCACGCCGCGTCGTTCATGCTGGAGACATCACGGGTGAAGAGGTACAGCGGGTGCTCATCGAGGCCGCAGCTGCCGCACCCAATATCGAGATCTACGAAGATCACATGGCGATCGACCTCGTCCAAGCCCAGGGCCCAGGTGGTTCGTCTCGAGTCGTCGGCGCCTACGTCCTCGACGAGACGACTGGCGACGTCAAGACCTTCCTTGCGAAGGAGACCATCCTCGCAACCGGGGGTGCTGGGAAGGTCTATCTCTATACTTCTAACCCCGATGTCGCGACGGGCGACGGCGTGGCTATGGCATATCGTGCCGGCGCCGAGCTTGCCAACATGGAGTTCTTTCAGTTTCACCCGACGTGTCTCTATCACCCGAAGGCAAAGAGCTTCTTGATCAGTGAAGCGCTCCGCGGAGAGGGAGGAATCCTTCGGTCTCGTGACGGCACGGCCTTCATGGTCACGCATCACGAGATGAAAGACCTCGCGCCTCGCGACATCGTTGCCCGCGCCATCGACTACGAGATGAAACGCACGGGCGAAGAGTGCGTTTATCTAGATATGACGCACAAGCCGGCGTCGTACCTGGTCGAGCGCTTCCCCAACATTCACGCGCGGTGCCTTCAGTACGGTGTCGACATGACCCGTGCGCCGATCCCCGTCGTGCCTGCGGCGCACTACATGTGCGGTGGAGTCGTGGTCGATGACGAGGGGCATACGACGCTTCGCGGTCTGTGGGCAGTTGGCGAGGTGACCTGCACGGGCCTCCACGGCGCGAATCGACTCGCATCCAACTCGTTGCTCGAGGGGCTCGTCTACGGTCACCGTACCGCGATCGCTGCGTGCGCGAGGTCTTCTGACCTCAACGAAGCGTTCGAGGCGGTTCCAGACTGGGATGTGGGCCAGGCCGTACCTAGCGATGAAGCCGTCGTGGTCACCCAAAACTGGGACGAGCTTCGGCGCTTCATGTGGAACTATGTAGGGATCGTTCGCACCGATCGGCGATTACGTAGAGCGGCCCGCCGCATTGCAATGCTCCAGGAGGAGATCCGTGAGTACTACTGGGCCCACTTGGTAAATCGCGACATGTTGGAGCTCCGAAACATTGCCGACGTTGCAGAGCTGATCATCCGTTGCGCCGAGGCTCGCAAAGAGAGTCGTGGGCTACATTACAATCTCGACTACCCGCATGCGGGCGAAGAGTGGCGCGGCGACACGCGCATCGCAAAGGGCATGCCTCCTCGCATCACGCACGAGTAGGCCTTCACCTTTTCTGACTGCTATCCTGGAGGAAAGCCCGTACTGGGCCTTCTTACTTGTGGGGAGAAATGCGTTTCCTTCTTATCGTGGCGGTCATCGCCGCATCCTTAGTTTCGACGACCAGTCTGCATGCGCAGAGCTCTGCTTCGCGCGACGAGCGAATAGCGCAGGCAAAAACCGAGTTTGCCTCGGGCACCAGCGCCTATCAGAACGGCGATTTCGAGGCAGCGTTGGCGCACTTTCGCCAAGCTTACGAGCTCACGAAGAGCCCTGACTTGCTCTACAACATCGCGACGGTCTCCGACCGAATGCGCCACGATGCCGAGGCCCTCGCGGCCTACGAGGGGTACATCGAGGCAAGGCCGAAGTCGCCCGATCGGGAGCATGTCGAGGGCCGGATCGAAGCTTTGCGCTCTGCAATTCGCGCTCAACAGCGGGCTGAGCTCGATGCTGAGATCGAGGCGCGCCGGGCCGCCATCGAAGCAGCGGCGAGGGTCAAAGCGGAAAGACCCCTGACGCGGCACGTCGGCCCGGGACCAGGTCCGTGGATCACGATCGGAGCAGGCGGTGCCTCGATGGTGACGGGAGCGATCTTGGTCGGGCTTGGTCAACGCGATCAGAAGAACGTGTCGAGTGCGCCGGCTGGATCCAGCTTTGCCGAATATCAAGACATCGCAGACCGCGGGCCGCGCCGGACGAAAGTGGGCTTGGGACTTCTGGGCGTCGGAGCCGCCGGGGTCATCGGGGGTGTCATTTGGCAACTCACAGGAGGTCACGAGGAAGAGGTTCCCGAAGTCAGCATCGGGCCGACCGGTATCTCCGTCAGGGGGAAGTTCTGATGAAACATCTCATAGTATTGTCGCTCGGTCTCCTCCTGCTTGGTGGTTGCAACCTCGCGATCCCCAACGGTCTGTTCGGCTGTGGCCAGCAGTCGGACTGTCCTTCGGGATACTTCTGTTGGAGCAGCGATAGTCGGTGCTACGACGCACAAGAACCAGGCTGCGAGCCCAAGACGTGCGAGCAGGTCATTGCCGAGTTTGCGTCCCTCGGGATCCCGATCGAATGCGGCTCACTTCCCGACGGTTGCGAAGGCTCGATCGAGTGCGGCAACTGCCCCGAGGGGACTGAGTGCGGGGCGAATGGACAGAACTTCTTGTGTGGATGCGAAGAGCTCACGTGTGCCACCGCCGGCACGGGCGCCGAGTGCGGCACGATACAGACTCGTTGCGGTGGAGCGTCGGCAGCGATCTATTGCGGTGAATGTTTTGGTCAGCAGGTCTGCGACAACAACAAGTGCGTCTGCCCCGCGGGTGTCAACTGCAATCAGGGTTGTGGCACTTGCCCCGAGGGCCAGGTTTGTGTGGCCGGTGCATGCTGTGCCCCGACCTTTCCATGCTCCCGGAATGAGTGCTCCCCGCCCGGAGGCCTCGATGACGGCTGCGGCGGCAAAGCACAGTGCCCTCCGTGTACCGATGACGAGCAATGTGTGCTTACCGAAGACCTGACCTTTCAATGCCTCGGAGACTGCACCTGTGAGGCTCAGGGCGTCGAATGCGGAAGCGCGACCATCTGCAATCAGCCGACCTTGTGCGGCACCTGTCAGGACAATGGCTTCCAAGACGGTTTCCGGTGCAGCAGCGGCAATTGTGTCTGCGACGACGTATACGAATACAACGACACTCTCGAGAACATCGCGATCGTCTGTGGGGGCCTCACTTGTCTACAACCCGCGTGGGGGATCGAGGTTCCGGCCACGCTGCACCACAAGGGCGACATCGACTACTACGCGCTCGAGGTTCTCGATGCCGATACGGCGATCGTCGCCGAGATCTTCGAGGGTTCGGGTCAATACACCCTACACCTCACCTACATCTGTCCCGACGGCCGGCCCGGGCTTGTAGACTGTAGCGAGTCGACCGACGATCTCGGAGGCATCGAGTTCTGCAAATCTGACGGTGGTTTCGTCGCGCTCTCTCGCTACTGCCCAGCGAGTACCGCTTCTGCGAACGGGACGGTGTTGGTCGGGGTGCGCTCGAAGGAATTCGCGCAGGACTGCGATGCCTACGGGCTGCGGATCTTCGCAACTTTCGGCCCTTCCCAACCGTCGGAACCGCCGTTCTAAGCTCCGTTTGACTAGCGGCTATGCGGCGTATAAGAGCCATCGCCTATGAGCGGATACCTGTTTACTTCCGAGTCGGTGACGGAAGGCCATCCCGACAAAATCTGCGATAAGATCAGCGACTCCCTGCTCGATGCATACATAGGCCAAGACACACGGTCGCGCGTCGCACTTGAGACCATGGTGAAGACCGGTTTCGTCGTGGTGGGAGGCGAGGTCACCTCGAAGGCTACGATCGACATCGCGGCGATCGTCCGCGACGCGATCACTGGAATCGGCTACACGGACTCCTCGATGGGCTTTGACGCCGCCACCTGCGGCGTCCTGACGGCCGTCGAGCAGCAGTCGCCTGACATCGCGCAAGGCGTGGATCGGGCCAAGGGGCAGGAGCAAGGCGCCGGAGACCAAGGCCTGATGTTCGGCTACGCCGTCGACGAAACGCGCCAGCTCATGCCAATGCCGATCGACCTCTCGCACAAGCTCGCGAGGCGGCTGGCTCAAGTCCGCAAGCGTGGCGTCCTTCCCTGGCTTCGTCCCGACGGGAAGACCCAGGTTACAGTGGAGTACGACGACGGCCGGCCCATCCGATTCGACGCGATTGTCGTCTCGACGCAGCACGCGGAGGACGTGAAACATCGAGCTTTGAAAGAAGCGATCGTGGAAGAGGTCATCAAGCCGACGCTTCCCACCAAGATGATCGACAGGTCGACCAAGTTTCACGTGAACCCAACCGGACGATTCGTGGTCGGTGGCCCCTATGGGGATGCCGGCCTGACCGGGCGCAAGATCATCGTCGACACGTACGGTGGCATGGGCCGGCATGGCGGTGGCGCTTTCAGCGGGAAGGACCCCTCGAAGGTAGACCGGAGCGCGGCCTACTTCGCTCGCTACGTCGCGAAGAACATCGTCGCCTCGAAAGTCGCTTCTCGTTGCGAGGTGCAGGTCGCCTACGCGATCGGCGTTGCGAAACCGATGGGCATTTACGTCACCACGTTCGGCACCGGACGCGTGGACGACGCGAAAATCGCCAAGACTGTTTCCAGTATATTCGACTTTCGGCCCCGGGCGATCATCGAGACGCTCGATCTGTTGCGACCGATCTACACGCCCACCGCGGCCTACGGGCACTTCGGGCGCACCGAAAAGACGTTTACGTGGGAGCGCACCGACCGAGCGGACGAGCTCCGACGTGCGCTGCTACCGAAGTCGGGTCGTTCTGGGTCGAACGGCAAGCCGGCCAAGAAGCGGTCGTCCACGACGAAGCGCACGAAGGAGACCCGGCCGCGGGCCAGCACACGCTAAGGCTGCCTTTTAGGGCTCCGGTTGTCGTCGCGCTACACTACCGGCGCCATGGGTGAGCCACCGCTTTCGACCATTTCGGGCTGGGGCCGGCACTCCGCGCAAGGACGGGAGCGGGTTGGGGAGGATCTCGAGCGAATCAGCGCCAACGTGAGTCTGTCACGAGGTCTCGGGCGGTCCTACGGCGATGCGTCGCTTCCTTCTCCAGATGCGCCCGACGTGCTCAACACCACGTATGCCGATCGCATTCTGCGTTTCGACGAAGACACTGGGCTGTTTCGTGCCGAGTCGGGGTTTGCGCTGAGCGAGCTGAATCGGCTCTTCATGCCACGCGGTTGGTTCACCCCCGTTTCGCCCGGAACCAAGTTCGTGACCCTCGGGGGCATGGTGGCAGCCGACGTTCACGGGAAGAACCAGCATTGCGACGGCAACTTCGGAGATCACGTAACGTCCCTCAAGATGCGCGTGGCCGACGGCCGTGTGCTCGAGTGTTCTCCGGAACAGCATTCCGACCTCTTCAAGGCCACCATCGGTGGCATGGGGCTCACCGGGCACATTCTCGAAGTCGAGTTCGGGCTTCAGTCCATTCCGTCGCAGTGGATCTGGCAGGAGAGCCGGCGCATCCACGACATCGACGAGTTTCAGGAGTCGCTCGAGAGCGCCGCTCCCAATTGGCCTTACACCATGGGGTGGATCGACGGTCTTGCCCGCGGTAGTCGCACCGGCCGCGGCACTCTCATGTGCGGCAGATGGGCGGACCCGGAACAAGCGCCTCCCAAGCCTCCCAAGACTCGTTTCCGACCGAGGCTTCGGTTCGATTGGCCGTCCTGGATCTTGAACCGCGCGACGATCCGCATATTCAACGAGCTCTACTACCGAAAGCAGTGGCGACGCGTTTCATGCGGCATCGTGAGTCACGAGTCCTTCTATTACCCGCTCGACGCCATCCGGTCTTGGAACCGCATGTACGGGAGGCGCGGATTCACTCAGTATCAGTGCGTGCTGCCGAGAGAGGCCGGCCGCAGCTCTGCTCGCAGAGTCCTAGAAGTATTGACCGCCCGCGGCGGGGCATCGTTTCTCTGCGTGATCAAGGATTTCGGTCGCGAGGGCCGGGGTGTTCTGTCGTTTCCGCGCCCCGGCATCACGTTGGCGCTCGACATTGCGGTGCGTGACGACACCCAAGACCTGGTGGATTCTCTCAATGAGCAGGTCCTGCAAGAGGGTGGACGCGTCTATCTGGCCAAGGATTCGTTCACCCGGCGTGAACACTTCGAAGCGATGGAAGGGGCGCGGCTCGCAGAGTTCAATGCCATTCGGGATCGCTGGGATCCAAATCGCAGATTTCGCAGTGCGCTATCGGTGCGGCTGCTGGGGGATTGACATGAGAGTTGCGTTTTTGGGAGCGACGAAAGGAATGGGGCGCGCGCTGGCACGACTCAGCGCTGAGCGTAGAGACAGGATCTGCTTGCTCGGTAGAAACGAAGTCGATCTCGAGCGAAGCGCCGCAGACCTGAGCGTGCGAGGAGCTGACGGCCTGGTTCGATGTTTCTCGTGTGACCTCGAACAAGTCGACACCTTTGCCTCCGCCATTGGTTCGGCCCGAGAAGCCTTGGGGGGGTTGGATGCCGTCGTGGTCTCGGCCGGGATCTTCGCGACGCAAGAGGAGCTCGAAGCCGATCCGGTCCTGGCGGAGCGACTGGTGCGCGTCAACTTCTCAAACACAGTCATGTTCTGCGAGGCCGCCAAGAAGGTCCTCCTCGACGAGGGCGGCGGGACCTTGTGCGTATTCAGCTCCGTTGCAGGCGAGCGCGGTCGCAAGCCGGTCATCATCTACGGCGCTGCCAAGGCCGGGCTCACTCGCTACCTCGAGGGCCTCGACCACAAACATCGCGCCGATGGGCTTCGCGTCATCACGGTCAAGCCGGGCTTCGTCAAAACCAGTATGACGGCCGGGCTATCGCCGCCCCCGTTCGCGGGAGAGCCAGACGCCGTCGCCGCGCGGGTCCTGTCGGCCATCGATCGAGGAGCACCGGTCGTATATGCGCCGGCACCTTGGCGTTACATCATGGCGATCATCCGAGCGATGCCACGTGCGATCATGCGTCGTGTGGAGTTCTGATCGGGCCGCGTGGTGATCCCGGTTGGGCCTGCGGCCCGTCAATTGGTCCCGCCCCCTTCGATGAACGCTTTGATGTCGGGTCGCGAGACGCGCCAGGCAGCTGCAACGTGGAGAGCCGCGCTGATGAGGCTTCCCAAAACCACGTTGGAGATCAACTCGGTCAAGGTGGCCCCGCCCGGGCTCTGTGCCGGCAGCGAAGGGAACACCAGCTTGAGGTGATAGACCAAGGTTGCGGTGTACGCGACGATCCATATCAGCTTCGCCGTGACCGCCTGCCTGATCCACCATTGAGCCAGCTTGCGGCGCCAGCTCAGCATGAAGCTTCCGATGAGGACCAGCCCCGAAACGACGATGTTGGCGGCGGCCATCGGCCGTCGGTATGGGTTGGTGGCCTGCGCCTCTAGAAATTGCAGCTTCAGCTGACCCAGGTCCTGCAGGTCTTCGGGAAGGGGACCGGACTGCAAGTCATAGGTACCCATGAGGACGCCCGCGATGCCAAGCATCGTCAGCAGGGTCGAGGTCAGTAGGATGGCAATCATGACCCGTCTATCGCTTGATTCGCCTGCCATCGTCTGGTCCAGTCCTTGTAACCTGGCGCGTAACCCCGATCGACCCCAAAACAAGAACACATGAGCCAGGACCAAAAACGTCCTCCCGTATTCGCGGAACGCAGCGCGCGCGACGACTTCAGCGCCGACCGCATTCGTTGGTTGATCTCGCTGCGCTGGGTTGCGATGGCGGGGGTTCTGATTGCGACTGGGTTCGTCGTCGCGGGGTTCTTTCCAGGCGTCGCGTGGCCTGTGTTTCTGTTGGTGGTGGTCGGGGGTAGTGCGTACAATTATTCGCTCACTCGTTCACGTCTCGAGCCTCGGGGGGGGCGGCGGGCGGCCGTGTCGCAGGCTTTGGTCGACCTAGTGATGTTGACCATCGTTCTATGGGCAGCAGGCGGCATCTCCTCCCCGTTTCTCGGATTTTACGTGTTTCATCTCGCCTTGATCGGAATCCTCGGTGGTCCCCGGGCGACGTTCGTGGCTACGGCCGCGGCTTTTGCTGGGACGGGTTTCCTAGCGCTCACCGAGTGGATTCCGGTGCTGAAGATCGGTAAGTGGGATCCGATTCCGCCATGGGACACGATCGCCGATGTCACCGCGTTCATGATGACAATGGGCGCGGTGGCCTACGTGGTGCTCCATGCCGTCCGCGAATTGCGCGATCGCGAGCATGCTCTAGAGGGCGCGCGCGACCAAGCCGAGCTCGAGTACCAAGTCATCGCCAATACGCTGGACGAGATCGAGGCAGGCCTCGAGGTCGTCGACGCCGAGGGCCGGATCGAATGGCGAAATCGATTGGCCGAAGACCTGGCCCCAACGCCCAACCAAGACGGCATGTGGGAGTGTCCAAGGCAGATTCGCGCGTGCGAAACCGATCCGGCGGGACCGTGTCCCTTTTGGCGAGCTCGTGACGAAGACACGCCGGGGCGATGCCGCTTTTCCGCGGGCGACCGAACCTATGAGATGCTCTCGTTTCCGTTGGCGTCTCGCGATGAAGGGACGCCCCGCATCATGAACCTCTACGTCGATCGAACCCAGATGCTTCACGCAGAGCGGCGTTTAATTCAAGCTGAACGTCTGGCGAGCTTGGGCCGCGTCGCCCAAGGCGTCGCACACGAGCTGAACACGCCGCTTGCGACAATCCGTACTCTCGCGGCGGACATGCGCGAAGCGATTCGGTCTCTTGGAGCGGACGAATCATTGCAGTCAGATCTTGCCGAGTCTGCTGCGTTGATCCGCGACGAAACCGGTCGGCTCGGACGGATTACGCAAGCGCTCCTCACGGGGGGGACGTTGCCCCGCCTTCAGCTCGATACGGCGGCGCATCTGCTCCCACTTGTCCAACGCGCAAGGGCACTGGTGTTTGCTGGGGTTCGCGATGGCCCGGAGCTCTTGGTCGACGACACGGTGGCAGAGCACAGCGTCTCGGCAGACCGGGACCGCCTTCTCCAGGTTCTGGTCAACCTCTTTCAAAACGCCCTCGACGCAAATCGGGAAACAGGGCGAAAATCGGTGTGGGTCTCTGCCAAACGAGATAGTGAGATGGTCGAGCTCACCGTTGAAGACGAGGGTTCTGGGCTACAGCCGGATATCGAAGGACGGCTTTTCGAACCGTTCGCGACCACGAAGCCTCCCGGCGAGGGGACGGGCCTCGGTCTCTACGCTTCCTACATGCTCATCCAGACGATGGGTGGGGAGTTGACGATCGAGAACCGCGCGCAAGGCGGGGCGCGTGCCTGCATCCGACTTCCCGCTGGAGCCGGCACGCTTGCAAACAAACCGGGAGTGGCTCACGGTGCGACGTTGTCATGAACGGCAGCGTCCTCATCATCGACGACGATGCAGCTTTTCGCTTTGCGATGGCAAAGGCGCTGCGCCGTGGTGGCTATTCGGTTTCCGAGGCCAGTAGCGGTGAGGAGGCGGTCGAGGTTCTCTGCAACAGCTCCCCGCCCGACGTTGCCTTGCTCGACCTGAAGATGAAGGGGATCGGCGGGCTTGAGGTCCTGCGACGCTGCGGGTCGATTCAGACCAATGTCATCGTCCTCACGGGCCACGGAACGGTCAAAGCGGCCGTGGAGGCGATGCAGCTCGGTGCATTTTCGTTCCTAGAGAAGCCGGTCGACGCCCAAATGCTCCAGCCGTTGCTGCGCCAGGCGCTCTTGGAGCGGGGAGCCGCTGCGGCTGGGGAGGCCGGTGAGCCGATCCCCCTGATCGGTGTGAGCGCGATGATGGAGGAGGTTCGGCAGTTCGTCCGCACCGTAGCGCCAACGAACGAAACGGTCCTGGTGTTTGGTGAGACGGGCACTGGTAAAGAAGTCGTAGCTAGGCAGATTCACGCCCAGAGTGGTAGAAGCAGCGGCCCCTTCGTCGCGATGAACGCCGCTTGTGTGCCGCGCGAGCTCTTCGAAAGCGAGCTCTTCGGTCACAAGCGTGGCGCCTTCACCGGTGCGCACATCGACCGAGCAGGCCTGTTCCGCGAGGCCGACGGCGGAACGCTTTTCATCGATGAGCTTGCCGAGCTTCCTCTCGAGAGCCAGGCCAAGCTACTCCGCGCAATCGAAACGAAGATGATCCGCCCCGTCGGTGAATCGGGCGAGGTCGAGGTCGACGTGCGAATCGTGGCGGCGACCAACCGTGACCTGTGGGCCGAAACCCAAGCCGGTCGGTTTCGCGAAGACCTCTATTTCCGACTCCAGGTCTTTCCCGTGCTCGTTCGTCCGCTTCGCGAGCGGCCCGAGGACGTCGAGGGCCTCGCTGCGCATTTGCTTCAACGCTTGGGCAAAGCGGAGATTGTGCTCGAGCCCGAGGCTCTTGGCGCCCTTCGAGAATATGACTGGCCTGGCAACGTCCGTGAGCTCTTGAACGTGCTCCGACGGGCTGCTCTCTTTTCGATTTCCAACAAGCTCGGCGCAGACCTCGTCCGCCGGATGATCGCCGCCAGCGTATTTGGAAGCGCCCGGGAGTCCACCCCGCCCACGGGCCCCGCCAGCCAAACCAACCTCGCCGCCCTAGAACGCGAGCACATCGAGCGAGTGCTGCAAGAGATGGACGGAAACATCACCAAGGCAGCGTCGGCCCTCGGAATCGATCGACGAACGCTCCAGCGTAAACTCAGATCCTACGGGATCGAATAATGGAAGACAGTGGCCTCTCCCATTGCACCCTGCTCCAGATCCAGTCGGCGCCAACGCTATCGCTGCCCGCGAGCAGCCATCCGTAAAGCGAATCTCGGTCTACGGGTTCACGCACTGAGCCGTGGGAACTTCCCCGGCATGCGGGCAATGGAATCCAGGATCCCCGGCGGCAGGAAAACTCGCGTGGTAGGCACGGCATTCAACCGTATCCCCAGTGGTGTCGTCCCACGCGCCGACGTTGAAGCCAGCGCAGGCTGTTTCGCAGTCACCCCTGGTCGGATAGAGCTCGTTGGCGCCTGTACAGTTGGCCATCGCCTGGTCGCAATAGGCCTCGCACGCTGTTCCGCATACGTCGTCATCGCTCGAGACGCTTGTGTGTGGACAATGGAGTCCAGGATTCCCGGCCGCTGGATCACCCGCGTGGTAAGCGCGGCACCAAACGCTATTGACGCCCTGGTCGGACGGGTCGCCCTTCGGCATGGCCGCACACGTCGACTGACAATTCGCCGCGTCGCTGTACACAACGTTGTTCCCGGTGCAGTTCGCGATGACGTTGTCGCAATACGTGTCGCAAGCTGACTTCGGTGTACCTCCGGTGCCGCCGTCGCCGCCCATTCCACCCGCGCCACCGCCACCGCTGCCGCCAGTGCCACCCGTTCCGCCAGTGCCACCGCTGCCGCCCGCTGCGGTCGTGTCGTCACCGCAGCCAAAGGCCAATAAAGCAACCAGAGCAGCGCCGATCACGATGCCCATAGTGGATTGTCTTCTCATGATGTTTCCCCTTCGAGTGGCTTGCCCACCGCGAGACTAGTTGTCGGACAAGCAGCCGGCAAATTGGCGGACGCGCCCACCTATAAAGTCATCGGCTGACGAAGTCGCTTACGGAGTGCCGCTGACCCTATTTACTGGGGGAGGGTGACTGTAAACGTGGTCTTTCCCGGTCTCGACTCGACGTCGATCCTTCCCCGGTGCTCGGTGACGATTCGGCTCGTGATGGCCAGCCCAAGCCCGGTGCCTCCCTTCTTGTCGGTGAAGTAGGGCTCGAAGATCAGATCGGCTTGGTCGTCCGGGATCCCTGCGCCGTTGTCTTCGACTCGGACGCGGACTTCATGAAGCATTTCCTCCAGGGTGACCCGCACGCGACCTCCGCCGTTCGGATGCGCTTTGCGCGCGGCATCGCTCGCGTTTTGCAGCAGGTTGTGCAGCACTTGCGTAATCTGGTCAGGATCGACCTGCGCCCGGACGGGGTGTCCAGGAAGCTCTGCGCTCACGGCGACTTCCTCCGACGCGTAGAGCGACACGGCCTGGGGAACAATTTCTCGGAGGTCGGTTTCGCGCAGCGTTGGAGCGGGAAGCCTGGCGAACCGACTGAACTCGTCGACAATTTGCCGAAGGCGTTCGACTTCTTGAAGGATGGTTTTGGTCGATTCGTCGAACAGCGCATCGAAGTCGTCCCGGGAGCGGGCGTGAGCCTTGCGAAGTGTTTCGATGGAGAGACGGATTGGCGATAAGGGATTCTTGAGCTCGTGCGCGAGGCGTTTCGCGATTTCCTGCCATGCCGCAACCCGTTCGGTCTGGCGAAGCTGTTCTTGAGCGTTTCGTAGGTCGCGGGTCATACGGTTGAAAGCGGTCGCCGTTGCTCGAAAGGCCCCGGGTTGGCCTTCGCGAAGCGTGGTAGCGAAGTCGCCGGCGCCGATCCGAGTGGCAGCCTCGGTGAGCTCGTTGATCGACGACTGCAGCCAGCGATTGAGGTAGCCGCCGAACAGGAGCGCCAGCCCGAGGGCGAGGAGGGCAACGCAGCCCATCCAAAGGAAAAGCGGTGGCACAGCTCGATCGATCCCGGAGCGCCAGATGACGGCTGCTTTTGCAACACCCTCGGCATCTGCAAGCTCGGCGATGGGGAGGTCTCTGGCCGACGCTTCGTCGACGATGAGGATCCGGTCCGGGTCTAGAGCGCGGATGTCGGTGAATCGGTGCGCGCCCACCACCGTGACGCCCGCGCCACCCCGCTCGATCGTACAGGCGCGCGCCACGAATTTCTGATGATCTTGCTCGCCAAGTGTAAGGGTGAAGGGCTGCTCCCCCGCGAGCCGCGCCTGCCGAATCAGGGCGGACCCATCACGGCCGATGATGCGGTTCGTGTGTCCTGCGGCAATTACCTCACCCGACCTCGAATCGAGAATCCACAGCGCTTGAAGCCCGGCACCCCGCATCGCACCTCGGAACAACCGATCGTAGTCGAGCTCCGAGGGCGTATCCTCGGTTCGGCTCGTCAAAAGTCGATCGACCACCAGGTCGTCTCGACAGAGCCCGGTCACCGCAACGTCACGCTGCTCGTCGAGCATTCGCACGTGGCGCTCCACGAGCTCGGCTTCGCGGTTCGTCTCGTCCCCGCCCCAAGCCGCCATCCCGAACCACACGACGGCCGTCAACGCGACCGGAAATATCGCGACGAGGGCAAAGAGCACGACCACGCGCGTGCTCAACGAGCTCATGGCGGAGCCACACCACCGAGGACGCGATCCTCGCGGCGCGTCGTTGCCGAAGAGGTGTCTTCGTCGTCGAACTGCTCCATCAGGAACATGTTTGGATCGGCAACATCAGGAGGGCGAGCGACGTCGACCGGCGCGGTTCCCCTGAGAAAGACTTCATCGAGCGCGTCTTCTTGCCCATCATAGGCGAGTAACCCCGATGCCGGGTCGATCGGCACGACGATGACACCGCTCGGCATCGCGAAATTCGTCTCCTTCGGGGTTTGGTCGGCGACTTCCATGACTTCGATCCAGATTGGAAGGGCGCTGCGCGTGCCGGTCTCCCGCTTTCCGAGAGAGCGCGAATCATCGAAACCCACCCACACGCCGGCCACCACCGACGGTGAGTAGCCGATGAACCAAGCATCACGCGCCTCGTTGCTCGTTCCAGTCTTGCCCCCGACCGCCCGCGCGAGGCGAAGCGCAGGTGCACCCGTGCCGGAGGTCACGACGCTCCGGAGCATGCTGGTCATGACGTAGGCCTCGTCCGGGGTCATCACGTCCCTTGCAGGCTCAAGTGGTTGCAGTGGAATGTTGGCTCCATCGGGGCTGACGATCTTGCTGACGATTCGGGTCGGGGCCCAACGCCCCCCCGCGGCGAAGGTCGCGTACGCATTGGTTAGCTCGATCGGTTTCACCCCGCTTGCGCCGAGCGCGAGCGCCATGTCTTCTTCGAGCTTGGTCGTGATCCCGTCCTGCCGTGCAAACTCTGCGACATCTCGAACCCCGAGGTCTTCGATCACTCGGATCGCCACCATGTTGATCGACCTGGCGAGCGCTTCACGGAGGCGTACGGCGCCCTGATAGTTCCACTGCTCGTAGTTACGGGGTTTCCATTCGTCGTAGACAGCCGGCGCATCCATCACCAACGACGCAGGGCTGAAGCGCCGAGACTGGATTGCCCTCGCATAAACGATCGGCTTGAACGCGCTTCCCGGCTGGCGAATTGCTTGGGTCGCCCGATTGAAACCGTTGCGTGCCGCGAATCCGCCCACCAGCGCCAGTACGTCCCTCGATCGGGGCTCGATCACCACCACAGACCCTTCGGGCCCTCGTTCGGCCCGGGCGACCGCAGGGTCTTCCTCGCTTCCAAGTTGCGTGATCGAAACCGGGAGCATGTCTCCCGGCTTGGCGAACTTCGAGGCCGGGAGACCCTTGCGATTGAAGCGTTTGAGCTCATGCATTGGCAGGATGGCGAAGTGACCCGCGACTTCGAGCCGCAGTTGATCCTTGTCGTCGTCGGCCTCCGTCACTTTCGCCACGTAGGTGCGACCCATGCGCAACCTCTCGGCCGAGGGTGTGGCCTTTGGGCGGCGGCGTTGGTTCTTAGGGCGGTAAGGGCCCTGATACCCTTGGCGCTCGTCGATCGCGCTAAGTCCGCGTTGGAGTGCCTTCCGCGAATGCTTTTGCAACGCGAGGTCGATCGTCGTGTGAACGGCATAACCGCCTTCGTCGAGCGCCTCGTCCCCGGCGGCCGTGCGAAGCGCCCGTTTCGCGATCGCGAGAACCTCGGGCGCGCTGCCTGAGGCTTCCGGCAGGGGGATCGTCTCTACCTTCTCTTCGCGTGCGGCCTCTATCGCTTCCTCGCTGAGGTCCGGCCAATACACTTCGCGTTTTGAGGCCAGCTGGCTGAGCACGTACTCCTGCCTCCGCGCTGCGGCCTCGGGATTGTTCCTAGGTGAGAGCCGCGCCGGCGCCTGCGGGACGCCGGCCAAGAGCGTGGCCTCGGCCAGGGTGAGCTCACTTGCGTTCTTGCCGAAGTAGTACTGAGCGGCTTCCTGAATTCCGTACCGTCCACGACCGAAGTTTACGTGGTTCAAGTACATATGCAGAATCTCGTCTTTCGAGAGTTCGTTTTCGAGGCGCCTCGCCAAGATCAGCTCCCGGATTTTTCGAGACAGAGTGCGTTCCGGGGTGAGCAGCATCAGTTTGACGACCTGCTGGGTGATCGTGCTTCCCCCCTGGGCCGCCCGCCCGCTGATGATATCGCGGCCCACGGCGCGCAAGATGCCTGCGTAGTCGAGCCCCTCGTGCTCATAGAAATCAGCGTCCTCTGCGGCGAGCACCGACAGGACTACGTACCGCGGGACTTCCGAGAGAGGGATCACCGTTCGGCGCTCGGTGAAGATCTCACCGATCACCTGTCGATGCCGATCGTAGACGCGAGTCGTTTGCGGAGGTTTGTAGTCACGGAGTGCGCTCACGGAAGGAAGATCGCGGCTGAAGTAGGCGTATGTCCCCATCACCACCACCGCGCCCACGATCAGCCCCGCGCCAATCCATTTCGGCAGCATCGAATCGGCCCGCCGCTTCTTGCGCTTGCGCCCCTTCGCTCGCCCCTTCTTCGTCCGTTTGCCTGCCATCGGTCCCTGCGGTCCGCGGGGCTATAGCATCCCCCGTTCCCGGACTTCCCCCTAATTCATGACACTCCGGGGACCCTAATCATTCCCGACGTACTCATTGATGATTTCGTCTGCGTTCTTCACGGAATTCATGAGGAATCTCGCCTCGAGCGCGCGTCGGCGCGCGTGGCTCAGGGGCGCACGGGTCCCTGCGGCGAGTGTTTGCATCGTGACTGCCGCGGCGACCGACACGTTTAGGCTCTCGACGAATCCCCGCATCGGGATGGAGAACGTACCGTCGGCTAGCTCAGCCCACTCGGGCGACGCACCGCGATGCTCGTTGCCAAACACCACTGCCAGGCGCGTTTGCGTTCGGAGAGCCTCCGCGTGGTGGTCTCCGCCCGTGGCGGCGACGTAGATCGCATAACCGGCATCCCTCAGTCGCTTCGCGCATGCCTCTGCGGTCTCGTATCGAATCAGATCGATCCATCGATGCGTCCCCTTCGAAACTCCCCGTGACGCCCGAAAACCGTAGCTCCCGACGATCACATGCACCGTTTGAACACCAAACGCATCCGCGCTTCGCAGCACGGCGCTCGCGTTGTGGGGGTCGGAGATCGAGTCGAGCACCACGACCAGGTCGTCGGTTCGTTGCGAAACGACTTGCTCGATTCTCCTTCTGCGCTCCGGTGTGACCACGGGCGAAAGCGCTTGGATCACCACCTCGGCGGGATGAGAGAGCGGTGGCGGACCTTCGATTTCGATCACGTCGGGATCGTCTGCGCGCATGGCGATCTTTCAGTCGTATGAACCGGCCGGCGAATCGACGGTTAGGGGACCCGGACCGTCTTCTTCGGCTCTACGGTGACCCCGACGACCAGTGTGCCGCCCTTGTACGTCTGTCCTGCGACGAAAAAAGGATCGCCAGCCGAGGCTACGACCTGCAAAAGCGGCAGATAGTCGAACTTGTCGGGCCGGTTGATCGAGACCTTCATCTTGTAGCGGCCGTCGGGCATGATTTGGAGCAAGGCAACTTTCAGCCGACGGCCGTTCGGCAGCGACACGACCGCGTCTCGTCCGGGGATGAGCTTCAGCTTGGGTTTGGACAAGATCTGCATCGAGCGGAACGAGTTGAAGGGAGGACGGCGCAGCGCAGTCAGCTTTTTGAGCTCCGGGTCGATCGACCCGGCTTTCTCTTCGGCGAGCACCACGAGCACTTCCGCGGGAACGCCCCCTGCACTTGCACGATCGGACTGCACTAGGTTGGAGCCCTGCGCCAAAGCGACGGAGGAACCCAGCAGCAGACTGAGCACGAGCATGTACCGAACTGCATTCATGGGATCGCAACCTCCTCATCGTTGATCCAAACCACGCTCAACGACTGCCCCGCGTTGCCTTTCACCATGAAGACCGTGCCGGCGTACTCGCCGAAATCGACTTCGAGCACTTCGGAACCGCGCGTCACCCCGGCCATCTCCGTAGGGGACTGCTCGCCGGGCAGCGCAAGCACCGCCAACAGGATCGCGGCCGCAGCCGCAAGGCCAGCTGCCATTCCTCCCCACACCCGGCGCTCGCGACCCCCGGGAAGGACGCGCAAGGCCGGCGCCTCTTCGGCTGCCTGAAGCTGCTGCTCGATCCGGTTGAACAGAGCATTGGAATCGATGTCACCGGTCCACTCCGCCGATGCGCTTTGCATGGCAGCGCGGAGCTGATCCCACTCGGCGACTTGAGCGGCCTGGTCGGGTGAGCCTTCAAGGCGCCGACGCACAGCGGCCTCCTCTTCAGGGGGGAGCTCCCCGTCAAAGAACATCTGGAGCTTCTCATTTTCGATTTTCGAGCTCTCCATGACTATCCTTCGGAAGGTTCCTCTCCAGAAAGGTAAGGCGCAAGCGCTGCTTGCATCTTCTTTCTGGCATGAAATAGGCGGCTCATGATCGTCCCTTTGGGCACTCCGAGCACCTCGGCCATCTCTTCATAGCTCATCCCCTCGACCTCACGAAGTACGATGACAGCGCGATGGTGCTCGGGGAGCTCCCCCAATGCAGCCTGGATCGCCCCTCCTAGCTCGCGGCGGAGCGCAGCCCGGCCCGGGTTCGAGTTGGTGACACTCGGCAAGAGCGCTCCATCTCCGGCGACCTCGCTTTGCTCGTGAAGCGCACGCTCGTCGAAATCGAGATTCTTCCTCCTGCTTGTGCGTCGAACGTGGTCGATGGAGACATTCATGACGATCCGGTAGAGCCATGTGTAGAAGCTCGAGGAGCCCTGGAACTTGTGTATGTTCTTGTGCACCTTGACGAAAGCCTCCTGAACGGCATCGAGCGCGTCGTCCTGGTTTTTGACGACGCCCATGGCCACGGCGAACGCACGACGATGGTATTTCTCGAAAAGCGTTCGGAAAGCTTTCGAGTCACCTGCTTGTACGCGTTTGACGAGTTCATGGTCGTCCTCACTCGGAGAGCCGTCAGAGGCCCCTTTCGCCTTGGACGCGGTGGACAGTGGTTGATTCACCAATAGATCCTCGACGTTTTCCACGTTAGTCGGCGTCACGACCCACTTCAGAATTGGTTTACGCGCAAAACGTCGACGGGGCCAGCTTTCTCCCCATCGGTGTGAACACAACCACGGTTTTGCCTGGTTTCCACGGGTGGGCGCAGCTAGGGTCCCGCGGTGCTCGACCTCGGGTCTCTGAATCCCCGCCAGCGGGACGCTGTCGTTCACCAGGGCGGCCCGCTCGTCGTGTTTGCGGGCGCGGGGAGCGGAAAGACGCGGGTGATCACTTATCGCGTGGCGCACCTCATCTCGGCCCATGACGTCGCCCCATGGCGAATCCTGGCGGTGACGTTCACCAACAAGGCGGCTGGCGAGATGCAGGACCGGCTTCTCGGGCTTCTTGGCGATCGGGGCAGCGCGGTGCGGGTGGGAACCTTCCACTCGACGTGCGCCCGATTCCTGCGCCGCCATGGAGAGACCCTTGGTATCTCCAAGGATTTCACGATCTATGATGACCAGGACCAGCTCGCGCTGGTGAAACGAGTCTTGCGTGATCTCGGACTGGACGAAAAGCGCTACCAGCCAAAGGCGATCGCCGGTCGCATCAATCGTGCCAAGCAAGAAGTTCAGGGACCTGGGAGCATCGAAACTCCCGACCCGTGGACCGAGGTGGTGCGCCGCGTCTACCAGACCTATGAGGACAGGCTCGATCAAGCCAATGCCCTCGACTTCGGGGACTTGATCTGCCGCACGGTGAGAGGCCTCGAATCGGACGAATCATTTCGCGACGCGCTCGCGGGCAGGTTCTCGCACGTCTTGGTCGATGAGTTTCAAGACACCAATCAGGCACAATTTCGCCTCGTGCGATCGCTTTCGGAGGGCCACCGAAACCTCTGTGTCGTCGGAGACGACGACCAAAGCATCTATCGCTGGCGTGGCGCCGATCGTCGAAACATTCTCGACTTTCGCGCTTCTTTCCCGGACGCGACCCTGGTGAAGCTCGAACAGAACTACCGATCCACACAGCGGATCCTTCGTGCCGCCAACGCTGTCATCGCTCGCAATACCGATCGGGAGCCCAAGGAGCTCTGGACTGCGAATGAAGAGGGGGATGCGGTCCTGGTCGTTCGTACGATGGACGAACGAGATGAGGCACGTCTCGTGTTGCGTGGGGTGCAGGAGCTCGTGGCTCAGGGATATGGTGCCTCCGACGTCGCCGTTTTCTACCGCACGCATGCCCAATCGCGTGTGATCGAAGAGGCGCTACGGAGCGCCAACATCGGCTATCGGATCGTGGGTGGTATGCGTTTCTACGATCGCGCGGAGGTGAAAGACTTGCTGGCCTACCTACGCGTTACGATCAATCCAGCCGACGACATGAGTTTGCTCCGCATCATCAACACTCCTGCACGCGGGATCGGAAAGACCACGATCACGCGACTCCTCGACGCGGCCGCGGAGCACGGCCGAAGCCTTTGGGGCGTCCTCGAAGAAGATGGTCTGGGAGCTCTTGGAAATGCGGCGCAGAAGCGTCTGGCTGGGTTCCGGACGTTGATTTCCGACTTACGCGATGTCGCGACCTCCGATGCGCCCCTCGGCGAGATCGGTGCGGAGTTGGTGGAACGCACCGGTTACGCCGAGATGCTGAAGCACGACGACACGCCCGAGGCCGACGCTCGCTTCCAGAACGTGCAGGAGCTGGTGGCTTCGATGGACGAGTTTCAGCGAGAGCACCCCGATGCGACACTCGCCGATTTCCTCGAGAACGTGACCCTTCACACGTCGGCGGACGAGCGAGTCGAGGGAGATCGGGTCACCTTGATGACGGTACACGCAGCCAAGGGGCTCGAGTTCCCAATCGTCATGGTGACTGGGCTCGAGGAGCAGGTGTTCCCCTTTAGGGGAGTCGACCCCTGGGAAGACCCCGAGGAGCTTGAAGAGGAGCGGCGGCTCGCATACGTGGCCTTCACACGGGCCAAGGAGCGCCTCGTGCTGAGCTTCGCGGCGGTGCGGCGCATCTTCGGCCAGCAGCGCGTAGGGATCCCGTCGAGATTCTTGCATGAGCTTCCGGCGGAGGACACGAGCTGGATCGGTGCGCGGTCGAGCTCTCCGTCACCGCGACCCACCGAGCCGCGTGCCTCCGAACGCGCGTCGACCGATAGCTACGTCGACTACAGCGAAGGCTCCGACGTCACCGACATCTCGAGCCTTCGTCGGGGCATGCAGGTCCGCCACCCGAAGTTCGGGGTAGGCGAAGTGCGCGAGGTCATGGTCGGGTCACCGCCGCGCGTGTCGGTCCGCTTTCCAGGGTGGGGTACGCGGAAGATCATCGCGTCCTATCTCGAACGGGCGTAGGCGATAGTGGGGGTGGTGGGGGCGGGACAAACAGACGTCGAAGGCGAATCGGTCTAATCGTCAGACTTGCTGCTCGTCGAGCTCGGCTTCTTCGGGCTACTATCAGAGCTCGAGCTCTCACTACTGCTGGTCGAGACGCTGTTAGATTCCGCGCTCTTGCTTTTCGACCGGTTCGAAGGGCCCGAGTACAGATCCGACTCCCAGCCACCACCCTTGAGAATGAAGCCGCCGCCGCCAATCATTCGTCGCGCCTTAAGTTTGCCGCACTCGGGGCACTTTTTGATCGGTTTCTCCGTGATGCGCTGCTCGCGCTCAAACTCGTGGCCACAGCTGTCGCAGGTGTAGTCGTACGTCGGCATATGGAATCCGGGCGGCAACTTAAGAGGCGAAGGGCCCGTGTCAAGATCACTCGTAGTCTTCGCCGAGCGGGTTGGCGAGCTTCCGCGTCCAAAGGATGGCGTCTTTTCGGCCACCAGCCCCGTCGAGGATGCCTTGAGCGAGCAGGCCCGTCTTTCGGTAGCCGGCCACGACGAACGCCGTGGAAAGCTCCACATTGTCATTCGGCGCAAAGGAAAACGCGGCCACGATGCCTCGTTCTTGTAGGTCATCGCCGAGCGTGCTCAAACCGCTCGCGATCGCCAGCATTTCGTTTTCGCTGTTTGGCAGACGAAGCACTTCGATCAGTGCGTGGCCAAAGCAGTCTTGGTACTCTGCAGAAATAAAGTTCGCCTTGCTCCGCTTGACGCTCGCTTCGTAGTAGATGCGTCCAGCATCGCGACCGAACATGTCAAAAGCGCCTAACGCGGGATTCTTTCGCCAGGCCGTGTCACGAGCGGTGAGGGCGTCTTTTTCGTTGGCCTTGCGGACCGACGCCCCACGGATTTTCTCCGGGATGTCTTTCGCCGCTCTTTTCGCAGCATTGATGGTCTTGTCGGTCAGTTTCTCGGAAGCGTCGCTTACCTCGACCGATGCTGTCCTATCGCCGATGACACACCCGCACAGATGACCATCGCTGCGCTTGTAGAAGCCGGGGATCGTACCTTCGCGAACGAAACCTACCCGCGTCCAAGAAGACACCTCGTCCTTTTCGACCAGGGTGATGACCTTCTCGACCCTCTCTTGGGTCGCGACCGACTGTATGTACAGACGCTTGGCCGGAAGCGCACCAGCCCGAAAGTCAATCACGCGAATGCAGCGTGTCCGACGGTTCAACAGCAGGCACAGATACGCGCTGTCACTTCGGAAATAGAGCTCTTCGACGGTGGGCTTCTTCTTGGTTCGTTTGGCGGCGACAACTTTCGCCTTGGCGGGGACCATGCGTCAACACCTCGAAAATACGTTGGTTTTCAGCAACGGCCGGGAATGTAGTGTGCCGATCCGCCTATGTCAAAAGGACTGGGGCAGGCCCAGGCATGGACCCGCCCCGATCCGTCGCGCGCTAGTTGTTGAGCTCCTCGTCGATCGCAGCCTTGAATGCCGCGTACGGCTGAGCGCCTTGAACGAGCTTACCGTTGATGAAGAACGACGGCGTGCCGATCCGTGCGCCGGCCTTGTCGATCGCCTGGATGTCCGCATCCACGGCCGCCTTGTGCTTGCCCGAGTCGAGCGCCGCCTTGAAGGCTTTCATGTCGATACCCCCGATCTGTGCCGCGTACTTCTCGAGGTTCGGACGCGAAAGCGCCTTTTGGTTTTGGAAGAGAATGTCGTGGTACTGCCAGAAAGCCTTGTTGCCCTTCTGTGCGAACACCTCGAGCGAAGCCTGTGCGGCTGGGTGCGCGTCCTTGTGGAAGGGCAGCGGGTAGTTGCGCCAAACGATCTCGACCTTGTCGCCGTACTCGTCCATCACTTGGGACATGGTCGGATTCACGCGGCTACAGAACGGGCACTGGAAGTCGCTGAACTCCTGGATCACCACCTTGGCCTTTGCGGAGCCCTTGCTCGGCGCATTCTTTGGCTTGGGAATGTCGTACACCTTGTTCGCGTCCGGTGCGGCTGGGGTCGGCGCCGTCTTGGGTGCGGTTTCGCCCTTGGCGATGGTCTTCTCGTAAACCTTGGAACGCGGTGTTCCCTTCGCCACGAGGTCCTTGGCCTTCTTTAGCTCTTCGTCGATCACGATCTCGAACGATGCAAGCGGCTGGGCGCCGCGGAGGTTGCGGCCGTTGATGAAGAACGCGGGGGTTCCACGAGCACCGAGACTCGACGACAGCGCCTGCTGTTTTTGGATAGTGGAGGCGTACTTGTCTTCCTCGATGGCCGCTTTGAACTTCTTCATGTTCAGGCCGAGCTCTTTGGCGTATTTATCGAGATTTTCGGTCGTGAGCCCTCGCTGATTGGAGAAGAGCTTCTCGTGCATGGCCCAAAAACCCTTGTCGCCCTTCTGCGCGTGGGCCTCAAGCGCGGCGTTGGCCGCGGGTTTCGCATTCTTGTGGAATGGCAGCGGATTGTTCATCCACACAACGCGAACATCTTTGCCGTACTTGTCCTGAACCGCTTTGAGTGTTGGCTCGACCCGTCCACAGAACGGACATTCGAAGTCGCTGAACTCGACGATCGTGACGAGTGCATCGTCCGGTCCCTTCTGGGGCTCGTCGCCCTGGAGAGGAACCTTGTACACGGCTTTCGGGTCAGGCTGGCCGGGCTGCTGTTGCGGCTTGGGGGGGGCAGCCTTGGTCAGACCGTTCTTCGTGATGGTCGCGTACATCTGCGCCCTCGTCACGCCCTGCTCTTCCAGCTTCTTGGCGGTCGCAAGCTCCTGGTCGATGACCGTCTTGAACGCAGCAAAAGGCTGCGCGCCACGGAGGTTGCGTCCGTTGACGAAGAAGTTTGGCGTGCCGCGCGCCCCGATCGTGCCCGCCAACGCCGTGTCCTCTTGGATTTGCTTCGAGTGAGCCTTTTCGTCCAAGGCCTTCTTGACCTTGTTCATGTCGAGACCCGCCTGCTTCGCGTAGTTCTCCAGATCCGCGCGGGTGAGCGCCTTTTGGTTTGCAAAGAGCAGGTCGTGCACCTCCCAGAACTTGTCGTTGCCACCTTGTGCGTAGGCTTCCATGGCGAGCTGGGCTGCAGGATCCGCATTCTGGTGGAAGGCTAGTGGCAAATTTCGCCATACGATGCGCACGTCATTTCCGTACGTGTCCGCGATCTCCTTCGTGGCCGGAAGCACCCGCGCGCAGAAGGGGCATTGGAATTCGCTGAACTCGACGATCGTGACGAGCGCGTCCTTCGGTCCCTTCGAAGGCTGTGCGTCGCTGACGGGAACCTTGTATCGTTCGACATCCGTCGCGACCTCGACGTCTGCGGCTTCGACCGCGGCCGTTTCGCCGCCTTCGCTATCGGAGTCCGGACCGAGGTATACGTATGTGAGGGCAAAAACGGCGATGCCGACTACGGCAGCCAATAATATGGATGAACCTTTACTCATTTCTCTATCCTTCCGCCGCCATTGAGCGACGAGTGAAAAAACTCAAACGTTAGAATCAACAGACCAATTGCCGAAAGACCGCCCGCAAGGGCGGCCGGTCTCAGCGAGGCGGCCGTTCGACTCTTCGCGCGTGGGCGTGTCTAAAGCCCCCTTCGACCGAGATCGCCGTTAGCGATCCGGTGCGGGGCGGCATCGTCCATCGGAGTTGTTGCTTCCAACCCGTGGCCAGCGGAATCAGTGTCTGGAACGCACCGCTGTGGGTGCTGGCGGGCATGCAACGGGGATCGTCGGTTCGCTCGCACCACATCGGAGGCAGCCTCGGCTCGTCCTGGGCTTCGACAGTTTCGATGCAGGTCTCGATCGATGACGAGCGGTCGCACAAACAGTCCGCGGCGTCTGCAGAAGACGCGGGCAGCAACATCATCGTGGCGACGGCGATAGCCGGGGAGAGGTTCCTCATGGAGGCAAATCCGAAACCGCAGTCTACCGCCCAAGGCAACGGTCGCAAGGAATGCGGCGAAGAAGTTAACTGAGGAGGGTGAAACCGCGCTGCGAGGTGTGGGATAGTGGGAGAGGAGAGAGTACAGTTTCGTAAGCGGCTTCACCCCCCTGACTCATGGGTGAACACGACGTATGACTGCGTTATTCCAGGACCGATGCCGGCTTGGCGATCGAATCCGGAAAACCTGGAATTTCGGCGCGCAACAAGCCACCGAGCGGGCCGAAGCGTCCAATCTGAGCCAAAGCACGCCCAACATAGGCAAGGCTCTGCGGATACCACTGTAAAAAACCTGCATCATTGCGCTTTCGATCGATGAACACGAAACGCCCTGCGTCTTTGAGCTTTCGATGCAGCGTCACGACCCAGAATTCCCGACGAACCTGCTCGGTATCGATTCGACGCGCCGAAGCATATCGCTCGATCATCCCTTCTTGTAAATCGATGTCGAGGGACACGTAGGAATCGCAGAGAAGGGCGACCAGGTCGTAGGTCCGTGGCCCGATGAGCGCGTCTTGAAAGTCGATAATCGTGAGCTCGCCTCCCTCGGGAACCATGAGATTTCGGGATTGGTAATCGCGGTGGACGAACCCGGTCGGCATCGCTTCGATTTCTGCGACGATTGTGGAAAAGGCCTCCGACGCGACCCGAGCCGATGCAGGGGCGAGGTTTCCGAACAATTCCTCGAGGCCCCAGCGCAGAAAGTGATTGAGCTCCCATTCGAGGAGTGGTCGGTCGAATTTGCGCCGCGCGACGATCGAGCTCGGTGGCAGGTCGTTGCAGCGCTCATGAATCTCGGCCAGCAGGTCGACCGCCTGGCTGTAAGGTTCTTTCCATCGTGCCCGTGGGATCTCGAGCAATCGCCGTTCGAATGTCGTCTCGCCAAGATCCTCGAGCAGGATTTGTCCACGCTCGAGATGCTCCAGATAGATCTTCGGTACCGGGATTCCCCGGCCGCGGAGTAGCTCTCCGACCTCGAGGAAGGGTAGCCTGGTCGTCTCCGGTTGAGCACCCCCCTCATCGCTTCCGAAGGCGTCGTCCGGCAACTGCATCACGATGATCGTCGACGGGCCTTTGCCTGCTTCCTTCGAATGGACGCGAAAATAGCTGCGCGTCGAGGCGTCCCCTTTGAGTCTTTCGACCACGACCGCGGGAAGTGGTGTTCCGAAGAGCTTCTCGAGAGCTTCGTCGAGGTCGGGGGTCATGATCGCGCGCGCCGAGCCTACGTCAGTTTGGGCGACTTTGCGAAAGAGGGGTATCGTCGGAGCGACATGCGCAAGCAGCAACCGATTGGGATTGGCACGAGGCTCGCGGGTCGTTACGAGCTGGTTTCCGAGATCGCGCGGGGGGCGATGGGGGACGTGTATCGGGCAACCGACCATCAAGAACGCTGTCAGGTTGTGGTCAAGATACTCCGAGCCGAATACCTCACCAACGAAGCGATGCGTAGACGTTTGCGACGGGAAGGCGCAGTGCTGAAGGCCCTCGACCATCCTTCGATCGTTCGGCTCCTCGATCTCGGGATCGATGAAAACGGTCTCGTCTTTCTCGTGACCGAGCTCGTCGAGGGCCGGACCCTCGCGGAGCGGCTCACCGAAGGTCCGGTCGATCTCGAGTCGGCGGCCCAGTTGCTCACCGCCCTCAGCGGCGCGCTCACTGCGGCACACGATCACGGCGTCCTCCACGGCGATCTCAAGCCGGCCAATGTGCTGTGGGTGCTCCCGGTACCGCGCTTGATCGACTTTGGGGCGTCCAAGGTGCTGGGGCTCGACCGGCTTACGGCGACGGGGGAGGTGGCCGGTACGCCCGCCTACATGGCGCCTGAAGTGCTGACGGGAAAGGCCGATGTCGACGAGAGGATCGACGTCTACGGCCTCGGCGTGCTGCTCTACGAGGCCCTGAGCGCCCAGCGCCCATTCCAAGATGCGCACGTCGGCCGATTGCTGATGAAGATCGACGCCGGTGATCGACTCCCACTCGACGCCCTCGTCGAGATTCCCGAGGCGATCGCGAATGTGATCCACCGAGCCATGCATCGGGACAAAGAATCGAGGTTTGGAACCGTGATGGAGCTCGAGGCCGCCTGGCAGCAAGCGGCGGGGTCGGGGGTTGCTTGATCGTGATCGAGGAGCTTTGCCGTGTGGTTGGGATCCCTGCGCCGGCTGGGTGGCCCGACTATTTCGAGACCGTCAAGGCCTGGGGAGCTCGCACCGATCTCACCGGGGCGCGCACGGATGCTGAGCTTGCCGAGATTCTCTTTCTCGATGCCGCGAGGTTGATCGAAGCTGCTTGGCTTCAGTCCGTCGGTTCGCTGGTCGACATCGGTGCTGGTGTCGGTGCGCCAACGATTCCATTACTTCTCGCCAGTCCGGGTCACCGCGCCACTTTGGTGGAGCCGCGGCGCAAACGCACCGCGTTTCTCCGGTCCGCCATCGGGTCACTCGACTTGGCAGATCGTGCGCTGGTGCTCGAGCAAAGCGTCGATCCCGACGCCCCCCTCGTGACAGGCGCGCCCTTTGACGTGGCCCTCTCGCGCGCCACGTTTTCGGCAGGGCGCTGGCGCGAGATCGGGTCTCGATTGGCCGACGAGGTCTGGGTGTTCACGGCCGGCACGGACCCAGTCGAGTCGGATTTGCGGTTGCTTCGCCGCATAGATTATGAGGTCCCATCGACCGGCGCCCCGCGGTCAACTCTAGCCTATTCACGATGACACTATCGCCGCTTGTGGGCGGGGATGATTTGGATTCGCCGTCGCATGCCTTCGCCCTGGGACATCGTGTTCACGCCGTCGAACTTCGCCAACGACATGTGGATGACGCGGCGGTCGCGGGCGTTCATCGGCTGGAGGGTCACCACTTTGCCCTCGGTGACTGCGCGTTGTGCCTGTCGTTTCGCGAGGGAGACCAGCCCATCGTCGTGTCGCTCTCGGTAGTCGCCGGAATCTACAATCACGTGTCGTCGCGCTTCGGGGAAGCGGTTGACCATCTTGTTGATCAGGAACTGCAACGCATCGAGCGTCGCGCCCTTTTTCCCGATCACACGTCCCGAGTCTGGGCCCGTGGCGTCGAGCTCGATCCTCTCAGCGTCCGCACGAATCTCGACTTGGACATCGAGGTCCATCAGATTCAAGAGTTCCTCGAGAATCTCGGCCGCTTCTTCGGCTTTGCCGTCCCCCGCGTACTGCGACGGATCTTCCTGTGGTGGCTGACCACCCAGGATCAGCGCGCCGTCTCTTGGTTTAGTCTTAAGCTCGTCCACGGCGAGTCCTCTTCTTTCTACGGGGTTTGGCCCGCTTGGGTGCGGCGGCCGTCTCCGTCTCGGCCGCGTGATCTTCGGGTTCGTCGCCATCGATGGCGGATACGACAGTGAGGCGTTCTTTGTCCATCTTCCAATACATGTACCGCTGTTGTGTGATGCCGATGGCGGAGCTGGTAACCATGTACAGGCAGAGGCCGGTCGGAAGCAAGAGCATGAAGAAGGTCATCATCAGCGGCATCGCGTAGAGCATGACCTTGGCCTGCATTTGGTCCATTTGGATGGGGGTCAGCTTCTGCTGGATGAACATAAGCGCCCCAAGCACGACCGGAAGGACGTAATAGGGGTCGGGAGACGACAGGTCGGCCCACCACCAGACGAACGGCGCATGGTAGAGTTCGATGCTCGTCGATAGGGTCTGATAGAGGGCGAAGAAGATCGGCATCTGCAGGAGCACGGGCAGACAGCCACCGAGGGGGTTCACCTTGTTCTTGCGCCAGAGCTCCATCATCGCGGCGCCCTTTTTCTCGCGGTCGTCTTTGTAGAGCTCGTTGATTTTGTCGATCTCGGGTTTGAGGGCGCGCTGCTTGGCCATGTTTCGAAATTGCGGAATCACGAATGGCAAGAGTAGAACCCGCACGAGAATGGTGAGCAGGATGATCGCAACGCCCCAGTTCCCGATGAAGTCGTAGATCGTGCGGAGAAGCCAGCTCATTCCGCGAGCGATGAAGCTGAACCAACCGAGGTCGATCACGTTGGTCGCCCGATGCCCGAACTCCTCGAGCGCATCGAAGTCCTTCGGTCCCGCGTAAACCAAAGTTCGGAACGTGGCGGTCTCGCCGGGACCGATTTCGATGGGTGCGGAAGCCAGCTCGGCTTCAAACAGACTCCCATCTGGATCGTCGGGTGTTCCGCCCCGGTCGGTCGTCAGAAGGTCGCAACGCTCGGCGGTCTGTCCTTCGGGGGCTGCGATAATCGCGAAATATACACTGCTGAGCGCGACGTACTCGACGCCTGGGCCATAGGTGTGCGGCTGCATCGGTCGCGACTCGTCTTCGCTCAACAGCCCGTCGCGATCCTCGCGAATAGTCTCGTCGGCCACCTGGCAGATCCCGTGGCTCAACGCGGGGGAAGGGCGCCCAAAAAAGCCTCCCTTTTCGTCTTCTCTGCGAACGTAGTGAGCCGACGTGATGCTAAACCCGAGCTGTCTCGGGGTCTCCTGCTGGTTGTGCACCTCGACCGACGAGCGGAACTGATAAGGCGGCTCGGCCAGCTCCCAGAGTCTGTCGATCGTGACGCCGTCGCCCGACCAACGGAAATGGATCTTTCGTTTGGAAGCCTCGACCACGGTCCACCGGACGGTTGGCGGTATTGCGATACCAGTGAAATTGGGCCTCAGCGGTAGGTACCGCTCCTTGTCTGTCGTGACGAGCTCGAACGGCTTGCCTTCTTCGTCGAGGTAGCGGTCGCCTTTGACGCGAAGGCTCACGAGCCCCGTGTTCAAGTTCGTAAACGAGGCGACGAGACGATCGTCTTCGAGCTGGTGAGTCGTTTCCGATCCTAGGCGGGCCCGCGCCTCGGCCGCCGGAAGGTCCACGCCGGCTCGCGTGGGTGCAGTCTCGGCCTGGTCGGTGGATCCGTCGACCGCAGGTTCGTCGGTCTGTGTCTGGTTGGGAGCGAAGTACTGCACGCCCAACACGACGCCCAGGACCGCGACCGGGAGCACCAACAACAGGATCGGCGGTTGTTTGCGCTCAGCCATGATGCGCCTCGTGGTGGTGCCGTTCGACTTGCGGCGGCGGGTCGAACCCTCCTGGGTTGAGCGGATGACAGCGAGCGATGCGCTTGATGCCCAGCCACGAACCCCGCGCCGCCCCGAAACGCTCGATGCATGTGGCGGAATAGTGGGAGCACGAAGGCTCGAACCGGCAACTGGGGCCGATCAGTCGCGACAGCGTCATTTGGTAGAGGCGAATCGTGAAGAGAAGGAACGCCCTGATCATCGTTCGGCCCCGCCCTCTCTGAGCTTGACGGCGGCGCGCCGGAGCTCTTTCAACAGTGCGTCGTAACCGACGGCATCCGCGTCCCGCTTCGCGACGAACACGATGTCGTGGGACGGTGGGAAGAGATGGCGGTTTCGCCGAAAGACCTCGCGCACCACACGCTTGATGCGGTTTCTTTGAACGGCGTTGCCCACTTTCTTCGTCACGGTGATCCCAAGTCGCGTGTTCTCTAGAGAATTTGGTTGGAGGACGATGAGGAAGTGAGGTGTGTGGATACGCCGTCCGGTGAGTTGTACTTGCCTGAACTCGTAGCGCTTCTTCAGTCGATCGGCGCGCCGAAGGCCTTGGCCTCCGCTGCTCGGACCACCCCCCGTTCCAGATGCACCACGCATCTTCGCACCGATTCGGCTACTTCTTGTAGCAGGAAACGGTCAGGTGCTTCCGGCCCTTGCGGCGGCGGGCGTTGAGCACACTCCGACCACCTTTGGTCTTCATGCGTGCGCGGAACCCGTGTGTCCGAAGACGGCGCTTACGATGTGGTTGATAGGTCCGCTTCACGACCATGCTCCCGAAAAATAGAGTGCCGGAAGAAAGCACGGGCCCGGGGGGGTGTCAAGCCGCCCCCTGATCGGCAAAGTGCAACGGAAGCATCTGATTTTGCTGGTGTATTCGGCCAGACCCCGGCATCTCGGAGGCTGGTGTATCGCCCGCTCCCGACGATGACGTGATCGAGAATGCGGATCTCGAGCAGAGTGCCTGCGGCGACCAGGCGTTCGGTGAGCGCGAGGTCGTGTGGGCTCGGGTCGGGGTCTCCGCTGGGGTGATTGTGGATGAAGACCGCGCCCGACGCCGAATCCGCGACTAGTATTCGAAAGACCTCGGCTGGATCGACCTGGCAGCTCATTCGACCTCCGCGGGCCACCTCCCTTTCGACCCCAGGCCGGTTCTTCGCGTCGACCGAAACCACCAGGAAGCGCTCGACAGGGCTGTTCATCATCGCCTTTCCGTAGCGTTTGAAGACCGCCTCGCTGTTGGTGAGCGGTGCCGTTGCCTCCTGGGGAACGAGGGCGCGCGTGCCCGCTTCGAAGGCGGCGGCCAGACGAGATGCTTTCGCGGGACCGATGCCTCCAATGTGCTCGAGCTCCGCTGGGGTCAAACGAGCGAGCGCCCACAGACCGCCGGTGCGGCGAAGAATCCTTGCGGCAAACGAGGTGACGTCTTCGCCAGCGCGGCCGGTACCTAAAAGGACGGCGAGCAGCTCGACGTCAGCGAGCGCTGTGACGCCGAGGCGAGCCAACCTTTCGCGAGGGCCCTCCATGAACGAGGGTTGTGCAGGGCCCGTGCCAACCGAGGGGATAGTGAATTCGCGCTATTGGCGTGGTCGTGCTGGTGGATGCAAGCCACCCCGCCGGCGGCCAACACCACATCAGCGACACCGTCACTGTCAGCGCCAGCGTCAATCTACTCAAACTGCGTCAACCGGTGACCCAGGCCGCATCGCCGGTTGATCGTCGATTCTACTTCTTGAAGAGCTTGCCAAAAATGCTTGGGCGCTTGCCGCCTTTGCCGGGTGGTGCGCTCGAACGGCCTCTCGATTGACGCATCGAGCCTATGCGGACCTCGCGGATCGCCTCGAGGTTCTTCGGGTCGAGCTTGGCGACCTTCTTGAAGTGCTTCAACGCTTTGTCGTGCTTGCCCATCCGCTTGAGGAAGTGGGCGCGTACGAAGTGGCCCTGCACGTGATCGGTGTTGAGCAGAAAGGTCTGTTTGAGCAGAGACCTGATCTCGTCGGCGACCTCGTCGTCCTCGATTCCGTGTTTGAGCATGAGGACCCACGCTTTCATGGCTGGGTAGTCGGCTTCCTTGCGAACGACTTCCATGACTTCGTCGCAGATCCGTAGCGCCTCGTCGTACCGTCGCCGCTTCACAAGCACGTCGACCTTCTGGAAGTTGATCGCGGACTCGACCATTACATTGAGCTTTCGCTCGGATTCTGGGGTCCCACCCCCTTGCATGACAGTCTTCTGATAGTCCACACGAGACTTGTCGTTCGCTAGTGTGTCGCGCGCCACCGTGAATAGGTGGAAGATCTCCTCTACCCACGGTCGCAAGGGCGACAGCTCGTTGGGCAGGCGGTCGGGGTGCCACTTCTTGGCGAGCTTCATGTATTTCCCGCGTATTTCGTTGGAGTCTGCCGACTCTTTGACGCCGAGCATTTCGAAGTAGTTCTGGCGGTCCATCATGCTGATCACGCGCACCACCTCTTCCCAGCGCTTCCGATGCTCGTCAGAAAAACCCGCAGGAGGTGGCGGTGGCATCTGGCGCGGTGCGACGATCTCCCCGGAAAGGCTTTTCGCAGGTGGCAGGTTGCTGATCGACGTTGGGAGCACCGAATCGCCGCCCGGTCGGTTCGAGTCGCGACGGCCCGGCGGGGAAGAGCGGCGCATCCTCGGCGGCGTCGTGCTTCCCGATGACGCCCTTCTCCCAAAGGGGGGCGACGAGGGTCGATCCCCCTGCGACGAAGGCGATACGGCTCTCAACTTCTGGCGCGAGATCGGCCGATACACTTCGAGGCTCTCCGTGATTGCGAGCAGGTAGAGCATCCGTCTTGCGACTTTGGGATCGCCGAACTGTTCGATCAGAACCGCGGCCGTGGCTGGCTCCGCGCGCATCAGCTCGACGAACGCCTTTTCGTTCGACTGCAGAGAGAATCTCGCGAGTGGCGCGCCGCTCTTGACCCGCTGTCGCTCGTCCCCCAGCTTTCGAATCACCCGAGTCATCGCGTCCTTCGGGACATCGCCTCGAAGCGAGGTGGCGATGACTTCGAGCACGTCGACCGAACCACGCATCGTCCCATCGCCCTCACCGACCAAATCGGCTTCGTAGAATGCGTAGGGGCCGCGCTCCCTGGGGAAGATGGTGAGCAACCCTCGATCCAAGCTCGCCACCGGCTCGATGAAGCGCCCGATGGCGGGCACGCCACTGCGAAACAGAATGCGATCCTGTCCGGGTTGGTCGTCGTCCGGCCACACCGCGAGCGTGCCTGAAAGTCCCTTTTTCTGAATCGACAGTAGAACGTGACCGAAAGGTGTAGCGCTCAACGCCCCTTCGGCGAGTGGCTTGGGAACAGAGGATGGCAACGAGTGTTCCAAGAACTAACAGATTGACATAACCGGGCGGCGAGCGACAGATCGAGGTTGATACCGCCCCGCGAAAAACCCTAATTAGTGGCTGCGTGAGGGACCAACCCCTGATTGTTTCATCAGTCGGTCATCGTCCAGCCGGTCCCCTCGGGGCCGTCCAGCAGCTCGACACCCTGATCTGCGAGCGAATCGCGGATTCGGTCAGCTTCTGCAAAGTCCTTCGACTGCCGTGCCGCCGTACGCGCCGCGATTTGCCGTTCGATCTCTGCGGCATCGAGCCCACGTTCCCCCGCTCGGCGGTCCCGGATTCGGCGGAGGACCTCGTCCGCGGCCTGCGCCCCCAACCCTAGCTCGGCCTCGAGCGCGGCAAAGCCCGCCCTGGCTAGGTCGACCGTTTCCTTTGACGCCTTGCCCTTTTTTCGAGACGCCTGGTCGCAAAGCTCGTTCACGGCCTTGAGAAACTCGGCCACCTTCGCCAGCGCCACGGGCATGTTGAGGTCGTCGTCGAGCGCCTCTCTCAGCGCCGCTGAGAAACCTAGGATCTCTGCCGCCCCCGACGTTCCGCCGTCGGCAATGCGCTTCGGTGGCAACCCGAGGAGCCGTTGTTTGGTCTTGTAAAGATAGGTCACACGACGCTCCGCGTCTTCGAATTGCGGAAAGCCGGTCACGTTGCCAACGTCGTCGAGCGTCCAGTCCAAGTTGAGAGGCGCTCGATAGTGCACGGTCATCATGAAGTACCGAATCGCCTCGGGCTCCATGCGATCGAAGAGGTCTCGAGCCGTAAAAAAGTTCCCGAGACTCTTGCTCATCTTTTCTTTATCGACCTCGACGAAACCGTTGTGCATCCAGCACCGCGAAAAAGTCTTGCCGGTCGCGGCCTCGCTTTGTGCAATTTCGTTTTCGTGATGAGGGAACACCAAGTCGAGCCCCCCGCCGTGGAGGTCGAGCGTCTCGCCGAGGTGCTTCATTGACATGGCTGAGCATTCGATGTGCCAGCCCGGCCTGCCCCGACCCCATGGGCTATCCCAACCCCAGGCGTCCTCGGCGCTTTTCTTCCACAATGCAAAGTCGGCGGGATGTCGCTTTCTGGCGGTCTGTTGCTCGTCCAGCCGCTCGCTTGCCCCAAGCCTCATCTGCTCGAGATTGCGGTGGCTGAGCTTGCCGTACTCAGGAAACGACTCGACCGAGAAGTACACGTCACCGTCCGATACGTAGGCGTGATCCCGGTCGATCAGTCGTTCCACCAAATCGAATATGTCTTGAAGGTGTGTGCTCACGGTCGGTTCAACGTCGGGGTCGAGATTGCCGAGGCGGTGCATATCCTCGGCATACGCCTCAGCGAATCGGGCGGCCAGCGTGGTCGGCTCCGTTCCTGACTCCGAGGCACGTTTGAGAATCTTGTCGTCGACGTCGGTGATGTTCCGGACGTAAGTGACGCGCATTCCGTTGGTGCGGAGGTGACGGACGAGCACGTCGTAGACGACATAGCAGCGGGCATGACCGAGATGTGCGTAGTCGTAGACGGTCGGCCCGCAGACGTAGATTCGTGCGTGGCCAGGCTCTCGAGGCTCGAATGGCTCCTTTTGGCTGGTCAGGGTGTTGTAGAGGCGAACGCTCACGGTCGGCGAAGTCTGAGCATTTTCCCGACCAAAGGGCAAGCTCGCGCGGTTGACCCCGTCCTGCGGCCCGCTAGAAAGAGCAAATGCTCGCGATCCACGAACGAGGGCAGGCTAGCTACGAAGCTACACTCGACTCCTTGAGTCGTCGCGGCACAGAAGATCTCGCGCGCGTCGAGCCAGACGTGCGCGAAATTCTCGAAGCGGTGCGCGACCGGGGCGACGAGGCGGTGCTCGAGTACAGCGAACGATTCGACCGGCGTCGCCCCGAAACGCTCGTGCTCGACCGGGAGACCTGGCTGGCCGAGGCGGGGCGCGTCGACCCTGCCATTCGAAAAGCGTTGACCGACGCAGCAGAGCGTATCCGTCGTTACCATGAACATCAGCGCGAGCCAGGCTTCCGCTACGAAGAGGATGGTATCGAGCTCGGACAACGCGTTCGCCCGATCGCTGCCGCTGCCGTCTATACACCTGGCGGCAAGGCCCGATATCCGTCCACAGTTCTGATGACGGCCATTCCAGCAGCGGTGGCGGGTGTAAAGCGCATCGTTCTCGTCACGCCCAATCCAACCCCGGAGATCTTGGCAGCAGCCGAAGTCGCTGGTGTGACCGAAGTGGTCGACGCAGGCGGCGCGCAAGCGATCGCTGCCGTCGCGTACGGGACGGAGTCGATCGCCCAAGTCGACAAGGTCGTAGGGCCCGGAAACATCTATGTGGCATGCGCCAAGCGGCTCGTTTTCGGCGCGGTCGGCATCGATTCGATCGCCGGGCCGAGTGAGATTTTGGTGGTGGCCGACGAGGGAGCGGACCCCGAGGTGGTGGCCGCCGACCTGTTGTCGCAAGCCGAACACGACGAGGCGGCCTACCCGCTTCTCGTCACGTTGTCTCGAAGCCAGGCCGAGGCGGTCGATGCCGCGCTAGAACGGCAGCTCGAATCGCTTTCGAGGAAGGCGATCGCAAAGGAGGCAGTCGCCAAGAACGGCTACGCCTTTGTCACAAGCGACCTGACCGAGGCGGGTCGCGTCGCGACGGTACTGGCCGCGGAGCACTTGAGCCTCTCTGTGGAGGACCCGGACAGTCTGCTCGAGCAGATCGGAGCCGCGGGTGCGGTGTTTCTCGGTTACCATACTCCCGAGGCTGCAGGTGACTATGCTGCCGGGCCGAGCCACGTGCTGCCGACGGGCGGCGGGGTCCGGTTTTCGTCGCCGCTGGGCGTTTATGATTTCGTGATTCGTTCGTCGCTCATTCGCTACTCGCCGGCGGCCATCGCCGATCAGGCCGACCTCCTCGAGGGGCTCGCCCGGCTCGAAGGGCTCGAAGCCCACGCGCGTGCGGTCGCGATTCGCCGACGAAGCTAATCCGGGCCTTGCGGCCCAGCCGTGCGGCGAGTACCCATCCGGCGTGGCTCTGGATCCCTTGGAGAGGCAGCTCGCGCACGAAATGGGGCGCTGCATCGCGGACTTTCAGCTCATCGAGGCGGGGGATCGGGTGATGGTGGCGGTGAGCGGGGGCAAGGATAGTTACGCCCTTCTCCATCTCCTCGGGCGTTTGCGGCGACGGGCGCCAGTCGCCTTCGACATCATCGCGGTGCATCTCAACCAAGGGCACCCCGGTTACGATGGGACACCGCTAAAGGCCTGGCTATGCGCACATGGTTACGAACATCGCATCATCCACAGAGACACATACCAGCTGGTGACCACGCGAATCCCCGAAGGGAAGACCTATTGCAGCATGTGCTCGCGCCTTAGGCGTGGGATTCTCTACAACCTCGCGCAAGAGCTCGGCTGCACGAAGATCGCGCTCGGCCATCACCGGGACGACGCGATCGAGACCCTCATGCTGAATCTCATGTTCAATGGCTCGTTGAGTGCGATGCCCGCCAAGTTGGCGAGCGATGACGGCCGCAACATGGTCATTCGACCATTGCTTTACTGCGCCGAGCGGGACCTTGCCGCATATGCGGAGGACATGAGCTTTCCGATCTTGCCTTGTAATCTTTGCGGCTCCCAAAAAAACCTCTGGCGCCAACAGGTCAAACAGATGCTCGACGATCTCGAGCAACGCGCGCCAAGAGTTCGCCAAAGCATGCTTGCAGCGCTCAAGAACGTCCACGCCTCTCACCTGCTGGCTCCGAGCTAGGTTGCATGGCCCGGTTTGCTTCCGCGTTGCTCCTCGTCCTGACCCTCGCTTCAACCGGCGGGGCGTCGGCCCAAGCTGTCAACGTGGAACGCTTTCGCCCGAGCCTCGACCGCTTTGGTTTTCTCGGAATTCAGGGGAGCGCCACACCCGGCCATTTGCGATGGAATCTCGCGCTCTGGACTTGGTATTCAAACAAGCCGCTGCGGGTTCGCTTCGCGGACGGTACGACCGAGACGGCGATCGACAATAGACTCACCTCGGATTTGCTTTTCCAGCTCGGGCTGTTTGGGAGATGGTCGCTGGCTCTGGAGGTGCCTCTGGTACTCTACCAAGACGGCGACACCTCGATGCCACTCAACGGTCGGACGTCGTTTACCGGCTTTGGAGTGGAGGATCCGCGCTTTACCACCAAGATCAGGCTCGTGGGCAAGAAGACGGAAAAGATCCAGAACAAACCGGACGGCCCTGGCCTCGGTTTGCTCGTGACCATGCCGGTTCCAATCGGCAGCGAGAGCTCTTACGCAAGCGAAAGTCAATTCTCCTTCGATCTCCAGGCGCTCGCGGACTTCCACCTGATCGGGGCGGGGGCTGGCCTCATGCTCGGGTGGCGATACCGTGTGAACGCACGCAACGTCGCAGCCACCGAGCTCGGCCAAGAGATGCTTTATGGCTTTTCGCTGAAGCCGCCGATTCCGCCCGCCAAGAATTTGTTTGGCCTGCTCGAGTTTCGTGGTTCGACCAGCTTTCGAGGGCGGAGCACCAACACGCTTGAGGGCGACATCGGCGTTCGCTACACGAAGAGAGACGTGACGATGACCGCCGCCTTTGGCGGTGGTCTCGTGCGCGGTCTCGGTCAGCCTAACTTCCGGGCGATCTTCGGCTTTTCTTGGTCTCCAAAGAGCAACGATATGGACAACGACGGGATTCCGGACTCGCGAGACGAGTGCCCGAGGCTCCCCGAAGACATCGACGGCTTCGAAGATGCGGACGGGTGCATGGATCCCGACAACGACAACGACTTCATCCCAGATGCCGATGACCGATGCCCCAACGAGGAAGCCATCGAGGGGCGGGATGAAAACGAAGACGGCTGCACCGATCCGTGAGGGAGGAGTCCAGCGACAGTGTCAGCGACAGTACCAGGGACAGGGACAGGGTCAGGGACAGCGATAGTGTCCCTGGCGTTGCTCGTGCTGGTGGGTTGCACGCCTCAGGGCGATCCGGGGATTGGCTCGGGGTACACGGACGGCTTTGAGCGCTCTCAGCTCGGGAAAGATTGGAAGAAGACGGGAGGCAATTGGCGCATCGAGGGGGGTGAGCTTCACGTTCGGGGCGCGCGCAACCATCCGCTTTGGCTCCTGCGAACCTTGCCACGCGACGTGCGGGTCGAGTTCGACGTTCGCAGCGAGACTCCAGATGGGGACATCAAGGTCGAGATTTACGGGGACGGCGCGTCATTCGCGAAAACCGACAGCTACAAGGCTACGAGTTACGTCATCATCTTTGGTGGATGGAACAACTCCCGAAACGTCTTGGCCCGAATGGATGAGCATGGCGCCGATCGCGTGGAGGGCGCGCCCCGAAAAGTGGAGGCCGGACGGATTTATCACTTCCGGATCGAGCGCGTCGGCGCGAAGCTCTCGGTATGGGTTGACGGCGAGGTTCTGCTGCAAATGAGCGATTCCAACCCTTTACATGGTCGCGGGCACGATCATTTTGGGTTCAATAACTGGCAATCGGACCTCTGGTTCGACAATTTGGAGATTACGCCTCTCTGATGGCCAAGCCATGACACCGAAAGAGTTCGAGATCATGTTGTCGGATGCCGAGATACAGCTCTCGCGCATCAAGCACCTCTACGAGCAGTGGTTCCAGGGGATTGAACGCATCGAGCCGCAGATCCCCCGCAAACAATTCGACCGCGCACTGCACGAGCTTCGAAAGATCAAGCCACGCAACACGGCGCTCCGCTTTCGATTTCAGACGCTCATCCAACGCTACACGACACTTCAGACGTACTGGCGGCGCATCGGACGTCAGATCGAAGAAGGCACCTACAGACGCGATCTGCTTCGCGCTCGACGTCGGCGAGAGGAGTTACGGGCAGACCGTGAAAAAGAACGAGCCCGGGGAAGCACCGGTCCAGTCGAGCTCGACCCCAGTGAAGACGTCAACGTCGACAAGCTCATCGAGGACGCAAGTGACCGTGTAGACGAGCTGCTTCAAGACACGACGCCGCCTGCGAAACCGGGGAGCACACCTGCACCGAAACCAGCGCCCTCCCAAAACCAGGCGACGGCTACGTTTGGCAAGCCCAAGCCGCGGACACCCGTGTCCCAGCGAGACACGTCGAGTCCGGCGATTGCGCCGAAACGACGGGCACCACCACCGATCACCCCGCGCTCCAAAGGTCCTGGTGACGCTCGCATGCGCCAAATCTACGAAAGTTACGTCGACGCCAAGCGCCGCAACAACGAGCGCACCGATAGGATCGACTACGAAACGGTCGCCAAGAGCCTCAGGAAGATGGTCCCGAAGCTCGATCGCAAGCACAAAGGCAAGCGCATCGATTTCAAGGTCGTCGTCAAAGACGGCAAGGTCGGCATCAAGCCGGTTGTGAAGAAGTAGGCTCGGGTGCCTTCGCGATCGGGTTCGACACCGCGATACGCTTGTCGATCTCGGCTCTGAGGGCACCCAAGGAGCTCGGATCGATGGCGCTGATCGCGATGCCGCGATTCTGAATCATCGCTGCGGGTGCTTCGAGGCGGTCGCATTTGTTGAACACGAGGATTCGCGGAACCCGCTCGAGGCCGAGGTCGACCAAGAGCTCTTCGGTCGTCTCGACGTGCTCGTTCCTGCAGGGATCGGAGGCGTCGATTACGTGCAGGAGCAAGTCCGCGTCCTGCGTTTCGTCGAAAGTAGCTCGGAACGCGGCGAACAAGTCTTTCGGAAGATCGCGGATGAAGCCGACAGTGTCGGTAAAGATCACATTGCGCCCCGAGGGCAGCAGCAGGCTGCGGGACCGAGTGTCGAGCGTCGCGAACAGCTTGTCTTCCGCAATCACGTCGCTTCCCGTCAGCGAGTTGAGCAAAGTGCTCTTGCCTGCGTTGGTATAGCCCACGATCGCGACGGTCGGCGTGCCACTTCGTTGGCGCCGTGAACGCCGCTGCCGTCTCTGACGCCCAAGCTGTTTGAGTTGAGACTGAAGACGCGTGATTCGCTCCCGTGCGCGCCGACGACCAACCTCGAGCTTCGTTTCACCTGGGCCGCGTCCACCGATGCCACCGGTGAGCCGTGACAACGCATCGTCACGTTGGCCGAGGCGGGGGAGGAGATACCGCATCTGCGCTAGCTCGACCTGGAGCTTGCCGTCCCGGCTCTCGGCGTGTTGCGCGAAGATGTCGAGAATCAACTGAGTGCGATCGACGACCTTGAGGTCGGTCATGCGTGCGATGTTATTCGCCTGCGCGGGACGAAGGTCGCGATCGAAGATCAGCGTCTCCACATCGAGTTGCATTGCGCGAATCACTAGGTCCTCGAGCTTTCCGCGTCCTAGCGCGTACCGCGGATCGACGCGCTCCCGAACCTGAAGCACACGATCGGCCACGTCGACTCCCGCTGTCCGAGCCAGCTCTTCCAGCTCTCGTAGTGAATCTTCGGCCTGGCCTGCGCTGCGCTTGTCGCACACATGCACTAGGATCGCGCGACCATCCTTTGCCGCGACCCCCCTGGCTCTCGCGGCTCGCGCGAACTCTTGCTCAAGCGTTTCGATGATCGCAGCGGGGTTGTCTCGCGCCTTGGCGTAAGGAATTGGCCCAAACGTTTGAAACGGGGGTTCGTTTGAGCCCTCGGGCACTGGAAAGTTGTGTCCGTAGTAAACGCAAAGGGCTCGCTCTTCGCCGGGCGCCAGGCAGATCGCAACGATGAGATCGAGGCGCAAGCGGGTGAGGTCGACGAGATCGTCGCGGCTGAGAGGCTCGTTTCGGAGATGCGTATGGATCAGGCGCAGCCCGCGGAGCCGTCCGGCACCGGCGCGGAGTCGACCGACATCGGGTAACATGAGCTTCGACGCGTCGCCGAGAATGACGTGATGCACGGTGCCCCGGCGGTCGACCAGCACCCCCACCTGCCGGCCAGTCGCATGTGAGACGCCCACTAGCGCCCGCGTCAGCTCTGGAGTCGTCAATCGGTCCAAGGGGACGCGCCTTCGGTAGATTCGCTGAAGCGCCTTGGTTTCCGAGGGGCTGAGGTCGCTAGTGTCGCCGTAGATCTGCACTTATTCCAATCGCTGAAGCTGCTCCTCGAGAGCGCGGGCTTCGGGGTGACTTAGCGCGTTTTCGAGTGTCATGGGAGGTGGCAGCGTGGTGACGCGTCGGCGGAGGGCGTCGGCACGGGATCGGGCTTCCTCCAGCCGCTGACGAAACGCTCGGTGTCGGCCGGCCTCCTTGGCGAGGGCTTCGCGCAACCTTCCCGCCGCTTCGACGTCGGAGCAGACCAAGAGGATGTCGCACCCTGCCTCGATCGCAAGAAGGCCTGACTCTTCGATGGGGTAGAGCGCGCTCATCGCCTTCATCTCCAAATCATCGGTGAACACCGCGCCGCCATAGCCGAGGTCGTCGCGGAGGAGCTCGACGATCGCCCGGCATGAGATCGTCGCAGGTACCGAATCCAAAGCGTCCAAGACCACATGGGCCGTCATGAAGGCGGGGAGCCGGCCGACGGCGGCTCGAAACGGAGAGAGCTCCACCTCCTCGAGCCGCTCCCGATCGTGTCGCAGGATCGGCAGGGCGAGATGACTATCGACATCGGTGTCTCCGTGCCCCGGGAAATGCTTGCCGCAAGAAAGGACACCGCCGGTGTGCAGGCCGTCGGCAAACGCCAACGCATGCTCGATCACCACCTCGGGCGTGCTGCCAAAAGCCCTGTCGCCGATGATGGGGTTTCGAGGGTTCGTATCCACATCGAGCACAGGCGCGAAGTCGAGATTGACGCCGAGCGCCCGAAGCTGACGCGCAAGGACGGTGCCGGCCGCTGTAGTGAGCCCTAGGTCGGCTGCTTCGGCTAACTTACGCATCGCGGGTAACTGCACGATAGGATCGCCAAACCGTGCGACCCGACCGCCTTCTTGATCGACGCAAACCAGAACTGGCAGCGCGGGATCCTCTGTCTCGGTGCACGACGTGATCAGCTCGCCGGTTTGCTGAAGGTCATCGATGTTGCGTTTGAAGAGGATCACTCCCGCTACGGAGTCGTCGGCCAACCACGAACGAATCTCCGGGGGCGTCTCGACGCCGGGAAAGCCGCAAACCATGACCCTGCCTGCCAATTGCTCGAGCTCATTCACGGTACGCGCTCCGGCCACGACGTTAGCACCGCGCGAACGTTGCCGTAAGCCGTGGTTATTGCTACAAGACGGTAACTAAACTTCTTTGGCCCTCGTGGCCTTTGGTATTCGATGACCCAAATTCTAGATCCTGGCTTCCGTCGGGGAGGCGACCCGGGCGCTCTCGATGCAGAGCCCCCCGAACCAGTCGTCTACGCGCACACCATTCCACGTCGATTGCTCGACGCGGATGCCGCGAAAGTCATTCGGCGTCTCAATCGGCACGGGCACACTGCCTATCTGGTCGGCGGCGGCGTGCGTGACCTGATGCTCGGACGCAAGCCCAAAGACTTCGACCTCGCGACCAGCGCGCGGCCATACGAGGTGCGAGACCTCTTTCGTAACTGCCGCGTGATCGGCCGGCGGTTCCGGCTCGCTCACGTTTTGTTCTCGGGTGGCAAAGTCATCGAGGTGGCGACCTTCCGTCGTGACCCTTCACAACACTACGAAGTCATAAAGCCGAAGATCGCCAAGAAGATCCCGCTGTGCGCGGGGCCCGAGCCCGTTCGATTGATTCCGGCCCGCAACGCCGACGTCGATGGCGAGGATGAGGACCTGCTCATCACCAACGACAACGTATTCGGAGAGCCGCACGAAGACTCGATTCGCCGCGACTTCACGATCAACGGGCTCTTCTACGACCTCGAGCGCGGGGAGGTCATCGACTTCGTGGGCGGCGTCGCCGACTTGGAGGAACATCTCCTTCGCACCATCGGCGATCCGAACGTTCGGTTTCGAGAGGATCCCGTGCGGATCCTTCGCGCGATCAAGTTCAGCGCGCGCCTCGACATGGGCCTCGATCCGGCAGTCTACGATGCCATGGTTCGACACCGTGCGGATCTGCGGCGCGCTGCTGCCCCGCGTGTGCTCGAAGAAGTTCTTCGGTTCCTTCGCGGTGGAGCTGCACAGCGTTCGGTCTTCCTCGCCTGGGACGTGGGAGTCCTGAGCGAGGTTTTGCCCGAGGTCGCGTCGTTTCTCGACGACGACCCCGAAGGCGCCACGCTTACTTTTGGCCGTTTGAAAGCGGTCGATGCATTGGCTGCCGAGGATCGGCTCCCGAATGACGCCGTTCTTCTCGCTGCCCTTCTCCAGGGGTCAATCGACGACGCGCTCGAAGGTGCGACCGACGTTCCGGTCGCCTACGAAGAGTTTATCCGAGAGTTCTCCTTGCGCCTTTCTCTTCCGCGCAGGCTCAAAGATCGAATCCGGCTCCTCACCATGGCGCAACGCCGCCTTCGCGCCGGACGCGTTCAATCGATCGCACGACGCGAATACTTTGCGGATGCTGCGACTCTGTTCGCCCTCGATCGAATGGCCCGCGGAGAGGATATTCCAGCATGGGCCAACGAGCCGAGCGAAGCGCTCTACGACGCCGAACCCCGCAGTCGTCGTCGTCGTCGTCGTCGTCGAAGTCGTAGCTAGTTTTCCGCACGGTCCACGATCAGCTCGAATGAACGCTGATTGACTTCCGGTTCGTCCGCGTCTGGAAGTCGACTCGACAGGTTGGTGACCACGAAGAGCACTTGGCGCGTTCGACTGTCGAGCTCGATCGGAATGTAGGCGGTCGGAGTAGGGCCCGTGTGCGGCGCAGCGATACGACGAAGCTCTGTTCCGTTTTCGTCGAGCTGCACGGCGACGAACGACCACCGGACACCGTATTCTCCCCTCATCCATGCCCGAAGGCTCTCACCAGGCGTCCAGGCGGAGCCCTCGAGAATCAAGTAAGCGCTGCCAAAGGGCCTCAGCGCAATGGTGGCACTCGCTCGCGTCGGGAGTCGCTTGAGGTGGCGCGAAGCTGGGACTTGGGCGTCGCTGTCGATCGCGGCGATCAGGACGCTTTTGGACTTCCCTCTCCCCACGAACCAGCGGAGCACCGCGAGCTCCTCGATATTGTCGAGGAGTCGGTCGCCGCTTCGCTCTACCGAGGTCTCGATGGCCGCCCAAAGGTCCGGCTCGGCACGTAGGCCATCGCCCTCCCACGTGCGCTGACTCGAGAGCTCCCATGCATCTCGGACGAACCGCCAATCGCCATCGTCGTGCCTTGCCGAGAGATAGGCGAGCAGGAGCGCACCGCCTGCCCCCTCTGCGGCACCGCCTCTCACCCACGAGCGATACGGCTCTGCCTGTTGTTCCCAGACCGCGTCCTCGCAACCAAAGCGGCCGGTCAGCACCCACGTCAGCCACGCAGCGGTGGCCCGTCGCCATGCTCTGGCTTCGGCTGGGTCCATGCTGAGGAGAAGCGCTTCGGCATACGCCGCGGTGACACAAGCCTCGATCGCTTGGTTGGGGGTCTCGGGATCGATCACGGCGAACGCCGATGCACGGTCGAGATACGTCCACCAGACCGCCCCATCCGAATGGGCGGCCGTAGGAAGACGCGCTGGGCTGAGATACAAATCGAGCTCCGGACCGCCACCGAGGTCGGCGTCGGGCACAGGGGAGGGCCAACCCATCGTCTCGAGCTGGGATCGGGCGTACTCGAGGGCCTCCATGACCCGGCCCATCGTTTTCGGTGCCACGCCCGGTCCCCCATGAACCGCCAGCAGAGCCGAGGTCGAGCGGATCGTGATTGATGCATCGCTCGGTCGCGTCACCTCCGCAGGCCCTGGGGTTCTAGGCCCCGTCCAGACCGGCCTGGTCATCGAGACGATCGCCTCTGCGATGTCATCCGTTCCCAGCAGATCGTCCTCCGCCTGTCCGCTTGCCGCGGACGAGGCGATCGCCAGGGTTAGGACGACGACCTTGGATTTCATCCGTGCCATTTGACACGATCCAGCTAAACCTTCTACATCAGGGGGGAGGTTATCTATGCACGACGGCCGTTTCGATCCCGGCGGCTTCTACGAGTTCAATCTCAGTGGGGGAACCATCCGTACTCGCACGCGCGAGCGCGTCATCGTGCTGAGCGAGACAGTGCTTTCCTCGTTGGTGGCGGCGGCAGCGCGCGATGGCGACCTGACACCGCTTCGTAGGTTGGGCGAGCTCCTGGGAAATCACGTGTTGAGCGGTCTCGATCGGCCTGCATCCGTTCTCAGTCCGGATGCCGTGTTGGGCCACGTATCGGCCGTTACAGCACTCTTCGGTTGGGGGCGCTTGACGTTCGAGCGCTGGGGCGCGGCACTCGTCATCGCTCTTCGAGACAAGCCCGAGCTCGACCAGGACGACCTCGGGGCCGCAGCGCTGCTGGGTGGCATGTTTTCCGAGATCTCCCAGCGGCAGGTGTCGTGCGTGCCCACCGGGGATTCCAAGTTCGTGATGGTTGACTTCGCGGTCGCCGAGACTGTCTGGGGCTGGTTCAAGGACGGTGCTGACTTGCCCGCGATCGTAGGCATGTTGCAACCGAAGAGGGCGTCATGAGTGACCGCGAAGACCGACTGAAGTCACTTCTCGACAAAGTACGCGCAAAGCGCCCCGGGGAGCGGGCGACCCAGGCCGCCGACGTGATCGAACGGATCCGCACGGCTTCAGGTGCGATCCCCGCGGTGGAAGCAGCCCCAGCGACGCCTCCACCGGCTGCCATCGAATTGCCGGTCTCGAGCGATTTCCCAACCCAGTTGCCCTCCGCGCCCCTGCCTGAACCCGACACTTCGCCCGCAATGGACAGCCCGACACGCTATTCGTCGCAGCCACCGCGAGTGGAGCGGCCGCTGTCGGTGGAGCCGCGTGCGAGGTCTGCCAGTCCCAGTTCGGGCGCTCCCGCAAGGTCGATCTCGGGTACGCCTCCAAGGCCCTCGTCAGGCGCTCCTGGCGCCGCAAGCTCATCGCCTGCACGTCGGCCGGACTCCATTCGGACTCAAAGCGTCGCACCAACAGGTCAGCCAATCGTGTATGCGACTGACGAACCCGAGTTCCCGAGGCCCAAGACGTTTGGTGACCTCCTCGAACTCACCTTGTCTCTTCGGCCGCGGTAAATGCTCCTCGTCGTCGACGTTGGGAATACGAACATGGTGCTCGGCCTGTACGATGGTGACCGCCTCGTTCACGACTTCCGCATCGAGACTTGCAAAGGTCGGACGAGCGACGAGTATCACGTGCTGCTGCTCAACCTGTTGCAATTGGCCGGGGTGGAGCGCTCGGAGGTGCGCGCAAGCATCCTCGCGTCCGTGGTGCCGTCGCTCAACGACACCGTCACCGAAGCCGTGGATCGCGCCTTCGATCACGAGATTATGATCGTCGGACCCGGCATCAAAACCGGAATGCCAGTGCTTGCGGAAAACCCTCGCGAGGTGGGCGCCGACCGCATCGTCAACTCCGTAGCCGCATATGAGCGAGTCAAACAGGCCGCGATCGTTGTCGATTTCGGCACGGCCACCACGTTCGACTGCATTTCCAACAAGGGCGAGTACTTGGGGGGCGCGATCGCTCCCGGGATGCAGATAAGCGCGAACGCCCTGTTCGCGAGAGCTGCCAAGCTGCCGAGAAGTGAAATCGCGCGTCCCCCACGCGCCATCGGACGCAATACCGTTCACTCGATGCAGGCGGGAATCGTCTTTGGCTATGTCGGCCTGGTGGATGGCCTGGTCCGACGACTCGCATCGGAGATGGAGACCGAGGTCGCGGTGATCGCGACCGGTGGCTTGGCGACCCTCATCGAGCCAGACAGCGAAACCATCGATGAGGTCGACGAGTTCCTGACGCTCGAAGGGCTCCGTTTGATCTACATGCGCAACGCGTAGGACAGTCTCAGTGCCAGCGTCAGTACGGCCGCTCAACGCATTAGGAAGACCATCACCGCGACGCTTGCTGCGAGCAAGAGCCCTGCCAGCGAATAGACCACCAATTCGCTTGTCGACATGCGAGATCGCTCCTGCGTCGGTTGTGCGGGGGGCGGGGCTGACGTCCGCGGCGGCGGGTTGCTCGGCGATGTCTTCGGGATCGGCAGCAGCTGGACCGACTGATCGGCTCCGCTTTGGATCGCCTCAAGCTGGGCTTCCACGGACCTCTGCCCATCCGTGTCCTGCTCTGCCAGCATTTTGCGCGCGTACTCGGTGGTGAGCCTGGCCGATATCGTCTGCGCCACCGGGACACCGACGTCGATCGTGAGCTGGTAGCCGCCGATGTCGATGGTGTCTTGCATTCGGAGGGGTTTGGGTCGTCCCGCGACTACGGGGGTTTCGTTCACACGCGTTCCATTCGTCGAACCTTCGTCGATGAGTATGTACCCAATATCTTCTGTGCGGATCGTCGCGTGGGTCGCGCTCACGGCCAAGTGGGGCAGCTGAACATCTGCGCTGCGCGAACGACCGATGACTATTCGAGACTGGGCGAACTCGTAGACGAAGGTAGAAGGCTCTTCCTTCGCCCAAAGCGACTGCACAGCGATACGCACGCCCATCGTGGCCGCCAAGGCTGGGGGCGGAGCGCGATGCGGTCAAGGAACCGGGTTGCAGAAAAGTGGACGGTTCGCCGGACTTTTGGGACCAGAGGAGACGGGGCGGCTTCCGTGTCGCCTCCAAGAGGCATTCGATGAATACATCCGTCGGTTATTACCAAGCGCCTCGACCTCCGCGCGTGCCGCTCGACGAGGTTCTGATCAGGCTGTACCCGGAGGGTTTCCACGAGGAGGAGTTCGAAGCAGACGGCCTCAATGTAGGTCCGGGTGGGATCTCGATGCGCGCATCGGTCCTTCCGCAGGTCGGGTCGACTCTTCGGTGCCAGCTCGAGAGCCCGATCGGTGGAGCACCGATTCAAATGGTGGGCCGGGTCGTCTGGGCGCACGATAGCGGCCCGCAGGTCGGCGAGTTCGGCATTCGCTTCACTCGACTCTCGGACGAGGACCAAACCCGGATCGAGGCGCTCATCCAGCGTTGGGGTCGCAGCTCGGCTGAGGCGCCGTCTGTTCGACTGAGGCTCGACGGCGTTGGATCGCCGATAGTCGCAGAGCTCGCGTCTGAGACCGACACCGAGCTTGCCGTCGAGCAGAGCCTTCCGTTCCTTGCCATCGGAAGCGCGGTGGAGAACGAGACCGCCGGTCGCCGCGGACACCTCGAGGCGGTCGAACTGAAATTCGACGAAAGGACGCCGAAGCTCGTGCTCAACATCGGCTACGAGACCGAGGAGACGGCCGAGTCCGCGTCCGAAGATTTGGACAGAGACACGCTTCCGGATGACGCCCCGAGGGCCTCGCGGCCGAACCGGCGCACTTCGAGCGCTCGGATCCACGATACGCCGCGCATCGTTCGCTACGACTCCACCGCCGAGGGGTCGCTTGAGAGAACCACGACGGAGCGCCTTCGCGACTATGCGCGTGCAGCATCAGACCAGCTTTCGAGCTCGCTCGCAAGCGTGGGCAAAGCCATCAAGCACGACATGATCCCGTCGATTGCGGTGACCACGCGTCGCAGCGCGACGGTGCTGGCGCGATTCGTCGAGGCGCTACGAGGCCGCCTCGATGACAAACCGCGTCGTAGGCAGGTTCCGCGTAGCCAGGCCGCTCGTGCGCATTTGAAGAATTCTCGACGCACCCGGAGGCGATATCTGATCATCGCCGCCCTAGCTTTCGGCATCGTGATGGCGGGGTGGGGGATCTACCTTTGGGCAGCGTCTGGGACGGCGACAGCGTCTGGGTCAGAGACGGAGACGGCGTCAGCGGCAGAGACAGCGGCAGAGACGGCGTCAGCGTCAGAGGCAGCGTCGGCGTCAGAGTCAGCCGCGACGGCAGCGCCGGCGACAGCGTCCGTGACCGAGTCAGCGTCGGCGACGGTGCCTTTGCCGCCTGAGCGGGTGCGAGGGATGGCCTTTGGCGCCGAACAAGTGCCGGGCGGCGAAAAGTACGTGCTTCGAATGAGCAACCCAGTGACCGCCATGGACGGGCTCGTCGAGGATGACGGCTTTTCGGTGATGATCCCCGGAAGCCTTTCCCTTTCTCGGGCAGGTCCCATCGCTACTGCACACCCGGATGTGGAGCATGCCGGGATCCTCAATCGAGGGGACTTCTCCGAGCTCACGATCCGCTTCGTTGCGGGGCGCCATCCCGCCTACAGGGTGGAGGCCCGCGGACCCGCGATCGAGCTCACGATCGCCCGCTAACGCCTACCTCGAGCGACCGATCGACTGAAAGAAGCGTCGAGATTCGCGCTCCACGTAGAGCAACGCCTTGCCGTCCTTCAGCGCGAGCTGTACGTCTTGCGCGGACTGCACGGGACGTTGGTCGGCCTGCAAGATGATGTCTCCAGGTTGCAGCCCCGCCCGGTCGGCATCCGAACCCGGCTGCACTCCCCTCACGAACACCCGTCCTTCCCCCTCGTATCGAAAGCGCTGTCGAAGCATCGGTGTGATCTCCTGCAAGGAGAGGCCCAAGGTGTCGCCGCTATCGGAGCCCTTCGGCTTCGCTTGCGCGTCATCTCCAGTGGGTCGCTCACCGGTGACCAGCTTCACTTTCCGGGTGTCGGCCCCACGCCAGACTTTCAGCGTGAGCCGCTCGCCCACGTCGTGACGCAACACCGTCCGGAGCAAGTCGTGGCCTTCTCGTATCTTGGTATCGCCGACAGCCACGACGACATCGCCCGCCTTCAAACCGGCTTTATCGGCAGGGCCTTCAGGAACCACCGCGTTGATCAAAGCGCCTCCATCGAAGTCACCCCCGAAATGCGAGGCGAGCTCCGGCGTGATCTCCTGGAACGAGACACCAAGCCACGCACGCTTCATCGCGCCGTGCTGAATCAACTGTTTGGCTACGCGCTGAGCGATCTCAGACGGAATCGCGAAGCCGATCCCCGAGCCGCGACCGATAATCATCGTGTTGATTCCGAGAACATCTCCGTTGAGATCGACCAGCGGGCCTCCCGAGTTGCCTGGGTTGATGCTCGCATCGGTCTGCAGATAGTCCTCGATCTCGTTGGCGCCAATGCCCCCTCGACCCTTCGCGCTCAGTACTCCGGTGGTCACCGTGTAGTCGAGCCCGAACGGCGATCCGATGGCGATCACGAACTGGCCGACCCTCGCATCCTGTGAGGAGGCAAAAGCGGCTTGTTTGAGTCCCGTGGCGTCGATCTTGAGAACGGCGAGATCGCTCGGCGGGTCGGCACCTATCAGGGTCGCAAGGTAGCTCTCGCCACTTTGGAGCCTGACGTCGATGCGCGTCGCCTCACGAACCACGTGATTGTTCGTCAGAATGTACCCGTCAGACCTCAGGATGACCCCGGAGCCACCCCCTCGAACGATGCCGCCCCGGTCGGGCATTCCGAAGAACGGAATCGGAAAGCCCATTTGCTGGGGCCGAGTCACCTCGACTTGAATGCTCACCACCGATGGCGATACCGCCTCGGCGACCCCGGTGAGCGCAGTCTCGAACGCGATCGCTCTCGACAGCGCTTCCTCGTCGACCCTGGCCTTCTTCGGGGAAGCGTACGCGGTACCCAGAACCGCGGCCATGGCGGCAGTGACGAGCATGGCGACCCTGCGGCGCCGGACCTTGCTTTGAGTCATGAGCATGACCTCCATATGGGGCCTCAACGGGCAAGCGGTACGGTTGATTCCGGCCCCCGTCGCTCAACCCGCGAGTGCTTCGACAAAAGAGCAATAATCACTGAGTGTTAGCCTTCTGCTGGGCAAGGCAGGACGATCGAGACGGTCGTGCGCTCGCCCGGCTTACTGTCGATCTGGATTCGCCCTTTGTGTTGTTCGACGATGTTCCTGACGATCGACAACCCGAGCCCCGTCCCCTTGCCCTTTCGGCGAGTCGAAAAGAACGGCTCGAAGACCTGCTCGAGGTGGCCCTCGGGGATGCCGATGCCGTTGTCTTCGACCACGATCTCAATCTGATCGTTGCCGTGGCGGCGGGTCCGGATCAACACGACTCCGCCGTCTTCGCCAGCCGCGTTGCAAGCATTGGTGATGACATTGACGAACACCTGATGAAGTTGCCCGGGGACCGCTTGGATTCGGGGGAGGCCCTCCGCATAGTCAGGGATGACGGTGATGTTCGACTCTCGTATCAGGTGGTCACAGAAGTCGACCGCCTCGCCGATAATCTCGTTGACTGCGACTTCGCGCGCCTCCTCCTTGGAGGGTCGAGCGTAGGTCAGCAAGTTGCGGGTAAATGACATGATGCGGTCCGAGCTTCGCAAGATCCGCTCGATTCGCTTGAGGTCGGACGACTCGGCGCCACTTCGGGTGAGCTTGCCGAGCAAGTACTCGCCATACACCGATATACTTGTGAGCGGGTTGTTGATCTCATGCACGATGCCCGCTGCAAGTTGGCCGAGGGTCGCAAGCCTTTCTGCATGAATGACTTGCCCCTCGAGCTCTCGAACCTCGGTGCGATCCTGGCCGATCGCGATCACTCCTGCGACGCGCCCCTCAGAATCCAAGATCGGTGCGAGCTTGAACGAAAGACGTGCTGACCCTCCTTTCGCTCTGGGGAGCTGAAGCTCGAATGGGGCGACGTTGCGCCCGCGCAACGCACCAACGAAGGCCGAGAGCAGGTGCACACGCTCGCTTTGTGGGGCGAGTTGCAAGAGGTCTTTCGCTATCAGCCGGTCAGGCGCGATGCCGGTGATTCGGGCAAACGCGCTACTGACGACACGGACACCTCGATCGCGCCCGACGACGAGCACCGGGATGTTGGCGTGCTCGAGAAGCTTGCCGACATAGTCGCGGAGATGGCTCGCTTCACGACGACGGCTCGCGATCTCGAGAGTGGCACTCGCCTGGCTGGCTGCGATGACGGCTGCGGTTTCGAGGTTCGCAGGGAGGGGTTCGCGACGGTCGAACTCTGCAAGCAGGACCCCGATTACCTCCCCCCCCCGAGTGAGGGGGGCGTCGAACCCGTCCGAGAAGGGCGCGTCGTCAGGCGGCGCTTCCAGGATCGGCTGGTACGTCCGTTGAAGGGTGATCTCCCCTAGTGCCGGGGCCGCCTCCCAAAGACCGCTTCGGACGAGCCCTGCTTCGGTGATCGTGACGGCATGGAGCGCCTCGGTCGCGATGTGATGGGTGGCGGTCTGTACCACTGCGGTAGGCTCGGCCGCCCCCTGTCGTGCGAGGCGCATGGCGAACCGGATTTTCGGATAGAGGTTTTCGAGTGCATGTACATAGGCGCGCAATATGTTTTCGTCTGTGGCAACCCCCCCGGCTTCGTCCTGCGCCTGGTTCAACGCCCCGAGGATTGCGGGTATCGTGGGCTCTTCGGTCCGTCGACGCGGGTTGACGATCGACTTCACAGCCGAGATCCTGGGTTGCAAACTCTGTTGGCGACGCGGTTTCTTTGGAGCCGGATCGTCCATCACCCCTCCGGTCCCCGGTCCGAGCTCGGCGCGTCTGCGGCGCGATCGAGATCGAAGATCTTCTGCTGACCCACGTACGAAGTCGTCTCGTACCGCGTGATCTTTCCGATTTTGCGAACGATCTCTGCCATGCGCTCGGCCTCACGGATCAGCACCTCTGCTGCCTTTGCGCCTGTAGAGCCTGCCTCGGACTGACGCAACAGAAGCTCGGCATAAGCCATCATGCTCGTGAGAGGTTGGTTGAGCTCGTGAGCTGCTGTCCCTGCCAGTTCGGCGAGCACGCCCTGCTTTTCGGTGAAAGCAAGCTTCTTCTGCGCTTCCGCGAGTCGCTCTTCGACGCGAATTCGGTCGCGGAGGTCTGCGAAGATCAGCACGATGGCCGACGGCTGACCGTGCTCGTAGATCAGTGAAGCCGATAGCTGCACCGGAATGTGCGCTCCGTGGACGTCGACGAGCTCGAGCATCGTAGGCTCGAGCCGCCCATCACCTCCGTGACCCTCCGTCAACAGTCTTCGCGTCACTAACTCGGAGGCTCCTCGCCCGAGGAGGTGCTCGAGCGTCAATACGCCAACGGCATCCGAGACATGGTGGCCAGTGATCCTCTCGGCACTCGGGTTGAACAGGACCACGCGTTGCTCCATGTCGGTCGCGATGATCGCGTCGACGCTCGCGTCGATCAGGGAGCCAAGGAACTCCATCGTCTTGAGTAACTCGCGTTCGGTCTTGCGCTCCTCACTCACGTCCTCGAAGGAGATCACCGTGTGATCGTCATCGTCGAGCAACGGTGCGAACGAAGAGCTGCAAAGGATCTTGGCGCCTTCGCGACGAATCAGATGAATGTCCATCCCCTGTGCCAACTCTCGACGCTCAAGCGCCTCGAGGATGCGCGGCCAATCCTCGCTGGCTACCAGCCGCGCCAGCTCCTCCCCACCGATCGTTTCTTCGCGGTATCCTACGATCTCGGAGGCTCGAGGGTTGGCGAAAACGATCCGCCGGTCAGGTCCCACGACGAGCACGCCTCGCGCGACCGAGGCCAAGGCATCGAGATGACGCCGTCGGAGATTCTCGAGGGGTGTCCTGGTGCGGAGTCTTTCGAGCCGCACGAGCAATTCTGCGGCTGGCGCACCTCGAAAGACGAGGTCGTCGACGAGCTCATCGAACCTCTCAGTGCTTCCCTCTGTACCAAGAACCAAGAGGACAGACTTTCCGCGTGGCGCGTGCCAGCGACCGGCCAACGGATGCCCCGCATCCAAGACTACGACGTCGTGTTCGATTGCGGCATCGTCGATAGCGCTCGACTCGAGCCATTCGACTGACCACTCGCTTCCCTCGAGAGCCTTTTTGACCTCGTCATACAGACTCGAATCTGTCGAAATCAGTGCCAGCGTGGCCATACTCGTCCAGCCTACCAGAGACGCCTCGAATGGTGGCCCTTTCGGGATGGTTGTGTAACGTTGCCCCACACGGGGCACGGTGGCAAAGCCGATTGGAATCTTTGATTCGGGCCTAGGCGGGCTCACGGTGGCTCGTGCTGTCCGCGAGGCGCTTCCCGACGAAAACCTCGTGTACCTAGGGGACACCGCGCGCGTCCCTTACGGAACCAGAAGTGCACGTACAGTGGTTCGCTATGCGCTGGCGTGCGCCGACCGCTTGATGAGCTTCGACATCAAGCTTCTCGTCGTCGCCTGCAACACAGCGAGCGGGTTCGCCCTCGAGACGCTCGAACAGCAACTGTCGATCCCCGTCATCGGCGTTATCGCGCCGGGTGCATGCGCCGGAGTCCGAGCGACTCGCAGCGGTCGTATCGGAGTCCTCGCCACCGCTGGCACGGTTGCCTCGGGCGCCTACGAGCGTGCGATTCACCGGGAAAACGAGGCGATTCGTGTGTTTGCGCAGCCGGCACCGCTCCTCGTTCCACTGGCCGAAGAAGGCTGGGTCACCGGGGAGGTGCCGACGTTGGCTGCCAAGCGCTATCTTCAACCCTTGGTAAAAGCCGATGTCGACACCATCGTTCTCGGCTGCACGCACTACCCACTCCTGTCGGAGACCATCCACGAGGTAGCTCGCGAGCTTCTTGGGCACGAGGTGGCGATCGTCGACAGCGCGCAGGCGACAGCGTCCGCGCTTCGCTCCCTGCTCGAGGTTCGGCCCAACGAGCCTGCCGGGGTCGGTTCGCTGCGGGTCCTCGTGACCGATCTACCTGGGCAATTTGCGACCGCGGCATCGAGGTTCCTCGGGGCTCCCCTCGAGGGCTTTGAGACCCAGGCTATCGACCTATGAGAGTTGCATATTACAGTGACATCAATATAGTATATAAATACTGATATGCGGGATATGAGGGGACGAGCCGTGGCTGCAAGCGACCATCAGATCGATGGAGAAAACCGGATCTTCGCAACGGGTGAGCTGCTCGACGGTGTGTACGAGATCATGCAGCTGCTCGGACGCGGGGGTATGGGGCAAGTCTTCGAAGCCCACGACCATCTTCTAAACCGCCGAGTCGCCATCAAGGCGGCGTGGCCGAACCCGCTCACACCGCCGCTTCGCAATGAGGCACGAGCTCTGGCCGCCTTCCAACATCCTAGCCTTGTGAGTGTCCATACGCTCGGCGAGCATCGGGGGATCGACTATCTCGTGATGGAGCGCATCTACGGCGTTTCCATGACGCAACACGCGGTCACGCGTTGGAGCGCGGCCCAGCGGTTTAGCCCGGCCGAAGCGGTGCAGATCCTACTTCCAGTCGCCGAAGGCTTGAGCGTCGTGCATCGCGCGGGCTTGGTCCACCGCGATGTCAAGCCGGACAACATCATGCTGACACCGTCACATCGTGTCGTCTTGATGGACTTTGGGCTGGTGCTGCCCGAGTTCGACGTGAACAACAAGCAGACGGTCGCGGGTTCGCCACCCTACATGGCACCGGAAGTGATCTTGAGCACTGCCGAGTCCGGCAATGGGCATCTCTCCGACATCTTCAGTCTGGGCGTGATCGCCTACGAGCTTTTGGCCGGTGTGCGACCCTATCTGGGGAATACGATTCGCGAGATACTCGCTTCGCATGAACGGGGCCCAGCCAATGCGTTGGCCGAGCTTCGCTCCGATTGCCCTCTTGCATTGTGTCAGCTGATTCACGAGATGTTGAATCACAATCCTCAGGTGCGTATTCAAAGCGCAGAAGCTGTCGCGTGGCAGATGCGGGCGATTCGCGACGAGCGTGGTCGAAGCGATCTGCCCGATACCGATGTTCCTCCGAAGGAAAGTGCGTCGCCGGCCTCGGTGCTGATCGTCGATGACGACCGCGACCTCGCACGGATTCTCACCTTCTACGTTCATCAGATCATGGGTGGAGTCGACGTTCGCGTCGCTCACGACGGGGAAGAAGCCCTGAGCGCAGTCCAGGAGGCGGAACCAGATGTGATGCTTCTGGACTTGCATATGCCGCGGATGAATGGCGTGGAGCTTTGTATGCAGTTGAAAGGCGAGGGGCTCGCTGAGAGCTCATCGATCATTTCGGTGAGCGCGGGAGCCGCCGAACACGACGTCCAGCTACTTCATCAACTCGGAATTCATCACTTCGTCGAAAAGGGCTCGAATCTGCGCGAGCGCCTTCGGGCCGTCCTGGCCGAAGTCTGCGGCGACAAAGTGCTGGTGAACGAGTAGCAGCGCAATCGATGCTCTGGCCTAGCTCACTGGCCCGAGGTCCTGTCTCGAAGCTCTTCTTCCAAGCCTCGAATCGTACGCTTGAGCTCGCGCACCTCTCGGGCGGTCGCCAGATTCAACCGACGCGCCATGCGTTCCAAGCGCTGGTCGATCTGTTCTTGAACCCGACCGCGGAAGCGAAGCCCCTGCAGCAGCGCCTTCTGGGCTCGAGGATCTCCCAACAGCTTGGCGATCCGCGGATCTTGGAGCACCCTAAGCAGCCGATTGCGGAGATCGCCCATCATTAGTCGGGATCTGGCCGGTGGAGGCTCAGGTGCCGGTCTCCAAATCCTGTGCGAGATACGCGAGGATCACTTCGTCCAAGGTCTTCTCAGTCAGCACGTCGTGCCCGAACGGAGTCATAGCCGGCTCGGACACCCTGCGGTTGGTGCCGGAAGGCGGTCGCACGCGTTCGTAGCTCGGGGAGCCCTCCACGAGTCGAGCGGCCGCGTGCTCCAACACCTCTGTAGTGATGCCGGGCTTGTCCGCCGTTTGGCCTTCGGCCCTCTTGTCGTCGCCATCCTCGTCATAAATCCCGTCACGAAGGGCGATGAATACGCGCTTGTGTTGCTCCTGCATGAGCTTCTTGACGAGCACACCCAGGTTTTCGGCGCCCACGTGTTCTTCGTACGAGGTTTTCTCAGACGCGATGATGCGTCCGCCATCCGCAAAAAGCTGCGTGATGACGTGCGGGCGCTTCACCCCGGAATCCTCGGTTTGAATGTGGTAGAGGTTTCCCTTATGGCGCACGTTCGTGTTGTACCCCACGAGCGGTGACGGATTCGCTGCCATCCCTCAAATGATATCCCAGAAAAAGGGGACAGTCCCCTTTTCCCAGGGGTTAACAGAGAGCTCCCGTTGACCATGGCTGGAAACAAGAAGAAAAGAACCGAAGTTCGACCGATGCTCGTGCGTCCCGGGGCTCGCTACACGTGCTTCGGCGATGGCTTGTGCTGCACGGATATCCACGGGATCGGTCCGCTTACCAAGAAGGAGATGGCGGAGATGCGTCGCATCGATCGCCGCTCGGCCGGTTGGGATGACGACCACGAAGACTACATGCTGAAGACGGCAGCGGACGGCGGGTGCGTGTTCCTCATGTCTGATCAGCGCTGCTCGGTGCACGCTCAGAAGGGGCTCGAAGCCAAGCCAGACGGATGTCGTCGGTTTCCGCTCGGTCTGGTCGCAACGCCTCGCGGTGGCCGCGTCACCACCGAGCACCGCTGCCCTTGCCGAACGATGGGAGATCGACCAGTGCTGCGCCCAGAGGATGTCGAAAGTTCGATTTGCGACGGCAGCAAGAGACCAGTCGCCGATCGACGGATCAAGCGCATCCCGCTGAGCGCGAAGAAGCAGCTGAAGTTTTCCGAGTGGGAATCGATCGAAGCCGAATACCTACGCCGGTTCTCAGGTCGTGAAGCGCTGCTCGACATTCTCGATGCCAAACCCTTCCCGAAGCTCCACGGGAGCAGTTGGGAAAAACAAGCAACCGAATTCATCGGCGCCCGCGATGGCACGCAGTTTGGGGTGGCGATGGCTTGGGTGGGAGACACGATCTTGACCCTTCAAAACGGGCATGAACCACGCCCTCCAGGCCGACCCTGGGCGCCGGCCTTCGATCGTGCACAGGCTCGTTCCACCAAGAAGCAGAGCAGCCGCGACGTCTTCGGCGACTGGTTGGCCGACGAGGTTTGGTCTCTCAAGTGGGCGGACGACTACAACTTCAATCTCGCGCGCACGGAGCTTGCCACCCGATTGGCGGTCGGAGAAAACATCTGCGCGCGTCTCGAGAGCTCGGGTGCGCGAGCGGACCGTGCGGCCGCCGAGGCCGTGATGATGGTCGAAGTCGTCGGTGAGTCGGATTTTTGGACCGAGGTCAAAGACCGCATGCGAATCTCATGACCCGGGACGAGCAAGACAGCGATGTTCTTGCTCTGCAGATTGGTCGCCCCTTGCGTGCGACCTCGACGGTGCTTCGTCGCTGCAACCAGGGCCTGCCCATCGTCGCGGCGGTGCCGCCAATCCTAGACACTGGCGAGCCGTTCCCGACGCGCTACTGGCTCACCTGTCCGCTCGCCCACCGTCGAATCGCTCGACTCGAAGCGGAAGGCGGTGTCCGTGCTGCCCAGGCCAAGCTCGAGGTGGACCAAGCCCTGGCGGCACGACTGGCCTCTGCGCACGCCCGATACGAACGCGAACGCGATGCGTCGCTGTCGCCTGGGGTACATCCTCGACCGAGTGGTGGAGTCGGTGGCTCATCGGGAGGCGTAAAATGCCTGCACGCCCACTATGCGGATCATGCGGCCGGCAACACCAATCCCGTCGGACTGGACGTGGCCCGTACGATCGGAGAGCCTGGTTGTACCGTGCCCTGTGTCATTCACACCGACGGTCGCTTCGAGCGAAATATCAATTGGCGCGAGACGGATGCCATCTGATGCAACCCGCTCCCCCTCGGTTGCAGAGCGCCTCCTGTGGGCGAGCTTGGCAGCCGGTGGGTTTGCCGTCCTCGTCACGGCCGCGTGGATCGAGCCCGACCCGAGGGGCTACGGCACCCACACGCAGTTGGGTCTTCCTCCATGTGGGTTTCTCGCGCTCACGGGCTCCCCGTGCCCAGGTTGCGGGCTCACCACGGCGTTCGCCTACGCGGCTCGTGGACAATGGTGGCTGGCAGGGACGTCCAATCCGCTTGGTTTGGTCTTGTTTCTGATCGTGTGTGCGACCGTTCCGATGAGCGTCTTGGCCATCGTGCGCGGCTGGTCCTTCGCGGCGACGGTCGACCGCCTCTCATTGGATCGATGGGCGTTGGCCGTGGCGGGCTGCGGTGTCGTCCTTTGGGTCGTCCGGTTTGCCTCGGCGCTCTAGGCAGAGCCTTGAGTCGGCCTGCGGGCTTCGAGCTGGTGACGCGTTTGCTTGAGAAGATCGTCGCCGCTTTTCACCGTAGTCGCAGGTGTGCTGGTCACCGCAATCTCCATAGCGGGGCGGGGTGTGACCGCTTGTCCCCACAGCTCGCCGTTTTCGATCTGCCCTTCCAATCTGCGAAGCACGTATATCGCGCCGTCGCCGTCGGTCTCGGGGAGCAAGATGCAGAACTCGTCGCGCCGGATCCGAAAGAGATGGTCGACAGCACGAATGCATCCCCGCAACCCAGCGCCGATCAGGGCCATGACTTTATCCGTCGTGCCGTCCTCGCTTGCTTCGGCGATCGCGTTCGCGTTCCCGAGACGCACCACCATGCACGTGAGCGGATGTCCATACCGCTCCGCACGGGTGTGCTCGTAGTCCAAACTGATCAAGAGCTGCGAGGGTGTACCGGCCCCGGTGACTGGGTCGCGCTGGTCGGCAGGCGGCGTGCTTTCCGGAATCCCAAGTCGATCCCGCCGCGTAGCGCGCAACACGTTGCGCACGCGCTGTTGGATCTCGAACACACGGTAGGGTCGCGTCAGGTAGTCTTCGGCCCCTAGCTCGATCCCTCGGCGACGCGAATCCAAATCACCCTCGTCGGTCACGAGCAGTACGGGGATGTTCTGCAGGCTGGCGTCGGCCTTCAGGATGCGCAAGATCTCGAACGCGTTCACCTGCGACATGTTGGCATCGAGCATCACCAAATCGGGTTGTCGCCGAGCCACCATGGCGAGTACCTCGGGCCCATCGGCCGCAGTCACGACGTCATACCCTGCCGCCTCGCACGCTTCGTGTAGCAGGCGCAGATCGAATGGATCCGGATCAGCGACCAGCACCAAGGCACTCATCGCCTCGCCTTTCGCTTTCGCGGTCGTTTTGACGCGTTCCCCACGGTCGTCACGATATCACGCGCCAGGCCGGCTCTCCAATGCCCGTGCCCAGCCTCGCCACGCGAGTAAGCTCCGCTGGTGGTTGCGCCAGCTAGACGGATCGCCACCCGAGTTCTTCATCGGATCGAGCACGACGATGCCTGGGCTGCGCCAACGCTCGATGCCGAGCTCCGACGCTCTTCATCGAGTCGTATAGATGCCGCGCTTGCAACCCAAATCGTCTACGGTGTGCTGCGCGTCCTGCCGGCGCTCGACGCAGCCATCAAACAGCACGCCAGCCGTCCTCTGCGCGTCGATGCTTGGACGCACGCAGCGTTGCTCGGCGGGACATTCCAGCTGTTGCATCTCGGCCGCGTGCCTTCTCATGCGGTCGTCAATGACACGGTCGACCTCGTCCGCGAAAAACGGGGCACGCGCGTCGCTGGCTTTGCGAACGCAATTCTTCGAAAGATCGCGGCGACGCGCCCCCAGGATCCGCAGCTTCCATCGAAGCTCGTCGTGCCCCCATGGCTCGATCGGGCGTTGCAGGATTCGATCGGAGCTGACCATACTGAGGCGCTTCTCAGGCTGGAAGAGGACGCGACGTCCATCGATCTTCGCCTCCGCGCCGACGCAGATCCGGATGAGGTCGCAGCGTCGATCCGCGCTGCTCGACCTGGTGCCCTAGTCGCGCCGACCGCTCTTTCTTCCCGGGGTCTGCGCGTGAGCGGCGGCGGCGATCTTCGAGCGTTGGAGACCTTCGTGCGAGGCGACTTCGCGGTGCAGGAGGAGGGCGCGCAGCTGGTTGGCGAGCTGCTCGGGGCTCTGCCAGGGGAGCGCGTGCTCGATGTTTGCGCGGGGCGCGGAGGAAAGACCGCGCAACTCATCGAGGCCGTCGGGCCCTCCGGCACCGTCGTCGCCACAGATCTCCACGAACACAAGCTCCTACAGATTCCGGACGAGCTCGAGCGCCTTCGCCTCAACGCGCCGTCGCTCGAGCGCGCCTGCGTGGACTGGACTATGGGCCCCGGCAACGTCTCCGGGCTGTTCGATCGGGTCCTAGTCGACGCGCCATGCACCGGCCTCGGGACTCTTCGCCGTCGGCCTGAAATTTTACTGCGTATCGGTTCTGACGATGCGGCCCAGATGGGTCAGACCCAGCGGCTCATCCTCGAGCACGCCGCCGCCCGAGTAAGGCCTGGAGGAACCCTCCTGTTCGCCGTCTGCTCGCCCCTTCGCGAGGAAGGAACCCGCGTCGCTGAACGCGCCGATCTGTCCGGTTTCGAGCTCGCGAGCTCGCACTCTTTCGGTTCGAAATCATTGCCCTTTGCATCGAGTCCGCCGTTTGACTTCGGCCCTTGGGTTCCCGGGTCCGGGCCTTGGGCTGATGCCTACCAAATTCAGGTGTGGGTATATGTAGGATAGCTCGTTGACAGTTCTCCGCCACAACGCTAGATTCCGCCGAGCTTGAAATACGGGGCGTAGCGCAGCTTGGTAGCGCGCACGGTTCGGGACCGTGAGGTCGGAGGTTCAAATCCTCTCGCCCCGACTAGAATCGAACACTAAAGATAAAATTCTTGGCGGAGGCACAATGGCAAAGGCGCTACCACCGGTAAAAGTTCTCGTCGTCGATGACGATCCCGCGATCTTGGAGTTCATGGAGACCTTCCTCACGAAGGATGGCTTCGAGGTCACCACGATTGCCGAGCCCAGGGACGCGCCCGATGAAGTCAAAGACGGCGGCTATCATCTCGTGGTGCTCGATCTCATGATGCCCGGTCTTGGTGGCGTCGAGGTACTAGAGCAGATCCGCAAGGTCGACAGCGATGTCGCGGTGGTGATCTTTACCGGCTATCCCTCCCTCGACACGGCCGTTCAGTCGATGAAGCTCGATGCCGTCGACTACCTCAAAAAGCCGTTCAACCCAGACGAGTTTCGCGAGGTCCTCGACCGGGTCATGCGCAAGAAGGGTCTTCTTCGAACGCCCGAAGAGAATCTTCACCGTGTCATCGGCGAAACCATCCGAGGGCTTCGGAAGGACCGGAGCCTCACGCTCAAACAGATGGCGCGCCGCACCGGGTTGAGTGTTTCATTGCTGTCGCAAATCGAACGCGCGGAATCGAGTGCTTCGATCAGCTCGTTGTACAAGATCGCAACCGCGCTCGACGTCCGCATTCAGGACCTATTCGGCGAGTATTGAGACGAGATGTGCACGCAGACGTGAGTCGTCAACGAACGGCAAGGTCGCGAGGCCCCTCTCGGCTGCCGTCTTCGGTTGGCCCGCTTCCTTGAGGAGCTCGACCAAGCGGACCCGCGCGTAGAGATCGGCAGGCGCACTCGTGGTCCAGGCCTCGAGAATCGTCGTCGCGAGACCATAGGCCCTGCGCGCCGCCAAGCGTTCGGCGGTAGCGCGGGCGTGCGTGCGCGGATCAGCGGATGCGTTCACTTCCAGGGTGGCATAATAGGCTGCGGCTTCCTCGTAGTGTCCCGCGCGCTCTAGAATGGTGGCGACTGCGGCCCGATCGGACGCGAGCCTAGCGTCAAAAAGTCGTAGCGCAGCGCGGAGGTCTCCTTGCACGAGATAGAGCTCCGCAAGCCTGACGCGCACAGCGAGTGAGTCGTGAGGCGCGAGACTCAGAGCTTCGGCAGCCGCCCCCGTCCGTCGCAGAACTTCCGAGGACTTTGCACACGCGATGCGCGCGGCTTCGAATGTCGAGCTTCCAATGGGGACAATGCATAGAGCGCGTGAAGCTTCGAGATAGTCGCCTCGTTCGAGCATCGCCATCCCCTTGGCGTATTCCGCGCGCGGGGAGCTCGGGGCAGTTCTCAGAACGTCGAGCGCCCGATCAGGCTCGTCGACATCGATGAAGAGCTCTGCATGGGCGACTGGTCCGCCCAGCTCGTCGCTTTTGGCGCTCCCGAGGAATTCCCGCGCGGTCTTCCGATCGCCGCTCGCCATGAGAGCCTGCAGCCAAAGCATCCTGTTTTCGGGTGCACTGACCGTCTCCGCCAACAACCGTGCGGCAAGCGCGGGTTGACCCGTATCGAACGCGAGCTGCGCGGCCATGAGTGTCTTGCGTTCCCCGTTCGATCCCTCGCCGAGGGAGACCGCACGGAGCAACGTTTCCGCGTCGCCCCCTCCGCGAGCGAGGTCGACGAGGACGCGACGGGCACCCTCTGCGTTCGCCTCGTGGGTCACGGTGATGTACTCGATCAGCACCGCATTGGCCCTGAGCCGGTGTCCCTGCGCTCGAAGCGTTTCCGCCAACGCGATCACCGGTTCTTCCCACTTTGGAGCCTGCCGCTTGGCTTCGAGAAACGATGTCAGGGCGCCATCGAGATCGCCCCTATGTCGTTTGATTTGCCCCGCGGTGAGGTCGACCAGCGCCGATCTGGGGTGGCTGCGCCGCGCCAACGCCAGCGTCCGATCCGCACGTCGAGAAGCACCACTCCTCTCGTACTCCTCAGCGAGACGCGTCATGAGCAACACATCCTCCGACGGCGCCGCGGTCGCGGTCTCGAGCGCGATGGCTGCATAGTCGTGCTCTTCCTTGGCGGCAGATACCTCTCCTTCGATGAACCACTCGTACGCGTACGGCGAGACGAAGGCTCCTTCTTCGACCAGGCCGTCGACGACCCTGGGGATGGTGCGCGGGGGAGGGGGCGTACACGCAGCGACTCCCAACAGAATTATCGATACCGCACGGCCCACCCTCGCATCATAATCGAAAGGGGCCAAAGAGGCTCGGCTGCAGCGATGACGCCGGTTGACTTCGATGCGTTGCGCCCCTAGACCTTCGCGCAGCGCGCGCCTACGTTAGCTTTGCTTTCGCGCTCGAGGTCAGGGAGAAGTCGATGGGACCGATTTGGATGACGTTGCTGTTGGCAAGCACGCTCGGCTTGTTTTCTTGGTCGGCATACAGGCGACTACGGCAGGTCAAGGTGGGCGTTCCCGACCCGCGCTTCGCGTGGAACTCGGAGCAGATCTTCGATCGGGTCAAAACGACACTGGTGTATGCCTTTGGCCAAAAGAGGATGCCCAACTACACCCTCGCGGGCTTTGCCCACGTCGGGATCTTCATCGCCTTCCAGGTCCTGTTGTTGAACAGCTTGATGTTGTGGGGCCGAGGCTTTCAATCCGGGTTCGACTTCTGGGGAGTGCTGAGCGAAAGCCACATCATCGGAAAGGGTTATTCCTTCGTCAAGGAGCTCGCGGCGTTTGCGGCGATCGTCGGCTCGGTAGCATTTCTCTATCTTCGCTGGGTCAAGCGCGGCTACGACAGCGGGGACCCCAAAGCCGTGAAGGACAAGCCGAGGATGACACTCGGCCATCAAGTCAATCGGTATGTCTTCACCGAGCCCATCCTGATCCTCTTCATCATTATCACGATGATGCTGGCCGACTTCCTTTACGTCGGCTCCTCGCTCGTTCTGGATTCGCGGGCGTTTGGTGAGCCGATTCACGCCGGTTGGTGGGAGCCGTTCGGGGGTATCACGGCGCAACTCCTGTCCGGCCTCGAAAGCGACTCTGTGGTTCGGGCACTCCAGCACGCGGGGTTCTGGTGGCACTCTGCGTTCGTGCTGATCTTCCTAAATATCTTGCCGTACTCGAAGCACTTCCACGTTTTGACCGTCATTCCAAACGTGTTCGCCTACGATCGACGCCCCAATGCTCTGCCCAAGGTCGAGGATCTCGAGGGCAAGGTCGAGCGCGAGGAATCGCTCGGCATCAAGCAGCTCACCGACCTCACTTACAAACACATCATGGACCTGTACACTTGCACCGAGTGCGGTCGGTGCAGCGACAACTGCCCAGCATACATCACCAATAAGAAACTTTCCCCGAAGCACCTCACGCTTGCTTTGCGCGACCATTTGTACGCTACCGAGCAAGCGATGTTTGGCAAAGACGCTTTGGTGGCGGAACCGAGCGATGGTGCAGTCGAAATGCCGACGACCAGCTCGGGCGAAGAGCCGATTCACACCTTTCCTCAAGCCCCCGAAGGCGGCTACTTCGTCGGGGACACGGTGGTCGATCTGATTCCCAACATCTTGCACCCCGACGTGATCTGGGGGTGTACCTCGTGTCGCGCCTGCGAGGAACAGTGCCCGGTCATGATCTCCTATGTCGACAAGATCATCGGCATGCGCCGCGAAGAGGTCATGATGAAAAACGAGTTCCCGAGTGAGCTTCAAGGGGCATTCAACGGCATCGAGACCAATGGCAATCCCTGGAACCTCTCCTCGATGGACCGCGGCGACTGGGCCGACGGGCTGCAGATTCCCCTTCTCAGCGACAAACCGGACGCCGAAGTGTTGTACTGGGTCGGATGCGCGGCGAGTTACGACGACCGCGCCAAGAAGGTCGCTCGCTCGGTGGCCAAGCTACTGAAGAAGGCCCGTGTGGACTTCGCGATCCTCGGGACCGAAGAAACCTGCACTGGAGACCCGGCCCGGCGCGCAGGGAACGAATACCTTTTCCAGATGCTCGCGGAGCAAAACGTCCAGACTCTCAACGGCTACCAAGTGTCAAAGAAGGCAGTCATCACGGCATGCCCACACTGCTTCAACATTCTCGGTAACGAGTACGGCGATTTTGGGGGGCACTTCGATGTGGTTCATCACAGTGACTTCCTCAACGGGCTTCTTGTCGCGGGCAAGCTGGTCCCGTCGAAGGCGGTGAGGGGTAAAGTCGTATACCACGACAGTTGTTATCTCGGGCGTTACAACCAGGTCTACGATTCGCCGCGCCAGATACTCGAATCGATCGAGGGGCTCGAGCTTACTGAGGTTCCATATTGGAATCGCAACAAGGGCCTCTGCTGTGGGGCAGGCGGCGCGCAGATGTTCATGGAAGAGCAGGGCGAAGAGCGCGTCAACAACAAGCGCACGCTCCAGCTCGTCGATGCGGGCGCCACGACTATCGCTAGCGCCTGTCCCTATTGTATGACGATGCTCACCGACGGCCTCAAGAAACTAGACAAGGATGAAGAGATCGGGCAACGCGACATCGCGGAGATTCTTGCGGATGCCATCGAGCTCGACGAGGTCGAGGACACGCCGGTCGCTGCGCAGTAGGGCGCCAGCTTCGCAGCCCGGTAGTTGACACCTGCGGCGATGCGCCTAATTCTCGGCCGGCATGACCGTGCGCGACTTCCTGCACGCTGCGTTTCACGAACCTCGCTTTCCTGCGTACCGCGTCGTGGAGACGTTCGTTTGGTCCCTGATCGTCCTTTCGATCATTCTCTTGATCATCGAACCCTTCTTTCCTGTGGGTTCCCGGGGGGAGGTGGTCCTCCAGGGGTTCGATCGCGTGATCCTTTCGTTCTTCTCGGTCGAGGTCTCTCTTCGAATCCTCACGTATCGACCACCCGAGCTCGAGGTATTCCATAAGTCGCCTCTTGGGCGTCTGCGGACGGAAATTGTGGCGCGGATCCGCTTCGCCCTGACGCCGATGATGCTGATCGACATCTTGACGGTACTTGCGCTGGTCCCCGCTCTCCGCGGTCTTCGGGTGCTTCGACTCTTGCGCCTGCTCCGAACGGCACGGCTCTTCAAGTATGCGAACCCGTTCTACGGGGTCATGCGAGCGTTCCAAGAAGACCGCCTTCTTTTCACCTTCGCGTTTTCAGTGCTCGGCGCCGAAACGATTCTGGGCGGAATCAGTCTCTTCCTCGTGGAGCGCGGCGCAAACCCCGAAATCAACAATATCGGGGACAGCCTCTGGTGGGGATTGGTCACGATCACGACCGTCGGGTTTGGAGACATCACCCCGGTGACCACGCTTGGTCGCTTCATCGGCGGCGCCATGATGGTAGGCGGAATGTTCACATTGGCGCTGTTCGCGGGAATCGTAGGTCACAGTTTGTTGCACGCAGTTCTCAGTATCCGAGAGGAGCAGTTCCGAATGAGCGGTTATGTCAATCACATCGTCGTCTGCGGCTATGAAATGGGCAGCGGGATGCTACTCGACGTGTTGATCAAAGCAATCAACACCGACGATCAACCTGTCGTCCTCTTCGGCCCCTACGAACGACCTCGCGGGCTTCCACCTGAGTTCATGTGGGTTCAGGGTGATCCGACCAAGGAAAGTGAGCTCCCAAAGGCGCGGATCACGGAGTCGGCGAACGTGATCATCACAGGCTCGCGGCGGATCAAGCCACAGCAAGCCGATGCCGCGACGATCCTGACGGCGTTTACGATTCGCTCGCATCTCAGTAAGAGCCCTTTGGCGGCCAGGCGTAAGAAGCCCGTGCACATCGTTGCAGAGGTTCTCGATTCGGAGAACGTGCAGCACGCGAGGGCGGCCGGAGCGGACGAGGTCGTGGAAACCCGCCGCGTCGGGTACTCGCTGCTCGTGCACGCTGTCTCATATCCCGGCATTGCGGATGCGACGAGCCGCGTGGTTTTCGCTGGGCATCAAAACCTTTACGTCGGTGCGTTTCCCAAAGATATCATGGCTCCCATTGCATTCGCCGAGCTCAGTCAAAAGATGCGCGCCACCCACGGCTGTTTGGTGGTCGGTGTGCGCGATCCCACGACCGGTCAGGAGCGCGTGAACCCCCCGAATGACGAGCTGGTCAGGCCGGGGATGGAGGTCCTCTACCTCGCGACAAAGCCTCTTTCGGAACAGGTATGACGCTGCTACGGCCGAAGCGCGAGCCGATGCTCCTCCGCACCGGCGCACGCTTTTCCTGCGAAGGAGACGGGCTCTGCTGCAGTGATGTCCATGCGGTCGGCCCCTTGAACGAGGAAGACATCGTCTTTCTCGCCAGCATTTCGGAGGAAGCGATCGATCGTCACGAGGACGAGGATGCGGCTGTGTTGATGATGCGGAGTGATACCGGAACGTGCGTGTTCTGGAGTGAAGGCGGGTGTGCGCTCCACGCCAAGCTCGGCCCAGAGATGAAGCCGAGCCCGTGCATTCAGTTTCCGTACGGCCTGACCGCGACTCCCACCGGTGGACGCATAACGACCCAACATCGATGTCCCTGTCGAACCCTTGGGACTCGGGCGCCCGTGAGCGTCGATGCCGCGCGGCCTTGCATCCTCGGCAGCGACGCGGAGCCCAAACCGGACCACGCCGTCGAAGAACCCATCGCCTGGTCGAACTCCGAATCCGTCCCATTCAGCGAATACGAAAGACGTGAGAGCGCGGTCATCGAGTCCCTCGTCGAGGGGCAGAACCTCGCTCGCAGACTTGCCGCAGAGCCTTTCCCAAAGCTCGAGCGCCTCGCCTGGACACAAGTGGCCGACGAGTTCCGTGAGTTCTCCGGGCCGTCGCGGGTGGCGGCGGCCGCACGATGGTTCGGGGATGCCCTTGGTTACCTGATCGACCGGCGCGAGCGCACAGAGCGTGATCGGCCATGGGCCTCCTCGTTCGAGCGAGCCCAACGCCGTATCGCCACCCCAGAGCCGCCGAACCGAGTCTTTGGTGATTGGCTCGCTGACGAAGTCTGGGCGCTTCGATGGACTCCATTCGGCAGCTTCGCCAAAGCGCGTGCCGAGCTCGTGACCCGCTTGGCCGTGGCACGTCGCATCGCTGCCTGGCTCGATATCAGCAACCCCGAGCACGACAACGTCTCGGCCGCCGAGGCGGTGATGATCGTCGACGTGATCGGCAGCACGGACTCCTGGGAGAGCGTGCAACACGCGATCGCGGAGCAGTAGCGACAACGGTGAACCGGAGCGGTGACGCTGACACTCGCACTGCCACAGTCAGTCGAGGCGCTTACGCACTGCCTGATTGAGCCTGTACTCGAAATTCTCGGGGGAGAAGCCGATCTGGACGAAGCCGTCGATCTGGAACGTGGGAATGCTGGTGTGCGGATTGATCTTGGTTAGCCGCTCTTTGGCTGCCTCATCTTCGTCGATGTCGTACTCGGTGTAGGTGATGTCGTTGTAGCTCAGATACTCGCGCGCGCGTCGACACGAGCCGCACCATTGGGTGGCGTACATGTCGATCTTAACTTGGCTCAATGCAGCCTTTGCGTCTTCTTCGGGGATGGGGCGTTGGGCTGGTTCTTCGGCGGGGGTCGGAGGGGGCGGAGCTACTTCCACGCGATGCAGCTCGATTTGCCCTGAAGTCGGGGGATCAGGTGGCAAGGGAATCGACGAGGGTGTGCGCTCGGTGCGGGGCGGCTCGGGTGCGGCAGTCGCGACGGCCGGTGCCGATACTCCGCGGGCCGGCACGCCGCGTTCGGGCGCCGCCGGTTTCAGGTCCGAGAATGCGGCGAACGCCAGGGCGCCACCACCGAGCAGCAACACGACCAGGGCCAGCCCGAGCCAACGGCCGGCTCTTGATGGCGGTTCCTTGGAGGGCATGTCACTCAGCCTGCAGAGCTCACACTCCCCACGGGCGTCGAGAGGCAACTCGTGCTTTTCACAGATCCCCAGCGATCCCACTTCCATGCCCGACAGAATATCATACGGGCACCAGCACAGGCACGGGCGCCGACATTGACACCGGCACTGACGCTGGCACTGCCCTACGACTGATGATCCCTAGAAACCCATGATCTTCGCGACCGCATATCGCATGACCTCGGTCGCGCCGCCGCCGATTCGGAACAGGCGAGCATCTCTCCACGCACGAGCGACCCACAGCTCCTCGAGGTAGCCCATTCCGCCGTGGAACTGCACGCATTGGTCCATGATCTCGCCGGTGACATCCCCGACGTAGGCCTTGGCCATCGAGACGATTCTCGTCGTTTCCATCGAGAGGGGCTGGTTGTTGACGTACTTGTCCTCGTTGTAGGCAGCGCACGCTTTGTAGGAGAGCGCTTTTGCTGCCTCGTACTTGGTGTATAGATCGACGAACTTCTGCTGCCAGTACTCGCGCTTGATCAACGGCTTTCCGAACGCGACGCGCTCTCGGCCAAACTGCACCGATCGGTCGAGGGCGAGCTTTGACCCCTCGAGCCCGCTCACGCAACCGACGAGTCGCTCCGACTGGAAGTTCTGCATCAGGTACACGAAGCCCATACCCTCCTGTCCGAGCAAATAGCGTTTTGGTACGCGCACGTCCTCGTAGAACAACTCAGCCGTGTCGCTCGACCAGTTGCCGGCCTTCTTCAGCTTCTTCGAAACGCTGAAACCTTTCACATCGGTGGGGCATAGAATGATCGAAATCCCATTATGACCTGCTTCGGTGTCGGTCTTGACCATCAAGGTTACGAAATCAGCGCGGGTTCCATTCGTAATGTAGGTCTTCGATCCATTGATCACGTACTCATCGCCGACCAGCCGCGCGGTCGTTCGTAGGCCTGCCACATCGGATCCGGCGCCTGGCTCCGTTACACCGATTGCCGCGATCCGTTCACCTCGGATCGCTGGCGCCAGGAACTCTTCCTTTTGCTCGCGGCTGCCGAGATCGTTGATGACCGGTGTGGCCATGTCCGCCTGAACGAGTAGTCCCATCGTGACGCCTGCCGCGCCGCAACGGGTCAGCTCCTCGGACTTCACGACGCTCATCCAGAAATCGCCGCCGCCGCCCCCGACGTCCTCGGGGTAGTGGGCACCGAGGATGCCGAGCTCGCCAGCCCGCTCGAACACGGAATTGGGGAAGAGCTCCTCCTCCTCCCACTGGTCCACTTTCGGTGCGAGCTCGTTTTCCGCGAAGCTACGGACCTGCTGGCGGAAGATGTGGTGCTCTTCCTGAAAGGGTTGAAAAGTAGTGGTCATGGCTCCCTCGCTGCCAACTGAATGAACGTTCATTTAGTAGCTGGGCACCCGCAATTTGGCAAGTATCGAGTTTGCCCCACGGTTTTTACTGGTTGGGCGCTTCGATCGGCCCGGTGCGGGCGTCGAGGACGATCGCGTCCATGCGCTCGGGGTAGCTCTTGGGCTGGAGCTCGGTCCTCAGGTCGCTCAGCAGCTTGTCGAGCTCGGCCTTCCGACCCTCGCGCCACAAACGACGCCGGATGCCGTTGCTGGCGTCTTGCAGGCTCTCGACCCTCGCCGGGCGAATTGCGGTCAGCCGGAGAACACTCCATTTATCGCCGCCGACTTCGATCGGCTTCTTGCTGATGTCATTTTTCTTCTCGAGCGCGAAGGCCGCCCTCACCAACGCTGCGTCCACCGGTGGGTCGTCATCGCTGCCCACCATGCGCCCTTCCTTCGTGAAGTAGAGAAGGTCGCCGCCACGTAGCTTGGTTTCGGTATCGAGGCTCCGTTGTTTGGCGATCGCAGCAAACGTCTGATTTGTCCCCGCCTCGATCTCAGCGATGATCTCCCTGGCCTCTCGTCTAGTGCCGACTAGGATGTGCCGTGCTCGTCGCATCTCCGGCCTTCGGAATTCCTCCGGATGTTCGTGATAGTATGCGGCAACCTGCTCGTCGGCGATCGATTCGGTCTGCTGTGCCTGTTCGATCTCTTCCCGGACGAACAACTGCATGATCGTTCGGTCGAGAAACGCCACAACATCCGGATCCTCCGCGTAGCCGAGGCGCTTGGCACCCTGTTCAAAAATCTCGGACTTGACGCGGTCGTCGGCGAATCTGCGAAGAATTTCAGGATCCTCGAATCGCCTTCGTGGGTATGGCGAGCGCGCGTTGATGTTGTCTTCGAGCTCTCCGACCGTGATCTTCACGTCGCCAACGGTCGCAAATACTCGCGCCCGTCGTGCTTCGTCCTCCGTCGGAGGTGCATCCTCCGCAAGCGCCTGCAAGGAAAACACGCCGATCACCACGACTGAACCCAGTACACAGCCTCGCATGGGCCGGCAGCGTTTCACGCCGTCCCGACTTGGTCAAGCACCACACTCGGAGAAAAACGTGGCGAGCTCGGACGACAACCGTTCGGGCTCGAACCAGTGCACCATGTGGCCCACGCCAGCGATTTCTACGAAGCGATGGTTTGCGATCTTGCTCATGCGTTCCTGTTCGTCGGCGAGCCGGAGACCTCGCTGAGACGCGACGATCAGAGTTGGAACCGGGATCGCCTCTAGGGTCTGCAAAAACAGATCGGCTTCGAACGGTCGAGGCGAAAACGTCTTGTGCAGCGGATCGAAAGTCCACTGCAGGCCCCCTTCCACCTCTGTCGTGCTCTTCGACACGAGGAAGAGACCGAGCTCATCCGAAAGTTCCGGGTTCTGGGCCCGCATCCGCCTCAGCGCCGCAGCTTCGTCCTTCATCGGTGCACGATTTCTCTGGCGCACTTTCGAGACGCCGTCGAGCCATGCACGGAGACGGCTGGCCGGATCTCGTGGCTCCATCTCCGGCGGGCCGATGCCCTCGATCAACGACAGTGTACGCAGCTTTTCCGGCCGAGCCGCAGCATACATCGCACACGCACTACCCCCCATCGAGTGACCGACCAGGTGAATTCGACGGCTGGCGAGCTGTGGTATCAACTCTTCTAGATCGAGCACGTAGTCGGGGAAGTGATAGTAGCCGCCGGCACCGATCCATTCGGTCTGTCCGTGGCCTCGCCAATCAAAGGACGCGACCCCATGACCAGCCGCGGCGAGCTCACGTGCGACTGCATCGAAGCTCCAAGCGATGTCGAGAAAGCCGTGGCAGACAATCACGTCGACCGGCTGGTCACCCCAAACGATGACGTGGTGTCGCAGGCCGTTGGCGGCGACCATGTGCTCGCGGGTCGCTACCATTAGTCCGTTTCCTCGAACCTACGAGGCGAAAGCGCTTCCGCTTCTCTCGACGTTGGTTTGTCGGCGATCGCTTCGGCAATCAGCTCCGCTGTGAGAGGAGCGAGCAGGATCCCGCTTCGGTAGTGTCCGCTCGCGAGCAACAACCGCTCGACGTGAGTTTCGCCAACCAATGGCAAACCGTCCGGGGTTCCGGGACGAAAGCTCGACCAGTGATCTCGAATCGCGGCGTTCTCTAGGCCTGGCGCGATCCGTCGGGCTGTCTGAATGACCTTGGCCATTCCGCCGAAGGTGATGCCGCGCGCAAAGCCCACGTGCTCTTCGGTGGAGCCACAGAGAACCCGTCCGTCCGGACGCGTTACGACGTAGCCATCCGCGCCAAACACGATACGTCGAAAGATCGGGGGCCGCGTGTGGGTAGCAAGCATTTGACCGCGGACCGGATAGATCGTGTTGGCGTCGAGTCGAATCCCCGGGATCAGGGTGGTCCAACTGCCCGCCGCGACCACGACGCGGTCGGCTTCGATGACCTCCCCGTCGATTTTGACGCCGCGCGCTCGGCCGCCATCCAAGACGATGTTGCGCACCGCCGAGCCCGTGCGAAATACCGCCCCTTCGCGTTCGGCGCCGAGCGCCACCGCCCAAAGAAGCTTCTTGGGCTCGATCTGGGCGTCTTCGGCCACGTGCAGCGCCCCGTGTGTCTCTGGATTACAGGACGGCTCCTCAGCAAGGAGCTCTTCGCGAGTCCATGCGTCGCAACGAACACCATTCACCCCGAGCGCCGAAGCCTGAGCGTCGATCTCGACTTGGTCGGCCTCGTCGAAAGCAAGCTTGATCACGCCGCAACGGCGAAACCCGACATCGATGCCAAAGAGCTCATCGAGCTCGTCGGCGAGCTCCGCGTGTAACTCACGGCTGCGTCGCCCCAACTGAAGCGCAAATGCGTCTCCAAACGACTCGACCGACGGTCCGAGAATCCCGGCTGCCGCTGACGAGGCCTCGGCGCCCGGTACGCTCTTTTCCAAGACCAAGACGCGTACGCCGTCTTTCGCGAGTCGATAGGCGACGCTGCAGCCCATGACCCCGCCGCCAACGACGATTACATCCGGTCGCATCGCGGGAAGTTAGCGGCTTGGACGTGTCTCGTAAAGGCATCCCAAAAGGCACCACCACGCGGCGCCAGGGATCTTCAGCCGAAGATATCGCGGTAGGTGACCAAGAGCATGACGCCGAGGAGGAAGACGATGCCAAAGGCATGGACCGCCATCTCGAACCGCTCGTTGGCCCTTCGGCGCGCCACCATCTCGTACCCGAGAAAAATCAGGCGACCGCCATCGAGGGCAGGGAACGGCAAGAGATTGAACATCCCTAGCGCGACCGAGATGAACATCAGAATCCACAGGAAAGCCGGTAAGCCCGCTTCGGCGGCTTCGGCGACCATCTTGCCCATCATCACGGGACCGCCGATGCCCTCCGTACTCTGGCGCCGCACCATATCGGCCAGCCCTTCGAGCTGCATCACCGTCATTTGCCAAGGAAACACGATCGACAGCTTTGCTGACTCCCAGACGCTGAGATTTTCATAGAGGCGCGTCATCTGCGCGCTCACCCCGATCTGGCCTCTTCCACCGCGATCGGCGGGGGTGATCGTCAACGGAGGCAGCTCTTGGCCCGCTCGCTCGACAACGTACTCGGTGGGCTGCCCCGCACGGGGTGCGGTCGCGTCGATCAATTGGCCGACGTTCTGAATCTCCTGCCCGTCTGCCTTGACGATGACGTCCCCCTCTTGCAGACCTGCTTTCGCGGCAGGGGAGTCAGGCACGACATGGGCCACCTGCATCGGTTCCGCGGGTTGCCGGGGCGGCAGCGTGTTCGTCACGCCAAGCCCGAACACGATCAACGATGCCGTGAGGTAATTGGCGAGCGGCCCAGCGGCGATGGTAGTGGCACGAGCAAACCAACTTTTGTTCGGGTAGAGCTCAGGGTCGTTTGGATCGACCTCCTCATTGGGGTTCATCCCGGCGATTTGCACGTATGCGAGGAACGGGATGACGGCGACTTGAAAAACCGTCGGGCTCCCTTTCGGCTGGTACCGAAACAACGTCGGGCCAAAACCGATGCTGTACCGGAGGACCCGCATGCCGAAGGCTCGGGCTGCGAGATAGTGACCCCCCTCATGAATGATGATGAGCACTGACAGCGCGACGACTGTGATAAGGACCTTAAAAAGCACGCTGTCCACGATCCCCAGCATAATGCCCTGGGGGATCCAGTCGAGGTTTGCAGCCGGCTTCGGCGCCGGGAGCAGCTGCGTGGCTTGCACACCTGTCTAGTCTGACTGGATCACTACACTCGCCAAGCGCGTTTTGCCCAGAAAAAAGTGGGTCCCACTGCGGTTCACTGTCGCGGTGAATGCCGGTTTTGCGTAGTATCCCGGCCACCTGATGAACGAGGTAGGTTGTGGTTGTACATCATCGAAAAGGGAACCTCGTCGCGCTGCTGGTCGGTTTTGCGCTCGCCTTTGCTGCGTTGACCCCTCCGCGGACCGCTCTTTCGCAGGACGCGTTTAGTTGCATCGAAGAGCTCACCGACGACGAGGTAAAATACCGGATTCGCACGATCGAGGATGATCTTCGCGACGGCAAGAAGCACGCTGCCGCATGGCGATACACCTGGATGTCGATATTTCTCGGCCTCGGTGGTGGCGCGACTTTTCTGGCGGTCGATGCCGCACAGAAGAACAAGCAGTGGGACAAGTTTGGTTACGCCTATCTCGCCGCGGGCTTTTACTTCTCGGGATTGGTCCACGCAGTGCTTCCGGCCGCCGACGTATGGGGCGCCAAACGCATCGGTCGCAAAGACGGAAGTACGGAGGAAGCGCGACGCGCCAAGCTGCAATACGCCACCGAGACACTTCAAAACGCCAACGACGTTCAGGAGCTTCTCGCGGGGCCACTCGGTTTCTTGGGAGCGACCGTCTTCGGAGTGGCGGGCGGTTCGGTCAAGGCCGCCCAGTGGAAAGGCCAAAGCCGGGGTTTGACCGCGGGCATGTTCATCGTCCCGCCAGTTCTCGCTGGGCTTGCGGCCGGTACCGCGCCCCGTGGCGCCGTCACCGCCTGGGAGGGCTACCGCGGCATCGCGTGCTCGAGCAAGTACTACGACACCCATGAGGAAGGCCCCGCACTCGACTTCAGCATGAACCCCACCGGCGGCTCGTTCACCATCCGCTTCTAGCCGGGCCGGCTAGGGCTTCTTCTTCCGTCGGAGGCGGGCTCGGAGGCGGGCCGCGTAACCCTTCTTGTTTTCCTGTTTAGCTCGCGCAACAGCCAACGAATCTTCGGGCACGTCACGGGTGACGGTTGTTCCGCTAGCGATGTAAGCGCCTCGCCCCACTGTGACCGGCGCAATCAGCTGGCTGTCGCTCCCGATGAATACGTCATCACCAATGACGGTCGTGTGCTTTTGCTCGCCGTCGTAGTTGCAGAAAATCGTGCCGGCACCGATGTTCACGCCTTTGCCGATGACGCCGTCGCCCACGTAAGCGAGGTGGTTGACCTTTGAGCCTTCGCCGAGGGTCGTCCTTTTCGTTTCAGAGAAGTTGCCTACCTTGCTGCGGGGTCCAAGCTCGGACTGAGGGCGAAGATGACTGAACGGCCCAACGCTGGCCCCTTCGCCAATCGACGAGGCGGTCGCCACGCTGTACGGCAATACCACGGCGTTGGCCTCGACCACTACGTCGGTCAACACGCAGCCGACGTCGATCGACGCCCCTTCGCGAACGACACACTTTCCGCGCAAATGAACTTCCGCGCCAAGCGATGCACCGCCTTCGACCTCGCAATCCGCGTCGACGTAGAGCGTGTCGAGATCGGTGATTGCAACACCGTTTTCGGCGAGGGATTCTGCGATCCGACGTCTGGCCCGCGCGGCGCAAATCGCGAGGTCGCGCTGGTCGTTGACGCCCATAAGATCAGCCATATCGCCCGCGACGGATGCGACATTTCCGCGGCTCGCGGCGAGCTCCACCACGTCCGTGAGGTACAGCTGACCTTGGGCGTTGTCCGAGGTCAGCTGCCCAACTGCGTCGCGCAGGAATGCAGCATCGATGTCGTACAACCCCGGGTTGACCTCCTTGATCTTCCTTTCTTCATCGGAACAGTCCCGATCCTCGACGATCCGGGCGACGGCCCCCTTAGCATCTCTCACGATGCGGCCATAGCCCTCTGGCGCAGCCAGGGTCGAAGTGGCTAATCCGAGGCTTGCCTTCGCTGCGCGCGACGCATCGAGGAGCAGATGGATGAGACCCTCTGGAATGAGTGGGCAATCGCCGTAGAGGACGACTAGCCGGCCCGAGAGCGTAGGGTCAAACCCCAGAGCAGAACGGACCGCATCACCGGTGCCGCGTTGCTCGGGCTGCAGCACGACCTCGACCCGGGCACCGAATGTCTCCAAGAGCTCGTGTTCGACTTCTGCTCGCCCATGTCCGACCACCACCAGACATCTTGCAGCCCCCGCCCCCAAGGCGGTTCGGACAACCCAAGATATCAGCGGACGGCCTGCGATCGTGTGAAGCACCTTGGGACGGCTGCTCTTCATCCGGGTGCCCTCACCGGCGGCCAATATGATCGCGCTCCACGGGGCTTGTTGTCTGTTCGGCATGATTCAGGCTTGGGCAGTGGACGTCAGATAGAAAGCTACTTTGGCAAGCGCTGCGATGTCATGCACATCTTCGTCGAATGCGGGCACTTCGACAATTCGTGTGTCTTCTCCAATTTGAGAGCTCAATCGTTCGACCTGCGCCCGATCGGCGCTGGCCCACTGCCTTTCGTCGCTAAGCGCAAGCTCGAGCCGCGGGTGAATGGCCGCCGCATCGATCGATTCGGGCAAGACCTCTCGAAGGGCCGTGACCTGCTCGGCGGTCGAAAGGCGAGGCTCTTCAATCAGCGTGTGGACTTGGTTCACGACCACAGCCTCTCGATTCATGCCAGCATCCTGAAGCTTGTCACTGAAGTACCGCGCCTCTCCGATAGCGAGGGGGTCTGGGCTGGTGACCAACACGAATGCTACCTCGGGGCTCCTCAATGCATCCGACACCTGCTCGGCTCTCTCTTTGAACCCGCCAAACAGCTCGTTGATCCCGCTCACGAACTCGGCAACTTGTTCGAGGAATTCGAGCCCCGTGATTTTGCCGATCCCTTTCAAAAGGACGGTTGCACTCCGACCGACCAAGCCAAAACCCGCTTTGCCCGCTCCCTCGAATACCTGGAGAAACCAACGCATCGCGGGCGAATCGATCGCGTCGATCAGCCGCTCAGGAGCCGTGAGGAAGTCGATTGCATGTGACGTTGGCGGGGTGTCGAGCACCACGAGGTCCCACTTCTCGTCCTTGCGAACCTCATGAAGCTTCTCCATGGCCATGTACTCCTGCGTGCCCGCCAGCGAGCTCGCGACGTACTGGTAGATCTGGTTGTTTAGGATGCGGTTGCGGGCTTCGTCGTCCGAGGCGTACTTCTCGACCAGGCCGTCGAAGGTGCGTTTGGTGTCGAGCATCATGGCCGACAGAGCGCCCTCACAGTCGAGCCCATACCTTCGAAAGAGCGCGCGAGGGACATCCTGCTCGCTCGTCGTCATCTCGTCGAGGCCCAAGCTGTTCGCCAGCCGACGGGCAGGGTCGATGGTGAGGCAAAGGACCTTGCGGCCCTCCATGGCAGCATGAACAGCCATCGCGGCGGCCGTGGTGGTCTTTCCGACGCCGCCGCTGCCCACGGTCACTACGACGCGGTGACTGCCAAGCACCTCCGCGAGACTCATCGCAGCCGACTCTAGCAGCCCTATAGGCGATGTCGATCTCCCTGAAATCGCTGGATTTTGTAGAATCTTTGCCCCCTAGGAAGGAGCACAATAGGCTACATTTGACTACATCAGTGGGAGCTCCCTCATGAATGAACGCCGCGCACGACGAAGCCAAGACCCGTACCTCGCTTTGTGCCTTCAACTCGAGCACTCGAGGACTCATGGCGCGCTCGAGGCCGTGGTCGTCGCCATCGACAATGGGCTGCTCGTCGCGGGCGCGGGCGACGAATCGCTGTGCGAGGCCTTGGGCGCGGTTGCGCCCTTGGTGGACGACTCGGACTTCGAGGGCGCGATGCCGAGGGCACTCGACGGTCAGAACATCGATGTTCGCACCATGCGCCTCGAGGGCGAGATGCTCTACGTCGCAAGCGCGGGTCATCGGCCTGCAGACGTCTGGCTGCAACGCTCCATCAACGGAGTCCGACGCATCCTTAGGTGATAGCGTTAGTTTGTCGTCAACTGGCCCTGTATGGCGGCAAGGGCCGCCTGGCGAATCAGATCCCCTGCGCCGCGGTCCAACAGCTGCTCAGCCACTTCCTCACCCAGAGCGTGCGCGCGCTCTATCGCATTGGGCGAGCCGGGCTCCATGTAAGCGTCTGAGGTTGCGGTGAGCAGTCGATCGCCGTCGTACGACGCTACGAGGCCTTCGAGCTTGATTCGGGCATCCGCGATGGTAGCGTGCCCTGCGATCGAGGAGTGACAGTTCCCCTCCAGCTTTTGAAGCATGGCGCGTTCGGCCGTGACTTCGATGCGTGCAATCGAATCTTCGATGGCGCTCAGTTGCTGGCGCAAGGAGTCGTCGTAGAGAGAGCCTTCGATGGCGAGGGCTCCTTGACCCACCGCAGGAAGACACAGGTCGGGAGACAACACCTCGTGGGGGACCCGATCGAGCAGACCAGCACGCGATAGGCCCGCGGCCGCGAGGACGATTGCGTCGCACCGCCCCTCTTGAAGCTTACGCAGGCGCGTGTCGATGTTGCCGCGCATGGGGACGAAAGCGAGATCCGGACGCCTCCGCTGAAGTTGCACTATCCGCCTTCGTGACGTGGTGCCCACCCGGGCCCCCCGCGGAAGGGATGCGAGGTCGGTGCCGTCCACCGTAACGAGCACGTCCCGTGGGTCCTCTCGCACCGGAACGCTGAGGATGCCCATTCCTTCCGCGAGCGGGACGTCGCCCGGGACGTCTTTGAGAGAGTGGACTGCAAAATCAGCCGCGCCTCGGACGACCACCGCTTCGACTTCACTGACAAACAGCCCTTTGCCACCGACCTGAGCGAGGGGACGATCCTGAATTCGATCTCCCTTGGGGACTACGAGCACCTCTTCGATCGTGAGCTCGGGGAACAGCTTCTGAAGCTCCCGACCCACCCAGCGAGTCTGAATGAGAGCCAGGTTGCTGCTTCTCGTAGCGATACGGAGCTTCACTTGGATTCGCCTGTGGAGCCCGATGCGGCGGCGGTCAATTGCGTGACGTTGGCCTCGTCACCGACCTCGATCGACGTTTCCGTCGCGGTGTTGTCATCCTCGGTGATCGCGAAGAGCCGACGCACCGTGTCGATCAACTGGGCACCGTCCGGATCGGTCGCGCTGGCCTTGAGCTCGATCATCGGCTGGTGCAGCAGCTTGTTCACCAACGAGCGCGCCATGGCTTCGAGCACCGCGCGGTCAGACGGATTCAGGTTTTGGAGTCGGCCGAGTGCTCGTCGAAGCTCATCGGCTGCGACCTCGCCGAACTGTTTTCGTAGGGCGACGATCGTGGGCGCCAGCTCGAGCGACCGGCGCCACGTCAAGAACGACTCGACTTCCTCTTCGATGATACGCTCGGCTTGGGTCGCCTCGCGCGCCCTGACGGCGAGGTTTTCCTCGGCCACTTGCTGTAAGTCGTCCACGTCGTAAACGAAAACGTTGTCCATCGTGCCCACTCGCGGGTCCACATCACGGGGCACGGCGATGTCGATGATGAACAACGGTCGGTGCCGGCGGCTCCGAACGACTCCCTTCATGAGCTCCGGCGTCAGAATGAACTTGGTGCTTGCGGTTGAGGCGATCACGACGTCGGCTTCGGCGAGCTCGGTCGTCAGTCGTTCGTAGGGCACAGGACGACCCCCGCAGGCGCTCGCAAGCGTCTCGGCGCGCTCCTCGCTACGATTGATGACGTGAAGCCGTGTTCCGGTTTGACGGAGGCTTCGAGCTGCCGCTTCTCCCATTTCGCCGGCGCCGAACAGAAGTGTGCGCCGGCCATCGAGGTTGCCGAAGATCTTCTTTGCGAGCTCGCAGGCAATCGAGCTGACGCTTACGGTGCCTTGGGCGATCCCGGTTTCGTTACGAATGCGTTTCGCGGTCGAGAATGCTTGGCTGAAACAGCGACCGAGCAGTGTGCCAGCGGTACCTGCGCTCCTGGCCGCGTCGTAAGCCTCCTTGACCTGCCCGAGGATCTGCGGCTCGCCAACCACCATCGAGTCGAGGCTCGAGGCAACGCGGAATGCATGGCGTACGACCGCCACGCCGCGCTCGGTGTAGAGGACATCTTCGGACGCGGTATCGGGCAGGCGGCTCGCAAGCGTGTGCCTCGCGCTTCGAATCGCTTCAGTGGGATTTGCGCTGGTGGCGTATAGCTCGACTCTATTACAAGTCGAGATCAACAGCGCTTCATCGAAGCTACCCTTCGCCCCGATCTCCCTGAGCTCATCTTCCAGTCGCTCGGGCGCAACCGCTAGGCGTTCGCGTACCTCGACCGGCGCGGTCCGATGCGACAAACCGACGACTAAGAAATCGCGCATCAGGCGCTCCCACCCGCCGCGCGTAGGACGTAACCTGCTAAGACCAGCAATGTGCAGACGAAGCCCATGATCGTGCCAAGCGCTGCTTTGCGGCCCTGCCAGCCCGCGGCGACGCGCAGGACGATCACGGCCGCGAAGATCACCCAGGCAAGCAGGCCAAGCAACTGACTGATGTAAAACTCCGAGCCATCGGCTCGCAGCAACCAGAATGTGCCGGTGACCATCCCGAACGTCAGGAGTGGGAACCCGGTGAGCACCGCCCGCAGCCCGATTGTGTCGAGGATATCGAGGGAGGGGAGGCGTTGGAAAACCCCGCTCAACTGGCGTCGCCGCAGGAGCGCTTCTTGAAGCACGTAAGCGACGCCCGCTCCGAACGCGAGCGCAAACGCGATCAGTCCCAAGATGTTTGCGCCGATGTGAAGGGTGAGCACCGCGTTTTCAACGGGCGGTGAAACGGGGGCGTAACTGCTTCCGAGACCCGAAGCGAGGAAGAGCATGAGTGCGACCGGAACGACGAACGCACCCAGGACAGTGACATCGAATCGATAGGAGGCCACCAGGAATGCGATTCCGATCCCCAATGACGAGATGCTGAGAATTTGGGACATGTCGGCCAGCGGAATGTCGCCCGGCGGGGGCCCCTCCAACAACAGGAACGCGAGGTGTGCGCCGAGAGCCGATACGAACACGATGCCGGGGAGGTGTCGCATCGAGCCCGAGCGACGCGTCAGAAGCGTGAGGTACAGGATGCATGCGATCCCGTAAAGGGTTGCGGTGGCGATAAAGAGGCCGCTTTTCATGGTCTTAACTTGGTCTCCACGCGCGTGGCTTAGCCCACAAAAAAGCCTACCATGCGCGGGTTTTGGGCGGTAGTCAGGGGCAGCTGGACGTTGACAACCCGACGTCGCGTCCTTACTTACTCCGATACACGAACCCCAAAGAGGAGCACAGATGGCTGGTCCAAACGTACACGCGGTCAACGACCTGAACTTTGACACGGAGGTTCTGAGCTCAGACACTCCCGTGCTCGTCGACTTCACGGCGGTTTGGTGTGGGCCGTGTAAGCAGATTGCGCCGCTCATCGACCAGCTCGCCGACGAGTATGTCGGCAAGGTGAAGGTAACCAAGCTCGACATCGACGAGAATCCGGGGATGGCCGCCAAGTTCGGCATCCGTGGAGTCCCGACGCTGATGGTCTTCAAGGGCGGCGAGCTTGTGGCACAACACGTCGGTGCCGCGCCAAAGACGACTATCGCGCAGTTGATGGATCGCGCACTCTAGGCGATAGCGTGGGGGTGGTGGGGCGGGACCAATTGACGGGCCGCAGGCCCCACCGGGATCGTCTCCCCCTTTATCGCCCGGTGCTACCGAATCCGGCTTCGCCTCGTTCCGTCGCGCCGAGATGGGCTTCGTCGTCGACCACCTCGACGTCGACGTGCGTCACGGTTCCAACGACGAGTTGAGCAACGCGGTCGCCATGGCTGATGGTAAATGGCTCAGACCCGTGGTTGATCAAGAGAACCTGAAGCTCACCCCGGTAGTCCTCGTCGATCGTCCCCGGCGCATTGAGGACCGTCACGCCGTGGCGCACTGCAAGGCCAGAGCGCGGCCGCAGCTGACCCTCGTGACCGCGCGGTAGGGCGATGCGCAAGCCTGTTGGAACGCGTGCCCGGCCACCCGGCGCGATCGTGATCGGAGCTTCGAGACAGGCGGCGAGGTCCATCCCCGCCGCACCGCTCGACTCGTAACGCGGGAGCACCGCGGTGGCGCGCATTTTAAGGACGCGCAGCGTGGCCATTACTCGCTTCGTTCACGGGTGCGCTCGCGAGCCTTCTCGCCCTCACGGCTCCCGTCGCCGTCGCCGCCGCCGTCCCGGTCTCGATCCCGACCCCGCTCCGGGCTTCGTTCCCGTTCCGGGCCTCGGTCTCGATCCCGGCCTCGGTCTCGATCCCGGCCGCCAGCGCGTGCGCCACCGGGGCCACCGCGATCGCGATCTCGGCCACCGCGGCCGCCGCGGTCTCGATCCCGACCACCTCGCCCGCGACCACCGTCCCGGTCTCGCCCGCGACCACCGTCTCGGTCTCGCCCGCGACCACCGCCGCCCTCACGGCGCTCGCGCCTCTCCGGCTCGACGTAGCCCTCGGGCTTTTCGAGCAAGGCTTTGCGCGACAACCGAATGCGACCTTCCCGGTCGATGTCGCTGATCATCACCTCGACCTCGTCGCCGAGGTCCATGACGTCAGCGACCTTTTCGACGAAGCCCCAGTCCATGTCGGTGATGTGGAGGAGCCCATCCTTGCCTGGAGCGATCTCCAGGAACGCACCGTAGTTCTCGACGCGTCGAACGACACCCTTGTACTTGGCTCCGATTTCGGGCTCGACCGTGAGGCTCTCGATGATTGCGATCGCCTTCTTGAGCGCTTCGCCATCCGGTGACGCGATGCTGATCGTCCCGTCGTCGGAGATGTCGATCTTGGCGCCTGTCTGATCCGTAATCGCCTTGATCATCTTGCCGCCGGGGCCGATGACGACGCGGATCTGGTCGGGCTTGACCTTGAGGGTCTCTATTCGCGGCGCGTACTGCGAAAGATCCGGACGGTGCGTTGCCAGCACCTCGTTCATCTTTTCGAGGATGTGAAGCCGAGCCTCACGCGCCTGATCGAGCGCCTCGCTCATGATCTCCTGCTTCAAGCCAGCGATTTTGATGTCCATCTGGATGGCGGTGATGCCCTTGGCAGTGCCGCACACCTTGAAGTCCATGTCGCCGAGGTGATCCTCGTCGCCGAGGATGTCGGTCAGAACAGCGTACTTAGCGCCTTCCATGATCAGACCCATCGCGACGCCGGCGACGGGCGCCTTGAGCGGAACGCCCGCGTCCATCATCGCGAGGCTTCCACCGCAAACGGTGGCCATCGACGACGACCCATTTGACTCCGTAATCTCAGAGACGATGCGCAACGTGTATGGGAACTCCTCGCGCGAGGGGAGAAGCTGCGTCATCGCGCGCTCAGCAAGATTGCCGTGACCAACTTCGCGCCGACCGGGGCCGCGGAGAAACTTCGTCTCGCCCACGGAGTACGGGGGGAAATTGTAGTGGAGCATGAACGGCTTCCAGTAGTCGTCGATGAGGCCGTCCATCTTCTGCTCGTCCTGACGGGTACCGAGCGTGCTGGTCACGATGCTCTGGGTCTCACCACGAGTGAAAAGCGCTGAGCCGTGAACACGCGGCAAGAGACCGACTTCGATGCTGATCGGTCGCACGGTCTTATAGTCGCGACCGTCGACCCGGCGCTTCTCGTCGAGCACCTGGGCGCGCATCGTGTCGTAACGGAGAGCCTCGTAGGCGCCCTTGATGTCACCTTCGTGGTCCGGGAACTCCGCGGCTAGATCCGCAACGACTTCTTTCTTGATCTCGCTGAAGCGGTCGTAGCGCGGGTGCTTATCCGCGATGTTGCAGGCCTCGATGATTTTGGCGAGGCCGACCTCTTTGACGCGTGCTTCGATCTTGTTGTCGCGCCGCGGAGTCTCGAAAGGCCACTTCTCCGTGCCCACCGCCTCTCGAATCTTCTCGATGAGCTCGAGCACTCCTTGCACGGCTTTGTGGCCGAACTGGATGGCGGCGACCATGTCTGCCTCGGACATTTCTTTGGATTCGCCTTCGACCATGACGATGGCGTCCTTGGATGCTGCGATGATCAGCTCGCAGTCGCCCTTTTCAATCTCTTCGTACGTCGGGTTTGCGACGAACTCTCCGTCTACGCGCGTTACGCGCACTCCAGCGATTGGACCTGCCCAGGGAAGTGGGCTGATGTGAATCGCCGCCGAAGCGCCGACCATGGCGAGCACGTCCGAGGGATTGATCGCGTCCGCTGACATCACGGTTGCGATGACCTGAGTCTCGGCCATATACCCCTCAGGGAACAACGGACGGCAGGGACGGTCGATCAACCGGGACGTCAGTACCTCGTTGTCGCGGAGCCTGCCTTCGCGCTTGAAGAAGCCGCCCGGGATCTTGCCGGCGGCGTAGGTCTTCTCGACGTAGTCGACGGTCAGTGGGAAAAACGGCTGACCCGGCCGGGCCTCTTTGTTTCCACATACGGTGACGAGGACCATGGTCTCGCCGCAGCTCACGAACACCGAGCCGGCCGCCTGCTTCGCAATACGGCCGGTCTCGATGGTGATCGTCTTGTCACCAACTTGAACGGATTCTCTGATTATCATCGCTCTCTTGCCTTCCGCGCGGAACATCCGCGCCAGTGGTCAGCGTTCAGGTAGAGAGCGGGTCTCGGTCCCCGATTCCAGGATTCGACGTGTGAGCTCGAACCATCGAAGCGAAGAGCGAACTCCCGACTCCACGAGAAGGCTGCCAAGTATCTAATGGGGCAACGCCCCCGGGCTCAGCTTACTTCCGAATGCCGAGCTCTGAAATGATCTTGCGGTATCGCTCCACGTCCTGCGAACGGACGTAGTCGAGGAGCCGTCGGCGCTGGCTGACCAGCTTCAATAGGCCTCGGCGGGAGTGATGGTCCTTCTTGTGCGTCTTGAAATGCTCGGTCAGGTAGGTGATCCGCTCGCTCAAAATCGCGATCTGGACCTCGGGCGACCCGGTGTCCTTCTCGTGAGTGCGGAATTGACCGATCAATTCGGACTTTCTGTCGGCGGTCAGTGCCATGCGTGTCTCGCGCTAAATCTCTCTCAAAATAGGTGTTTCTCTGCCTAAAGCGGGCCGGAGTATGGGCGCGGGGTTTGGGGCCGTCAAGGCGGGGAATCGGGCATGCCGAGGCGCCCCGAATCCACTTTGATACTGCTGCGGCCCTTCAGAACCAGAAGGGCTGTACCAAAACGTCCCCAGGTGGTAGCCCTCGAGGCCTAGCGCTGCTCGGTAGGCGGCGAGAAAGGCATTGAGGATGAAGAAGCGGCGGATTCTGTTGTCAATCGTGTTTGGTTCGATGTTAGCAATCACGGGCTGCGGAGGGGACGGTGACGGTGACGGGACCGGCGCGACAAACGGAACCGGCGCTACGGGTGGTGGCGGCGATGGCCCCGCGACGTCCACGTGCGAGGCGATCTGCGGCAGCACCTGCGCCTTCGAAGGCGTCGACCCGACGAACATGGAGTTCGAGCAGTGCGTTTCGAGCTGCAATCAGAGCATACCTCAATTCAACGACGATTGTGGCTCTGAAGGTGAGGCGTACCTCAATTGCCTCGAGGACAACGAATGCGACGACATGACGCAGAACTGCAATAGTCAAGCGATCGATTGGGGTACCTGTATCGCTGGCGCTTTTCAGTAGCGATCATGGTGCGCGTCGGGTCAAAGGCCCGCGTGCGAGGCGATCACGTCGATCGCCTCGCGCGGGTCTGACTGACCTGCCCAGCTCAGGAACGCGACGGCACGCTCGATGCCGAGGTCTTCGAATGCCGGAAGCGCATCTGGACGTTTGTTCACCCGCCAACTCGCCGACACCTCGATGGTGTCGAACGGGCGTCCCGCCTCGGCTGCAAGCCGTCTCAACTCGGTGATGCCCTCCTCGAGTTGCTCCTGCGAGTCGCTTGGGGCGTACCAGCCTTGCGCGGAGTCGACGACCCGACGAAGGCTCTTGTTGGTCGTCCCACCGATCAGGATCGGGGGGTGTGGCTTTTGAATCGGCGTGGGGTAGCTCTTGAAGTCGTGCCACGATAGGAGCTCGCTTCGATGCTCGACGACCTCGCCACTCCAGACTTTCTTCACCGCCTCGAGATAGTCGTCGAATCGCGCGCCGCGCCGCACGAACGGCGTGCCCATGGCTTCGTATTCTTCAGCGAGCCATCCGATGCCGAGCCCGAGCTCGAGTCGGCCGCCGCTCAGCACATCCAGGCTCGCCGCTTGTTTAGCGAAAAGAAGAGGATTCGTCTGGGGAAAGATGTTGACCCCGGTGCCAATGCGAATCGTGGTGGTGGCAGCAGCGATGTGAGCAAGTGAGATGAGCGGATCGATCAACCAAGCTTCGGGGGCGATCGGCATCTTTCCGGACCTGCCGTAGGGATACACCGATTCGTACTCGGTGGGCACGATGACGTGCTCGAAAGTCCACACCGACTCGATCCCCGCGCTTTCGGCGTACTGCACGGTCTCGATCATGCGCTCGGCGGTCTCCGGCCCACCGACATTGATCGGCGCGATTCCAATCTTCATGGGTCGGTCACTCGCATATTCTCGGTGCGGGCGCCAGTGCAAGTTGGGGTTAGCTAATCTGGTTTCAACAGGTTGCGCGCCTGAAACCGCGCCACGACGGTGTCGTGGCCATAGAGTAGAAGCTTGGATCCCTCGATTTCGTATCGGGTCGTCTCCCCAAGCACGGTGAGGAGCTCCTGCTCCTGATTCATGCCTTTGGGGCACGCCATACGCGTTGCGCCGATCGCGCTGAACGTGAGCGCCTGATGTTCCGCAGTGTCGTACGACCCGAAGAAGCGGTTGCATCCGCCAAACCCGTAAGCGCTCTTCTTGGTGGCGTTGAGCTCGAGGTACGGTGCCGTGGCCTCGGAGGTGACGACGATCGGCTTGCCGTTGAGCTCGAGGAGAGTCCACCCCACGTTCTCGAGTGCCACCGGGGTCATGCTCCCACAGGTCTCTCTCGGTCGCACGCGAACGAAACGTTCGATGATGAGAACGTTGTCTCTACCCGAGCCGTCAACCTTGCGGCGCAGGTCCAGGCGCCCATCGACCGTCACGAGCAGCGGTGAGCCCGGCTCCACCCCGGAGCTCGCGTAGGCGCGCTCCAGCTCTGCATTGTCGCCTTCGGTGGCAACGGGCAATTTCTCCCCGGTGGCGCAATCCTCGAACATCCCCATGTCGGCGACGTACGTGTACATACCGTCTACCGTCATCAACCCGGATGGACCGGGCTCTTGGCGCACGACGTCGTTCGCGCTCGACGAGCTCTGCTCCTTCTTGCAGCCCGACAGGGTGAACGCCGCAGCAAGAGCACCCAGGAGAGAGAATCGTACCAGTTTCGAGCTTCCCCGCATGCGCACCGATGTAGCACCAACGCCCTGCACGACTCAACGCTTTCGTTCGGCTCAACCCGAAAAAGGGATGCGTTCTCGGAGCTTCTTGGCGCGCTCACGGGCCAGGGGAACTTTGGGCTGTTCGGGGTGGTCTAGCAGCAGTTGGTAGGTACCGGCACCGACGGGCTCGATCGCCCGGATGCGGTCGAGCCGGACGATGAAGCCTCGGTGCGATCGAAAAAAGACCTCCGGATCGAGCTCTTCCTCGAGTGTCGCAAGCGTCTTCTCGATTGAAAAACGATCGGTGGAGGTGACGGCCCAGACTAGCTCGTCCTTGACCTCGAAGTAGACGACATCGCTCAACTCCAACACCACGTATGCGTCGCGCCTGCGCACGGCGATGCGATCGAGACGCTCGTGCGTGCTCGGGCCACTCGAGATGCTGTCCTGAACCCGGTCCACGGCTTGGCGGAGCCGCTCGAGCCGGACGGGTTTCAGCAAGTAGTCTACGACACGCGCTTCGAAGGCGCGAAGGGCGCCTTCGTCGTGCGCTGACACGATGACGACTTTCAGGTGCGGCGCCTTGGCCATCAGGCTCTCGGCCAACGCCACCCCGTCCGGACCCGGCATTCGGAGGTCGAGGAACGCAACATGCGGTTCTTGGTCCACGCAAAGTGCCTGGGCCTCGTTCGCGTTCCTCGCTTCGCCGACGACCTCGACGCCCTCACACTGGCCGAGCAGGAACTTCAGCTCGTCCCGGGCGAGCGGCTCATCATCGACGACGATCGCTCGCAACGTCATGCGTTCTTTCCAACGTCCGCAGATAACTTGGGAAGGTCCACGGTCACGAGAGTACCGCGCTCGAGGGGCGAAAGCCGAAGCGCTGCGTTTCCGTTGTACTGCCTCTCGAGCCTCTTGCGCAACGTGCTGAGTGCCAGGCCGGACCCCTTGGTCGAAGGATGGCTGGTCGGGCCGTCTGCCTCGTCCTCCACTTCGATGCGGACGAGGTCACCGAGGTCCCTCGCGCGAATGGTGATGGTGCCGGTACCATCTTTCGGGGTAATGCCATGTTTGACCGCGTTCTCGACGATGGGTTGAAGAAGGAGTGCGGGGACGCGCGTGTCGCGGACTTTGTCGTCAATCGCAGTACGGACAGCGAGCCTTTCTTCGCCGAGCCTCGCCCGCTCGATCGCCAAGTACGCACAGGCGTGCTCTATCTCGTTGCTGAGTGAAGCGTCACGCGGATGGTGCAAGAGGTATCGGTATAGGTCGGCCAGATCGGAAACGAGCCCACGTGCGCGATCGGGGTCCGTTCGAATGGTTGCCCGCAATGTGTTGAGGGCATTGAATAGAAAGTGCGGCTCGAGACGACTCCTCAGCGCTTGAAGCGAGAGCTCATTGGCCGCCGCTTGAGCGGCAACGAGAGCGACGGCTTGCTCCTCCCGCGCCAGCACGACGCGCGCCACGTTCACCCAAAGCGCGACGCCGGCCGCCACGCCGAGCAGTTGAGCCGTCAAAGACGGAAGCGCGCCCGCGGTGTTGCCACCCGACATGCCGATTCCGAGGGCGACGATGGTCAAACTCGCAAGCTGAATGAGCGCGGCGGCCCGAATGGCGCGCCAACCGACGAACCATCGCTCCTTGCGCTCTGCAATGCGACCGGCCAGCCATCCATCGAGAATCGAAGCCCCGAGCGCCCAGACACCCGCCTCCGGCGCGACGCGCGCGACGAAGAACAAGCCCGCCAAAAGACCGGTGAGAGCGCCCGCCCGAGCACCGCCGAGAATGCCGGCGATCATGATTCCCACGGCTCGCAGATTCAGGTGATGCCCAAGCCACTCGAAGCCCATCGTCGAGCCCCACAGGGACAACAGCAGCCCAAACACGACTGCCACCCAGATATCTCGAGGTCGCCCGACGCCGAGCAGCCGATTGCGAAGCGGCGGCACCAGGACGCCGAGAAGGCCCGCGGTGGCGATGAGGCTCAGCTTCTCGAAAAGCTCGGTGATCAGGACGCGGATGTCCACGGCCGAAGCCTAGCAGTGTTTGATTTGCGGGGCGTGGTCTCGGATCGTGAGCTGGGCTATTGTAGCCGCGATGGTGCGCCGCCTATCGTGTTTTGCATTTTCGCTCGCGCTGCTCGCGCTGCTCGGCTGCGGGACAACCATCACCCCCAAGGACGTCGACGAGCCGTGCACGCGCACAGATCAGTGCAAGACGGGGCTCGTTTGTCTATTCGGGGTCTGCCTTCCAGCAACCGATGCAGGGCCCGACGTGTCTGTCGACCCGGATGGCGGCTCGTGAGGGAACGCTGCTCAGGGCTCGTCGGGCTGGTTGAGGAGGTTCCCCGCCTGATTGACGTACTGGAACCCTTCCTTAATCCGAAAGACCGAGCCATCGTCAGTCCGAATCACGACATCCACGCGGCCTGCCTCGATCGTGCGCGGCGTCACGGCGACCAAGGCCTTATCGCTTTCGATCGACACTTGAGGGGAGATTTGCTGACCAAAAAGGACCGAGTAGCCGATGTCCAACCGGATGTTGTCGCCGAGGACCCGCACGCTCTTGCCACCCTGAAGGCCCCCAAAGTCGGGGTCGAGCCTCTCAAACGCCATATTAGTGCTCTGCTTTTGGCAGGCGCCGAGCACGATTACTGCGCCGATGATCACGCCTAGCAAGCATTTAGCGTTTTTCATTGTGCCCATCTCAATTTATCACTGACAAGTGACCAAGCAAAACCTTCTCGTCGTCGACGCGGATCCCCGCAGCCTCCGGGTGCTAGAAGTGAGCTTGCGTAATGCAGGCTACAACGTGGCTGGGTGTCCCAGTGTTGGGAAGGCCTTCGAGATCCTGCACACCAACAAGCCAGACCTGATTCTGTCGGACACGGCTTTCGCCGACATGAGCGGCTTCGAATTCGTCGAGCAGCTCCGACAGAACCCCGAGTGGGCACGCATTCCGTTCATGTTCTTGTCGAGTGACGAGTCGATCGAAAGCAAGATTCGTGGGCTCGAGCTCGGGGTTGAGGACTATCTGACGAAGCCGATCTACATCCGTGAGGTCGTCGCGCGGGTTGGACTCGAGCTCGCGAGACAAGCGCGCGAAGGTCTGGCCCAGCGCACAGGCGACGACAGGACCCGGTTCAGCGGGTCGCTGTCGGAGATGAGCGTGGTCGACCTGCTTCAGACGATCGATGTGAGCCGAAAGTCGGGTGTGCTGAGCCTCGCCTCGACGGATGGCGATCAGGGCATGATCTCTTTCGACTCGGGGGCGGTGATTCACGCTGCAGTCGAGGATCTCGGCGGAGAGGACGCGGTTTACCGCTTGCTGCTGTGGCGCGACGGGACGTTCGACCTCGAGTTTCAACGGGTGAGCCTGGTCGAGCGCACTGTCCACCGAACGACACAGGCGTTGCTGATGGAAGGCATGCGGCGGCTCGACGAGTGGAGCCGCCTGTCCGAGTTGCTTCCCCCGTTCGACGTGGTGCTCGAAGTCGACGCAGATGTTTTCCGCGACCGCCTTCATGAAACTCCCGACGAGCAGAACGCCATGGTGCGCTTGATCGACGGCGTTCGGACGATCGGCGAGGCCGTTCGCGCCCACGGAGGCAACCACGTAGAAGCGCTTCGCAAGGTCGTCGATCTCTACTTCGAAGGGATCATTCGGGAGGTCGGCGAGGTGAAGGACAGCATTCCGATCCTCGCGCAGGTGGCCATGCCGGTCTCCTCGATGCCTCCAAAAGCACCAGTGAACACGATTCCGGGGCCTGGCCCGGAGCCAACGCTCACTCCGATCGCGATCCCTGCGCCTGGTCGGTTACCCGAGACGGAGTTGGCGCCATTCTCCGAGCGAGCGTCGATGCCGATCTCCGTACCGGCCCCGCCGTCACTGCCTAAGCGCGAGTCAGCCTCCGGGCTGCCATCCGATTTGGTTCCGACCCCAGAGTCACTGCCTTCGCCTGGATCGGGTGCGGGCTCGGCAGGCTGGGCGCCTGCTCCTCCGCCGCCCGCGCCGCGTTACAGAAAGGGCACGCCCAAGGGCTTCCAGGCCGTGCAGGGGGGAGGCACAATCTTGAATTGGGCGGGTCGGGTTCCAGAACTTGCGGGCTTCAGCGACGAGACGACGCGGGAGACTGTCGAAGTCGGTCGGTGGGACCATACCCTCGAAGAGCTCCTGGACGACCCCGAAGTCACCGAAGCGATCGAGGTTATCGACTCGGACCCGCCCCCCGGCCCGTTCGTTCGGTCGACGCCTCCGCGCGCCCAGGTGATCGACGTGGCGGGCGATCGTGGTGAAGAAAATCACAGGGACGCAATCCTCGAATACCGTGAACCCCCGGAAGCCGACCCGCCGCCGCTCACCTACGAACAAGTCTTCGACAAACCGCCAGCTCCGAGCCCCGCCGCTCAGCCGACCATTCCGGGGGCCGCGCGAGTACCCAAGGAGGCTCGGGTTCCGAATCCGGCGCGTTTCGTGTGGATCGCCGTGCTTGCCTTGGGGATTGCGGCCTTGTTTTACACGCTGTCATCTGAGGAACGCGAAAAGGCGGGCGAAGGGGTGACACAGGCAGCGACAGAGACAGCGGCGGAGGCAGAGACAGCGGCCGAGGCGGAGACAGCGGCGGAGGCGGCGGCACGGGCAGAAGCAGAGGCAGCGTCAGAAGCAGTGCAAGCGGCAGAGACCGGCCCCCCTCCGGTCTACGCCAAGACTGGGGCGGAGGATACCTATGAGGCGCAGCTCGAGCTTGCGCGTCGGTTGAAGCGCGGCTCGCGTGCCGCGGACGCGTATCGGCGGGCCATCGAGATCGATCCGCAGGGTAGTGACGCGTTGGCCGAGCTCGCACGATTGCAGCTCGGTCGGCAACATGTCCGTGAAGCAGCCGAGCTGGCCGAGCGAGCGACCGCAATCGACCCATCGAATGCCCTCGCCTGGGTGACCCTCGGCGCCGCGCGCCATGATCGAGGCGACCGTCAGGGCGCGCGTCAGGCCTATTTGAACTGCGTGAAGCTCGGGAAGGGGCGTTTCGTGTCCGAGTGCAGGTCGATGCTTCGTTGACGTCTCCCGCGAGAGTTTTCTCGAAGTGCACCCGCCCTGCTAAGCTTTGTCGATGATCAGGGGGGCGGCTTGAGTCGAAGCGGAGCAATTGGGGTTGCCGTCGTCGGTGCCGGTGGTTGGGGCAAGAACCACGTCCGTAACTACGCAGCCCTGCCCGCCGCCGACTTGCGGTACATCTGCGATCGCGATGAAGCCATTCGCACCATGATGGCCGCGACGTATCCGGGCGTTTCCGTGGTGCCGGACGTCGATGCTGTCCTGACCGACGCCTCCGTGTCGGCGGTCGTCATTGCCACGCACGCCCCATCGCACTTCGAGCTAGCCGAGGCTGCGCTCGTAGCGGGCCGCGATGTGTTCGTCGAAAAACCGCTTTGCCTTTCCGGCGCTCAGGCCGCGTCCCTGTGCTCGCTCGCAGAGCAGAACGAACGCATTTTGATGGTTGGGCATCTGCTTCTCTATCACCCCGCCGTCGAGCGACTCAAGACGCTGGTGCAAAGCGGAGAGCTCGGGGACGTCCTCTACATCTATGCCCAACGCGTGAACCTCGGTGTGGTGCGCCGAGACGAGAACGCTTGGTGGTCGCTGGCCCCGCATGACATCTCGGTCGCTAACTATCTGCTCGGTTCAGCTCCCGAAGCCGTGAGCGCAACGGGATCGTGCTACCTTCAGCCCGAGCGCGGTGTCGAGGATGTCGTCTTCGCCACGATGCACTATCCAGGAGGGCGAATGGCTCATCTTCACGTGAGCTGGCTCGACCCACACAAGATCCGAAAGCTCACGGTCGTGGGCGATCGAAAGATGGCAGTGTTCGACGACACTTCCGCCGATCAGAAGCTCGCGGTCTTCGACAAGGGCGTCGAGCCTCCCGCAACACTTTCTTACGAAGAGGGCGTTCGCATTCGGACGGGGGATATTCGCATCCCCGCCCTCAAGATGGCGGAGCCGCTTCGAAGAGAGTGCTCCGCGTTCCTCGATGCCGTGCGGACTCGGAACGCGCCCGTCGCCGATGGACAATCGGGGCTCGAGGTCGTGCGCGCCCTCGAGGGCGGCGCAGCGTCGCTTGCTCGAGGGGGTGCGCGCATCGAGCTCGACGGAGGTCGCTAATGGCTGCGCCTTTCGTTCACGAAACCGCCATCGTCGACGACGAGGTACAGATCGGCGAAGACGTTTGCATCTGGCACTTCACACACGTGTCGCGCGGCGCCCGCATCGGAGGGCGAAGTATTCTCGGCCAGAACGTGTTCGTTGGCCGCGGCGTGCGGATCGGCAGCGGGGTCAAGATTCAAAACAACGTTTCAGTATATGCCGGCGTAACAATCGAGGACGATGTATTCCTAGGGCCGAGTTGCGTCTTCACGAACGTGTTGACCCCGCGCGCGCACGTCGAGCGAAAAGACGAATTTGCGCCGACGAAGGTTTGCCGAGGGGTAACGGTCGGTGCCAACGCTACGATCGTCTGCGGCCACGAGCTCGGAGAATACGCCTTGATCGGCGCTGGAAGCGTGGTCACCAAAGACGTCGCACCCCATGCGGTCGTCGTCGGCAATCCCGCGCGCCGGACCGCATGGGCGTGTCGGTGTGGAGACGTTCTCGGGCGCGACGGAGTGTGTGTGCGGTGCGGGGACCGATATCGAATCACCCAGGATTCTTGCGAGCGCGTGGAGAGTCGTGCCTGAGGAGCCAATACCGATGTTGGACGTTGCGGCCCAAAACGGGCCGCTGATGCAGCGCCTGATCGACAAGGCCGCCGAGGTGATTCGCTCGGGACGATATATTCTCGGGCCGGAGGTCGAGGCGTTCGAGCGAGAAGTCGCTGAGTACATCGGCGTCGAACACGCGATCGGCGTGTCGAGTGGAACCGACGCGTTGCTCGTCGCGTTGATGGCGCTGGGCGTCGGAGCGGGCGACGAGGTGATCACGACGCCTTTTTCATTCTTCGCAACCGCAGGATGCATTGCCAGAGTCGGGGCTACGCCCGTGTTCGTCGACATCCGACCGGACACGTTCAATCTCGACGTCGAACAGATCGAAGCTTCAATGACCGAACGCACCAAAGCGATTCTACCGGTGCACCTTTTCGGGCAAGCATGCGACATGCGTGCACTGAGGAAGATAGCGGCCAAGCACCAACTGCCCTTGATTGAGGATGCGGCGCAGGCGATCGGTACCAAAAGCCCGGTAGGTCCGGTCGGTGGCTTGGGGGCCTACGGGTGCTTCTCGTTCTTCCCATCCAAGAATCTCGGAGGCTTTGGCGACGGAGGCTTGGTCACGACCAACGACGCCGACCTCGCCGACAAAGCGCGTGTGATCCGCGCGCACGGAAGCAAGCCGAAGTACCATCACTCCGTGGTCGGTGGGAACTTTCGCATCGATGCGCTTCAAGCCGCGCTCCTCCGGGTGAAGCTCCCCGCTCTCGAAGGATGGACGTCGATTCGGCGCCAGAACGCCGGTCGATACGACGCGGCCTTCACGGCTGCGAGGCTCGACCCCGGCGTGTTGAGCACTCCGGTGCGACGGTTCGAAGGTCATATTTACAATCAGTACGTGATTCGCACCTCACAGCGCGACGCGCTTCAAGCCCACCTCCACGAACGCAAGATCGCGACGGCCATCTACTACCCGGTGCCATTGCATCGACAAGAATGCTTTGCCCACCTCGGCTATGGGGCTGGGTCACTTCCCGTGTCGGAACACGCCAGCCAGGAAGTCTTGGCGCTCCCGGTGTTCGCGGGGCTCGGGGAGACGCGCCAGGCCCACATCATCGATGCGGTAATTCAGTTCTTGGATCGTTAGAAGCTGGCCAGTCGAGGGCCCGGGCCCTAGAGTCCCTCTCAGTCGATGACAGGCCGCTACCATGCACCGTTTGGCCAAGGGGGCTCTCACGCGATCGACGGGGATGTCGCTCAGCGCCTTCTACGAGTAGCACTCGACCAGGGAGGCGACTACGCCGATCTGTTCTTCGAGTATTCCGTGAGCGGAAGCTACGTGTACGACGAACAGATCTTGAAGTCCGCTCGCCGTGCGGTCTCGATGGGGCTCGGGGTGCGGGTCATGAAGGGCGATGCGACCGGCTACGCATACTGCGAGGACTTCGCTTACGACACGATGAAGCGAGCGGCCGAGACCGCTGCCCAGATCGCTTCCGGAGGCCGGCCGGTCGCGCCGCTCGAAGTCGCACTGCGCGGTACGCCAAACTGTTATCCAGTGGCGGAAGAGTCGCTCGACGTCGACGGCGCCACCAAGAAGGCACTGCTCGAGCGGGCGGACCTCGCGGCACGCAAGAGCGACCCGCGCGTCGTGCGGGTGGACGCTTCGTTCAGCGAAAGCGTTCGAGAGATCCTGATCGCAAATAGCCTCGGTCACATGGCGCGTGACCGACAGCCTCTGATTCGTTTCGGTGTTCGCGTCATCGTAGAAGACGGGGGCCAACGTCAGTCGGGTTCGTCTGGCGGCGGCGGTCGGGTGGGCCTCGACTATTTCGAAGAGACCAGTCCCGAGTGGCACGCCAATGAAGCTGTACGCCAAGCGCTCGTCATGCTCGATGCCCGCGAGGCTCCCGCCGGCGAGATGGACGTCGTGTTGGCGCCGGGCGATAGTGGCATCCTGCTCCACGAGGCGGTCGGTCACGGGCTCGAGGCGGATTTCAACCGCAAGAAGACGAGCAACTATACCGATCAGGTTGGCCAAGAGGTGGCGAGCGCGCTTTGCACAGTCGTTGACGACGCTTCGCTTGAGGGCTCGCGTGGGTCGATCAACGTCGACGATGAGGGTCAGCTTCCGACGCGGTCGGTGCTCATCGAAGAGGGCATCCTCCGCGGCTACATGCAAGATCGACACAGCGCTGACTTTTTCGGCACCACCCCCGACGGGCACGGCCGGAGGCAGAGCTTTCGGTCGCATCCCATGCCGCGCATGACCAACACGATGCTCCTTGGAGGGAACGACGCGCCGGAGGACATCGTCGGCAGTGTAAACCGAGGGGTTTACGCCAAACGGTTTGGGGGCGGACAGGTAGACATCTCGAACGGGGACTTCGTGTTCTCGTTGACCGAGGGATACCTCATCGAAGACGGCAAGATCACCGCCCCACTCAAGGGCGTCAACCTGATTGGCAACGGCCCGGAGGCCATGCGTCGAGTCGTGATGCTGGGGCACGACTTCGAGGTCTCGGATGGGATCTGGACATGCGGCAAGGAAGGACAGTCCGTGCCCGTGGGGGTCGGCTGTCCGACCATCAAGATCTCCTCGATGACGGTCGGGGGTACGCAGGTGACGGGTTGATGTCCAAGACCGCTGGCGAAGATCCGACATCGCTAGTCGACCTCGGGCGTTCTGTCGTCGAGCGTGCACTCGGGGCGGGCGCCGACGTTGCGGAAGCCAGCGTCCATGACGGCTCGCACCTTTCGGTCAAGGTTCGAATGCGTGAGCCAGAGCTCGTCGAGGAAGCGGGGTCGCGCGCGCTAGGCCTCCGCGTGATGCTCGGCCAACGCGTTGCCTCGACGTACACCAGCGATTTGAGCCCAGGGGGGCAACGCACGCTGATCGAGGATGCCATGGAGCTCGCCCGACTCAGCGAGGCGGATGAATTTGCTGGGCCGCCGGATCCCTCCGAGCTCTCGTCGTCCGCCGAGTGGGCTGCGTTGGATACCTTCGACGACGCCGTGAGCCAGGTGGCTGCCGACGAAGCGCTCGAACGGGCGCTACGCGGGGAGCGCGCTGCGTTTGAGCTCGACCCGCGCATCACCAACAGCGAAGGGGCGACCTTTAGCCGCGCAACGGGGTTCAGTGCGCTCGTGACCAGCGGTGGCTTCGCCGGAAGCGACCGTGGGACGTATGCATCGATCGTGGTCAATCCGGTGGCGGACGACGAAGGAGGCAAGAAGCGCAGCGGGTACTATTGGTCAGCCTCGCGACACTACGCCGACCTCGAAGACAGCGACGAAGTGGGTGCAGAGGCAGCGCGTCGCACGATTGCTCAGCTAGGCGCCACCAAGCTTCCGACACAAGAGCTTCCCGTGGTGTTCGATCGAGACGCGGCTCGGTCGATCGTCGGACTGTTTGCGGGCTGCGTGCTCGGCGGTGGGATCTGGCGCAAGAGCTCCTATCTCGTCGACAGAGTTGGCTCGAAGGTGGCAAGCGATCTCGTGGCGATTGCCGACGATCCACTATTGCCACGTGCTCCGGGCTCGCGAGGGTTCGACGGAGAAGGGTTGCTGTCGCGCCGCAACGTGGTTGTCGAGGGTGGGGTGCTCAAAACGTACCTCATGGACACGTACAGCGCCCGAAAGCTCAGCCTGAAGAGCACAGCGAGCGCCTCGCGCTCTCCAGCCGGGGGAATTTCGGCTTCGACCAGCAACTTCGTTCTCGAGGCGGGCTCGCAATCGCGTGACGAGCTGATCGCCGACACTAAGCATGGTCTCTACGTTACCGGCATGATGGGCTTTGGCTTCAACGCAGTGACGGGAGACTTCAGCCGCGGCGCATCGGGTTTTCTGATTCGAGACGGAGAGCTCTGCGAGCCTGTCTCCGAGGTGACGATCTCGCTGAACCTCGACCAGATCCTGCAACGGATCGACGCCGTGGCCAACGACCTAGACCACAGGACGGCTATCACGTCGCCCACGTTCCGGGTCTCGTCGATGACGCTTGCAGGGACGTAGTCTGCGTCACCTGCTCCTCGAAAACAGTGTTTGGCGCCGACGTCGCATAATCGCCAGGCCGAGCAGCGTTACCGCGACCATTGCAACGCCCGATGAGCGTTCGCGCGGCCCTATGCCGACGAAGCATCCGCAGCCACCGTTGCCGCCGCCCGTGCTGGATCCGCCGTTTCCGCCTGAGCCGCCAGCACCGCCCTCGGGATCCACGCCGGCCATCCGCGGACCCGAGCCTGGAGGCGCACAGGTGAAAGTCAGTGGCTGGTCGGGGATCTCGGCAAGGGCGAGCAACTCGGATTCCGAAGCGACACCATCTTCGCTCTCAAACGAGCCGTTGCTTCGGCGCAGCCAACTCTGTGGGAGACCCGCGACGACGCCCGTCACCACGAGATCGCATTCGGTCGCTGTACCCTCTTCGGGCATGACGAACGGCGTACCCGCCCGCTCGATCAGAAGGTCGACGCGCACCCGAGAATCTGGCCCACTCTGGTCCGTCAAGGTCACCTGCTGGCCGACGATGGGAGCGAGCTTCGATTCGAAGACCATGATGAAAGCTTCGAGGTTGTCTCGGTCCCTCTGCGAGATGCCCTTGAACACGCTCGAGCCTAGGAAGTCGGTGACGGTGTGAATGCTTCCATCGTGGAGGAAGCCCGTGCCTCGAACTTGATCGCCGGTGAACGCCGTGTCGATTCCCGAAAAGCGCGGATAGGGAGCCATCCCAAACATCCCAACTTTTTGATACGCATTCCGAAGGTGCGGAACCTTGAACTCCATGGCTTCACCCTCGAACACCGAGCCCCCGTCAGTTCCAAACAAACCGAGCTCTCGGTCGACCGTGTGGCAACCAGCGCAATTGGCGACGATGTCGGTAACCCGGCCATTGAAAAGGTCGAAACCAGCCTGCTCTGGGGGGCGGAGGGAGTTGTCGAGGCTCCGAATCGGATTTGGAGGGTAGGTGATCTGGAGCGCGAAATCGGTGAAGGCTTGCATGTCTGCCTCATCGAGCGCTCCTTCGTCGCGCCCGACGAGACCGGGGAAGGCGACGTTGAATGCGTTAAAGGCCGCATTCGTGTCGAGCGGGTCGCCGCCATCGCTGCCGCCCGTCCTATCACCACGCCAGTGCATGGGGCCGGCGTTTTCCAGACCACGGAGGCTTTGGGTGGTCATAGGGCCCTTGAGCGGGTCGAAGGGCTTCAGATCGCCCAGACAGAATCTGCATCCGGCGGGCTTGGGGTTGGGGTTGTCTGCGGGAAGCATGTCGGGGTCGCCGAGGTCCCACGCGAGGTCGTCCATGTCGCCAAACACATGACAGCTCGCGCACGAGGCCTCGCCGTTGCTGCCGGTGAGCTTCGCGTCATAGAGGAATCGACGCCCGTCGACGATGGACGCTGGCTCGGGGTTCTCCATGGCGATCGTTTGCACGGCGGCGCGCGTTTCGGTGTCGATCACGACGATCGAATTCTGGAAACGCGTCATGACGTAGAGACGCTTGCGTACCTCATCGAGCACTAAGCCACTCGGACCGCCACGGCGCAGCGAGATCATGTTGGCCGCATCGGGCATAAAGCTGTCGTTCTCGAGTGCTGCCGTATCGTAGATCCCAATCGCACTCGACCCGAAGCCGGCAACGTAGAGAGTATTGCCGTCACTGGTGATCGCCATTTCGAGGGGTATGGACAGGCTGCGATCCTTGGTTCCTGCCGGCTGCGGCCGGGCCGCATAGTCGATGTGTTTGTTCAAGTGCCGGGGGCTCGCGTTGAGCGCGCCATCGATTACGGTCACGCGCGCTTCATGAATGTGGCCGCGCACCGTCGGCGGGTCGCCGGACTCCTTCGGACCGAGGTCAGAGACCCACTCGCCAAGGCCTTCGAAACGAACGCGATTGACCGCTTCGGTATTCGTGACGTAAAGATTTCCGTTGTCCGGATTGACGATCATATTGAAAAGGACGGTACCGACGCCAGAAATGGAGCTGACCTCGACCGGGATGCTCGCGTTGGCGTCGATGGCGAAAACATCGAAATCAGGAAGCGTGAAGCGGACGGCATTGCTCCAATCTCGACCGAGCTCGTCTTCCCATTGCTCGGTCGACGGGTTCCAGCCGACCACCAGCCCAGCCTCGCGGCTCCGGGTCCCGTCGAAGCTCGTCTTTGGGAAAGGCAAGCCCCCAGGGTATTCGACGTCTTTGATGATGCACGGATCGTTGGTCTCATCGGTGTCGCAAACCAAAAACTCACCGACAGTCATCGTGCGGTTCCCTGAACGAAACACCGCAGCGTACACGGTGGAGCCGTCGGGCGTTGTGGCCAAGGCGCGCGGCCGATCTCCAAACAGAGTTAGAATCGTGAGCGGATCCCCTCCAACCGATGTTCCGAGTGTGGTGGCATCGAAGATCCAAACGTCGGCGCGGCCCGTTCCTTCGACGTCGTAGTCGCCGCGCGGGTGGGGACTGTTCTGCCCTCGGTGCGCGGTCGTGATGAAGGCTCGGTTTCTCCCGGGACCGGCGAAAACGATGTCACGCGGCTCATCGCCGACAAGCAAGGTGCGTACGACGCGCGGTGGGTCGGCCAAAACATCGACGATCGAAACACTGTCTGAGAGGTGATTGACGACCCACACTTCGCCGTCGTCACGAGCCGCGAGCGCCACGGGCTCGAGACCAACCGGCACTGATTCTACGAAGGCGAGGCCATCGCCAACGATTTCGTAAATCTCGAGGCGCCCGTTCGGGGTGTTCGCCGCAAATAGACGCGTTCCGTCGAGCGACATCGCCAGCGGTCGTACCTGACCGGTCTCAAAAAGAGTGTATTCGGAAAGCTCCGCAACCGCTCCACCAACGAAGCCAAGAGAGGCGAAAGTGACAGCCAGCAAAATGAAGCACAGACGAAGACTCATCGAAATACAGTTTTGGGAAAATGATGGAAAAGAGGATGCGCTGACGAGTGCACCACCACCTTCGCCGCGAGCGACTTCTTGAAAGATAAGCTATTCATAATCATCGTGCGGGCACAGCGCAAGACACCGAAAGTGGCAATGTCAGCGCCAGCGACAGCGAAAGTGTCAGCGCCGGTGTCTACGGTGTCTGACTAGGAGGGCTAGCCCGATTAGGAGTAGGGTTGCGCCGCCGGTGTTACTGTTCGTCCACCCTACCGAGCAGCCGCCCTCGGTGAGTGGGTCGATTGGGGGTTGCGTGTTGCCGCCATCGTTACCAGCTCCATCAGGTGGCGCAGCTCCCTTGGCTACGCGAAGCGCAGGGTCACCGAGGAGATGGTACATCTCGACCATGTCACGACTGCCCTCGACGCCTTCGAGTTGGCTGAATGCACGATTGATGATGGGGCCGATACGCGTTTCGCGACCGGCGCTGAGCTCGCTCAGGAACGCGCTCGACAGCAGAGCCGCAGACTCGTTGACCGAGATTCCCGAGGGCCCCCACACCGCAATGGCTGCTTCCTCGTCGACCAGGAGGGCTTCTCCGAGGGACACCACGCCGGGGACTGTGAAGCGCGACGCCGAGCACGTCATTGTGGCGAAGATCGGCTGAGTGCCGCCGATTGTCATCGTTTCGAGGTCGGCGACCCCGAGCAACGGTTCGTTCTTTCCGAGCGTCGTCATGCCCGAGTGGCCAAAATAATTGACCACACGTGGGCTCCGTCTCACCGCATCGAAGAACGCAGCGCGCATCGCCTCCACGTCCTCGAACTCTGACCGATACACGCTCGTCGGCTCCCAAATGCCCGGCAGCTGGGCAGCGAGGTCATCTTGCAGCGCAGCGAAGTCGCCCTGGGGATCCGGTGCGTCGGCAAACAGCGTGATGCCGTCGCCAATGGTGTCGAACGCGGCCTCGTAGTCGATGATCTGGCGAACGATCGCGCTCAACTGCGCGCCTGAAGTCACGGGAAGGCGGCCGATCGCGACGTCAGGCACTCCGTCATCCCGGAGGAAGTCGGCGTACTTGGTGTCGGAGGACTCGATGCCTCCATGGGTGAGCGCCAAGATCGGGGGTAGCAAGTTGACAGCAGGCCCCAGTATCTCGCGATAGTCGAAGGACCCCTTGCCGACGAGCACGACGAAGCGGGGTGAAGTCGTCCAAGTCTCGTTGGCGAAATGCAGGAACTCTCGAATCGCGTTTGGATCCGGGGAGCCGTTGGCAAACTCGTCGAAGATGTCTTGAAGCTCGACGACTTTGGCCATGAACCCGTCGGTCTCTCGGTAGGTTGCAAGCTCTTCTGCCTCGTCGATGAAAGCGGCTGGTGTAATGATCAAATAGTCAGCGCGGTTGTTGACGTTCCGCAGGTCGGAGGCGACGTCAGTCCACGTCGAGCTCGGCCGAAGCACCTCGCCGGGCGCGACCGCGAAGTACTCGACCGACGGCTCGATTGCGAGTCGAGCCCCCGAGCCCCCGATGACGGCATCCACCAACTCGGATGGCTGGCGAGGATCGGTCACGTCGAAGAACCGCGTACTGCTACTTGTGAGGCCGCTGATTTCCACGGATGCCGCTTGCGTGGCGCGGAATCGAAGCGCTTCAGACGATGTATTGTAGCCACGCATGTAGGTGACATCGGCGGCGTCGAGGTAGAACATGCTGTCGCTGGGCTCGCTGGGAGCCACCCGAAGTCTGTTGTTGGTATCGAGCAAGCCGTCAGGGATTGCGAACACGGCCTCATGTGCCTGAAGGCCGAGGAACCGAGTGGTGCCGAGCAATGTGCCGTTGACCCATACCTCGACCGAGTGCGGGTCGTACGACACACCGTGGAGACGCACGCGAACGCTGCCGCCACCTTCGACGTCCTCGAGGGCGAAAGACGTTTCCGCGTCGGTCGGAATGTCGGGGCTTGCAGTGACCAGCTGCCAATACCAATAGTCTTCGTCGGGATCCTGCGCGACGAGGATGCCAGGTATGAGGTTCTCCTCGAGGTGCACGGTATCCACAAATGTGAGACCCTCGGTGATCGTGTCCGGGCTCACCGAGCGCTCGGACATCGTGTCGCCGGGTGCGAACGACAGACGATAGAAACGCTCCGTCGTGTAAAGGTTCTCACGCTCGACCCCGAGGAAGGTGAGCTCGGAACCATCATCGGCAGCCGTCCATGCCACGCTCTGTCCGCCCTCGGTCAGTCGAAGCTCACCAGCCTGGATCCGGGCTCGGATTTCCGATTCGTCGACCCCAAGCCCAGTGGCGATCTCCGCTGCGGAGACGGCGTGGAGGCCAGTGCGCTCGACGCCAAAGTAGAGCGCCACCGGTTGTCCCGCACTCTGCTTATCAGCCTCGAGCGACTTTTGGACAGGTCCCACGGAAGCCGTTGCGTGAGGTTCGCGACCGTATCTGACTGCTTCACTCAGGAGGCTCTCGCCCTCGGAGTCAGGTACGACGTCGAAGGGCCCGTGCTCCGATTCGATTCCCTGTATGTCGACTTCGACGACGAGATACTGTTGAGGTTGGCCGGGTTGCGCCCCGTCGTCGCGAAGGTCGTAGATGCCTCCCTGCGGCGAGGCGAGCAATCCCGGAAGTAGGCCGTCGTGGATCGGCACCCATTCGCCCGCCTGTTCCCGCAGCACTCGAAACCCTAAGGTGCCCGTTTCAGACGAAGTCGACCATCGGATGACCACCGAGCCTCGTTCTTCGAACGCAGCGAACGACTCGAGGGTCGCATGCGTGAGAAGCTCACAACTCAAGTCCGTCGTGGTGAAGTTGAGGCACACGTCCGTGCCCGCATTTCCATTGACTTCGTCCGTGCCACCCACGCCGCCATCGAGGCGATCGTTGCCGCCGTCGCCGTTGATCGTGTCGTCCCCACCCTCTCCGTAGACAATGTCAGGCCCGCCGCCTCCGTTCAGGACGTCATCGTCCGGTCCGCCGCTGATGATGTCCATGTCGTCGCCGCCGTTGAGCGTGTCTTCCCCTGCGCCGCCGTTGATTGTGTCTTCCCCTGCGCCGCCGTTGGCGTTGTCATTGCCCAGGCCGCCGTTGATCGTGTCGTCACCGTCGCCGCCGTCGATCGTGTCGTCACCGTCGCCACCGTCCAGCTGAGGGTCGTCCCCGGCACCGCCGGTGAGGCTATCCGCGCCGGGTCCGCCGAACAGTTGGTCGTTTTCGGTGCCACCGTTGAGCGTATCGTCCCCGGCATCGCCCCGCAGAATGTCCGCACCTGCGCCGCCGATGAGGCTATCCGCTCCGTCACCGCCTTCGAGCGTGTCGTTCTCAGCGCCACCGTTGAGCGTGTCGTCACCGCCATCGCCCCGCAGAATGTCCGCGCCGGCCCCGCCGAACAACGTATCGTTGTCGGCGCCCCCTTCCAGGGTGTCGAGGCCGTCGCCTCCGAAGAGCAGGTCGTCTCCGTCATTTCCGAAGATGTCATCGTCGCCACCATCCCCGAATATGACATCGGCGCCGGCACCGGCAGTGATGTTGTCGACGCCATCGCCGCCAAAGACCCAGTCGTCGCCGGTTCCCACGTCGATAACGTCGTCAAAACCGCTTCCGCAGACACAGTCATTACCACCGGCGAAATCGAGAATCACAATCGCAGCGGTCGCGGAGGTGCCGATGTAACAATTGTTGACTGTTGGGTCCACGGCCCCGCAGAAACCACCTCCAAGAGGGCAGAGGACAGTCTCTTGGCAACCCCCAGCAACTTGTGCATTGCACACGGCCTCGGTGCACTGCGCGCTGACTTGGCTCGTCGCGAACCCCGCCGTCATGAAGCCCGCCCAAGCAAGAACCCCCACTCCGCGACGCGCTGTCATTGTCTCCCTGATGGCAAGATGGGGCGCATCATGCCACGGTCTCGTCGAGGCGTCATCGGCCGCGCGCTGCCCGGTGCAAAAAAAGGGACTTTATTATCGTCTCACTCTTGGTCATAACGCTTTAGTGCGCGTGAACGTGAACCCTGGGGGAGGGGGGGGATGGCCGTTTCGGGTATCGCTATTCCTCGCAGTACCGATCGCTTTGGGCGCGCTGCCGGTTCGCGTAGAGGCCCAGGCCTTGTACTATCGTTCTATCCCGATCGGCGATCATGCGGCAGGTCTCGGCGGGGCCTTCACCGGAGTCGCCGACGATTCTTCCGCCGCTTACTACAATCCCGCTGGGTTGGTTCGGGGCGGGCGTTTTATGCTCCAAGGAAGCTTCGCCTCGATCGTATTCACCAAGTACAAGATCGAGAACGCCTTCGATTCGCCTGAGCTAGACGAGACCTTCGACACCACGAGCACGACAGCCCTGCCACGCTTCGTCGGAACGGCGGTCAAGTTGGGGCCCAAGAAGTTCGGCGACGACCATCGGTTTGCCCTCGGCTACAGTACGGTCGAGGTCGCACGCAACAGACTGAATGTCGGAACCAGCGAAAACAATCCAACCCTTAGTGTGGATCTTCGTGTCGACAACAACTACCGGTCCCGTTGGTACGGTGTTTCGTTCGCTGCCGAGGTGACCAAAAAATCGGCCGTCGGTTTTACGATCTTTCTTTCGGACCAAAGCTTCGGCTACGGGGAAGACATCGGCATCGCCATCGGCGGCACCTTCGACGAGCAAACCGGTCTTCGCGTGGGTGGGGACTCGGTGACGGCGAGCAGCTCGGTCGGCGTCCGCGCGTACCATTTCGTCCCGCGTCTGGGCTGGCTACACCAAATCAGTTCCCAATGGGCGATCGGCATGATGCTTCAGACGCCCGGGATTCCGCTGAAGCAGAAGGGTGATGTTCTCCGTCGCATCACCACCGACATCAGCCCCGACGAACCGACGTTCTTCCTTTTCGACTCCGGTAGCATCAAGGCGAAAATGCCCATTCCGTTCGAGCTCCGCGCAGGCTTTGGTTTCCAGATCAACGAAAAGACCGTGCTTTCATTTGATGCGGCCGTAACCGGCCCCGTGAAAGACGGCACGCTGTTCGGGCGACCCGCCGAGCTCGAGAACACCGATGTTCGTTCGGGGGTCTACTTCTCGTCATCGATCGCGCGGCGGTGGACCCCAAACCTCTCCATCGGGGCCGAACACAAGTTCGGCAAGGCCGTGGTCGCCGGTGGCCTCTTCACGAACTTTTCAGCGGCCCCCGACGTCCCTGAGACTTCGCAGGAGTACACCCCGGACCACGTCAATATGTGGGGGGCCTCCGTGGCGATAGGCGTCGATACAAAGGGATACCGGTTCACGGTGGGAGCGATCGGGCTATTTGGCAAGGGCGACGCGCTTGCGGCGCTTCTCGACGAGAACGCGGATGTCGTTTCGTACCGACGCACGCAAGCGACGCGCGCGGCCGTCGTGCTTTACATTTCCGGCGCCATCTCGGTTGCTAGCAAGGGGGCCCAGCAGATCCAACAGAAGCAGAAGGAGAAGAAGAAGCGGAAGGCGGAAGGTAACGGCGAGGACGCTGGCACCCACGCTGGCACGGGCACTGACACTGACACTGACACTGACGCTGGCACGGGCACGGACACGGACACGGGCACGGGCACTGGCGCTGACACAGACACTGGCGCTGGCACTGACAACTAGCGGCGCGGCGTGACAGTCGCTTTGCCGGGGCCGCGCCTTGCCTGTTCCACCATCAGGTCCACGTAGCTGTCGAGTGGGGGGCAGGTGATTCGGCTTCCGCGAAGGAGCTCTCGGGCGTTGCGGTCGTCGTAGACGACGTCGGCCTTCAGGTGGTCGAGAAAGGCGCGGGTCGTGTGGGTGAAACGCTGAAGCCCGGGCGCGCGCAACAGAGCCGTCGCCAGATTGAGCGGGTCGTGCTCTTTCGGAAGCGGCTTTCCCGTTGCCTCGGCAAATAGCTGGAGCGCGTGCTGCACCGTCACCGGCTTCGGGTCGACGACGTGAAACGTGCGACCGAGCGACCGGTCGTCAGCGGCGATCTGGAGCCCAGCTTTCACGGCGTAGTCGACGGGGATCGCGCTGATTCGAACTCCCGTGCGACTGGGCGCCGGGATGCGGAAGTCGTCGGGTGCGCTCAACAAGAAGCGGATCAAGAGATAAAGCCCGTTGAGGTCCTCGACCTCTCCAGTAACCGAGTCCCCCACCAAGAGCGCCGGGCGGATGATCACGACGGGCAGCTCTTCGGCAGCTTCGCGGACCATCAGCTCGACCTTGTAAAGTGATTCTTCGATCGGATTTCGAAAACCCTCGGCTTCGCTCAGGTCGTCCTCCATGACGAAGCCTTCGCGATTGCCTGAAACAATTGCGCTCGACCAACACACAAGTCGCTTCAGCCGAGGCGAGCTTTCGGCTAGCTCGAGGATTTCGGCCGTCGCTGCTAGGTTGCCCGCTCCCTCTTCTTTCGTTCCAGCAGGGTCGGTGATGCAGGCGCAGTGGTGAATGACCCCCAACCGTTCGGTTAGCGTCCGGAATTCCTCCCCACTGAGCCCGAGGTCGAGCGCCCGTGGGTCGCCGATCAGCAGCGAGATGCGTGAATGCGCCGATGCAGGCAACTGAGCGACGAGGTCGAGCGAACGTTCTCGTTGGCTCTCCGTGACGAGACAGTGAATCGAAAGCCGCTCGTCTCGGCAAAGCTCGCGCACCAGATGCACCGCTAATTGCCTTCCCGGAAACCCGGTCACCAACACAGCCCTTGCAGAACCCCCCATCATGTCGATCCCTCCTGACTGAAGCGCGACACTAGCTTCTCATGAACCGTCACGACCTGCGAGCGCGTTGTCTCTAGATCCCCGTCGTTGACGACTACGTAATCGGCTACCGCGGTCTTTTCGGTGAGCGGCAGCTGAGACGCGATTCGGGCATCCGCCTCTTCTTTCGTGGAGTGATCGCGCTCCACCAGGCGTGCCCTTTGCACGGTTTCGTCCGCGCTGACCACGACTAGCGCCGAAAAAGCCCTGTAAGAGCCGGTCTCGACCAGAAGCGCCGCCTCATAAAGGATGTACGGAGCCGGGCTGTCTTGAAGGTTGGCGATGTGCTCAGCGCCGGCTGCCCCGATCAATGGATGCAGTATCCCATTGAGCTTCCCCCTTGCCTGTTCGTCCTCGAACACGACGTCCGCGAGTCGTTTTCTGTCCAGGTGCCCGTGCGCATCGAGCACGTCCTCGCCGAACGCCTCGACGATGCGCGCGAGACCTGGCGTTCCAGGCTCGACGACTTCACGCGCGAGAACATCCGCGTCGATCACCGGAATGCCGAGGTCGCCGAACATCTGAGCGACGGTGGTCTTGCCACACGCGATCCCCCCCGTCAGCCCCACAACCGGTTTCATCCCGAGGAGTATTGAGCATTGCTCCGATCGGGCAAGACGATTCACACTGTGCTACGCAAGCCCGCATGCGCGCCGTGGTGCAACGAGTCAACGAAGCAAGTGTGATCGTCGAAGGTACGATCGTCGGGTCGATCGACCGTGGCCTCTTGGTCTACCTCGGTGCAGCGCAGGGAGACGAGGCGGGTGACGTTCGTTACACCGTCGACAAGATCGCCGGGCTTCGCGTGTTCCCGAACGACGAAGGGCGAATGTCGTCGTCGGTCATCGAAATAGGCGGCGCGGTTCTAGTCGTTTCGCAGTTCACCCTTTTTGGCGACGTCCGACGCGGGCGGCGCCCTTCGTTCGACGGTGCGGCCGAGCCGGCGGATGCCGAGCGGCTCTACCTCGCAGTCGTCGATGGTCTGCGTGCCAAAGGCTTGCCCGTGGCAACAGGGACGTTTCGCGCGATGATGCTCGTGCAATCCAGCGTCGACGGACCGGTCACGATCCAAATCGACAGTCGAAAGCTTTATTAGGCTTCACCTTGTAGAAGCGGCATACTCCCGCTGGATGCTGCGGTTCCTCAGCGAGCGGCGCGCATGGGTAGTCGCGGTTGGCTTGGTGTCGATCCTCGCGATGGGTATTTGGACGTGGGGCGCACGCCACGCAGCGGCCCGAGCTTCGGAGCTGATCCACGACCGCTTTGGGCTCGACGTCGATATCGCCGCGGCCGACCTGGGTCTGCGCGGTGTCGAGTTGCGGGATGTCGAGCTTCGCGGTCGCGGTGGAGGGCTGGTCGTACGCGCCGATCGCGTCAATGCGCGGGTGAGTCCCATCGGAGCGCTCTTTTTGGGGGCGCGCGCAGTGAACGCCATACACGCCGACGGGATCGACGTGTCGGTCGACCTCGGTCATCCCGGTATCGAGGCCTCGCTTTCGGAGCTCGAGAGCAGACTCGCACCTCGTCGAAGTTCGTCCAATACCACGTCGGTTTCGACTGGGAAGGGACGTGAGTACGCAATGACCGACCTCACGGTTCGGGTTCGCGATCGGCAGGGCGCTCTCGTGCAAATGCGCGACATCGACCTCAGCAAGAAGTCGAATGAGTTGCGCAGCTCGATCGCAGAGACTCTCATCGGGGAAGCGAGCGGCGATCATGCACGCGTCGGTCCGACGACGTTCTCGCTGCATCGCGAAAACGAAACATGGGTGCTGCGCGAGCTCTCGGTCGACGGTGCAAGCGTTCGGTGGCTAGGCGACGCAGTGGGCGGAAACCAGCCGTTAGCTCTGAGAATTCGCGAAGCATTGCAGGCGATACGCGCGTCGCGGCCTGCCCCGAAGCCCGATGACGCCGCGGCGCCGGCTTCCGACGCCGTCCACGACGCACGACCGCGTTTTCTTTCACGCCTGAGCGTCGAACCGGAGATCAACCTCTCCAACCTCGCGGTCGAGAGTCAAACGCCTGACGGTCGCGTCGAGCGCGTGCAGGACCTCGCGGTCGAGCTCACCGGCAGCGGCGACGGCTGGTTCCGACTCTTGATGGGCGGACAGACGTCGAACGAGGGAGCCCTCAACGTCGATCTTCGTGTGCAACCAAGCGAAGCTCGGGCAGAGGGAAACGTCATCGTTAGAGGCATCTCGCTTGCCCTAGTCGCCCCGTTCGTTCCTGCTGTTCCGTTTTACGACGCGGAGGCAGGCACTGTGACAGCCGAGATCGGTCTCCGCGCCGATTCGCCCGATCGCGTTCGCATCGAGGGCAAAGCGGCGCTCCGCAATGCGGCGTTGTTCTCCGAGCGCATCGCACCGGAGCCCATCGAGAAGATTGGTTTCGATCTACGGGGGGAGGGTGCTTGGTTTCCGGCCCAGCGCCGACTCGTGATCGAGCAGGCTCGCGTTCGGCTCGCTGATGCGCATGTCCTGGTGAACGGGGAGCTAGAACGAACGACCGAGCACTATCGAGCCGATCTCACTGCGAGCCTGCCGCCCACCCCCTGCAATGACGTCGTCGGCGCCATCCCCCGGGACGTGCTCGGCGACCTCCGAGGCTTTGCGTGGTCGGGTAACTGGAGCGCGCTCGCCCACATCGCTCTCGATTCACGCGATCTGGAGGCCGCCGAGCTTTCGATCCGCGTTCGCGATCTCTGCGAGTTCGAGCGAATCCCGCGCTGGGTCCGTGTCGAACGCTTTCGCCAGCCGTTCCGACACAAGGCCGTCGAGCCCGACGAGAGCATCTTCACGATGGTGACGGGCCCCGAAACCCCTGCCTGGGTCCCTCTCGTCGACATCAGCCCCTTTCTGATCGAGGCCGTCATCAGCCACGAGGACGCGCGGTTTTACGACCACGGCGGCTTTGCCCCGTGGGCCATCCGAGATGCGCTCGTCCGCAACCTGCAAGAAGGTCGCTACGTGGTCGGAGCCAGCACGATTTCGATGCAGCTCGCGAAGAACCTCTATCTACGCCGCGAGAAGACCCTCGCACGCAAGGTACAAGAAGTGATTCTGACGTGGTGGCTCGAGAACGCACTCAGCAAGGACGAGATTCTCGAGCTCTACCTCAACGTCATCGAATACGGGCCAGGTATCTACGGGTTGAAGAATGCGGCGTTGCACTACTTCGGGCGTATGCCGAGTGATTTGAGTCCTGCGGAGGCGGCTTTCCTGGCTTGCATTCTGCCGTCCCCAAAGCGCTACCACCTTTACTACGAGCGTGACGCGCTCACGAGAAGCATCCGGGGCAAGATGGGACGACTCCTCGAACACATGGCGAAGCGGCAACGCATCGGCCCTGAAGCGCTCGTCTATGGGCTTGCCGAGCTCGAGCACTTCGATTTTCAGCAAGACGAAGATCCACCACCTCTGCCGCGTATCCTGCCGCCGCTCGGAGTGACGGCGGACGAGGTGCCGGAGCCCGACCCTTACGAAGTCTTGTTTCTCGCCCCTTGATCCTTCGACCTCGAAAATTCTCGCCTCATCGGAGACCGCACAATGATCGAATCGGTCACTTTTTTACCTAGTGCACAGGGGTAGAGGTAAACAATAGCGTGGCGCTTGGGTTGGGAGTGAATCCGCCCAAGCGACGCGCGTCCGAGGAATTATGCAACGGTTGTCCAGCGTCGATGGTTTGGTGCGGATTGTGTTCGTGATCGGTCTGCTCGCCGCCGCCGCCGCCGCCGACGGCGCCGGCGCACAGGAAACCGCTCCCGGCGTGGTGGTCATCACCGCGGGAGACGAGGCGACTTCGGGAGCCTCGATCAGGCTCGATGGAAAGCCCGCTGGAAACCTTCCACTTCGAGAGACACTCGTGCCGGGGCGACACTTGGTTCAAGTCGGCAAGCGCGGCTTCGTCACATTTTCGAAGTGGGTCGACCTCGAGAGCGGCCAAGTTCTGAAGATCCCCGTAATCTTGCAGCCAAAGGAGGCGAAGACGGGTTCCCTCCTAGTGACGGCCGATGTCACGGGGCTGCCAGTTTTCATAGACGGACAACAGCGTGGAGCGACTCCGCTCGTGGTCGACGGACTGGCGGTCGGCGAGCACCTCGTCGAGATCAGGAGCCCCGGCGATGGTTACAAGCCCTTTGCCGAGACGGTCACGATCACTGCGAACCAGCGGGTCACCTTGGATGCCTCGATCCGGATCGCTCCCGACCTCGGAAGCCTTCGCGTCATCACCAACGTGCCCGGCGCGATCATCAGTCTCGACGGAGCCGATATCGGAGTATCTCCCGCCGCAAAAGGTGGGCTCTTGCCCGGCGAGCACGTCGTCATCGCGCGAGCCCCAGGCTACGAGCCCGTCGAGCAAACGGTGACGGTGGTTGCGGGTCGGGAGAGGGTGGCATCAATTCGTTTAACGACGGCAAGCGCAGATGTCGCGCGCATTCTGATCCGCGCAAACGTCCCCGACGCGTCGATCACGATCGACGGGGAAGACTATGGCGCCCCGCCGGTGACCATCGAGCCCGCCGAGCGCGGGACGCATACGGTCGTAGTGCGCGCACCAGGCTATCGCGAGGTTCGCCGCACGTGCTCGGTAGGCCAGGGGCGAAACTGTGAGATCTACGCCGAGCTCTTACCGTTGGGAGTGCCGGTCAGGGTAGAGAGCAACGTTTCCGATGCTCAGCTCTTCGTCGACGGGGGGCTTCTCGGACCGATTCCCTGGGAGGGCGATCTCGCTGCGGGTAGCCACCGCGTCGAAGTGCGGGCGGAGGGTTATCACACACACACCGAGCAGATTCGGCTCGAAAAGTCTATGAGAGTGCGCGTCATCCAAGTGATCCTGTCGCCTGTGAGCATGCCGGTGGGCGGAGAAGCCCGTGACGAGCAGGCCGAGCGCGAGGATGCGCTTCGCAACACCGTGGCTCACGCGGGTGCGCCAGTCCCGGTCGGAGTCGCGGCCCTCGATTTCTCGGCCGGGTGGCCTTGGCTGGCTTCGCTGGACCTTCGCACAGGGCTCACCAAATTTCTCGACATCGGGCTTTGGGTCGGAACGTTCGGGCGGCTGACGGACGTGGCGATCACGACGAAGGCAGGCTGGCGCATCGGCAACAATTTCTCAGTCGGCGGAGATCTTCAGATCGGCGGCGGCGTCGGACCCGCGCAACGCGACTTGATGGGAAACAGCCACCCCGCAAACAACTTTTTCATCAACCTCGATGCGATCTTCAGCCTACACTTCCCCCCAAGAGGCGCGTTCTCGATGTGGATGGCGATGGACTTCAACAGCGACCGTTGGGATTTCGCGGGTAGTGATAGCGATCTAGTCGTGGCAAGCTCCCGGCAGAACGTCGTTCGCGGGCGCCTCGGTGGTTCGCTCGAGATCGTCGTGACGCGAAAGTGGAACGTATGGCTCGAGGTCGAGGGGATCGTGGCGGGGGATCGGCGACGCGTGCTGGGCGACGTTTTTGGAGGCGGACGACCCGACTCGAGGATCTACGCGCAGCTCGGTGCGACCTTCAAGTTCGGCAGCACCAAAGAGGATAGACGATGATCGAAGGTCAATTCATCGTGATCGAGGGTATCGATGGCTCCGGAACCACGACTCAGTGCGTGCGGCTCGGCGACCGGCTCACCGCCAAGGGTTTGCCGGTTCACATCACCCGTGAGCCGAGCGACGGACCCGTCGGGATGTTGATCCGGCAAGTCCTGACCGGTCGCATCGTCGTGCCTGGTCATCATGGAGCTCACCCTTCGAGCTGGGCGACGATGGCGGCTCTGTTTGCCGCCGACCGCCTCGACCATCTGGAGGCCGAGATCGTGCCAAACTTGAGCGACGGCGTATCGATCATCTGCGATCGGTACGACTATTCCTCGGTGGCGTACCAGACCGTCAGTAGCGGCGGCGGTGCCAACGCCGCACGCTGGGTGCGCGAGCTCAATCGACAAGCCCGCCGGCCCGATCTCGCCCTAGTTCTCGACGTCAGGCCCGAGGTCGCCGCCGGCCGGCGTGGGTCTCGTTCCGGCAGTCCCGAGCTCTACGAAACCGACGCCATGCAGGCCGAGCTGGCTGCGTTTTATTCGACCATCGACGAGCTTTTCCCTGATGATAGAATTCGTCATATCGACGCCAACCATGACATCGAGGGCGTGGCCGAAGCGATTTGGGCCGAGGTCGCAGCCCTTCGAGGAGAGTCTCCATGATGCGCTTCGTAGTTTCCGTGTTGCTGATGCTGGGCTTCGTCACTTTCGCGGCATGTCAAAAGAGCAAGCTGCAAGAAGACATGATGGGCGATTCGACCTGGGAGACTTCCGGTGGCGAGGAAACCCCATGGGAGCCGGCCGAGAAACAGCCGAAATATGACGAAGAGTGGGAAGAAAAGAACGAGCCACTGCCGGGCGAAAAGCCAGCGCCGAAGAGCGACCTGATGCAGGAGTTCCCGCGGGTGACGTCTGGCGTCATCCGGCGACACGAGCTCATCCGCGTGCTCGACCAGGGGCTTGGACGGTACCTCGGCAACGTCGAGATCAAGCCCGAGTTCAATAAGGGCACCTTCGTCGGTTTCCGGATATTGAAGCTTTTCCCGGGAGACTTGACCTACGCGTCGCTCGACCTACGCCCGGGTGACATCGTGACGAGCATCAACGGCAAGCCGATCTCACGTCCGGAACACGCGTCGGCCATTTGGAAAGAGCTCCGGACCGCCTCCGACCTCGTCGTCGACTATCGCCGCGGAAGCACCGACCACACGATGCGATTCGTGATCGTTGACCAGGGTTGAGTTCGACTCCATCGTACCGCGGTGCGGTTTCGAAGGCACTTTGCAGTCGCAGCAACTGCGCTGCTTCCATATACGGTAGCAGTCGTGTTGTGGGGTGCCTACGTACGCGCGTCGCTTTCGGGTGACGGTTGTGGAGATCACTGGCCGCTCTGTAACGGCGTCGCGCTTCCGGTCGCACCTTCCACCAAAACCATCATCGAGCTCACTCACCGGGTGACTTCCGGCCTTGCTTGGATTGGAACCCTGGCGATGTGGCTCGGCGCCTGCGGTCTTTTCGCCCGCGGTCATGCCACGAGAGCAGCCGCTGGTTGGAGCTTTTTCTTCATGACGACCGAGGCGCTCGTCGGGGCCGGCTTGGTGTTGTTTCGAATGGTGGCGGACAATCCCTCGTCGGCGCGGGCGGCCTGGATGTCGGCGCACTTGATCAACACGTTTCTCCTTCTCGGAGCGCTGACCTGGTTGACCCTCAGCGCTTGGCGTGACGGGGGAGTGCGCTGGCCTCGCGACACACGGAGTCGCCGACTCTTCGGGGGGGCCGCCGCTCTGCTTCTTCTCGCCGGGGTGAGTGGAGCGGTCGCTGCGCTGGGGGACACGCTTTTCCCAGCGGAGAGCCTGGCTGAAGCCCTTCGCGAGGATCTTTCGCCATCGTCACACATCTTTCTCCGATTGCGCCTGTGGCACCCGGTCATTGCCATCCTGGGCTCGGGCTATCTCATTTGGCTCGTAAGCCTGTTTCTCCGCGCCGATCGCTCGAACCGATCTGCGGGCCTATGGCTTGGGGCGTTGTCGCTGATCCAAATAGCAGTGGGTTTCGTGAATGTGGCGTTGTTGGCGCCCGTCTGGCTGCAGCTCATCCACCTTTTCATTGCCGACGCGATATGGATCACGCTCGTCACGCTCGCACTTTCCTCACAGCTCTCCATCTCGAGTGCTAACCTGACGTCGTGAGCGATCCGTACATGGGCAAAGAGGTCGCCGGCCAGTTCCGCATCGTCGAGAAGATCGGGAAGGGCGGGATGGGCGCCGTCTATCGCGCCGAGCAGCCGGACATGAATCGGTATGTCGCCATCAAGATTCTCCACTCTCGATACCTCTCACGCAGCGACCTGGTATCTCGATTCCGACGCGAGGCGCGGGCGATGAGTCAGCTTTCGCATCCGAACACCGCCCGCGTCTTCTTGTACGGTCAGTTGGACGACGGCGCGTGCTACTTCGTGATGGAGCACTTGGTCGGGCAGAATCTCGCCCAGATGGTCCGTGCCGAGGGCGCGCTGGCGCCCGAGCGCGCAATCCGGATCATGGTGCAAGTATGTGGTGCGCTCGAAGAGGCCCATCAGGCCGGTATCGTCCACCGGGACCTCAAGCCTGAGAACGTCTTCGTCACGACGCAGGGGGGTATTCGCGACTTTCCGAAAGTGCTCGATTTTGGTCTTGCCAAGGTTACCGAGCGACAGATGCGCCCTGGCTCGATGGTGCTCACGCAACAGGGGATGGTCTTCGGGACGCCCGAGTTCATGAGCCCCGAACAAGCGCACGGTAAGACTCTCGACGCGCGCTCAGACATCTACTCGCTCGGAATCATCCTGTACGAGCTCCTGACGGCGAAGCTTCCCTTCGATGCCAAGCAGCCGATCGAATATATCCAGCTTCACGCCAATGCGACCCCGATTCCGCTCTCCAAGCGGCGTCCGGAAGCCTCTTTCCCACCAGGTCTCGAGGAGGTGGTCATGAGGGCGCTCGCCAAGGACCCTGCGGAGCGATATGCCTCCGCGGCCGAATTCGCGATCGCACTCGAGGCGGTGCTCGAGCCTCGCGAAAGCCGGGAGGGGCTCGGGCCGATCAGTCTGCCGACCCCTGCGCCCGCGGCGTCCATGGGGAGCCCGTTCCAGCCGGCCGCGCCGCTTCGGTCGGTAGGCGCTCGAAGGCGCTCCAAGGCTTCGTGGGTGGTTCTTGGCGTCGGGATCGTGCTTGCGGCGGCCGGCGCGATCGCGCTTTGGGCCTCGTTCGGGCCGGGCTCTTGACCCCCTACCGAGCCGACCCTACTCGGTGCTCCTAGGGAGCTTGACCGCCGTGGGGCAGAGCGTCACAGTGCGCGCCCGCTCCCGGCCGGAACTGCCATGACCGCAGCGACTCGACCAGCCACCATGATGCTGACGATGCGTGATCTGATCGCGCTCACCAAGCCCCGCATCACGCTCATGGTCCTCGTGACCGCCGCCGGCGGCATGTGGCTCGCGCCTGGCTCACTCGACGTGTTGACGATGACCGTCATGCTGGTGACGACCGGGATGGTCGTTGGCGCCGCCAACGCGCTCAACTGCTATCTCGAACGTGACAGCGACCGGCTGATGGCCCGAACCGCCAATCGCCCGCTTCCAGACGGGAGGCTCGCCCCCGTATGGGCGCTACTGCTCGGTGTCGGCATGGGGACGTTCGCGGTTCCCGTCCTTTGGCTGGCCGTGAATCCGATGACGGGCTTCCTCGGTCTCGTCGCGCTGCTCAGCTACGTGGCGATCTACACGCCGATGAAGCAATGGACGCCCACCGCGCTCTTCGTCGGCGCCATTCCGGGCGCGCTACCGCCCTTGATGGGCTGGACAGCCGTCAGCGGCACGATCGAGGCTCCGGGGCTCGTCCTCTTCGGTGTCCTGTTCTTCTGGCAGATCCCTCACTTCATCGCGATTTCGATCTTTCGCCAGGACGAATACGAGCGGGCTGGTCTCAAGGTCTTGCCCTCGGTGCGGGGCCTCCAGTCGGCCAAGGTCCAGGCTGCGATGTACAGCTTTGCCGTGTGGGCGGTTTCGCTCCTGCTCGTTCCGTACGGTCTGGCTGGTCCCATTTATCTATCGACGGCCGTCGTCGCTGGAGCGTTGTTCTTCGGGGAGTCGCTTCGCGGGTTCTGGGCGTCCGATGACAAGGCTTGGGCGAGGAAGCTCTTCGTCGCCTCCCTCATCTACCTCACCGTGCTATTCGCGGCCCTCATCCTCGATGCACTATAAAACGACCGTACTCCTACTCGTCCTCTCCCTGCTGATTGTCGGGTGCTCCAAGAAGACCGAGCCACCGCCCGTGCTCGGCCAGCTTCCCGAGTTCACCCTGGTCGATCAGAACAGCCAGGCCTTCGACCGCCAGACTCTCGAGGGGGATTTTTGGGTGGCAGACTTCATCTTCACCCATTGCCGTTCGACCTGCCCGAGGCTGACTGCTCACATGCAGGGCCTCCAGACACGCCTTTCAGACATCCCGAATGCCCAGTTTCTGTCGGTGAGTGTCGACCCGAGAAACGACACGCCGAAGGTCCTCAAAGCGTACATGGCCAAGAACGAGCTTTCCGAAGCCAATTGGCGGTTCGTCACGGGCGAGGAGAAGGCGATCCGCGAGGTGGTCTTGAACGGCTTCAAGGTTGGGCTGGCCGAGGGGGACGACGAGCCTGGGACCGAAGCGATCATGCACGCCAACCACTTCGTGCTGGTCGACGAGAGAGCCCAGGTCCGCGGCTACTACCGTGCGAATAACGACGGGATCGCCGACCTAGAGCGAGATCTGCGCTTCTTGGCATCGAACGTGTCTTCGGTGCGTTGATGTGCCGGCCCTTCGGTGTTAGGCCCGCGGCATGACTGAAAGCATCCCGGTCGCTCGGCGGCTCAGTGCCGTCAAACCCTCAGCCACCGTCGCCGTCGCCCAGCGCGCGCGAGAGCTCAAGGCACAGGGCATCGACGTGCTTTCGTTCAGCGTGGGCGAGCCCGACTTCGATACGCCGGCCCATATCCGTGACGCAGCCAAGCAGGCCATCGATCAGGGAGCGACCCGCTACACCGCGGCACGCGGCATTCTCGAGCTCCGCCAGGCGATTTGCCAAACCTCGGCGAAGCGACGCGGTGGTATCTCTCACGATCCCACAGACGTCGTCGTATCGATCGGGGCGAAGCACACACTCTTCAACTTGGCGCTGGCCCTCTACGACGAAGGTGACGAGGTGTTGATCCCGGCGCCGTACTGGGTCAGCTACCCGGAGCAGGTACGTCTTGCGGGCGCCGCTCCCGTGATCGTCCAAACCACCGAGGCCGAGGGCTTTCGGATGACCCCGGACACGTTGCGTGCGGCGATCACCTCGAGGACCAAGGCTCTGCTCCTTTGCTCACCCTCGAACCCCACCGGTGCCGCCTATTCCGGCGAACAACTTCGGGAGCTTGCCGATGTCGCGGCGAGGCACAACTTCTGGATCATCGTCGATGAAATCTATGGGCAACTCGTCTACGGAGGCTTCGAGCAGAAGTCGATTCTCGAGGTCGCGCCCGAGCTTCGCGATCGCATCATCATCGTCGACGGCGTCAGCAAGACATTTGCGATGACTGGATGGCGCATCGGTTGGATGCTCGGGCCCGAGTACGTGGCGAAGGCCTGCGACAAGATCCAGGGCCAAGCTACCACCAATCCGGCTGCGGTTGCTCAATATGCCGCACTGGCCGCGCTCGAAGGCCCTTGGGCGCCCATGGAAGCGATGCGGAAGGCGTTCGAGGAGCGCCGAAGCATCATCATCGAGGGGCTGAACGCGATCGATGGGATCTCCTGCCGGCTGCCGGAGGGTGCCTTCTATGCCTTTGCGAGCATGGAGGGCCTGATCGGAAGGCGCGCGGGCGACCAGACGCTCGAAACCGACATCGACGTTGCGGGCTACTTGCTCGAAGAGGCGCGGTGCGCGGTCGTTCCAGGCACCGCATTCGGTGCACCGGGCTTCGTGCGGATCTCGTACGCTGCCTCGAACGACGTGATTCGCGAGGGCCTCAAGCGGATCAGCGAAGCCGTCGCGAAGCTCGGCTGACTGGCGTCCGATGGAATCTCACTCGGCCGCTCTGCGGCGCAACGCAGTCGCGACGGCGGCGCGCGACACAAGGGCGACCGCAAGCACCGACATGACCAACGCGCTTGGCGTGCGTGGGGCGTAACCCGTGCACAACAGCAACACGAGGGCCGCACCCACCTGTCGCAGCGTCGGATCTTTGGACAGAGTCGCGACGACGGTGACTGCCCACCCGATACTGAGCGGGACCGCGTACCAGGCAATCGCGTTTTTGTCCGCCAGGAAGTCGAGCCGAAACGCACCGTAGAACAGGTTCGTCAGATCGCCTCCGACTGAGTTGCGCCAGGCGACCATCCCGGCTGCAACTCCCAATGCAGCGATCGTCGCAAGGACGAGTGTCGACTTACCTCGGGCCCCACGCCAGGGGATCCCAACCGCGAAGCCCACCGCAATCGGAACGGCGAGGAACGCAAGCTCGCCCGACCAACGAAAAGCAAAGGCCAGCCGCGCCGTATGCTCCCATAGTGCTCGCCCGCCGAGTAGAGTCACGATCAACGAAACGATCCCGCTGACATATGCCACCAGCAAGAGCGCAAGCGTACTCGAGATCGCCTTGGTCGAGCGCCAGTGGATGCCCGCCAGGATCAGCAAGAGAATCAGGGCGTGCGCGAGACCTGCGATGACCAACACGAGCTCGACGCGTGTCCACGCGAGCGGCAGGAAGGTCATCATGACGACGATCGGGATGAGCGCCCAACCGAAGCCCATGATTCCGATACGCGCCGACAGGGGAAGCTCGCTCTTGCGCGATCCATACGCGGACAGACAAAACGAGAGCGCGACGAGCCCGCTCACCACAGCCAGGTTTCGGGAAAAGGTGCCCCAGCGTTCGAGCTGCAGGAACGCTTCTCGCGACAGATCGCTGGCCCATGTCCGAAGCAGGATGCGGTTGATGATCAAATCGCCGGCACACCCGACAACGGCCATCCACGTCAGAGGGGGCACTGCTCCGAGGGGAATCGGCCGGGCGCGTTCGATCGGTGCGACAGCAGCCACAGCCGCCAGTGTTGAGTCGATAGTCTCGGACAAGATTTCCGGACCCTACGCGGGGGTTTCGACCCTTTCAAGGCGCTCATGGCGAAGAAAAGGGTTCACCTTGCGTGTCTACGCGTCGGGAGGCTAAGACATCGCCCCAGATGACCGAGGCCCGCCATTGGACCCGAAAGAAAGCCCGCGCGCTTCACGATCTGCCGCTGACCGAGCTGCTTTTTCGTGCGCAGACGGTGCATCGACAGCATCAGCCTCCCGATGCGATTCAGTTATGCACCCTTCTGTCGATCAAGACTGGCGCCTGTCCAGAAGACTGTTCGTACTGTCCCCAAAGCGCCAGATATGACACCGGGGTCGAGGCCGAGCGCCTCATGGACGTCGACGACGTTCTCGAAAAAGCCCGTCAAGCCAAGGAAGCCGGGGCAAGTCGCTTTTGCATGGGTGCGGCGTGGCGAAGCCCAAAGAAGGGTAGCGAACAGTTCGATCGCGTGTTGCACATGGTTCGAGGCGTACGCGATCTCGGCCTCGAAGCGTGCGCCACTCTGGGCATGCTCGACGACGAACAGACCCAGCAGCTGAAGGATGCTGGACTCACCGCGTACAATCACAATTTGGATACCTCGGAGGAGTTCTACGGCGAGATCATCACCACTCGCACCTACGAAGATCGCCTTCAGACGATTCAGCGTGTAGCCGAGGCCGGCATCTCGGTTTGCGCAGGGGGGATCATCGGGATGGGCGAGGGAATCGACGATCGCGTCGGGATGTTGGTGACGCTCGCGAATCTTTCCCCGCAGCCGGAGAGCGTGCCGATCAACGCGCTCGTCCGGGTGGAGGGCACGCCGCTCGGGGATCGAGATCCCGTCGGGTCGCTCGAGCTCATCCGTATGTGTGCCGTGGCGCGCATCATGATACCCGGGGCGCGCGTTCGACTGTCGGCTGGCCGGAGCGGGCTCAACCGAGAGGCACAGCTCCTGTGCTTCATGGCGGGCGCCAACAGTATTTTCTTCGGCGACAAGCTGCTCACGACCGGCAACCCGGACCATCAATCGGACCTCGACCTCCTTCGAGACGCGGGTTTGGCTGCGCTCGCCCCGGGTGATCGGGGCCTCGACTCCCCCGCCGGAAGCGTCGAACTACCCGAAAATGCAGCGGAATAGGCCTAGACGACAAAATTTCCACGGCGCTGTTTTTTGGCGATATTGAATTTGATTTTCAACTTCTAGGCGCTATAAAGAAAGCATGCTGGTCTGTCACTGCCATGCCGTGAACGACACCACGATTCGACGATGCGTCGCCGATGGTGCGCGTAGCGGGAACGAGGTGCGTGAAGCCTGCGGCGCCGGTGGCAGCTGCGGTGGCTGTCGTCCCCTGATCGACCGTTTGATCGAGTCGCACGACAGTGTCGAGACGACGATGCAAGCGCGGCGTCGCTCGTGAATTGATATCGCCTTTCAACTTCATCCATAGGGTTTGCGACATGGGTGACGCGTACCTATGCTCGCGTGAAGGAAAGCGATATGAAGGGCAACGACAAAGTCATCGAGGTGCTGAATGAGGTTCTCACCTCGGAGCTGACCGCGATCAACCAGTACTTCATCCACCACAAGATGTGCGAGGACTGGGGCTTCCACGTGCTTGCTCAAAAAAAGCGCTCGGAGTCGATCGAAGAGATGCAGCACGCAAACTCGGTCATCGGACGGATTCTGTTTCTCGATGGCACGCCCAACATGCAGCGGCTCTTTCCAGTGAAGGTCGGTGAAGATCCTGTCGAGCAGCATCGAGTCGACCTTGAGCTAGAGCTCGAAGCGTGCAAGCGCCTGAATGACGGCATCGCTCTGTGTCGCGAAAAGGGCGACAACGGGACACGCGAGCTCCTCGAGAGCATCCTCGCCCAAGAGGAAGAGGGCATCGATTGGCTCGAGGCACAGCTTCACCTGGTCGAGACCATCGGAAAGGACCGATACCTCGCCGAACAAATGGGCGAGGGTACGAACTAGCTCCCGGCCAGGCTCAAGTAGGGCCTTCGTCAATCGGTCGGTGGGCTGCTACATGCTCGGCGATGCCTGCGCACCCGCTTGCTGGACAACCGGCGCCTATCAAAATGTTGGTGGACGTCGACGAACTCATCGCCGAGTATTTCGAAGGCAAGCCCGACCCCAACGAGCAGGCGCATAGAGTCAGCTTCGGCACGTCGGGTCATCGCGGTTCTTCTCTTCGACTCAGCTTCAACGAGGTGCACATCCTCGCGACCACCCAAGCGATCTGTGATTATCGCAGTGCCGAAGGGATCGACGGGCCTCTCTTCATCGGGGTAGATACACACGCGTTGTCCGCACCCGCCTCGAGGACTGCGCTCGAAGTGCTCGCAGCGAATGATGTGGAGGTCTGCATCGCGCGAGAAGGCCATTACACGCCGACTCCAGCCGTGTCGTTTGCAATTCTCGAGCACAACCGAGCCAGCGAGCGGGACGCAGACGGAATCGTCGTCACTCCTTCACACAATCCTCCCGAGGATGGCGGTTTCAAATACAACCCCCCACATGGCGGCCCCGCGGACACCGATGTCACCGACTGGATCGAGCAAAGGGCGAATCAATTGCTTTCTGCCGGGCTTCAGCACGTCCGACGGACGAGTTACGAAGAAGCGCTCCGTGCCGACTCGACGCACATTTACGACTTCCTCACGCCCTATGTCGATGCCCTCGACACGGTGCTGGAAATGAAATCGATTGCGGATGCTGGCCTCCGTATCGGAGTCGACCCGATGGGGGGAGCGGGCATCAAATACTGGCCCCGAATTGCCGAACGATACGGTCTTCGGCTCGAGATCGTCAACGAGGTCATCGACCCGACGTTTTCGTTCATGACCCTCGATCACGACGGCAAAATCCGGATGGATTGTTCGTCTCCTTATGCGATGGCGCGCCTCGTGGACCTGCGAAATCAGTACGACATCGCGTTTGCGAACGACACCGACTTCGATCGACATGGGATCGTCACGCAAAGTTGGGGCTTGCTCAACCCAAACCACTATCTGAGTGTGGCGATCAGTTACTTGTTCACCGAGCGTAACTGGAGCTCGAAGGCCGCCGTCGGGAAGACCGCGGTCAGCAGTGCCATGATCGATCGGGTTGCACGAGACCTTCGGCGGCGGCTTGCCGAGGTTCCGGTTGGTTTCAAGTGGTTTGTCGACGGTTTGATCGACGGTTCGTACGGCTTCGGCGGCGAGGAAAGCGCGGGTGCATCTTTTCTTCGCAAGAACGGCCGCGTTTGGACGACCGACAAGGATGGGATCTTGTTGAACCTCCTGGCAGCGGAGATCACAGCGGTAACCGGGCAAGATCCGGGCGACTGCTATCAAACGCTCGCCCGAACCTTTGGTAACCCAGTCTACGAACGAATCGATGCACCGGCGACCCCGCGACAGAAGGCGGCGCTCAAAGCCATGAGCGAATCGGACCTCGTCGCCGACACACTAGCCGGCGAGACGATTCGGCAAGTCTCGACCCGCGCACCTGAGAATGACGCGCCCATTGGCGGCCTCAAGGTCACCGCCGACAATGGATGGTTTGCGGCGCGCCCATCAGGCACCGAGGATGTCTACAAGATCTACGCCGAGAGTTTCATCGGTCGCGAGCACCTCGCGTCGATCCAGCGCGAGGCAAAGGAGCTGGTTGGTCGCGTTTTCGATGCTTCCGAGTCGGGTTGACGCCTCGGACAAACGTGTTTCACTCCGCCGCGTGCTCGCAGTAGTCACTGGAGGTGGTGGACGCCTCGGCAATGTCTTGGTCCGACAGTTGCTCGCGGACGGTCACCAGGCGCGAGTCCTCGAGCCCGGTCCGAGGCCGCGGTCTCTCGAGGGTCTGGACATCGATTTCATGTCTGGGTCCGTCCTCGATGCCGCGGATGTAGCGCGTGCAGTCGAGGGTTCGGACGTCGTCTACCACCTCGCAGCCAAGATCGACCTTCGGCCGAAGAAGGACCCGATGATGCACACGATCAACGTCGATGGCACCCGTATCGTGGTGGAAGCGTGTCTGTCGCGTAGGCTACGAGTGGTGCACACCAGCTCGCATCACGCAGTCGAGCGTGAGCCGCTCGACCAACCACTCACCGAAGAACGGCCGCTCGCCCTGAACGAGAAGTGCGACTACCATCGTTCGAAGGCGATTGGTGAGACGATTGTTCTCGAGGCCTGCGAAAAGGGGCTCGACGCAGTCATCGTCAACCCGGGCTCGATGATCGGTCCTTTCGATTACGAGCCCTCGATGATCGGCGCGGCCTTGCTCGACATGTACTTCGGGCGAGTGCCGGTCTTGCTCGATGTATTGAGCGACTACGTCGATGTCCGAGACGTCGCCAAAGGCATGATCGCGGCGGCCGACAAGGGCAGACGAGGTGAGCGGTACTTCCTCACCGGGGATGTCATCCCGATCCTGGAGATGGTCTCCCTGTACGGCGAGCTCACCGGTAAGAAAGTCCCCACGCGCGCGCTCCCGCTTTGGTTTGGCTGGGTGATTCTTCCTTTCGCGTTGGCCGGTAGCGCCCTCGCCAAGAAAGACCCGCTTCTCACCGGGGACATCCTTAGAGCAAGCGTGTCGAATGCCGTCGTCTCACGCGATAAAGCGCAGCGAGAGCTCGGGTACACGATTCGGCCTCTTCGCGAGTCCCTTGCGGACGCGGTCAGCTTCTACGAAGAGCAGGGTTGGCTCCGCACTTAACCCCCGCTTTTCGCGGTTGACGGGGCTCCCATGCTACACATAAACCAGTCATGGCGGAACGAGGACCAAAGCGTCATCAAGATCTCGAGGACGTGATCGACGTCATCACGCGGTCCTACGACGGCGACGGCGATGCCGACATCAACAACCTCGACAGCGCGGCGCTCCCGAACAAGCGGGCCGTCATCACCGCGTTTCATCACATCAAGCCCGTCCTCTACATGGGCTTCTACAGCACCCGATCGCTCAATCGGACCAATCTTCGCCATGCGATCAGCGAACACGTCTATCCTGCCCAAGACATCTTGGTAGAACAGATCGACCGCGCGGTACGCTACGAAGAGAACATCGGGCGGCTTGGCGGTGTCCGTCCCGAAGGCTGGAGCGAGGAGGTCGTCCTGCGCCTCTTCGCGAGGCTTCCCGAGCTTCGGCGGCTTCTCAACAGAGACGTGCAAGCGGCATACCAGGGCGACCCTGCGGCAGCCGGGATCGAAGAGGTGGTGTTCAGTTATCCGAGCATCGAGGCGATCACCGCGTACCGAATCGCACACGAGCTCCATCTCGAAGAGGTCCCCATGATTCCGCGGATCATCACCGAGCACGCCCACAGCAAGACCGGCATCGACATCAATCCGGCCGCACAGATCGGCGAAAGCTTCTTCATCGACCATGGCACTGGCGTCGTGATAGGCGAAACCGCGGTCATCGGAAACAACGTGAAGCTCTACCAGGGAGTCACCCTCGGGGCGCTCAGCGTCTCGCGCGGCGAGATCGGCAGCGGGCACGGGGGCAAGCGGCATCCGACCATTGAGGATGACGTCACGATCTATGCGGGTGCGTCGATCCACGGGGGCGACACCACGATCGGCAAGGGATCGGTCATCGGGGGGAACGTGTGGCTCACCAAGTCGGTGCCCCCGGGCTCGAAGATTTTTGGGCGGGGAAAGTAGGCGATAATGCGGGGGTGGACCGGGACCACGCCGTTACGCCAACTTTTCTTTCACCTTTTCGTAGACCGCCTTGAGGTGGATGAGCTCGGCTAGCTCCTCTTCTTCGATCGTGACGTCGTAGTTCTTCTCGATGTCGGCCACGATCTCGATCGCCATCATGCTGTCGATTCCAAGGTCCGCAAACGGGGTATCCTCTGGGATCTCTTCGACTTCCGTTATCTCGATGATGATCTGTCGAAGTTCCTCTTTGAGGGGATCCGGCATGACGCCCGGTTATGCGTGGGTTCGCGATCTTGGTCAAGCATTTGAAAACTGGCCGGTCGGCCTGTTTCGAAGGTGGTGTCCACTCGGAATTACGGTACCTTGCACGGGTTCGAAGGCGCGCCATAAACGGCGCCGAACGCTATGAGCTGGATTTCTGACAAGGCAGCGGCCGACCTAGGGCGGGTACGGGATGCGCAAGAGAAGCAGATCTACCCTTATTTCCGACCTTTCGAATCGGGCGGGCTCCATACGACCATCGACGGAAAGCCAATCGTCAACTTCAGCTCGAACGACTACCTCGGGCTGACCAATCATCCGAAGGTCAAAGAGGCTGCAAAAGCTGCAGTCGATCAGTTCTCATGTGGCCTCAGCTCGTCGCGAGTGCAGGCCACCGCGACGGAGCACGTCGAGCTCGAGGCGCGGCTAGCGAAGTGGTACGGCTTCGAGAGCTGCCTGATCTTCACGACCGGCTACCAAGCGATGGTCGGGACGATCATGTCGCTTGCTGACAAAGAGACCACGATCGTCCTCGACAACCTAAGCCACGCTTGCATTTTGGACGGAACCTTTCTCGCGGCGGGCACGCCGATGCGCGCTCCAGAGGTCCGCTTCTTCAATCACAATAGCGCCAAGGCGCTCGACCGGGTGCTTCGTAAACGTGAACGCAAGAACGCGCTCGTCCTGATCGAAGGCATCTACTCCCTCGACGGCGATGAAGGCGAGGTCGAAGCGTTCGTCGAGGTATGTGCCCAGCACGAGAACACCGTGATCGTTTGTGACGACGCGCATGGCACGGGAACGCTCGGACGGGGCGGGCGCGGCATCATCGAAAAGTATGGCCTCGAAGGGAAGATTCCGGTCGTCATCAGCACCTTTTCGAAGACGTTTGGCGGCATCGGCGGGATTCTCCTGGGCGAGTCCGACGTCATCGATCTCATCAAGCACAACGCGCGGTCGTTTCTGTTCAGCGCCTCGTTGCCGGTTCCGATCGTTGCCGCTGCGAGCACGATACTCGATATGCTCGAGGCCGACGGCGAGGCTCTCGTCAGCGAGCTTCACGAGAAAGCCGGCTACATGCGCAAGGGCCTCACCGACATCGGATTCGACCTCGGCGACAGCAACACCCACATCATGCCTCTCATGCTCCGCGACGAAACGAAGGCGATGCTCATGCACGTGGCGCTTCTCGAAAACGGCGTTCTGATGGTGCCGATCATGTACCCGGCCGTGAAACAGGGGGAAGAGCGACTCCGCCTCAATGTCACCCGCGGCCACACCTACGAAGACATGGACAAGGCCCTCGAGCTCTTGAAGCGTTACGGCGAGTCGTTCCAGTTGATCGGGGAGCGGCCTGCCGAGATTGCGGAGGGATAGGCGCTCCGACAGCTACTTCACGGAGAAGAGGCCCCTTCGGTACCTCGGATCAGTATACGAACGCGGGAGCGATTACAACTCCGTCGTGGCTATCAGCAATGCGATGCATCTCATCTAGGATCCTCGATGGCCCAAAGCGCCAGCTCGAGGAACGCCTCCGTGAACTCGGGTTGGAAGGTGCCATGCGCCCGGGCGCTGTGGAATTGGAAGCCGGCCGGTGGCGACGCCACCTGTCCGTTACAGTCGACCATCGGGTTGCCCGAGTGAGTGGCGAGATCGAGGTTGCCGGTCACGTACCGATTTCGTCGGGGTGGGGACCCTGTTCCAGCTTCGGCTTCCTGGCGGGCCAAGAGTGCACGCTGCAACAGTCGCAGGGCCTGGTTCGTCTGCTGAAGTTCTCACTTAATTCCTTTGGCGAGCGAGACGTGATCGTGATCGCGGGCTTGAATCGTTGGACGATCTTGACCAACTCGGAGGGTCGCGAGCTGATCGCAGGCGGTCGTTGGGTGGAGCTTCCCGACGCCACCGAAATCACGATGACCGTCCAAGATGCCGACGACGCGAACGCGCCGATTTACGAGCTCCAGTATCGATTCGACGGGGACCAGTTCACCGTCAGGTCGTTCATCGAGCTGTAGTTTCGTGCGGGCTAGAAGAGGACTAGCGACCCTCGGCTCGGGTAGTAGTAGGCCCAGAAGAAGCACATTTCGTCGTTTACGCCAGTGCCAAACGTAACCACGCTGTCGCTGAGGTTGTTCCATTCGCAGGTGAGATTGAAGCCGCCGCCGTCTGGGATGGTGAAGGGCGAGTCGTACTTGACCGTTTCAGGCTCGTCCCATCGGAAGTTGAAGACGTCGTACACCGGCGTACCGGGCATTCCTGATCCAGCGGTCGTCTCGACGTAGACATCGGTGCCCCACTGGTGCTCGTGACCGGTGATCGCAAAGTAGTTCACGCCATGAAATGCGGGGGGCACCTGAATGAATCTGGGTCCGACTGTTGCTGTGCTCTGTGCCGGAATCACGATGCCGATGTCGCCCATGAACATGACATCGGCTTCGTCGGTGACCTCATCAGCGGGCATCGGGATGAACGTTGACGTGGCTTCCGCCATTTGCGGGGCCGCGCTCACGTTGATGTAGTGGAGCTCGAGGCGGACCATCTGGTTCGGTTCGAGTTGATAAGCCACTCCGGCTGGGAGCGTCAGCAAATCGTCAGCCTTCTGTGTGATCATCAGCGGAGGGTCGTCGAGCACGTCGAGGAACGGCTGACACGGCCGTGGCTCCAACTGCTCGACCGTATCGTTGACCTTGTAGACGATGAAATGATGCGACGTCGCCCCGAGGACGTTGTGAATCTCGTGGATGAACGTACCGCCAGGGTTCCCGAGCCTCTTCACGACGCACTGGGTCGACTCGGTCCCGGCGGGCACCGCGGTAGGACCCCATTTCACCGTGTACGAGTCAGCAGCCGTGCCTTGGCTCTCACCGCATCCGACGGCCAATGCGAACAGGACTATCCAATAACCGCGCCACTTCATGACGACCTCCGACTCTCCGCGAACGTTCCAGGTTAGCACGGCGTCAGAGTCAGCGTCAGCGCTACGCTGGCACTGGCCTCAAGACCGGCTAATCTCCGTCCCATGGCCGTCATCATCGAATCCCCCCACGACCTCAAGGACATGGTTGGCAAGCATCTCGGGTACAGCGAGTGGCTCAAGATGGAGCAAGACCGCGTCAACAAGTTCGCCGACGCCACGGGAGACCACCAGTGGATCCACGTCGACGTCGAGCGTGCGAAGAAGGGGCCTTTTGGGGCGCCGATCGCCCATGGATATCTGACCCTTTCCCTGGTCAGCAATTTCCTGATGCAGATTGTCGAGGTGCGTGGCTTCGAGTTCGCGGTCAACTACGGCACCAACAAAGTTCGATTTCCGGCTCCCGTGAAAGTCGGTTCGAGGATCCGCGGTGGCGCCGAGGTGATCTCGGTCGAAGAGGCCAAGGGCGGGATCCAATCGATCGTACGGGTGACGGTCGAAGTCGAAGGCGAAGAACGGCCAGCCTGCATCGCAGAAACGGTAAGCCTGTACTTCCCGAAGAAGGGCTAATCCCGACCCCGGCCGGTCGCTGACGCTGACACCGTCACTGCCCCTGATTTAGCTCGATTCCGTCTATCATCGTCTTTGCTGCGCTCATCGCGGTAACGCCGCCTGACATGATGAAGGCCATGAACTCTGCGCCGTCCGCGTCCAAGAGGTGCACTCTTTCTCGGGGCACAACGATCAAATTACCCGCGAAGTTGTAAGACTCCGGTAAGTAGACGGATACGTGGCCTGCGAGGTGCGGGTCGTCGAAACGCTCGCCCGTGAGGAACCCGAGGACTTTCAGCCCGTGGCGATTGATCTCGACGGCGACCGGCTTGTCGAACTTGCGTTGACCTCCGACAAACGCCCCGAAGAGATCCCGAAGCGAGTTGTAAAGCAGCTTGATGATCGGCACGCGTTGAAGCCCCGCCTCCAAGAACGTGACGAGCCGGCTGCCGACCACGTTGCCGGTCAGGTACCCGATGAAGGTGATCCCCACCGCCGCGATCAGGATGCCGAGGCCGGGAATCGGAGCGTTCAGCCATTGGTCGAGCTTGGTGACCGTGAACACGACCACCCAAACCGTGATGGCGACCGGCGCCAGAACCAACAGGCCCTGCGCAAAGCTTTTGGTGAGTATTCTCATGCGTCTCTCCTATCACCAGGTTGCACTCCGCGCATTTGCATGCACAACCCGCGGCGTGTCGCTCCTCCTTCGACCCTGGCATGGCCTTTCGCAAGGGCTGCGGCACATGGTGGTCGGCTCGCTGTTTTTCAGCGTCATGAGCGTCTTTGCAAAGCTCGCGGGGGAACGCCTCCCAACCATGGAGCTCGTGCTTGCTCGCGTCGTCGTGACCCTGGTGATGAGCTGGTGGGCGCTCAAAAGCCTCGGGATCGACCCATGGGGCAACAACAAGCGCCTCCTCGTATGGCGGGGGCTGGCCGGGTTTGGCGGATTGAGCTGCTACTTTTACGCCGTAACGCATCTTCCGCTGGCGGACGCGACCGTGATCCAGTTCTGCAACCCGATGATCGCAGCCCTGATCGCGGTGTTCGCCCTCCACGAGCCGCTCCGAATGATCGATGTTGCGGCGACCGCTCTGAGCATGGTCGGAGTGGTCCTCGTGGCACAGCCGTCCTTCCTGTTCACCGCAGGCACGCCGCTCGACCCGGTTGCGGTCGTCATCGGTGTGTTTGGCGCGATTTTTTCCGCGATCGCATACGTGATCATCCGCCGTCTAGGAGCGACCGAGCATCACCTCGTGGTGGTCTTTTACTTTCCCCTGATCACCGGGCCTGCATCGCTTCCGATCCTCGCCGTCGAGGGGCTCGCGATGCCCAGCGGGTGGGAGTGGCTTCTGCTGCTCGGCATCGGGGTGACCGCGCAGCTCGGCCAGATCGAGATCACCAAGGGCTACAAGCTCGAAACCGCCGGACGCGCATCTTCGATGACCTATCTGCAGATCGTGCTCGCCTACACGTGGGGAGTGCTGATCTTCAGCGAATTCCCGAACGCCCTCAGCGTCCTAGGCGCCGTGCTGGTGGTCCTCGGAGTATTGAGTGTGGCGCGCCGTCAGCCTTGAAAGAGAGGGTCGAACAGCTCGGGGCTGACGCCCAACCCTTCGAGGTCTTCGGTGCCTTCGGCGTTGGTAATGAACGTGATCATCTTCCGGCAGCCCTCGTGCTCGGTCGAGATTAGAGCGCCCGTACTCAGCTCGGTCCAACTCGTCCATGTCATCGAAACTCCGCCGACGGGAATGATGCTCACCCACATGCGCCACCTGACGGGCAAGCCATTCTGATCGACGTACCAGAGATAGGCATCCCCTGGCGTCACCCCGCCCGACGTATAGGTCACCAGCAGTCCCTTCTCGCCGTCTTCCTCGGTGACGATTTCGCGCTTCACGCCGGGGTCGAAAACCTTCACGACGGGGTTCAGCCAGAAGGAGTCGTTGACCCAGAACCTGTATGCCGTCTGCAGGGCCGACTCGGCGTCGTCGCCGGTGACCTCGCCATCCTTGCCCCAGACCCGCCCGGTTTTGTCACCTGTTCGGAGCAGCACCCGGGTGTCGCCCCAGCGAACCTCGACCAGATCGCGCTTTCGGTCCCAGACGTAGTGATGCTCCTCGAAGAAAGACCAGCGCACCGCTCCCGTTCGGTCCCAGGCCTCCTTGTTGACGGCCCGCTCCATCTTGTGGGCGAACTCATCTGCCTCTGGCGCGTCTTGTCCTTCCGGCCTCGGCTCACTCATGAAATAGGCCGCTCCGGCGACCACGATCACGCCGACGAACAGCACCGCTGCTAGCACCTTCAAAACCCGCATAGTCTCCCTCGCGAGCGGCTAGCCTACACTGTGCAGAGCGGCCGTAAAAGCGCTATGAGACCTTCCATGGGTGATTCCTCGATCGACGTACATGAGCGTGGCGCTGCACGCGACGGCGAGCCTCAGGTCATGGACCGGCGTTTGTTCATGCAGCTGCTGGTGTTTCAGATCCCAACCGGGACTTCGATCTCGGAAAACCAAGATGCCTTGATCGAGGCTGTCCGGGCAGCCGGCGTGCCGTCCGTCGTCTACGCCGATGCCAACGATCCGCGTGGTGTGGGCCTTCTGACGTTCACCGAAGACCCGGCGCGCTTCGTCGATTCGGTGCGTCCGCTTTTCGAAGCGGAGCTTCTTCGCGATTGGGTGCTTCGGCCCGAGCTCACGATGATCGGCCGAACCTACAGCAGTGGCTACGAGCAAGATCTCGAGTTTTGGTTGATCGACCGACCCCAGCAAACCGTGCTCAATCACGACTGGAATTGGGCAGTCTGGTATCCGCTTCGTCGCAGTGGTGCGTTCGAGCAGCTCGCAGGCAAGGAAAAGGGCGGAATCTTGCGAGAGCACGCAACGATCGGGCGCGCATATGGTGCTCAAGACCTCGCCCACGACGTCCGTTTGGCGTGCCACGGTCTCGATGCGAATGACAACGAGTTCGTGATCGGCTTGGTCGGCTCGAACCTCCATCGTCTTTCACACGTGGTCCAAGCGATGCGTGGCACGGTGCAGACGTCGCAATACATCGAGCAGATGGGGCCCTTCTTTGTCGGTCGCGCGATTGGGCGACAGGCGGGGAACAAAGGATGATTCGGGATGCCGGGTAGCACGTTCGGCCTAGCGTTCCGCGTGACCACTGCAGGCGAGAGTCACGGCCCCGCCAATGTCGTGATCATCGACGGCTGCCCGCCGGGGATCCCGCTATCGGAAGCGGACATCACGGGTGACCTCGATCGACGTCGCCCGGGGCAAAGCAAGATCGTCACCCAGCGTAAAGAACCGGACACCCCCGAGATCGTTTCCGGCGTGTTCGATGGCGAGACGACGGGCACTCCGATCGCGATCATCGTGCGCAATCAGGATCAACGCCCGAAAGACTACACCAAGATCAAAGACGTCTATCGCCCGGGTCATGCTGACTACACTTTCGATGCCAAATTCGGACGCCGTGACTTCCGCGGTGGCGGACGGAGCAGCGCTCGCGAGACGGTGGTGCGGGTGGCGGCGGGGGCCGTCGCGAAGAAGCTCCTCTCCCATTCATTCAGCGGTGAAGTGGTCGGATACGTCACGCGGATCGGCCACATCGAAGCGGAGATCCCGCAGACCGTGACGCTCGAACAGGTGGAGACGCTTCCCAGTGGCGAGCCCAACATCGTTCGCTGTCCGGATCCTAAAGCTGCCGCGCGTATGATCGAGCTGATCGAAAAGATGCGCAAGGCCCAGGACTCGATCGGCGGCGTTGCCGAGATCGTCGCACGCAATATTCCTCCGGGCTTGGGCGAGCCCGTGTTCGACAAGCTCAAGGCCGACCTCGGCAAAGGCCTTTTCAGTCTTCCAGCCGTCATGGGCGTCGAGTACGGCGCGGGCTTCGGCGTGGCTGCGCTCAAGGGCAGCGAGAACAACGACGTCTTCGAGACCGACGCGCAGGGCAATGTCCGGACCCGCACCAATCGGCATGGGGGCATGCTCGGTGGCATTTCGAGTGGGATGCCGATCGTCGTGCGTGCGGCGGTAAAGCCTACGAGCAGCCTTCCTCGTGCCCAAGACACCGTGACTGCCGACGGGGACGCCACGACCATTCGGACGACCGGCCGCCACGACCCCTGCCTTTTGCCACGCTTCGTTCCCATGGCGGAGGCGATGGTTGCGCTCGTTCTCGCCGACCATTGGCTCAGGTGGCGCGCGATTCGCGACTGAGCGCTAGCGGGCGAAGTTCCAGGCGATGATCGCGAGCGCCGCGGTCACTAGGATGGCCGTCCAAAGGAGGTTGCTTCCTTTGCGCTCGCCTTTGGCTTCCTCGGAGCCCACTGCGCGTCGAAAGCCGCTGACCATCCCGCCCATGACGCCCGTGCTCTGGCCGCCGACCGTGTTGCGAGAAGGGCCGTGCCCACCCTTACCTCGCTTCTTCCGGCTGGCGCTCTTCTTCTGATACTGCTTCGCCATCGATTCATCTTACCGAAGTTTGGCGGTCGCGTGAATCGCCTTTCTGGGAGGGGGTGAGAGGGTATATTGGGGTATTGGTTGCCGGTCCGTGCGACACCTCACATGGTCGCGTTCGCAGGCTGCCAGCATCTTTGGGGCTGAATCGGGCGTGCGATGTTGGAGCCACGCCTCCTCTGCCACAGCGGCGTCAGGGTGCCCGAGGCTGGTCAGCGCCAGCGATCGGCTCCGGAGAAGACTTTCGTCGCGAGGTGCCAGTCGAAGTCCGAGCTCCGCGGCGGCGAGCGCGTTCTGGTCGTCCGCGAGGCTCCCGTAAGCGCGCGCCAGGGCACGCCATGCGGTCCAGTCTCCGGGAGAAGCCTCCACCACCTGACGGTACGCTTCTGCCGCCTCCGACCATCGCCAGACCCGCGCATAAGCATCACCCCGAACGCGATCAAACACTGGGTGGGGGCCCACGAGCGCTTCGGCACGTCGGGCGGCCGCAACCGCGTCTTCGGTCCGGCCCTGCACGGAGGCTAAGCGCGCGAAGAGGAGCTCGACGCGCGCGATCAGGTCTTTGGACTTCGAAGCACTCGCCAGAACGAGCGCACGATGTAGGCTCGGCTTCGTCAGCTCCAGGTGCTCTTGTGTCCCGCGTAACAGCCCAAGCGCCTGGTCGAGAAGTCGCTCGACCGTGGGGCGTGCGGCGCCGCCGAGCGAAACTTCGTCCGTCGCACCATTCCCCATCCACGCCGTGGCGCTCGCGATCACCGTGAGCGGTTGGCGATTGCACGGATCGAGGGCGACTTTGCCTAGGAGCTGAGCCCAGTGCGCGAAGGCCTTGCCTCGCTCGGTGCGGCTTGCCTCGCACGCTGCGCGCTGAAACAGACGGCTGTGCTTTCGGTGCATCAGTCGCGAATCGATGCGAAGCGGCAACGATGCACGGTTTGGCGCGGTAAGCTCATAGCGGACGATCTGTGCATCGTGAGTCGGCAGGGTTCGGTCGAAGGCCGGGGTGGCGAAGCGATGCACCTGGTGCAGGATCTCTGGGTCGGCCGACGCATCGAGCATCGTCGACCGCAGCACGAACACGTCGTCGTTGTCGACTTCGGAAGGGCGGGAAACCGCGAGCAGCCGACCCGAGGCGTCGCGGACGTCGATTTCGACCCATACGTCGTGCATGTCGCGAGTACCCCCGGGAAAACGATGCCCGACCCCGGCGTTCTGCAACACGACGTCGAATACCACGTGCTCGCCACCTCGGATCGCGGCCTCCTCGGGAAAAAGAACCCTCTTTCCGTTGACGCGCGTGGCGCCAATGTCGATCACGACCGAACCGACCAGCGTGTCGTCGACGCGCTCGCCTTGCGCGCGATCGGGCAACTGCGCCGCCATTGCCGTATGGGACGCCGCCCACCGATGCCCGCTCACCAGCCCATCGGTTGCGGCTAGGTCTCCAGTCGACGCCGGCTCGGGCGTCATGTGACAACCCCGGCAGTCGCTCTCTGCGACGGCGACCCAATGGTTGGGAACCGACCCCGCGAACGCGGACGCGCTCCAGTCGCCAAGATCATCGATGCCGGGCAGGTGATGTTCGTTTCCGATCGCAGGCCCGGAGAACGACCGATGGCAGGAACCGCACAACGCGGCCGAACGGAGGGTCGGCATGGCGAGGCGTTCGCGATGCGCTTCGATCTCCGCAGGTACGGCCGGGTCGGGAATCAACACGGGTCGATCGGTGAGGGTGAAGCTCCCGTTTCCGTCCGGCCGGGTCGATTCGACGCTGTGGCAGACCAAGCAGGTGATCCCGGCGTAGGCGAGCTCATTTTCAGGCTTCACCTGCCGATCGATGTCACCGGACAACAGCAAGAGAGGGTCGTGACATCCCGCGCAGAACCGACTCGCCTTTGCACCGCGGTGCTCCCGAAATTCATCGACGCTCGTCCGGTACCAGGGGTTGTCGAACGACGCATAGGCGTGTGCGCTATGCATCCAATGCGATGCGACGTCGGAATGGCACCCCGCACAATCGTCGGTCTTAGCGAGGCGCTCGAGATCGATCGTCGAGGGCGCGGAGAGTAGAGACGGGCTCGACACCCTCTGCATCGCATCGCCAAAGGGCACCGGGGGCCCCGAGCATGCAGCGCAGAGCCCCCACGCGATGAAGAACGCCCCCATGAAAAGCTGCCGTGCCATGCCGTATTGGACGTTCGCCGCCCCCTTTGGATCTGATTTCCGGCTAGAGGGTGCCAATGCTCACGAAAATCTGCGTGAGAAGTGCATCCGCCATCAAGATGCTGATCGAGACGACCACCACCGCTCGAGTGGTCGAGCGGCCGACGCCTTCGGTCCCACCGCGTGTCTGAAGGCCGAAGTAACAGCCGAGAAGAGCGATCAAGAAGCCGAAGAACGGCGTTTTGAAGACGCCACTGGCAAAGTCGTTGATGCGGAGCGTATCGATCGCAGTCGAGTAGAAGAACTCCATCGGAATGCCGTAGGACAATGCCGCGACGAACATCGAGCTCAGCATTCCGAGGAGGAACGCGATGAAGGTGATGAGGGGCATGATCAAAATCCCAGCCACCATCCGCGGCACCACTAGCTTTCGAATCGGGTCGGCGCCGAGCGCGCGAATGGCGTCGATCTGTTCGGTGACCGCCATCGAACCAATCTCGGCGGCCATACCTGCCGCGATGCGGCTCCCGACGACGAGCGCTGTGAGTGACGGAGCGAGCTCACGTGCCTCGGAAACTCCGATTACACGCCCTAAGGTGTCCTTGGCACCAAACGCTTCCATCGATACCGCGAACTGAATGGTCATCACGATTCCGACGAAGATGGCGGTCGCTGCCGCGATGGCGATGCTTCGTACACCGAGCTGCTCGATCTGATAGATGAACTCGGGTGTATCGAAGCGTGTGGTGAACAGCGTGCGAAAGGTACGGATCGCGAGAAGGGTCGCACCGCCCACCTCCTCGACGAAGGTGCGCAGCTGGCGAATCCGAGAGTCGGCCCACCCTGTGAAGCTTCCTGGTCGTGCCGAGGGTCGTGCTGACGTCATGACTTTTCCGAGATCGTACGGAACCCGTCGACGAGCGCATCGAAGTCCCCGAGGGCTTCCTCGAATGGGGGTCCTGGCGGCGTGATGAGAGCAAAGTCGTATACGCAGTCGTCCTTCTTGAGAATCTGCATGAGCATCTCACGAGGGACCCCATCGAGGTTCGCGGTGAAGCGTGTACGAAGCGCCTCACGCCCGTCCATCGGAATCGTCTCCTCGGAGATGATCTCACGCTTCGTGAAACCGATCATCAGATGGGCGCGAAGCGCAGTGAGCGGAATGTCGAGCGATGGGTCGCACCTCGAGTCGACATGCATCACGGCCTCTTTCGAGGAGTTGTGCCATGCGAGGTCGTTTTGACCGCTGACGGAGACCCTTTGCCAGTCAGGCCCGACGGGGCCGATGCGATAGCTCGCCCGGGCGCCCTCATAGACACCGTTTTGGAGCGTCCCGGTGGTGGCACAGGCGGTCGCCATCAGGCCTCCCAAAAGCCACGTTCCCAGCCGTCCCCTCACGAGGCCAGACTCTAGCAGCCCCCGGATTCTTGTCTATTTGCCCCTATGGCGCCCGGAAGTGGGGCGTCGGCGTTTTTCGTACGTTAGACTAGAAGCATGAGTCGGGGGGCTCAACAGGAACAAGCGGCCCGGACCCGCGGGGTGGCGATTCTCGATCGCCTCGTGGTGGAGGGCAGGATTCCACCTGAACGGTACGACGAGGTGATGATCCACGCTCAGCGGACGCAGTCCACGGCCGAGGAAGCGATGATTCAGCTCGGGCTCATCAGCGAGGCAGAGCTTCTCAAGTACATCGCCAACCTCTACCACACTCGATTTGTGGGCTCCGAGCGCCTGGCGAAGGCTGGGGTCGACCCTCAACTGATTCGGAAGATCCCTCGCAAGCTGGCGAAACGGCTCACCGCTTTTCCGATCTTGTTCGACAAGGCTTCGCGTACCCTTTCCGTCGTTGCCGCAGACGTCACCGATGATGACGTCCGCCAGCAGATGCTCTTCGCAACCGAAGCGCGCGACATCAAGATCTATGTAGCCCGCGAGGCAGCCATTCGAGCCGCCATTGCGAAGCACTACGACCAAGACAACCGTCCTTTCGAAATGCTGCTGAGCGGTGCCTCCTCTCGCGAGGTCCGGACGTCGCGTGAGTCCGATCCCGTGCCGGGGTGGGGTCAAGTCTTCGAGGAAAAGGACGGCTTGCTCGTGCACCGAGAGCCCGCGAAGCCAGCCAATGTGGAGCCCGCGAACGACCACGCGCCCAACGTGGCCGCGCCGGAGTCACCTCTCGAGACGCAACCAGGAAACGCCACGATGATCGAGGCGCTCTCGGCGGCAGCGGAGGGCGGCGATCTCAAGGTCGAGCCAGAGGTCTACCTCGAGACTCTCAACGTGCTGGTGACATTGATCGAACAGCTCAATCGCGATCGCGGGGGCCACTCCACACGCGTGGCGCGACTTTGTGAGAAGCTCGGGGACCGGATTCGACTCACCAAGCCACAGGTCCAGGGGATCTTGATCGCCGCCTATCTCCACGATGTGGGGGTCTCGAACGAGTCTCACGTGACTCCGCTCGACGTGGCCAGCGATGAAACCAAACGCGAGCTGGCGCGCAGAGCGTACACGGCGCCGATCCGGTTTCTCGAGGCCGTTGCGCTTCCAACAACTGCCGTCGATGCGCTGCGGCATCGCCACGAGTGGTTCGATGGGCGCGGCTTTCCCGAGCGGCTCAGCGGCAAGAACATCCCTCTCGGAGCGCGGGTCTTGGCCGTGGCAGAAAGCTACGTCGACCTCACCCAGAGCCAGCAAAACGCCGCAGGTCGTCGGCTGGCGGCAGAGGACGCCTGCGACTTCCTCGACCTTCACAAGGGCACGACCTTCGACCCAGCCGTAGTCGATTGGCTCCGACACATCGTTCTCGACGACGGGATGCAGACACAGCTGCTAGCTTCGCGCAACCGCGTGTTGATCGTCGATCCCGATCCCGAAGAAACCTCGGTGCTCGAGGTGCGATTCGCCGAGCGGGGTTACGAGGTCACGATCGAACGAGAGCCGACGGCCGCGCTCAGGCGGCTCGAGGCCGAGAATTTCGATATCGTCGTGAGCGAAGTGCAGCTGACGAATGGCGATGGATTCGAGCTGTTGACGCGCATACGCGACAACGGTCACAAGGTGCCGATGATGTTCCTCACGGCGAAGCGTGACCAATTGTCGGTGAACCGTGGGCTCGAGCTCGGGGCCGCGGACTACGTCGTCAAACCGGCCTCGGCCGCCGTCGTGGCGGCGAAAGCTGGTCGCATCATCGAGGAAGCGCGGAGTCAAAAGCCGGGCGGTCGTGGGGTGTCGGGGTCGCTTCAGGAAATGGCGCTTCCCGATGTCATTCAGATTCTCGCCAACGGTCGAAAAAGCGGACGTCTCAAGGTCCGAAGCGGGCGTCTTGAGGGCGAAATGATGTTTCAGGCCGGCTCGATCCACGACGCGGTGTTCGGCGACCTCACGGGAGCGGAGGCCGTCTACGGAATTCTGCGCTTGACCGATGGCGATTTTGCGCTGGATCCGAACATGGATCCGATCGAGGACCGAATTGGGATTCCGGCGCAACATCTACTGCTCGAGGCCATGCGGCGGATGGACGAAGGCGCACGGTAGAACCGGCCAGGTGTTCAGCAGAGTCGTCCGAGTTTGAGCGTAGCTTGTGGTGGGATATGCTGGTCGGGTGCACTTGTGCGTACAATGTGGCGCCTCGGTCGAAGACGGCGCGCGTTTCTGTTCCGCGTGCGGGGCACCGGCGGACGAAGGCGGTGGATCGGGGGCCTCGGACCCATTGATCGGCCGGATTGTCGGCGGCAGCTACCTGTTGCAGGAGGTGGTCGGCGTCGGCGGCATGGGGCGCGTTTACAAAGCCGAGCAGTCGACGCTCGGGCGAACGGTGGCGGTGAAGGTGATCCACCCCCATCTCCTCAGCGATGAGCAAACGGTAGCGCGCTTCTATCAGGAGGCGAGAGCGTCCAGTCGACTCAACCACCCTAACAGCGTCAGCATCATCGACTTTGGTCGCACCGACGACGGCATTCTCTACCTGGCGATGGAGTTCTTGAGTGGAAAGGACCTCGCGCTCGTGATGCACGAGGAAGGCCCGCTCGCGGTAGACCGCATCTGCAACATCCTGATCAACAGCCTCGATGCGCTTGGCGAAGCCCACGAACTCGGTATCGTCCATCGAGACCTCAAGCCGGAGAACATCATCCTGCGCCCGCTTCGTTCCGGCGACGACCTCGTCAAAGTGGTCGACTTCGGGCTAGCAACGATTGTGGGGGGCGAAAGCTCGATCACGAAGCCCGGCTTGGTTTGCGGAACGCCCGATTACATGTCTCCCGAGCAAGGTCGCGGGGATGACGTCGACGGGCGGGGAGACCTCTACGCGCTCGGCGTAGTGCTTTTCGAGCTGCTAGTTGGGCACCTTCCGTACATCGACGATACACCGACACGGGTCGTCCTTCGCCATCTCAACGACCCAATCCCCGATCCACGCGTAGCGAGCCCGAAGCGGGCCATTCCCGACCGACTTGCTCGCGTGACGATGAAGGCGCTGGCCAAAGATGCCAACGACAGGTTCCAGAAGGCCCGCGACATGCAGCAATCGCTCCGGGAGGCCCTCGATGAGCTCCGTGTGCAGCGAACGTCCGTCGTTCCGTGTCCCAATTGCGGCGCACCGGCCACGCTCCTTCAGAACTTCTGCGGGGAGTGCGGTGCGCGCCTCGGAAGCGAGGCCCCGTCGTACGCAACCCATCGATCGCTGCGCCCGTCTTTTTATCCGCCGCTCGGTTCCCAGCGCGATTTCATAGGGCGCGAAGCCGAGCTACGGCTTGTTCGCGAGCATCGCCACGCCGCGTCCCAAGGAGCTCACTGGTTGCACGTCTGTGGAGAATCTGGCGTCGGCAAGACTCGGTTCCTCACGGAAATTGCAGAGATTGCGGCGGGGGAGGGAGACCTCGTCATCGGGGCGGGAGCACACCCCTCGGGTGCTCCGGTTCCGTATACAGCGGTGAGAACGATCCTCACAGAGCTTCTGGAAGTCGATGATTCCGAGCTCAAGAGGATGGTGGACCGGGGTGAGGAGCTTGGTTCTGCCTTGGCGAGCGCGGGCGTCGACGAGGTCATCAAGCCCGCCGGGCTCTTTGGCGGGGACGGTCGATCACGTACCGGCGCGGTAGCCGAAGCCTTGGCTTGCGGTGTGCGTCGCGCGAGGGGCCGCGCCACGAGCGGCCGGGTCATGTTGATCGTGGACGACCTCCCTTATTGTGATGGGTTGACTCAACGGACGGTGATAGAGCTAGCTCGCGTGCTCGGAACGGAGCCGGTCCTGCTAGTGACGGCGGGCGACGACGATCGAGAGGTTCCTGCCAACGAGGTGATCCGCCTCGAGGGGCTCGCATCCGAAGACGCACAACGATTCTTGGCCAGTTCGTTTCAGCTGCGGCTGGTTTCTGGTCTCCATCGGCTCACCGACGCCATCGGGGGCCGCATTCTTCCGCTCCACCTCGAACAGCTAGAGGCTCTCGGCATGTCCCCCGACGACGGCCCGCCGCCCCGCCTTGCGGATGCGATTCTGCAACGCATCGAACGGCTTGACGTCAGCGCGCAGCGGCTGCTTCAAGCGGCGGCAGTGCTCGGTCGCACCTCCGAGCTCGATACCCTTCGTAGCGTGATGGGGAACGATGATCTCGAGGGCCTCGACGAGCTTGCAGGCACTTCGATCGTTCAACTCAACGGCTCGCGCGCGAGCATCGTGCATCCCTTCATCGCGGAGCTGGTCGAAGCTTCGATACCGGCCGAGGCGCGGCGTGACCTTCATCGGCGTGCCTACCGCGCGCTCAGCGAGCTCCGTGCCCCGGAGGAAATTCGCGCCCTTCACGCATTTCGTGGCGTCGATCCCGTGAGCAGCTTGGTGATCCTGGAGCGGGCCGGAGACGCAGCCATGACCCGAGGAGATCACTTGGGCGCGGTGCTCCAGTATCGCCGGGCTCTCGAGCTCGCTCGCCGCGAGACTCTCGAGAGCGGGGACACCGTGCTCGATCGCGCGATCTCTACGTTCAGCCGCAAGCTCGGCGAAGCAATGTCGCGCTCCGGGGATCCCGCTGGTGCGGATGGCGTCCTTCGCGAGGCGTTGGACCTGACGACGCCCAGGAGCGCGGACCGTGCTCGCATGTTGCTTTCTCTCGGGCGCATTGCGGCCCGGCGCGACCGACCGCGAGATTCCATGCGTCATTTCGGACAGGCGCTCGAGCTGGTTGCCGGGGTCGAGCCCGAAGTCGAGTCGCACCTCCAAGTCGCAATCGGCCGTATTCGTCGGATCGAGGGGGACCCGCAACACGCCGCGAATGCTTATCGTCGAGCGCTCGAGCTGTTTGATGAAGTAGGGGCGTCCGAGTACACCACAGCTCGCACCACTCTGGAGCTCGCGGATGCGCTCACTGCGGCTGGAGATCATGAAGGCGCGGCGCGCGAGCTATTGCAGGTCGAAGAAAACGGCCGGCGGACCGGCTCGCTGAGCCTCGTTGCGCGGGCAGTCGGCATGCTTGGCTCGATCGACGAGCTCGCCGGCCGAGCTCGCGATGCTCAGCATCGCTACGAAGATGCTGCATCGCTTGCCGCGCAAGCCGGTGACGCACCTGGCTATCGCCGTTGGCTCTCGGCCAGCAAAACTCTGCGCGCCAGCATCTAGGCGATAGCGTGGGGGCGGCGGGGCGGGACCAATTGACAGGCCGTAGGCCCGACCGGGATTACCCAAGCGATAGTGTGGTGGTAGGGTAGGTTAACGTCGCCTATGATTCCGGCCATGCGGCATGGTTGGTGGCTTTGGGTGCTCGTCGCCGCGGCGGGATGTGACTCGCTGGGCGAGTTCGCTACCGGCGATGGCGAGATCTATAGGGGCTCCATCGTGGGCGTGGATGATCCCGACAACTGCCCCGACGGGATCGACTGCTCCTTCATTCGTCGCGGATTCCCTTTCGGCGCCACGTTGGACCTGAAGTTCGACCCGTTCGGCGTCTACGATGACCCAGGCATGATCAGCACACGCGGCGAGAATTGCGGCGCAACTTTCGACAACACACCCTTGCTTCCCATCCCCCCACTGCAGCATGACCAACTCGGGCTCTACGAGTTCCCCGGCGGTGGGCGGCTCCGCAACTACATGTTCGTCGCGAGGCCAGAATCGGGTCCCTTGGCCGGGCGCGATGCCATGGTCTTCCTCTCACTGATCCGCGGGGGATCGATCGAAATTCGCATCGTCGCTGGCCCCGGCCTGGTGCTTTGCGACCCGAGCGACTGCACTCAGCTCGACGCCGGAGAATGCGACTTCTTCGGTTTCTTTTCTCTCGGACGGCAGCCGCTGTGATGCGCGTTTTGGGAATTGAGAGCTCTTGTGACGAAACGGCGGCGGCACTGGTCACCGACCAGGGCGAAGTGCTTGCGGACGTGGTCGCCAGCCAGATCGCAACGCACGGGCCCTACGGCGGGATCGTCCCCGAGCTAGCCTCGCGCGCCCACATGCGGGCTATCATTCCGGTCATTCACGAAGCATTCTCGGGCATCCCCGGCGGTCTAGCTGGCGTGGATGCGATCGCGGTCACACGAGGCCCCGGCCTCGTCGGATCGTTGTTGGTGGGGGTGCAGGTCGCCAAGGCGCTCGCCTGGAGCCTCGATAAGCCATTGTTGGGCGTGAATCACTTGGACGGCCACCTATTCGCCATCTATCTCCAACGCCCTGAAGGCCGCGAACCGATGCCTGTGCCCAAGATGCCGTATGTGGGCCTGCTGGTGAGCGGCGGCCATACCGCGCTCTATCGCGTCGAAGGATTCTCGGATATCGGGCTATTGGCCCAAACCCGGGACGATGCGGCCGGCGAGGCGTTCGACAAGGCCGCCAAGCTTCTGGGTCTCGGCTATCCAGGAGGCCCGATCGTCGACAGGCTGGCCGCTCTTGGGCAAGCGGATGCGTTCTCGTTCCCGCTCCCAATGGCGTCACGAAAGACACTCGACTTCAGCTTTTCCGGGCTCAAAACAGCGCTTGCGCGTCACATGCAGCAAGCGGGCGTTCCCAAAGACGAACAGACGCTCGCGAACCTTTGTGCATCGTTTCAAAGTGTCATCGTCGAAAGCCTGGTTCGTAAGTCACTGCTTGCCTGCCAGCGCGAGCGAATTGACCAGCTGGTGATCACTGGCGGCGTCGCAGCCAACCGTGGTTTGCGAGCGAGCGCCAAAGTAGCCTGCGACGAGAACGGGATCACCCTGTTCGTGCCGCCGCCGAAATCGTGTACCGACAACGCTGCGATGATCGCGATGGCGGCTGTTCATCGATTGGCCGATGGCGAGCGTGACGATCTGTCGTTTGCCGTGTATTCTCGCGACCCCGACAGGCGTCGCGGCAAGTTTCGAGCCGATGGAACTCTCGTCGAGCACAAGTCAGAGTAGAACCTCGGCCGGAGGCCCCACGGCGGCGCTCGTCGCGGCGTTCGTCGAAGTGGCGCTTCCGGTACCGATTCGCAGAGTGTTTACTTATCGAGTACCCGAGGGTTTGGTCGGGAAGCTCAGCCAGGGCTCGCGGGTTGCAGTGTCGTTCCACCGCCGAAAGCTTCCGGGTTTCGTGGTTGGTTCGCGGGCCGACATGCCCGAAGGCGTGAAGCGAGCGTTGCCGGTGGCCGGGCTTCTCGAGGCCGAGCCGGTATTCACACCGGAGTTGCTGCGATTTCTCGAGCAGGCCGCCAAGTACTATATGCACCCGCTCGGTGAAGTGCTGCGGGCAGCGGCGCCGGCGCTACCTACAGGAGCGATGCGCCGACTCCGTGACGACGGTTTTCTCGAAGCCGAGGAGCACCTTCCAGGGCAGCGCGTCGCCCATCGCACGACCTGGAAGATCACGGCAACCGGAAAGGACTCCTCGGACGTTCGACTCGGGGCCCGCCAGCGGGAGGTCATGGAGCGCTTTGCGAGTCGGCAATCGCTTTTTCTCGACGAGCTTCGGTGCACACACGCGAATCCGCGTGCGGTCATCCGGGCGCTTGCGGCCAAGGGCCTCGTCGAGCTCGAAGAGGTCGAAGCCAATCCCGACCCGTTTTTTCGTGCTCCCGTCCCACGCGACGAACCACCGACGCCGACGGGGGAGCAGCGATTCGCGATAGACGCGATTTGCCAGGCCCTCGAGAGGCACGGGAGCGATGCATTCCTGCTCCATGGTGTCACCGGCTCGGGTAAGACCGAAGTCTACCTCCGCGCGATCGACGAAGTTCGCAAAGGCGGTCGTGGCGCGATGCTGCTCGTGCCCGAGATCGCGCTGACCCCGCAGCTCGTGGGACGTTTTCGCGCGCGCTTTGGAGATGAGATCGCGGTGCTTCACAGCGGGCTCACGGGCCGGCAGCGTGACGATGCATGGCAGGCGCTCCGCCGTGGTCACGTTCGGGTCGCGATCGGCGCACGCTCGGCGTTGTTTGCACCGGTCGTCGATCTCGGGATGATCGTCGTCGACGAAGAGCACGACCCTTCGTTCAAGCAGGACGACGGTTTTCGCTATCACGCCCGGGACATGGCTCTGCTTCGAGCCCAATATGCTCAGGCGGTTTGCGTGCTCGGAAGCGCAACACCTTCGATGGAGACCTATCATCGCGCGACGGAGGGCAAGATCCGTCTCCTCTCGCTGCCGACACGCGCGACCGGGCAGCGACTCCCGGAGGTGGAGATCGTCGATCTGCGGAGGCATCGTCACGGGCCGACGGGGCATCCACTGCTCTCGGGCCCGCTTCATCACGGCCTCGAACAGTGTTTGGAATCTGGTTTCCAGGCCATTCTGTTTCTCAACCGACGTGGATTCTCGCCGAGTGTGCGGTGTGTTTCGTGCGGGGCCGTCGCCGAGTGCCCCGCTTGCAGTGTCGCCCTGACCGAGCACCGAAGACAAAGTGCGCTGCGCTGCCACTATTGTGACTTTCAGCGGGCAGTCGCCGTGCCATGCGTGGCATGTGGAGGCTTGAAATATGACAGGCTAGGCATTGGCACCGAACAGCTCGAGCAGGCCATCAAGGAGAGTTTTTCGAAGGCCAAGGTGGCCCGGCTCGACCGCGACACCGCTACCGGCGCGGGCGTCGAGGAAGTTCTCGACCGCCTGCGTGATGGTGAAGTCGACGTCATGGTCGGTACGCAGATGGTGACCAAGGGGCACGACATCGCAAGGGTGACGCTCGTCGGTGTCGTCCTTGCCGACCAGAGCTTGGGGTTTCCGGATTTTCGCGCGTCCGAGCGGACGTTCCAATTGCTTGCGCAGGTTGCGGGAAGGGCAGGACGCGCCGACACGCCAGGCAAGGTCATCTTACAGACCTATCAACCAGACCATCCGGCGGTCCGTCTCGCCGCGCAACACGACTACGAAAGCTTTTACGCTGCCGAGATTCAAGCTCGACGAGAGGTCGGGTATCCTCCCTTCACCCGCCTCGTCAGCGCACGCATTCATGCAGGCGCCGAAGCCGACGCCCGCCGTGCCGCTCAAGCGCTCGCTACGACCGCGCGTCGACACGACACTGTTCGCGACGGGATCGTCGAAGTGTTGGGCCCGGCACCGGCTCCCCTCGCGCGGCTCCGAGGGCGTTACCACTACCGGCTTCTTCTCAAGTCCTCGGACCGAAAAGCCCTCCGCTTCCTAGCGGCCCAACTTGCAGCCCAGATCGACGAAGGCCTCGCTCCGGCTCGCGCTTCCCTCGACATCGACCCTCTCTAAGGGCCACTCTTTGAAACGCTCAAGCCCTGGAAATCACGAGGAATTTCTGTGGAAGACAGGGGGAGGGTCGCTGCGGCTTCCGCAGCGAGAAAGCCGAATGTGAGGGCTGGACCGATCGTGCCGCCCGCGCCTGGGTACGTGCGACCCATCATCGAAGCGGTCGAGTTGCCTGCAGCGTAAAGTCCGGGAACGGGCTCCCCCTCCTCTTTCAGCACGCGACTGTGTTCGTCGGTGCGGAGGCCTCCCTTGGTGCCGAGATCACCTGGATAGATCCGGACTGCGTAGAACGGCCCGGTCTCGACGGGGCCAAGCGAGCAATTCGGCTTTACGCGCGGATCGCCGTAGTAGCGATCCTGCGCGCTCCATCCGCGGTTGTAGTCCGGGTCTTCGCCCTTGATGGCACTCTCGTTGAACCGCGCGATGCTGGCCTTCAATGAGTCGGCGGGTATGCGGATCTGTTCGGCGAGCTCTTCGAGCGTGTTTGCGCGGAAGAGGTAGTTTCCATCGCGGTACCGGCGGGGCACTTGCGTGTCGGGCATGACCTTGCCTGGGGCGATTGGGCCTTCGATCGACGACCTTCGATACGTGGCATCGAAGATGTGATACCAGCGCGGATCCGCTGTCTGCGTCTTGGCGACGTCTTCGTACATTCCATTGACCACGTCGATGTAGGGAGCGGCTTCGTTCGTGAACCGTTTCCCATCCTGGTTGACGAACACGCCGTGGGGTAGGCTTTTCTCGACCACGAGCACCCACGAATAGGGCGACTTGGGAACCAGTGACACAGGGGTCCACCAAGCTTCATCCATCAAGCCAACCGTCCCGCCGGCCTTTTGGCCGAGCAGGATCCCATCACCCGTGTTCGATGGGGTACCGGCAGTCCACTCGGTGCTGATCGGTTGGCGTTGGTACTGTTGACGCATCTCGAGATTCCGCGAGAAGCCGCCAGCGGCGATCAGCAGGCCTCGGTTGGTCTTCACCCGAAACCCCTTGCCCTCTTTATCGAGGATCGCCCCTACGACCCGACCGTCTTCGAAGATCAGCTCTTCGACGCTAGTGTGGAGCCAAGCCGGGATGTTGCGCTCGTTGAGTGAAAGCAGGAGGCGCCCCATCAGCGAGTTTCCCGCGCACAGTTTGGTGTCACGTCCCCATCGCTTTCGTTTCGGATAGCGAAGCAAATAGAGAATCATTTGCCATGCCATGAATAGCATCGTGCGGAACCCGACTCCGATCGCGGCCTGCGCTTCCCTGGCCGTGATGCCGAACTTGCCTAGGATCTGTGACTGAGGGTGCGGCCTTCGCAGCTGCATCAATTGCTCCCGGAGCTTCGAGCCGTCGAATGGCACGGGGTCCATCGACCGACCGCCTGATCGGCCGCCGGGCGCCTCGGGGTAGTAGTCGGTGTACTTCGTCAGCGGAACGTACCGCACGTGGGTGTTTTCATGGAGGTAGGCGAGCACGCGTTTGCTTTCGCGGATGTACAACCAGAGCCGCTCATCGGCGACTTCACCCTTCGTGATGTGCTTGAGGTACGTGAAGCCCTCTTCATCCGAGTCCGCAATGCCCTCCCTTGCCATGCCGGGATTGTTCGGCACCCAGCAAACGCCGCCCGACATCGCTGTGTTGCCGCCGAAGAGCTCGCTCTTTTCGACCAGGAGTACGTCGAGACCCAGGTCGTGCGCCCGGACCGCCCCACTCATTCCAGCGGCTCCACTTCCCATGACCAGCAAATCGACCGTACGATCCCACTCCGCCATCACGGCGCTCCTCCTGCTAAGGTGTTCGCGAGAAAATAGAACATGTTCTAGTGGAACGTGCCTGTCAACTCGCCCAGGATCTTGCGGTAGGCCACCCCGGGCGCTAAAAAAAAACTGTCGTTGCAAGGTGTTGAGCGGCCAGCTCCTCGGAGGTTTCCCGTTGATTCGCCCGATTCTCTTTTACCCAGACAAACGTCTCCGCAATCCCGGCAAGGAAGTCGAGGAGTTCGACGCCGAGCTGCGCGAGTTGATCGAGGACATGGCCGAGACGATGTACGCCGCTCCGGGGGTTGGTTTGGCTGCTCCCCAGCTCGGGATTTCGAAGCGACTTTTCATCGTGGACGTCGCAACTGGGGAAGACGAGCCGAGTGATCTTCGCGTCTTCATCAATCCGGAGATTATCGAAGCCGAAGGGGACACCACCTTCAATGAGGGTTGTCTGTCCTTCCCGGGCATCCGCGAAGACATCGACCGCGCCGAACGCATCAAAGTGCGCGCCGCCGATCCCGACGGCAAGCCCTTCGAGCTCGAAGCCGACGGGCTCTTAGCGATCGCGATTCAGCACGAAAACGATCATCTCGACGGCAAGTTGATGATCGATCATCTCAGTGTGTTGCGCCGCCGCCTCGTGCATCGCGCGATGACCAAACGGGCCGCGGTCGACGCCGCGCAGTGAGCGGTTGATGAGGTCGGTGTTCTTCGGCAGCCCCGATTTTGCGGTGCCCTGCCTCGAAGCGCTGGACGAGATCAGTGACGTCGCCGTGGTGATTTCCCAACCAGACCGACCGGCGGGGCGGGGACTGTCCATCCGACAACCCGCGGTAAAGCGGCGCGCTCTCGAGCTAGGCCTCGAAGTTTGGCAGCCGAAGAGGGTCCGGACACCCGAGTTTGCGGCCAGCCTACGCGAGCTCAGCGCGGATGTGGGCGTCGTGGTCGCTTACGGTCGGATCTTGCCCCGTGCGGTTCTGGACGCCCCGACAACGGGCTGTGTGAACGTGCATGCGTCGCTGCTGCCGCGGTGGCGGGGTGCGGCGCCGATCCAATGGTCGATTGTGCACGGTGATTCCGAGACTGGGGTCACGCTGATGCAGATGGACGAGGGCATGGATACGGGTCCGATCTTGGCCACGGCGACGACCGCGATCGAACGCAACGATGATGCGGCGAGCTTGGGAGAACGCCTTTCGAAGTTGGGAGCCGATCTCTTGCGCGAGAAGCTTCCGCAGTACGTGGCTGGCGAGCTCATGCCAATACCGCAGGACGATGCCGAGGCCACGATGGCCCCGCTTCTCGACAAGGCCCACGGCCGAATCGACTGGAACAGGTCAGCCCGCGAAGTGCATGATCAGATTCGCGGGATGAATCCGTGGCCCGGGGCGTTCACCATGCTTGGGGGGCGCCGCATCAAGGTGTATCGCACGCAGCGCTCGACGCTCGATCCGGAAGGGGCGCCCCCGGGGCAAGTCATTGCCCTCGACCCCGAAGGCATTCTTGTCGCTTGCACGGAAGGCACGATCGAGCTTCAAGAGCTTCAGGAAAGTGGACGCAAGCGAGTGGATGCCCGAGCGTTCACCACGGGACGCGGGATCCAGGTCGGGGACCGGTTTTCGAGTGAAGGGACCGACGCATGAAGATCTACACCAAGACAGGCGACGCGGGCGAGACCGGCCTCTTCGGTGGCGCCAGGGTGTCCAAAGCCTCCCTTCGGGTTGACGCGTACGGCGAGGTCGACGAGCTCAACAGTGCGATCGGCTGGGCGCGCGTAGCGGTTTCCGACGCCCACCTCGACGCGCTCCTCAATCAAATCCAGAACGAGCTCTTCGAAGTGGGGGCGGAGCTCGGGTCTACCGCGGCCCGCAAAGAGAAGGGTGGTTTGCCGCTCATCGAAGAAGCCCAAGTGCGAACCCTCGAACGAGCGATCGATGAGTACGAAGAAGGGCCGCCAGCACTGCAGTCGTTCGTCCTGCCAGGGGGGAGCGAGAGCGCGGCCCGCTTCCACCTTGCGCGATGCATCTGCCGACGTGCCGAACGCGGAGTCGTCGCGCTTGGCGCGCAGGAAACGCTGCGCGGCGAGCTATTTCGTTACCTGAATCGTCTGAGCGATCTGCTGTTCACGCTGGCCCGCTACGCCAACCACGCCGCCGGGGTCGAAGACACCCCCTGGAAAGGGCGAGGCGGCTAGGGCATATCGTCCGGGTCCAAGGCGAAGCCGGGCGTCGCGCTGATTCGGCCGTCATCGCGTACTCGCCCTGGCAAATCGAGCCCTTGACTGATTTCCTCGAGCGCTTGAAACAGAACCGCGCGCTCCCGGGAGATCTGTTCGACGATCGTTGCGCCCCATTTTCGCTTCGCCCGGATCTTGATCGACGTCCAGGTCCGGTCGACCAACTCGAGATAGATCAGAGCGAGCGCTCCCCCGAAGGCGCCAATGAAAAACGTCGTGACGCCGGCGGCCCATGGGGCACGCGGGATTCCTGAAAAGGATTCGTGAAGCTGGATCTGACCGAGCCCAACGAGCAAGGCGGCGGTCAACCACGTCAATGGGAAGACAATCATCCCAACCAGCAGCTTGACGGTCGCTGTGTCCTTGTATTGCCTCGCGGCGAGCTTCGAGGCCAGGTTGGTCACGAAGTAAGGGCCCACGTTGATCAGCAAACCCAGGAACAGAACGGGCGGAAACACCAAGAATACGACTGCCGCTTGAAGCCCGAGGAGGAACGGAATCCATTTCGACTCGATCGGCGGCGGCTTGTCGAGGTCATCGTCCTCTAGTTTGACCTCGCGGAGCGCCGAATCGTAGGCGGCAACCTGGTCCAACAGGGCCTCGACAGCTTGTGGATCGGTCTTCACGAGGTCGTAGTACGCCCTCCACACGCGCGCCATCCCGAGGGTGCGTTCGGCCATGTCGGGTGCTTTCAGATTCGCCCCAGCCCTCTTGGCGCGCTCTGCCCTCATGAGGGAGCGCACGCGGCCCATCAGTCGGTTGAGCTCCCAGCTTTCGGTGGCATGCGTCACTTCTTGCAGAATCGGCTCGAGCTCTGCCGTGAGCGCGCTGCTTCGAGCCCGAAGCACCTCGTCGTCGTCATCGGGAATCGGCTCGTCGAGCTCGGGCGTCAACTCGATCGGTGCATGGAACTCGACGAGAGCGTCCGAACGAAACGATGTCTTGTCGTCATAATGTAGGCCTACCGGGATGATGACCGGTGGCACTCCGTTCGGATCGCTGAGTTGCTTCGCGCGGTAGTAGAGTCGTGCGGCACCGGTCTTGAGATCCTGCAAGAACGGGGCATCGTGGCTCACGCCCTCGGGGAAGAGTGCGGCGAAGCGTCCGTCGCAGACCGCTTGGGCCAACGCATCGAGGCTCTTCCGATTGGCGTTGCGCCGCGCTTCATCGTCCGCGTCCTCGAGGTCGACAGCCCGGTAGATCGGAACCGTGCCGAGGGCGCGCATCAGCTGGCCTACGAACGGCCATTTGAACAGTCCATGACGTGCGCCAAACACCACTCGCCTCGGAAACGTGCTGACGATGAGCGCCGGATCGACGAGCCCGTTGGGGTGCCATGCGATCAGAATCCCCCCACCGCTTTGCGGCACGTGTTCAATGCCGGCCACCCCAACGCGTCGAAAGAACATTCCCACCAAGAATCGAACGAGACGCACCGCGCTGCTGGTGGTGATGGCCATGCCACATGATATCCCGAGAAAATGGGGACGGTCCCCTTTTTCGATCTTCCGATACGCGCTAGACACGCTCGTGATGAGAGGCGAGCGAATCGTGTTCCTGGGTGCCGCGCTCGCCACTCTTTCGTTGGGCTGCAAGCAGAAGGAGGAGACGGTCGTCGTGTCCCCTGCACCCGCGGTGGAGGCAGCTCCGGAGTATGCGGGTACCGACACCTGCACGTCCTGTCACGAGAAGGCGCACGAGGACTGGATGGGGTCGCATCACGACCTCGCGATGCAAGTCGCGACGTCCGATACCGTGCTCGGCGATTTCGGCGGAACGACGGCGCGCTACTATGGCGAGACCGCAATTTTCGTTCGCGAAGGCGACGCGTTTTTCGTGGAGGTGGTCGACGCCGATGGCAAGCCAACTCGCTTTCCGGTGGAGTACGCGTTTGGCATTGCGCCGCTTCAGCAATATCTGGTCGAGACGGAGCCCGGCCGTCTGCAGGCCTTCCCTTTTGCTTGGGACACTCGCCCAAAGGAGCGCGGCGGGCAGCGTTGGTTCCACCTGCAGCCCGAGGAATACATCGAACCGGGAGATCCGCTTCATTGGACGGGCCCGAGCTACAACTGGAACCATGCGTGCGCCGATTGTCATTCGACCGCGCTAAAGAAGAACTACGATCGCGCCTCCAAGCGCTATGCGACCGAGTACCTCGAAGTAAACGTCGGCTGCGAGGCGTGCCACGGGCCTGGGTCGAAGCACATCGAGCTCGCCAAGGCGAAACGACGTGCCAAAACCACCGGGTTTGATCGTCGCCTCCCGGCGTTCGGGGAGCGCAAATGGGGCTTTGTCGAGGACGCTGACATCGCCGTTCTCGCTACGGGGTCGCCCAGCGACGAGCTCGAAACCTGTGCCCCCTGTCACTCGCGTCGCGCCGATCTCGGTGGCGAACATGGCGGCTACCACAATCGCTATCGCCTCGCGGTGCTCGATGAGCATCTCTACTTCGATGACGGGCAGATCAAAGACGAGGTGTACGTCTACGGATCGTTCTTGCAGAGCAAAATGTACGCGGCGGGCGTCGTTTGTAGCGACTGCCACGAGCCGCACAGCGCGACCCTCCGCGCCGAGGGGAATGCCCTGTGTACCCGATGCCACAAGGCCGAAGTATTCGATAGCCCTCAGCACTCCTTTCACGAACCTGGAACGCCTGGAAGCCTCTGCACCGATTGCCACATGCCCAAGCGCACGTACATGGTGATCGACGATCGCGGAGACCACCGGTTCGAGCTTCCTCGCCCCGGGCTTTCGGCCAGCGTCGGGGCACCGGATTCGTGTACGGGTTGTCACTCGAAGAAGACCACGGCGTGGGCGGAGCGAGAGATCGCCAAACACTTCGAATCGCGATCGGACCATGAGTTTGCGGAGGTGCTGTTCGCGGCACGGCATCAACAACCCGGTGCCGAGGCAGGTTTGGTGGAGCTCGTGGCCGCTGGTTCCGCTCCGGCGATCGTGCGTGCCACGGCGCTCCTCGAGCTTCGAAACCTGAGCTCGCGTGCTCTGCCGGCGCTCCTGATGCGGGCCTCGAGTGACCCGAGTCCGGTCGTCCGTCGCTCGGTAGCGACTGCAGCGAGAGACTTGCCCCCCGACCTTCGCCCCGAGGTCGTGGTGACCCTCCTCGATGATCCCGTGCGCACCGTCCGGATCGAGGCGGTAGCCGCCTTGCTTGGCAGCAACACTCGGGATTGGAAGCCATCCGATCGCAAGGCGTTCGACCAAGCCAAGGCCGAGTATGAGGATGCCCGTGCGTTCAACGCCGACCGCGGTGAAGGGCTAGTCGACCTCGCATACCTCGCGACCGTCGAGCGCAAACCGAAGCAGGCCGAAGTGATGCTTCGAGAGGCCATCGACACCGATCCGACGTTCACCGCGGCGTACGTCAACCTCGCCGATCTCTACCGAAGCCTCGGTCGCGACGACGATGCCGAGACCGTGCTCCGTGAGGCGAAAAGAAGTGCTGCCGACCAACCCTCGGTCGAGTACGCATTGGGTCTCACCCTCATTCGCCTCGGCCGACATGCGGAAGCGACGAAGCACCTGGCCCGCGCTCATGAGCTCCGTCCGGAAAGCATTCGGTTCGGCTACGTCTACGCGGTGGCTCAGTTCGATCAAGGCAGGCAAGACGCCGCGCTCCGAACACTCGGCGAGATACACATGCGCTACCCGGCCAATCTGGAGATCCTAGTCCTGCTCCGAAACTACAATCGCCAGCTCGGCCGCGAGCGGGCCGCAGCGCATTACTCTTCCAAGCTTCAGGAGTTGGGAGTGACACCAGGACGACCAGACTTCGTACCTTGACAGAGCACTAGGCCACGGGTGAGCCTCCAGGGAGGAGGCGATCGATGACGAGGGTGATGTCGTGGACGGTAACCGTGCTCGCGTGCCTGGTCATGGCAGCGTGTGAGGCTGGCGTCACTCACCCCGCCGACGCACCGCGCCAAAGCATGGAGCCTGCAAGCACGTCTTCGATGCCCTCGCCCCGCCCAACGCCGACACGAGCATCACCTGCGACGAAGCCCATCCCAGCCGAGCAGCCGGCGAACTCTCCCCGTGCTGCACCGCCGCCCTCTGCACCCGCGCCGAGCGTAGGGCCCGGGCCAACCAGCACGCCCCCGGAACGCTCACTTCCGAAAAATCGCAACGCTCGCTGTGGGCCACCTCTGGTCGCGTGAGCGGGTTTCGGTCCTCCGCTAGGCGTCGGTGCCGTCGTCAGCGCCAGTGTCAGCGCCAGGGATGAGGCCTGTTGGCACACCACGTAGATGCAAGTCCCTCTGCGGGAATGGAATCTCGATCCCGGCCTGCGTCAACGCCTGGTTAATCGCTACAATCAAGTCGCTGGGCACTTCTAGTACATCTTTGGGGTCCATGAACACGCGCAGCTCGAAGTCGAGCGAGCTCTCACCGAAACCGCGAAAGAGCGCCAACGGCGCCGGGGCTTTGAAGACTCTTTCATGCGCGTCGGCGACCTTCCTCAGGATGGCGAGGACCTGGGCTGGGTCGGTCCCGTAGGCGATGCCCACTGGGATGATCACGCGTTGTTGTGGGGCCGACAAGGTCCAGTTGACGACCCGCCCGGAGATCAAATCCCCATTGGGGACGATCACCTCCGCGCCATCGAAAGTGCGAATCCTGCTCGCGCGAATGCCGATGTCACTCACGTGGCCGAGAATGTCGCCCATCTGGACCTTATCGCGAAGCCGAATGGGCCGCTCTGTCAATAGAACGAACCCGGACACGACATTGTTGACGAGGTTTTGAAGACCGAACCCGATTCCGACCCCGAGAGCGCTCAGAACGATGGTCACTCTGTCGAGCGGAAGGCCTAGAATCGAAATGGCGGCCACGAAGCCAATCGCGATGATCGCATAGCGAGTGAAGGTGGTGAGCGCGAAAGGCACACCTTGCTTCATGCGCAGGCGAGGAAAGAACTCCTCTTGAAGCACGAAGCTGACGAAGCGTGCGAGCACCCAGCTCGCCCACAACATGATGAAGAAGGCGAAAAAGTCCCCAAAGGTGACCCCGGTCGTGGCAAAATCAAGTCCGAGGTCCGCGGCGAGAATGCGGCCAAGCCAGCGTCCAACAGGCCGCCAGACCGACGTCACGTCAGCGAACGTCCACGCAAGCATGGCCGTGGCGAGAAGACGTATGATGCGACTCAACGTTTGCGAGGTCACATCCCGGTTCGCGCGGACCATGCGGAAGGCATCCGCTCGACCCGAATACACCGCCGTCGAGACAACGGCTTCGCCTATTCGCCCAACTGCCATCCAGGCGGTCGCCAAGATCGTTCCGATCACCGTCACAATCGCGGCTTCCGTCGCGAAATAGGTGTAACCAAGCGCGGTCGCGCCCGCGCCGATCGAGGCGATCAGCAGAGCAAGCCTCGCCCAAAGACTCGTCACAGAGAACCAAAATCCTTGCCGGGTCCGCTTCGGGACGTCGACGTCGCGCAAGAACCGAATGAGCCAAACGGCGCCGCCGCACGTCAACAGCAATTCGACGAACGACAAGACACGCTCAATGCTAGAGCGGTCGGAGGCCAAGGCCACCACGATGTGAAGCGTCCCGAGCAAACCGAGCCCGACGAGCGGCTTGCGGAACGCGGCGGGTACCATCTCCTTGTAGACCACGAACCAGAGCGGGAGCGCCACCACCCACGTCAAGATGATGATCTCGACCGTCCGGCCAAGATCGAAGACGCGTGCCGAGGCAATGCCCAACAAGAGCGCCGCAGCCCATGGATGCCGAAGCGCTTCCATTGCTCGGTCCTCCCAGGGGGTGCCGCCAGCCTGTTGCCGTCTGTCGATCCGCGCGGTCAACGCCGCTCGTGCCCGCACGAGGAGCCATCCGAGGATGAGCACGAGGAACAGCTGCAGCAACAGGACTCCGCGCTTTGCATGCAGGTAGTCGGCGACGGCCGTCCTGGAGAGGCTAATCTCATAGCCCACCCGTTCCGCACCCTTGTCCGAGATGGTGTCAGCTTCCCAAAAAGGGGGATCCTGCCGCTCAAAGACGCTGTCGACCTGCTCACGTTGTGCGATCTTGACTTCCTGCCGGGTCGCCAGAACCTTGTCGCGAACATCGAGCGCCCGCGATTGAAGCGCGAGCACCTCGTCTGATCTTTGTTCCAACTCTTTTCTGCCGGAGCGTAGGCCCTGCAGGATCGAGGCGGTGCGATTTCGCACCGATTCTGGCACGGACGGTCGTCGCGCGCGTCGAAGGGCTTGAGTCCAACGCTCGATGTCCTGATCGTTCTGAGTCGACAATTTCTCGAGCTCGACGGAATAGACGCTGAGCCGGTCGATCTGGTTGTCGGTTCGCGCGCTCAGCGCCTCGAGCCCAACGGTGAAGACATTGAGCTCGGAGCTCATCGCTCGGCGGGTGGCAAGTGCCTCGAAACTTTCGCTAACCTCGGCGACCTCGGCTTCGATCGCGTCCAGCTCGCCGTTCACCTCGGTGACCACATCGATCAGGGAGATCCGTGCTTGAATTTGCGACAGGCGGTCGTCGACCGCGTTGGCCTCAATTGCGAAGTCGGCGAGGGAGATCTCTTTTGATTCCTGCGGTTCCTCGGGTGCAGGCGCTTCGGGCTTCGGAGGGGGGGCCTGCGCGCTCAGCGACGGGGCGAAGGTGAGACAAGTGCCATTCGCAAGCGCGAACGCTGCCAGCCAGAGCCAGCTGCGATTAGACATCTGAGACATCCCTGCGCCACTTAGCATAGATGGGATGCAAGGTGCGGCATCTCTCCATTCATCGGGGAGCCCTGATGCTGACCCAAAAAAGAAGAGCCGACTCTCTCGAGCCGGCCCCCAAAGATAGTCCTGACCGTCGTGCCGTGGGATCTATGTCGAGTCGAATCCCTACCGTTCTAGTAGGTGGGAACAGATACCGTACGCTTAAGGCACCCCGATGAAGCTAGCCGGGTCCGCACACCACATACGCTGAAGTTCCCAATTCGACCTAGTCAGGGATTCTCTACTCCTTCCTCACCTGCACAACAGAGGGACCTCGAGACAAGGTAGAGCCGGGCTTACCGGGGGTCAACTCATAGCTTGACCGGGCTCGCCTTGAGCGCTGCCCGCCCTTCTTTCACGTACACCGTGAAGCGAACCGAGGCCGCATTGTGCCGTTTCATGACCTGCTCGCGAGCGGCATGAAGTTTGCTGACGAACTTGTCGAAGCTGAGGCCGGCCACAGGACCGCCGCACTCCCTCTGTGTGGCGACGAATTCGTCGAAGACCTCGCGGAAGTGAGCCTCTTCGCTTTGCTCGCCCGGGCCGGACTGCTCGAGCAGCTCTTTCGGAATGTGCGTGACCTGCGTCGACTGCTCCGTATCGCCGAAGCCATCGTCGAACTCGTCGAACTCGTCGTGCTCGTCGACGATCGCGCGCGGGCGAGTCGGTGGATCATCGGGCGGAGGCGTCACATCCTTCTCGGCTCTTGCAGCCGGCGCCTGGCGATGCCGGGGCGTTGGTGCTGGTGGGCGTGACGACTGCGAGCGATCTGGTCTCGACGTCGGAGCGCCGTTGGGCCGCGCAGTCGGAGTATCCTTGGGGCGCGCTGTGGTCTTGCCCCCCGCGTTCGGTACTCCGTTTGCCTTCGGACCGTCGCCCGCCCCCGGCTGAGCCTGCGCACCAGGCTTCGTGACTACGGTCTTGCCGTCGGCCACTTGATCCGCTTCGTCGACTGAAGTGCGCCGTGCCGTGGGCGCTTCGTTCCCAAACCCGAAGTAGCCCGTGTCCGCGCTGCCACGCGTGGAGCTCAGCATGTCGTCCAGATCGACGGAGGCGCGTTTGTGGGCGTCCTTCTTGAAGCCTACGCCGGCATACAGCGCAGTGTTGATGTTTTCCGCGATCTTGCGGTAGTGACGGCGGAGCTCGCCAGCCGGGAGCCCACTGATCTCGTTTTTCGCAAGCGCCGAGCTTGCTTTGCCCAAAATCCTGACTCCCTTGTCGTGCTCCAAATAGAGCAGCAAAAGCCCCAGGGCGAGGAGCACCAACGGAATTCCGATGATTGCCCACCACGGAAGTGATGCAACATCCTCCGAGAAGGTGTTGGCGAATAGACCACCGAGCCCGGCGCGGCTTCCGTTCCGTCCGACCATGTAGCCGACCCGCGCGTGCCCTGCGTCGCCTCGCATGGGTGACGCGATCGCCCGACTTCGTTCGTCGATCTCCACCGTGCCCTCGGTGTCGGACATGTTGGCAACGACTCCAGCAAGGGCGTTTTTCACTTCGCTGCGTGTGGGAGCGTTCGCGCCCCCCGTGTGTGCGCCGATCACGTCGTCGCCGAAGAAGAACACTATGGTCGCGTTCGGCAGCTTCTCACCGAGACGCCTGGCTAGGTCGTCTCCGACAGCCATGCCATGGACGATCGCGCCTACGTAACGCCCGCCGTCGAACACGGGTCGGGCCGCCATCCGGTATACGTCACCGTTGTAGACCCACACGTCATCGCGCATGAACCCCCGAAGAGCATCTCGGACGAGCGGCATCTTGTTGAGCCGCTGCTCGCTCACGTCGTTCTTGTCGAGTGTCGCTACGACCTCACCCTCCACGTCAACGGCGAAAACCAGGTCTCCTTTGCCCTCTTCGAGCTTCCTGTTGAGTACATTGAGCTTGTTACTCAGTCGCTTGCGCACGCTCGGACTCGGCGTGCCACGCGTGCCGCTCGAGTTGCGAAGTGTCTGCCGAACCTCGGGTTCCACTGCGAGCGCTGCGAGGGCGTCGAGGCGGAGTCGAGCATCCAGTCGCAGCCAGAGCTCGGCTTCGACGCGGTCGCGGCGTAACTGCTCATCCAGCTGAAACTCTACCTCTCGGCTTGCTGCAGACTTGTTGAGAAAGGCGCCTGCCAATGCAACGCCCAGAGCTACGGCGAGAACCAAGTACCAAAGACGCGACAACATCGGTTATTTCCCCCCACTCTTCAGCGTCAGCGCATCGACCCGGAGTGTCTTGCCGGCGGGCACCGTCACTCGACGGCTCGCGACTTGCTCTGTCCCCTGCAGTATCCTCAACGAGTAGGGTCCGGGGGGCACACCATCGAAGCGGAATCGCCCACTCGAGGAGACCACGGCGCACGCGACTAGCTCACGAATCGAGTGCAGGTACCCGTCGACGTGACCGTAATAGAGATCACCGAGGCGCCATGGACCGCCTGCGGGGACTGGGATCGCCCGCACTGCTCCGGGACCCGATTCGAGCGGTGTGAACCCTGGAAGGCCGTCGACGGAAAGCTCGTGTGTAAACGCGTCGCGGTTCTCGACCCGCACCGTCGTCCCTGACCGTGCCGCGATCGTCGATGGATCGAGCGCACCGCCACTGAAGCTGAACGTGCAGCCGATCGGTGGTCCGGTGAATTTTCCGGTGAGTACCGCCAACAAACTGTCGTTGGTGTCCGCCGCAGGTTGTTCGGGCAGCGCGCCGTTCCACACTTTCCAGTAGTAGTCCTTGGTCGAGCTCGGCTCCTCTGTCGGCCCACCGGTCGATCGCACCGAGCCCTCGACGGTTTCCGCCGAAACCCCCGAGTAAGCCAGCGATACAGCTGCTGCGACCGCGGCCGTCAGCATCGTCCAAGTCGTCTTCCCCCGCATCGGTATGCCTGTATTATTACAGCTTTACTGAGAGAAAGGTAACGAAATTCACCGATGTTTCCGAAACCGACGCCCCCGAGGTGGGGTGGTGCTCGTTCAGCTGTCGAGCTGGGCTTTGTAGTCGACGACTCGGACGGGATTCGGGTGGAGATGCGCTCGCATCGACTCGGTCATCCCCCCGGGATCACCACCGATTTCGATGGCGGTCGGCTTCGAAAACTCGAAAACGACATCCTCTGCGTAGAAATCGTGCAGGTTGTGATTGCGGTAGGTGCCCTTCCAAGCGCTGAGCATATGTGCAGCGATGTGAAGCGGGTGGGCCGCGACGACTCGCAGACAAAAGCGGTCTTCGGGTAGGTCATCAGCGAACGGAAAAATCCTGAACCCGAATCCCCAGTACGGAATGGTCGACACCAAGGCGGCGATGCAGTCGCCGTCGAAGAGAGTTTCGCCCGCTTCGATGTAGCGCCCGGTTGGATGGCCATCTTGGTCGAGCTCTTGTGCGGGCGCTCCGCGATTGACGATTCGAACTCTGAGTCGTGGGCGGAGCGCAAGCTCTGGAATGGTCAATGCCGGAATCGAAATTGCGTACGACACTGCGCCCGTCGCGCGTTTTCCGACCCAGGGCAAGTGCCGCATGATCGCTCGCACGTCGTGGAAGTGCTTGAGACCGAGGGCGTCAAAACCAGCTCCGGCAAAGGGGGTGAGCAAGTCCTCGACTTCGATGAGACGGAGGTCCTTGTGGCCGCTGTCACGATGAAGCCTAGCGAGGTCCGCAAACACTCCCTTTCGACTCGTGCCTGCACCGAGTGCCCATGCCAATGAATTTCCAGTCCCGAGCTTCAATAGGCCAAAGCGCGGGGGCTCTTGACCGCATTCCATGGCCTCTCGTGTGATCGTCGTCACCATTTGGACGAAAGTCCCGTCACCACCTCCGGTGAGCACGACCGAATAACCGGATTGGACGATGTGTCGAGCGATGTTTCGAGCCTCCCCGAGGCTCTTCGACAGGAATAAGTCTCCGGTTCCGACGACTTGGTCGAAGCTCTCGACCAACTCGTCGGTCACCTGTCTCGCATTGCCGTTCAGCACCACGGCGACGCGGTCGGCTTTGGGCAATGCGGGCCTTTTTCGTTGTTTCATCACCCGCCGCCGTCGGGGCCGTTAGAGCCTGACGAGCGCAGCCCCCCAAGTGAATCCCGACCCGAACGCGGGCATGAGGACGAGGTCGCCCTTTTTCGCGCGCCCCTCCTGAATCGCTTCGCTCAGCGCCAAAGGAATCGAGGCGGCAGTCGTGTTTCCGTATTTCTCGATATTGTGAACGACCTTGTCAGGCGGGATCTCGAGCTTCTGAGCCACGAACTCGTTGATGCGCTTGTTGGCCTGATGTGGGACGACGAGGTCGAGGTCTTTAACGGAGATGCCGTTTCGTTCGAGCACGGATCGGCTCACTTCGGGCATCTTCGCCGTGGCCCAACGGAATACGTGGCGCCCGTTCATTGCCGGCCAAATCGCACGGTTGTCAATCATCTCGTGAGTCATGCGCGGCATGTGAGAGCTGCTCGGTGCTTCGATCCAAAGATCCTTGGCACCGCTTCCATCGGCATGGACCTCGACGTCGATGAGACCGGCGTCCTCGTCTTCGGTGGGGCCCAGAATCGCGCACGCTGCGCCGTCTCCGAAAAGCACGGTTACGTCGCGCCCCTCGTCACTGAAATCAAGGCCAGTGGAATGCACCTCGGCGCCGACCAGGGCCACGCGCTTGTACATCCCGCACCTGATCCAAGCATCGGCGATCTGAAGACCGTAGAGAAAGCCGCTGCACTGGTTGCGCACGTCCAACGCGGGGATCCCACCGAGCCCCAACTTGTGGTTTAGAAAGCAGCCGCTCCCAGGAAACTCGTGGTCCGGCGAAAGCGTCGCAAAGATGATCGCATCGATTTCGGAAACGTCGATGCCCGCGTTCTTGCACGCCATCTGGACTGCGGGCACGGCGAGATCGCTAGCCCCGATGCCGTTTTCCTCGACGTAGTGACGCTCCTTGATCCCCGTGCGCTTTTGGATCCACTCGTCGCTCGTGTCGAACATCTGTGCGAGGTCGTCGTTGGTGACGACCTTGGAGGGTACGTAGTGGCCTAATCCTAGAAACGCAGTCTTCGTCATGTCGTAGCCCTTCCCGATTGCTGCGAGCCTAGCGAACCCGTCGATCTGCGACAAGCCGCGCCCGGAATGCGCCTCGAGGCGGGCCTGCTATAGTCGCGGCTCCTTTGGCCGAGTGGCGGAATTGGCAGACGCGCCGGACTCAAAATCCGGTGTCCGCAAGGACGTGTCGGTTCGAGCCCGACCTCGGCTACCTAGGCGCTAAGGTGACACTGTCCATGCCTATCGGGCGGCGACGTGTCTTTCCATCAGCTCTTGGAGCTCCGATGGTTTGTCGTCGGGGTCCTGGCCTTGGCGCCGTTTGTCGATGTCCTCGAGGAGCTCTCTGCACTCCGGCTTGTCCCTCAGGTGATCGAGCAACAGGTCTGAAGCTTCGCCGAAAGCGTTCTCGTACTCGAGCGCTTCGCGAACTCGGCTCGCGATGCGCTCTCGCCCCATCTGTAGGTCGTTTTCCAGCGCTTCACTGTATCGCTTGAGTTGTGATCGCAGCTGTTCGATCTGTTTCCGACGCTCGGCAGCCGCGTCTTCTTTGCTCCGAGCACGCACTTCATAGTCCCGTGCCACGCCGTCGAGGACCTCGATTTCGGCACGGGCGGCGCCGAGCGACTCGTAAGCCTTGCGAACGGCCTTGATGTCGTTTCCGGCTGCTTGGGCCTCCGCCTGCGCAGCTTTGTGCTCGCGCTGCGACTTCTTTCGCTTCAGAACGAATTGGCTCAGCACGTCTCGTTCGGCCGAAGCGTCTCGGAGGGCGCGCGACTCCTCGCCCGCTAGGTCTTCAACCTTACGACCGATCTCTGCGCGCAGGGCTCGTCCCCGCTTTTCGATGGTCTCTAGCTTCTTCGAGTGGCTTTCGAGCTCTCCTTCTAGGCGAGACGCGCGCGAAGCCATCTCCCAGATCTTGTCGGCGGCATTCTGAACTGTCTTCGGGGCGTCCCCGTCCGGATAGGCCCGCGCGACCGCGCGCAAGAAGTTGGCTGCTGTTCGGCTCCACTCGACGACACCAGGGGCCCTTGCGGGGGGCGGCGGTGGCGGCGCAGCGGGGGCCAGGTCCGTCGGAGAATCCCATGTCCGAGCGGGGAGGGCGCGCTGCATCTCTTTGAGCTCTTCTTTGAGATGATGTCCATCGCGGAAACGATCGGCCGGATCTTTCTCGAGCAGCCTCATGATGATCCGCTCAGCCGCCTCCGGGATGTCCGCCCGGTACTTGCTTGGGCTGGGTGCCCTCGCCTTGCGCTGCATTTCGAGGAGCTCGTCCCGGTTTCCGGAACGGAACGGCAGTCGCCCGGTCAGCATCTCGAAGAAGAGAATGCCAAGAGCATAGAGATCACTCGACGCGATCGCGTCTTCACCGCGAGCCTGCTCCGGTGACATGTACTCGGGCGTTCCGAACACTGCGCCCTTCGGTGCAAGCCGAGGGTCGCGTGTCAGCGCCGCAAGGCCGAAGTCGAGGATCTTCACGAAGTCTTTACGACCGCCACGCCCGGTGATCATGATGTTGTCGCTCTTGAGATCTCGGTGCACGACTCCGAGATCGTGCGCACGTGCAAGCGCCGCAGTCATCTGCTCGAGAATGTCTACCGCGCGGGCGATTTGCATTGGGCCTTTGGCGATCTGTGATGAGAGTGAGTCTCCTATTAGATACTCCATCACAAGGTACAGCTCGCCATCTTCGGTTTCGCCCACGTCGTGGATGTCGACGATGTGTGCGTGGTCGACTCGGTTGGCGGCACGCGCTTCGCGAACCATCCAAGCACGCAAGTGCGTCTCACCGCGTAGGTCTGGCCGAATGAGCTTCAGTGCGACGACGCGATCGATGAGCACGTGTCGTGCGCGATAGACGACGCCCATGCCGCCTTCTCCGAGCTGCGACTCCAGCCGATATCGGCCAGCCACCACTTGCCCGAGAAGCGGGTCTTTTGATTTTTTCGCGCCCGCGGATTTCCGAACAATCCCCATGGTTCCCCCGTACCTAGTGGACATTCGTATGATAGACAGAGACGAAGCGGAGCCCCAAGTGTTCCGTTCTCGCTGCAACCGCAATCTGCGGTCAGGGGGAGTAACCTGACATCCGGTGCCCAACGCGCTTATATTGATGGGATCGGTCACCAACGGAGGGATGTGTGAGCGAAGAGCGGCCGCTACTCGGGCCGTACCACATCGAGCGTCGCCTAGCGACGGGCGGAATGGCCGAGGTCTTCGTTGCGCGGCGTGAGGGACTTCACGGTTTCCAGAAGCGCGTCGCACTCAAGCGGATTCTTCCTCAATTTTCGAGCGATTCGGATTTCGTCTGGATGTTCATCGACGAGGCACGCCTCGCGGCGCAACTCGAACACCCCAACATTGTTCAGGTGTTCGACTTCGGCACCCTGGGTGACGACCTCGTGCTGGTCATGGAGCTGGTCGATGGGTCGAACGTCAGTCGGTTGCTCCGCGCCGGGCCGCCCGAGACGCCCATCCCCTGGGATGTGGCGCTCCACATCGCGTGCCAGACTGCCCAAGCCCTCGACTACGCCCATCATGCAGTCGACGACCAGGGCGAGTCACTCGAGTTCGTGCATCGGGACGTCAGCCCAGCCAACATCCTCCTGACGAGAACCGGCCACGTAAAGCTCACCGACTTCGGGATCGCGACAGTCCGAAGCCGGGCGCCCACCACCGAGGATGGCCAAGTCCGAGGCAAGCTCGGGTACATGTCGCCCGAGCAGGTGCTCGGAAAGGAGCTCACGGGCAAGAGTGACGTATTCACTTTGTCGACGGTTCTCGCAGAGATGCTGATCGGCGAACCTTTGTTTCAGGGAGAGAGCGAGCTCAACGTTTTGCTGCAGATCCGTGATGCGGATCTTCGCGTGCTTGCACGGTGCGAACGGAGGATCCCCCAGGACATTCGGCTGCTCGTGCTTCGGGGCTTGCAAAAGGATCCAGCTGAGCGTCCAACTGCCGGTGCTTTTGCGGAGGCTTGCGCCGAGATCATGCGGCGAAGGGGCATGGGGCATGGACCCGATCGCCTCGCGCGGTTGCTTTCTCAGCTGGAGCTCGTCGAAGGGGACGCTCCCGAGGTCCGCGAGCCCGGCGCCGCGGTGCCTTCCCTGGTCGATAGCGACTTGATGCACCACGCCCGCCAAGAGCTCATCGGCCCTCAGGCGACGACTTCGCCCACGATCTACCGAGTACAACTGCCCGATGGCAGCGAGATGGGACCGATGAGCTACCCGCGTTTGATCCAGCTCATCACGACCGGGGTCATCGACAGCAGAAGCAGCAAGATCGCGAAGAGCGATGGTACGTATCTCGATGCAACACGGATTCCGGAGCTCACGCGGTTCGTGACGTCGCCCGGCCTGCAATGGAAGCTCGAAGAGCTCGCGCAGGCAGAGAAGCAGGGGCAGCTCCGGGCGGCCACTCTCTTGCCGGTCGTCTACGACATCGTGATCAAGCAAGAGACCGGCGTGCTCCATTTGTGGCAGCGCAATCGGCGAAAGAAGATCTACTTTGTTTCTGGGCGGCCCGAGTTCGTCGCGTCTACCGACAAGTCGGAGCTTCTCGGCGAGCACCTCGTCGCCACTGGACGGTGTCTTCGCATGGAGATCGAAATGGCGTTGGCGCTCTTGCCCAAGTACGGCGGGCGCCTCGGGGATGCGCTGGTAGGGCTCGGCATCCTTCGTCCCGTCGAGCTCTTCAGAGCGATCACCGACCAGGTGCGGGGCCGTCTGATGGAGTCTTTTCGCTGGAGGCGTGGCGAGTGGGCGTTCGTTCGTGGTGCCCGGAGCCACGAAGAGACGTTTCCGCTCGGGCAGGATCCATACGAGCTCTTGCGCGACGCTGCGAATGAAGCCCATCTCGAAGAAATCGAATCGGTCCTCGACCCGTTGCGGGAGCGCGTGGTCGAGCGCTGCCAGGACGGTCCGCCCCTCGCGGCCTTTCGGCTGGACCCCGAATGGGTAAGCGTGCTCGAGTCGGTTTCGGGGGATGCAACGCTTGGAGGCCTGGTTGCGAGAGAAGGCCACTCGGGGGCAGATCTCGAGCCGGTGTATCGGGCGCTCTATCTTGGGCTTGCGTGCGGCCTGGTTCGGACCAAGGTGAGTCCTTCGCAGATGCCATTCCGAGAATCGTTCAGCGCTTGAGCCACCCGTGACTTTCGTCGAACTGACCCAGCCGCTAACAGAGCCCAGACCAGTGCTCGTCGAAGTCCCTCACTCGGGATTGCGGATTCCGACAGAGGTCGAGCCCGAGCTCGATGCCTCTCCGCTGGCCGTCTTGCGCGATTCTGATCTATACGTCGATCAGCTCTACGCTCGGGCGCCCACCTTTGGTGCGACTCTCCTGGTCTCGCGGGTGTCGCGTTACGTGGTCGATCTCAACCGCGGGCCCGACGATGTCGATTCAGCCGCCGTGCCCCGGCACCCGAAGGCTCGACACATTCCCGCGAGAGGTGTGGTTTGGCGTGCACGCACCGATGGGACTCCCCTTCTTCGCACCCCACTGACGGTCGATCAGTTCTCTCAGAGGCTCGAGCGCTACTACGAGCCCTACCATCGAACTCTCCGCGATGTGGCGTCACGAATTCAAGAACAGCACGGCCACGTCGTCGTGGTGGCCGCGCACTCGATGCCTTCCGAAGGTCGACGTTTTGGAGGTCAACCCGTTCCACGCGCAGACGTCGTACCAGGAACCCATGGTCGTTCCACCGCTGACGGCCGCATCATCGACCTGATTGACGCTCATTTTCGTGAGGCGGGTTTCACTGTGAAGCACGATGATCCGTATCGGGGCGGTTGGACGACTCAGCACTACGGTGCACCTAGGCGCGGGCGGCACGTCGTTCAAATCGAGCTCAACCGAGCGCTCTACGTCGACGAAGGGTCGAGCGAGATCAAGAAGAACGACTTTGCGGTGTTGCAAACCGTCCTCGACCAGCTCATCGCGAAGCTCGGCGAGATGATGTCGAAAGGGGCTCAGTTCGCAACAGGGTGATCGACGACGCCCGACTCACTCGAGCGTACTTCGAGCCGGTAGCTGCTGTTCGCCGTCTGCAGGTAATACGTGTCTTGACCGCAAAGCTGGAGAACGCGCTTCACCGGCGTGGTCACATACTCGTGCAAGCCGTCGGCGAACTCGATGACCACGACCGACCCCTTGCGGGGGGGACGCAATAGGCGCCCCACCACAGCTCGACCCGGCTTGCGGCCAACTTTGCGAAGGACAACGTCCACGACTCGAAACTAGCATACCTCCGCCCACCAGCAAAGCTGGCACGGAATTTTCCAGCGTTTTTGTGCGTCGGGCGACCATCATCGGCCGGGGATGTCGCCGCGGCGAACCGGCGTCCCGATGCGGCAAATCGCCGCGTCCGGTTGGCGACGTTCGGCGGATCCTCCGTGTTTGCTTCAGATGAAATGGCGGCACGGTTAGTGCAACGTCGCTCACATATGGCTTCCGAAATCACTCCCAACACCCTCGACCGCTACCGCTCGTCGTTGAAACGGGTGGAGGTGCTCGATCGCGAAACTGAAAAGGTCCTGGCGAAGTCCTGGGCAGAGGGCGACGACACCGCTGGCGGCCGGTTGGTCGAATCGAGCTTGCCGTTCGTGATTTCGATCGCGCGCGAATACCGGCGTTGGGGTGTCCCACTGGAGGATCTCGTTCAGCAAGGCAACCTGGGCCTCCTCAAAGCTGCAGCAAAGTTCGACCCCGAAAAGAATTGCCGCCTCATCACGTATGCCGCTTACTGGATACGCGCGGAGATTCGCGATTACGTCGTCCGCTCGTATCGCATCGTGCGACTCGGCAGTACGCGTACGGAGCGTCGGGCAATGCGTGCCTTTCGACGCATGTCGGTCGACTCACCCCAAACGCTCGCCGAGGAAAGCGGGATGCCGCTCACGCGGGCGAAGCAGCTTTGGCCGCTGCTAACACGCGGCGACATGTCGCTCGATGCCAGCGTATCGAATACCATCACCCCACTCGAGCGAATGAGCTACAAGCAGCTCACACCGGAAGAGGAAATGGCGCGGGCCGAGGCCATCCATCACGTTCGGGCGGAGCTCGATTCGGCGATGCAAAGCCTGACCGATCGGGAGCAGCGCATCGTCGAGGCGCGCTTCATGGCGCCCGAGCCGCGCACCCTCGAAGCCTTGGGACGCGAGATGGGCGTCAGCAAAGAACGAGTTCGCCAGCTCGAGCTCCGGGCCCGTCAGAAGCTTCGGGATCGCCTCGGGCACCTTCGCTCGGCTGCGTGACAAGGCATCGGCCACTCACTTGACTCGACGGAAGAGCCGACCCAATTTGTCGCCGGAATGCCTATGCGCAGCTACCTTGCTTATGTCATCCCCCTCGCTCTTACCTTGCTAGTCGGCTGTGACCGCGACCTCGGCGAATGCAACTTGGATGGCCGCACCGATGAGGGGCGCGTCATCACTGGTCCGGCCGCTCTCGACATAGCGTATCGCGGAACCGATGGCCTTCCGATGTACGAAGGCCAAGCGCTCGTCCAGTCGTCATGTGGCAATGGCCAGTTTTGCCATTCGACGGCCGCCGAACGGTCCGACCGATTTGGTGTGCCGGTAGGGCTCGATTTCGACCTGGCCCTCGCATGCAATGAGGCGGTCGATCCAGCTTGTGCCGACCCCGGAAGCTGTGACGGCGACGCGCAGTCGACGTACTGCGAGCAGCTGCAGCGTCTCGACAGCAATCACCGTCGCACCAACTCTTGGGCCGGGGATATGATCGCCGAAATCCGCAACGGCGCGATGCCGCCGGGAGAAGCGGGGCTTCGCGTTCGCGACGATACGCCATGGTTTCGACCCAATGGCTCGCAGGTCCCCTCGTTCGGGTCGGACGAGACCGGGGAGATCGCTCGCGCCAAGGAAATCGTTCGCAATTGGCTGGCTTGTGCGGCGCCGATCGTCTCGAGGACGGAGCTCGCTCCGAGCGAAGAGCTTCAGTTGACGCCATGCCCGACGATCGACGGAGAAACCTGCGTCTATACCGGCCCCCAAGGTGCGCTTCCGGATCCCACGTGGAGCTCGATTTACGAGAGCTTGATCTTTACGAGTTGTTTGCTCTGTCACGGGCCTGCGAACTCGAACGTCGATCAGAATCCCGACAATCCCAGCGGCATGATCCCCGGAGGGGCGAGCCCTGAAGGCCTGGCCGCCCTCGATCTTTCCGGTGTTGATCCGATGGACACCAGCAATTGGGCGTTCGACTCGCATGCAGCGGTGTTCGACGTGCCCGCGTCCGCCGAGGGCGAGTGTGAGGGCCAAGGGACGGTCGTCGTGCCAAACGACTCGGCTGGCTCGCTCATGATCCAAAAGATGAGAGCCATCCAAACGTGCGGCGCCGAGATGCCGATCGCCACTGGAGGCCAATCGATTCCCGATGCGACCATCAACGTCGTGGCGGAGTGGATCGACATGGGAGCGCCAAACGACTAGTGGCCCGTGGGCGGCTCATCGCGGTCATGGCGCTGGCGGTCGTAGCCGCTAGCTGCAAGTCGGTGCCGGCGTGCCCCGTTCAGACGCGGACCGATCCCGCAAAGGCGCTCGCCGAGCACGTGGGTCGCCAGCAGGGGTGGAGGTCGCTCAAGGCAGAGGCGCGGGTGACGCAATGGGCCGACCGGGGCCGCATTCGCGGCACCGTTTTGATGTTTCTCGAACGGCCGGGGAGCGTGCGGTTCGATGTGATGACGCAGCTCGGGCCGGCCGCGGTGTTGACCACTGATGGTGAGAGCTTTCAGCTCAGTGACTTGCGGGAGAACGTCTTCGTGCAGGGACCGACATGCCCACGAAACATCGCACGCCTCCTCGGCATCGAGGTCGACGCAGAAAATGTCCTTCGATTGTTGACGGGCGACACACCGCTGATCGAAATCTCCGAGCAGCGCATGGAATGCCTGGACGGGAACTACGTGGTTTCGATCTCAGCCCGGGATGGGTCGACTCAAGACATTGAGTTTTCGGTCGACGACAGGGACCGCGACCAGCCCGCAGCTGCGCAGCGCCTCACCCTCCGCAAATCAAGCGTCTGGGCAGGCAATAAAGAGCTCCAGTGGGAGGCCACCTACGACGACTACACGACCGTCGATGGCCAAGCATTCCCGACGAACATTCGTTTCGTGGACCGCGTGCACGGCGCCGATACCCAGGTTCGGGTGAAGTCGATCTCTTTGAACCCGGAGGTGCCACCCGACGCCTTCCACCAGGTGCCGAGCCCCGGGATGGCCTTCGAACTTGCGACCTGCCCATGAACAGGCGAGCTCTCGCGGTCTAGTGCTAAGGTAACGGCGCATGACCGAACCGCTGCTCCGCGTGCGTCACCTGGTCACGGCCTTCGAGACGGATGAAGGCTATCTCCGTGCCGTCGACGATGTATCGTTCGATGCGTTTCCGGGTCGGACGTTGGGCATCGTCGGCGAAAGCGGATGCGGCAAGAGTGTGACCGCTTTGTCGATCATGCGCCTGATCCCGAGCCCACCTGGAGTGATCGAACGAGGTGAGGCGGTCTTCGAAGGGCGCGACCTTCTGTCGCTCCCAGAACGCGAGATGCGTAGCCTCCGTGGAAACGCGATCTCGATGATCTTCCAAGAGCCGATGACATCGCTCAATCCCGTATACACGGTGGGTACGCAGATCATCGAATCTCTTCGCCTGCATCAACGTGTGAGCCGTCGAGCCGCTCGGGCGCGATCGATCGAGCTTCTCGACCTCGTTGGAATCCCGGCACCGCACGAGCGCGTCGATTCCTATCCTCACACTCTTTCGGGGGGAATGCGTCAGCGTGCCATGATCGCGATGGCGCTTGCTTGTCAGCCTCGACTGCTCATCGCCGACGAACCGACCACGGCGCTCGATGTCACCATTCAAGCCCAGATTTTGGATCTGCTTCGCTCACTCCAAAGAGAGCTTGGGATGAGCATCGTGTTCATCAGTCACGATCTCGGTGTCATGGCGGAGTTTGCCGACGAGATCGCGGTCATGTACGCCGGGAAGATCGTCGAGCATGCCGAGGCCCAGGCGCTTTTCCGGGACCCGCGCCACCCTTACACCCGCGGTCTATTGCGAAGCCTGCCTGGCGTCCACAACCGCGGCTCACGCCTGCACACGATTCCGGGCATCGTTCCTGATCTGCGGACTCTGCCCGAGGGCTGTCGCTTTCGAGATCGCTGCGAGCTGGCCACTGCGGAGTGCAGGGTCGAAGAGCCGCCTCTCGAGCTGCATGGCAAGACCGACGTGGCCTGCTTTCACGCGGAGGCGCGAGTATGAGCGCCGAAGTCGTGGTTCGCGCGGAATCACTGAGCAAGTCGTTTCGAGGTCCAGCGCGCGGTCTGGGGAAAGGTCGCGCGGAGCTTCGCGCCGTCGACGCAGTCTCTGTCGGTGTCATGCGGCGCGAGACGCTGGGCTTGGTCGGTGAGTCGGGATGCGGGAAGAGCACCCTGGGTCGGCTACTCCTTCGCCTCTATAAGCCGACGAGCGGTACTGTCTACTTCGAGGGACAGGACATCACCGAGCTTTCGCAAACGGCCCTCCGCCCCATTCGTCGCGAGATGCAGATCATCTTCCAAGATCCATACAGTTCGTTGAACCCACGCATGACCGTCGAGGCGGCGCTCGCCGAGCCACTCCGTGTACACCGGCTCGTCAGCTCGAAGTCAGAAACCCAGCAGCGCGTCGCTTCCTTGCTCGAGCGTGTTGGATTGCGGCCAGAGCATATGCGCCGATACCCTCACGAATTTTCGGGTGGTCAACGCCAACGCATCGGTATTGCAAGAGCGTTGGCGGTTTCTCCGAGCTTCATCGTTGCCGACGAGCCTGTCAGTGCACTGGACGTATCGATTCAGGCGCAGATCGTCAACTTGCTCAAGGACCTCCAAGAGGAGCTCGCATTGAGCTATTTGTTCATCGCACACAACCTTCAGATCGTGGAGTACGTGAGTCATCGGGTCGCGGTCATGTACCTCGGGCGCGTGGTCGAGCTCGCCACGGCGCAGCAGATCTACGAGAGCCCGCGTCATCCCTACACCCAGGCCCTTTTGAGCGCAGTGCCTGAGCCTAATCCTTCCGACCGAAGAAAGCGTATCCTTTTGGAGGGCGACGTTCCGAGTCCGCTCGACCCGCCGACAGGTTGCGCGTTTCACCCCCGCTGTCCGATCGCGCAAAAAGGCCTGTGCGATCGCGAGGCACCCGAGCTGCGCCCCCTCGCTCAGGGCCACGAGGCTGCCTGCCACCTAGCGCAATAGCAGCCGCTGGGCTGTCGGTAATCCGACACCCTTGACCAGCGTCCCCGTGCTAAGTAAATGCCTTACGTGATCGGAAGGTGGGGAACGATGTGGCTGGCTTGCCTGGCGATGGGGTGCGCAACGGGGTCTGCGGCGGGCACCCCCGACGCCGAGCGGTCGTTTCGGGAGTTCCAATTGGCGGCCAGTCTTCGGGACGAGGGCCAGACCGCGAGCGCCATCGAACACTTGCACAAGGCTCTCGAGCTCGATCCCAACAATGCCGAGGCGGAGCTGCTTCTCGGCTTCATTCAGATGGAACGCCAGGCGTACCTGAGCGCAGAGGAACATTTGAGCACTGCCATTGCGCTCCTCGAAAAGCAGAAAGGCGGCGGTTCGACACTTGCTGAAGCCCGCAACATCTATGGACTTTGTCTGATCGAGCTCGAGCGCTACGACGATGCCATCGTCGCACTGCGCGAGTCCGCCTTGGACGAGCTGAACGCAGCTCCACATCTTGCGTGGGGAAATCTAGGGCTGGCACAATTCAAGCTGGGGGAATATCAAGAAGCAGTGAAGTCCACGATGGAGGCCGTGCGAACCCAACCACGCTTTTGCGTCGGATATTTTACGATGGGGCAAGCCCTTGCACGCATGCAGCAGTGGCGAGAAGCGGAAAGAGCGCTCGTCAGCGCCATTGGTGCGGATGAGTCGTGCAAGGACAGCCCGCAGTTGCAAGGTGCGTGGCGTTTGCGTGGGGAGGTCCGAGCGCACCTCGGACATCATCAGGACGCCGTAGCCGATCTCGAGCGGTGCGTGGAGCTCGGGCCCTACACGAATGACGGGCGAATGTGCCAAAGCTTACTGGAGGTCACCAAGTGACGCGTCACTCGATCGGCGCGCTGCTCAAGAGCGAGCGCGAGACTCGCGATCTTTCCATCGAAGAGGTATCGAGCACCACGCGCATTCCTCGTCGAACATTGGAATCGCTCGAGGATGATCGGTTTGAGGAGCTACCAAGCGGTGTGTTCGTGCGAGGCTTCATCAAGGCATACGCGTCAGCCGTCGACATCGACGCACACGAGGTTTTGGCCCGTTTCGACGAGCAGCAGCCAAAACCCACCTTGACGCCGCCGCTTGCGGGCATTCCCCGTGACCGAAGCTATGTCTGGCTCTTGGCCATCACGACGGCGGCCTTGTTTGCCATCATCGTTGCAACGTTCGTGACGGTGCGGCGCGCGCCTGCACAGAACGAACCGATTGAGCTATCCTCTCTTCAGCCGTGCCAAGTCGAACCCGACAGAGTCGAGCCTTACTCCTACGCTCCGTCGATTATCGTGACTCCGATCGAATCGTCACACTCCTGACTGAGGACCAAGGAAAGATCGCAGCTCTCGCCCGCGGTGCGCGAAAGAGCCAGCGTCGGTTTGGCGGCGCGCTTCAACCGTACGTCGTCATGCAGGCGTACTTTCACCGAGGGCGTGGTGAGCTCGCTCATCTGGAGCGCGTGACGGTCGATCAGTCCTTCCTCAACATTCTTCGCAACCTCACCGCGATTGGGGCAGCGGGCGCCGCACTGGCCGTGATTCGTGAGCGTGTGCCTGACCATGAGCCGGAGCCTGCCGTGTTCGACGCCGCCGTGCGTTTCCTGGCGGCGCTAGACTCAGGTGCGCCCGCCGAGGAGGCGCTCGTGTCCCTCCACATCCGCGTGCTAGCCCTCCTCGGGTTTGCCCCAACGCTCGATCGTTGCGTCATTTGCGGGAAGAGTCCTCCCGTAGGGCGCTCGGCTTCGTTTGATGCGGGACGCGGAGGTATCGTATGTCGTGCGTGCGGTGGCGGGAGGCTCGTTCTTGGCACGGGAGCGTTGCGTCGATGGACCATGGTGCAAGCGAGCTCGGAGTTTCCGGATGAGCCATGGCCGGACACGGAGCGCGTGCAGATTCACGAGGCACTCACTCTACTCGACGCGAATCACGCCACGTCTTCCGTGCTCGAACGCACCTCTACGGCCCGGGCTGCATGGGAAGGCCGAGCAACGTGAGTGATGCCCCGGAGCCCGTTGAGCTGCGGGCGCCACGCGGGGCACGCGTGCTGGAGATCGACTGGAGGGATGGCCATGCTGGGATCTACCCGCATGAGCTATTGCGAGGCTATTGCCCCTGCGCGCACTGCCAGGGGCACGAGGGCCCGATCCGGTTCGTGGAGGGGGGCAACCTCGATCTCGAAGACATTCAGCAAGTTGGCAATTACGCGCTGCGCCTCGTGTGGGGCGACGGTCACCAAACCGGAATCTACAGCTATCGCTTCCTGCGAGAGCTGTGCACATGTTCATCCTGCGTCGAGGGAGATCCCAAGAAGCGCGCTTTTTGGCGACAGTAGAGCCGGTGTAGGCCCTCCAGGCCCCCTAGGACTCTGTTACCCTGTGCGTGGGGGGATCCATTGGCTTTTCACGCTCTAATTGTCGATGACAGCAGCGCCGTGCGCGCGTTCGTCCGCGCGTCCTTGGAGAACGCGAACTTTGCTCGAGTCGAGGAGGCCGGAACTGGATTCGAAGCTCTTCGGATCCTGGCCACTCACGCATTCGACGTGGTGATCGTCGACGTCAACATGCCCGACATCAACGGGCTCGAGCTGCTGTCGTTCATGAATAAGAGCCCTCGGCAGCAGGGGGCACGCAAGATCTTGATCAGCACGCAGGCAGGAGGGATCGATTCGCAGCGCGGCGTCGACCTCGGCGCGGACGCGTTTCTCAAGAAACCATTCACGGTCGAGGAGCTTCGCGATCTCGTATCGCGCCTTCTCGCGCCGGTTGAGGGGGTCTCCGGATGAGTGATCCTCGCGACAATGTCCAACAGGAATTCTTGGCTGAGGCTCAGGAGCTCGTGGAGGCGCTGTCTCGCGACCTGTTGTTGCTCGATGAAGCCCATCATCGCGGCGAACGCATCGATCCCGCCTTGATCAACGAGATCTTTCGAAGTGTCCATACCCTAAAGGGCATCGCAGGTATGTTCGGCTACAAGCACGTTGGTGCCGTCGCCCACGCGCTCGAAGACCTCCTCGATGACTTGAGGCTTGGCAGGACGGCGATTGGCCAGAACCTACTGGACATCCTCTTCGATTCCATCGAGCGCTTCCAGAGCCTCCTCACTCTCGAGGATCCGCAGTCACCTCAGGAGGAAGCGGGGGTCCAGCACTACATCGCAGCGATCCGGTCCATCGGCATCGAAGAGGAAGTCGAAGACGGCGATCCCATCGACAAATATGCGATCGACCCGGCCGTGCTCGGGGTACTGACCGAATACGAAGAGCACCGATTGCGGGCATGCATCCGCGAAGGCCTTCGCCTGTACCGACTTCGTGCGTCTTTCAAGCTCATGTCCATCGACGACTCGATCGAGGCTCTGCGGGAAAAGGCCCAAGAGGAAGCCGAGATCATCACGTATCTGCCCAGCATGGAGGGCGGGAACGACGACACGATCGAGTTGGTCGTGCTGTTGGCCGCTCGCGTGCCGGAAGAAGAGCTCAACGCGCACTTCGAGAGTCGGTACGGTTCGATCGAAGCGATCGCCGAGCGGACCCATCTCCCAACACTGCCGCCGCGACGCACCTCGATCCCAGTGCTGAGCATGCGCCCGCCGTCGGAGGACGACGGGGGCCAAGCCTCCCTTCGGTCGGTCGCAGACTCAGTTCGTGTGGACATCCGCAAGCTCGATCACCTGATGAGCGTAGTTGGCGAGCTTGCTCTGGTGCGGAGCGCCGTGAACCGCATCGTGGACAGCTTCAAGAACGACGTGACTCACCGCCAATCGAGCATGGATCTCGATCGTATCGGTCGTGGCCTCGAGCGCCAGCTCCTGGAGCTTCGCACGGGAATCCTCGATGTTCGCATGGTGCCCCTCGGGCAGGTGTTCAACAAGCTCGCGAGGATCGTACGCCAGGCCGCGAGGGAGGACGACAAGCAGGTGCGCCTCGTGGTCACCGGTGCGAACACCGAGGTCGACAAGCTCATCGTCGAAGAACTCACCGACCCGCTCATGCACTTGGTCCGCAATGCCATCGATCATGGCATCGAGTCGCCCGAGGCGCGTGTACGTGCGCACAAGAGAGAAGAGGGCACGCTTGCGCTCAACGCTTACCACAAAGGGAGCAACGTCGTCATCGAGGTAGAAGACGACGGAGGCGGGATGAACGCACACCAGCTTCGTGACGAGGCCATTGAACGCGGGCTTCTTACTGCAGAGGCCAGTCAGGAGTTGTCTCGCCAGGGGATGCTCGACCTAGTGTTCCTTCCCGGGCTCAGCACTCGCTCGGAAGTGACCGATATGTCTGGGCGCGGGGTCGGGATGGATGTGGTCAAGACCAACATCCTTCGACTTGGTGGCATGATCACGATCGCGAGCGAGCAAGGCACGGGGACGAAGATCACAGTCACTCTCCCCATCACGCTGGCGATCATCCGGGCGCTCATCGTTACGGTCGCGGCTCGCACCTTTGCGTTTCCGATCACTGCGGTGCAGGAGGCGGTTCCCTACGTCCCGAATGACGTGCACACGATCCACGGGCGTAACGTCATCACGCTTCGCGGGGAAACGCTCGCGATCTGCGATTTGGGGCAGCTCTTTGGCCTCCGAAAGTCCGGCGGTCGGGAGGGGAGGTTCGTGGTCATTGCATCCATGGGCCACCGCAAGCTCGGTTTCGTCGTCGACGAGCTCATCGGCCAGGACGACGTGATCATCAAGTCGCTCGGCAAGAGCCTGTCTTCAGTTCGTGGCTTCGCCGGGGCGACCGACCTAGGTGACCAAAAGGTGGCTCTGATGCTCGATGCGCCTTCCTTGTTCACCGAGTACTTCGAAGGGCCCGATGCGTTTCGCGCTTTGGAGAGCCGGCCATGAGTGCCGCACAGAAGGCGACGCTGGCGCCCGCGCCAGACAGCGATACCGGTGCGGTGGCCGTGCTCGGAGTGTTGGTTGGCAACGAAGCGTATGGGATCCCACTGGCTTGTATTCGCGAGATTCTGGTTCCACCACCGATGACGGAGGTCCCACGCGCAGCGGCCCACTTTCTCGGTGTGATTTCGGTTCGCGGCGAGATCATTACCGTGATCGACCTCGCGAAGCTGCTGAATCTCGAGGTTCGCCACGATGAGCTTCCTGGTCGCGTGCTGCTGGTCGACAACGGTCAAGAGCTCATTGGGGTAGCGGTCGATCGCGTCATTCAGGTGTATCGGTTGGAACCCGGTCAGATCGAGTACGCAAGCGCCATGAGCGCGGACCTCTCCGACTACGTCGTGGGCTTAGGACGAGTTCAAAACCAACCTGCAGGTAGCTCCGATGACATGCTGATCCTGATCGATCCAGTGTCACTTCTTGGAGAATGACGTGAGCAGTAGCCGAGCCTACAGTGGAACTCTCGCCAAAGACTTGATTCGGGTCGAGGTCGGGTCGGTGTCTTATGCGCTCCAAGTTTCGCGCATCCGGGAGATCGTAAACCCACTTTCCATCGTCGAGCTCCCACGCGAGCGCGACTTCGTGCTGGGCGTCGCCGACTATCGTGACGAGATCGTCGCAGTCGTCGATCTCCGAGGTCTCTTCGATCTTCCGAGACAAGAGCCTACTCGTCGTACGAAATGGGTCATCGTAGAAAGCTCGCACCGGCTCATCGCCATCGTCGTCGACGCGGTGTTAGACGTATTTTCGTCGGCAGAGCACGGCGAACGTGATGTTCCCGTCCTCGACGAGCGTCATCGTGCGCGCGGGATCACCTCCGCGTACAAGCATGCCAGTGGACTGGTCTTCCTGCTGAACGCCGACCGACTCGCAGAGCCCGCAATGGAGCTTGGCCCTGGCGAGCTGTCCATGCTGCAGCCGGAGGGTCCATGAGGCGCGATGACATCGAGAGGGCGCTTCATTCGGCCGACCCAGACGTCCGGCGGCGCGCCGTCCACACCCTCAGTCTACGCCCCGCCGGGACGCCGCTGACCCAGATCGTCAATGCGCTAGGCGATATAGATTGGCGGGTTCGTCGCGAAGCGATCTCGCTGGCGGCGGCGAGCGACCAAAGAAACGAGCTGATCGACGCTCTTTTGGCTCGACTAGTCGATACCGACAACATCGGTCTGCGGAACGCATCGATCGAAGTGCTTGGGTTGATAGGGCAGGGCGCAGCCGACAAGTTCGCTGCGGCATGCCAAGCGTCGGACACGGGCGTTCGCAAGTTTCTGATCGAGGCGATGGGCAAGACCCGCGATCCGCAGATGGTCGACCACTTGCAAACGGTGCTCCGTGGCTCGGACACCAACGCCGCCGCGGCAGCGGTCGAGGCGCTTGTTCGTATCGGTGGCGCACGCGCGGAAGGGCTTCTCAAGGGACAGCTTGCGACGCCCGATCTCTTTCTTCGCATCTCGATCGTCGAGGGGCTCACTCGGTTGGGAACGCAAATCTCGTGGCGGGAGCTGAGCCCTGCGGTCGAGGACGCGATCGTGCGTCGCATCTCCGCCGAGTTGCTGGGCCGTACGGGCGATCCTCAGGCGCTGGAGTTTCTGCTCGAGCTCGCCACCGATGCCTCTACCCAGACTTCCGCCGCCTCTATTCGCTCGATTGGACAGCTCGTGGACAAAGCCGAATCGCACCGCGACGCGTTAGTGGATCGATTGAGTGCGTCCGACGAATCGTTTCGCAAGGCACTCTACGAAGGCCTACTCCACGGCGACACCGCGACCCGGAGCTCGGCTGCCTATCTGTCCGTTCTATGCAAAGACGAGTCGTCGCTCGAAGCCGTCCTGCAAGCAGTTGCCGACGACGTCGCCTGCACGGACACCCTCGCGGCTCTGAGAGAATGGGGAGGGAGTCTCGTCGAGCCGCTTCTCCTGCAACGGCGGGCGGAGCCCCGTGTATGGGCGCTCGCGCTCGAGCTTGCCTCCGAGCTGAGCTATTCACGCGCTGACGAGGTTGCGGTCGAAACCCGGGACAGAGTTCGGTCGGTCATCGAGCGTGACCTCATCGAGGGATCGGATCCTGTTCGTGCCGCTGCAGCGGAAAGCCTCCGATGGTGGGGCGACCCGCGAGACTGCCAGGCCTTGGTGGAGTGCTTGAACAGCTCGTCCCATCTGGTTCGGGCTGCGGCGACGAGCTCGCTCGAAGCGCTAGCCAAACGCGTTCCCGATGCCGTCGAGGCGGCGCTTGCACGGGCGGATCTCGAAGGCCCCGGCGGCGCCGATATCGCACTCGTGTTGTCGCGTATCGGTTCGGAGGGTGCGGTCGAGCTACTGAAACAGGGGCTGCACAGTGGAGAAGCGCGCACACGTAGGGCCGCGGTACAAGCCCTGGCGATGGCCGATGCAACGGATGTCGCGCAGCTGATCGGATACGCGGTCGTGGATGAGGACATCGACGTCCAAATCGCGGCGGTCCGAACACTCGGGAAGATGCGCACCGCGGAGGCAAACCCACCCTTGCAAACCGCACTTGATTCTCCTTTTCCGCCCATCCGTGCAGAAGCGGCGCTTGCGCTCGGGCGACGGGACGCTGGCGCTGCAATTCCTCAGATTCGCGCACTGCTACAAGACGAAGAGCCGGTCGTGGTTGCCGCGGCTATCGATGCCTTGTCCTGGCTGGGAGACTGCCAGGTTGCCTCCGCCGTTCAAGAGGCTCTCGCTCAACCTGACGACGAAGTGTTTCAGGCGGGGCTCCGTGCTGCTCGCACGCTCCCCACCCGTGACGCCGAAACCCTGATTGGTCGTGGTCTTTCTCATTCGGGATGGCACGTCCGCATGCTGGCGATCAAGCTCCTTTTGGAGCTCGGCACCGACCGGAGTCGCGAGCTTCTCGCCGAGGCGCTAGCGAACGAAACCGACGCGATGGTGCGGCACGCGATCGAAAGCGGGCTGCCATTCGGGGGTTGACGTGAGCTTGCTTCATGACGTAGGGCCGACGCTCGATCTGAGGGACTTCCGACTTCTCCGCGACTACGTTAACCAGTTCTGCGGCATCTACTTTGCGGATGATTCGGCGTACATCGTCGAGCGCCGTCTGCGCGAAAGACTCAGGGAGCTCGGCATCGAAGATTTCGCCGAGTACTACCGATACGTTCGTTATCATCCGAACGCCGAGTCGGAGCTCGAAAGGGCGGCCGAGGTTCTCACCACGAACGAGACATATTTCTTTCGAGAGGCCTACCAGCTGCGTGCTTTCGTCGACGAGGTCCTTCCGACGGTGCGGGCGAGGGCGCTTGCGAGAGGTTCCAAGCGTCTCGACGTCTGGAGCGCCGGATGCTCGAGCGGTGAAGAAGTCTATACGATCGGCATGCTGATCGAGGCGTCGGGGCTATTCGAGGGCTGGAACGTTCGGGTCTTTGGCAATGACATCTCACGTCGCGTGTTGCGCAAGGCTCGCGATGCCACCTACACGTCGGCGAGTTTCAGGGCAATGATTCCCGACTACGAACGCTACTTCATCTCGACGGACGAAGGGAAGCAGGTGCACCCCAGAATTAGGGCGATGTGCCACTTTGGGCACCTGAACCTCATGAATGAGAGGCGGGCGGCGATCGTGGGACGCGTGGACGTCACCTTCTGCCGCAACGTTTTGATCTACTTCGACGACGCATCACGCCGCAAGGTATTGGATACCATCTACCAACGGCTCCAGCGCGGAGGCTATCTGCTCTTGGGGCACAGCGAGTCTCTCCTTCAAACGAGCACGGCCTTCGAGATCGCGCAGCTCACGACCGACATCGTCTATCGTCGACCGATTCCCTACACCGATCTCCCGCCGAGAAAGCCCTGACATGAAAAAGCTGCATGCCTTGGTGGTGGACGACTCGGCGCTCAATCGCCGCACCATCGCAGCGATTCTGAGTGAGATTGAGGGCATCTCCCATGTCGATGTGGCACGGGATGGTGCCGAGGCGCTCCGTTTGGTCGAAGCCAAGCCGCCAGATTTCATCGCCCTCGACCTCGAGATGCCGCGTCTGGATGGATTCGAGTTTCTACACCTGCTGATGGACCGACATCCTCTTCCGGTCGTGGTCATCTCCGCGCACTACGGCAAAGAAAACATTTTTCGAGCGCTCGAGCTCGGGGCCATCGACTTCTTGCCCAAACCAAATGGTGGGGAGGCTCCGCTCGAGCGGCTCCGTCAACAACTCGAAGAGAAGGTCCGGGTCGTGCAGCAGCTTTCGCCGCTGGCTCTTCGTCGGACGACCGTGGGCGGGCTCGACTTGAATCTCGAGCGCAACGGTTCGAGGCGGGTCCACCGAGAGCCCTCGGTGATCCGCCGGGTTCCGAGCAAAGTCATCGTGATCGGCGCCTCCACAGCAGGGCCCAAAGCACTCGTCACCTTGTTCCGTCATCTCCATGACGACCTGGACGCCGCAATTGTGATCGCGCAACACATGCCCCCACGTTTTACGAATACGTTCGCGCAACGTTTGGACAAGTGCGGGGTCATGAAAGTTTCGGAGGCCAAACAATACGAGCGTCTCGGCAGGGGACACGCCTACGTCTGTCCAGGTGGCCGCTGCATCGAGATCGTGCCTTCTGATCGTGGTCCGGCGCTCCGCGTCGTTCCTCCTGATCCTAGCGTCCGATACGTGCCGTCGGTCGATCAGCTCTTTCAGTCGGCTGCGCGGGTCCTTGGCGATAAGGCCATTGCCGTCGTCTTGACGGGCATGGGGGATGACGGCGCTCTCGGTGTTTGCGAGATCGCCAAACGCAATGGTCAGGTGTTTATCGAGGCGCCTGAGACCGCCGTGGTATCGGGGATGCCTTTGGCCGCACGACGGTCGGGGGTCAGCCATCGAGCTCTGGGGATTTGGGGTTTGGGGGACACGCTCGCCGATCTGACCCGCCCCGACACGGATGAGGCGTGAACTTTGAGAAGGCCTCATCCCTAACGTACGATGAATTGGCCATGCGCCAGTACCGCTGCCTAGTAGTCGAAGACTCCCAGACCATGCGTAACATGCTGGCTGAGTCCCTCCTCAGGATTCCCGGGATGGAAGTCGTCACGGCCGATAATGGGCTCTCGGGGATTCGTGTACTGGCCTCGCAGCAATTCGACTTGGTTCTCACGGACGTAAACATGCCTGTGATGGACGGGCTGAAGTTGGTTAGGCACGTGCGAGGTGACCCTCGTCACGCCGATACGCCGATCGTCGTGATCACGACCGAAAACGCGCCCAACGATCGCGATCGTGCCATGGCGCTTGGAGCGAACGCTTACATCGAGAAACCGATCCAAGCTCCCCGTGTGATTCGAGCCGTCAAGAAACTACTGGAGTTGTGATCGAGATGGGCCAGGCAGATAACGACGATCGAGAGCGGGCGGGAAAGGGGATTTTGCATCCAGAAGGAATGCGGGCGGCTCGTAATCTCGCCACGGGGGTCGTTCATGAGGTCAACAACGTCCTTGGGGTCATCATCGGGAACGCCCACCTCGTCAAGAAGAATCTTTCGAGCGCGGAGGCGGTCGAGCGCTACATCGTCGAGGTGCGCAATGCGGCCGAAGAAGGACGCGAAATAATGAGGCAGCTTTCGATGCTTGCCACTGACGGCGCACCTCGTGCGCGGGTGGTTTCGCTCAACGATTTGGCCGATCAAGTCGTGTCTGGTTTGAAGACGCCAGTCGATGCGGAGCTGAGCATCGTCGACCCAGCGGTTCGCCTCGACGTGTGGCTCGCGCAGGATGCGCTTCTGAGTGTCGCCGGGTTCCTGTCCGCCACGCTACCGCCCACGTCGTTGAAGGTCGCTACCCGTATCCTCGGTCAGGCTGCGATGCTCACGGTCGAGGACGATGGGCCGAGCCCAACCAACGATGAGCTTGCCACCTTGTTCGCTCCCTTTACCAAGCTCGGTCGACGGCCAAAACTCGGCCTCGAGCTCACCAAGCTTGCACACCTTGCCGAGCGGCATGAAGGTCACGTGGCCGCCGCCGCCTGCGAGCCCCACGGGCTCCGGATCATATTGACGCTCCCTATCGTGAACGAGGCGCTCTAGACGGCCTGCGGCCTCAGTTGGTCCCGCTCCACTTCCCCCACGCTATCACCTAGACGACGGTCCAGGTGTGGCCCGTGCGGAGCAGGGCCTTTATGTCCGGCTCCCCGAAGCGCTCTTTTGCTAGCTCACGCTGCTTCGTGACGCTTTCGTTGTACACCGGCCCCGGCTGTCGGTAGAGCACTCCGAGTGCCACGACGCCCGGAAGATCGGTGAGCATCCACGCGAGCGAAAGGTTGGTCTCGTCGTGAATGACGATATCCGCCTCGGTGATCCCGTCTTCCCCCACCGTCACCACCTCGAGCGTGAGGGTTTCGGGATTCATGCGAAGGCCCTTTTCACCGTTGGCGCCGAATCGCATCGGCTGTCCGTTTTCGAGCCAAAGCTGGTAAGCCGGGCCGGTCTTTCGGTCGGTGATCAGATCGAACACCCCGTCGTTGAATACGGGGCAGTTCTGAAGGATCTCGATGAAGGCTGCGCCGTCGTGCTTGCGCGCATCGGTCAATGTTTCGGGGAGCCTCTTCGACGTGTCGTAGCTTCTGGCGACGAACGTCGCGCAGGCACCCAGGGCAAAGCGCGCCGGGACGACTGGCTGATCGACCGACCCAAGAGGGCTCGACGGGGTCACCTTCCCGACCTGCGACGTGGGTGAGTATTGGCCTTTCGTCAGACCGTAGATTTGGTTGTTGAAGAGCAAGATCTGCAGGTCGACGTTGCGACGCAAAACGTGAAGGAGGTGATTGCCGCCGATGCTCAAGCCATCGCCATCGCCGGTGATGACCCATACGTCGAGCTCGGGATTGGCCAGCTTGAGGCCAGTCGCGATGGCTGGCGCGCGTCCGTGTATCGTGTGGAACCCGTACGTATTCATGTAATAGGGGAAGCGGCTCGAGCAGCCGATGCCTGAGATGAATACGGTGTTCTCCGGCGTCCCACCCAGATCCGGCAAGATTCTTTGGACCGCGGCCAAGATCGCGTAGTCCCCGCAGCCGGGGCACCAACGCACCTCTTGGTCGGAGGAGAAGTCTTTGCGCGTGTATTTTTTCTTGGGTGCGTTCGGGCTCATTGCAGACTCCGATTCAGCCGCTCTTCAACCGCTTCGACGAGCTCGCCGATCCGAAAAGGTTGCCCGGCAATCTTGGTCAGGCTTTCGGCGTCGACCAGGTACTCGGCTCGAAGCAGCTTCACCAGCTGGCCGTTGTTGAGCTCGGGAACCAACACACTGCCGAACGAACGAAGGAGGTCGCCGACCCCCTCGGGCAACGGCCAAATGTTGCGGAGATGAAGGTGCGAAACCTTGCGACCTTGCTCGCGAAGCATGCGCACCGCTTGGCTGATCGCGCCGTATGTCGAACCCCATCCGACGACGAGCATGTCGCCGCGGGGGTCGCCCTGGTCGATCGCGGCCTTTGGGAAGTCTTTTGCGATCCGCTGCACCTTCGCCTCGCGGAGCTTGGTCATCATGTGATGGTTCGCCGGATCATATGAAATGTGCCCAGTGTCCTGCTGCTTCTCGAGCCCGCCGATCCGATGCTCGAGGCCTGGAGTGCCGGGGATCGCCCAGACGCGGGCTAATGAGTCCTTGTCCCGCATGAACGGCATGAAGCCTTCTGGGTCTTCGTGGAATTTGACGGGGAAGGGCTCGAGCGCGTCGATGTCCGGGAGATGCCACGGCTCGGCGCCGTTGGCGAGATAGCCGTCGGTCAAGAGCATGACCGGAGTCATGTACTTCACCGCGATTCGTAAGGCTTCGACCGCCATATAGAAGCAGTCGCCGGGGGTTGCAGCCGCAAGCACTGCCAACGGTGCATCCCCGTTCCGACCCCAGACTGCCTGAAAGAGATCGGACTGCTCGGTCTTGGTGGGCAGGCCAGTCGAGGGACCGCCGCGCTGAACGTCTACAATCACCAACGGGAGCTCGGTTGCAATCGCGAGCCCGATCGCTTCTGACTTCAGGGCAACGCCGGGACCCGATGTCCCCGTGATGCCTATCGCGCCGCCAAAGCTCGCACCGACTGCTGCCGACACGGCGGCGATCTCGTCTTCTGCTTGAAAGGTCGTTACGCCGAATTGCTTGAGACGCGCCAAGTTGTGCAACAGGTTCGACGCCGGCGTGATCGGATACGACCCGTACACGATCTCGAGACCCGCGAGCCTTGCGCCCGTCACTAGGCCCCAGGCGGTCGCTTCGTTGCCGCTGATGTTGCGATACTCGCCGGGCTCTAGCTTAGCGGCTGGCACCTGATACGCCCCGATACCGTGGGGCAACTCCGCGTTTTCGCCGTAAATGTGTCCGGCGTTGAGGGCCGCGATGTTGGCTTCAGCGACCTTCGGGTTCTTGGCGAATTTCTTTTCTAGCCACCTGACAGTGGACTCTCGTTCGCGGCCGAAGAGCCAGTACATCAGGCCCAACGTCCACATGTTTTTACAACGTTGTGCGTCTTTCGAGCCGAGCCCGCTCCCCTTGACCGATTCGAGGGTCATCTTCGTAATGTCGATCGCCAAGACCCGAAACGGGTCGAGCGAGCCATCGTCGAGTGGGCTTTCTTCGTAGCCGGCTTTCGCCAGATTGTTCTTGTTGAAGGCGCCGGTGTTGATTACGACTAGACCACCCGGCTCGAGCGCGTCGATGTTCACCATCAGCGCCGCTGGATTCATTGCAACTAGCACGTCGGGCGCGTCACCCGGGGTGCGGATGTCATGCGCGGCGAAGTGGATCTGAAATCCCGAAACCCCGTAAGTCGTTCCCGCAGGTGCACGAATCTCCGCTGGGAAGTCGGGAAACGTCGCGAGATCGTTTCCAGCCATGGCCGTCGCGGTCGTGAACTGGCTACCTGTCAACTGCATTCCATCACCGGAATCGCCGGCAAAGCGAATTACGACAGAGTCTAAGATTTTGCGCGGACTCGGATGCACGCGCGCGGCGGCAGATGTTTCCATGCTCGATCGTCGAGTCTACTCCCGCAACGCCCCAAGCGCCCATGGTCTGGGGGTCGAATGCTCCGGGTTCTAAAGCGCCTGGAGCCGATCCGCAAGGGCCCTCAGGCATGTTGCGCGACCCCGCTCTTGCGGCCCATGTTGGATCATGGCCGAGGTCAAGATCTGCGGGTTGACCACAGTGGACGACACCCTGCGCTGCATCGAGGCGGGTGCAGACGCCATTGGTCTCAATTTCTGGCCCGGGTCACCCAGAAGCATCGATGTCGCCACCGCTAGGGCCATCGTGGAAGCCGCTGGGGATCGCGTCCAACTGGTCGGGGTTTTCGTCGACTTCAGCGTTGCGCAGATCCGCGAAATCCTGGCGGAAACGGGGATCGAATGGGCACAGTTGCACGGAAACGAGAGCCCGGAGCAACTCGCTGCGCTCTTGCCGCGGGCCTACAAGGCGATCGGGGTCAAGAATCGTTCTGCGATCGAGCTCGCCCGCACCTACCCCGGCGAACACCTGCTGCTCGACGCCAGTGTCCCGGGGCTTCCTGGTGGCACCGGACGCACTTTCGACTGGACCGTTGCCGCAGAGCTAGCCCGGCAGCGAAAGCTGACCCTGGCCGGCGGGCTCGATCCGAAAAACGTAACCGAGGCGATCGAGACGGTGAATCCGTTCCGCGTCGACGTCGCATCGGGGGTCGAATCGGAGCCACGGCGAAAAGACCCGGACTTGGTGCGGTCGTTCATCGACGCGGCCAAGACGGCTTTTTCTGCAAACTGATTCTCCGTGTTAGGCTCGCTGTTCACTCCAAGGAGGAATCATGCGTCTTGCTCTTCTCGCTTCTGTATTGACCGCTGGCGTCATGTGGTTCGCATTCAGCGGCGCCACCGTGCAATCGCAAACCGGTGCCGAATCTTCTCAATGCACGACCTGCGGCAAGGCCAAAGCGTGCCCGCATTGCGCGGCCAAGGGTCATGGCTGGCACCATGCACACAAGTACGAATACAAATGCGTTCATCAAAGCGAGCGGACCAGCAAGAAGGCCGCGGACGCCATGACGGCGCAGTTTAGCGGCCTCGGTGAAGACGGCTGGCGCCTCTCGAAAGCCGACGGCGGCTTCTGGTGCTTCACGAGAGTCAAGAACGCCAAGTAGCCGGCGACAGCCCCGACACACCCGCCGATCACGCCCTTGCGAGCATCCGGTCCGACAGATAGCTGGCCATCGCGTAGATCGTTTCCTGGGGGTTCACCAGCAGCGTCGTCGGGAACAGGCTCGCGTCGACGACGTAGACATTGTCGAGATCGTGCATCCGGCCGTCTGGGCCGACGACGCTCTTCTTCGGATCTTTCCCCATGCGCATCGTTCCCTGTGGGTGGTATGAGGCGAGCTTGTAGAGGTGCTTCCCGTTTTCGAGTGAGTTGATGACCGAGTCGATCTGATCAGGGCTTTCGATGACCGTGCGGCGAGTCGTCGGTAGGAACACACGCTCGGCACCCGCGGCGAAGTAAATCTTCGCGGCGTTACGAAAGGCCTCCTGAAGACTTGGAAAGTCGCGATCGTCTAGGTCGTAGTCGATGCGCTTGCGCCCGTTCTCCATGTAGACGCGACCGACGTTGTGGTCGTGGATGAGGGTCACCGCAGCCAAGAACCTGTTGCTCTTTTGGATGAAGTCGGTGTACTCGCGTCCGACTCCCCCACCCGAGCCTGTGGTGAGCGACATCGGTCCGAGGAAACCCGCCTCGAGCAGGAAGCTTCCCTCCTTCGGATCTTCGATGTTCCCCGCATAGGTCGTGATGGTGGCGCCGAGCCATCCATAGATGTCATCTTTGTGCACCGCAATCATTGCGGTCGAGGGATGGCACGCGAAGTTGCGCCCGATGAGGCCACTGCTATTGCCGATCGCATTCTTCTGAAAGAGCAGGGGTGTTTGCACTGCGCCCGCGGCGACGACCACCAACCCGGCTTTTACCGCGACGGGCTTCGTGCTGCCGCTGGCGTCGGTTGCGACCGCGTTGACCTGAGTGACGCGGCCATTGGTCACCTCGAAGGTTTCGGCGCGAGTGCCGCTCAGAATCGTAGCGCCGAGCTCGCTCGCCCATGGAAGGTACGTCACCAGCATCGATTGCTTGCGATCGGTCTTGCAACCCGACAGGCAATGGCCCGTGAGCGCGCAATGCGCGATGTTTCGCGAGACGGGGGCAGCAGGGATCCCGACCCTCTTGGCGCCTTCCATGATCAGGCGGCCGTTGAGATTGATCTCATGGGGGCCGTTCGGGTGGATGCGAAGGTTCTTCTCGACCCGTTCGAAGTACAGCGCCATCGCTTCAGGCGATAGATCGTCGAGGCCGTGGTCCTCTCCCCAGGCTTCGAGCACTTTGTCGGGCGCCCGAAAGCACACGGCGGCATTGACGACGGTCGAGCCCCCAACGCACTTACCTTGGAGAACAACCAGGTCGCCGCTCTTGTTGACCTGGTTTCCGCCCTCTTCGTAGAGCGTGTGGAACGCCTCGATCAGGCGCTCGGTGAACTGCTGCGACTTCACGTATGGGCCCGCCTCGAGGACCACGACCTTTGCGCCGGCGCGGCTGAGCTCGTAGGCCGCGACCGCGCCACCGGCTCCTGAGCCGATCACCACTGCGTCGGCATCGAGCTTGAGGCCCCGGTCCGGCATGTCCGCAGGCTGCTGAACCCTGAGCACGGGGACCGGTGGAGGAATGTCGGTCGATGGGTCCGTCACGGCGCCTCGATATCTTCTGCTATTGCAATGGGCATCGGCGCGTTTCCGAGCTTCAAGATCTTCGCTTCATCCGAAACGGGGCCTTGATAGCCGACCCGACGCGCGGCCTCGACGTCTTGCCAGTATCCCAGAGCAACGAGCTTATCGATCAGGCCGACGATCGCGCGTTGCGTTTCGCCGCCGGCGTACCATCTGCGGATGTACTCCAACCTGTCTTCCGGGCTCAGGTTGGCGAACCGCGCGAAGTAGAGGCCGACGACGAACGACCCGTAGTCGAAGAGCTTCATTCCCGTGTGAAACTCATCGAGCGTCGGCGCGTCGAGAAAGGCGAGGATCCGGTCGATGTTATCGAGATAGGGTACCTCGGACAACGGTCTCAGGTTCGTCCCCTCGGTTGGGATGTAGACTTCGGCAAAACGCTCGAAGATCATGCGCTCGTTGGGAGAGAGGCGAGCCGCTTCAGTGTGAGTCGGCGGCGGCGAGCCATCGCACGCCGGCAACACCAGTGCTCCCGCTCCGGAAAGAAGACTCAGCTTAGAAAACGTTCGACGGTAAAGCTTCACGAATCGTTACCGGGCGGGACTATACCGACTTACTTCGCAGGCTGCTACGGACTTAGCCGCGAGCGTGGAGACGGTGGGGTGAACGTGCGGGTCCACACTTAGGGATTCCGAGGTCTCCAAAGCCTCCCGGTCAGTTCCCGATCGACACGAGCTCGAGGATGGGTTGCGGCTCGCGCCGCGCCGGGTGTAGTGTCGGGTTGATGCGCAACGATTTCAAGGCCAAAGTCGGCCACGCTTCCATGTTGCGCTTCTGCGCAACCGGCGACGACGAGGACTGCACCTCCGACGACGGCGACGACAGTTCAGTGTACGTCACAGTCGCCGAGGGGCTTGGCAAGGGGTGGCCTATCAACTTAGCCGCACTCGGAAGTCTGGTGTCCTCATGACTATTCGCGATTTCGCCTCCCGCTTCGTCCGCTTCGCCGCGACGCCGGCATTTGGGGGGATGGCCCTCGTTTGTGCGTTCGCCCCGCAAGGCCACGCGGGATCACCACTGACCAGTATGTGGGTGATGTACATCCTCATGGCGCTTTTTCATTCGGGGCCGTGGTTGCGGGGACAGGCATCCTCGACCTAGTTGCTCGGCGCAGGAGTGGCCCGAGTTGAATCCAATCGCGAACGTTTAGCAGAAACCCTCTATGGAGAGGTGGTGGGTCGAAGTGGGTTACCCGTTACGATCTGTCATTACAACGCGTTTCGGAGATAATGGCCAGCGACTCGTCTTGGCAGCCAATCGAATCGTGAGGAGGAAGATCCAATGAGCAACAGAGAGGTCGCTTTGGTAACCGGTGCGTCGATGGGCATCGGCAGAGAGCTCGCGAAGATCTTTGCAGCGGACGGTCGTGACCTCGTTCTGGTGGCACGAAGTGAGGACAAGTTGCGAGGCCTGGCAAGCGAGTTGGAAGCCGAATTCGGAATCACGGCGCACGTAGTTCCGGCTGACCTCACGAAGCCGTCGGCCCCCGCCGCGATCTTCCAATCGCTGCGAAGCAAACGCTTGGAGCTCGACTACCTCGTGAACAACGCCGGCTTTGGAGCGAGGGGCGCGTTTGCGGAGCTTCCGCTCAGCGGGCAGATGGACATGCTCCACGTGAACATCGATGCCGTCGTGGCGCTCACTCACTTGGCTCTACGGGGCATGTTGGCTCGCAACAAAGGCCGGATCCTCAACATTGCGTCGACCGCGGGGTTTCTCCCGGGGCCAGACATGTCGGTCTACTATGCGACCAAGTCCTTCGTGATCCTTTTCTCGGAGGGGGTTGCCGAAGAAGTGAAGGGCTCGGGCGTGACCGTGACCGCCCACTGCCCCGGGGCAACCGCTACCAACTTCGCCGACACCGCTGGGAACGCAAAGAGCCTCTTGTTCAGGCTCGGCGCTGCCCCGGCAGACAAAGTCGCGCGCCACGCCTACCGGTCGATGATGAAAGGCAAGGTCGTGGCGATCGAGGGGTTCATGAATTGGCTCTCGGCGTTCACCGTGCGTTTGGGCCCAAGGGCGGTGGTGCGCAAGATCGCCCAATGGCTCAACCAAACGTAGTCGTCACGACGGCTCTACCCCAACTTTGCGCGTGCCACGTCATCTTCGTTACGGTGAAACCATGGGTTTGGGGACTTCGAGAGGTGCCGCCGCTGCCCTCGCGGCTTTCATATTTGCGGGACTCGGGCAGCCGTCGATGGTGAGCGCGGAAGTGTTCACCGGTGGACCGGGCGATGATATCGAGGCCACGATCAACACGCTGCAGCCCGGCGACGATCGTGCTTTCGGGCGGGATGTACACGTTGAGCGAGCGGTTCTCGTCATGCAGCGTCAGGCCCTGCAGTGATCAAGCAGGTGATCTCCTAGCCATGATCTGGGTTCTCGGAATGCTGGCCAGCCGGCGAAGACGCCGTCATGTAGATTGCTGACATGAGCAACGTCTACGACTACGGCGACCCCGCCCAAACCCAGTTCGAAGGCATCAACTACTCGGTGGAGCGCGTCGAGTAACCCACCGGTACCGACAGTGGCACTGAACCTGTCCAAGGTGCGCTTCCACCCGTCCTGCGCTACGTTCCGCGCCTCATGCAAACCCCTGAACCAGCTCCCGGGCGTTACGGGCCGTATGGCGGGCGGTATGTGGCGGAGACCCTCATGCCGGCGCTCGATGAGCTCACGCGCGCCTACGAAGAGTCGCAGCGCGATCCGGCGTTTCAAGCAGAGCTCGACTCATTGCTTCACCACTACGCGGGACGGCCGACTCCGACGTATTTTGCGTCGCGGCTCACCGAGGAGGTGGGGCCGCGCATCTGGTTGAAGCGCGAGGACCTGTGCCACACGGGGGCGCACAAGGTAAACAACACCATCGGCCAGATCTTGCTTGCCAAGCGCATGGGCAAGACCCGCATCATCGCGGAGACAGGCGCCGGCCAGCACGGTGTCGCGACCGCCACGTCATGCGCTCTGATGGGGCTTCCCTGCGAAGTGTACATGGGGGCCGAGGACGTTCGACGGCAGGCTCCCAACGTCCGGCGAATGGAGCTCCTCGGCGCTGAAGTGCACTCGGTGAAGTCCGGGTCGGCGACGCTCAAGGACGCGATGAACGAGGCGTTACGAGACTGGGTCACCAACGTTCGGACGACCCACTATTGCGTGGGGTCCGTCGCCGGTCCACACCCGTATCCTCTAATCGTCCGTGACTTTCAGGCGGTTATCGGAAAAGAGGCGCGCGCGCAGATGATCGAGCAGGCCGGCAAGCTCCCCGATGCGGTGGTCGCTTGCGTGGGCGGGGGCTCGAATGCGATGGGGATCTTTGCGGGTTTCATCGACGACGAGTCGGTGAGGCTCATCGGTGTGGAAGCTGCCGGGGACGGAATCGCTACGGGCCGCCACGCAGCGCCGCTTTGTGCCGGGGGTGTCGGAGTTCTTCATGGCGCGAAGAGCTATGTGCTCCAAACGGCGGACGGACAGATCGTCGAGGCGCACTCGATCAGCGCGGGCCTCGACTACCCCGGCGTCGGCCCCGAGCACGCATGGCTCAAAGACATCGGGCGCGCCACCTACGGTGCGGTCACCGATGCACAGGCGCTCGACGCGTTCCAGCAACTCTGCCGCACCGAGGGCATCATCCCTGCCCTCGAGACCAGTCATGCGTTTGCGTATCTCCCGACCGTGGCCAAAGAGGTGGGGGACGATGCGGACATTCTAGTTTGTCTCTCCGGGCGGGGCGACAAGGACCTCGACACCGTGTTGGCACAGTTGAAGAGCAGGAGCTGAGCTTCGTGGGTCGCATTGCCGACGCCTTCGCGAAGGCGAAGAAAGAGAATCGGGCTGCCCTGGTGATCTATGTGTGTGCTGGCGATCCGGATCTTCGCACGACTGAGGATCTGGTCGTTGCCGCGGCTGAATCCGGAGCCGACGTGATCGAGCTTGGCGTCCCGTTCAGCGACCCGACGGCGGACGGGCCCGCGATTCAGCGAGCGAGCGAGCGGTCCCTGGCGGCCGGGACGACGCTCGCGAAAGTGCTCGACACCATCGGCGCAATTCGTCGGCGCACCAACGTGCCGATCCTGCTGTTCGGCTACTACAACCCGATTTTGTCGTATGGAGAACAGAAATTAGTCGAAGAAACCGCCGCCCGAGGCGCGGATGGTTTTCTCGTGGTCGACTTGCCGCCCGAAGAAAGCGACGGCCTACGGCTGCCTGCGATCGAAAAGGGTCTCGACTTCGTCCCGCTCATTGCGCCCACCAGCGACCGAGACCGCGTGACCGAGGCAGCCGCAGCGGCCACTTCGTTCCTCTACTATGTGTCCATGACGGGGGTCACGGGTTCGAAGGCCACCGATCTCGCAAGCGCGTCCGAGCGTGCAGGAGCGCTGCAGCGGGAGCTCAACAGGCCCATCGCGATCGGGTTCGGGGTCAAGACCAAGGAAGACGTCACGACCGTGGCTCGGCATGTCGACGGGGTCGTAGTTGGCAGCGCCGTCGTGCGCGTGATCGAGGAGGCTGAAAGCTCAGCGGCTGCCCTCTCGGCCGTGCGAACGCTAGTCGCCGAGCTGGCAGCCGGAGCCCGCAGACAATAATGTCCTTGCTGGGGTCAGCACATGACGATACTGTCTCTTTATGGCCAGTATTGATGTCATTTCCGCCAACCTGCCGATTCTCAGGGAGCTCCGCGACCGGATCGGTCAACACGAGCTCGCCGAGCGTGTGGGTGTTTCACGGAGGACGATCGCCCGGCTTGAGAGCGGGGAGGTCGCCGACCCGGGGGTCGACCTCGTGCACCGGATCGCAAGCCAGCTCGGTGTCAGCCTCTCCCACTTGACCGAGACGCGCCTTCGAGCGGTCACGCTTCCGCTGCCGGAAGATATCTGCGCGCGATTCCAGTCAGAAGACGCGGCACTGATACTTGAAGCGATGGTCCGCGCTGCCCGCGCCCACCGCTAGGGGACTGTCCCGTTTTTGATCCCGGTCGGGCCTGCGGCCCGGCAGTCTGTCCTGCCCCACCGCCCCACGCTATCGCCTAGGGTTTTTTGCGGGTGCGGGCGAGGCTGATGGTGGCCGCGTCGGTGATGGTCCGTCGGAGGTCGTCGTCTTGGATGCGGCTCAGCGCACGACCCAGCTCCTCGGGAAGTGCGGCAAGACGGACGGGTTCGGGCGCAGGGGGAGCCGGTCGCGCGCGCTTTGGGAGGTCGGGGAGGGGGCCTACCTTGAAGCGTAGCTTCTCGATCCCACTGTCAGGCACGTGCTTGCGGATCTGTTGAAGGAGATCTTCGCCGAGGTAGTGGAGCTCGTTGGCCCAGACCGACGAGCTCACATGCACGATCAAGACACCATGAAAAAGCTTGACTGGCCGCGCATGCTCGAGGACGCGTGGCGGGACGGACCGACTCCACCAGGCGAACGCTCTCGCGGCCTCGAGCTGGTCGGGGGCGGGGTAGACACTCTTGAGGAGCTTTCCGAGCGATTCGAGCTTCCCTTTGCGGCGGCGCTTATGCATCGTCAAAGCAGGCCTTGTAGAGCGCGAGCAGGTCGTCCTGTGAACAACTCCGAGGGTTTAGATTGTGACACGGGTCTGCGAAAGCCAATGCGGCGAGCCGCGGCAGGTCGCTCTCGGCGATGCCCTGGGAACGCAAATCCGAGGGAAGCCCGATGACGCGCCGCAACGCCCGGACCGCGCCGGCGCACTCGAAGGACAACGTGTTGGCCTCGTCGCTTCGCACGCCGAGATGTCTCGCGATCTCGGCGATGCGGTCCGGAATGACGCTTCGGTTGAAGTCCAGCACGGCGGGCAGACAAATCGCGTTGGCCAGGCCGTGATGCATCCCGAGCTCGGCGGAGAGTGGATGCGCTAGCGAGTGGCATGCGCCAAGGCCCTTTTGGAAGGCGACGGCGCCCATCATGGCGGCTTTCAGCATGTCGCCGCGTGCGCCTAGGTCCGCGCCATCCTCGACGGCGGCGCGGAGCGAGCGATGGCACAGCTGTATCCCTCCGAGCGCAATCGCATCTGCCATCGGGTGATCACCCGACGAACAATAGGCTTCCACGCAATGCGTAAGAGCGTCCATTCCCGTCGCTGCCGACATCGAGGGCGGCATCGTTTGGGTCATCCCAGGGTCTAGAATCGCCACGTCAGGAATCAGCAACGGCGAGAAAATGACCGTCTTGCGGTTGGTCGCTTGGATCGTGACGACCCCGCTTCGGCCGACTTCGCTCCCAGTGCCCGCGGTCGTCGGGATCGCGATCATCGGTGGCAACGTGCCAACGATTTTTTCGCCTCCACCGATGGCGTCGTCATATCGAGCCAATGGCGCGGGGTGAGTCACCGCGAGCCGGACGAGCTTGGCAACGTCGAGGACGCTTCCGCCACCAACGCCGATGACGATGTCTGCTTTGAAGGTGTCGTACACACGTGCTGCGCCAAGCACTTCAGATTCGAGCGGGTTCGACGAAATGTCGAGGACTGACTCGTGAGCGATTCCGGCCGCATCGAGAGCGCTGCGAATCGGGTGGAGCAATCCTGCAGCTTCGATGCCCTTGTCGGCGACCAAGAGCGCCCGGTGACCTGCAAGCCGGACGGCCTCCACGCCGCACTGCCTCGCTGCGCCTCCGCCGAAGACGACCCGGGTCGGAAAGCTCCACAAAACCAGGTTCTCGGTATCCGTCATTCTGGGCCTACACGCCTCTCCATCAGAGCGTGCATTGCGTCTTCGGGGGTCATGCGCCGGCTGGAAATTTCGACGAAGACCGAGGAGATCGGAGTCTCCAAGCCGAGCCTGTGCGCCTGCTCGATCATGTTCTGGGCGACTTCGATGCCCTCGACGTACGCACCCGCTTCGGCGACCGCGCTCGCGAGCTCTGCACCGCGTGCCAGCGCACGACCGACGAGGGATTCGGCTCGCTCGTCGCCGGCCACCGCCGCGATCAAGTCACCGAGGCCGGCAAGCCCCATGAAGGTTTCCTCGGATGCACCAAGTGCCTGACCGATGCGTGAGATTTCGACCATCCCGCGGGTCGCCAAGACGGCCAGGGTGCTTGGCTCGACGCCGGTCTCTTGCGCGTAAGCGAGCACCACCGTCAGAAAGCCGACCGTGGCGCTAGCCAGTTGTACGCCCAATACGTCCGTGGTGTCGTAGATTCGGAGATCGGAGCCGCCGATCGCCTCTCGGACCATCTCGGTCACTTCCGGGAACCTGGTTCCGAGGATGGCGCCGCTCGGTCGTCCCTCCGCAAGCGCGTTGGGTACTAGCGGGCCGGCGAGGGCGCCAAGGCGACGCGCTGCGGTGTGCTCGCGAAGCACGGTGGTGATGGTTTTGAGCTCCGCACCGATGAGACCGCGACTCACGTGCACGATCAAGTGCCGACCGTCGACGACTTTGCCGAGCTGATCGGCAAGACTCGTTGCGTGCCGTGCAGGCGCCGCGAGAAAGATCAGGTCGCGATCTTCCATGTTGTCGATCGCGGTCGACGGCCGGATCGAGTCTGGGAGCGATCGTTCTCGTCGGCTCCACAGCACGACGTCGTGCCGTTGGCGCACGGCCGCGCTGGCGATCGCCTGTCCAAACCCGCCCGCGCCGACCACGCCGACCCGTAAGCTCATCGGTGAACCCCCAGCGCTTCGATCTCGCAGGCGGCTTCCATCTGATCGGTGTCAGCGATGCGGTCGGCGAAGGACACCATTCTGTTCTGATAGTAGAGGAGCAGCGACGGGTCGCAGAGCAGAACGCGATCGCCATCCAAGCTGGCTGCGGTGGAGGTGTGGTAACCGTTCCAGAATTGAAGGGCGGCTTCGAGCAGCTCGTTTGGCGAATCCTCGCGGACGACGTCGCTGACCCGAACTTCGCCCTTCGCTTCCAGCGCAAGCAGCCTCTCCCGAGCATCACCGAGGTCCTTGTGAACGACCTCTCGATCGATGCTGACCTCGCTCCGGAGCCGCATGCGACCGAAAAGGTCCATCCCGGGCGTTGCCTGTACGAGATGACGATACAAAACGTGCGCGACCACCTGCGTGCTCATCAAGACGGTGTCCCGCTCATACCGCTCGGCGAGCACGGTTCCGAGCTCTCGCGTGTAGGCGGCGTCCCGAGTTGCATCGACGACAGGCGTGCCTCGTCTTTCCACGTACCCGCCTGGATCGATGTTGCGACCTGCTGGGCTGAGCGATGCCCCCTTCTCGTCGATCGCGTTTCCGAACGGGTCGATCGGTTCACCAAAGCGAATGATGCATGCGCCCCGCATCCCCACCACCTTGCGGAAGAACGCAACCCAACGATCGATCTGGGAGAACTCATCGTCTTCGATGATGTAGCGAGTTTGGCCCTCCTCGGTGAGCCAGTCTCGAATGAGCGTCTCCGCTTCGAGCACTAGGGCGTAGTTGATCGTCGTGGGGACGAACCATACCGGTCGTTGGACGCGCCGCACGCGATTGGTCGTGAAGGCCTCCACAGCGGAACCGAGTAAGCCGAGCTTCAGATGCCGCTCGATCATTCCGGAGCGGCTTCGCGTGCCTCCGGGGAAGAAAAGTGAGTGATAGCCTCGCTCGATCATCACCTGGGAGTAGAGAGTCAGCACCTCTTTGTAGAGCCGCACACGGATGCGCCGGTCGACTCGATACGCGCCGAGATTATGCATGAAGAAGCTGATGATCGGATTAGTGAAGAGGTTCTTGCCGGCTCCGTATACGACAGGTGGCAACCCGGATACCTCGAGCGCTTGGGCCAGCACGATCGAGTCGAGATTCGACGAGTGGGTGGGAACGAAAACGAGGCTCCCTTCGGACTGAAGATATTGGAGGTGGTCGATGTCTCCCTGGACGCGCAACACTCGGCTGAGCACCTCGGACTGAGGTGCAGTGAAACTGCTGGCGAACCGCCTCGGCTCCATGACCCCCGCGACCAGTCGTGGTATCGCTTGGCGCGCGAAGCGGTAGACGCGAGGATCGAAGTTGCCTGCCACGTCGTGTGCCATGTTGGACACGATTGTGTGGAGCGCCTGCCGCTGCTCAGCATCGTCCATCTTGCCTATGCGCCGGATCATCGAACGCCAATACCCGAGCCGGTCTCGCGCTTCTTCGTCGCGTTGGTGCTCGAGGCGTCGAATCTCGTGAAACGCCGCATCGTTGAGGGCTATCTCGAGCCGTGATCGATCGGTCTCATGCGCACCGCAGATTCGATTGACCACGTCCGAGACGATGTCGCCGCGCTCGCTGTTGAACCAGAAGATCGAGGGATCGCTTGGACGCGGAACGTACGGCTTGATGTGAGGCAACCGAAGAGGGCGTTCCGAAAAAAGGCGTTTCAACATCGTCTGTCCCTCTATGCGGACTCGAAGTACCGGTGGAGCTCCCATTCACTCACGGACTTGCGATACTCGCGGCACTCCCAGTCTCTGGTGCGGATATAGTGGTCGATGAAATGTTCGCCAAGGACATCGTGGACCGACTGACTCTCGCGGAGCAGGCCGACTGCGGCTTCTAGTGTCGGCGGCAGGGCGAGTGATGGATCCACCTCTTGGGTTGCGTCGCCCGAGGTCATGCGTGGTGGGGCGATCCCTTGCGCGATGCCGTAGAGCCCGGAGCCGAGACACGTCGCCATGGCGATGTACGGGTTGATGTCCGCCGCGGTCTGCCGGAACTCGATGCGAGCGGCGTGGTCGCTTGGCCCGAGGATCACCCTTGCCCCGCAAGTGCGATTTTCGATTCCCCAAGACGCCGTGAGGGGAGCCCAGACCCCGGGCACGTACCGCTTGTAACTGTTGACGAATGGCGAGTAGAGCGCGGTGAGCTCCGGCGCCAACGTGACCAGCCCGCCGAGGTAGTGAAGGCCGGTTGCACTCAGCGTGTCACTCCCGGCCGCAGCAAAGAGGTTGATCTGACCGCCCGCGTCCCAGAGGCTTTGGTGGATGTGCCCGCTCGATCCCGGCAGGTCCGGATTCCATTTCGCCATGAATGTCACGGAGTAACCATGTCGATCGCAGATTTGTTTTAGCGTGGTCTTGAAGAGCGCTGCTTTGTCTGCGGCGGACACGATGTCGTCGTAGCGTAGAGCGGCTTCCCACACGCCCGGACCCGTCTCAGGGTGGAGACTCTCGATGTCGATGTCGTACGTCGCGCATGTGTCCAAGATGTCGTCGACTAGGAGTTGGTTTTGTCCCTGACGCAACCACGAGTAGCCAAACATCCCTGGGCTCAGGGGCTGCAGGTCGCGAAACCCCTTCTCGTGCAGCGTTTCCGGAGTCTCTTGGAACACCCAAAACTCGAACTCGGCCGAGAACTTGCTGCGAAAGCCGGCGTCGAGGGCTCTTTGGTTGATCGATTTGAGCAAACCTCGAGGGCAGGCTGGATGGGGTTGGCCTTCCTGTGTGTAGAAGTCGATCAAGAAATCGGCAGTGTCTGGGGCGTAGGGCAAGACGCGCATCGTGGATGTATCGATGCGGGCAAGCGCGTCCGGGTAGCCCGTGTCCCAGCCAGTGACCTTGGCATTGTCGTACAGCTGGTCGTTGATGTCCCAGCCGAAGATCACGTCGCAGAACCCGAAGCCCTTCTCTAGGGCCGACCAGAACTTGTCCAAGCTGATGTACTTACCGCGCAGGACGCCATCGATGTCGAAGCCGCCAACCCTGACCTTCCGGATGCCTTTGTCGTTGAAGTCGCGCCGCAGCTGTTCGCTCACTGATCCCTCCTCGGGCCAGGAAGCATAGCCTGTTTTGTGTTCCGGATGGCGAGGAGTCGAATCAATTTCCGTCTATTTAGACGGAATCCAGTAGTGAACCAAGCCCAAACCGACGACGAACAAAACGGCGACCGAGGCATGCCCGAGAAGCACGTGTCCGGTGGTGTCGATCGCGCAGTGAGCCTTCAGCACGAAGTTCCCCGCGAGGCCTGCAGCCGACGCCGCGATCAAGCTACCAAAAGCGTTTCCTCGATCGACCAACCGGAGCAATGCATAGACGGGAACGCCAAGCAGGAGCCCAAAACCCATGCATGCACCCGCCACCATTCGGCTCGTGTGTTCGTGCGTGATCGCCTGCGCGCCTGCAGCCGGCCAAAAGGCGGCAAGCACAGTGGCCCCAACCGCGACGCAGACGAGGCATACGACTTGCCAACGCGGAAGCTCTGGCTGATGTACCGGGCGTGTCACCATGATCATGGCGACGACGAGAAGAATGCAAAAGACCGCGAGCGTTGCGGCCCAGGGGCCCGTGCGCACGGACTCGTTGACGAGGGGGAAGTTGTACCAGCCGATAACGGCCAAAACCGCAAACACGGCCAAGACGATGAGTCGCCGCACGTTCGTCGACCGGCTTCGAAAAAACCCCGCGATGGTCTTGTCGCTGTGGCTGCACTGACCCTTCACGTTTTGGAACATCCGATCGATGAGCTCGCGATCGTTTGCTTCGCTCGCCGAGTCGAGCTCGCGCAGCCGTTCGCCCAGACCGTCGTCCGAACCTGCTCTGTCGCTGCCTTTAGTCATTCATCACCACGTATTTCCGAAACTAGTAATTGTTTCAAAGTTGCGTACGCACGATGTGCGCGGACGCGCACAGCGCCCTCTGAAGTGCCCACGATCGTTGCAACCTCGGCGTAGGGGCGCTCCTGGAACCAATGGAGCTCGACCACCTCCCGCTGGCTCGTTGGGAGCTTTTCGAGGGCTGCATGCAGGAGCTGCGAGCGCTGCCGAATCTCGAGGGGCATGAGCTCGGCTTCTGGTGCGGCCTGGGTTTCGACCTCCAGCGAGGTCATTTTGCGACGCTTCTTTCGCCGCCAGTGCTCTCGCACCAGATTCATCGCGATGGTCATCACCCAAGGCCTGAGCTTCGAGCCTCGACGAAAGTCGTTGCGGGCTCCGTGGAGTCGAAAAAACGTCTGTTGCACGATCTCCTCGGCGAGCTCGTCGGACCGGAGATGCCGGCGAGTCAACCGGAGCAGGATCGGCGCGTAACGCTCGAATAAGAGTCGGAACGCCTGATCGTTGCCATCGATGTAGGCATCCATCAGCTGTTCGTCGGTGGATTGTGGGTCTGGTGGCCTACTCGACATGTTCCGCCGGGACGAGCTCGGGAGTCAGAGCTTCTTGGTTAGCGCTCCTTTCCCCATTCCACCAGTAGCCCGAGAACACCAGAGTGCCCAACAGCAAGAGCAGGAGTACGATTCGTACCCAGTGACGGGTGTTCTCCGAGGTCTCGTCCTGCACGACGATCGGCGCATTCGGCCTCAGCCGTGGCCCCGAGACACTGAGCACGGTTCCAGCCGGGTGGTTGCTGCTCACGTGTGCGGGGGGCAACGAGGAGGCCAGGGTCGGAACCGGGATCGACCCGATTCGCGACGACTCCATCCACGGGGCGATGTCCTGGGTCTGTGGGTTTAGTTTGGCGGACTCGACCTCGAGCCACCCGAGCGCTGCCAACATGGACGTCGCATCGGGATAGCGGCCCTCGGGGCGTTTGGCCATGGCGCGACGAATCACGTCCGGGAGCCCCGGGATGTCTTCGAAACCTTCGTCGGTCTCCCAACCGACTGGCGGGGAGCCGAGCACCATGTGGTGTAACAGAGCGCCTACCGAGTAGAGGTCTGCGGAAGGCGGGAAAGCCCCGGTGCCGATGAGCTCCGGCGCCATGTATGCCACGGCGTGTTTTCCGGAGCCGGTATGCGCGGCATGCGCGCTCGCTTCAGGGCATGCACGGAGCAGGGGAACGACACCCGTCCCGATCACGCGGGCCCCTAGCGCGCCGTCGCGTTCGCGTGTGATGACGATATTGTCTGGCGTCAGGTCGCCGTGTACGAGGCCCTGGGCGTGCGTGGCTTCCAGCGCCTCCAGCACGGCGGTCGCGATCCGAAGGACGCCTGCCGAAGGCAACTTGCGGTCGCGCAGTACCTCCGATAGAGGGGTCCCTCGCGTGTCTTGAAACGCTACGTACGGAACGCCGTCGATGATGCCCGCGTCGAGCACGCGTGGGACCGAGCGGCACCGAGTCCGGCCGAGGCTCTGCGTGAGCTGCGAGAAAGCGGCCTCTGCGACGCGCGAGCGACTGACATCCATCGGAAAGATGCAGATGATCAGCGGCGTTCCCTCCGCCGATCCGCGGTAATACGAGACGAGGCCACCCCACGGCAACTGGCCGTCGACCGCGTAGCGCCCGGCGAAGAGTTCGTCCGGCGGAGGATGAGCGCCACCAGGCGATGGAAACATCGGAGGTAGGATAGTCGCAATTGGCCGTCGTGACGAGGATCTAGATCAACGCTTGCGACGCGGGACCTTTGCGAATTTGACCTCGGGAATGGACTTGGCCGGTCTCGGGCTCCGTGAGCTCGAAGGCCCGGGTTTCATCGCCGGTCACCCAAGTTTGCATTCGTACCAGTTGGCCAGCATGCGTCTCGCGGAGGTACTCGACCGAAAGCGACTCGAGAGGCCCTTCGATCCCAGCCGCCTCTCCTGCCATCGAGGCGAGCTGTCGCGTGTCGTCGATGTAGTCGACGTAGCGAGCCTGGTTCACGTGGCGAAAGCTATCCTGATCGCTCGGTCGAACGATCCACTGTCGGGTCCACGAGGATCGACGCTCGCTTTCCTGCCAGAGGACAGCTGGGGGTACCGGTTCGTCGAGAACCGTGGACGCCAGGTCTGCGCCGACTGGTGCTGGGCCATCCGGTCCGATGTGCACGACGGTGACCCTCGCTCTGACCGCCACCGCTTGATCGCTCAGCCGGCTGATCGCGTGACCGAAGTCGTAACTCGTATTTCCGACCCGGGCGAGCCACGTGGCGATCTCGACTTCGTCGTCCGCCCTAAGGGGTTCGAGGTATTCGAAGGCGCTAGCCCGTGCGACGCCGCCCACGACCCGGTTGCGAAGGGCGAAAGTCTCGAGCCCGAAGACGGACCAGCGCACGCGTTCGAGCATTCGCGCGATCCAACCAGGCCCGACCGTCGAGGATGCATCGGTCTCGATGCCGCGGATGGTGTGGTCGATCTTGACGAGCTTCGCGACGGGGTCTGTCATCAGCGGCGCAGACCGTAGCAGGAGGACTGGGTGGATGACAGCGCATTGCGCGACTGGTAAGGCTGGCGCTGATGAGTGAAGACTTGATAGTCGCGATCGCCGACGGCGTCTGCGAGGTGCAGATCGCGCGGCCACAGACCAAGAACTCATTCCTCGCCTCCACGTATGCCGATCTCCGTGCGCTTCTCGAACAGGTCGACGCCGACGACGCTGTCTCCGTCGTGTTGGTCTATGGGCAAGGTGGAAATTTCTCGAGCGGAAACGAACTGGGAGATTTCCTCGAGAATCCACCGACGAGCGCACAGAGCATCGCCATTCGGTTCATGCACACGCTCCACAGATTCACCAAGCCCCTCATCGCGGCTGTGGATGGCTTCGCCGTTGGCATTGGCACGACGATGTTGCTCCACTGCGACATCGTCTACGCGACCGAAAGTGCCAAGTTCCTCATGCCTTTCGTCAACCTCGCCGTCGTGCCAGAGGCCGCGTCGACGCTGCTCCTGCCCGAGCGCGCAGGCCTTCGACTTGCGAGCGAGCTCCTCTACTTCGCCGAGGCGTTCGACACGGAAGTTGCCGAACGCGCCGGCTTGGTGAGTCGCATTGTTCCACGGGACGAGCTTCTGCCATTTGCGAGAAAGCGAGCGGCGCTGCTGGCGTCGAAGCCGGTCGTCGCCGTCCGAGAAACCAAGAAACTCCTGCGGCAGGATCCAACCGGGGCGATCGCCGAACGGATCGACCAGGAAGCGGAAATCTTCTGCAAGATGCTCCAGGAGCCACCGGCTCAGGCCGCGATTCGCCGGTTCTTGAACAAGAAGAAGTAGGGAGCTGCTAGGCGAAGTTGTTGGGGCGTTCGACGCAGTAGATGCCGCCGGGGGCTTCGATCAGGGTTGCGCATTGGTTGCAATGACTGCAGCCGTTTTTGTACTCGGGGCGCGCCTGGGCCTGCTTCGGAAAGTCCGGGTCGAAGATCAGGGCGCGACCCAGCTGAATGAAATCGAAGCCACCGGTCATCACGCGGCGAATGCTGTCGCTCGTGCACACCCCGCCGATGTAGCAAACCCCGCACTGCACCCGATCGCGTATTCGCTGCGCATGCTCGAGGAAGTACGTCTCCTCGTAGGGATAGTTCTTGAACATCACGGGTGCCGACAGCTTGATGCCGATCTTCATTAGAAGGTTCTTTTCGTGTTTGACGAGGCCCGGAACGAGACTGTCTCCTCGGAACAGGAGCATGGGATTCATGCTGCTTGTGCCACCGCTGCAAACGATGACGTCCAAACCGCCCGCTTCGAGCATTGCGGCGATCTCTACGGACTCTTCGTACGTGACGCCGCCCACCACGCCATCGGTCATGCTGATCTTGCCGAGGAGCGGGTAGTCGTCGCCCACGGCTTCTCGCACGGCCGCCAGGACCTCGAGGCCGAACCGCATTCGGTTCGTTAGCGAGCCACCGTACTCGTCCGTGCGCTTGTTGGTCTTGGGGCTTATGAACTGGCTGATCCCGTAGCCGTGCCCGAAGTGAATCTCGATGGCGTCGAAGCCCACGGACTTCATGAAGGCGGCTGCGCGGCTGAAGACCTCGACGCGTTCGCCGATCTGCTGTTTGGTCATCGCGCCGATGCGGGGAAGGCCGTACGCGAGGCCCAGGGCGTTCATCCCTTTTGACGGGCCGAGCGGATGCTTCCCTTGGAACTCTCGGTTCTTAGTGAAGCCTCCAGCATGGCCGAGCTGGCCTGAAACCCTTGCTCCCGTCGCGTGCACGGTGCGGATGAAATGCTCGAGCTCGGAGCGAATCCCCTCGTGCATGTACATCATGTTTTCGTGGATGCGCCCGTCCGCCTCGGCAGCGCAGTACGCGATGGTCGTCATTGCGATACCGCCCCGACCGATCCGCTCGTGGAACTCGGTCAACGCCTTCGTCGGGATGCCACTTGGGCACTTGCCCTCGAAAGTTGCTGCTTTGATCAACCGGTTTCGCAAGGTGAGGCCGTTGATCTTCGCCTCGGAAAAGCACTTCTCTAGCGGGTCGGTCATCGGTCGCTCGGAAGCGTATCACCGGCTCGACTGTTGGCGAGGACCGAAACTTCAGCTCGGCGAGGGGAAGAGGACTCCCCCGAAGGCGAGCCATGCCACCAGTAGAGTCAGGAGGACATTGACCGATTGTCCCGCCGCATAGAGGAGGATCGGTTTGCCCCCGACGAGCTGTTCGGTGAGGCGCCGGAAATTCGACTCTAGGCCGATCGAAACGAACGCCATTGCGAACAACCAGCCGCGAAACCCCTTGGTCACCTTCGTGATCGCTTCGGTGCTGTCCGACCCCAACAACGGCACGAACACGAACGACGAAAGTGCGGACGCAAGCAGGAACCCCAAAACGAACTTTGGAAAACGCTCCCAAAGAATGCTGGCCGAAGGGCGCCCGCCCTCGGTGGGTTCGACCTTGGCCACCCAGTAGAGGGCGATCAGGAAGGCGATGCCACCGATCATGGTATTTTGAATCATTTTGACGACGGCGGCGACCTGCTCGGCGTCGTCCCCGAGCATTGCGCCGGCAGCGACCACCGCGCCCGTCGAATCGACGGTGCCGCCGATCCATGCGCCCGCGACCCATGGGTCGAGTCCGAGCGCGCGGCTCAAAGCGGGCATCCCCACCATCATTCCGACCGTGAAGATCATCGTGAGCCCGATGCCCAAGGTGAGCTCTTCCTTTTTCGCACGGACTGCGGCCGCCACCGCGACAGCCGCGCTCACGCCGCACACCGAAGTCGCGCACGCGATGATGATGGTCAGCGCTTTCGAGCGCATCTGTAAAACGCGCGTCCCGAAGCTCCACATCAGCAGGATGATCACCGGGGTGACGAGATACGCGACCATCAAACCTGGCCCGCCGAGCTCGACGATACGCCCCAAGAGAAGCTCTGCTCCCAGCAACACCAACCCGATCTTGATGAAGAGCTCGGAGCGAGAGCCGGCTTCGAGCCATGGTGGCGCGCCGATCGTGTTCGAGATCAGCAGCCCGAGGCCTAAGGCCCAAAGCGCGTACCCGAGCCCCCACGACTTGAGGCCGCTCTGCGCGCCGATCGTTTGCGCCAGCCCCGCAAGCAAGAACACGACGAGTGCCCCCGGGATATATCGCGCGAGATCGTGGCCCGTGGCTTTGACGGCGACGGAGGTGATCCCGACGAGCATGCCGGCCAACCCAAGCAAAGCTCCATACGAGCCGGCCCAGGCCTCGGCGGGATCGGTCGCCCACGACGTCACTTTGGGCACGGCTGCGACCCAACCCGCCGCGACCGCGACGATGATCGCGAACCCCAACCATACCGACCACCAGTCTTCGGAGCGGAGCGCACGCATTGAATGCTACGGGCGGCTTCCGAGATACGCCTGGACCGCACGCGGAACGGGCTGACGGCGGAGCGCTTGGGTCAGCGACCAACGGTCGTCCTCCGGATCCTCCAAGAAGTGGGTCTCGCTTCCTTCGTGAAAGGCGATCGGAACGCCGTCTCGAAAGAGGATCCGGTTTTTCGGTGTCGAGGGGACTCGGTGTCCTGGGGTCAAGATGCCGACCAGATTGAGCGGGTCCGCCGCGCTGATCGACATGAGCTCACCGGACTTGGGTTTGCGGCGGGACTTGCGCAGCGCAGTGACCGCTTCCGGAAGGGCGTACTGCTCACCTGCAAACCCGGCGACGAACCGCCCACCTCGAATGCGGCCCTGCGCCTCCAGACGACGGTAGACGCGAAGGAGGGCATACCACGGAGGCAGATCTCCCTCGCGATCGAGGAGTCGCCGAAACACGACGCCCCAACGGCGGAGAAGGGTCCAAGCCACGCTCTCGACATCGTGATCTTCCGGTACATCGGGCAGGACGGTCCACCGACCGGCCGCTTCCATGCTGTAGGCTGCTGCCGCGCGCCGGCCTCGCCGTCGTCGTTTCGGATCCGGTGCCAATAGAGCTCGAAGTCCGGTGAAGCCGTCGGCAGTTACCAGCCCGAGGGAAACGAGCTCGCCGAGCGCTTCTTCTGTTTGTGTCGGGAGGAGCCCCGTTTCGCGCACGATGTCGTCGAAAAAGCTCGCGCCGGCTCGGCGCATCATCTCTAGCGTGGTCGTCGCATTGCTCGACGTGGGTTCTTCGCTCACGGGTCGAAAGCGCCAGGTGCGCGCGTGCTCGCGGCGGGAAAACGCGACCGGGCTGGTCCGGATGGGGCTCGATGCTCGCCCCATGGGAGGCGTGCGACGACTCCACGTCACGCGTCCCGAGATGCACAGACTGTCGAGCCAACTCGGATCGTAGCCTTCCATCCGTACCGGCAGGATGTCCGATTCCCAAGCTGCGGCCCCCGCTTCGAGGCCCTCGAGCTGCTCCACCAGGACGGCCAGACCTTCGGGCCCATCCATGCGGGTGTCGGGGGCTGCATGTTGCCAACTCAGGAGAAAGCGGATGAAGTCCGCGGCGGTGACGGCCTCGATCTCTTTTCGAAGTCGTTTGAGGGTGTATCGGTGAATTCGGGCCAGCAGGCCGCGCTCGCACCATTCGGTTTCGGTCGACTCGGGTGAGAACATGCCTCGAAGGACGAAGCCCTCGCTTTCGAGCGCTGCCAGGGCCGCATCAACCAAGTCCGGCTCGAGCCCAAGCAAGCGCGCGAGCGAGCCAGCGCGAACCGGACCCGACGCTTGAAGACGGCCTCGCACGACCTCGCGGACCGCTTCGTCTCGAGTCCAGGCTTCCAGCCGGTACCGCTCGGGAACCATCACGTCGGATGAGGAGCTTCCATCGGGCCAGGCAGCCTGCACCAACGGGAGTCGCTCGGCAGCAGTCCACAAGGCGCGCTCGCCTGCGATGAAACGGGTTGAGCGTCCCGACGCCGTGAGATCGCGGAGCCAGCCATGCCATTCGCCCGTGCCAGCCTCATCGTCGGTGAAGCAGTTATGCATCAGGAGCGCGTCGTGCAACTCGTCCGGGTCACGAGGCTCGGGCCACGCCTCTCCGCGCACGCGGTCGATCGCTGCGCGGTCGAGCGCTCCGAGATCCGACGCTTGGGAGGGGTCGAGCCAGCGGCGCGACATCACGGCTTGCGTCCGTCGCTCCTCGAGGGGGGCGTCGTCGAGGAAAGCATATGGCTTCGCGTTGAGAATCTCCTGCGCGAGGGGCGAGGGTTCGGTCAGATCCCGGGCCAGCAAGGTCAGCTCGCCTGCCTGCAATCGCTCGAGAAGTGCCTCGAGGCCTTCGATGTCCATGGCCTCGTGAAGACAGTCCTCGATCGTTTGGTGGACCAACGGGTGATCGGGGATTTCTCGATCACCTGCGACGTTTTCGAGGCAAGCCACTTGGTCGGGGAAGCACAGAGCTAACAAATCGTCGGCTTGCATGCGTTGGAAGGGCGGCGGCACCTTCTTGCCGCCGCGGAATCGAAGGATTGCCAAGGCCCGCGTCGCGTTCCAACGCCAGCGTGTCTGGAACATCGGGGCGTCTAGCATTGCCTGAATCAACACGTCGCGAACGTTGTCAGCACGAAGGAAGCGAAATACGTCTTCGAGTGGGAAGCTGTGCGTCGGGCCAAGTGAGAGTACGATCGCATCTTCGGTGGCCGCCGCTTGAAGCTCGACGTTGAAGCTCCGACAAAAGCGCTTGCGGAGCGAGAGCCCCCAGGCTCGGTTGATTCGACTGCCAAAGGGCGCGTGGACGACGAGGTGCATGGCGCCGGTTTCGTCGAAAAAACGTTCGAGGATGATCGTGTTGCGGGTGGGCATCGTGCCGAGGGCCGTGCGCGAGGCCAGCAGGTACTCGGCGACCTGCCTCGAGGCAGATTCCCCGATCGCAGTTTCGTGCTGGAGCCAATCGACCACGGTGGCGAGCTCGTGATTGCGCGCTTCGACGCCTTCGCGCACGGCGTTGACCGAGGTCGACAAGAGGTCGGCGCGGGAAGGCGCCTCGCCAAACCAAAACGGGAGGCTCGGCGGTTTGCCCCGGGCGTCAGCTACCCGGACCACCCCCGGCTCGACACGCAGAATCTCGTACGAGACGTTGCCCAACTGGAAGATGTCCCCGGACATACTCTCGATCGCAAAGTCTTCGTTCAACGTGCCCACCCGAAGTCCCTCGGGCTCCAGCCGCACCTCGTAATCGAACGTGTCGGGGATCGCGCCTCCGTTGGTGATTGCCGTGAGCCGGGCGCTTCGTCGCGGGCGAATCCGACCGTTGACCTCGTCACGGTGCAAAAAAGCCCCGCGGCGCCCGCGGTTGGTGGCGAAGCCATCGGACAACACCCGAACGACTTGCCCGAAAGTCTCCTCGTCGATGGTCCGATAGGGCCAGGCGCGCCGAACCATCGCCAGCAGCGCGTCCTCGCTCCACTCCTCCTTCGCGGCAGCGCTGGCGACGATCTGTTGCGCCAGAATGTCGAGTGGGCCTTCGGGAATCTCGATTCGATCGAGCTCGCGTCTTTGCACGCAACGCATGAGCGCCGCGCACTCGACGAGATCGTCGCGGCTCAGCGGGAAGAGCCGGCCTTTAGGTGTTCCGCCGTGCCAGTGGCCCGAGCGCCCCACGCGCTGAAGGAAAGTTGCGACCGAGTGGGGCGACCCAAGTTGGCACACGAGGTCCACGTCACCCACGTCGATCCCGAGCTCGAGCGAGGCAGTCGCGACGACGGCCTGAAGCTCTCCCGACTTAAGGCGCCGCTCGGCTTCGAGTCGGTGCTTGCGGGCCAGACTTCCGTGGTGGGACGTCACGGCATCTTCGCCGAGCAGCTCGCCGAGATGTCGCGTGACCCGTTCGGCAAGTCGGCGTGTGTTGACGAAGATGAGCGTCGTGTTGTGCGCTTCGACCAGCGCGGCCAGCCGTTGATAGATTTCGTCCCACACCTCGAGCGACATGACCGTCTCGAGAGGCGAGCCCGGTATCTCGACTGCGACATCCATCTCTCGCTGATGGCCGACATCGACGATGCGGCAGGCCGGCTCATCGTCGTCGGTGGCGCACTGGTTGGCGCCGACCAAGAAGTGGGCCACCTGCTCGATCGGGTTTTGCGTCGCGGACAGCCCAATTCGGGTGATGTCGCGACCCACCAGCTCCTGAAGTCGCTCGAGCGACAGAGACAGATGAGAGCCGCGCTTGTTGCTGACGACTGCGTGGATCTCGTCGACGATCACGGTCTTCACATCGGACAGCATTCGCCGCCCGCCTTCGCTGGTGAGCAAGATGTACAGCGATTCCGGGGTCGTCACGAAAATGTGGGGTGGCGATTTCACCATCTTCGTTCGTAGGTGTGACGGGGTGTCTCCCGTGCGCACCGCCGTTCGAATGTCGACATCGCCAAACCCGAGCTCCTCTAGTGTGCCGCGAATGCCCTCGAGGGGGGCCTGCAGGTTGTGCTCGATGTCGTTGCTCAGTGCCTTGAGCGGGGACACATAGAGGATCTGCACCCGTTCGGGTAACCCTTCTTCGAGACCTTGGCGAACGAGGCCGTCGATCGCGCATAAAAACGCGGCCAGCGTCTTGCCCGAACCCGTCGGCGAGGCGATCAGCGTGTGCTTTCCCTCCCGAATCGCCGGCCAGCCCTCTACCTGCGGTGGCGTCGGTTCGCCGAAGGTACGGTCGAACCAGGTAGCCACGGCAGGGTGAAAGCCGGCAAGGGGCATGGGCTCCCATCTAGCACCGCGAGACGAAGGCGGTAGCCCCATGCGTTCGCCTCGCCGCCCATTGCCAATGAGGCACCGGATCAGGTAACACCGTCCAATGACGTCTGGGGTCACGGCTTGGAGACCGACCTGGCTCTTGGCGCTGCTGGTCGCCTTTGCGCCGACCGCGCAGGCGGAGGTCGCGCCCGATGATCCCGGACAAGTTACCAGCCTGCCCGAAGCAGTTGGCCCTCACTGGGTGTGGGTTCCGGACCGAGCGCTCCGCCGAACCGCTCTGTTTGACGGTGCCGCTGGCGCCATGTTGGGGCTGATCGACAGCGGAATGACGATCACACCCAAAGCGCCCCAGTGGTCGAAACAGCGGGCGGAGATCTACGCCGTCGACACCATCTACACGCGCGGCCATCACGGTGAGCGCAAAGACTATGTGTTCATCTACGATGCCCGCACCCTGGAAGTGAAAGGCGAGGTCGAGATCCCGCCGCGCGCCGGCGACACGGGCACTGGGATCGCCCTGGTCGACATGCTCGACGGCGAGCGATTCCTCGTCGTGCTCAACCAGTCGCCCGGGAGCTCGGTCTCGGTGGTCGACCTCGCGGAGCGAAAATTCATCGGCGAGATTCAAACAGCGGGCTGTGCGGGCGTGTATCCCGCAGGGCCTCAGCGTTTTGGAATGCTCTGTGGCAACGGGACGGCCGTGTTGGTCATGTTGACGGAACAAGGCGAGCTAGAGCGAATCACGAGGAGCACTCCCTTCTTCGATGTGGTCGCCGACCCGGTTTCCGAAAAGGGCACCCGCAAGGGAACGAGCTGGCTCTTCAGCAGTTTTGGCGGACAGCTCCACGAGATCGATTTCTCGGGGGCCGCGCCTGTGCCCGCTGCGCCGTGGTCGCTCTTCAGCGACAAAGAACGCGCAAACGATTGGCGGGTCGGTGGGGGTCAATATCTCACCTACCACCGACCGAGTGGGCGCCTCTACTCGATCGTACACGAAGGCGGTCCTGGCTCGCACAAGGACCCAGGCACCGAGGTCTGGGTCTGGGACGCGGGGACGCGCGAAAAGATCGAGACCTTTTCGATGCCCAATGTGCTCGTTCCTTTCATTCGGCCGCAGATGGGCATCGAGGCAGGCGGCTTCGTCGATTGGCTTCTCCGGGCTCTGCTCCCGAATTTGGGCGTGCACAGCATCGTCGTCACCCAAGACGACCAGCCCCTGCTCTTCGTGCGCCATGCGGATCTCGGAGCGGTCGGCGTCCTCGATGCCGTGAGTGGCGAGCATCTTCGTGACCTCGAAGAGGTCGGTCTCTCGGGTGTACTCTTGGTGGTGCCATGATCGATCCGGTCGTTTCGGTTTCGCTTCGCTGTGTGTTGGCGCTCCTCTTCGCAACGGCGGCCTGGCACAAGGTTTCAAACCGCGACCGCTTCGCATCGACGCTCGAAGCGTATCGGTTGCTCCCGACTTGGCTCGGAAAGGGCGTTGCCAGGGGGCTGCCCGTGCTGGAGATCGCCATCGCGGTCTCGCTTCTCCTTCCCTTGTACCGTCCGGCCGCCCTCGGAGCCGCGGTACTCCTCGTTCTTTATAGTGTTGCGATCGCGATCAATCTCGCTCGCGGCCGCCGTGACATCGACTGCGGCTGCTTTGGGCGAGCGGCACGGGTTCCGCTCAGCGAGACGCTGCTCCTTCGGAATGCTGTCTTTATCGCTGCCGCCGCGGCGGTGCACCTCCCGGTCGGGGCTCGCCCCCTGCTCTGGATGGACGGGTTCACGGCCGTCGCAGTCCTGACCGTCACAACGCTTCTCTGGGGCTCGCTTCGACGGCTCGGCGAAATGTCGACGTTAGGGGGGAGCCGATGATCGACGCTCTCGTCGTCTCGAATATCATTCTTTGGCTGATCGTTGTCGGCCTTGCGGTCACGGTGTTCGCGCTCGTCCGCCAAATCGGCGTGCTCCACGAGCGCATCACACCAGCAGGTGCGCTTTCGCCCCACGCCAAAATCGAAGTTGGCGAACCGGCTCCCGAGATGGTCCTGACCGACCTGCAAGACCGTTTGGTCCGAGTGGGAGGGGTCTCGAAAGACGAGACCCAGACTCTATTGTTCTTTCTCTCCCCGAGTTGCCCCGTGTGCAAGACCCTCCTGCCCACCGTCGAGCGCGTAGCGAGAGCCGAGGTGCCGCGTGTGCGTGTCGTCTTGGCTAGCGACGGCGAGCTCGAAGAGCAGATCGCATTCGCGGACGAGGAGGCGCCGAAGGGCATTCCATACGTTCTCTCGACGGAGCTCGGGATGACCTACGGGGTGGGAAAGCTTCCGTACGCGGTGTTGATCGACAAAAACGGCGTCGTTGCTGCGCAGGGCTTGGTCAACACGCGCGAGCATCTCGAGAGCCTCTTCGAGGCACAACGCTACGGAGTCGCGTCCATTCAGGACTACTTCGAGGAGAAGGCCAAATGAGTCGACTCGACAATTGGTTTGAGGGAATCACGCGAGAATCTGCGCGCCGCGTCTCGCGTCGAAGTTGGGTGTCCCGCTTGGGGGCGGTGCTCGTGGGGGGTGCCGCCGTGCCGCTGCTCCCGGTTGCCCGCGCCGCCGAGAGGGCAGCATCCCCAGATGGGATCGCCGGGGCCGAAGGAGACCCATCCAGCTGCCAATACTGGCGTCATTGTGCGATCGATGGGTTTCTCTGCACGTGTTGTGGCGGCTCCCACAGCGCGTGCCCTCCGGGGACCGAGATGTCCCCAGTGACGTGGATCGGCACCTGTCGTAATCCGAAAGACGGCCAAGACTACATCATTTCGTACAACGATTGCTGTGGAAAGACGATTTGCGGCCGCTGCCTGTGTAACCGAAACGAAGGCGAACGGCCGCTCTACCACTGGTATCGCAACAACGACCTCAACTGGTGCGGTGGCGCGAAGCTTCAGACCTACAACTGCTCCACCGCACTCGTGGTGAAAGTTGCCAAAGAGGCGCAGCCCGAGAAATGAAGCGCGTCCGGCTGGCTTTGGTGTTTTGCTTCGCCGCTTCGGGCGCGCAGGCGGACTCGTTAGTGGAACACGACTACCTCCTCAACTGTGCGGGTTGCCACCAGCTGAATGGCTCCGGCTCGGTGACCGTGCCTTCGCTTCACGGCATCTCGGGGCTGAGCGATACGAGCGGGACGCGCGTTTACTTGATTCGGGTCCCAGGCGTTGCGCAAGCCCCGTTGTCGGACGAAAGGCTCGCGGCACTCATGAACTGGCTCCTCGAGCGATTCACGGGAAGGGCGCCCATCCCGCGCTACACCGCCAAAGAAGTGTCCCAGCTGCGCAAGAATCCGCTCCTCGACCCCCGCGCCGAACGGGCGCGACTATCACCCGCGCCGATCTCCGACTCTTCTGAGCGGTAGACGCATGCCTGATTGAACAGTAATGGCTCAACGCCATCTAGGTGCATGATAGGGACGGATCGCCTCGCCCAGGATGATCGCCTCTCGAATCGCCCCTGGCTGACGAAGGGACGCGACGAGAGTGTCGCCGATCGCACCGGTTGGAGGGCGGACGGCCTTTGGCTCTTGCGCGCGTCTTTCTTCGGTTCCGATCCCGATGATCGAAAGGCGTGCAGCCGCGAGGATCGGATCGTGTAAGGCGGGTTGCTCCGCAGCGGCGAGAACTGCGGCCGCCATGATCCAACGAACGTCGGCGTGAACCGTCTCTCCGCGCGCCAGCTGGGCGCGCAATCGCTGAGTCTCGGCATGCTCGGCGTGCAAGTACGCGAACCCAGGGATGTTCATCAGTTGGAAGTCGGCGAGCTCCGGCCACGACTGCCCGAGCAGGGTGTCGACGATCGAGTCGGCGAGTGCGTGCAAGGACTCGTCGGACAAACCTACCCACCGGCCGGCGAGCGGGAGATAATAAAGACCAACCTCGCCATGCTCGGCTTCCCAACGCGCCCAGAGCGAGTCGCCCTCCTGGTGCCGGCCCAGGTGGTGTAATACCCGGCTCGCCATGTAGAGGCGCAGGCGTGCAGGGGGGTGCTCGTCGATCCAGCCGTCGCCCGCAAAGATCGCGGAGGTGCGGTGCGCCGAGTCGGGGTCGCGAAACGCGCGTCGCATGGTCTCGACGTACGCGGGGCCAAGCATGAGCGTGCCCATCGTGTCGGCAAAGACTTCGGCAAGCCAAGCCCCAAAGAGCTGACGAAGCCACCCCGGATCGATCTCGCGCTCGGAGCTAGGTGCGGAGAGCCGTTGCGGTAGGCCGAGACGGTCATGGAGATCTGCCTCGAGACCGTCGACGCTGTAGTAGAGGTCATGCGCGATCTCATGAGCGATCGCAGGCCACAACCAGAGGCTACGACCAAAGCCCCTCGGGATTCTCAGCGGAGCCACACGGGTCGACGCAAAGCGCGGTACGATCGACAAGGCCCAGTCGCCGCTGACCACGACGGGGGTGCTGGTGCGCAAGCCGAGGCCATGCGCGCTTGCGAGCTCGAGGAGGGGCGCGTAACAGGCGTCCGCCATGGCGTCCGCGTCGCCCAATATCGAAGCCGAGCCGCGCAATCGTTGCTCCGCCATCCGGTCTAGGTACCGCAGCAGCTGCTGAAGGCCTTGAATCACGGTGGCTTCCTGCATGACGGTCGACACCGTGGGCTTGCCGGCCAAAGACCTGTCGATGGCGGCGAGCCGGTCGAGTAAGTCGTCGCGGAGCGCTCGAACCAGGCGAATCAAACGCGGGTCGCCCTCGGCGCGCCGGAGCAGGGCCGTGGCTTGCTCCCGAAGCCGCATTGCCCGTGCCTGGGTCGTCGCGATGATATCGCCTTCGGGTGCGTGAGGCGCCGTTGCTGGCCGAGCGGGGGGAGAAGGAGGAGTGCGAAAAGGAGGCTCCGGCCTCGAAGGTGCTCTGGGCTTGCGTTGAGGCGCGCTTGCCTCCGCAGGCTCTCGTGGCGCCGAACGCGGTTCGGTCTTCTTTCGTCGATCGAGCCAGCGTTTCAGCAGCGGATAGAGGAGGTAGACCAGTACCGCAATCGCGCCAATCCAGTCTTTGAAAAGCTCCTCCATCAGCTTTCAGCGCTTGGGGCGCCTTCCGTAGATCAGCGCCTTCCGTTCCAGCGGACCAGCGCCGCGCTTGGCGAGCAGCTCCGCGAGCACCAGTCGCGCAACGAAACGTCGCGGCTGTGCGAGCAGCGCCTCCCGGGGGACCGGCGCCCTAGGGCTGACTTTCATCGTCCGGACCTCCGGTCGCCTTACTGATCGCATCCCTCATATCGGTGTCGGCGGCGACGTTGCGCAGGTTGTAGTAGTCCATGACTCCGAGGTTGCCCTCCTTGAGCGCGTCGGCCATCGCCTGGGGAATCTTCGCCTCTGCCTCGACGAGGTGCGCGCGCATCTCTTCGACCTTGGCCCGCATCTCTTGCTCTGCTGCAACGGCGAGAGCCCGTCGACCCTCGGCGCGCGCCTGAGCGACTTGCTTGTCCGCTTCGGCCTGCTCGGTCATCAGCTTCGCGCCGATGTTCGTGCCGACGTCGACGTCTGCAATGTCGATCGACAGGATGTTGAATGCGGTGCCGCTGTCGAGACCGCGTGCGAGAACGTTCTTCGAGATCGTGTCGGGGTTCTCGAGGACCTCGGCGTAGTTCGCCGAAGAACCTATCGTCGAAACGATCCCCTCGCCGACGCGTGCGACGACGGTTTCTTCCGTCGCGCCTCCGACCAGTCGATCGATGTTGGAGCGCACCGTGATCCGGGTCACCACCAGCAGCTGAATGCCGTCTTTGGCCACCGCGGTGATCTTCGGCGTCGTGATCACGCGCGGATTGACACTCGTCTGTACCGCGTCGAGCACGTCACGACCTGCCAGGTCGATCGCGGCCGCCTGTTGAAAACCGAGCTTCATGCCAGCCTTGTCAGCGCTGATCAACGCGGTCACGACGCGGTCTACGTTGCCTCCGGCCAGGTAGTGAGATTCCAAGGTGTTGGTCGGCAGGTCGATCCCCGCTTTCACCGCGGCGATGCGAGGGTTGACGACCTTTCCCGGGGGCACTCGACGCAGCCGCATCCCGATCAGCTCCCCAGGGCCAACCCACGCGCCGCTCGACCATGCCGCGATCAAGAGACGTATGGGGATCACCCACACGAACAGGAAGAACAGAATGAGGACTGCAACGAAAACGAGGCCGATTACTGAGAATGGGACCATGGGATTTCCTTCCTACGTTGAATCTGGGGTGCGTACGACGACACGTGGGCCTTCCACCGTCATGACTTCGACTTCTCGATTGGACTCGACGTATTCGCCTTCGGTCATGACATCGACTTCGTCGTGTCCGAAGCGAACACGACCGATAGGCCGAAGAGGAGTGACTGTGGTGCCGCGACGCCCCAGGAGATCGCTGCGATCTTCTTGAGACACAGCCTCTGCTTGGCTGTGTTCGAGAACCATCCGCCGTCCGGCTCTGCTCTTGGGGATGACGTAGAGCATCACGCCGGCCGCGACGATCGAAACTCCACCAGTCACGGTGCCCCAAAACGGACCGAGCTCCGTCCATGCGGCGATCGCTCCCGCGGCGAGTGCGAGCATCCCTAAGACGCCCGCGACGCCAAAGCCGGGCACGATAGCGACTTCCGCGAGCAGAAGAAGCAGGCCCAAGACCAGTACGGCGACGACTACAACCGCGGTCACGACTCATCCTCGGGTCGTACGATCAGCGCCGGCCCGTCCCGCCCGATCACCCGGACACGCGCGCCTCGCGCAATGAACTCACGCTCGCTGGTCGCCTCGTGACGCTCCCCCGCGATGGTGACCTTGCCCGCGGGCCGAAGGTCGGTGAGCGCTTCACCGATTTGACCTACCAGATCCGATGCGGTGGGGGCGGAAAGAAAACCGGTTTCGGCTTCCTGGAGGACCAGGGCTCGGCCCATCGCGCTTCTCGACAACAAGCGACCGACGACCAGCGCAAGCACGAAGGCGCCCAAGAGCGACAACATGACGCGAGTCATCGCGTCGGCGAGTATGCCGGTTCGGAAAGACACGTCGATCGGAATGCCGATCAGGGCGAGCACCAGCGATGCAATGACGAAGATGAGACCGAGCACGCCAGGGACGCCGAGGCCGGGCACGAAGAAGATCTCGACGACCACCAACACGACGCCGGCAACGAAGAGGAGCGCCTCTTCCCACCCGACGAGATGAACCACTGCGTGGCCACCAAAGAACAACGCGAGTGACAGGAAACCCGCGATGGTGAACGGCCCGACGCTCCGCGTGTAGAACGCGATCATGAGCCCCAGCATGCCGACCGAAAGAAGCAAACCGCTCACGGTCGGCTCGGTCAGCCACCGTGCGATTTCTTCGCCCCAGTTGAGTTCTACGCGTGCGATCACCGGGTCCTTCAGCGTCAGCGCCTCCATGACGGCATCGAGATTGGCCGCCTTGGCATCAGCGATCCCGAGGTCGATCGCCCGGTCCGTGTCGAGGGTCAGGAGCTTGCCCTCTTTGACGATCCCTTTGATTACGACCTCGCGGTCGACCATCGCTTCGGCGATGTCGCCGCGACGCCCGTTGGCCTCGGCTGTGGAACGCATCTCGGCTCGCATGTACGAGACCATTTTCTCGCCGACGGCCTCGGCCTGTCCGCCGCCCGCTTGAATCGGCGTTGCGGCACCGATCGTTCCGCCCTCGCTGATCAGGACGTTATCACACGCGAGCGCGATGAGAGCGCCTGCGCTAATCGCACGGGGATGTACGTAGGCCACGGTGCGCGGCGCGGCGTCTAGGAGGGCGTCACGGATTTGAATCGCTGCATCGACACGCCCGCCCAACGTGTTGACGTCGAGGACGATGGCAACGGCATCAGGGTGTGTCTCGATTGCGCGTCGCACGAAAGCAGCGAGCCCCAGCTCTACAGTGCGATCGATTCCGATGACGACCACTTCGCTGCCGGCTGGCGCCTCGAGCGGGAGTGGCTGAATGTCGCTCGGCACATTCGCGCTCGGCGCCGGTCGGTACCCGGTCGGGCTGGGTTTTTGGCCAAGCGTCACCTGCGCCGTGCACAAGAGCACGCTGGCGACGATGAAGCCGCGAAAGCTCAACCGAGGGATTCGAACCCACCTCACCGGATGAACCTAGCTCCGTTGGGACCCTAGCTCAATGCCATCGAGTCCCTGGCGAGCCAAAGAAGGCATCGAGAGCCTGCGGGCCGGGCTGGGCGTGATAGGCTCCGATCCTCAGGAAAGCAAGAACCGATGGCGCCAACGCCCCCCGAGAACACTGGAGCCGTTCGCGAGGTCCATCGCTTCGACGAAACGCGTCTCGACGTCTGGCTCGGGGAGCACGTGGATGGGTATACGGGCTCGTTGCAGGTGCGTCAGTTCGAGGGCGGTCAATCGAACCCCACGTATTGGTTGGCTGATCGCGAGCGACAATATGCGCTCCGGAAGAAACCTCCAGGCAAGCTGCTGCCATCGGCACACGCCGTCGACCGGGAGTTCACGGTGATGCGGGCGCTCGACGAGACGGACGTTCCGACGGCCAAGATGTACGCGCTTTGTGAGGACGACTCGGTGATCGGGACGTCGTTTTTCGTGATGGAGTTCGTGCCGGGGCGAATTTTTTGGAAAGCGCAGGTGGAAGGGGTCGATCGTGACGAGCGAGCGTCGATCTACGAAGAGCTGATTCGGGTGCTCGCCGCGATTCACAACGTCGATTTGGAAAAGACTGGGCTTACCGAATACGGACGACACGGCGGGTACGTCGAAAGGCAGGTGAAGCGTTGGACGAAGCAGTATGTCGCTTCACAGACGGCTGACGTCGGGGCCATGGATCGACTGATTGAATGGTTGTCGGCGAACATTCCAGGTGACGACGCGACCACTCTCGTCCACGGTGACTATCGGCTCGACAACATGATCTTCCACCCGACCGAGCCGCGCGCGCTGGCGGTCATCGACTGGGAGTTGTCCACCCTCGGGCATCCACTTTCGGATCTGGCCTACATCTGCATGCTGTATGATGTCGTACTTCCGAAGACGGGTGGGCTGTTGGGTGTCGACTTCGACGCGACCGGTATCCCGAGCGAGGAAGCTTTCGTGGCTCGGTATTGCGAGCTCACCGGGCGCAGCGGCGTACCTGACCTCGCCTACTACAAAGCGTTTTCGCTCTTTCGGCTGGCCGCGATCGCTCAAGGTGTCTACAAACGTAGCTTGCAAGGGAACGCCAGCTCGGAGACCGCATCGATGTTTGGCGCCGCGGTTCCGCACCTCGCGGGGATCGCCTGTGGTTTGGTGGGGATCGGGTAGAGCATGATCGAGCGAATCGTGTTGTTTAAGTTGAAAAGCGAGTACTGCAACGACGCGGCCCGCGCTGAGATTGCAGAACGCACGCGAACGGACCTCGGCGCGTTGAAAAGTGTTCGAAGTATCAGCGTTGGCGTCCCCGCGGACGAGCCAGCCGAAAAGAGTTGGGACCTGAGCTTGGTCGTCCGCTTCGACACTCTCGAAGACGTCGACGCGTACGTGGTCGACCCCGTGCATCGCGCCTACGTCGACGACTACATGCGCGAGCGAATCGAGCTCCTCAAAGCCTGGAACTTCCGCGTCTAAAGAAAGGGGACAGTCTCCGTTTTGCACGGGTTAACCGAACCCGGTCGCATGCGGGCTTGGGGTCTGCTAGTTTCCGCGCGCCGACATGATTCCCCGCTATACACCGTCCGATTTTCGAGGTCTTTGGTCGTCCAGACGCAAGTACGAGGCGTGGTTCGACGTCGAGGTCGCCGCCTGCCGCGCCATGGAGAGCGCCGGGATCGTGCCTGCCGGAACAGCCGACCAGGTCAGCGGTTTTCGAGACCAGATCGACCCCGCTGCGATCGACGAGATCGAGAAAGTCACACGGCACGACGTCATCGCCTTCCTGACTCATGTCGAGGGCTTGGCGGGTGAGCCCGCGCGCTGGCTGCATCGCGGAATGACCTCGTCGGACGTGCTCGATTCGTCGCTTGCGCTCTTGCTCGTCGAGGCGACCGACAAGCTCCTCGGACGCGTGGACGCCGTCCTCGAGGCCCTTCGCGGTCGAATCGAGGAGCACCGAAGGACCCCCGCCATCGGACGCTCGCACGGGATTCATGCCGAACCCGTGACCTTTGGTCTCATCTTGGCAGGGCACTACGCCGAGCTTCGACGCGGACGGGCTCGGCTCATGGTGGCGCGCGAAGAGATCGCCGTCGGGAAGATCGCCGGTGCCGTCGGGACTTATGCGCACCTCACTCCCGCCATCGAAGCCGAGGCGCTCAGTTCGCTCGGATTGCGGCCGGAGACAGCTGCGACTCAGGTGGTGGCCCGCGATCGTCACGCGGCGTACGTGTCTGCGCTAGGCGTCATCGCAGCCGGCATCGAACGCTTTTCCACCAACGTCCGTCATTGGCAGCGGACCGAGGTCGGGGAGGCCGAGGAGCACTTCAAAAAGGGCCAAAAGGGGTCGAGCGCGATGCCGCACAAGCGAAACCCCGTCCTCACCGAGAATCTATCCGGCCTCGGACGCGTGGTGCGGGCTGCCGTCGTGCCTAGTTTGGAGAATGTGGCGCTCTGGCACGAGCGCGACATTAGCCACTCGTCGGTCGAACGGATGATGCTCCCCGACGCAACCTCGACCCTCGGCTTCATGCTCGATCGGGTTCGGGGTGTGATCGCCGACCTCGTCGTGTACCCCGAGCGGCTTCAGCAAAACCTCGACGAAACCGGAGGGCTCTGGGCGAGCGAGGGCATTCTCCTCGCGCTGGTCGACAAGGGCCTCGGGCGACAAGACGCGTACGTCCTCGTCCAGCGCAACGCGATGAAGGCCTTCGAAGAGCAGGGGGAGTTTCGAGAGCTCCTCCACGCCGACACCGAAATCGGGAAGCATCTCACCGCAGAAGACATCGACCGGGAGTTCGACTTGGACCGCGCCTTGGCGCACGTAGACACGATCATCGATCGCGTCTTGGGAGGGGACTGAGATGACCGTATCGATCGAGACTCTACGAGAGGGCCTTTCGAGAACCCTGGACGGAACGAACTTCGAAGGCTTGGGGCACCGATACGAAGGAAAGGTCCGCGACAACTACACGAAGGACGGGAAGCGCACCATCGTCGTCACCGATCGGATCAGCGCGTTCGACCGGGTGCTCGGAACGCTCCCCTACAAGGGTCAGGTGCTCAACTCGTTAGCCGCTTGGTGGTTTGATGAGACCGCCAGCGTCGTGCCAAACCACGTCATCGATGTGCCGGATCCGAACGTGATGGTGGGCATCGAATGCGAGCCGCTTCCAGTCGAATACGTCGTCCGCGCCTACATCACCGGCGTGACCTCGACCAGCATTTGGACGCACTACAGCAAAGGAACCCGCGTGTTTTGCGGTCACGAGCTGCCCGACGGTCTGAAAAAGCACCAAAAACTCCCAGACCCGATTCTCACGCCGAGCACCAAAGCCGAACACGGAGACCATGACGTGTCGGTGTCGCGCGAGGAAATCCTCGCCATGGGTCGCATCAGCGAAGCCGATTTCGATGAGGCTGCTGGTTACGCGATGGCGTTGTTCGCGCACGGCCAGAAAGTCTGCGCCGAGCGGGGTCTGATCTTGGTCGATACGAAATACGAGTTCGGCAAGACGCCTGACGGCAAGATCGTCGTCATAGACGAGATCCACACCCCGGATTCGTCCCGCTTTTGGTACGCGAATAGCTACCGAGCGCGCTTCGATGCCGGCGAAGACCCTGAGAGCTTCGACAAGGAATACGTCCGCCGCTGGCTCGCAGGGAAGGGCTATAAAGGCGACGGCCCGGTTCCGACGATTCCCGATGAAGTTCGCGTCGAGGCGTCACGTCGCTACATCCAGGCTTGCGACGAGATCCGTGGCGTCCCCTTCGAGCCGGATACGACCGACCCACTTGCGCGCATCGCGAAGAACCTCGGTTTGGAGACAGCATGAAGGCCAATATCTACGTGACCCTCAAGCGGGAGGTCCTCGACCCACAGGGCGATGCAGTCCGACGCTCGCTCCGCTCGCTCGGCTTCGAAGAAGTGAAGTCCGCTCGCGTGGGTAAGCTCATCGAGCTGGAGCTTCACGGTGATGACCGAGAGTCCGCCGAATCCCACATCCAATCCATGTGTGAAAAACTCCTCGCCAATCCCGTCATCGAAGACTTCCGCTACGAAATCCTCGACTAGAGGCGGGGTCGTTGACGTGGATGGGGGGTAGGGCTAGCGAATGAGGGTGACGGTTCTTGGGTTGCCAGATGTGCGGACTGTGCTCGAGGAACGCGCGCCGAAGGAGTTGCCGGAGCACGACAAGTGGGCTGCGGTAGCGGTGCTCTTGCGCGACGCGAGTGAGGGCCCGGAGCTGCTTTTCATAAGGCGAGCGGAGCATCCGAGTGATCCTTGGTCCGGCCATATGGCCTTTCCGGGAGGCCGGCAGCAGTCCGAGGATGCGTCGTTGCTCGACACTGCGATACGCGAAACGCGCGAAGAGGTCGGGCTCGACCTCGCCATCGGGGCCAACCACATCGGTCAACTCGATGACCTCCAGGCCATCGCGCGAGGCAAGCCACAGGAAACCGTGATCCGCCCGTTCGTGTTTGAGGTTCATCGCGAGTACCCCCTGCGTGTCGACGATCGCGAGGTTGCCGAGGCGCTCTGGACGCCGCTACTTCCGTTGTACCGAGGCGAAGTGGATGCTGTGCGGCCTTACGAGTGGCACGGGACGCACATCGACTTCCCTGCCTATGACGTAGACGGGCGCCTGGTGTGGGGGCTCACTTATCAGATGTTGCGTTCCTTCTTTCGGATTCTGGGGTAGCCACCGCGCGCGCCGGTGCTAGGTTCCGTCGGAGAAACCATGCCCGAAGCGGATCCCAATCGCCTAGTCCACTGCATCAAGCTCGACCGTGAGCTCCCCGGCCTCGCGCGGCCGCCTTTCCCGAACGAGCTCGGCCAGTTCATCTACGAGAAGGTCTCGAAAGAGGGTTGGGACCAGTGGCTGCAAGAGAGCGTTCGCTACATCAATACCTATCGCGTCGACCTCTCCTCCCGAGAGGGCACCGAGTTCATGATGAAGCAGCTTCGGATTTGGCTAGGTCTCGAAGAGGGAGACCTAGCCGCTACCGCGTGGTCGCCCCCCACCGAGTAGTTCGCCGAGTCGCTACTGGAAGTTCTGGACCGCCCAGACGTCGCCGCTTCCCGTCTCGTAGAATCCGCAGGCGACCATGCTGTAGTCCGGATTGGTCATGTTGATGTAGTGCCCGTGGTCTGGGCCCCATGGACCGGGTCCCTCGTTCCACATCGCCTGTAAGCAGCCAGACACCACCTGTGCGACCGAGCCCCAACCCGGGCACTCATTCTGTGCCCAACCGCCCGGCGAGCAGATTTGATCGACGAAGCCAGCGTGCGCGTTTCGCGTGCTGTCATACTCGGCATGTTGGTTCGCGCAGCTCTCCGCTTCGGTCCAGCGCTGAAGCGGTGGCAAGCACTGACACTCCCACCGAAGTTGGTTGACGCGATTGACGCAGTCGAGCGCCGGATCGCCCGTGCTCTCGAGCATTTCGGGGGCGCAATTCGCGAGCGGAGCGTCGAGCGGGCCATCGCTGCAATCCGCCTCGAAAGTCGGGTTGCGGCCCGCTCCCCCGGTTTCACCCCGGATATCCCCGAACACGTCACCGCCACACGCAACAACCAAAACGCAAAGGGGAAGCAACACTCTGGCAAAAGACATTAAAGCTCCTCAGTCGAAGTTCTGAACGCCCCACACCTGACCGCCCGGCGTGGTGTAGAAGCCACAAGCGACTTGGGTGAACGACGTGGATGACATGCTCATGTAGTGGCCGTTGACTGTGTTCGGGTCGCCATCTTCGGGGCCTTCATCCCACATCAACTGGAGGCAGCCGTCGATGACCTGTTCGTTGGAGGCCCAGCCTGGACACTCGTTTTGAGCTCGCCCGCCTGAGCCACAGGGCTGATCGGTGAAGCTCGCGTGTGGTCCGTTGATGCTGTCGTATTCGGCATTGCCATCTGCGCAGGCTTCCCCATCCTCCCATCGCGCGAGAGGCGGCAAGCACTGGCAGTCCCACCTGAACTGATTGATCCGCGCCACGCAGTCCGCATGCGAGTCGCCCGTGTTCGGGACAGGCGTCGGCTGGCAGTTGGGCAGCGGAGTCGCAAACGGACCATTCGCGCAGGGCCCTGCGTCCGGGTTCATTCCCGCGTCCGGATTCATCCCTGCATCCATCGGCGGCTCGATGCTGGCATCTGGCAGGTCGATCGGTGGCACCCCAGCGTCGACGGAGCGCGGCTCGCCCGTCAGCTCCTTTGTCCCGATCGCGCCCTCGCACCCCATCGCGATCGCCAAGACCGCGAAAAGCCAAGTAACCCAAGCCCTCATATCCCAACAAGGTAGCAATGGGGAGCATGACACCCAAATGGGTGAGAGAGATCCTTACATGGGGAGCCCCTCAGGCTATCGGCTACGGCAAAAAGCGGGCTCGGTGTTCGGGGGGTGGCAGCGGGCATTGGTCGTACTTTCCGAACACCCGGTAGCGACTCTTGGCGAGGAGTCCGTAGAAGAAATCGGTCAGCCACACCGGGAGCACCCGAAGCCATGAGAGGGCCTTCCAAGGGTAGGGGACCTCTCGCATCGCCTCGAACGCGCCTCGGGATCGCAAAAACACGTCGCCGTCACGCACGTAGACCATGGTTTCGAGCTCGCCAGGGATGTCGGGGTGCGCCTTTCTGGCTTCGTCGGCGGTCTCGCTTTGAAGTGAGGCGAAACGGAACACGCGCGCGTCGTCGATGCGCAGCATCCACTTCACGATCCCATTACACATGGCACACACGCCATCGTAGAAGACCAACCGCGACGGAAGCTCAATCACCTCGGCTTCAATAGCAGAAGTCCGGCCTTTGGCGGCCCGGCGACTTTGAGCTCTTCCGGCAGGATGCGATTGACCGTGTGGTAGAAGATCGAGCTGATCGCGCCCGAGGTCGTGACCGCTGCGTTTCGGTTGGTGAGGGGTGTGATGAAGCCCTCGCTCGTTTCAGGCAGCACGATCGGCTCTCCAACGACCGTACCATCGGCGAGATCGAACGTCACGAACAGCGACTCTCGAGGGACCGGCACCCGGGTACGTTCGCTTCGGGACAAAATCTTCGGCAGGTGATAACCGCAGACGACGTTCATCCACCCGCTACGTGGTCCAACCGTGAGAATGCTGTCGATGAACGCTACCGGTTCCGAGAAGACGAAACGCCAGACACCACCCAACTTCGGCAGGCGCTCTTTGCAGATGTCGCTGTAGCTCTTTTCCCACCGAACCGTGCCGTCCTGCGTGAACGCCGTGATGCGGTCTTGATAGGGGGTGTAGATCGTCTCGTCCGCGCCGACACTAGGAGATGCTGAGCCGCCTCCACCTTCGTCGCTTTGCCATTGCCGCTTTCCGGTGTGGGCGTCGATTGAGATCATTCTCCCGAGCTCGTCGACCGCGTAGACCGAGTTGCCATCGTGCGAAATTGCCGGCCTCGTCCCGCTTCCGCCACCCATTGGCGCTTGAAATGCGATCGTGAGCGCATCGTCGGTGATGTCGATTCCGTAGAGAATGCCCGCGTCGGGTGTCTTCCCGGCGGCGGTGATGTAAAGGCGGCCGGTCTCCGGATGAAGCGCGGGTGTGTTCGCGACCTCGAGCTCCCAACCTTGAATCAGGTTGAACAGAAATGGGATCAGGTCCGGATCCATCAAACCTTTCCAGAGGCCGTCGGGCGCTTCGTCCTCAGGTGCAGGGCCCGCGCCGCCCGGGAGGTCGAGCGGGGGCATTGCGAGCGCGCCATCGTGCGACCAGAAGAACAACACCTTACCGTTGGTCGTCACGCCGCCGACATAGTTCTGCCGACTGATCACTACGGTCATGAAGCCCCAATCGACGCCATGGGGCTCGAGGTCTACGACCCACTTCACGTCGCCGCTGGGCTTGAACGCCCAGAGCTGGTTGCGATCCCCGACGTACAGATCCCCTGCCGCATCGATGGTGGGTGCGTTCATGATGGCGAACGAGTCCAGGTCCGCAAGCGACTCCTGAGGCGGAGCCGACCACAGGATTTCGCCGTCCGGGGAAATCGCGAAAAGGTGGCTGCTCCCGGGCGGCGCCCCCGTGACGACGTAAGAGGTTCCGTCGATCCCGATCGTCGGGGCCCAGAAGATTGGATGGCCCTCGAGTACGTGTTTGTCGAGCTGGTAGTCGCTTCGAAGAGTCGTCGGAACGAAGTCGGTGTTGGCGCTATCGCGATGCCCCGCCGGCCACATGCTCTGCATGTACTGAGGGCTCAAGCCCAGCTCGGTTTTCGACTGGCGAAAGGCGGGAGGGCCTTTGGCCAAGACCGCGGGTGGCAGAGGTCCTGGCGCTTTCTGGGTCTGCCGACTGCTTACCATCCAGATCGCAACGACCGCCAGGGCCAGTGGCACAGCCCAACGCACCCAACGTCTCTTTACCCTGCTCATGGTTGCGTGCTACCACGCCGCCGCGCCGCAGAGTCAAGCGCGAAGTCATGCCGCTCCCCCCACGCCATCGTCCACTCGGGATCCGAGCCCTCAATCGCGTTGGCAGCGGCTTCAAAGCCCTGGGCATGAAGTGGCCCTCGCTCGACGAGAGTAACCTCCTCAGCACCGCGATTCGTCGTGCCGGATCCGACGACTTTGGGGGCGAGGGCTTTCGCGAAGGGATGTCGGTCCTGCTCGATTCGCTCGAATGCGAAGCCGAGCTCACCACACTCGGTCGTTTGAGCTGTCGGGAGACGCTTCTCGGTTATCTCGAGAACAGGCTGCGCCTACAGCAGTATCGTCTGGCGCACCCGGAGCTCGACCAGGAGGTCATCGAACGACCGGTCTTCATCGTGGGGCTCCCCCGGACCGGAACGACGATCTTGTTCAACCTGCTTTCGCAGGATGCGCGCAATCGCCCGCCGTTGAGTTGGGAGGTGCAGTGGCCGGTCCCTCCGCCGGAGGCTGCTACGTACGACACGGACCCGCGAATCCAAGACGCGGTCAAGGTCTTCAAGAATCTCGACCGCCTGCTTCCGACCCTGCCCGCGATTCACGAGTTCGGTGCGTCGCTACCGCAAGAGTGTGTGCCGATTCGAGCCCACGAATTCCTGAGCGTGCAGTTTCAATCGACCTTCAACGTCCCGGGCTACCAGGCTTGGTTCGAGCGACAAGACGTTCTGCCAGCATACGCGTTTCACAAGCGATTTCTTCAGCACCTGCAGAGTAAGTACATGAAGGATCGTTGGGTCCTCAAGAGCCCGGCTCACCTCGCCGCGATCGACGAAATTCTCGAGACTTATCCAGATGCCCAGATCATCCATACGCACCGGGATCCTGCCAAGGTCGTGCCCTCCCTTGCGAGCCTCCTCTACACCTTTCGGTCGATGAACTCGGACTCGCTCGATCCCAAACGGATCGGTCGGCAGGTCATGGACATGTGGACGCTTGCGTTGCAGCGCGCGACCGAAGCAAGGCGGCGGCATCGTGATAAACCGACCCAGTTCTTCGACGCCTATTTCGAAGACACTCTCGCCGACCCGGTCGATCTCCTTCGGCGAGCGTACGACAGTTTCGGCCTTGACTTCACCGACGAGACTCGCGACCGGATGGCTACCTTTTTGGCAGCAAATCCTCGAGGAAGCCGGGGCGTGCATCGGTACGTGCTTGGGGACTTCGATCTCGACCTCGGCGAGATCCGCGAGCGTTTCTCGGAATACTGCACCCAATTCGGCGTCCCTCTTTCCGCCTGAGCGCTTGCAGGGCCCCCGGCCCAATCGCAGGTGGATTGTGGCTTACGCTTCAGGAACGCAACGACTAGAATCTTCATTCGCCGCCTCATCCATTCACGAGAAAGGTTTCCTATGGCCGGGTCCTGGGAGAAAACGGCCTGCATTCTGTGCGAGTGCAACTGCGGCCTCGAGGTTCAACTGGGGGGCGAAGGGGGGCGGCACTTCACGCGCATCCGCGGCGACAAAGCACATCCGGCTTCTCAAGGATACGCTTGCGAGAAGCCGCACCGACTCGACTACTACCAAAATGGGCCCGACAGGGTCACCTCGCCGCTTCGACGGAAGCCCGACGGGACATTCGAAGAGATCGATTGGGACACCGCGATTCGGGAGGTGGCGCAGAGGCTGTCTGCCGTGCGTGATCAGCACGGTGGCGATACGATCTTTTACTATGGTGGCGGCGGGCAGGGTAACCATCTTCCAGCGGCCTACTCCGCGGCAACGCGGCGAGCCATGGGTTCGCGGTATCGGTCTAACGCGCTTGCCCAAGAGAAGACCGGCGAGTTCTGGGTCAATGGTCGGTTGATGGGGACTGCGGTTCGAGGCGACTTCGAGCATTGCGAGGTCGCGCTGTTCGTCGGGAAGAATCCTTGGCAGTCTCACAGCATCCCGCGCGCGCGCGTCACGCTCAAGGCGATCGCCAAGGATCCCAAGCGCGCGATGATCGTGATCGATCCGCGTCGCACCGAAACGGCCGAGCTCGCCGACATCCACCTCCAGGTCAAGCCTGGGACCGACGCATGGCTCCTCGCGGCTCTGGGAGCGGTGCTCGTCGAAGAGGATCTCATCGCGTCCAGATGGCTCGAAGAGCACGTCGACGACCACGAACCCGTATTGGCGGCGCTTGGGGAAGTGCCGATCTCGGAATATTGCGAGAGGTCGGGCGTCCCCGAGGCACTGGTGCGCGAAGCGGCGCGACGGATTGGCAAGGCCGAGAGCTTGGCGGTCTTCGAGGACCTCGGCATCCAAATGAACCGGCACTCCACGTTGAGCAGTTACCTCAACAAGCTCTTGTGGCTTCTCACGGGGAACTTCGGGAAGAAGGGCGCCCAGTACGTTCCAGCACCCCTGGTCAGCCTCGCGGGCGGCCTCGAAAAGATCGCGGGCCCTTCACCGAAAGACAAGGTCACGCCGGTCGTCGGTGCTCGCGTCATTTCCGGTTTGGTCCCCTGCAACGTGATCGCCGACGAGATCTTGACCGATCATCCCAAACGATACCGCGCGATGATCGTCGAGAGTGCGAACCCTGCCCATTCACTGGCCGACAGCCGCCGCATGCGTGAGGCGCTGAGCACGCTCGATACTCTCGTCGTGATCGACATCGCGATGACCGAAACCGCCCGGCTGGCCGACTACGTATTGCCAACGCCCACCCAGTACGAAAAAGCTGAGGCAACCTTTTTCAATTTCGAGTTTCCGGAGAACTACTTTCACTTGAGGCATCCGCTTTTCGACCCACCCGATGGCGTCTTGTCCGAGCCGGAGATTCATGCGCGACTGTGTGAGGCACTTGGTGCGTACACTGAAGAAGACCTTGCCCCATTGCACGAAGCGGCCGCGCAAAGCCGTGAAGCTTTCATCCCGGTCTTCTTTGGTACCGTGCTCACCAATCCAAAGCTTGCGCCTTATGCGCCGGTGATCCTCTATCGAACGCTCGGTCCGCGTCTTCCGAAAGGTCTAGAGCCGGGAGCGGTCGTCTGGGGCCTCGCGCATCGGTTTGCGGCCGCGTATCCAGATTCGCTTCGGCGCGCCGGCTTCGAAGGAAAAGGATTCGAGGCACCAGAACGACTCTTTGATGCCATCCTCGAGAGTCCTTCAGGGATCGTCTACTCGGTGGATGGATACGATGAGAGCTGGAAGCGCATCAAAACCGCGGGCGGGAAGTTCCATGCCGCCATTCCCGAGCTGCTCGACGCGCTCGGCTCGCTTCGCACTCAGGAAGCCGGTACTGGCGATGACGCTTTTCCGTTCGTATTGTCCGCGGGGGAGCGTCGGTCGTTCACCGCGAACACGATCTTGCGCAACCCCGCCTGGCGAAAGAAAGACGCCCAAGGTTCGCTCCGCATGAGCCCCAACGATGCCGTGCAACTCGGCGTGACCGACGGCGATCGGGTTCGACTTACCACCAAGCGGGCGTCCGTGGAGGTGCCCGTCGAGGTGTCCGGGATGATGCAACCAGGCCACGTATCACTTCCGAATGGGCTTGGCCTCGACCACCCTGACGACGGGGGGGAGCGGGTTCAGACCGGAATCGCGCCCAATGAGCTCACCGCGAGCGAGGATCGGGATTGGCTTGCGGGGACACCCTGGCACAAGCACGTGCCTGCCCGCATCGAAGCCGTACAATAGGCGCCACCGCGCCGTGTACAAAAACCTCACTGCCCAGACAATTCACTATTTCGCGAGGCCGCAGGTAGGCGTTCTGCGCGAGCCGTTGTCCATTGGGGCTGCATGGAGGGGCAGTGAGATGGCACGTCGTGACGACTGGCGCGAGCGACTTACCGAAGCCGACGTCGCCGAGCTGGACGCTGCACTCGCGACCAGCAGGCGCAGCGGCAAAGCGACACGGGAGCTATCCCGGGAGGACTTTCCGCTTCCGACATTGACGCACAAGATCGATCGCTGGCGTGGCGAGGTCGCGACGGGGCGCGGCTTTCAAGTCTTGAGCGGTGTGCCGGTCACCCGGTGGTCACAGCACGACGCCGAAACGTTCTTTTGGTGCTTTGGGCTTCACTTTGGCACTCCTGGGGCTCAAAACCCGCAAGGCGATCTTCTCGGGCACGTCATCGACACCGGGGAGAGCCCGGAGTTGGTGCGCCACTATCGCACTCGCGTCAACATCAATTTCCATTGCGATGCCGCCGATGTGGTTGGGCTTCTTTGCCTCCAAAAGGCCAAACGAGGAGGGCAAAGCCGCATCGTCAGCTCGGTATCGGTCTACAACGAGCTGGTTCGTCGCCGGCCCAATGCGGTGGATCGTCTGTACCAGCCGTTCATGATGGACACCAAGGGAGAAGGGGGTGTGCAGTACCTCCCCGTTCGGCCCTGCCGTTACGACGGCGACCACTTGCGAACTTTCTATCACACCGACTACTTTCGTTCCGCCGTCGGATTCCGCGGACAGCCCCTGTTGTCCTTGGAAGACCGCATCATCCTCGACCTCTACAACGAGATCGCCGGGTCGTCCGACCTCTACCTCGACATGGATCTGCAGCCTGGGGATATCCAGCTCCTATCCAATCACACCATCCTCCACGCGCGAACCGACTACGAGGACTTCCCCGAGCCCGAGCGAAAAAGGCACTTGCTCCGACTGTGGATCTCGCTTCCGGCGCGTACGCCGCTGGCCACCCGATTGCGGACTCACCGCAGCCGCCTCGGGGTGGCCGCCACCGCCGCAGGCTTCAAGCTAGGGCATGCGATCCGCCGCGCCACTGGCGGCTAGTGTGCGGATCAGAGGCTAGACGCCTCGGGGATTCGGGCGGCGATTGCGTACTGGTAGGGGAGTGACTCGCCGAGCAACTCGGTGGAGAGCCCTGCCGACTCGAGCTCCGTGACCACGGTGCTGGGCGACAGTCGCAGCTCGACGGGCGGCCCCTCCGGGCTATTTTCGTCGAAGTCGACGACGAGCACCAGACCGCCCGGACGTAAGGCCTCGAGGAGCTTCTTGGCGTAGGCCACACGGTCGGTCAGGTGATGCCACGTGTTCACGACCAGCACTCGATCGACCGACCGCGGAGTGAGGGCGGGATCGTCAGGGTGCACCAGCCGAGGGCTCACGTTGAAAAGACGCTCACGCTCGACGCGTCGGAAGATGATATCGACCATCGACCGCTCGACATCGAGCGCGAGGACCCGGCCACTTCGCCCTACGGCGCTAGACAAATACGGCAGAAAGTAGCCCGTCCCGGCGCCGAGATCGACCACGGTCATGCCGGGCGCGCACCGGAGGAGCTCGACCACCCGTTCGGGTTGTTGCCACCAGTACCGCTCCTTGGCGTCCATCCTGGCGGCGTAGGTTTGGGGATCGGGCAGCCCCGACGGAGGCGGGGTGACCGAATGTCGCGAGGATGATCCTCCGCAGGCCGAGCCGAAGGCCGTCAGCACGACGATTAAGGGAATAGCTCGAAGGTTCATTCGGTTTAGGCTAGACGCGAGCCTTACAATTGGCGACATGTTTGACCGCGGCAAATGACTTCGCGTATTTAGGGCAGGAAAAAGTAAGCCGTTTAACCCCGCGCAGTCACTCGAAAATTGCGCGGTTTCAAGCGGCGACTAGACTGGCGCTCGTAACCTCTGTGCGCAGGGGAAGGGGAAGAAACTCCATGAAGAGACAACTGAATTCACCTCTGATGGCCGTGCTGTGCCTCACCCTTTTTGCGGTGCTGGTAGTCGGCTGCAAGAAGGACGCTGAGGAACCAGAAGTCGAAGACACGACCGGCTCTGAAATGCCCGAGCCTGAGCCCGAAGTCGAGGTCGAGCCCATCGAAGAGCCGTGCGCCTTCGAGACGGTCTACTTCGAATTCGATTCAGCCGAGCTCGACAGTGCCTCGCGCACTTCGATCCAAGAGGCGGTCGAATGCTATCGAGGGCAGAACACCAACGTGAGCCTTCTTCTCACTGGCGCCGCCGATCCGCGTGGCACCGAAGAGTACAACATCGCCCTCGGTGAACGTCGTGGCCAGGCGGTCCGTGGGTATCTGGTCTCGCTGGGGCTGGACGGAAGCCGGATCTCGGTCACCTCGGTCGGTGAAGAGATGGCGACCGGCACCGACGAGGCTGGCTGGGCGCGAGACCGGAACGTTAGCGCTTCTGAAAACTGAGTCGCCGGGGGGCGCTCGTGGGGGATAACCGTTGATGCTTTCAGTGTTCCTCCAGGCGAGCGCACCAGAGTCACTCAATCCATGGCAGCTCATAATCGGCGCTTCGCCGGTCGTGCAGCTCGTCATGGTCATTCTCGTCTTCATGGCGGTGATGTGCCTCTACATCATCGGCGCGAAGTGGATCCGCCTGAAGCAGGTCACCGATCAGAGCCGCAGCTTTCTCGAGCTATTCTGGTCGGAGGAAAAGGCTCGCAATTGGAACGCGAAGTCGCTGAACGAGATCCACGGGCGCTCCGCACAATACACTCGTTCGCCCATTGCAACCGTGTTTCGCGCGGGATACCGCGAGCTCGCGCGCATCGCGCGGACGGGGCGCCCCGGCAAAGCCGACGTCGACAACGTGGAACGCGCTCTTCGGCGAGCCCAGAGCGCCGAATTAACGCGCCTCGAGAACAAAGTGTCTTTCCTGGCGACGACGGCGTCCACCGCGCCCTTCATCGGCCTATTCGGAACCGTTTGGGGCGTCATGAATTCCTTCATCGCGATTCATGGTCAGAAGAGCGCAGGTCTCGATGTCGTCGCGCCAGGCATCGCTGAGGCGCTCATTGCGACGGCCCTCGGCCTCGCTGCCGCCATTCCTGCGGTGATGGCATACAACTACTTCGTTCGACGCATCCGTGTCGTCGATAGCGAGACGGCGGCTTTCGCGAGCGACTACCTCAACATCATCCGCAGGCATCTGCTGGTGGAGTAGAGAATGTCGTTTTCGAACAACAACGGGGGCACGGGAAGCGCGCTCAGCGAAATCAACGTGACCCCCCTGGTGGACGTCATGCTCGTGCTCCTGATCATCTTCATGATTGCGGCGCCCATGCTCACCACCGGTGTCGATGTCGAGCTGCCCAAGGCCGAAGCGCCCCGAATGGACATCGACGAAGAGGTCCCGCTGATCACGGTGCAACGCGATCAGCGGATCTTCCTTTTTGAAGAAGAGGTCTCGCTCGACGTCTTGAAAGAACGACTCGCAACCGACGAACGCGTTCGAAGCGTTGATGAAGTCTTCGTCCAGGCCGACGAGCAGGTACCGTACGGTGTGGTCGCGCAGGTCCTTGCACTCGTGCGCCAGGCTGGGATCGGGAAAATGGGTCTCGTCACCGATCCCGTAAACCGAAGGCCGAGATAGGATGGCCACCGCTGGAGCGACCGACTGGCGGACCCTCTGTCTTTTCGAGACCGAGCGGCCCACCTTCATCGAAATCGTGGGCGGGGTTGGTTTTGCGTTTGGTGCGTTCGTAGCGATCCCGTTGCTCGCGCTGTTGAGCGCCCTTCTGCTCGGGGCGATGCAATCGGTCTTCGGCACGTCCACGGCTGAGCTACCCCCTCCACCGATCGAGGTCATGGAGACGCGGTTCGTTCGGCTCGGGAAGAAGAAGCCGCCGCGCGCACTTCCGAGCAAAGAGATCCCGGAGGCTCCCCAGCAAGCCCCCGTTCCCGAAGCGCCAAAGTCCGATCCGGTAGCACCGGTGCCCATCGGCAAAGCGGAAAAGGGCATGACCAAGCCGAAAGACAAGCGCGACAAACCACAAGACGATCTTCTCTCGCAACTTGGCCAGCGCGCGGGCGCGATCTCTGATCTATCGAAGGGCCCGGAGCTCGAAGGTGACCCGGAGGGCATCGCGGAAGGGACGATGGCGACCGGCACCGATCGGGAGATCTACATCGGCAAGCTCTACTCGTACTTCCGCCGGGGCTTTCGAACCCCCACGAGCATTCCGACCGAGGAGCTCCAGAAGCTCACCTGCGTCCTCGAGCTTTCGATCACAGAAGACGGACGGGTCGAGGGCTACGAAATCACACGGCCGAGCGGGAATGAATCCTTCGATGCTGCCGTTCGTCGCAGGGTGGATGACGCTGAAGGCGCCGAGCTCCCCACTCCACCCGCGTCGATCGCGAAACAGGTTCTTGGAAATACGATCTCGTTGCGTTTTTTCGGACGTCATTTTCAATGAGGGAGAAGCATGGCTTTGACAGCATCGGCACATAGAAGGTTTCGGGGGTCATTGCTCTGTGCGCTCGTGCTCATGCCCGTCGTCTTTGCCGCGATGCCCGCGGCGAGCGAGGATGACGCGCCGCCGCTTCCAGAAGACAAAATCGTCGTCGATATCGACGCCGCTGATGAAGAGGTTTTCCGAATCGGCATTCCCGATCTGGTCGGTGAACCCGCCATTCATGCGGTCGGCGGTGCCGACGTGCTTCGCAACGACTTCCGTTTGATGCCAGGCTTCCGCGTCATCGGTCCAGGTGCGATCCGTCACGACTTCGTCAGCAGAGGCATCGCCATCGATCTCGACTCTTGGTCGGTGCTCGGTGCCAACGGCGTCATCAAGGGCACGATCTCCAGCAGGCGCTCGAACGTCATCGTCGAGCTTCGTTTCTACCAATCGACCGGCGCGGGAACGGCAGCCCTGCGGAAAACCTACCAAGGCAGCCCTGACGAAATCCGCAAGTGGATGCACGACTTTGCCAATGAGGTGATCGGGATCGTCACCGGAATCCGCGGCCCCTTTGGGACGGAGATCGCCTTTGCGCGCAAGCTCGGGCTCGGGAGGAAGAGCGTTTACGCCGCCGGCATGGATGGCTACGGTGTTCGGCGCGTTTCGAGCGGCGGCGGGGTGTCGATGCTTCCGTCCTTTGGTGCGGGCACCATCTGGTACACACGGCTCTCTACCAAAGGTATGTTCATCACCAACGCGCGGGCCGGCGGAAGGCGCGTGATCGGCGGCAAAGGGATCAACATGGCGCCGGCGATCTGTGGTGACCGGGTCTATTTCACGTCTTCGCGGCAGGGAAACTCGGAGATCTACAGCGCGAATCTCGATGGAAGCGCCGTGCGACGGCTGACCAAGAGCCGCGGGATCGACGTGAGCCCAACCTGCGGTCCGGGGAGCAAGCTGGCGTTCGTGTCGAACCGCCACGGGAGCCCACAAGTCTTCACCATGAATCGCGATGGCAGTGACGTGAAGCGGGTGACGTTCCGTGGAGGCCACAACCAGACCCCGGTCTGGTGCATGGACCCGAAGCAGCCCCTCATCGCGTTCAGCGGTCGCGATGCGAATTTCGATATCTTCATCGTCGACATCGAGACCCAGGAATATCGGCGGCTTACCCAGGGGCAGGGTGACAACAAAGACCCCGCTTTTTCGCCTGATTGTCGACTCATCGCGTTCACCTCGAACCGTCGGGGCGGCTCGGGAGTCTACCTGTCCGGCCAGGATGGGCTCGACCAGAATCAGGTGATCTCGGGCGGCGCCGAGACTGTTCGCTGGCACCGGTAGCTGCTCTTCGCGCCTGTTGGCGGGAAGAGCTTCGCGCTTTATGCTGCCGGCTTCATGGTTATTCTAAAGCGCGCGTTGTTGGGCGCGATCCTCATTGTAGGATTGCTGGTGTTCGTGTTGTGGTTCGTATTGTGGCGCGGTCATCTTCAGGTCGATGGCGATGTCACTCCAGCACCCTTGGATCCCGACATCGTAGCTGCGCGGGATCGCAACTCAGGCGACTCCGGGGGCAGAATTCTCTTTGGCGACCTTCACGTGCACACGACCCTGTCGGTCGATGCGTTTCAGTGGAGCTTGCCCCTCATGGGTGGAGAGGGCGTTCATCCCCCTGCCGACGCGTGTGATTTCGCCCGCTTTTGCTCTCAGCTCGATTTCTACGCGCTTACCGACCACGCCGAGGCGCTCACCCGGCGCACGTGGGCCATGGGCAAGGAGTCGATTCGCCAGTGCAATGGGGTAGACGACAGCGAGCAACCTGACCTAGTCGCGTTCACAGGGTTCGAGTGGACTCAGATCGGACTGACGCCCGAGGACCACTACGGACACAAGAACGTGATCTTCAAGGAAACCAGCGACGGCCAACTTCCCGCTCGGCCGATCGCAGCCCCTGGTCTTGCCTCGCGCGCCTTCAGCGACTTGAAAACACTCCTCGTCAACGCGCGCGTTCCATTTCGCGCCTTCCCAAATCAGCAGCCTTACAACGATGTGACGGTGCATGTTCGCGAGATCGCTTCGGTGCCGGACTGTCCCCAAGGTGTCCCCTCTCCCGAGTTGCCGCCTGACTGTCGTGAATTCGCCAGGACGCCGGAGGTTCTTTTTCACAAGCTCGACGAATGGGCGTCCGAGGCGATGGTAATTCCACACGGCACGACTTGGGGATTCTATACGCCCCGCGGTTACGTCTGGGACAAGCAGCTGGCGCCGGCGCAAGATGATCGGAGGTGGCAACGCCTGGTCGAGGTCTTTTCCGGGCACGGCAACTCCGAAGAGTACCGCCCATTCCGCGCGGTTGAGCAGGGTACGGAGGGCACGGTTTGCCCTGCACCGACGGAAGATTTCGAGGCTTGTTGTTGGCGGGCGGGTGAGATCGTGCGCAGCCGTTGTGAGGAGCCTTCTTCTGAGCAATGCGAGGGCCGCGTGAAAGCCGCCCGGCGTAACTACCTCAACGCGGGGACGGCCGGACACGTGACGTTGCCGGGGACCGACCTCGCCGAGTGGGGCAACTGCGGACAATGCACCGACTGTTTCAATCCGAGCTTCCTCTACCGGCCCGGCGGCGCGGTCCAGTACATCCTGGCGCGGGGCAATTTCGACGACCCTGATTCACCGCGGCACACTACCCTCGGCTTCATCGCGTCGAGCGACAACCACTCGGCCCGACCGGGCACCGGCTACAAAGAGCTCGAGCGGCGTAAGATGAGCGATGCCCGGGGACCGGTGAGCGAGGAATGGGAGCGACTGGTCTTTGGCGCCCCCGAAAAGACGGTCGAGTCCGTGGCGGTTACTGCCCAAGACATCGCGTCAAAGCCGCCGTTTCAAGCGGTGTGGCTCGAACGCCAAGCGTCGTTTTTCCTGACCGGCGGTTTGGTAGCGGTCCATGCGCCCGAGCGCACCCGAGATGCGATTTGGAACGCCATTTCGGCTCGCGAGGTCTACGGCACCTCGGGCGATCGGATCCTGCTGTGGTTCGATCTGATCAACGCCGGTGACGAGCGGGTCCCGATGGGGAGTCAGCTCGCTTTCGAGGGGACACCGAAGTTTCGGGTGAGGGCTGCCGGGGCCTTTCAGCAGGTGCCGGGTTGTCCGGATAGTGTCGTCGAGGCGCTCGGCAACGACCGTGTCCAACAGATCTGTGCGGGCGAGTGCTACAACCCGTCGGACAACCGCAGAAGAATCACCCGCATCGAGGTCGTTCGGATAGGCCGCCAGATGGGAGAAGCGGAGTCCGTCGAAGACCTGATCCAGGACCCGTGGCTCACCATCCCTTGCCCACTAGGCGCCGACGTTTGTGAGGTCGAGTTCGAAGATCCGCAGTACGGCGTATCAGGACGTGAGCTCCTGTACTACGTGCGTGCGATCCAAGAACCGACCCCGGCCGTGAACGCGGGTCTCCTGCGCTGTAAAGACGGTGCGTGCAAACCCTGCTTCGGGGGCTACCAAACCGCCCTCGATGACGACTGCCTCTCCGTGAACGAGGAGCGCGCGTGGTCTTCCCCGATCTATTTGACAGGTAGGTGACGGCGGTGGGGTAAGCCCGAGGCCGCAGGCCCGCCAGCACGCTTCCGACGTTAGCGATCGGCGCACTCGGCACGGCCCATTTCGCGGACCGCACGAAGTTGCTTTCTGGCCTTCGGAAACAGTGGCGATTTCTTGTGGTTCTTGAGTAGCGCCTTGAGGGCGGTCTCGGCGTCGTTGCACGACCTCACTTGGAGGAATGCCTGCGCCATGTCGTAGAGGGTCTGGTCGAGGACGTCGCCCTTACGATAGGTCGAGATCACTTTTCGAAACTCGCCGAGCGCGGCCGCAGGCTGCCCTTGCCTCAAGTAGCTCGAGCCAACCATGTACTGCGCGTCGTCGGCGTTGCGGTCATTGGGATAGCGCTCGACGTACGCCCGAAGCAGTGCTCGCGCATACGAATGATCGTTGATTCGATGGGCCTTGACCGCCGCTTCCCAGTGTTTCTTCTTGTTGTCCGGGATTTGGCTCGATTCGAGAGGCACGTCCATGCCAGCGGCGCGCGCGATCTCGCTGAGCTTTCGCTGAAGCTCGGCTTGTTTCGCCAGCTGTTCCTGCGATAGACCGCTGCTTTCCATTCGAAGCTCGGCGATCTCCCCCTCCATGACCGCGAGCCGATCGATGATCTCTTCGATCTGCAAACCTTGGTCGGCGCTGTTACGGCGCAAGATGCGGCTCGCTTCCTCGAGGGCTTCCTCGAGCTCTTTGCGCTTCGCTTCGAGATCAGCCTCGAGCGAGTCGAGGCGTTCCTGGTTGGCCTTGATGTCTGCCTGCATCTGGCTGATACAACCCGACGAGGTTGCGATCAGTACTGAAAGCGCCACCCCCCAAGCACAGAGGCGCGAGCGCGACCGGCTCGTCAGTGCGAATGTCCCCATCACTTCGAGACGTAGTATAGATGGGTTATCGTGGCCAACTAAGAATCCGGCTCAAGAAGGCCGTTGGCAGCCACGATCTTCTGGAGCTCCGTGAGTCCTTGCTGAAGCTTCGCGAAAAACGAAGTCGAATGCGGAACGAAGCAAAAATTCGAGTGTTTTGACCAAAGCTGGCGAAGGTGGACATCGAGTCGGCGTGCTTCGGCGTTGTCTTCCGTGCGCGTGGGATTACCCCCTTCGACCTGAATATCGCCCACTGCGGCCGACTCGAAGAAGAGGACAGCGTCGTAGCGGGCCAGCTCGGCTTCGAGTGTCGTGCCAACGCTCTCGAAGAAGCCGACCGGTGTGCTTTCCGGCCAATAGGCCGCGCCATCGATGGTGCCGCGATCGCAAAGCAGGATGCGCCCAGGGTAAAGCGCGCTTTGAATGTCCTCGAGGGCGCGCTGGGCGTGAAAAATCGCTCCCTGCGTGGCCAAACGGGCCCGTGGTTCGTCCACCCTTGGAAACCCCCCGGCGAAGAGCATGGTTGCCGTCTCCGGCACGATGACCACGCGCTCCCCGATCTCTCGTCGAAAGAGGTCCGCCGCGGTGGTCTTGCCGCCACCCGGCCCGCCCGTGAGTACGATTCGAAAGTGATCTCGCGTCGCGGTGCTCATGACGCGAGGACGATAGCCAGGGCGGCGCCGGCACGCACGGCGAAAGGCTTTGAGGGCGGAAGGTCTTTGGGGTAACGATCCCGGTCGACTCGGCATGCAGCGCACCGGCGCCACATACTTGCTTTCGGGGGGTCTCGTCGTCGACGGGACCGGAGCGGGCCCTCGGCCCGGCAGCATTCTGATTGCAGACGGGAAGATCCAAACGATCGGAGCGGTGTCGCCAATCGGACCAGAAGAGATCGACTGCACGGGCAAAGTCATTGCACCGGGGTTCATCGATGCTCACTCACATATGGACTTCTTCTCTGCGAGCGACGATCCACATCACTTCGACTCATTCGTTGCTCAGGGGGTGACCACCTTCGTGGCCGGCAACTGTGGCTTCAGCCCTTTCGGATTCGCGCCGACCTCGCCGCACCGGCATCTGATCGAAAACTCACTCTTCAAAGCCGGACGGGGCTCGCGCGGTTGGAACAGCTTTGCGGAGTACCGCAGCGTCCTCGAGGAGTTGGGACTGACCCAGAACTTCCTCCACCTCGTGGGTCATGGGGCGGCGCGCACTTCGTTATCCGGGTTCGAGGCCAGACCCCTGTCCCCCGAAGAATGCGAGCAGATGCTGGGCCTACTCGACGATGCGATGACCGAAGGGGCTGCGGGGGTGTCGCTCGGCCTTCAGTACAAGCCTGGGGTGTTCGCGAAGGTGGACGAGCTCGACGAGGTCGCGCGCTTGGTGAAGGGACACGACAAATTGCTCAGCGTACACGCCAAGGCCTACTCCTCGTTTTCGGGCACGTATCCGATGATCCCATTCGGGCGTCCGCACAACCTCAAGGCGATCGAGGACATGTTGGGCGTGGCACGTCGCACAGGCGTGAGGCTTCAGTTTTCGCATCTCATCTTCGTCGGCTCGCAGGCCTGGAAAACGGTAGATGACGCGATCAGCCTCTTCGATGAGGCCATCGCCGACGGGGTCGACGTCAAGTTCGACATGTTTCCGTACTCTTGCGGGGCAACCCTGCTCAACACCCTCCTGCCGGAGTGGTTCATGGCGCGCATGCCCGGCTCGCTTCACGAGGTCGGATCGCGGGCGCGACTTCGCTTCGAGGCTACGGTTGGCTTTCGACTCGCCGGTTTTGGCTATCCGCAGATTCAGATCACCAACGCCTGTTGCTCCGAGTACGACCCGTACAACGGGATGTACCTCCCTGACATTGCCTCACGGGTCGAAAAATCGCCGTTCGAGGTCATGCTCGACATCCTCGACAAGAGTCACGCCGAAGCGCGGGTGCTCTTTCACGACTACTACAACGAGGAAATCGTCGAAAGGCTCATGCGGCACCCGGCCGCCATCTTTGCGAGCGATTCATGGCCAGAGCCTGGGGGCCACCAGAATCCCGCGGCGTACGGGACCTTTCCGCGCTTCCTTCGGAACGCGAGAGAGCGGAAGGGCTTATCGCTCGAGGCCGCCGTCTACAAGATGACGGGCGCGGCGGCCGATCGTTTTCGGCTCGCCGAGCGAGGGCTCTTGAGAGAAGGATATGCCGCCGATGCGGTGGTGTTCGACTGGGACGAGATACGAGACCGTCCCGGCGAGGCCGGAACCGGGGCTCCCGCTGGAATCGAGCATGTCTTCGTCAACGGTTCACCTGTGTTTTCCTTTGGAAAGGTTTGCGCTAAGAGGGGGGTCGGCCGGTTTCTTCTTTCGTGAGGGGCAGCGCGAGCCAAGAGAACAGAAAGTCAATGAGAATTTCCTCCGCCATGCTTCGCACCGCGACGCGTTACGGCCTGAAGCCGTTCCTCGGGCCACCATGGCCCGTCGTGTTTCAACGTGCATGGCTGCGCTTGGTCGCCAACGTTAACTCCCCGTCACCCGACGCCGAGACCGAATGGATCTCGATGGGTGACGTCCGAGCCCTGGTGGCGCGGCCCCGAGGTGAACGACCCACACGATCGGTGTTGTACATGCATGGCGGCGGATATTGTGTTGGCAGCCCGTCGACTCACAAGGGCCTCGTGACGCATCTGGCCGTAGCCGCCGGAGCCTCGGTGTACGTGCCCGACTACCGTTTGGCACCCGAGCATCCTCATCCAGCCGCCCTCGAGGATGGGCTCAACGCATATCGGTGGATGCTTGACCATCAATCGTCACCCAAGCGAATCGCGCTCGCGGGAGACTCCGCCGGCGGCGGCCTGGCGCTCGCGACCGCGCTTGCGATTCGAGACGAAGCGTTGCCCCAACCGGTTGCGGTGGTCCTGATTTCACCGTGGACCGATCTGAATTGCAACTCGCCTTCGCGCACGGACAACGCGAAAATTGACCCGATGATACGGACGAGTTGGAGCAAGCGATGCGCCGCTTTCTACTTGGATGGTCGGCCCCTCGACGATCCTGCATGCTCGCCCTTGTTCGCGGATCACAAAGGTTTGCCTGCGATGCTCATCCAGGTGGGAACCGACGAAGTCCTCATCGACGACGCGACCGCGCTCGCCGACCAATGCCAAGCGGCCGGCGTCGACGTGACACTCGAGATTTACGACGGAATGTGGCACGTCTTCCAGAGCAGCGTCGGCGCCATCGAGGAAGCGGATCAGGCGATCGAAAAGATCGCGAATTTCCTGGGGTCCCGCTGGAGCTGACGACGGGAACGCGTTAGGCTACGCACGAACCCGGGAGGTATCGATGGGTCCAGACGAGAGTGTGGCATATGCCACCGCGACTTGGGGTCGCTTCAACGCAACCGTTTCGGGTGATCTTCTTCGCGCGCTGTCAGGGGCCTTTGCGTTGGTGGCCACCGCGGACGGTGAGCTTGCGAGATCCGAGGTCGCGGCTTTTGTCGAGCTCCTTCGAAGCAAGGCAGACGTCTTCTCCGGCATCGACTTCAATGCCCTCGAGACTACCTTTCGCGACTTGACCGAGTCGCTCATCGCCGACCCCGAAGGTGGCCGACTCCAAGCCCTCGATTGCGTGGCTAAGGTCAAGGGCAACGCGGAGCAGTGTGCCCTCGTTCGGAGCGGAGCCGAGATCGCCATTGCGGCGGATGGCCGGGTGCGGACACAGGAAGCTGCCGTTCTGGAGCAGATCTGCCAGGCGCTAGGGCTCAAGAGCTAGCGGCTCGCCAACCTCCGACAACTCGCGTTGAACGCGACATGCCAGTACGCTGCTCCGGTGGAAGACTTCTTAACTGAAGGCCGAGTGTGGCTCGGGATGATGCCGGCGACGCAGCTGAAGCTGCTGGGCACGCTGCTCGTGGTGCTCGCCTTCTTGTTGATCCGCTCGGTCGTCCTCCGGCTGATTCGAAAGAATGTCACCGACGTCGCTCAGCGCTATCGATGGAGCCGTGGCTTCACGACCGCGGTCGGCGTGCTGATGCTTCTCGTCCTGGTTCCCATGTGGTTTTCGGGGCTGGAATCGCTCGCGACATTCGCGGGCATTCTGGGCGCGGGTCTGGCCGTCGCGTTGCACGACACGGTGGCCAACATCGCTGGCTTCTTCTTCATCGTGTTTCGCCGTCCCTTCGAGGTCGGAGATCGCATTGAAATCGACGGCACCGCGGGTGATGTCATCGATATTCGCTTGTTTCAATTCAGCTTGCTGGAGATCGGGAACTGGGTGGACGCCGATCAGAGCACGGGTCGGATCATGCACGTTCCGAACGGCAAGGTCTTGCGCGAACGCACCGCGAGCTTTACTCGCGGATTCGAGTACATTTGGCACGAGATCCCCGTTCTGATCACTTTTGAAAGCGATTGGAAAGCAGCGAAGTCGATCCTCGAAGAGATCATCAATGCCGAAGCTTTCACCGTCGGCGAAGAGGCGGCGCGGCAGGTCCGCCGAGCGGCCTCACGCTATCTGATCTATTCGGGAAAGATGACGCCGATCGTCTACACGTCGGTTCGCGAGAGTGGGGTCTTGTTGACGATCCGCTACATGACGAAGCCAAAAACGCGCCGCGGGACGGAGCAGCAGATTTGGGAGGACATCCTCGAACGTTTTGCAGCGAACGACTCGATCGGCCTGGCGTACCCCACGGTCAGGTACTACGAGGAGTAAGTGGAAGGGTTCAGCGACAGTGTCACCGCTACTGCCAGCGACAGGGGCAGCGATGGGGCCAGTGTCCGCGCCAATGCCCTGACTGGGACTGAGCCTCGCCTTGCCTATCGGGTCTTTGGACGCCGGGGGACGCCGGTCTTATTCGTGATGGGCTTTGGGATGTCGGGACGCGTGTGGGCGCCGCAGGTGGATGAGTTGCAGCGCGATCATCTGTGTTGCCACTACGACCATCTCGGTGTCGGTGACAGTGAGCGAGGCCCGCTCTTTCCGACGATTCGGTCGATGGCGGGCGACGGGCTCCGAATCATGGATGACCTCTCTTGGGATCGCGCACATGTTGTCGGTGTGTCGATGGGCGGGATGATCGCGCAAGAGCTCGCGCTGTCGGCGGCGGACCGATGTCGGACGCTCACGCTGATCGCGACCCATGGAGGCGTGCCATTCGGGTCACTTCCCACCCTCGCGGGCATGTGGCTGTTCCTGCGGGGCCTCTTCGGAGGTAAGGAGACCCGTCTACGATCGGTGCCCCGACTCTTGTACCCCGACGACTATCTGAGAAGCATCGACCCGGTCGCGTTCAAAGCCCACATGAACGAGCGCTTCGGAAAGCCTGCTTCGCTGCGAACCATACTTGGCCACCTTCAGGCGGTGTGGCGGCATCGCACCGAATCCCGGCTTTCGCAGATCGATCTGCCAACGCTGTTGGTGCGTCCGGGCAAAGACATCTTGATCCGGCCAACCCAAACCGATCGATTGGCCAAGCGCATTCCTCACGCCGAAGTGCTGCGATTCGACGATGCGGGTCACGGGGTCACGTTCCAAGAAGCCGCGGAGCTCAACGCGGCGCTCCGCGACCATTTTCAACGCAGTGAGAGCTAGAAGGCGGGCCAGTGACACCGGGATTTCACCGGGGTAGGGTGATGGTTCATGACGCGGATCAGGTTCGTTGCGACTCTCCTGCTGACGCTTTCGTTGGCATGCAGCGGAGATGGGCCGCCGCCGACAAAGCACGCCCTCGTGATCGGCGTCGATGGTGTCCGCGTCGATGCCCTCCGCGAAGCTTCTACGCCAAATATCGACGCTCTCAGCGCTGAGGGGGCGGTCAGTTATGACGCGTTTGCCGGCGGCGAGCTCGGCACCTCCAATGAGCAAGTTACGTTTAGCGGGCCGGGATGGAGCAGCATTCTTGCGGGCGTCTGGATCGACAAGCATGGAGTTGCTGGCAACACCTCCAGCGCCTTCGATGATTCGCGGTTCGACGAGTATCCACATTTCTTTCGCCGTATCCGCGAGCAGATGCCAGACGCGTATCTGTCGTCGTTTGTGACCTGGGGTCCGATCAACGAACACATCGTGGCTCCCGGGGACGCGGACGAGGAGTTTTCGCCCGAGGCGAATGACTCCTTCGAGGGCGACGCAATGGTCACGGACGCGGTCGTGGACCATCTTTCGGCGCAGACACCCGATGTCGTGTTCATCCATCTCGATAATCCCGACTTTCAAGGGCACCTCCACGGCTTCTCGCCGATGGTTCCGGAGTATGTGCAAGCGGTCGAGACAGTCGACGCCCAGATCGGCCAGGTGCTCGATGCCGTCCGAGCACGACCCACGTACGCGCGCGAGGACTGGCTGGTCGTCGTCACTACTGACCACGGCGGGATCGAGCAAATGCACGGGGGCCAGAGCGCTGAAGAGCGGACGATCCCCTTCATCGTGTCCGGCGGTGCCACGCAAAGAGGGGCCACGATTTCTCCAGGCCCCGGGCACACCGCCGTGCCACCGACCGTCCTTCGGCATCTAGGCATCGCGATCAATGCGTCATGGGGATGGGAGAGCGAACCTTTCGGCTTTTGACGAAGCTAACCGCGCTTCTTTGGTACCCAAGCCCAGGTCATCTCGCATTGGATAGGTTCGACCCCAGCCTCGTCGGTAACCCGGCACTGAACCAAGACATCACCCTTGGGCTCGGTCGCGATCGACCGGCGTTGCTCTTCGGTCAAAGTGGCTTCTGCTCGGAGTCCACCGGAGGCGCGCTTGACATACTCGATCTTCATCGTCTTGATCACGGGCACCGCCGAGTCGGGGATGTTCATTCCGACCACGAACCCCGTTGCGCTCTCGGCGAGCAGCGCCATGGCGCATGCATGGACACCGCCGATGTGGTTCTGGACTCTCTTGCGGTTCGCCACACTGACCACCGCGCGTTCCGCAGACAGCTCTTCGACGCGTAGTCCGGCCGTTCCGACGAATTTCACTGTGCGTCCGAGCGCAATGGTCACGGCTGCCGAACGAAAGGGTCCGGCGACTTGCTCGATCTTATCGATAGTGCGGCTTAGACGGTTGGCAGGCTGTTCCATGAGGTGGGGCTACGACAATCCGTCAGTCCTGGTCAAGGGTAGGACGCCGAAAGAACCGGCTACGGCCCAGTGGTCTCAGGATAGAGGCGGTCGACGAAGCGACGGAGGTGGCCGACCGCGCCTAGCACGTACGGGATGAAACCCATGTGGCTGGTCGGGTACCAGTGGATTTCTGGCTTGCCCCACTGCTCCCACATTCGTTCGACGATCGAGCTCAGGAAGAAGTGATCGTCACGCGCCGCGACCAGCATGATCCGTTCGCTCGGAATCACGGACTTCAACTCATCCCAGCCGATCTTGGTGAAGAACTTCCCGAAGTCTTCATGGGTCCAACCAAAGTGCGCGAGGTCTTTTCGCATTGCGCCGAGCACGGGCGCGTCCCGAAGTAGCGCACCCATGTCCATGTGGCCGATGATCGGAGCCGAGAAATCGAAACGAGACTCCATGCACGTCAACATCGCAGCGAGCGATCCCCCGAGCGACAAACCCGCAATGCCGACCGGCCCGTCTTTCTCAGATTGCATGACCGAGAGCAGAGTCCGCGCGTCAAACAGCGTCTGGCGGATCGCCTCGACGCTGCGCACCACGTCGGCCGTCCAATAGAGCTCTCCCGAATAGGGCGAGCCTCGCGGTTTGCGGCGCCCGTGGTACGGCGGCTGCAGTTGGATAATCTCGACATTCAGCATGCGGGCCATGGTCGTAACGAGCCCCACTTCCTCGAACAAGGACTCGGGCTGCATGTAGCCGTGGATGTAGAGCACGCGAGGTCGCCCGGAAGTGTTGTCCGGATGGATGCGTCGCGCGTAGACGGTTTGGATGCGTCGCTTCCGGCGGTGGTAGTGTTCTCTGAAGTGGCGCTCGATCGGTTCGTAGAGCGAGTCGAAGATGAGATCCTCGCTCTCGACGCCCGGCAAGCGCCATCGCCTTTCGGTGCGAACCACCGGAACCTCGGCAGGTGCGGGAAAGAGATCTTCTATGGCGAGATCCTCGTAGGCTCCGAGTCGGTCGAGCGTATTGTGCGGCCGCGACCGTAGGAGCTGCGGCAGGCGTACGACCTTTCCAGTGATATCATCGAGATGGGGCACGGCTCGGAGCGACAATATCCTCTGGGCGGCCGCATGGCGACGGACAGCAGACACACCGGTCGCCTACGCTGCTACTTCGCAGCCCCTCCCGGCGCGCCAGCACTGTGGTGCGGGGCCCGACTTCGTGTCAGTGATATAGGTATGAATCTGACGTTTACCGAGGAAGAAGAAGCGTTTCGTGAGGAGGTTCGCACCTGGATTCAGGCGGCGATGCCCGAGGAGATGCGCGAGAAGGCAGACGGGGAGGGGCATTTCACTCCAGAAGACTCGGCGGAGTGGCACCGGATCCTCTACGAGAAGGGCTGGGTCGCCCCCCACTGGCCGAAGGAGTTCGGGGGCACCGGCTGGGATGCCGCGCGGCGTTTCATCTTCAGTGAGGAGATGGAAATGGCTGGGGCGCCGCAACTTTCGTCGTTTGGCCTCTCGATGGTCGGTCCGCTGATCATCAATCACGGCACCGACGCGCAAAAGAAGCGGTTCCTCCCGAAGATCCTCAGCGCGGAGGAGTTCTGGTGCCAGGGATACTCGGAGCCGAGCTCTGGAAGTGACCTCGCATCGTTACGGACCACCGCCGAAGATGCCGGAGATCACTTCATCGTCAACGGCCAAAAGACTTGGACCAGTTATGCGCAGTTCGCTGACTGGATCTTCTGCCTCGTACGTACCGATCCATCGGTGAAGAAGCAGGCGGGGATCACCTTTATGCTGATCGACCTCAAGAGCCCGGGAGTAGAGGTCAAGCCGATGCTCACCCTGGGTCACACCCCAGCTTTCTGTGACACGTTCTTCGACAACGTGAAGGTGCCGAAGGAAAACGTTGTCGGTGGGATCAACAACGGCTGGACCATGGCCAAGGCGCTGCTAGGCCATGAGCGGACGCTACTTGCGATGATCGGGCCCTCTCGGCACACCCTGGTCAAGCTGAAAAGGATCGCCGCTACCAGGCTGGTCAACGGACGCCCCATGCTCGAAGACCCCGTATGGCGTGCCAAGATCGCCCGCCTCGAAATGCGGTTCCGGGCACACTTGATGGTCAGCTACCGCGCACTCGCCGAGCAGCAGAAAGGTCGAATGCCCGGCCCCGAGTCTTCGATCCTGAAGCTCGTAGGGACGAAGCTCATCCAGGAGATCACCGAGCTCTGCATGGAAGTGATGGGTGAGAATTCGCTCACTTGGTACAACCACGACGTGGTGCCGGCGGTCGAAGAATCGATCGGGCCGTACTTCTGCTACGAGCGCGCCGCGACGATCTACGGTGGGTCCAACGAGATTCAGCGTAACGTCATCGCGAAGATGATCCTTCAGCTTCCCAGCAGCTGAGAACCCCGAACTTCAGGAGAGTTTCCCAAATGGATTTCGAGCTCGATCAAGATCAGCAAATGCTTGCCAAGACGGTGGCGGACTTCGCGAAGAACGAGTCCCCCGTCGAGCGCTTTCGTAAGCTTCGCGACGATGATGTCGGTTACGACTCCGCGGTCTGGACGCACATGGGCGAGCTCGGTTGGCTCGGCGTACCGTTTCCCGAATCGGTTGGCGGCTTTGGCGGCGGCTTCGTCGAATGCGCGATCGTGCTGGAGAAGCTAGCCACCACCCTCGTGCCTGAGCCTTACCTCGCCTCGGTGGTTCTCGGGGGACTGACCCTCCTTCGCGCAGGAAACGACGCGCAGCACGCAGCATACCTCACGCCCATGATCGAGGGCGACACGACCCTGGCGCTGGCATATTCGGAAGCGCAGAGCCGGCACGACGTCACCGCAGTCGGGACCACCGCGACCCCCGACGCACGGGGCTATAGGCTCTCGGGCAAAAAGGTCTGGGTGCTCAACGGTCACAACGCCGACCACCTGATCGTCTCCGCCAAGGCGCCCGGTGGTGTGACGCTCTTCGTCGTGCCCCGCGACGCAAAGGGGTTGACTGTGACCGTCGCCAAGACAATCGACGGCCACAAGGCTGCATTCGTCGAGCTTCAGGACGTCATCGTCACGGAAGACGCGCGTCTCGGCGCGGAGGGATCGGGCGCCGCGGTGCTGGACAGGACGATCGACTATGCCGCCGCAGGAGCCGTCGCCGAGGCCGTCGGCATCACAACCACTATGCTCCACATGACGATCGACTACCTCGGCACACGTGAGCAGTTCGGCGCCAAGATCGGGTCATTTCAAGCCTTGCAACACCGAGCGGTCGACATGTACGCCGAGGTCGAGCTCCTTCGTTCGATCTCGATGGCCTCGATGGTGCGCGCCGACGACGACGACGACGACGCCCGCCGCAGCGATGTCTCGGCTGCCAAATACCAGCTCGCCACCGGCGGTATCTGGGTCGCCCAGCAATCGCTGCAGCTGCACGGGGGCATCGGCGCTACCGACGAGCACGACATCGGCCTCTACTTCAAACGAATGTACGCGCTGAACGCCCTTTTCGGCGACGAGGAACACCACGTTGCCCGCTTTGCCGCCGACCCGTCATTCGTCGAAGCCTACACCTAAACTCAACCCTTCGAAAAAGGGAACAGCGCCCTCTTTAGTGCGGCATGGCCTCGGATGATGGGTTCGATCGAGAGCTCGAAGCCTAGACACTGAAAGTCGAGCACTTCGAAGTAGACGCCGTGCTCCTGACGGGCATCGAAGTACCGAAAGTCGATCTTGAAGGCGGGGTCGAGCGAAACTCCACCGCGAACCACGGTTCGATACCCTGCATCTTCCAGCGAGTCGGAGATCCGCTCCATGCCTTTCTGGTAGATGCCCACGTGATGGAAGGCGACATCAGTGTTCACCAGCGCGCGCGCGTAGTGTTCGGTACCCTCGCCGGGCCCCAAGAACTCGATCTGCGTGTCACCGGCGTAGCCGAGCGCGAACTCGAGCCTGCAATCGCGGCGGAGCTCACCTTCTTCGATCCAGTTCGGAGCAGCCAACGTGGCATGGAGGAAGGGCCCGGCCCCGAGCTCCTCCGCCCTTCGGACACAGGCCGCCACGTCGCGGCAGGCGATTGCGTACTGCTGTGGAAATTTGAGCCCCAAACCGTAGAAGAAATCGCGAGGCAGCCGCTCTTCGATGCGCGGGATGGAAAAGTCATCGAGGACTCGGTCGAGAACGTGATGGGTGGTGAGAGCTTCTGCGTCCATGATGTCAGAGGTAGTTCTTGGCTGCCCGGAGGCCTCGGCGAATCGTGGTCATCGCTCGGTACGCGTCGGGCAGGCGGGCTGGCTTTCCTTCAACGGTGGCCTGGTGACGTGAGTAAGCGAGAACGACCGGGCTCAGCGCAGGCCCGATTCGCCTGACCAGGTGGCGAGCCGGACCGAGCTCGGCGCTTACTTCGTCGAGATACGAGTGCAAGTCGTGTCGCTGATAGTTGAGAATCGCTTGGCTCTCTTCAGAGTCTACCCAGTCGGTCAAGAAGAGCGCATCACCAAAGGCGGATCGGGGGGCTGGAGGCATGCCGACCGCATCGAGTACCATGTTGAGCCATTCGCGGTAGCGGTAGCGATTACGCGCACCGCCCCCGAGCAACAAGGTTCTTCCGACGACCTGCTCGGTCACGACGAGCGAGTTGACTAGACCGAGCGCTTGATCCTCGGGGTGCGTAAACTCGACGCGCATGTCTGGATGCATGTCGAACACGAATGGCGAAAGAGCGGCAAGGGCGACCGGGGGCGTCATCGCGATCCGAAAGATCACGGCATCGAGGCTTGACGCCCGAATCATCGCCTCACATTCTGCCTTTTGACGCGTGTAGTTATCGCTCGGAGAGATTTCTTCTTCTGCGCGGCGGGGCCCCTCGACCTCGTCGTTACGCCCCCAAATCGCTGCCGTAGACGTAAAAGTGAGGCGGGGTGGCCTCGATTGTCCCTCACATGAGGCGATGATCGACCGCGTAACGACCACGTTGACCGCATAGCCAAGCGCCTGGTCGACGTCGGTCGCCGGAGGCACGACCGCGGCGAGATGGATGACGTGATCCGTCCCACGGACGGTCTCGGCGATCAATGCATCGTTGCAGATGTTGCCGAACCGCATTTCCATGTCGGCTTTCCATCGCGCTGCCGTTTGCCGATTCTTGGGCGTGTCTAGGTCGATTCCACGGACCGCGTACCCCCGCTGCACCAGAAGATCGATGACGTTCGCGCCAATGTTGCCGCACGCGCCGGTGACGAGGACTCGCTTCATGAAACCTCTTTCGCGAGCTGGTCTAGAGCGACGTGAAACGCCGCGATGCTTTTCGCGACGTCTTCGTCGGTGTGGGCCGCCGAAACGAAGAACTTTTCTGCTGCCTTCAGCACCCCTTGTCGTAGAAGGAGATCGGACAGGCGGATGTTCTTGTAGAAGTCGGATTGTCCTCCCGAGCGATGGTCGAACGGCTCGCTCTGCGTGAACCAAATCTCGAACACACTCGGGATACCTGTTACGGAGGCTTCGATCCCAGAGCTCGCAATAGCATCGGTCAACCCCACCATCAGCCTCGTGCCCACCTCTTCGATGCGCTCGTACACGCCCGGCTTCTCGAGCTCGGTGATCACGGCACACGCCACTCCGGTCGAAAGGGGGTTCGAAGAGAACGTCCCGGTCTGCATCGAATAGGGCAGCATCTGCAAACGTCTCCTCGGGTTGGCGATCGCCATGATGTCCTTGCGGCCGCAGAGCACGCCGAGCGGCAGGCCTCCGCTGATCGCTTTGCCAAGGGCGCAAAGGTCGGGCGTCACGCCATATACCTCTTGCGCACCGCCGAGACCCATGCGGAACCCGGTGACGACTTCGTCGAAGATCAATGGGATATCGTAGTTCGCGGTGATCTCCCGGACACCCTCGAGAAATCCGGGTTTTGGCGTAAACGTTCGTTGCACGGGCTCGAGGATCACCCCGGCGAGCTCATCGTGATGCTTGGCGATGATCTCGGCGGTCGTTTGCAAATCGTTGAATGGGGCGATCAACACTTGTTCTCTCAGCACGTCCGGGATGCCGTGGCTGTTTGGAACGGCATTGGGGAAGGACGGCGTGCCAATCGTCCACTGATTGCTCATCAGAGCGTAGTCGTGCATCCCATGGTAGGCGCCCTCGAACTTCAGGATCTTGTCGCGCTTTCGGTAGACGCGGGCAAGGCGCAGCGCGAAGAAGGTCGCCTCGCTGCCGCTGCTGTGAAGGCTCACCATTTCGGCGCACGGGACGTGCTCGATGATCTTCTTGCCGAGGGCAATCGCGTCTTCGTTGATGATCAAGAACGACGTCCCGTTCTTGGCGATCGTTTCGAGGGCTTGAAGCACTGCGGGGTGTGCGTGGCCGAGGAGGTGTGGCCCAGACCCGAGCAGGTAGTCGATGTATTGATTGCCGCTCGCATCCCAGATGTGGCTTCCCTTTGCTCTGCCGACGCAGAAATTGAGCTCTCCATCGAAAGTGAGGCAGCGGGTGCCAGTCGGGAAGATCCGTTCGGCCTCTTCGATCAGTCGTTGCTCCTCGCGGGTCCTTCGGATCGCGGGCGCCTCGTCGGTGAGAGGGCGCTCGTCTCGTGCCCGTTTCGTCACGCGGCCCTCCTTCTCTTCTCCAGCACCTTGGGAAACCGCTCGAGATAGCTTGCGTAGCGCTGGTGCACCTGCTTGGACGATTGCCCGAAATCATCACGCTCATAGTTGTGCGTGCCGAACTGCCCCGGCTTGTGTGTCTCCCTCCACGCCTTGAGCGCCGCCTTCGCTTGCACAGAGAAAGGCTGACCGAAGTGCTGGTACGCCTTGGCCACCTCCCCGACCGGGTCTGCCATGAAGTCGTCGAAGTAGATGTCGTGAAACTGGTGCTCGCGACCTATTCGCAGCTCCATTCCGAGCTCCACGGCTCGCGCCCACGCTTCTTTCTGCTCGAGCGCGATGCGCGGCCGGTCGGGTGTCTTCTCGAAGAGCGATCGAAAATGTGCGCAGAGACTCACGTACGATGGCAACACGTCGGCTGGGTTACGGTGTGTCCAGATGATGCAGGCATCCGGATATGTTTCGAGAAGCGCATCGAGGTTTCGAAGATGCACCGGGTATTTCAGTAGCCAGCGTGTCGAGGGGTCGTACGATCCGAGCAGTTGGATCGTCCGCTTGTGCAGCGCGTAGGTCTCGCGGTGCACCGTGTTGGCATACCATTCAGAGTAGGTTGGCACCGTTGATACGACCTCGAACCGGTCGTCGCTGAATCCGAGCCCGAGAATGCGACCCGACTCATCGGGCCCTTCGGGCGTCATGTGGTGGATAGGCTCGAGCATCTTCTTGCCGGCCCGATACATCATGTCGAGCTCGATGCGCGCATGCTGAAAGTCAGTTGCGGCTTCCCAGCTGGCGCGCGGCGGGCGAGGTTGTGGGTGCAACCCGAGCCAGTATTGAAGGCACTGCATGTCCGGATTGGCTCCCATCAGGTAGTGAAGGGCGGTGCTTCCGGTGCGTACCATCCCCGTGATGATGATAGGCCGCTCGATCTCGATGTTGGCCGAGTCGGGACGCATGTCGAACCACCGCTGGGTCCTGAGCCGGCTCGCCAGCAGACCCACGGTTTGATAAGCAGCGACTATTTTGCCCGTTCGATGAAAGCGCGCCTCGTGGTCGTACGCAAAGAGGAGGCGCCGCAGCCCTTGGAGATAACTCGGATCCCCGAAATTGTCGTAGCCATCCACGGCGCGAACGGCGATCTCGTGAAACTCTTGCTCTCGAGACACCCATGATTGCCGACTAAACGGGTTCCACTGCCCAAGAAAGCTCATGCGCGAGGCCCCCCCGATGGCCAAAGATAGCGGACCGCAGGCATGAGGGCGGCCCGCGCCGTGCTGAGCGCGGCTTCCTTCGGGCCTCCGGGCAGTAACGCGAGGCTGAGATCGATCGAGCCTTCGCTGACGCGAATGTCTTTGATGCAGAGATAGCTCGTCGCCGCGGCGATGGCGGTGTGCACTCGTTGGTCCTTGGCGAGCGCCGGGATGCGCATCAGGTCGATCACGACCGTTCGGCCTTCCGCTTCCACGATGAAGTCGGGGAGCGATATCATGTTGCCCAGGAGCGTTGCTGGATTCCGCGTGTCGATCGCGCCACCGCGAATCGCATCGGCAAGCGGTCCAGGTGCGTCGTCGGGGGTCGATAGCTCGACCTCGCTCAACGTGAAGCGAATCGTCCGCTCATCCCCTTTTACATGCACGCCTTCCGCGTCGACCCGAAGGCCAAACGAAACCAGAGCTCCGAGTGCGCGGGCCTCACCCCGGACGCGGAGGCCCGGGCTCGAAGGCTCGAGGCTGATCGTAGCCTTGCCGGACATCCGGGCCGCCCACTCTCGCAAGAGCGACAAGGGAATCGATATCCGTCCCCGGAATGCCTCAGCAGCCAGGCGCAGCATCTGTGCGGGCTCTAAGCCGATCTTTCGAGTCGAATTCATGGTGGCGCTGCCTTCATGGAACGGGGGCTGGTTGCTCTTCGACAGTCTCGAGGTCTTTGGTGCGATCGGTCCCGAGGTCGAGGGTGCCGAAATCGTTCCCTTCGGGCAGCACGACCTCCCAGGTTCGAATGTGGTCGACGTCGACCGCGCCACGGTCGACCTCGGCAGCGACTACATGGCCTCCGACCTCTCGATCGGCGCTGATGAAGTGCCAGTGGTACCCGGTGACGTTCATCGAGCCGATGTACGACGGGGAGCGCAGGCCGACGAGCGTTCCCTTGATGTCTTCGTGCGTCCGGGACTTCTGCGCCCCAGCAACGCTGACGGGGGATCGACGGACTATGGTCTCCGCGTCGACGGATCGAACGGTGATCATCGCAATGCGGGTCTGGAGTCGGAGCGCATAAAAGATGTTGAGATTGTCGAGGTCCGCGTCGATCTTTGCTTGGAGCTCTTCGATCGTCATTCGATGGTCGATACTGAGCTGAGAGTCGGTCCGAAAGCGAGTGATCACTGCCCACGGGGTGGTTTCGGTCAGCGGTGGCCTTTCGACCGTGCCGTCCTCCTTCGCCTGATAGATTCTCCCATTGAGCACGATCATCTCGCCATCGAGCCGACCGAAAGTTCCAAGACCAAAATTGCCATGCCGCAAGAGCTCCTCGAGTGTTACCTGCCCTTTGTAATCTTTCGCAGGCAGCGCATTGACCACCGACACTTGGTACAGCGTGTCGCGAGGCATGGTCGCGGTGGCGCAACTGACGACGGACGTCGCGCACAGCAGGGCTATGTTAAGCCAAACATTCATTTGCGAATCATCGATTCTTTACCCCGTTTTATAGTCACGTCACATTGACTACATCTGCCACCTTGACCACACGGGTCTTCGGTTGCGCAGGGGTTTCCACCGGAAGGAACCAGCGCGCCCAAAGCACGCCACTTTTGTGGCCTTGAGTCCGGACCCAGTTGGGATGGCCCGGGTCTTTGGCAGAGATGACGATCGTCCACGAACCATCGTCGTTGTAGACCGTTTGGTGGCCGTTGATCGAAACCCGCTCGTAGTCATAGTTGTAGGTGTGCAAAAACTCGTTCCAGATGCACAGATTCCAAAACGGGCACTTGGGTGAGGTCCCCTCGATGATTAGTGCCTCGTCGTCTTCGAGCGTGTAGTTGCCCATCCCATAGGACGCGTCGCCTGCACCCCAGCCGTAGGTGATCGCGCCCATCGGGAGAGGCTCCATCATCGTGTTCGGTTCGCCGATGGGCGGCACCGGTGTGATCTCGCCTTGCTCCTTGATCCACGTCATTGCCGCGCGAAACCGCCGCGCCATGTCTTCGTCGGTGATCCGTGTGGTCGTGGGTGGGTCATCTGCCTCGATGGTCCATGTGGCTCGGTCGTCGCTGACGGGGTCGGCCAGATAGTCCCGCGTGATCGCGGCGTTCGAGCTTTCCGAAAGCCGGATCCAGTTCCCAGGGTGCTCGTCCGCGCTCAACACGATGTCATAGCTTCCGTCCGGGTTCGCCTCCATCTCACCCAAGTGCAGGCTGCCGACGATACCTTCAGCGGGTTGGCCATCGTCCGGGCCTTCGTAGACGCTCAGCGAGAGATACACGGCGTCGCCCACGTCGAGGTGAACGCGGTATGTGCGTCTGGGGTCGAGCGGTGCGTACTGATAATAAGCGTCGGCATTGTCGCCACCCCACTTCTTGTAGCGCCCGACGATGTCGACGAAATGGGGTCGATCTTTGTCTGCCCAGACGTAGCAATCGAAACCCACCTGCAAAAGCGAAAAGATCCAACGGTAGCCCTCGATCACGGACACGTCTTGTTCAACCGCTCGCTCGCCTGCCAGAAATGTTTCTTCGAGCGCCCGCATCGTGTCGATCAGATCGCGAAAGGCCTTGGTCGTTTCGAATTTTCTCTCACTCATGGGTACCTCGGTGGGTTCAGCGCCGGAACATGCGCTCGAAGATTCGTTCCTGGGCAGCCTCGGGAATCGCCCGCTTCATGACAGGAAGCACCCAGACGCCAGGACCGATGAGATAATTGGGCTTCAGTCGTTTGGCTCGGACCACGTCACGGTACACGCGATCCGCGAATTTTTCCGCTGTCCAAAGCGGGAAAGCGGCTTCGATGGCATCTCCGGGGAATTTGAAGTGCGCCTTGTACTCGGGCAACAGATGGTCGGGAAAGGACCCCCAAAGCTCTGCCTTTTGTTCATCGGTGATGTCCATCATCGGGGTCTTCACCCCGCCCGGCTCTAAACAGGCGACTTCGATGCCGAAAGGTTTCATCTCGGCCCGAAGCGCTTGAGTGAGCCGGCGTAGCGCGGCTTTCGTGACCGGGTAGGAGCAGCCCATCGGGATCGTCAGGTACTGCGACGCCGACCCCACGTTGATGATTCGCCCCTGGTCGCTCCGCCGGATGAAGGGGAGGGCCGCCTGCGTGACGCGGATCGGGCCCCAGAAGTTCACCTCGAACAGAGCCTTGAACCGGTCGATGTCCACGTTTTCTACACCTCCGCCCGCCCCGCCAGTCGTCGCGGCGTTGTTGACGAGAAGGTCCAGGGCGCCGTCACCGATACCGTCATTGATCACGCCGAGAGCACTCGTGACACTCGAATCATCCGTGACGTTGCACTCAACCGCCGTGGTTCGATCGCTACAGACGTCGAGCAGTGTATCTGGGGGTTGCCGGTTGTACCCTGCAAAGCAACGCCAGCCCTCTCGGTCGAGCTTCTCGATCAGGGCCTTTCCGATGCCAGTCGCAGCGCCAGTGACAAAAGCAGTTCGGGCCGTCATGTGTTGTAATCCTCCGGTACGTTGAAGCGTTCACGATAGAAAGCCAAAGCCCTTCGCCGTTCTTCGGGGTCGAGCCCCAAGTCCTCGAGTCGATAGTCGATGACGCCGGGCGGGTCATCCACTCGCTGCGTTGAGAATGCAAAAGGGGAGCGGGAGTTTCGGATTGTCCCAATCCGTGATGCGCGTGGGCGAAGATGCAGGCACCGTCCGATTCTAGCTTCGACCGTAGACCGGGACTAAGGCTCCCCGGGTCACTGCGTTTCGCGGGGATGCCAAGAAAGCGACCGTCTCCGCGATTTCTTCGGGTTTGGGCCACGCGTCGAAGTTGGCGTCCGGCATGGCGGCACGATTGCCGGGCGTGTCGATGATGCTAGGCACGATCGCGTTTACCCAAATCGAAGAACCGGCAAGCTCGTCGGCCAGTGAAAGCGTCAGGGCGGCCACTGCCGCCTTCGAAGCCGAGTACGCCGTCATCTGTCCTGTGGGGACGAGAACCGGTCTCGCGGCAACGTTGACGATGCGGCCGTCCCGCTCAGAAATCGTTTTCACGGCCTCACGACAGCAAAGGAAGCAGGTCGTCGCGTTCAGTCGCATGAGATGCTCCCACGTATCGAGACTCGTCGACGCGATAGGCCCCATGTCGAACCCGCCCGCGAGATGAATGCTTGCATAGAGCGAAGGGACGGCGCGGTACAGCTTGGCTACGTCGCTCTCGACCGCGAGGTCGAGGTCTTCGTGCAGCTTCACAGCGTCGTGGTTGCTATACGGGAACCTCTCTAGCTCTTCGGCGGCGTACACCGGCACGTGGACGGTCGCACCCGCCGAAACCAACCGCCCGACCACAGCGGTCCCAAGCGCCCCAGTCCCTCCGGTCACGACCGCTTCTCGCCCGTCGAGCTCCGCCATCGCAGCCATCCTAACCGAACCAGAAAGAGGCGACAGTCCCCATTTTTCGAGGGTTAAGTCATCGCGGAGAACATGGCTGAGAAAAGGGGACGGTCTCCCGCCCACGGGTGCTAGCCTTGACACCGTTTGGAAGGACCGGTGATCGTACAGGCGCAAAAGCCCGCAGCGCTGCTTCTTATCGCAGTCCTCGCCGCATGTGGTGACAGCACGACCAGCAGCGACAATACCGGAGGCGCGGGCGGAACGATCCCTGCGCCTACGGTGGAGGAGGGCGTCTACGATTTTCTCGCGACCGAGCTCAACTTCTATTACCCGGAGGGCTTGAGCGAGTCAGACACGGACGCGACCAATCTTTGCGGGCTCGACACCATCACCGACAACACGACCTATCGACCCCTTCTCTTCGATGACGTCGTCGTCAACGGATTCGATTTGGACGACGCCGTGTCGACCGGGGATAGCGGGCTTTGCGCGCAGGCTGACTATACCGGCATCGATGGCTCGTCCGGAGTCGACTACGGGTTTCTCGGAATCATCGACATGATCCGACCGATTCGTCCCGACCAGGTAGCTCGTGGTGTCCTTGCCAACGCGCCATCCGAGGGCCTCATCAACTTTGGCATACGGCTCTCTGGTGTGGAAAGCCTGGAAAACGACGACAGCGTTGAGGTATTCGTGGCCCCGACGAGTGAAGTTCCGCTCCGTGGAACCGACGGACGCATCATCCCGCGAAGCTCGGTCCCAATCGACCCGAACCCCGAGTGGCAGACCACGTTTCGCGGTCAAATCGTCGACGGCGTTCTGACGACAGAGCCCGCAGACTTCACCCTCGGCAACATCGACCTCATCATCGTCTTCGATCGCGTGCTCGAGCTTCGGGGTGCGAGGATCCGCGCCACGTTCACCGAAATCCGCGAAGGCGTCATCGAGGTGGATTCGATCCTCGCGGGATGGTGGTCCAACGACAACATGATCGACACCATCGGAGACATCGTCCTTGCGATTGGGGCCAACGATGGAGAGCTACAGTGCTCCGCAGAGATGTGGGCAGACGGCTCTTCGGACGGAACGAGCTGCGACATGACATCGATGATTTTCAGGACCGTTTCGGTTTCTGGGTTCTTGACGGGTTTCGAGGAAGCGAACTGAGGGCTGCGGATGCGCGGGACGCTTTTCATTCTGACTTGTTTGACCTTAACGATGGCCGGGTGTTCCACCACGGGATCACCCTCGACAGGCCCGGACTCGACCGCAGCCGGCCTCGATGATTACGTTCCCGGCCCAATTGCGATGCGGCGCCTGACGAAGAACCAGTACGTATCGACGATGCACTCGCTTTTCGGTGCCGACCTCCAGTTTTTTCCACCGACCGAAGTCGATACGCGCGTGGAAGGCTTGCTCTCGCTCGGGGCGAATGCTGCAACCATCACGCCCGCGGGTCTCGAGCGCTATGAGAGCTCCGCGCGGCAAGTCGCCAGCCAGGTGCTGTCTCCAGACAGGCGAGGGCGGTTGCTCGGCTGTATGCCGGAGTCCCCCACCGACGCCGATGACGCCTGCGCCACCGAATTCGTGGTGGGCGTTGGACCGCGCGTCCTTCGACGCGCCCTTCGGGAGGGCGAAGCGGATGATTATGTCGCTCTGGCGCGTGAGGCGACTCAGGAGCTCGGTGACTTCTACCGAGGGCTGGAGTCGGTCTTGGCCTCGTGGCTGCTTTCCGCCGATTTCCTATTCATTCAGGAGCGCGCCCATCCGCTGAACTCAACGAGTGAGTCTGCCGGGCGGAAACTCACCGCGGAGACGCTTGCCTCGAGGCTCAGCTACTTCTTGTGGAACAGCGCCCCTGATGCCGAGTTGCTCGAAGCCGCGTTTGCGGGCGAGCTCGATACCGATCAGGGCTACCGCGCGCAGCTCGAACGTCTTCTGTCGAATGACGAGCGACTCGGGCAAGGCATTCGCGCGCTTTTCAACGATCTCTACGAGCTCGACGCGCTCGAAACCGCCCCCAAAGACACGTCCGCGTTCCCGCAATACACGATGGGCGTCATCGAGGATGCCAAAGAGCAGACCCTTCGTACTGTCGTCGATCATTTGCTCACTCGGCGGGCTGACTATCGCGACCTCTTCACCACGCGCCAGACCTTCATGACGAAGAACTTGGGCCCAATCTATGGCATTCCCGTCTCCGAAGACTGGGAGGCGTACGAGTTTCCACAGGAAGGGGCACGCGCCGGCATCCTTTCGCACGTGAGCTTCTTGGCGCTGCACGCACGGTCGGCTCGGTCGTCGGCCGTGTTGCGTGGCGAGTTCATTTTGGATTCCTTGCTTTGCACCCCGATCCCTGCACCACCTGCCAACGTCAATTTCGAGGCACTGGAGCCAAACAGTGGCTTGGGGGACACCGCGCGCGAGCGGCTGGCCGTCCACCGCTCGGATCCGAATTGCGCGGTCTGCCATGACTTGATGGATCCCATCGGTCTCGCGTTCGAGAACTTCGACGCGATCGGTCAGTTTCGGACCCAAGAGAGCGGGGTGACCATCGAGACCTACGGTCAAATCGACGAGACCGAGTACGACGACATCACGGGTTTCTATCCGGCGCTTCGAAACGCCCCGCGTCTCACGACCTGTATGGTTCTCAAGCTCTACATGTATGCGGTCGGAAGACTTCCCGCGATCAGCGAGAACGAGGTCCTCGAAGCGCTCGAAGCCGACTTTGACAGCGGAGGTTACGATTTCGTGCGATTGATGGAGAACATCGCCCTGACTCATGGCTTCCGCGCCACTTCCGGCCCCCGCGAGGCCGAAGCGGAGGAAGGAGGAGCATGAGCAAGAAACTCGGCCGCAGGCGCGTGCTCCACGGAATGATCGGTGGTGCGGCCGTGTCCGTCGGCCTTCCTTATTTCGATTGCCTGTTCAATAACCACGGAACTGCGCTCGCACAGACGGGGGCATTCCCAGCGCGATTTGGGACTTGGTTCTGGGGTTGCGGCATGAACCCCGCTCGGTGGGTGCCGACGACCGAGGGCAGCGGATACGACTTACCGCCTGAGCTCGCGCAAGGTATCGACGGCTTTCAAGACCGAGTTTCGGTCCTGACGGGTTTCGATACGCCGCTCAACGGAGAGACCAATCACCCGCACTACGCGCCACCAACGGTAACGCTCGCCGGGCAGGCGCCGACGAGCCCGACCGACGTGCCCCGCTCCACGTTCGACGTCGAAATCGCAAACATCATCGGTGCCTCCACCCGTTTTCGTGTGCTGGACGTGACGGCAGACGGCCAAGGGTCCGCGTGGAGCGCACAAAGCGCTGGGACACCCTCACCTGCCGAAAGCTCCCCGATCGCGCTTTATCAGCGCGTGTTTGGCACCGGCTTCCAAGTCGGTGGCGACGAGCCATTCGTGCCCGACCCGGCGGTGATGGTGAGGAAAAGCGTCCTTTCGAGCGTTATCGACCAGACGAAGGCGCTCGAGAGCGAGCTCGGCAGCCACGATCGACAACGACTCGACCAGTACTTCACTTCGATCCGGCAACTCGAGAACCAGCTCGACGTCTTGCTCCGAGAGCCGCCGGACCTTCCGGCCTGTTTCATGCCCAATGAGCCTGGCGGCGAAAACCTCGCGCAGGAGATCACCCAGGTCATCGACACGCACAACCTCTTCGTGGATCTGCTGACGATCGCCCTCGCCTGCGACCAGACCCGCGTGTTCAACATCAACCTTTGGAGGATCTTCACCGACGTTCGCTTCGAGGGGGAGTCCACCGGCTACCACCGCCTGACCCACGATGAGTTCGTCGATCCGGCGCTCGGCTATCAACCGTTGAGCCAGCGGTTCGTGATCAAGGCCATGGACGCGTGGCGCTACCTATTGACGCAGCTCGACTCCATTCAGGAGGGCGACAACACCCTGCTCGACAACACCGCGGTATTCGCGCATTCGGGCACCGAGTTTCCAAAGGACCACGGGACAAAGAACATCCCCATGTTGATCGCTGGATCCGCAGGGGGGCGGCTCAACACAGGCCTTCACGTCCGAGGCGCCGGGTCCTCGACGTCACGAGCCGCCTTGACGCTGCAGCAAGCCTTTGGCGTGCCTGTGGTTACCTGGGGTGATCGGAATATTCAGACGAGCTCACCGATCGGTGAGCTCGTCCCGTGAGGCTCGACAGCTCGATGAGCTAGATCGTGAGCTGACCGGATCGGAGCAGGTACGCCAGTCGCTTGCGTTGCTCCGGATCCAGCATCTCGTGGGTCTTCTCCAACGTGGTCAGGACTTCCTGCTTGAGTCGCTCGGCGGCCGCTACCCGCGCGGTGAGTGCTTCGGCCGCGGCGGCTTGGTCGAAGTGTTCGCCTTCGATCGCGTCCGCCACACCGGCGACGCTGCGCTGCTCATCCAAGCGGGCCTGTGCTCGCTCGGTCTTGAGGACATTCAAGATCGCGGCCAAGGTGTCGATCTGCTCGTCGTCGAGATCGAGCTTGTGGGCCATGTAGCGAAGTGGCCGGCGGACCCCGAAGTCCGAGGCCTGATAGGCAGAACGGGGTTCGGGACGCCTGTGCCGCCGCCAGCTGGCTCTGCCGCATGCCCAGGCCCGGTCTTCACCGCCGGGATCTTCCTGCGCACGCTTCCATCGGTAATAGAAACTCGGATGCATGTGTCGACTCCTATCGGCCCGAGGCGTTCGCTCCCGGGCGGGAAATAAGGCGGGCCCAGTGCCACGCCTTAGAAATAATCTACGGATCGGACGATCATTTGGCAAGCGTGAAGACGGCACTCTTCCGGGTCGGCACGGGCCTTTTCAACTGCTCCGGACCGTGAGACCCTGGCGGCGTCCAAGCCTAGGAAAGGAGCGCCTCGTGACCTCACTACAATGGCTCGCTGCGACCGCGTTGATGACGGCGCTTTTCTGGGTCCCGTACATTCTCGAGCGAATGATGTCTCTCGGGATTATCGGGGCACTTCGACCCGTGGATCCCGAGGAGGTGCTCAAGCAGGCACTGTGGGCGCAGCGCGCGAGGCGAGCCCACTACAATGCCATTGAGAACCTAGCGGTTTTCGCGACCCTGGTACTCGTCGCGCAAGCGATGGGCAGGGCCGACGATTCCCAGGTGCTCCTCGCGGCTCAAGTTTACTTCTGGGCACGCCTGGTGCACTTCCCAGCACTCACCTTCGGGATCACCGGGGTTCGCACGCTCGCTTTTCTCGCTGGCTTCGCGGCCCAAATCGTTGTCGCGCTGAAGATCTTCGCAGGCTGACGTGCGCTCGAAAGGCTCTAGTCTCCCCCTTTGAGGACCTCGTCTTCGATAGCGACTTTTCGCCGGTGCGCACCGCTCTCCTTGCCAGGGACTCCCGCGCTTCCCCCGGGAGCATAGAGGATCTCATAGGAGCTGGTATTGATCGCGATCTCCGGTTTCGGGATCTCTCAGAGCAGCGCGGTTCTCCTCACAGTATTCGACTCGAGCGCGGAGGCCGATCAGCTGACGGCACGCCATAATCGAGTCGATCACCCTGAATACCAGCAGAGCAACGGGAGCCGAAGGTCCGCTCGCGTCGGCTGAGATGCGGCTGACGAGGCGCGTACCATGGCCTTGAGCGGAGAGCTCGAAACAGGTCACCATCCGTGCCCGGGATCCGACGAAGTTGCCGCCATCGTGCCACCAGGCGAGCGAGCGTCCCGCATCGACGTGACGGAGATAGCCGATTGCCGTTGCATCACCCAATCGAGGTTCGGGAATCCAGGATACGATGTGCCATGCAGAGGTCTTTCGCCCGTTGTCGAGCCAGTCGACGCTGTACCAGCCCGCGCCACGCCCGAGTTGACAAACCCAAACCAAACTCGTTCTACAGGTGCGTTGATCGAGATCGCCCGCGTCATGGTTACCCGGGCCCGAGGGCCGCCATTCAGATACGCATCCCCCGGCATCTCTCGAGCCCGCTCTTGCGCAGTCGACCCCCACCGCGTTCCCCAACGCACCAGCACCAGTCCGAGCAGAGCAGGTGCAACGAACAGCACGACCCATGTCATCATGAAGGCACGGACTACCACGACAGCGTCTCGATGCTCAATTCGACCGGCTGAGCGTGAGCGTCAGAGCGAAGCCTACCTCTAGGCCTCACGGGTTTAAAAAGGGGGGCAATCGCGATCTGCTGTTTATCGCGAGGACCGCAGCCCGAGGGCAGGCTCAAGGGCGACGCGTTTCCCTCCTCGTGGTAACACCACAGTCGTGGCGTCGGCCAAAGCACTGGAATCGGGAAGAGCGGCCTTTGAAGATCGACGATGGCGCGAAGCCTACGAACAGCTATCCAAGGCCGCCGCTGAGTCGCCACTCCCGCCGACGGATCTCGAGCTCCTGGCAAGCGCCGCCTACCTCACCGGGCGCGAGGCCGCCGCGACGAATGCTTGGACCGAGGCCCATCATCGCTTCAGCGAGCGTGGCCAGCCAAAACGTGCGGCGCGATGCGGCTTTTGGCTCAGCCTGAGTCTTCTATTGAGCGGCGATGGAGGCAGGAGCGCGGGTTGGCTCGCGCGCACCCAACGAGGGCTGAAACAGCACCCGGACTCCGCCGAGCAAGGTCTCACCCAAGTCATTGCGGGGCTTCTGCAGATGGGTCGCGAGCCCGGGAAGGCGGCAGCCCGCTTCGAGGAGGCCGTCGTGCTCGCCGAGCGCCACGGCGATGCGGATCTACTTGCTTTTGGTTTGTTGAGTCGCGGCCAAGCCCTCGTTGAAATGGGGAGGGTCTCAGAAGGGGTTCCGTCGTTGGACGAGGCGATGGCGACGGTCATATCGGGCGCGGTCTCTCCAATCGCCGCGGGGATCGTCTACTGCGCCGTCATCTTGACCTGTCAGCGTATTTTCGACCTGCAGCGCGCACGGGAATGGACGGTTGCACTCGATGCATGGTGTTCCGATCAGCCGGACTTGGTTGCGTTTCGGGGACAGTGCCTAGTCCACCGCTCCGAGATTCTCCAGCTGAAGGGAGAATGGCCAGACGCCAGCGTAGAGGCCCAGCGCGCTTGCGATTGGTACAAAGAACGCGAGCAGAGATCGCCAGGTCGTGCGTTTTATCAGCGCGCCGAGCTCCACCGACTGCGCGGCGAGTTCCAAGCGGCAAACGATTCGTACCAACAGGCCGTGCGAGCTGGCTTTGAGCCACAGCCTGGGCTTTCGTTGCTGCGACTCGCCGAAGGACAGGGGGACGCAGCCGCGGCGGCGATCCGGCGGGTCGTGAACGAGTCGGATGACGGGCAGGGCCCAGGTGGAGGCCTGGCCCGTACCAAAGTGCTCCGCCCCTACGTGGAGATCATGCTCGCCTGCAACGAAATCAAGAGCGCACGGGACGGAGCCGACGAGCTCGCGAGGGTGGCCGAGCAAAGCAATTCGCCGTTCCTGGAAGCCGCTGCGGCCGAGGCCATGGGCGCAGTCCTCCTGGCCGAAGGAGATGCAAACGCGGCGCTGGGCACGCTGCGCGAGGCTTGGAAGGCCTGGCAGAAGCTCGAAGCCTCGTTTGAATCGGCCCGAGTGCAAGCTCTGATCGGGCGCGCGTGCCGACAGCTTGGAGATGAAGACACGGCGCGTGGCCACCTGGACGCTGCACGAACCGTGTTCGAGCGTCTCGGCGCGTCGCCGGCCCTCGAGCTGCTTGACGCCGAGATGCGCGGTTTGGCCACCGGGCCCACGAGCCAACTCACCGAGCGCGAACGGGAAGTCTTAGCGCTCCTGGCCTCCGGGAAGACGAACCGCCAGATCGGCGAAGCTCTTTACATCAGTGAGCACACAGTCGCACGCCACGTGAGCAACCTCTTCAACAAGCTCGCGGTTTCATCGCGAACCGCAGCGGCGGCGTTCGCTCACAAGCACGGCCTGGCATGACCTAGTCAATTCTGACTATCCGGTTTTTTCCGAAACATGGTTGATCCTCGCGATGTGGGCCTCCCGCCTGTTGTCTAGGCTTGGTCTCAGAACCTCAACCCGGACGAAAGGAGACCGCCATGTCCCAACTAGCCTACGACGAGACCTACAGCGAAAATGCTGCGGAGAATTACGAACGCTTTTTCGTGCCGGCCATCGGCGCCCCGGTAGCCCAAGACCTCATCGAGGCTGCGGCGCTCAACCCCGGCGAGCACGTGCTGGACGTCGGCTGCGGCACAGGCGTCGTAACCCGCATGGCGGCCGACAAAGTGGGAAGGGGCGGCTCGGTGGCCGGGCTCGACGTCAACCCCAGCATGCTGGCCGTAGCACGGGCCGCTACACCCAAGACCGCGGCCATCAATTGGTACGAAGCCAGCGCCGAGGCGATTCCACTTTCCGACGATTCCTTCGACGTCGTCCTGTGCCAAATGAGCCTGCAGTTCATCCCGAGCCGGCTCAACGCGCTCCGGGAGATGCGCCGGGTGCTCAGGCCCGGCGGTCGTGTCGTGCTCAACGTTCCAGGCCCGACGCCACCCCTTTTCGAACACTTTGCCGACGCCCTCACCAAGCACATCAATCCGGCGGCAGCACCCTTCGTGCACGCGGTGTTCTCGCTCAACGACGCCACCGAGGTCCGTCAGCTGGCAAGCGATGCCGGCTTCAAACGAGTCGACGTGACCCAAGCAATGAAGCCTTTACACCTACCGAGCGCAAAGAACTTCATGTGGGAGTACATTCACAGCACTCCGTTGGCCTTTGCCGTGGCACAAGCAACCGACGAGCAACGGCGCGAGTTGGAACGAGAAGTCTGCGTGCGTTGGGAGGAGTTCTCTTCCGGTTCAGGGCTCGCGATCGAGGTGGGGATGACCACGTTGATCGCGAAGGAGTGAGAGGCGCCTCGTTTGAAACGATGGGCAGGACAACTCACGCACCGTTGTTCAGGCGCGCGCTGCGGTCAAACGAGCCGGAGATGACTCGAAAGCAGCTCTCGGATTGGTCAACGCCAATTTCGCCATACACGCACCGAGTGCAGAATTACGTATGCCGCAATTTGGTGCGCTGAAACGCATCGAAACGCGGGGCTGTCGTGGTCCGCTAACGCTGTCGCAAGCAGTTTCCGGTGTTTGTCGTTGGCACAGCCCGGTGGCTATCCCAACCTCGAGGTCTGCCGATTGCAGTGGGATACCGAGAGGGCTGCGGTCGAGTTGGAGAGGCGGTTCGGCATCCTCTGATCGGGCAGCGCACCCGCTGCGCCACAACGCCCCAAACGCCAAACCCCGCGTTGCTCTTCACGTTTTTGTAAAACCCCCCTCTGTGAGGTAGCTCACATAGGACTGGCCGTACGCGTGTCAGCCATGAGACCCCAAGGCTTTTGTTCTTGATATCGAAACCCGACGCGGGTTAGTCATCCAAGGATGCCCGTGCCACCACTTGAGGCCCGCGGACGCTCGTTCGCAGTCCTCTGCATGACGTTGCTGATCGCTGCCTGCGGGAGTTCCCCAAACTCCGCCCCAGGCAACACCGAACTGAACGTCGTCATACCGACTGGCGGCGGGTCTACGGCCCCGGCTGCGTTCGACATTCAGGTGGTGGAATACACCATCAACTGCGACGCAACTCCCCCCACAGCCGCAGACTT